>Ga0209507_1000011_pt1 | contig 558495 bp, 389 predicted proteins | sample AD_UKC028_MetaG_FD_184414 | JGI IMG/M metagenome (GOLD analysis project Ga0209507, IMG submission 184414) | Active sludge microbial communities of municipal wastewater-treating anaerobic digesters from USA - AD_UKC028_MetaG (SPAdes) (version 2) | ecosystem: Engineered > Bioreactor > Anaerobic...
CCTATCTTGTTGGTCCGAGTCCCGCTCCAGCGTCCATGTATCTTGCGGAACATCTCACGCGCTTGCTTCACAAACTGCTCTTCTGCCTGCTCGAGGTCCATACTCCCTCTCCTTGCGTCACCAAAATCCCTCTGTGATCTTGCCATACCCCTGCACCTCCTCTTATATCACCACTCCACCTCTTGCCCAAATCCAAAACCGCACCCCTTGCGTTGGATACTCCAGATTGACGATCTTCGCAAAGCGCCCGGCTGCCTGAACGACAGGCTTGGGCCGGTGGCGGTTCTTGCCGTCTTTTCGATGCTGACCGGCCTTGCGAGGGCCGACGACGGGAGCCTTCCTCTGGAACGGTCCTACTGGCTTCATGCGTCTCTGGCGGATGATGCGCGGCTCAACTACTGGGGGACGGGATTTCCGCCGGCAGCGCCCGCCACGGACGGGGAGATTGCTAACGCTGCGCGACTGCTCTCGCAGGACTTCGCGGCCAACCGGCTGTATCTGATTTATAATCGGGAAATCCCCCTCGATGCGGCAATGCGGGTTTTCAGAAGTTGGAAGAGGCATTGCCCGCGCGGCGTCGAAATTGTCCCCACACTCCTGCTCAGGATGTATGACGCCGGGATGGCGGAGGTCTTCCCAGTCGCCGAGGCGGAAGCCTTGTGCGGATTCCTCAAGCGCGAAATCAATCCAGATCGCATTGCCGTCTACGACGTTTATCCGAACAGGGATTTCGGGAAATGCCTACCTGTTCTGTCTTCCGTATTTCCGAACGGTCTGATACGGGTTGGATTGCAGCCCGACGAGGATTTGCCGAAACCTTTTACCGGGGCTGTCGAGGACACGTGGAGCGCCTTCTGCCACGGAAAGACCGGCGAGGATTGGAAATGCCCGGGCTTCGGCGCGGACGCTCTGCGCTCCTGGGTCAGGCGACGCAACTCCGGCCCCGGCCCTATCGCGTGGGATCTGATAATCGTCGCGTGGGATTATGCGCCGACGAAGCGCGGCGAGTTCCCGGGCTACGACGACGCCGAAAAGAACATGCCGCTGCCTGCCGGGCGCAATGCTCAGGCGGCAAAGATGATCCTCTCGGAAGCTGAGCGAAACGCCATTTCCGGTTTCAGCAGCGATCTTTTCATACTGCACGTCAATTCGGCGTCAATATCGCATGACGGCAAGGCCGGGGCATTCTATCGCACGCTCCGGAATGGCGTGAGATACACGGGGTATTACCGAGAGCCGTTTGAAGAAATCGCGCGGCTTTACGGAAGCATTCGCGCAACCGGCGGGATCGAATGAACGAGACGGGGGAGTGACGATCACTGCGCCGCCAGGGCCTTCAGGCGAAGCTCAAGATCGTGATGGGCCAGGCTATCGAACAGTTCGTCTATCTCGCCCAGCAAGATGCGCTCCAACCCGTGCATGTTGAAGCCGATGCGGTGATCGGTCAGGCGGTCCTGCGGGAAGTTATAGGTTCTGATGCGTTCGTTCCGGTCGCCGCTGCCCACCTGTGTTCGGCGAAGTTCGCTGCGTTCCTTCTGAAGCTTTTCCTGTTCCATCTCATACAGTCTTGACCGCAGCAGTTTCAGCGCTTTGTCGCGGTTGCGGTGCTGGCTCTTCTCGTCCTGGCATCGGACCGTTATGCCGGTCGGCTTGTGTATCAGCCTGACGCAGGAGCTTGTCTTGTTGACCTTCTGCCCGCCCGGTCCCTGGGACCTGATGAACTGCATGTCCAGGTCCTCGGGCTTAAGCTCGACGTCAACCTCCTCGGCCTCGGGCATGACGGCCACGGTGGCCAGCGAAGTGTGGATGCGCCCCTGCGATTCTGTTTCCGGAACGCGCTGGACGCGATGGCCACCGCTTTCAAAGCGCAGCTTTTCGTAGACGCCGCCGCCCTGGACGGAGAACACGATTTCGCGCAGGCCTCCCATGTCGGACGGGCTGGAGTCCATGATCTCCACCTTCCAGCCTCGCCGTTCCGCGTAGCGGGAATACATTCTGAATAATTCCGCCGCGAAGAGCGCGGCCTCCTCCCCGCCCGTGCCGGCCCGGATTTCCATGATGACGTCGCGGTTGTTGGTCGAATCCGCGGTGACGAATATCGAGAGGAGATCGTCGGTCAGACCGCCGATTTCCTTTTCTGCGGCTGCGGACTCGTCCTGAGCAAGTTCCTTGAACTCATTGTCAGCCGATGGATCGTCAAGGATCGCCCGGGCCTCGTCAAGCCTCGTCTTTGCGGCTGCGTACCGGGCATAGGTTTCGGCCATGCGGGCCATCCCGCCGCGCTCGCGCAGAAGTTCGCGATACAGGGGTTGATTGGCAATGACTTCCGGATCGGCGATCCTGCGCTCGATTTCCAGGAATCGCTCGTGCCGCTTCCCGATCTGCTGAATTACGTTCTGCTTTATTTCCCAGGCAATGTCCACGCCGGAAGTCCCTTTACCGGAAGCATGGATTACAGGTTCGAGAGTCCCTCAAGCCCCGACGCCCACGGCTGAGACTTCGAATATGGCGTCTGCCCGGCGACGGGAAAGTCCCGCCGCCGCTGCCTGACGGCGCGCGCGCGGCGGGCGGCGACTGAATGCCGCAGACGGATTATGAGGTCTTTGCCTGCTCGCCGAGAACCTTGGCGTAACGGCGCTTGAAGCGCTCGACGCGTCCGGTCGAATCCAGCAGTTTCTGCTTGCCCGTGTAAAACGGGTGGCACTTTGAGCAGATTTCGACGGCGATCTTCTTTGACGTGGAGCGGGTCATGAACTTCTCGCCGCAACCGCACGTCACCTGACAATCGCCGTACTTGGGATGAATATCCTTCTTCATGTTCACACCTCTGACAGGGATGAAAGGTCGGGATTTCTCGAAATCCGGCCGCGCTATTTGAATCGTAACGCCTTTTTATTCAAGGAGTTAAGCCACACCAGCGCCGGGAACAAGCCGGCGTCGTCCGATCGTGGCTCTTACCGCAGAATTCGTCATGATACATGATGTCGGCATTAATGGCAACAGCTATTATCTGGAAAATGTAACAGGTCAGAACATGCGAGGGAATGGCATGGTGGCGGGTGTCTTATGGTTTTTTGCAGCGATTCGGTCGGCATCGCACTGCAGGGGCGCAGTTATTGTTACATTGCGCAGATTGGGCTCATTGCCTTACGCTCAATCTTCCTACTCGTCTTTGCGCTCTTTCTGCGCCTGCCGCGGAACGATGATTCCGCCGGGACATCATGCCGAAGACTACAGCGCCGGACAGATCAGGGACAAACTGCCGGTTCATGCCCCCCGCGCCTGATCGCCCGCACCATTGGCGCTACGGCAGATTCTGAAGCCTCTCCCATGTCTTCTCGATCATCTCCTCAGCTATCGGCCCAGCGACCTCTCCGCCATGGCCCTTCACCCGCTCCGCCACAACAGTGATTGCGTAACGCGGATTGTCGTATGGGAAGTAGCCGGTCAGCCACGCGTGGTTGATATCGCCTCCGCGCGAGAGTTCCGCAGTGCCCGTCTTTGCCGCCACCCGGTAGCGCGCAAGGCCCGTTGAACGCGCCGTTCCCGTCACGGGCACGCGCCTCATCCCTTCCTTTATTGCCGCCATCGTTTCGTCCGAAAGCCCGACCTTCCGCTCCGCCATGGGCGGCTGATATCTCTGGCGACGCGAACCCCCGGCGTCCGTGACTTCAATGAGGAAATGCGGCGTCGGAACCGTTCCTCCGTTTGCCAGCGCAGCCGTCATGCACGTCACCTGCAGCGGCGAGACCTCCACGCGCCCCTGCCCGATGGCCATGTTCATCAGGTCCAGCTTCGAGGCTGGAACCGGCATCCGCCCGGCATTCTCGGCAAGCAGGTCAATGTTCGTCGGACTTGCGAAACCGAACCGCCTGGCATATTCCGGCAGGAACTCATAACCTTTCTGCTGTCCGAGCATCTCCCCGACGTCGAAGAAAAAGACGTTGCATGAATTCTCAATCGCCTGCACGACAGACTGCGGGCCATGCCCCCATCGCGCATTGCAACGCAGCGTCGTATGTTGCACGTCCTTGGCCCCACCGCAGAGGAAGGCCGTCTCCGTTGTTATCACGCCCGATTCAAGACCCGCCGCTGCCACGACCATCTTGAACGACGATCCGGGTGGCATCCCGGCCTGGATCGCGCGGTTGAAGAGCGGCGCATGTGGATGCTCCGCCAGCTTTGTGTATTCCTGCCGCAAGGTGTTTGTATTGTAGGACGGGACGGAGACCATTGCGATCACCTCCCCGTTGCGACAGTCCATCAACACGAACGCCCCGCGCTGGACGTTCGTATCGGACGTGCGCGCCTTGTCCATCGCAACCATCGCTGCGCGCTGGATCACGGGGTCAAGGCTGATCCTGATGTCCGCGCCGTGGACGGGCGGAATCTCGAAAAGCACATTCTGGACGTTCAGGTCGTCCAGGGATTTCTCCTCCCTGACCCACCCGCGCCCGCCGCGCAGGATTGACTCATAGTATCCCTCCAACCCGATAACGCCCCGCTTATCGCCGGGGATGTATGTGTCGTCTGATTCCGCGTCGCGCCTTGTCTTAATCCAGCCCTCGAAGGCCGGGAGTTCCTTCGGTTTCCACTCTCCTTCTGGAATCGCCCCCATGTAACCGAGCACGTGCGGCGCAAGCGCGCCGTCCGGGCATATGCGCTCGGTTTCCTGCTGAACCTCGACTCCGGGCAGCATGTCCAGGTTCTCTTCGAGGACGGCCACCTTCTCAAACTGCACGTGATCAACGATCGGATATGATTCGTCCTGTTCACCGATGCGCAGGTTGGGGAGGGAGGTTCGCTTGTTGACGGTTTGCCACATGCGCTCCACTTTTTCGATGCGCCTGGCCGCCGCCGCCAGCAGTTCTTCGCGCGGGACCTTGGTCAATTCCGGAATGACGCGATCCCACGCCGTATCCGGGCTGTGGCATTCCAGGCATCGCCCCTTGAACTCGCGCAACTTGCGCCGGCTGCGGTATGTGCCGCCGCCGGGACGGTGGCATTGCGCGCAGTTTGAGCCGTCCGGCGCCGGCGGCCCCACTTCCTTGTGCTCCCGCATTGAGCTTAGCCGCTGCGGCCATTGGCGCGTTTGCACAAGGCTGGCATAAAGCAGGTTCGGATAATTGACCTTGATCGTGAAGTAACTCTCGTCCCGCGCCAGCGGCGTCCCGTCCCGCGCGTAGATCGTCCCCCGCCGCGTCTCCAGCCGATTCTGGACGAGCGTCGTTGAACGGAACCTGTCCGCAAACCGCTCCCCCATCGAAAGCTGGACCATCCCCAGCCTTACGATGAGAACCATGAAGAGGGCGGCGATCCCAAGCAGGATCGCGTCAAAACGTGAAAATTCCATCGGACCGGACCTGTTGTTCGGTCCCCTCCAGTCTTCTCCCCTCCGCGCCGGTCCGAAGCCGCAGTCCTATTTCAGGTATTTCTTGATATCCGGGCTGACGGCCTCCTGGATTTCCGGCTTGGCGAGATTCTCGCGCGTGATGACGTAGACGCCCGTGTCTATCCGCTTCTCGACCTTCTTTCCGTTGAGGTGTTCCACTGCGGCCTTCACGGCCTCGTAGCCCATCTTGAACGGATGCTGCGCGACCAGCGCGTCCAGGGACTTCTCCGTCAATGCAGTCTGAAGCGCGGGCGTCGCGTCAAAACCAACCATTTTTATCTTTCCCGCCTTGTTCAGGGACTTCAGCGCCTGGACCGCCCCGACCGCCGTTGACTCGTTGCACGCAAAGATGCCGTCCAGGTCGGGATTCTTCGACAGCATGTCCTCGACCTTGCCTTTGGCAAGTTCGACGGTCTGAAGCCCGTATTGTTCGTCAACCAGCTTGATATCCGGATATTTCTTCAGCGCTTCCCTGAATCCGTTCTCGCGGTGCGTTGTGGAGGCGCTGCCCGGTGCGTACATGACCAGCGCGACCTTGCCCTTCCCGCCCAGCAGCCCCGCCAGGGCCTCTCCAGCGTTCATGCCGCCCTTCAGATTGTCCGTCGCGACAAACGACACGTATTTGTCGCACTGTATGTCCGAATCAAAGATGATGACCGGGATATTGGCTTTCGCCGCCGCCTCGACCGCGGGGACGAGCGCCTTATCGTCCAGCGGCGCCAGCACTATGGCGTCAACCTTGCGGCTGACCATGTCCGTCACGATCTGGCTTTGGACTGAAAAGTCTCCCTCTGTGGCCGGGCCTTGCCACTTGATCGAAATCTTTGCGTCCGCGTTGGAGAGTTCCGCTTCGGCCTTTGCCGCGCCGGCGTGGACGAACTGCCAGAAGACGTGCGACGTGCCCTTCGGGATCACGGCGATGGTGTAAGTTTTCTTTGCCGCGATGGATTCGCCGCCTCCCGCGGGCTGACCGGTAGCCCCTCCCCCCGTCGGAGCCGGCGGCTGGGACTTCCTGCATCCCGCCGCTGTCAATACCGCAAGCAACGCAATGGCCGCCGCTATCTTCATTGCATGACGCATCTGGCATAACCTCCGAACTGTTGCGCGCAAAACACTAGAACACACCGGCCCGGTTAGCCGGAACGAACGGATGCTGCTTATGCGAATACTATCAATACGCGCCTTCCGCCGCAATAGTTCTGAAATCCCTGCCGCGCCTGTCCGGCAAGCGATTTGTTGTATCGCAGCAGTCCCGGCCGGCAGGATAACAGGCGGGCGAAACGCCTGCGCTACTTCTGGCTTGCGCGCCGCGCCTTCTCCAGGTTGTCCCTGAAATCGCCATTGCCCGGCGCCAGCCGGGCAGCAGTCATAAACGCCGCGACGGCTCCTTCGGCATCTCCCCCCTCCAGCAGGCATGCCCCGAGAATGTTCCAATAAGAGGCGTTTCCCGGAGAATCGCCGATCGCCCTGCGGACGCTGTCCGCCGCCGCCGCTAACCTTCCCTTGCCCCGAAAGTCCAGCGCCAGCTTGCAGTAGCGCCCCGGCTGCCATTCCTTCAGGGCAAGCAGCCCCGGCAACTGGCTCTCTGCCGCTTTCAATCGCCCGGCTCTCAGCAAAACGTCAATCAGCCCGTAGCGGGCATTAAAGTTCGACGGTTCAAGTTCCACCGCAACCGCCAGATGCTTGATCGCCTCGTCGAATTGGCCGCGGTGAGCCAGCGCAAGCCCCATGTTGGCGATTGCGAGAATGTTCTGCGGCTCGATCTCCAGGGCGCGTTTCAGTTCCGCCTCCGCTTCGCGGTTCATGCCCTTTTCCATCATTGCGGCGGCCAGTTGGCTGTGCGCCATGGCGGTATTGGGCGTGGCAAGGACGACGTCGCGCCAGAGCGAAACGGAGTTCCTCCATGTCGGAAGGCGTTCAATCGTCAGGATCGTTTCAACCGTCGCGCAGACCGCCAGCGCTGCGAAAGCCAATGCCCGGCCCGGCTTTGCGACTGATCCCGGACGGGTATGGAAGGCCAATGCCCCCGCTGCCGCGAATAGGCCGATTCCGGGAATGTACGTATAGCGATCCGCAAGAGGCCGCGCAGTCGGGATGACCTGTGACATCGGCAGCATGGCGCAGGCGTAGAAGAGCATGGCAAACGCGGCCCAGCAGGCCCATGCCGCGCCGGAGCGATATGCCTCCCTGAGCGACAGATAAAACGCGGCGGCATAAACCGCGCAGAAGAAGACGCCGGGCAAATAATGACTCATCCACGCGCGGTTTCCATGCAGGTATTCCGGCCAGCGATAAAGCGCCGACAGCCCGACCGGCCAGACGTGAAGCCGCAGATGAAACGCGAACGAATACGCCGCCCTGGCCATCTGATCCTTCCACGCGCCCGTCCATCCCTCGGGAACCACGCCGAGGCTACTCTGCGACTCGAACATGACGATTCCGAATATCACGCCCAGCGTGGCATGAGGGATCACGGCTTTACCGATCCTCCCCATCGCCAACCACTCTTTCGCGTCCGGTCTGCCCCGCCCGGCATTCCGCAGCCTGCAAGGCAGAAGGGCGATCAGAATGATGGCGAGCGGCCAAACGCACAACGTCCCTTTCGCGCCCATCGAGAGCGCCGCGCAAACCGCGCTCCCGAAATAAAGCGCAGGCCGCGTAATGCCTTCAATCCTTCCATTCCTAGACTTCCCGCCGACCCGCCCATTTTGCTCAGGCGCAGCCTCCGCAGCCTGCCGCGCCCCCTGCTTTTCCATTTCAGCAGTCTGACCGAGCCTGAGCGAGTGGAGAAACAGCAGCGCGGACAGCAGCGCGAAGAATCCGCTTTCCGTGTCCTTGAGTTCCGTCACCCACGCGACTGACTCGACCCTCAGCGGATGCAGACTCCATAACAGCGCTCCTGCGAATGCGCCCCGTAATCCCGCGCCCATCCGCGACAGAAGGAGCAGCAGAATGGCGGCGTTTGCGGCGTGGAAGAGAACGGTCAGAAGATGAAATGCGCCAGGTTTCAGACCGAACACCCCGCGCCATGCCCTCAGTGTGAGCCACAGCGTCGGCGCGTAATACCCCTCATGCGGTTCCTTCAGCGCCTTGACGACCCACTCGCTCCCCGGCTGGACGACAAGCGGATTACGCGAAATGAAGGCGTCGTCGTCCCAGTTCGTGAATTCGTACGTCACCGTCGGGCTGAAGGCCAGCAGATTGGCTATGGCAACAATCGCTGCCGCGCAAAAAATCATTCTGTTTTGGAATCCCGGACGCTGTAGCGTCGCGGCGTGAGCCGGCTCCGGCTCTTGAGGTTTCTGTGGAGTTGGCTGGTTGCTCATCGCCCCCGCCCCGGATTCTCTCTGAGGTACCTCAGGAAGTTCCGCGCGCCGCGAACCTTGCGCCGGATGTCCGATACGTTGCGGCTCTTGAAGAGGAACGAGAGCATGTAACCGGGGCGGAAGTAGAACCTGCGCAGCGCGGCGTCCGCCCGCGAATCCACGGCGGACGGGGTCATCCCCGACGGCGTGAAGACGCTGCGCTGCTCCCCGTCGCCCAGCCAGCGGTCCCAATCCTTGCCTTCCAGCAGCCCCTCGCGCCGGCACATTTCGTATAGTTCCGTCCCGGGGAAAGGAATCGCCGCCGAAAACTGAACCGAATCCAATCCCAGACTCAGCGCGAAATCAATCGTCCGCCCGATGCTCTCCTCAGTCTCTCCCGGCATTCCCAGAACGAAGCAGCCATGCACGACCAGCTTGTTGCGCTTCGCCAGGGACATGAAGTTGCGCGATTGGTCGGGCGTCAGGTTCTTGTTCATCCGGCGCAGTATCTCGGGGTCTCCGCTCTCGAAGCCGACCAGCAACTCCCTGCACCCCGCCGCCTTCAGAATCCGGAACATCTCCGGATCGTCAAGGTCCGCGCGGCAGTTGATGGAAAACCTCATTCCGCGCCTTCGCCGCATGATTTCCTCGCATATCGCGGCGGCGCGTTCGCGGTTGGCCGTGAAGGTGTCGTCCTCGAAGAAGAACTCGCCGGATTTCATCACCGCCGGGCACAGCTCGATGTCGCTCTCAATCTCGTCCAGAATATTTCCCGGCGAGCGCAGGCGATAGCGCGTCCCGTGCATCACCTGCGGCCAGAGGCAGAACGCGCACCGGTTCGGGCAGCCCCGCCCGCCGATGACGTCAATGAATGGGTGAAGTTTCAGCCCGTCGAAATACTGCATAAGGTCAAGCTGATGCCACGCGGGAAAAGGCAGCGAATCCAGGTCCTCGATCAATGCGCGCGGGGGCGTTCTTTTCGGCTCCTGACCGTCAAGGAAGCACAGCCCGTCAACCTTTTCCGGAGCGTCGGGATTCAGGCAGATGTCGCGTATCGTGTGGTCGTATTCGCCGATTGCGATTATGTCCGCCGCCCCGCCGGCTGCAATCAGCGTCTCCTCCGGCAGTGCGCTGGCGTGCGGGCCGACGATGACCACCTTCGCTGGCCATGCGCCCTTGACAATGCGGGCGCACTCGATGTCGCTGTAAATTGAGGGCGTGGTCGAATCCAGGACGACTACGTCCGGTCGCTTGTCGGCCACGAGATAGCGCAGTTTCTCCTTGCCCAGGCCCAGGGCGCAGAAATCCCATAACTCCGCGTCAACCCCCTCGCGTTCGAGAACGGCAGTCGCATATGCGAGCCAGTCGGGCGGTCTGATAACGCGCCCGCGAGTGCGCGCCGCCCATCGCTGCGTCCGGCAGAAGTCCGGAACAAAAGGTTCGTTTATCAGAAGGACCTTCATTCGTCCCGGCCCTCCCTACGATTGATTCTGGCGTTCCCGGTAGGTGAGCATGAAACTGAAGAAGGCGCCGGATAGAAAGCTGACCAGCACCAGAAGCGCCAATCCGGCCAGATGAGCATCCCCAAGAGTTCGCGCGCGGTTGCAGAACATCACTGCGATTAGAAACAGCGCGTTGGCCCCTGATAATACGGCAATGATGCCCGCGCGAACCCCGCTTTCTATGAGATTATTTCCCGGCGGCGAAGCGTCGTCCGGTTCGGACACGCCCATCCGGTCCCGAAGGTAAATCCGGGCGAACTTGTAGTAGGACAGAAGCTGAAGACCGACGGCCAACGACGCAATGGATGGGACGCTGAGCCATCCTTCCCCGCCAAGAAAACAAAGCCCGATCGCAAGGAACAGAAAGAAGAATCCCGGCAACGCAAACAGCCACCCCGGCGCGAACATGAGTATCAGTCTCAAATGCCGCCATCCGTCCCGCCACGGACGCAGTTTCGGCGACCTCCCCGCCACGGTCTTGTGGAGGCTGATCGGTATCTCCGCCGTCTTCAATCCGGCTCTGCCGGCCTTCAGGACGATTTCCGATGCCATTTCCATCCCGGTCGAGCAGAGCATCAGCCTTTCCGGAAGCTCACTCTTGAACGCCCGCATCCCGCACTGGCTGTCGCTGACCGTGGATTTGTGCATCACTCGGATTAGAAGGCTCAGCGTCGGGTTGCCCAGATACCTGTTCATCGCCGGCATCGCGCCGGGATGTATGTCCCCCTTCAACCGCGTGCCCATCACCAGATCATGGCCTTCGCGCAGTTTTTCCAGAAACCGGGGCAGTTCGCTGAGGTCGTAGCTGTCGTCGGCGTCGGCCATCAGGATGAACCTGCCCCGCGCCTCTCGGAACCCCCTCAGCAGCGCGCTGCCGTAGCCCTTGCGCGTCTCATCCGCCACACGAGCCCCGGCCTCGCGCGCGGCCTTCGCCGAACCGTCGGACGAGCCGTTGTCTACGACAATGACCTCCCCCTCCGCGTCCGCCGCCTTGAAAGCGGCCAGCGCCTTGCGGACGCAGACGGCGACTGTGCGCTCCTCGTTAAGACACGGGATCACAACCGATATTTCCGGCGCGCTCCGGCTTTCCGTGGCGGATGAATCGCTCAATTTCCTGCTCTCCGGGACGATTTCAACTCCCCATTGGGAAGCTGGCGCGATTCTAGCCGTCAAGACTCTCGAAACGCAAGCGCGTCGTTGATTGACCATCATGCAGACTTTATGGATTACCCTTGTCTGTTCCGGCGGCAAGCGACAATAATGCATCCGGATTCGATTTCACGCGGCGCACTGTCAATAAAACTGGTCAAGACCCTTCAGATGCGGCAATCCGCCCAATCCCCAGCTAAAGCATGGTCGGTCGGCGCACATGACGCCGCCCAGTCGGAGAATCTGCGCCGCGTGCTTCGCGTCACCCCCGTTCTGGCCCGGATTCTTGCTTCGCGCGGCCTTTGCGACCCGACTCAGGCCTCCTGCTTCCTTTCCTGCAAGCTCAACGAGTTGCCCGATCCGTCCCTGATCCCCGGCATGACCGCCGCAGCCGCCGCGCTCCTGCGGGCCGTCCGCGACGGCAGACGCATCGTCATCTACGGCGATTACGACGTTGACGGCATCACAAGCATCTGCGTCCTGCACAAATGCCTGAGCGCCGCCGGCGCAAACGTGACGCACTACCTGCCGGACCGGATCAACGACGGCTACGGCCTCCATGAATCGTCGGTCGAGCAGATAGCCGCCGAAGGCGGGAAGCTTCTGGTTACGGTTGACTGCGGCATCCGCGCCTGCGAGCAGGTCAGGCGCGCCCGCGAGCTGGGGCTTGAGGTGATCGTGACCGACCATCACGAGCCGGGCGTTGAACTCCCTGCCGATGCGATCGTCGTCAACCCGAAGGTCTCCGGCCCGGACGCACCCGGCGCGGAACTGGCCGGGGTCGGCATCGCCTTCAAGCTCGCGTGGGCTTTCGCGCAGGCCGAGGCCGGCGGCGGAAGGGCGAAGCCGAACCTTCGGAACCTTCTGATCGAGTGCATGGGTCTTGCTGCGTTGGGCACGGTCGTGGACGTCGCCCCGCTCATCCGGGAGAATCGGATACTCGTGCGGTATGGAATGGAGATGATCCACGAGAGCAAGACTCCGGGACTGGCTGCGCTGCTTGACGTGTGCCGCCTCGCGGACAAGACTATCCAACCAGTACATCTGGCCTTCATGCTTGGTCCGAGGCTCAACGCCGCCGGGCGGCTGGGAAGCGCGGACAAGGCGCTGCGCCTGCTCATGACCAATTCGGCAAGCGAAGCCCGCTCCCTTGCCCTGGAGCTTGAGGATGCCAACAGGCAGAGACGCCAGATCGAAACCCAAATCCTCAAGGAAGTCCAGGAACGTCTTGAGGCGTCCGAACAGGGAACCAGCCCCGTCGTCGTCGAAGCCGGGCAGGACTGGCATGAAGGCGTGATAGGAATCGTGGCCTCGAAGATCGCCGACATGTCGAACCGTCCGACAATTCTCTTCGGCTGGAACGGAGAGCACTGGCGCGGATCCGGAAGGTCCGTGCCAGGGGTTCACCTGCTGGACCTCATCGAGGGATGCGGCGAACTTCTGACCTCCTTCGGGGGCCACGCGCAGGCCGCGGGCCTGAGAGTGTCCGAGGCGCAACTGGAGCCGTTCAGAAAGCGTATAAACGAGCTTGCGTCGGAACAGCTTTCCCCGGAAAAATTAGCGCCGACGCTACACATTGACGCCGAGGCGGACTTCTCCGAGCTTGACATGACCGTGTTCCGCGACATCGAGCAAATGGCCCCTTTCGGGGAGGGTAATCCCGCGCCGGTTCTGGCTTCGCGCAACGTCCGCATAGCGGGCATGGTGAACCGTATGGGCGCGGCGGGGCAGCACGCGAACTTCCTGGTCAATAAGGGTAACGCAACCTTCCGCGTGGTCGCCTTCCGGCAGGGCGATCTGGCAGACATCGTTTCCGGGCGTGACGGCGCTTCCTTCGATATCGCCTACATCCCGAAGGTCAACGAGTATAAGGGGCGCGCCAGCCCGGAGCTGGAGCTGGTTGACATAAGGCCTTCAGACCGGCGTTCCGGGTGACCGCATGGCCTGTGGACATCATAAACACTTGACGGCAAAGCTTTTATGCGCTGCTCTTGCGCCATTTATCTGCGGAGCGATTCTCCGCGCCGCCTCGCCGCGAGGGGAAGGTCCGCCCCACTTTCGCGCAGCGGTCGGATCAAGCGTTCCGGACGCTGATCTCAAGATGCTTTTTCCTGATTCTTCCCCGGAAAAATCAAAGCTGGCGGTCATCTGCTTCTTCCTGACCCACGCTCCGACAACCAGGGCTGACATCGAGAAGATGAATGCGGCCCATGCCGGGGGGACTCGCATTGCGGGCGTCACTCCCGGAAGAAGCGAAGACATGAAGGCGCAGGGGTTGCCGGTCACGTCCTTCCCTGTCTTCATGGACCCGGACGCCGCATTGGCATCGCGCATGGGCGTCGTCGTCTTCCCCACATACATTCTCCTGTCGGATGCCGGCAGGATTCAGGGCGTCTCGCATTCCCTGCGCAACCTGCTTGAAGCGGCCCGCGCAAATTCTGAAAGATAAAACATGCTGGTGAACCTGCACAACCATACCCCTCTCTGCCGCCACGCCCGGGGCGAACCGGCGGAATACGTCCAACGCGCAATGGAAACAGGCTCGCGCGTCTTCGGATTCGCAGACCATCTCCCCTATCCCCCCGGATTCGTTGAACCCGCGCCCGACTGCGCAATTCTCCCGGAGACTTTTCCAGAATACCTGGCTTCAGTCAACGCTCTCCGGCGCATTGACCGCAAGGGCATGTCCGTCCTCATCGGCGTTGAGGTTGACCACGTTTCCGACAGGACCGAATGGACCATCAATACAGTCAAATCCCTGGATATTGACTACGCCATTGGTTCCATACACATTCTCCGGGGCATGGCGGTTGACTACACGCGCCCTAAGCTGGAGGAACTTGTGCGGGAATGCGGCGGGCGGGATGCCTTTCTTTCGGAATACTTCAACGAGCTACGAAGGATGATCGCCGGCGGCTGGGTCAACGTCATCGGCCATTTGGACATCTATAAGAAGTTCGATCACGACGGCAGCCAGTTTCCGAAGGAAGCGGCGCGGCCATTCGTGGAGGCGTTCCTCGACCACCTTGCCGCAATCCCGACGCGGACGCGCCCCGTGCTGGAACTCAACACGGCCGGATTCAGCAAGGAATGCCGGGAGGCTTATCCCGACGAGGAGATCGCGCGCTCTGCTGTCGAGCGCGGCATCGAATTCACAATGGGCAGCGATTCACACTCCCCGGAGCAGGTCAACCGCAATTCCGCTGAGGGAACCGCGATTCTTCAAAGATGCGGCGTGAAACGCCTGGCGTTTTTCATAAAAAGGAAGCGGATGCGCAAGAATCTGCCTTCCTGAAAAGGAGCCGAATGATGGAAAAGCGAGCAGTCAATCAGAAAGGCGCGTTGGAGGTCAAACGACCTTATTCCCCGGCGATAGTCTACGGAGACATGGTCTTCCTGAGCGGCCAGATTCCCCAGAATCCTGCAACCGGAGACCTCATCAGAGGCGATCTCAGGGAGCAGACCCGGGCGGTACTGGACAACGTCGCGCGTCTGCTGGAGGCGGCGGGAAGCGATATGGCCCATGTCCTGAAAGTGACGGTCTTCCTTGCCGACATGGACGATTACGCGGCGTTCAATGAGGTCTACAAGGACTACTTCAAGGACGTCCCTCCGGCCCGGTCATGCGTTCAGGCCGGGCGTCTGCCCTTCGACGTGAAGGTTGAGATCGAGGCCATCGCCACAAAAGCGTAGCGCGGCGATACGCGTCCGTGCCTGTCAGCTTAAAAAAACAACAGCCCACTTTTTGCGCTCATGACGTGAAAATCCTGTTCAAGAACAAATACGTCGCGTAAAATTCATTTGACAGGTTCTGAGCAAAACGTGTAGACTTCATGTGTCACATGCCCTTTGACGGCAATTTCCTGTGACGCGCAGGAGAGACGAGGAGCAGCCATATGGTCAGGCGAATGCTGGCTTTGGGAATCTGCATCTGGATGTTCGCGGCGGCGAGTTGTTCAATCGTTGACCCGGACGACAACCGGCGCAGGCTCAACGTAATGAAAACCGACCTTGATCTGGCGGTTGAGGACCTGGATTTCATCCTGGGTCTGGATCGTCCGTCAAGGCTCGTCTACGAGTAACCGCGGGAAACCATTGCGCGGCGACTGAAGGCGGACCTCCGGTCCGCCGGCAGGTGGCGCAATTGTCCGGGTGAAAGGTCAGGGTTGCCAACGGCAGCCCTGTCTTCATTTAACGATATTCCCCCCTGATTCTGAAACGGTCCGGCAATGGCGCAGTTCGACTGGCTCATCAAGGGCGGACTGGTAGCGGACGGAACGGGACGCCCGTCCCGGATCGCCGACGTCGCCTTGACCGGCGACTCCATTGCCGCAATCGCTGACGACATTCCGGAGCAGGCCGCTCAGGAAAGCATTGACGCGCGCGGACTGATCGTCTCTCCCGGCTTCATTGACATCCACTCCCACAGCGACTACTTCTCCCTGCTCTGTCCAACTGCGGACAGTAAGGTCCGGGACGGGGTGACCACCGAGGTCTGCGGCAACTGCGGCATGAGCGGTTTCCCCCTCGGCGGCGGGTTGTTGGAGAGGCGTCAGAGCGGCTACATCAAGTACGGCCTCCGGATAAACTGGCGCAGCCCGGCGGAATACATCCAGGAAGCCGAGCGTCGCGGCTCTGCCATCAACCGCGTCCTCCTGGTCGGGCACGGAAACCTCCGCGCGCTGACTGTCGGGTTCGACAACCGTCCTGCGACGGACGACGAAATCGGAAAGATGAAGGCGATGCTGGAGGAGGCGTTCGACGGCGGCGCGCGCGGCATGTCCTCCGGCCTGATCTACCCGCCCGGATGCTATACCCCGGAATCGGAACTGACCGAACTGAACCGCGTCGTGGCCCGGCGCGGGGGGATTTACACCACCCACATGCGCTCCGAGGGCGACGAGCTTCTGGAGTCAATTGACGAATCGCTTCGCACCTCCCGCAACAGCGGCGCCCCCCTCCAGATTTCCCACCTGAAAACCAGCGGAGAACGCAACTGGGGCAAGCTCCCCGCTGCGCTGGATAAGATCGAGGCGGCGATTGCCGAGGGCATCCGCGTCACGGCCGACCGCTACCCCTATCTGGCGTCCTCGACCGATCTGGATTCCTTCCTGCCGGCGTGGACCTACGAGGGCGGGCTGGACGCCGAGATGGAACGCCTGCGAGACCCCGAAACGCGAAAACGGATCGCTGCGGAAATCAGGGAAAAGCATCCGCAGGAGGATTTCTGGAAGAGCGTCGTCATCGCGCAGGTCTACGGCGAACACATGCGCACCAGCAGGCGGCAGATCGTGAATACCGAGGGACGCAACGTTCAGGAAATCGCGGAGGCGCTCAAGGTTGACCCCTTCGACCTCGTATTTGATCTGCTCATTCAGGAGGAGACGCGCGTAAGCATAGTCTTCTTCTGCATGAGCGCAGATAATCTCCGGCGCATTTATTCCATGCCCTTCGTCATGGCTGGCTCAGACGCGAACGTGCGCAAGGCCGTCGGACTTCTCTCGGCCGGAAAGCCGCACCCCCGCTCATTCGGAACCTTTGCCAAGTTCCTGGCCGATTTCGTCAGGCTTCCCGGCAGGCACGGATCGGAGGCCAACCTCCTGCCCCTCGAAGAGGGCGTCCGCAAGATGACGGGCCTTCCGGCGGACACGCTCGGCCTGAAGGATCGCGGTCGCATCGCGGAAGGGGCGAAGGCGGACATAACTGTCTTTAATCCGCTGACCGTGAAAGACTGCTCAACCTATGACGAACCTTGCCGGTACAGCGCCGGGATTGAGCATGTCATCGTCAACGGAACCCTCGCGATACTGAACGGCCAGCACCTCGGCGCGCTGAACGGGCGGATTATTTAGGTCTTATTCAGCAAACGCCCCGCTTCGGGCAATGTCAGTCCGCCATGGCGCGCGCATGATCTTCTGAATGTATCTTTCATGGGTTTCGCCTCATGGATGAACACATGAACTTCCCTCTCCCGCCCGGGAGAGGGTGGCGTTCGCCTTGGCGAACGACGGGTGAGGGGGGCAACGGTCAGCCCTGATCCGCTGGCCGCCGTGTCGTGGAAGCGCCCGCACCATTTCCCCCAGCAATCGCCTATGTAGCGGGGCATGGATAAACATCGCCGTTCTTCATCCTCCGGCGGGAGGGAAGACGACAACTCGCCCGAAGCGCTACTTGCCTTTTTCCTTCTCAAGCGCGACGCGCTTGGCAACTTCGTAGTACGTCTCATCGCCACCAAGTTGTTCATCTACTTCGCCCGTTTCGGCGTCAACACGCACGATGCCCGGTACGTAGCCGACTATTCCGGCCGCGCCGTATTCCGGAACACGCTCCTTCCTACCAATCCAGTAGGGACGTGTCGGGCCGACCGCCCTATCGTTTGGCCCGGCTCCTTTTCTCATGTAACAAGGGTAAAGTTCAAGTTCAGCGCCGAGTTCCGGATATTTCTTCTGTGCGGCCTTTACTGCCCGTTCCTGATTCAACTTGAAAGGCGGATGAGGAAGCGATTTTACGTCAAGTATCTCCGGAATCCGATACCGATGCACAACGCCAGTCGCCATATCTACGTCTATCCAATAGCTGTTATCGCAAACAGGCAGGCCGTGAAGTCGGGTTGTCCAGCAGAAAGTGAAACGATACATGGGCTTTGACGGGTCGCCAATAACATCGGGCGGCACATCGTCGCTCCAACTCAGGTCAGGTTCACGTCCAATGCTTACGCCGGCATTATGGAGAAAGGTATTGGCTGTCTCTAATGCCTCCTCCATTGTGCATCTTCTCAACGGCAGTTCTCTATCAGGACGAAAATAGAGCATTCCGATTACTTCGACACGAGGTCGCGGCCTGACCTTGATTTCAACCTTGGTTTTTGGGCCCTTAAAGCAGATGTCAAGAACATTGTCATCAACCGAGCTGGCACGGACCTTTACCTCGGCATCTTCATATCTGCCCATCCCCGTTTTCCTCAGGAACTTCCTGGCAACTTCAACCACTTGCGCCGTACCAACTGGCTTGTTTGCTGTTGTGCCTGCGCCGTTCCTGGAATTTGACCACTTGTAGCCCACCCATACCGATCCAGCAATGCAGACTGCAATCAGGATGCGCATTATTTGCGCGCGTGGGCTGATTCTGCGTAGCATGATTCTAGGGCCCCCGATCTATTGGCCGGACATTTCCGTCACCAGAAAAAGTGAAGTCAAAAGATGTTCTTTCCGCACGTGCTTTAGAAATGCTTGCGTAACATTCTTCATATGCCTTTAGGCAACACTGGGCCACCGTCCTGCCATACGCAGCCTCCTTGAAGAATGCGTTTGTGGCGCGTACGAGATCGCCGTCATCAATATTGCCGGTCGGACCGGCGACGACCGTATTGCCCGATCCTCTCTGCCCTGGCTCAGCCTTCTGCACCTTCCATGCCCCCGGACACATATGGGGGATGGCGGATTCCCCCACAACATGTGAGCATCCCATTTGCTGAGTTCCGGCTTGGTGAACTACGCCTAGATGTGTTCATGATTTGCCCCATCCCAGAATACTACTTTCCCTTCTCCCTCTCAAGCGCGAGGCGCTTGGCGATTGCGAAATGAGTCTGGTCGCCCCCCCAATCTTCATCAACGGCACTTGTTTGGGCATCTACCCTAACGATTCCACGGATGTAATTGATACAGTATTTCTCCCTAGACGTTATTGATGGCATTCGGTGTGCGACACGCTCCTTACGCCCTATCCAATATGGTTTGATAGGGTTCTCTGGGCTTGGGGGTAATCCACCGTAGGGCGTCATATAACACAAATATATCTCGAACTTCTCGCCGAGTTCAGGGAATGCCGTTCGGGCTGCGCGGATCGCTTTCTCCCTGCCGACGCGGAAAGGAGGAGCGGGAAGATCATTCTCGGATATGGGTGCGTCTCGGCGGTAGGAATCAACCACGCCCGTTGCAGGACACACCGATATCCTGCACATGTGATTGCATACAGGGATGCTATATGCTCGCGTAACCCACACAAACTCGTGTTGCAGCAATTCTTTAGTCATGCCATTCAACTCACGCTGTACCTCTCTGAACGAGGAGTATTCGGGATCGGGAGGGCCAGTGACCTTACATTTTGCCTTACCAAGAAAGTCTATCGCCGTCTTCAGAGCTTCAGCCTCAGTTGTACAGGGGTGAGAAGGGTACCAGTGGTCAGGGAATGGGAGATGTACGCCAAGCACAATGTTCGGATTGCGCCTGAGCAATCCTACTACTGAATATCCTTTCGCCTTTTTGAATGTAAGCGCGAATGCCCCTTCCTCCCACGGCATGAATTCGACGTCCGTGGTCACGTAATCGCCAAGCCCGACTTGGACGAGGAAATTGCCGGCGATGCGAATCGCTTCATCCCTGTCAACGGGATGCTTCGACTGCGCTCCCTTGCCCACTGTGCCCATAACCGTATAGTAGACGCAGACTGTGACCACAATCGCCGCCAATACGGCGATCACCACCGCTGTTGCCCTTTTCCTTTTAGTTTCCCATAGGTGCATCTCTATGGTCCCCGATCTCGGAATCTAATGTTGCCTTCGCCTACAACGGCGAATCTGAAGAGCGGGTATTTGGTCCGTGTTCTCGCATACCAAAAGAAACCCACATCTGCACATCTTGTTATTGTTGCGTTTTCCACCGCTGCTGCCTCCCAGAAATGTGCTGATGCCTGCGGAAGCTCATCTTCATAAGCTTCAGTGTTAGGCCCGGCGACTACTCTCGCATTGAGGATAGCGCGGCGGACTTCCAGCTCATCGTTATCGCCATAATCACCATTGATCGGGTCGTCCAGCACTGAGCAAGTGAAGAAGACTGCCCACTTGTAGGAACGCTTGCTTCCGTAAGGCGGCATCTGAAGGGGCTTTGTGGTACCGTCCGCACACGCAACGGGACTTGAAAAAAGCAGATTCCTCTCCGCATACGCGTCTACGCCACTCATGTCTATGTGTTGTCCGTCTGATTGAGCCAGTAGACTATCGCACCAATTCCTATGCCCGTAGAATACAAGAGTTCTGAAGTGAGATGCATCCAGCTTGAATTTCTCACGACCCTTCAGATAATCAGAAGGCATATCAGACCCCAGATACGTCCACATTTGCGCAAGATAACCAAGGTACTTCGGCAGTTTTCTACCGAGCCATTGTTCGCAATTTGCGGCGGAATTGGAGAATCTGGCTGACTCCAAGCCGTCCCTTCCGGGGCAGGCGATAATGCGCGTATCCCAGAATCGTATGGCAGCCAGATCACCCTCGACGTCAGGATGATTATAGGTTACGGAAGGATATGTCGGCTGGTACCCTCGCGACTCTGTCCGGTCAAACGGGGTTTTGTAAAGATATGCAAATGGGAAAAAAAGGCTATATGGCGACCACGGTAGGTTGTCATATACTTTCCCGTCAATAATAGCGTGGTGCCTGTTTACTGTCTGATTTTCGTCGTCGAAGTTCCATGTTAAATCAAGGTTGGTAACTGGAGAACCATTATAAGATGTCTTTGTTGTTAAGTTGACACGGAATCTTATCGTATCGTTCATAGCCGCATCAACTACGTCGTTGGATGTGCCGTGCTGTCGCTCCACCATGATATTACGACCGGACGCTGTGTCGGATCTGTTGGATGAGGTTCCACGCGGAATCGTTCCACTTTCAGATCCAACTTGGGTATTCCACCGCAGGCAACAGTGTAGGACTTCGATGATCCTGCCAGGAGGGGGTTCCCGCATACGGCCGTGATTGTGACGGTTCGTCCAATCAAGGACTCGCCAAGCAAAGAGTCCAATACCGCGGTAATGGTTGGAGTCCCCTCGTCTATCTGTACTCTGGTCGGCGCAAGGGGATCCGGATCGCCGGGATTGCGCGGCGGCCCCTCCGCTGGCAGCGACAACGGGTGTACTGTCAGCAACCACCGTGGCTCCCAGAGGGGCCAGACTTTTGGGTTTTCCGTCACTGTCGCCATCAACGCAAGGTGGACTGGGCATTGAGTGACCGGAACGATGTCAAGTTTGTTCGTAACAAGTTTCCAATCGCCCCCGGCCTTGCTGAAGATATCCTCAATCCCCCGTATCCTCAGCGTGGTGGTGTCGCCGGTTTGTTGTTGTTGCTGCTGCTGTTCCTCCCGCACTTCAGCGCCTTGGTCTTGTTGCTGATCTGATTTCCGAATTCCGAGTGGCTGCGGGATTCTCAACGCCCTGTCTGTGGCCATCGGGACCGCGTTTTCAGGCAGGGGAAAAGACACCGAGTTGTTTTTCGCAACAGCATAAACGCGCATCCTGTATTCGCCGGGAATCATGGCCAGCGCCTTCGGGATGCAGACGGCGGCCATGGGGGAGATCGGCCAGCCGGACATTGGTTCGCTCCATGCTTCTTCAACGCCGTTCTCGACCCGGCAATACTGCCATTGGAAGGCCAAACCGCGCTGTCCGATGTCGGAATAAACCTCTTCGACGGTTCCGGCAGCGGCGGCCCATGCCCATGCGCCGCCGCCCACGTAGTCACCGACCGCCGCGTCAATCGGCTTGCCGAACTCGAAATATTCCAGGTCCGGATACTTCTTTCCGTCGGGAATTTCGGCGTCCCATGCCGCGCGGCCGTAGCCGACGCCGATGGAGTAGACGACTGTTCTGACCGGATCGCAGACCACTTCGATGCTGTTGCAGACGTTGAAGGATGCCCTGACCCGTCCCTCGCCTTCCCCGTCCAGAAGGTCTTCGGGGGCGATGGTCGCCTGCCAGACGTTGGGGGACAGTTGCACGAATTCATGGATGGAGTCGCGCCACTGGCCCTCCTCGGGAACGACGCTGCGCTCCTGCACGGCGGCGTCCTTGATGAAAGGCGCGGCTGAGGCGGGGAGAAGCTCCGCCGTGACGCGGGCCGTGTCGCACAGATAGACCATGTTCGGGTCGGACTGAATCCGCGCGAAGAGGAACCACGCCGGATCGTCGCCGTTGACAACGCCTGAACTGTCGGTCCATTCGGTCTCCCAGCTTTTTTTCCGCTCAAGCTTGCTGAAATGCGCCTCCAGAATGAACTGCCTCATGTCGTCGCTTGCGGTGACGTCCTGATTGACCCAATGGTCGTGAATCACGGCCTTGCACGTGATTGTCGCATCCCGCCCCGGGCTGGCGGTGAGGAACTGCGCGGCGGACGATCCGGAACCGAGAAGCGCGGCACCCTCGAAAACCGAGACGGATACGAGTTCCATGCCCTCGAACAAGTCAAGCGGCGGAAACACATCCACTGAGTATTTCAGATAATGCCCGACGGCGGCAAAGGCCGTTGGTTCGGAGACCGGCGGACTTCCGGAACCCTGCGCGCACATGGCATTGTTCCATTCGACAAGGTCGAAGCTTCGCTCAACGGCCGATATCTCCACGTCGAAGATCACAACCTGCATGGTGTCAAGCACAACGAATTTCCCATTGTAGGGGATGATTGCGGTGATTGTGGCTATCCCAGCGACATTTTCGTTGGCGTCAATTTGAACTTCGAGTACGTTTTGCTTCGGGTGAAGGCCGCTGAAAACGCTGATGAGGTCGGGGCGGTCTGTTCTAAAGACGACGCTCATCAACTTGTCTCTGGTCAATCCGCTGAAACTGCGCATAACGCCGTTTCCGGGGATCATGGGAACGCGCCGATACGAGAAGCCGGGGAGCGCATATACGCTTATGGTGTCGGTATGGGAATATTCTTCTCCGGTCGGGGGATAACGATTCGCGTTCAGGAATTGCGGGGTTGTATACGTGAGTACCAGTTCGCAACTTGCCGCGCCGGTCCCGGTATATTCAATCGTAATTTCGCGGGGATATGCCGTCGCAGTTGCCGCCGTTGTCGTTGCCGAGCTTTCCGTCAAGCCGGGAACATCGCGTCCGGCTGCGGCCCGAACAACGTCTGAGACGATGGAACCCTTGCGAAGGCTGCGATATGCCTGGATGAGTCGTCGCAATTCCTGTCCTCTCGAACCGGGGTTGATCCGCATCCAGGCGGAGATCAGCCATCCCAGGCGGTCAAGTTCTCCGTTTGCCAGTGCGTTTTCAAGCAACAGGATTTCAGCGTCGGTCAATGGCTGTCCCGAAGCGGCGGCGGCAAGGGTGGAAATCAGTTCGGGGGCAACCTTTGCCGGCGCGGTTTCAGGTTCGGCGGCGGCTGAAACCGCATCCGCTGCGGCCATGCCGTCTTTGTCCCAAGTCCATGTAACCGGGAGCGTTATCTCATTTCCGTCAGGGCCGAAGACCTTGAAGTTCTGGGTATTGTGCGCGAAGGAAAGCGTAAGACTTCCAGCGCCGACGCTTTCCGGATCGGCCAATATCGAGAGTTTTCCCTTCCTTCCCGTGGAGTCAGTTATAAAGAGGGGGTACAGATCCTCGAGAAAATCATCCCAGTCATCCATCTTCCCGTCCCTGTTGAGATCGGCGTCAATGTCCGCCGCAACCACCCAATAGGGCGTAATGCCTGCGACCTCCTGCGATTCCCGGACATAAGTCGTCTCGTCGTCGCGGATGAATTTCTTGGTGTATTCAAATTTGAAGTTTGACCACAATTGTCCTTCCACGGGCTGGCCATAAGTCCGGGAGATGTTCTTTGAATAAGTGGTATAAAATTCGTCGTTCTGCTCGTGCTGCGTGAACAGAACCGGCGAAGCGAACACTTCTTCGCCCTGAATCGTTTCATCATGGGTAATGAGCGTGTATGTAATCTTTGTCAATGCAATCTGAGATAGGTCTTCCTCATCCGGCAGGACGAGCACAGCCATCGGTTCAAGGTATAATTCCTTGCCGATTACGGTGGGATTCGCGCCTAAAGGCTGCGACCATACGCCCGTTTGCAACGGGTAACAGCCATTGCATGCGCAGATTGCAATCAGAGTAACCAACAAATGGAGAAAAGACCGCCCGCCGCCCCTTCCTTCCTTCCTTCCTTCCTTCCTTCCCTGCTTGCCGCCATTTTTCAACTCCCATCGCTGAAACCTCTGAAATATTCACAAAGCCACCAGTACTGACAATATGTAGCACGGGTTAGAGGATAAAGCAACAGAGAATTTCCAGGTTGGCGCTTCACCTGCTCGCCGGAAGACTTCTCCGCCGCCAATGATGTCACGCCCGCCGGCGGGTGTCAATCGCCCTTGCGCCGGGGCTTGACACGCATCCGCCCGCCGGATATGAGAATCATCTCCCGTCCCGTTCGCGGCGTCGCGCAATCGGCCCCCTTCGCAACCGCAAATGAGATTCCTCGCGCTAGGCAAAGCCCCGGTCGTGATACTGGTCGCGACGCTCGCGTCCGCGCTCTACCTCTCCATCCATCCCGTCAATGAATCCCCCGCCAACCTCCATATGTGGACCTTCGCCAAGAGCCACTATGACGCGTACATTGACGGCATCCCCGCCTTCGAGGCGGCGCACCCCGGCGTGAAGGTTGACGTGCAACTCGTCTCCGGCGTCGCCGTGACGAGCCGTCTGAGGGCGGCTTTCTGGTCGGACCTCGACGTGCCGGACCTCGTCGAGGTCGAAATCAGCAGCGCGGGCAGCTTTTTTCGCGGCCCCATGCGGGACATCGGTTTCAGCGACCTGACCAACTGGCTCGACCAGTCCGGCTGGGGCGACCGCCTCGTCAGAAGTCGCTTCGCGCCATACACCTCCCGAGGCCGCATCTTCGGCATCCCCCATGACGTCCACCCCGTCATGCTTGCCTATCGCCGCGACATCTTCGAACAGGAAGGCATTGATCTTTCAAAGGTCGAGACCTGGGATGAGTTCGTCGAAATCGGCAGACGCATGACCCGCGACCTTGACGGCGACGGCGTCCCCGACCGCTATATGATCGAGCTGGAGGACAACGGGGCCGGCAACATGGAGATGTTCCTGTTCCAGCGTGACGGGGGCTACTTCGATAAGTCCGGAAACCTGGTCATGGACAGCGAAACGGCGCTCGAAACGCTGAAGTGGTACGTGCCCCTCGTCGCCGGGCCGAAGAAAATCGCCAACTCGCTCGCCGGCGGCCAGATATTCACGCAGGCGCTGGAATCCGGCTATTTCCTCTCCATCATCGCCCCCGACTGGCGCAGCCGTACGACCGAAATGGACGTCCCGCGCGTTTCCGGCAAGATGGCGCTGATGCCGTTGCCGGCGGTCAGGACCGGCGGGCGCAGGACCAGCACATGGGGCGGCACGATGCTGGGCATCACGAAGCATTGCAAGAACCCGGAACTGGCCCGTGAATACGCGGTTCACATCTACTGCGACGCGAAGAACCTTGCCAAACGCTTCCCCAGCATAAACATTATCCCCCCCCTCAAGGAGGCGTGGGCGCTGCCTGAATTCAACGATCCCCGCCCCTATTGGTCCGGCCAACCCCTCGGCAAGCTCTACGCCGATCTTGCCGAGCAGACCCCTTCGCAATATACAAGCCCCTTCATAGGGCTGGCCAAGGCCAAACTAGGCGAGGCCGTCGTCGCCTGCGTCCTCTACTACAACCGCAACGGGGAGCGGGGCTTCGACGAGTTCGCCCGCCGAACGCTCAAGTCCTGCGCCGACGACGTGCGGAAGATGATGAAACGCGACCCGTTCCAGCAGTCCGACGCCGAACATCCGGGAGGAAGACAATGAGCGCAGCAACCTCCGGATGGTTCTGGAAGCGTCAGCAGAAGTGGGCTCCGTATTACTTCGTCGCCCCATTCATCATCCTCTTCCTCACCTTCGGAGTCTATCCCCTCCTCCACAGCATCTGGCTCGCGTTCCATATCACCTCCGGCCCCAAATCAGCCGTCTTCGTCGGACTTGAAAACTTCCGCTTCCTCCTCTCCGACCCCGACTTTTACAAGGCCGTGCGCAACACCGCTGTCTTCGCCTGTTTCTCGGTTTTTCTGCAATTGCCCTTGAGCCTTGGTCTCGCATTGCTGCTCAACGCCCGATGGGTGAAGGGCCGCAATGTCTTCCGCTTCGCCTTCTTCACCCCCCACCTCGTCGGCCAGGTCTTCGTCGCCGTCCTCTTCAGCGTCATCTTCATCCCGAAATACGGACTCCTGAACGTCTCGCTCCATCGTCTGCTCGGCGTCGGCCTTGAGACAAAATGGCTCGGCAATCCGCAACTCGTCATGCCAGCGCTCGTGATTACGTCGCTCTGGATGTACGTCGGCTTCAACATGATCTACTTCCTTGCCGCGCTGCAGGCCGTGGACAATCAGCTTTACGAAGCCGCCCAGGTTGACGGGGCGAACCGCTTTCAGCAGTTCCTCCACGTCACCATGCCCGGAATCCGGCAGGTGACCGTCTTCGTCGTGATGATGAGCACCATCGGCTCCTTCCAGCTCTTTGAGTTGCCATACGTCATGCTCAACGGATCCGGCCCGGACAAGGCCGGTTTGACGATAGTCATGTACCTTTACGACACGGGTTTCAACACCGGCGACCTGGGTTACGCCTCGGCCATCGGATGGACGCTGGCGCTGATCGTGCTGACCATCAGCCTGGCGCAGTTGAAGATCACGAAAACCCTCAAACCGGGAGGTTAGTCGCGCTGATGCGGCGTTTCGCGAACATACTGGCCGTCGCCCTGGCTTACACGCTGCTGGCCGGAGTCGCCGCCCTTGTCCTCACCCCCCTCGTCTGGCTGGTGGCGGCAGCCGTCAAGGGGCCGGACGACATGTTCCACTACACGTTTTTCTCGCCTCAGCCGACGCTCTTCAATTTCCGCAAGCTCTTCGGTGAAATCCCCTTCCTGCGCTACATGATCAACAGTTTCTTCCTGGCCGGAACAACCACCCTCGTGCAGTTGTTCTTCTCATCGCTTGGCGGATTCGCGCTGGCCAAGTATGAGTTCAAGGGGAAAAGGGTCATCATGCTCGTCATGCTGGCGACGATGATGATCCCGGGGCAGGTCATGCTTGCGCCGATGTACAAACTGATCTACAGGATGGGGCTTGTGGACACTTACGCCGGCCTGATCATCCCCGGGGCGGTCAGCGTCTTCGGCATGTTCCTGTTCCGCCAGTCCATGCTCCAGATTCCCGACGACCTGCTTCAGGCGGCGCGCATTGACGGCTGCAGCGAGTTCCGCGCCTACTGGGACGTCGTCATGCCGATCTCGCGGCCCATGGTCGGCGCGTTCTGCCTGATCGCGTTCATGGGATCGTGGAACAGCTTCCTCTGGCCGCAGATCATCCTGCACAACCAGCAGCGGTTCACGCTGCCGATCGCGCTGAACCAATGCGTCGGACTCTACGAGCAGCAATACGGGGTGCTGATGGCCGGAACGCTCCTCAGCATCCTGCCGGTGACGATATTGTTCTTTGTATTACAGAAGGAATTCATAGCGGGGCTGACCGCCGGCGCAGTGAAGGAATGACCGCCTGTTCTTCACGGGAGAGGCAGAATGTGCGAATCCACGGTCTTTGACCTCGCGCCCCTACCCCTATCTCGCAGCGACGATGAGCGCCGTGTCGCGCGCGATAAGTAGTTCCTCATTGGTCGGTATCGTGAGGACCACGACCGGCGAATCGTCGGCTGAGATCACGGCCTTGCGCCCTATGGCCTCGTTATTGCGCTTTGCGTCCAGAACAACGCCGATGCGCCCCATGTCCTTCAGAATCATCTCCCTCATTCCGACGGCGTTCTCGCCGATTCCGCCCGTGAAGACGATCGTATCCGCCCCGTCCAGCACAGCCAGGTAAGCCCCTATGTATTTTCTTACGCGATAGGCGAATATCTGCATCGCAAGCATTGCCCGGCGGCTTCCTGACGCGGCCTCGGTCTCCAGCGTTCTCATGTCGTTGCTCGTCCCCGATACCCCGACCAGGCCGCTCTTCTTGTTCAAGATGGCCGTCACCCCGGCGGCGTCAATCCCCTTGAGTTCGCCGATATAGGCTACCAGCGCGGGGTCAATGTCCCCGCTGCGCGTGCCCATGACCAGCCCCTCCAGCGGCGTCAGCCCCATGCTGTTGTCAACCGCTTTGCCCCTGCGGACGGCTGTGATGCTGCATCCGTTGCCCAGGTGCGCCGTAATCTGGTTGAGGCTCTCGTACGGCCTGCCCAAGAAACGCGCCGCCTCCATGCTGACAAAGCGATGGCTGGTCCCGTGGAAGCCGTAGCGCCTTATGCGATGTTTCTCGTAATACTCATATGGTATGGCGTAGGTGTAGGCGTAATCGGGCATGGTTTGATGGAAGGCCGTGTCAAAGACGGCGACGTGCGCCGCGGCCGGGAAGACGCGCTGGGCTGCGCGGATGCCCGTCAAGTTCGGCGGATTATGAAGCGGCGCAAGCTCCGCGCATGCCTCGATCTGCGCGATCACCTTAGCGTCAATACGCATGCTCTCGACGAAATCCTCCGCCCCGTGAACCACGCGGTGGCCGACGGCGGCGATCTCCCCGACCGAACCGATGACGGGCTTCTCCGGATCCAGCAGGTTCTTTGCCAGAACGTCGAACGCGCGGTCATGGTCCGGCGCGGCGCACTCGCCCTTGCGCTCCCGCCCGTCCGCCTTGTGGCGGAACATGGACTGCTTCTCTCCGATGCGCTCGACCATGCCATGCGCCAGGACGGCCTCGTTGCTCATGTCGTACAGGGAATATTTGATGGAAGAGCTTCCGCAGTTGATCACAAGAACCTTCATCAGCAATGCCTCGATTCAAGTCGGGTTTCCGGGATGCGGCAGGGCGCGCGGGCTTGCGTCACGCAGACAAGATGCGCGCCTCGACACCTCGACGATAGATTTTGCCGAAGGTTCGCCCCGGCGTCAAACTGAGATTGCGCGCCGATGCGTTGCCCCCGGCATTGCCATATGTCCGCGCCGGCGAAGAATCGGATACTCGAAATGCTACATGGTCTTTGTTCTGACTTCGATCTCATCCAGACGGTCTTTGCCAAGCCCCATCTTCGCCGCTGTGGCTATATAGGTCGGCCTGGCGCCTGTCTTGAATACGTCCGGAAGGCCCTGTTTACCCCGCGCCGCGCGCAATCTCTCCAGCGCAACCCGATCCATTGCGACGGGATCGGTTGATACCATGACGGCGCTCTGATCCCACTGGTCCGAAGGATTCTTTGGAGACGGGCCATGATCAAGGACGCCCTTGAAGGCGCAGCAGATGGAAATACGGCGCTTCGTCCTGATTGCTGGCAGCGCGTTCATCACCGCGATGTACGGATCGCAGCAGTTTGAATGCATGTATTCAGGCCCGAACATGATCGCGGGGCTGTGTGACATGTTTTTCAAGGCGCATGTGACGCCGCAGATGTAATGGTGCTTGATCTCGGGGACATTGATGACGCAATCCGCCTGCTCTGTGATGAATCCGGTCAGTCTCGTTTTACGATCATGGATGCCGATCTCCGGTCCGGTCAGCCGCATGTCGGCCTCAAGGCAACCGGACAGGGCGGCTGTTCCGTAATCCTCAACGAATGCGATATTTCTGCGAGACACGCCGGCGTCCTGCAGCCCCTGCGCTATCACCTCCCGCACAACCGCGTTGGTCCGCATGAAATCAAGCGACATCGCATTGAATTTGACCCCGACGCGCTCCTTCGGGGACGCGAAGCATCGCCATGCGTCGGCAGGATTTGTCTTGCCGGTAAAGAGTTTCAGCGCGTCTTCAATCATTGCCCGAATAACGGTCGCGTCGGCCTGCCCCTTCTCGTTGCGCCATCGCGGATTGAATACCTCAGCGACAACGGACTTCGCCTTGACATCTTCATTTTTGCGGGCTTCTGCGAAAACGGGAGGAATCGCTCCTCCGGTGGTCAACGCGATCCCGGCTCCGGCGCGCAATGCATCCCTGAGCAGATCGCGCCTGCTTAGACGGCCGTCAAACTTCCGCGCCATTTCGCTTCTCCGATCTCCCGCATCGGGAAAACTACGCGCATACATATTGTACCTGCGCGCCGGACAATGATGAATATCTGAAATCCGCTATTCCCTTCGTCCGCTTTCGCATTCGGCTATCACCGCGTCGGCGTCCTTGAGCCAGTAGGCCGACTCGGATGCCTTGGAGCGGGCGGAACGCAAATAAGGCAGGGCTTCCCGCTGCCTGCCGCTCCGGGCAAGGATTGCGCCGTAATGATAACAGACAAGAGGATCGAGCCAGACCGCCTGCTTCATCGGCTCGACGACTTTCAGCGCATCCTCGTGTTTTCCAGTTGCGCTTAATGCCCACGCAAGGGTGTCGCGGAACTGGACCTCGCAAGGATGCTTTCGGACGACCTCCGTCGCGATCTTCACCGCGTCATCCAGACGTTGCCCCTGAAGCGTCTGGTAATACGCCCATGAGTTCATCAGATAGAGGTCGCCGGGATATCTTTCAAGCCCCTTGCGGCAGATTTCGACAGCTTCGGGAAGATTCTTCCTCTGCGCCTCGCATTCCGCCATTATCACGAATGCGGATGGAAGCTGGGCGTCCGTCTTTATCAGTTCGGCGCAGGCCTGCGCAGCCTCGGCCAGCCGTCCAGCCCCCAATTTGGCCGAAGCCAGCGAGATCAAGAGAGGCATCGCGCCTTTGCTGCGGGCCAACGCTTCCTCAACCGCGCGAATGGCCTGGTCATAGTTGCCGGATTTCGCCAGAACGTCGGCCGCGAGTGTCACGGACCTTATGTATAGAGCCGGAACGTCCGGATGACGCTGCGCAAGGCGTCCGACGATGGACTGCGCCTGATCGAGGAAACCGATCCGGACGCAGACATCCGCGATCCGCATCGCAAGCCCCGGCGGGTCCGGCGAGCTTGAGGCGAATGCCGTCGCGGCTTCCTCCGCCAGGAAGCGCTTTCCGGTCATCGCATGTATCTCCATCAGCATCATACGTTGAATGGCAGCATTCGCTGGGGATGTTTTTCTCTCGTTGAGGAGCTTCTCCGCCTCGGCGTAACGGCAGTTTTCAATGAGCAGTTGCGACAGCCTGAGCCTGAATTCCTCCGACTCCGGGAAAAACGCGTTTCCCAGAAACGCCCCGCCCAGAGCGATTTCACGCGCTCCGCGACGGGCTGCGACCTCGCACGCAATGCCCATCCAGGGCAGGATCAGCGGGCGGGAGCGCGACACGTCCGGATGCCCGCCGATCAACCATAAGGGATCAGGACGGCGCAGCATTATTCCGGCGCGTCGCAGACTGCGCGATGCGGAAGAAATTACCGAGTTTGAGACAGCCCTGGCCGCGCACATAAACTCGGCATCTTCCGGAACAAGAACACTGCGCGGGATAAATGCGTAAGCCGCCCGTCCTTGCACGGCCATGTTGAAGCTGGCCCGCTTGCTCAACCTGTCCGCAAGCACGACTTGAGCGGCGGAATATTTCCCGGACGACACCGCAACCATATCCTCAATGACCGCTGCGTCGTCTTCACCTGGAAATATCGCCAATGCCCGGAAGAGATCGGGATTTACGGCAACGAACGCCCCGGCGACCTTGCCCCCGAGAGATTCGACCTGCCTCACCGCGTCCGCAGCCGCCGCAACGCTGCCCGGCATTTGGATTGTCGTCCGCAACCCCCGCCACGCGATGGCGTGCGGAACATTGGAAATCAGAATGCCCTCCCCGGCTCGGACGTCCTTAAGCTTTGACAGCTCGGAGTCGAGATTCAGAATCAGGGCGGACATCGCCTGCGTCGGCTCCAGCATTGGCGGAACCACTGCGATAATCAACAGACACGGCAGCCCCCAGTTAACGGACGTCGCCAGTCTTGACCGTCCGACTTTGGCGCGGGAACGCCACGTAAAGAGTTCGAGAATGCGCTTGAACCATGTCAGAAGTTCGGCGCTGTTGCCTTTTCTTTTGCGGCGGTGTTTGACGCGTCCGGCGGATCGTTCCTGTGCAGTCTCCTGTGCGGAGGCGGCGCGACGGGGAGTCTTCTTTCGTCTCAGAACCACTTTGAGCAGCCGCCTGCGGGTTGATTCAAGCCCCATCGCCCCTCCCGCGCAAAACGCCGGCATGAATGCGGCTGGAAGTAGCAGTCCAATGCCGGTGATCGAAACGACGGCCAGCGATGCTATTGCGCTGATTGCCAACACACCAGGTTCCAGCCTGCGGGATTTGCCGGGAATCGCCAGGTACCCCGCAAACAAGACGGCGGCGGCAATCCCGCACCCGCTGACCAGCATCCACGCTGCGGCGGCAGCCCTCAGACTGATGATTCCCAGAAGCTCCTTCCCTTCTGAGGAGAACAGCAATGCCAGGCTTGATGCGATCCCCCCTCCGTCCCGGATGCCGAGATTGCCCAGACAGACGTCAATTCCCTTCCCTGCGGCGATGGATGCATACGTCCATAACCCGATCCGAACCTGATTCCAGATGAGCCAGGGCAGCAGCGCGGCTGTAATCCCCACCGGAAAGCCCAATGCTTCCTTCTTTGTGATTTGCCTTGCTGTGGCGAAAAGATAAGCGGTCGCAAGTAACAGCGGCAGTCCGACCGCCGGCCTTGTCAGAATTGCCGCCCCGGTCAATAGACCTGTCAGAGCAAACCCGGCGATTCTACGTCCGGGTCCATCTCCGCGCAGCGGCAGAAGCAGGAGCAACCCGGCAATTATGCAGGCGATGAAAGGCAGATCGCTTCCGCCCAGAGCGGATGCGATGAAAAACCTGTTCGACAGGCAAAGGATCAGCGCAAAGGCGGCTGATCTCCAGTTTCCAACGCGGAGAACGGCAAAGTACGTCAGCCATGCGGCGGCAAGCCAGAAAGCGCATGAGACCGCGATTGGGACTACGTCGCGGGGGTAATTGCCCCGAATCATCGAAGCTGACTTGAATGCGGCGGCGACCATCACCGGATACAGAGGCTGGCGCAGAACCTCTGGCTGGTTTTCCGGGGACGGGAACCTGTCAAGCAGCGCCGGATCAATCGTCCCGGCGGAATATCCGCGCCCGGAGGCGACGCTCCATGCCAGCGACGCCGTGTGGATGGCCTCGGCGTTGTCAAGAACGCAATAAGCGCGGGATGGGAAATGGCGAGCCGCATTTACAAGCAATATGCCGGGGGGGAGGCACAGGATTGCCGCCCAGACAAGCAGAAGGATGACGACGGAGTTGGCGTCAAGGCGTCCCGGAGCCGCTTCGATCGGCGCGGCAAACAGACGCAGCATGTGACGTGAAAAGGATTTCATATCTGGCCACACGTTTGAAGGCCGGATTCCGGCAAATCAATGAAATGACGGGAATACGCCATTTTCTGCGGCGCAATTATAACGACATGAGAGCGTGAACAGTATCAGTACGATGCGCTTACTTCTGGATGAAGACCCTGACGCCCTTCTTGTTGGACGTCACTACGTCGGGTTTCCCATCGCCGTTCATGTCAGCCATCTCGAATTGCGTGCCTACTCCCGAATCGCTATCAATCTCGTGACGGATGAATTTCACCTTGCCCGGCTCCGGCCTGATCAGTTCAAACCAGTAAAGCATTGCGGGTTCTTTTGCGCCCGGATCGCCTCCCTGGTGGGCGAAGAATCTCTTCCCGGTCACGATGTCCTTAATTCCGTCCCCGTTGATATCCACAAGGCAGACGGCATGGGTCTGCGAGAAATCGTTGCAGATCATGTGTTCTTTGAACTCGATCCCCTTTTCCGTCTTCTTCTGCTCGAACCACCACATGCCGTAGGCGTGGGCGGACGTGCTGATGACGTCGCTGTCGCCGTCGCCGTCAACATCATAGGCGAACATCGTTGAGGCCTCCGGACCGAGGTAGGTCTTGTGGAAGGTCCACTCCGTCCTGGCCCTGTCCTCCGGGGCTTCGTACCAGCCCTGAATGATGATGACATCGTTACGCCCGTCGCTGTTGATGTCGCCGATGCCCAGCCCGTGGCTGAACCGTTCCGCGCCGGGGGACTTCGGCCCGCTTATCCAGTGCGCGTCCCACTTGCCTTCCAGGTCCTTCGGAATGCTGAACCACGCAAGTTTCTGATCGTCATATACTCCGAATGTCAAAACCTTCTTCCCGGTCCCTAACAGGTCTTCGAAGATGGGCGTCTCATTGCAGGCGCTTGTCCAGATCATTCTCTCCTTCCAATGCGCGTCCTTTCCCTGCGGGTTCTCGTACCATTTGCATGGATCGCCCGGAATTTCGACCACGATGGAGTCAATCCATCCATCCCCGTTCACGTCCTGGGCAAAGTTGGCGAAGCACCGGCTATATCCCTTTGTTCCGTCATACTGCCCGACGTCGCGGATTTCATGTATCTTCCAGTCCGGGGCTTCGTACCAGATATCCCCGGCGAAGATATCAATGTCGCCGTCTTTATCAATGTCGCCGGTGGCTACGCCTTCCGCGCGGAAGGTGTAGTCAACGACGATTTTCTCGAACTTGACCTCCCCGGCGGATACGGAGATTGACAAAACCGGCATCAGCAGCGCCATACAAGACAGAAAACGCAGTCTCATGAGAACCTCCCAAAAAAGAGAACAATGCGCAAATCTGCGTCGTTCGGATGCGGGGGCGGATTCGCGCCTCCCCTCGCGATTCATGAACTCGACCCGTTTGCGATGTGACCGCCTGCAGGGGCGCGTTGCAACACGCCCCTGCTACGGCATCATTATACATCGCCGCCGGCCCATTTGAAGAGTGCGCTGACTCGCCATGAATCTCCCGTGTCACGGCTTGCGGGAGGACAGGATATGCAGTCGCCGCGACATTACGAACACAACTGGTTATCAGCCGGGTTCACAGCGCAGAATGCTCCATGCGGAACCTTTCGGGTCTTGACATGTTTGTGCCACTGCATTATGCTTGTCACAGGCGGGAATCAGGCGTTTGTGTAATGGGTGGAAGGAGCGGATCATGCGAAAGGTCATTTTGGGGATCGCGTGCGTTGCATGGTCGGTATCACTGGCGGTATATGGCGATTACGCCCAGCCCCCGGACGCCAACGCCTGGGTGGTCGGCCCCGTCAACTCGCTCTTCATGGCCGGGGGGCCGGTTCCGGCGGACGATTGGCTGGCCAGTCAGTCAGGCCCGGTTACGAATGTCACAGTATGGTATTCCTTCGCCATGAATATTTCCGAACCGATTACCAGCGTCACCCTCGAAATGTGGGATGGACTTGCCGCCGCAGAGTCTCCCACGGGATACGCAATGCCTGATCAACTCGTCTGGTCTCAGTCGTTTCTTCCGGGAGAATTCTCCACGAGCTGGGCAGGACTCGGAGGCGGCTGGCACGATCCCTACATGCCGTATACGGACTCCTCCGACCTCACATATCGCCGCATGGACATTCCGATAGACCCCGGCGCTGAATTCGTCGCGACGGCGGGTGAAACCTACTGGTTCCGGGCGCTGATGTATCAACCTGCGATGGGCGGCGGGCCGTTGGGATGGAAGGGGTCTGTCGGCAGCCCGAACGCTGCCGCGGTATGGGACGCCAATGGCGGCATCGGCGTTCCGGATTGGCAGGAGCTTCTCGATCCCTATACTTCCGCCCCCATGAGCCTTGCGTTCGAGTTATCAGTCGTGCCGGAGCCTTCCAGCGTATTACTGGTCATCGCAGGCGCGGCAGGGATTGCATTGTTCAGGCGCAGACTGCTGAAATTGTAAAAAAACGCTGATGGTTTATCCGGAAGCAGTGGATGTGGGAACCCAGCCGGAAGAAAGCGGGGGTTAAGCATGGGTTTTGTTTGGTTGATTGCTTTGGATGCGTCCTGCCTGTCGCCCGGTAGTATCGCCGTCAGGACTTGGGGCCAAGTCCCGCAATCCGCTGGTCCTCCCTGACAACCTTGCGGGAACCGGTATTCTGTGCCATGGACCAGTCCTGTTGTGACGCAATGCGCTCCAGCTTGTCGAGCAGTCCGAGGGCTTTCGCGCGTTCATAAATGAGCTGCCACGCGCAGTCCATGTCGGGGTCAACCTCGCACTTTCCGTCGCGGGATCCGCCGCATGGGCCGTTGAAGATGCGCTTGGCGCAGCGGGTGATCGGGCATATTCCGACAAACTCGCCCAGGCGGCACTGTCCGCATCCCACGCATTTCTCCGTCCATACGCCCTGGGATTCAAGTATGCCTATGAACTGGGTGTTCAACCCGGGATAGACGGGGATTTTCGGAAATCTCTCGGCCAGTGTTTGCACGCCCGCGCCGCAACCGAATGAGCAGATGGCGTCATAGCCTTCCACTCGCGGGGCGAGCAGGTCAATGAAAGCATCCTCGCACTGACGTTCGATGGTGCATTCGTCAACGATCACGTCTTCGCGCCCCGCCAGTTTCAGGGACATGCGGAGGGCTGAGCCGATTATGCCGACCTCGCGTTCGCCCCCGGCAAGGCAGACTGTGACACAGGTTCCGCATCCGACCAGAAGGACCCGCTTGTGGTCCTTTATCATCTCGCGTATCTCGGGAATTTTTTTCCTGTCAGCCACGATCATGAGAGTCTCCTTTGGCCGATACGTCGGCCTTGACGGCTGCGTCAGCCTGTAGTTCAAGCTCATTCACTCCGTCCGCCATGCGGTCAGCGGAGAGGCGCAGCGGGCTTGGCCCCAGCCGGACCAGCCTGTTATTCATTTCGACTACAATCTCCGCGAAGCGGGGGCCTTCGGCGGAAGAGAGATTGAACATCTCCAGGCGTTCAGGCTCAAGCCCGATTTCCGCAAGTATTTCCTTCGCGCGCTCCACGCGGCGGCGCGCACGCAGATTGCCGACCTGGAAATGGCATCCGCCCTCCAGGCAGCCGGCCACCATCACACCGTCCACGCCGCGCTCGAAGGCGGCGAGTATAAAGTTCACCTCCACCTTTCCCGTGCAGGGAAGGCGCAGGACGCGCACGTTGGAGGAGTAATTCAGGCGCATTGAGCCGGCCATGTCCGCGGCGGCGTATGCGCAATAATGGCAGCAGAACGCAAGCAGGACGGGTTCGTCGTTCATCCTTCACCTCCGGCGCGTTGAGGCTCTTTCCGGACGCCGTCCGGCGCGCTGCGGAAGCGCGGCGGGGCTACGCCGACGCGCTCAAATTGCATGGCGGGTTCGGCGGCCGGCCGGGTTCCCAACAGGCCGTCCATGGCAGCCAGGACTTGCGTTTCCATGTAATGCCGAAGGGAGATGGCCCTTGCGGGGCATTCTGAGGCGCAGCTTCCGCAGCCCATGCACACCGCCCCCTGTATCTCGGCCTTGCTGTCCCGTCCGACCATGGGCGCCATGTAGGGGCACACATGGACGCATGTCATGCAGGAGATGCACTTTGACGAATCCACGAAGGCCGTCTGGCCGCTGACCGGCATCTCCTTGCGGGACAGGATCGAGGCGGCGCGTCCGGCGACGGCGATGGCCTGGGAAATGGTCTCTGAAATGAACTTTGGCGCGTGCGCCGCTCCGCAGAGGAACAAACCCTCGCTAGCAAAGTCCACCGGGCGGAGCTTCATGTGCGCCTCCAGGAAGAAACCGTCCGCATTGAGGGGCACGCGAAGCAGCTCCGATATCTCCTCCCGCTCCGCGCGCGGCGCGATCGGCGCGGCCAGAACAAGCAGGTCCGCTTTAACCTCCAGTTCGCGCTTCAACGCAGGTTCCCGCGCGGCCACCGTAACGCCCGACGCGGCGACGCCGACCTTCGGCGGGGACTCCGGATCGAAACGGACGAACAGCACGCCCTTCTCCCGGGCCTCTTTGTAGGCTGCCTCGCGGAATCCGTAAGTGCGCATGTCGCGGTAGAGCACCATGATCCGCGCCACGGGATGACTTTCGCGCAGTTGCAGGGCGTTCTTCACCGCCGTGGCGCAGCAGACGCGGCTGCAGTACGGGCGCGCCTCATCGCGCTGTTCGACGCATTGAATCATCACGACCGTCGCGTTCGGCGGCAGTGACAGCGTCTTCCCGCCCAACCGCTCTGAGAGTTCAAGCTGGGTCATGACCTTATCGCTTGAGCCGTAACCATAGGCGGCGGGCTTCTTTTCCGTCGCGCCGGTTGCGACAACCACCACGCCGTGTTCAATCTCCGAAGAAACGCCTTTCGTATTCAGCGTTGAAGAGAATTCGCCAACGTGTCCGGCCACTTTTACGACCTTCGTTTCCCTGTGGACGGTAATGCGCGGATTCCCGGTCACTCGCTGTATGGTTTCGGCGAGGAACGCCTGGACGTCCTGGCCGTCGAGCGTCCGGTAAATGCTGCGGGCCGTTCCGCCAAGTTCCCCGCTCTTTTCAACAAGGTGGACGGGGAAGCCCTGGTCGGCCAGCGCGAGAGCGGCCGTCATGCCGGCCAAGCCGCCGCCAACGACGAGGGCGGCGTTCCTGACGGGAACGGTTTCTTCCCTCAATGGTTGAAGCGTCGCCGCGCGCGCCACCATCATCCGCACCAGGTCGCACGCCTTCCGGGTCGCCTTTTCTGCGTCCCCGGCATGGACCCACGAACACTGGTCGCGGATGTTTGCCATCTCGAGCAGGTAGGGATTGAGTCCCGCGTCGCGCAGCGTGTCGCGGAAGATAGGTTCGTGCGTTCGCGGCGTGCAAGAGGCTACCACGATGCGGTTCAGGCGCATGTTCCTGATGATTTCCTTCATCAGGTCCTGGCTGTCGTCCGCACAGGTGTAAGTCTTGTGATCGGCGAATACGACATGAGGCAGTTTACGCGTCTGCTCGACAACCTCCTTAACGTCCACCACTGACGCGATGTTGCTGCCGCAGTGGCAGACGAAGACGCCTATCCGTGGCGGCTCGTCGGTGATGTCCCGCTCGGGGGGGTAGACTTTCGTTCTCACCTGCGTTCCGCGCGCCGGAGCCAGCAGCGCCATGGCCTTCCCGGCGGCGGCGCTGGCTTGCATCACGGTGTCAGGTATATCCTTCGGCTCCTGAAACGCTCCGCCGACAAACACGCCGGGCCTGGAGGTCTCAAGCGGATTCAATTCGGTCGTCTGCGTGAAGCCCCAGCGGTTGAGCGCCACGCCCATTCGTTCGGCCTGTTCACGAAGGCCGGCGCCGGGTTCCATGCCCAGGGAGAGAACGACCATGTCGAACTCTTCCTCGGTCTGCTTCATGTCCTCTGAGACGTGGACAAGGCGCAGGTTGCGAGTGCCCGGCATTTCATAGAGGCGGGAGATGAACGCGCGGATGTATCGCACGCCGAGACGATTTTTAGCCCGGTCGCAGTAACGGTCAAAATCCTTGCCGAAGGCGCGCAGGTCGAGAAAGAAGACGGTTACCTCCAGTTCCGGCTCGTGCTCCCTGGCCAGTATCGCCTCCTTCGTTGCCGCCATGCAGCAAACGGAGGAGCAGTAATCATTGTCGCAACCCGTGTCGCGGGAGCCGATACACTGTATGAAGGCCAGCCTTTTGGGCGTCCGGCCGTCGGACGGGCGTCTGATGTGGCCGGCGGTCGGGCCGGAGGCCGAAAGCACCCGCTCAAACTGCACGTTGCTGACGACGTTGGACGCGAAGCCGAAGCAGAACTCGCCCCGTTGTTTCGCGTCGAAAGCCTCAAACCCCGGCGTGAGGACCACCGCCCCGACGTTGACGCTGATCCTGGACTCGGTCTGGTCGTAATTAATCGCGCCCCTGCCGCAAACACGCGAGCAAAGACCGCATTCGCCGGTCTTGAAGTGGACGCAGTTTTCACGGTCAATAACCGGCGCGCGCGGGGAAGCCTGGGGATGGCCAAGGTCAATGCAGGGGCGGGCGCTCAGGCCCTTGTCAAAGTCTGTAATATGCGGCGTGATTCGGCGGGAGGTTATCCGCTTAAGGTCAATCGCGCCGGTCGGGCAGAGGAAAGCGCAAGCGCCGCATGCCTGGCACTGGTCGGTCGGCTCTCCGTAAGCCGTCTGCACCTTCCTGATTGCGCCGCGCCCGAACATGCCGATTGCGCCGCGTTTCATAAGGTCGTTGCAGGCCCGAACGCACAGTCCGCAAAGGATGCATTTTCCCTGTGGCGACGGCTCGAAACTCGTGGAATTAACGCCGAGGGAGGCGGCGAATTCGGCAAGCTCCTCCGAATCAGGGGCCTCGGCCAGCAGCAGTTCAAGAACGACCTGGCGCGACTCCCGGACTGCGGGGGTGTCCGTGCGAACCACCATGTCGCCCTCAATCGGGTGACTGCACGAAGCGATGAGTTTCGGGCCTCGCGGGGTGTCGGTCTCCACCATGCAGACACGGCACGCCCCATGGGGCGGCATGCCGCGATAATGGCACAGTGTCGGGATGGAAAGGCCCATGCGCCGGGCGGCTTCCAGCACGGTGGCGCCGATCTCGACCTCGGCCACGCGCCCGTCTATATTGACAGTGGCTGTTTTTAAGGATGCTGCCATTTCATGTCTCTTGCCTGCGCCGCGGGCGCGCGTTATTCAGCCGTTACAGCGTCAACCGGGCACACGCTTCTGCATGCGCCGCATTTCGTGCATGTGGCCTGGGTGATGGCGTGCGGTTTCTTTTTCTCGCCGCTGACGGCTCCGACCGGGCACGCTTCAACGCACTGTCCGCAGCCGATGCACGTTTTCTCGTCAATCCGGAACTTCACGAGGTTGCGACACACGCCCGCCGGGCACTTCTTCAGGTTCACGTGGGCTTCAAACTCGTCCCTGAAGTAGCGCATGGCGGTCAGAACGGGATTGGGGGCTGTGCCGCCCAGCCCGCACAACGAGCTGGACTTGATGACCCGCGCCAGTCGCTCCAGCGTCGGCAGGTCTTCCGGCCTGCCGGCCCCTTCGCAGATGCGCGTCAGGATGCGGAGCATCTGCTTTGTTCCCTCGCGGCACGGCGCGCATTTTCCGCATGATTCATCCGAAGTGAAGGTCAGGAAGAAGCGCGCGAGGTCCACCATGCAGGTTGATGCGTCAAGCACGATCATGCCGCCGGACCCCATCATGGAGCCGGCTTCGGCAAGCTTTTGGTAATCAATCGGCATATCCAGCATGGACGCCGGTATGCAGCCTCCCGACGGCCCGCCCGTCTGGACCGCCTTCAGGGGGCGCTTGCCTGCCATGCCGCCGCCAATGTCGTAGACCATTTCGCGCAGTGTTATGCCGAGGGGGACCTCGGCCAGTCCGGTGTTCTTGACCGCGCCGACGAGGGAAAAGACCGTCGTGCCCCGATTGCCCTCCGCCCCGCGGCCCGCGTACCAGGCCGCGCCGCGGCAGAGGATCGCGCTTGCGCTTGCGAGCGTCTTGACGTTGTTGATGACGGTGGGCTTGCCCCACAGACCCTGTGATGCCGGGTATGGAGGCCGCGTTCGGGGTTCCCCGGCCCGCCCCTCGATCGAGGCGATCAGGGCGGTCTCTTCTCCGCAGACAAACGCGCCCGCGCCCTTGCGTATCCTGACACGGAATGAAAAATCGCTGCCGAAGATGTTGTCGCCGAGCAGCCCCATCGCTTCAGCGTCCGCAATGGCCCGCTCCATGGTCGTGACGGCCAGCGGATACTCGCTGCGGACGTAGATGAAACCCTCGCGCGCGCCGACGGCCCTCGCGCCGATCAGCATCCCTTCCAGGACGGCGTGCGGGTCGCCCTCCAGGATGCTGCGGTCCATGAAGGCTCCCGGATCACCCTCGTCGGCGTTGCAGATGAAGTATTTCACGTCGGAGGTCGCCTTTCTGGCGAACTCCCACTTTTGCCCGGTCGGGAAACCGGCGCCGCCGCGCCCGCGCAGGCCGGAGTCCGTCATCTCCCGGACAATTTCCTCCGGCGTCATGGCGGTGATTGCGCGGAACGCGCCGCGGTATGCCCCCCGGGCGATTGCCTCCGCGATCTGCAGCGGATCAATGGAGCCGCAGTTGCGCAGAATGATGCGCTCCTGGCGGTGATAGAAATCCACCGCGCTGAATTCGGGGACTTTTAAAAGGCCGTTGGCCGGCTGGGCGTAGCAGTGGCTTGAGCCGGATGCGACATGCGTCTCGCCAGTGAAGCGGCAGAACGCCGAATCGGGCTTCATGTCGCGCGAAGACGCGTAGGATTCGATCAATTCCCGCATCTTCTTCGCGGTCATGTTGCCGTAGCTGACGCGCGGTCCGCCGGGCGGAATCAGGTCCACCAGCGGCTCCCGCCGGCAGAAGCCGATACAGGCCGCGCGCGTCACGGCTGCTTCCAGCCCCAGATTACCCACGGTTTCCCGCGCCGCGGCCTCCACATCGCGCGCCCCGGCCGCAATGCCGCAGCTTGCCGACCCAATCATTATCTTCAATCGGTCGGGATAGAGCGTCGCCAGCCCGGACTCTCCGACGCGATTCAGGTCCTCAATTGTTCGTATCCTGCCGCTCATTCAAAGGTCTCCAGGATGCCGGCGACCTTGTCCAGTTTCACCTTCCCGAAGGTCACTCCGTCAATCCGCATGGCCGGCGCCAGGGCGCAACAGCCGATGCACCGAACCGTGCGGAGCGTGAAGCGTCCGCCCTTGTCCGTGCCGCCCGCGGGGGCGCCTGTCTCCTTTTCAAGACGCTCCAGGAGTATTCCTGAACCCCTCACGAAGCAGGCCGTGCCGAGGCAGACTTCGACCACGTGCCGCCCAACCGGCTCCATGCCGAAGGCGTTGTAGAAGCTTGCCACGCGACAGACCTCGGCCAGCGGCGTTTCAAGGCGGACTGACAGAGCTTCAAGGATCGGGCGGGGCAGGTAGCCGCAGCGTTCGTTCGTTTCGTGCAGCATCTGGATCAGCGGCGCGGGATCGTCCGAATGCCTTGCCAGCGACTCCTCCAGCCATGCCCGATCTTCCGCGCTGATATCCGCGCCGGGGCGGAAGGATGGCGTCGCTTCCGGGACGTTGCGCACTGGGCATTGGGTCCAGCACTCGCCGCAGCCGGTGCATTTCTCAATGTCCACCCCGCGCGGACGTTGCGTCACCTCCGCAGTGAAGTTTCCGGCCTGCCCTTCAAGGCGGGAGAGGTTGGACAACGTCATAAGCTCAATATTGTGATCCCGCGCGAAACTCACCAGTTTCGGGGAGATGATGCATGTGGCGCAGTCGCCCGTCGGAAATGTCTTATCCAGCCTTGCCATGCCGCCGCCCACGCTCGGGCCTTCCTCAACGACGTAGACATGGAAGCCCGCTGCGGAAAGGTCAAGGGCCGCCTGAATGCCGGCAATGCCCGCGCCGACAACCATCACCGATCCGCAAAGCTCCGGTTCGGCGGCTTCGACTGTCGTATTCCTGTTATCAGTCATCTTGCGGCTCCAGCAAGCAACTTGTCCGCGCCGACCGTCAGGGCCTCGAGGCCCACGTCCTTCTCCGACAATCCAAGGGCGATGCCCAGCAGTTGCGTGACGTAGAGGACCGGAAGGGTCGGGAAGTCTCCATGCGCTTTTCGCGCGTCATCCTGGCGAAGATCAAGATTCATCTGGCAGAGGGGGCAGGCGACGGCGACGCAGTTTGCGCCCGCCAGCGCCGCCATGGAGAGGATCCGGTGAACAAGCCGGTTGACAACATCGTTGTTCGTGATGGCCAGGCTTGCGCCGCAACACTCCGTCTTGAACGGCCATTGGACTGTCTCGGCCCCGGCAAGCTCCAGCAGTCCGTCCATGCACGAGGGATGTTCCGGATCGTCGTACGCGACAATGCCGGGCGGGCGGGATAGCAGGCATCCGTAGTAGCAGGCGATGCGCAGACCGCGCAGCGGACGCTTTATCCGGCTGCTGATGACGTCGCGTCCGACGTGGTTGACGAGGACATCAAGTATGTGATGCACGGCGACGCCGCCGTCATACGGCTTTTCCGTCAGTTGCTCGGCGCGTTTCCGGGATTCGGGATCGTTCTGAATCCTGTGGTTGGCGGCCCTGAGCCGGGAGTAACAGGCGGCGCAGGCGGTCATGACCGGCGCGCCCATCGCCCCGGCCTTCTGCAGGTTCAGCGCCGGCAGCGCCAGCGCCAGGCCTTCGCTAGACGAGTGAGCCGGGGTCGAACCGCAGCAGACCCAGCCGGGTATCTCCTCCAGCCTGATGTCCAGCGCCTTGAACAGCGCCCGGGCGGACTTGCCGAAGTCCCACGCGGTGGCCTCCATGCTGCAACCCGGGAAGAAGGCGTATCTCACCTCTCCTCCTCCTTTCGCGCGTTGCGGAAGACCTTGCGAACCTCCCCCGCGCTCCGGCTGCGATTGGGCAGCAGGGGCAGTTTGGACTTCTTCATCAGCTTCGGTGCCTTGTCCATGTCGCGGAACAGGTCCATGCTGCGCAGTTTGTAGATCGCCATCATCTCAAGCTCGAAGACGCGCCCGTGCCTCCTGACGCTGCCGAGGAACGACCTGTGGAAATGCCTGCCGCGGGCCTTGTCCGGCAGGGCGGCCTTGCGCTCGACCGCCATCATGCGCAGAACGTCCATGACGCCGGCCACGTCAATGCCCATCGGGCAGCGCGCGCTGCACGTCTGGCACGACGCGCAAAGCCAGATGCCTCGCGAGCCGAGCAGCTCCTCCTCCATGCCCAGGTGGATCATCCGCATTGCCTGGCTGGACAGCAGATCGGTCTCCGGCCCTATCGGGCATCCGCTGGAGCATTTATGGCATTGCAGGCAGGAGCTTACGCGGGCGCCGGAACGGGCCTCAACCTCCCGCATGAACTTCTCTCCCGCCCATTGCAGTTTCTCAGTCATGTTTATTCACCTGCGTCATCCGTCTCCGCCTCTGCTTCACCGCGCTCGACGGGGGCGACCTTGCGGTAGACCTCTCTGAAATGCCTGCGCTCGCCGTTGACCGTCAGCAGGTCGCGCTCGATTTCAATGCCGAACAGTTGCTCGTTCTCCTTGAGATACGGGAGTATGAGCTTCCAGTCCGCGTCGCTCATCCTGCGGAACGCGCCGCCGTTCAACTGCTGCCTGACGAGCGTTTTGCGCGGATCGCGCACGAAGATCGCGCCGCCTGAGGCCAGGGAAAGCAGGTTGCTGCCCGGATACGGCAGGTCCAGCGGGATCATGCGTCCTTGCGCGTCAACGGTCAGTCCGTTGAGGATGGCGAATCCCCCGCCGCGATGCGGGTCGCCCGCCATGAACGATTCCGCCAGGAAGTCGAGGGCGGTTCCGTTGATGATAACGCGCGGTTTTCCCACGGCGTTGATCATCGGACGCCCGGCGGCGTTGCCGAAAATGAAGAACTCGCCGCCTTTGGCGCCGTAGAGGAACGTCTGACCGACGTCGCCATAAATGACTACCTTGCCGCGCTTGGCGATCTGGCAGAGCTGGTCCTGGGCGTTGCCGTGGACGCGCGCCTCAAGTCCGTCAATGCCTGATGCCAGGTAGTCGCCCGGATTGTCGTAACAGTCAACGCGAAGCCCGTCCGTGGCCGGGCCGAATCCGGCGGCTTGGAAGCGGGTTCCACGCGTGTTGTAATGGACGATATGCCTCCAGCCGAGATGCCATGCCTGCACGGCCAGCCGGGCGTCGCAGTCGGGGCCTTCGGGCTGGAATCCGCGCGCGTCAATCAACAACGTCATCTCCTGGCCTTCGGGACCGCGCAGCAGTCCGCGCGCGTCCCACGTGATTCGCCGATAGGAGGTCTGCGCGGGGACGCCGAAAAGCGATTGGGCCGCGAAGATATCTTCCAGTGCCTGACGAAGGATGACCAGAACAGAGGTTCTCTTCTTTTCGCCGGTCGCATAACGCCGGTCCATGGCAAGCGTCAGGGCCTCGATCCCGACTTGCGGAGATTTCAGCTTGCATTGTTCCGCAAGTCGGCGGCTGAAGTTGCGCAGACGGTCGTAATCCATCGCCGCCGCGTTCTGCCGCAAGTGCAGGAAAATCGCCTCCGGGTTATTGCTCTCGATGCCATGTCCGATTACGGCATCGTCGTCGGCGTTTCCCTGCTGTGCCGGGGCGGCGTCGAGCCGGCAATGAACCTGCCCCGACGGGGTGGAAACCCGCTTGCCGAATTTGTCAGTGACCAGCAGGTCATAACCGCCGCAGTTCCCGTTCCTGGGGGAGACGGTCAGCAGGAACGCCCCGCCGTCCGAATGGCTCCCGCCGCGGGCGTTCCAGTATTGATCGGCCAACGGCGTGAATCGCGCGTCCTCCGAGGACAGGCTGGCCAGCGTCGCATCTATGGCTTGCTTTTCCGAGCAGATCAACCCGATGGAAACTTCCCCCTCCTGAAGCGCAAAGACCTGCGGGCGAAGCATGGCCGTATCGGTGATGCCCAGAAGCTGGAACGCGTTGGATTCGGTCAGGGTTCGGGCGATGATGAAGAACCACGGCCCGTCCGGGGACGCATGGGCGTGGGCGATCTGGATCTGGCGATAAATCTCGCGCTTGTCCGCCGGCAGCCGGTCGAAATCAAGTTCGGTCGTCGGTGCGATCGCTTCAATTACGTATTCGATCGGGTATTTGTACGTCCTGTTCAGCAGGTCGAAGAGCAGGACTGAGACCTCTGTGTCGGTCAGGAACTGCGGGAAAAGATTCCGCTGCGCCAGGTATTCGCAGACTGAATGGTAATTGGCGAAGTCACCGTTGTGGACGAGCGCCTCGTTCATGCCGATGAACGGATGCGCGCCGCCCGGATGCCAGACGCGGCCCTTGGTCGGATAACGCTGATGCGCGATCCAGACGTGGGCGCGCATGTCGGCCATGCGATAATACTGAACAGCCGCCTCAGCGTAACCGACAATCTTTGTGATCAGCAGGTTGCGCGCATGGGAAAGCACGAAAGCCCGTTTCTCCCCAAGCGAAGCGTAATAGGCGCGGTTCAATCCAATGGAATTCTGGAAGACAAATTCGTCCTCGATGTCGCGGCGCTGAAGCAACGCCAACCCTTTTTCACCGGCGAAGCGGTCCAGGACATCCGGCTTCACGCGGACGAAATACCGGGCAACGTCCGGAGGGCGCGTCTCAAGCAGGGGAACGTCCCGGTAGTCGTCAACCGTCGGAACCATTCCGCCGCCGTCAATGTTGAAAAACGGCTCGATAAACGCCTTTTCGATCTCGCCCCTGGCTGATGCGTCCAGCAGGGCTACCTGGAGGATGTAGTCATCTTCGAGGACCTTCGCGGAAACGCCCATGTCCTCGGGAACGAGTCCGCACGCGGCAATACCACCGCCCTTGCCATTGCCCCGGTTGCGCATCTGGCGGGACGGTTCGTAAATGTGCCTGCCGCCGACGGGGATCGTGCAGGCGAAGCCGGTGACTCCGCATCCGCCTTCGGCCTCAACCGGCCTGGGATTCCAGTCTCCCTCGGGACGAAGACCGTCCCTGGCGCGAAGCAAGGCATCGGCGCGCCGCGCTATCAAGTCGTTTATCTCATTTTTGCGGTTTGTCATGCGTCTTCGTAATCCAGGTGGGTCAGAAGGTCGGTTCGCCCGCGCAGGGCGGCGACTGAGTCAAGCCCGAGGCGATGCAGCAGCCCGATCAGAATCTCCCGCCAGGCATGGTGCATGTTGATAAGTCGCTGAGTGCACCATTCGACGTCAACCATTTTGAGCAGTTCGGGGTCTGTGGTGGCTATGCCGCGCGCGCAGCCCCGCCCGCTTTCGCAGTTGCCGCAGCGATTGCATCCGGCGGACACAAGCTCTGCGGTTCCGATGACGACTCCGTCCGCGCCGAGGGCGATGGCTTTGGCGGCGTCATAGGGGTTCCGCACGCCCCCGCTGGCCATGAGCGTGACCTTCTCCCGGATGCCCTCGTCCACCAGGAATTTGTGGACGCGGTTGATCGCGTATTCGATGGGCATGGCGATGTTTTTCTTCGCCACGTTGGGGGCCGCCCCGGTTCCGCCATAGCTGCCGTCCATGTGAACGATGTGCCCGCCCGCGTAGTAGATTCCCACAGCCACCATGTCAACGTCCGCCGGGGTCGAAACCTTGGCTGAGAGCAGCGCGCGGGGATTCACGTGGGCGATCCAGTCCAGATGCTTCTTGTGATCCTCTACGGAATAAACGCTGTGGAACGGGAAGGGGGAAAACAGGGACGTGCCAACGACGGCCTCGCGCATTGCCGCCACCGCGGGGGTGTTCTTGTCGCCCAGAAGATGCCCGCCCAGCCCGGGTTTGGCGCCCTGCGCGTATTTGAATTCAACGATCGGGGCGCGTTGGATGGTCTCCTCGCGCACGCCGAACAGCCCCGTCGCCACCTGCGTGATCATGTGGTCGGCGTAGGGGATGAAGCGGTCCGGGTAGCCGCCCTCTCCAGTGCAGGAAAACGTGTTCCACGCCTTGGCCGCGCGGGCCTTGCCCAGAAGCATGTTGATGTTTGTGGATCCGAAGGACATGCCGCCGCCGTACCACGGCACGTCAATCGCAAGCTTCGGGCGGGAGTCGTCGCGCCGATTGAGCAGCAAACTTGTGGATATGTCCTCCCTGCGAAGATCGGACGGGATTGTTTCCGGGAAACGCAGACGCAGTCTGTCAAACCCGCCGCCGGAAGCTCCGACCTCGCTCTCCAGGTGTGGTCCTGGGGCCTCTCCGGTTTCGGCCATGATCCAATTGCTGATCAGGAGGTCCGGCGTCCAGCGATAATCGCCCAGCGTCTCAAATGTCCTGTTCAATGATATGGAAAGGGCGCCTTTGGGACACGCCTTGACGCAGTAATGGTCCGTCTTTGCACAATCAGTCCCGATACAGCGATAATCCAGGGGACGCATCAGCAGGCGATATGAGCCGGGGCGTGTGTGAACGCCGCGCGGGCATATCTCTGCGCATCGCCCGCAATTGACGCAGTCCGACGAGCGATGTATGCGATACTTGCCGATCTCGTTGCGGAATCGCGGAAGGGCCGGTTTCACCTCTCTGGAAACACGGGCATGTTCGATTCCCCCAGCCATGCTCGCAGCGGGCTGGCCGGGCTGGCCGGATTCGGACTGTTTCACCGCGTTCATGCTCAGAGGACTCCTGCCTGCTGTTTGCGTCTGCCGAAAATACGCCCGAACGTGTCGCGCTCCAGGTCCTCGAAGAACATGCAGCGTCCGACCTCGCCCCTGAGCCGCCGCGCCTCCCGTATGCCCATCGCGCCCATCATTTCCAGCAACTGCTGATGCCATGCGCCCATCAGGTTCTTTACCCGTTGCGTCGCGTAATTTCCGTCAACCTTTTCCATCTCTATGGGGCATTGTTCACGCCTGGCGCACTCCCCGCAGTAGCGGCATTCCAGCGCCAGGAGCAGCGGGATATCCACGGCAACCGCGTCCGCCCCGCAGAGGAGGGCTTTCGTGACGTGCTCCGCAGCCGCTATTCCGCCGGATGCCGTCAGGGTAACCTCGTCACGCTGCCGGCTCTTCACAAGCGCGCAATGAACCTCGCGCAGCACATGGCGCATATGGCGCGGATTGGACGCGGCATGTTCAAGGCCGTGATTGGTGAAAACAAGATGGATGACCTCAACGCCCTCGCCAACCAGTTGTATGATCCGAACCGCCGCATCCGGCGAGGCTTCCATGCGGACGGAAATGACCCGGTCCGGGGATTTCTGTTTCATGGCGTCCCTGGCGGCCAGCACATCTGGGCCGTCGGAAATCATCGCCATCCGGGCTTCCGGGAACCGGTCGGCCTCGGCGGCGTTATTGATCCAAGGAACTATGCTTCCGCTTGCGGGATAATCGTCATTCAGGAGCGACGCCGGAACAACAGCCGGAAGCCCGATGTCCGCGGCCGCCCTGGTGATTGACTGTGGGATGACTCCCCTGCGGAACTGTTCGGGTATGACGTCGAACATCACCGGCATCGGGCTTTCAAGAACCGGCGGCGACACAGTCGTCAGCCGCGCCCCTTCGAATGAAAGGCGCTGAAGCCGCCTCCCGATGCAGACTCCCGTGTTGATATACTCCCGCCCGTGAATGCCGTCGCGCGTAGGACGGACGATTTCCGACATGTCCGTCCATATGGCGTCGAAGCCCGGGCCGGAGAAGGGACCGCCGTACCCCGCGCCGGAGACCGGAATCCGCCCCGTCTCCGCCTGGAACCACGTGGAAAGGATGATATCCGGTGTGTAATGGCCGTCCCCAAGCCTTTTGAATTCCGGATTCACCACGCGATTGAGGATGCCCTTCGTGCAGTTCTGGATGCAACTGAGGCATCCCTTGCACTGATAAATGTAATCTAGATAGCCGACCTCCTCCCGCAGAGCATCGGCTTCGTCCCGAAAAAGGCCATAGACGCAAGACCGTTTGACGCAGTTGTGGCAGTTGGAGCAGTCCTCGCGCCAGTCCACGATTCCCAGCTTGCCGACCGGGCGATGACGCGGCGGGACGGGCGCTGTATGTATGTGGAATTTTTCCGGCATGGTTAATCCGCCTTCAGCCCTGACTTCTCCATCACCTCAGGCACGGCGCTTCCGCTCAGGTGGAATCCGCGAAGCCCCTTCAGGCCGGAAAGGCTTCGGATGGTTTCAACTGCGATCTCGATCCCGACAGCCTGTTGTTCGGCCGGCGATGCCTTGCCGCAAATGCGCGCCAGCAGACTTTCCGGGATGCCGGCGGACGGGCGTCGAGCCGCCTGGCGTCTGGCTTCATCAGCGCTTGTCAGGACTTTGACTCCGGCGATGACTGCCGCCTTCTCATGCGCGCCGCGTCGCGCCGTCTCTGCCCACCACAGATTGAAGCGTTCGATATCGAATATGGGATGAGTAACCAGAAAGCGCGCCCCCGATTCGCATTTTTTAATAAGCCGCATGGCTTGAAGCTCGATGGGATCGGCCTGCGGCGTTGCCACGGCCCCCAGGCATAAAGCGGCATCGCCTGCGGAGGACGGAAGCCTGCGGAACATGTCCAGAAGCTGGATGGAATCAACGTCGAAGACGCTGCGGGCAGCGGGAACGTGCCGGAGGGTTTCGCCCGTGCCGCTTGTGCATATGATATTGCGAATGCCCAGGGCAATCGCGCCGAGGCATTCTGAAACCAGCGCGATCCGGTTGCGGTCCCGCGTCGTCACGTGAAGAATCGGCTCGACCCCCGCCGAGGCGATGATCGCCGCGCCGGCGAGGCTGGACACGCCCACAACGCCGCGATTGTCGCTGATGCCGGCCGCGTGAACTCTCTTCGCCAACTTTCGAGCGGCATCCCGCAGCGGTTCCGCGTCGCCGTTTTCGGGGGAGGAAAGTTCGGCTATCAGGATTTGTTTTCCCGATTCGATTCGTTTGTGAAGGCCGGTCGTTTCAGTTGGCATGGTGGAGTCCGGGAGATTCATGTGCGGGCGGCCGGATGGGCGCCTTGCGCCCTTCCCGCGCCGGAGGTTCTATCAACGCAATTCAGTATCCGTGCAATGACTTCGCGCAGTTGGCTTTGAATCCCGCCCGGCCTGTCCTGTCGCGATGATCTGATGAGTTGAACGCGATTTTCACTAAGGCCGATTTCGGATAAGAGCCTGCGCATTGTGTTCAGCCGCATTTCAGCGCGGTAATTGCCCTGCGCCAGGCTGCATTCCCCCTGCGGACAAGTGACTATGCAGATGCCGGCTGCGCCGCCCTCAATGGCGCGCATCATATACTGAATGTCTATCTTGCCGCTGCATGGTATCTCGTTGAGCGATACCCGCGCTTCGTCCTGTCGCCACTGCCGAGGCAGACGTTCTCCCTCGGAGATGCTGTTGGAGCAGACGTATATGACAATTTCCGGTTCGACGTTGTTGCCCATGTGCCAGTTTGGGAACCTTCTGAGACGGATTGCTTCAAGGCTCGCCAGCCATCACGGCGTCGCCTGGTGTAAGCACGGATTCAGAAGAGAGAGTATCTCCTCATAATCGTGAGATGACGCCGACGTTGCTTTGATAAAGGTCAAAAGCAATTCGTATGCCACGGCGGAAGGCAAACCCGGACGCTCTCAATCCTTAAACAATGGCAAGCCTTTCGATCAGGCGATGGGGATATGCGTCGAATTCCTACAAATTGTCTTATTAATTGATATGGAGTTGCCCTCCCTCGCCTTCAACTCAGCGCTCACAATCATGTGGCATGCGTCCGGAACCTTGCGTATTCAAACCACCGATGTCGCTTCCGAATTAACCCTGCAATGCTGCCCGATCTTGCGCAGAGAATGTCTCTATAAGGTGTCTAATACAATGATTATATGACAGGAATCGCCATCACTCTTTCTCAGGGGACCGTATCGGTGACTGGCATTGCTGCAACCCGCATGGCGATGTGCGAAGTGATGGCGGCCAGCCAGAACTGACGGCGCTGCAATCCTGAAATCCGCCTGGGTGATCACAACCTGACAATGCAGATATCGGAATTCCGGGCTCGTATCCCGCGTGATGTATGTTTCTCGTCTGCATATCCCGCCCAGACTGACTTTTTGTATGGCTAAAGCTTTGTCGAGAGCCGGCAGACCAGATTAAATCCTACATAACCGTGGCTATTTTCCAACAAAATCCTACGATTGTGTATGAAACGGGTCGGGTTCCCGCGCAGTCTCGACAGAAAACGCCAAATATTGGCCCTGTTTCAAGTCAGTCTCGTTTGCCGTATAGTTCGTCCAGCAGGTCAACAAGCTTCTCCCCCAGCACTTTCCTGTATCTTTCCCATGATGATTGCATGGCCAGTTCCTCGGCTGCGTTGCCCATCTCAATCCGCCGTTGCGGGTCGTCATGAAGCAGTTGCAGTCTCTCCCTGATCGCATTCACGTCCCTTATGCCGACGATAAAACCTTCCCGGCCTTCCCGGATGATGTCAACAGCGCCGGTGTTCGTGGTGGCGATGATGGGCAGCCCCGCCGCCATAGCCTCCCAGTAGACTTGGCCGAAGCCTTCAATCAGCGACGGCACGGCGAAAACGTCGCACGTCTTGTAAAGATTCCAGAGTTCGGATGTGGATACGTCTTTTCGCACATCGAGCCAGTCCGGTGCGTTCTTTACCTCGAAGGGCGCGGCGCAGCGGCCGGCCAGGATAAGCTTCAGCCCCGGAGCATTCAGACCTCGGCAGGCGTCAATCAGGTAACTGACCCCCTTGCGCTGGCGCAGGTTGCCGATGAACAGGACCTTGAAACCGTCTCTTTTCGGTTTGATTGACTTTGTCCATTCCGGCAGGGGGTGCGCGCCGTAAGGGGCGATGCGTATCTTCTCCGGCGGGAAACCGTTCTCGACCAGCGTCCGCTTGGTGAAGTCCGACGCGACTATCGCCCCGTCCGCCCTGTCTGCCTGATCGCGTAGTTCCCTGTAATACGCGTCTCCCCAGAGGAATTCATGCTCTGAAAGCAGGTTGTCCTTCCAATCCGGATTCATTCTGATTTCTTCGGACAGGATGCGGCGGCAGGACGCCGGATGGGGGTGGCACTGCATGATGATCCGGGGAAGGCCGCTGCCTTCCAGGATGCGGAACGGGGTATAAGCCGAGTAGTAGTAGCAGACCAGCGGAAGCCCGCGGCCGAGCGCCATGGCGGCCGCCTTTCGCCCCAGCCAGTGGGTCTGTTCGCGATTTATGTTGGCCGCCCGGCTGTGTGATATCGCGCGGTGGATCGTGGTGGCCAGAACGTCAGGCCCCCACGTGGCGTGCACCTTTGCCGGAGGGACGTCCGGCAACACGCGCCGGGAGAGAAAACCCCCGGCAAGCGGCGCCCGGCCCAGCATCCTGTAGAACGGGCTGCGGTGGGGTTGATACGCGGCGGTCGTCACAAAGGTATGCAGCACCCCCGCCTCGTGGAATGCCCGTGGCACCTCGTAACGGTGCCAGGCCCCGATGTGAAAGAGCACCACCTTGTAACGCTTCACCGCCATAGCCCGTCCGCCGGCCGGCCTTCTCTGTCCCCGCTCTTTGCGCGCTCATCGCGCCGCCAGAACACAGGCGGGAATGATACGACAACGAGTTGCGCATTGCAATTCCACAATAAGCGGCGCGCCGCGACTCAGTTTATCCGGTTCCTCCCGCCGACGCTCATGCTCAGGAGGAATTCCGCGTTCGAGCTGAACTGCTTGAGCTTGTTGACCAGCAGCTCGATGGCCTCAATCGGGTCCATCTCGCTGAGCATTTTGCGCAGCCTTCTGACAAGGGCAAGCTCCTCCGGATCGGTCATCAGAAGCTCCTCCTTGCGCGTGGCCGTCTTGCTTATGTCAATGCAGGGGTAGACGCGCCGCTCGTGGAGCCGCCGGTCGAGCTGTATCTCGCAGTTGCCCGTTCCCTTGAACTCCTCGAAGATGATCTCGTCCATCCGGCTGCCGGTATCCACCAGCGCCGTTGCGATGATCGTCAGGCTTCCGCCCTCCTCGAAATAGCGCGCCGAGCCGAAGAACTGCTTTGGCTTGGTCAGCGCGTTCACGTCAATGCCGCCGGACAGGAGTTTGCCGCTGTGCGGCACCTCTGTGTTGTGCGCTCGCGCCAGCCGGGTCATGGAGTCCAGAAGTATGACCACGTCATGGCCGTATTCGACCATGCTCCGCGCTTTTTCAATCACCATGTCAGCCACTTGGACGTGACGGCTGGCCGGCTCGTCGAAAGTCGAGCTTATAACCTCCGCACTCCGGACCGTGCGCCTCATGTCCGTAACCTCTTCCGGCCTTTCGTCAATGAGAAGGATTATGACCTTGACGTCGGGATGATTCTGGGTGATCGCGTTGGCGATCTTCTGGAGGAGCACCGTCTTGCCGCTGTACGGCTGCGCCACGATCAACGCCCTCTGGCCCATCCCGATGGGCGCGACCAGGTCCACGACCCGCATCTCGATACCTTCCTGTGTGGTCTCAAGCAGCAGGCGCCTGTCCGGATGCAGAGGCGTCATCTCCTCGAAGCGCATGATCTCGCCCAGCTTCTCGACAGGCTCGTTGTTGACGGCGTCCACGCGCAGCATCGCGAAATAGCGCTCCTGCTCCTTGGGCGACCTGACGAGTCCGGAGATCGAGTTGCCCGTGCGCAGGCCGAAACGCCTGATCTGGGACGGCGAAATGTAGATGTCGTCCGGGGACGGCAGGTAGTTGTATTGCGGCGAGCGTAGGAAGCCGAATCCGTCCGGCAGAACCTCCAGGACGCCCTCGCCGAAAATAAATCCGTGTTTGTGGGCGCTCTGCTGGAGGAATTTGAAGATAAGGTCCTGTTTTTTCAGACCCTTGCACTCCAGCACGCCCTCATCCTCGGCCATCTTCTGCAGGTCCTTCACGTTCATCTGCTGCAGGATCGCCAGTTTCAGAATGTTCTGTTCCTGCTGCTTGTCGGGGAGCGGTTGCTGCTGCGGGGCATCGTTCTGGGGATAGTTCCTCTGGCCTCCGCGGCCTCTCGAATTAGCCATCTGACTTACCTCCTGAATTCTCATCATGCAAAAGAACGAATGATTTCCAGAAACGGTCAACTTCGGATTCCAGATCTTCGATTGTCCCGTTGTTGACTATCACGTGGCCGGCAAGGCGTTTTTTTGTCACGGCATCGGCCTGGAATCGCTCGCGCCTTGCCGTCTCATCAGCGTTCCAGCCACGGTCCTTGCGCGCGCGCTCAGCCCGAAGCCCCTCAGATGCTTCTACGAAGACCAGCGCGTCGCACATCGTCTGAAGGTTGCATTCGATCAGCAGCGCGGCGTCAAGGATGATCGCCTTTGCGCCGCCGTGTTCGGAAAGTTCCCTGATCTCCACGGCTATCCGCTTCAGGATTGCCGGATGCGTGATCGCGTTCAGTTCCTTCAGCGCGGCGGCATCGTTGAAGACCATCCGGCCCAGCTTCGCGCGGGATACGGCGCCGGATTCGTCCAGAGCGCCCGCTCCGAATCGCCGCGCGATTTCCTCCCTGACTCCGGCGTCGCTCAGCGTCTCGTGGCCGATGCGGTCGGCGTCAATCACCACCCCGCCTCGTGCGGCCATCATTGCAGCCACACGGCTCTTCCCGCCGGCGATCCCGCCCAGAATGCCAATCACGCGCGGCTTCAATGAGCCTCCATCCAGTCCGGACCGGACGATACGTTAACCTTCAGGGGAACCTTCAGCGTCATGGCTCCGGACATCTCGGCTCTGACGATCTCGCCGACGGCCTGTGTTTTCGCGCGGGGGGATTCCAGAAGCAGTTCGTCGTGAATCTGCAAGAGCATCCGGGCCTCGGCGCAGATTCCCGGAAGGCTCCGGTGAATGCGGGACATGGCTACCTTGATCAGATCCGCCGCCGATCCCTGCATTATCGTGTTCACCGCGATGCGCTCCTCGGCGGAGCGCAGTCTCGGATTGTTGCTCCGAATGTTCGGCAACGGGCGCTTGCGCCCGAGAATGGTACTCACGAACCCCGTGCGGCGGGCGTTCTCGATGGTCGCCTCGATGAATGCCTTTACGCCGCGATATCGGTCGAAATAAGCCTTGATGAACGCCTCCGCGTCGGCAAGCGGGATGTCCTGTTCGCGGGCCAGCCGCCCAGGCGACTGGCCATAGATGATCCCGAAGTTGACCGTCTTTGCCCGATTTCGCATCTCCGCGGTGACTTCGGACTCCGGCGCGCCGGCGATCTCCGCCGCGACGAACCTGTGAATGTCCCTGTCCTCGCGGAAAGCGCGCACCAGAGCCTCGTCCCCGCTGAAGTGCGCCAGCATTCTCAACTCGATCTGAGAGTAGTCCGCAGAGATCATGTCCCAGTCCGGCCCCGGGGCGATGAACGCCTTCCTGATCTGCCTGCCCACGTCGGTCCGGACGGGGATATTCTGCAGGTTTGGATCGCTGGAGGACAGCCTGCCGGTAGCCGTTCCGGTCTGGTGGAACGACGTGTGCAGGCGACCCGTCCTACGGTTCGCCATTTCAACAAGCGCGTCCGCGTAGGTTGACTTCAGTTTGACCAGGCTGCGGTATTCCAACACCAGCCCCGGGAGGGGATGCATCCCGCTCAACTCGCTCAGCACCTCGGCGTCGGTTGATGCGCCGGTCTGCGTCCGTTTCCCGGAGGGCAGGCCCAGTTTGTCGAAGAGCACCTCGGCAAGCTGCTTCGGGCTGTTGATGTTGAACGCCCCGCCGGCGGCCTCATATATCCGGGCTTCCAGCGCGACCGCCTGCGCGCCTAGTTCGCCGGAGAGTTTTTTCAGGTGAGCGGTGTCAATGCAGACGCCCCGGAATTCCATCTCCGCCAGGACCGGGACGAGGGGCATCTCGACCGTCTCGAAAAGCTCCCACAGCCCCTGCCTGCGCAGTTTTGGCTTCAGGAATTCGTAAAGCGCAAACGCGATGTCCGCGTCCTCGCAGGCGTATTCGCACACCTGCCGGACGTCAACCTGATCCATGCACAACTGGCCGCGCCCCTTGCCGATAAGTTGCTCCGTGCTGATCTTTTCGTAGCGGAGGTATTCAAGCGCCATGTCGTCAATATTGTGGCGGGCCTGATTCGGGAAAAGGACGTGGCTGGCGATCATCGTGTCGAAGGCGACGCCTGCCAACTCGATCCCCGCGCCCTTCATGACGATCATGTCGTATTTGATGTTCTGTCCGATCTTCTTCCGGGCCGGATCCTCGAGAATCGGGCGCAATGCCTCCGCCGTCGCCGCAGGATTGAGCGTCGGCGCCACTGTCCGGCTCCGCACGGGTATGTAGAACGCTTTCGGCGAACCCCAGCAGAATGACCACCCGACGATCTCGGCCTCCGCCGGGAACCTGCTGGTCGTCTCAAGGTCAACGGCGAAAATGTTCTGCTCCCGCAGCTCGCCCAGGAACTTCTCAAAAGCATCGGGGGAGTCCACAAGGTTATATTCGTGCTCGCGGGACTTCGCGCTTGAGATCGCCGCTTCAGCCGGTTCTGACGCCGGGGGCGCGGTTTCGAAGGCCAGCATGCCGGTCTGCGGGGGCTTGTCCGTCCGCGCCTTGCCCCGGCCCGCCCCGCGCAGGGACTTGAACTCAAGCTCCTCGTAAAGTCTGTCCGCCTCCTCCAGCCTTTCGGGAGTAAGCCGGTAATTTTCCAGGTCAATGGCCATGTCCAGATCGGTCTTGATCGTCACAAGCGTTCTGTAGAGTTCCAGCTTCTCCGACGCGGCAAGCAGGTTATCCCGCTGTTTCACGGACTTTATCTGCGCCGCGTTTGCCAGAAGGTTGGCGATGCTGCCGAACTCGGCCAGCCATTTTTGCGCCGTGACCGGCCCGACGTTCGGCACCCCCGGCACGTTATCCGATGAATCGCCCGTCAGCGTCAGCAGCTCCACGACCTGCGAGGGCGTTATCCCCTTCTTCTCCTTCAGCGTCGCGGCGTCAATCCACTCCTCTTTCGAGGCGTGGTAGATCCTGACCTTGTCCGTGATGAGTTGTTCGACGTCCTTGTCCGTGCTGACGATGACCGCTTCCAGCCCCCGTTTTTCCGCCGTCGCGGCCAGCGAGCCGATGACGTCATCCGCCTCGAAGCCGGGGACGCTCAGCGGCGGCGCGCCGTAAGAGCGGATGATCCTTTCGACGACCGGCAACTGGTCCACCAGGTCCTGCGGCGTTTCCTTCCGGTTGGCCTTGTAGTCGGGGAAAAGGCGGTTCCTGAAGGTTTCCCCCGGCGTGTCCAGCGCCACGACCATGTAATCCGGGCGGTGGTTGTTTATGACCTTGCGCAGCATCGCCGCGAAGCCGTATGCGGCATGGACGACCTTGCCGGAGCTGTTGATCAGCGGCGGCAGGGCATAGTAGGCCTGGTAGATGTGCGCATGGCCGTCAATTATGAAAATGCGTTCTGGCATTACCCGTTCCGGGCACGATGCATAGCGCGGGAGGGATTGCCTGACCGGACGATTTTGGGCGTCACGGCAGGGTATCGGGAGCTTTACAGGCTGCGCCGCGCGCAATGCGCCGGAAATCCCTCGGGAGCGGGAAGCTTGAGGAAAAAACTTCTATGGCGGGCGCGCTTCCCCGGGCCGGCGCTCCGCGCAGGCGGGGCTGGCCGTCTGAGGCAATCCCCAGCGCCGAAAACGCCGCCATGCGGCAATGGCGACACCGGGGGATACGAATCTGGAAATTAAAAACTGAAGAACGCCAGGCTAGAGCGGGAAAGGGCTTGAAGATATGGCTCACTTCCCCTTTCCCACATAAGCCAGATTAGCCGCGCTTCATGCGAATGTCAAGCATATTGCCCCAATTTCTTGCTCCAATTTCTCCAGTGTGAAGCTTGATACCGACGTCAGCGTTATTCACCTCAAGCCGCCTGAGATTGCGCAGATGCCGGCGGTTATTCGCCGGTGTTTCCTTTTCTCCTCAGAAAGGCGATCGCAAATTTCTGTTACTGTTCGAACAGTCCGGCAATTCCGGCCTCTTCCTTTGCGAAATGAGCCATGCGCAGAACGCCGCCCCTTGTCTTTCGCGCGAAAAGGTAACCGTCTTTCGCCTTCCACATAACGCCGTCCTCCTGCTTCTCAAGCCCCCATTTGGCGTACGCCTCCTCGATGCGCTTTGCAGCCGCTTCCGCCGCTGTCGCGTCCGCGTACTGCACGTCAATGACGATTGTCACAATGCCCTCGTCGAACGGATCGCTGTAAGCAGCACAAACGGCCTCGGAGTCCTTGTCCAGACCCAGAATCTGATCGTCAAGCTGCTGCGGGGCAAGCACCACGCTGTTGACCAGCATCGTCCTTCTGAAGAAGTGAATACGATCCTTGCGCAGTCCCTCCGCAGGCAGGCCCTTTACGATCTCGGGAACTTCGGAAGGTTCAGCCTTTAGGTTTGCGATGACCGCTTTAGCGATCTCGATTACGTCCTCGTCTGTAAGCGGGTTCAAGGTCGGGTTCACGCTCAGGTAATACTGACCTTTCCACGCCCAGAGCGCGCCTTCTTCAACCCACGTTCCCTCATCGCCTTCAGTAGGCAGTCCGGCGCGGTCCTTCGTGAACGCGCCATATGAATCGTCAGGCGTCTCGAATCGCCAGAGTTCGACGCTTGCACCGTTGTCTTCAGCCTCCTCCGCGGCAGCGTCTGTCGGCAGGTACTTCGCCACGCATATCGCCGTGAATCGCAGCGTCAGGTAAGGCTCCCCGCCTCCGTCCATGTAATCCCAAAGCCCTTGCGGGCCGAGGTAGGTCTCCGGCGCTTTGCCCAGCTTGAACTTGCCGATCTGCGCCGGGAATGCGGCGGCAAGGTCTTCCGTTCCGGCCTTCTTCGCCTCCTCCTTTGGCTGTTCGGTCTTGTCCGGTTCGCCGCCCTGTTCGTCCGATTGCGGCTTGTCTTCCCTGGCCTCCGCCATCCTCTGCCGGTCGCCATTGACGCGGATGCCGGCCAAGCCCGTCAGCGGGCACTTATGCTCGCAGAATCCGCAGCCGACACACAGCTCGCCGTCAACAACCGGACGCCGGATTTCGTTGCCGTTTTGAAGGCGGACCGTGCTGAAGTGGATTGCCTTCGTTGGGACCGGGCAGACCTCTTCGCATACGGCGCAGTTGCAATCCTTCCATTCCTTTTCCAGGTTCGGCAGGTTCGAGTAACCGACCCACGGAATGCAGCGTCCGGGATCAATCCGGGCCTTGCCGATTGAGATGTTCCACTTGGACTCCTGGGAGACCTGCGGTATCGCGCCGCTGGGGCAGGCGTTGCCGCAACGCGTGCAGAGATAGTCGCAATATCCAATGCGCGGGACCAGCCTGGGCGTCCAAAGCCCCGCGAGGCCGGATTCGAGCAAGGTCGGTTGCAGCCCGCCCGTGCGGCAGACCCTCATGCACTCGCCGCAGCGGACGCATCTGGAAAGGAAGGCGTCCTCATCCGCTATTGCCGGAGGTCGGATTGCCGACGCAAGCTCAAGCTCGCGCACCCTTACCGGATTGAGTTTCAGCAGGGGGACGGCGGCGACGCCGGCTGCGGCGGACTCAAAGACCGCGCGGCGCTGAAGATTGACCGTCGCGGCCTGTTCCACCGGATGCTCCCTGCGGAAGCGGATGGCGTCCACCGGGCAGACTTCCTGGCAGTCCATGCATAGGACGCATTCGCCTTCGCTTGTCGCATGACCTTTTTCGCCTATGCACTGCATGGGGCATTCGCGCTCGCATTTCCTGCATGAGATGCACGCCTCGCCGACCTTGCGCTTCGCGATCCCCCAATCGGACATGAGCGCCAGCATAGCCCCCAGCGGGCAGAGATTGCGGCACCAGTAGCGGCTACGGACGGCGCCGAGACCGAGGATGATGAGGAAAATCGCCAGGAACAGGGCGTGGGTTTCAAAGAGCGAACGCGGCGGGACGATCTGCCTTTTCACCAGCCATGCCGTTGCGGCGGAGGCCGGACCGTCCAGCCCGGGCAGTCCGCTCATCCAGCCCAGCAATCCGACGATCAGGCGAACGAGATAGGCGTGAACCACGATCACGTATGACCGCACGACGAGGCTGAGCGGATCGAGCCAGCCGGTCATGTGCGCGCCCAGGGCGGCGCTGACGAGGAGGGCGACAAGAATGTAATACTTCAGCCGCCTGCCGTCATAAGGTCCTTCTTCCGGTTTATTCCTTCGGCTTTTTAGCAGAAGGTCCGCAACGTCAATGGTCGCGCCCATCGGGCATACCCAGCCGCAGAAAAAGCGCCCGAAAATCAACGTGAGCGCGACGACCGCAAGCGCGGGCCAGTAGGCTGAGACGATTTCACGCGCGCCCAGCAGAACGGAAACAGCGCCGAGCGGGCTAAGCCTCGGAATCCATCCTGCGCGGCTGCCGCCTTCGGTTATGCCCGGCGACGCCAGTATCAGGAAGATGAAGACCGCGAACGCGATCGCCTGAACCGCGCGCCGCGCAATCCGCGCCGTGGAACGGCCCCGCTTTTTGTCTTTCTTGTCCGCCATAACTTTTACCCTCCGGTTTTCTATATGGAGATTTCCTTCACGCTGCGAGCGTTCCAGTCCATGCGCCCGATGCCGGCCTTGTGCGCCTCGGCGATGTAGCCTATGTCCTCCGGCTTGAGGCCGAAGAGCGTTGTCGCGTAGGCGTCAACGCTGACCCTGTCCGCGCAGGCGACGATGCGCCGCGCGTTTTCGGTCGAGTTGTCAACGTCCGATAGCCTCCCGCCGGTCGGCCCGTGCTTGCGCAGAATGCGGTAGGCGTCAAGCACGGTCAGGTCCACTTTCGCGATCTTGTTCAGGTCCGCGAGCTTGCGATGTATGTCCACGTGCAGCGCGCCCCGCTCCCCGTCCGTCATACCCATGACGTTCTTCATCGAAAGGGACAGGCGCGTGCGCCCGTGATCCTTCGCGATGGGGACATTTATCAGCACGTCCGTCTCGCCCTGGAAGTAGACTTCCTTGAGGAAGGGCCAGGACTTGAGCGCAAGGCCGTCCGGAATCTCGACGTTGAGGAAACTAGTTGGATCAACGAAGACGACCTCGGCGCCGGCCTTCTGCGCGGCCTGCATGATTCCGCTGCTGCGATAGGGCGGGAGGTGGTCGCGGGCGAACGGGTTGTCCAGGACTCGCACCCGGGACGCGCCGGCGGCCAGGCACATCTCCGCCAGAGCGGCGACAAGCCAGGGGTTCGTGTTCGCCGCGAAAGGCGGGCGGCGGTCGAAGGACATGTTGGGCTTTATGAGCACCTTGTCGCCCCTGCCGACAAGCGCGCCCATCCCGCCAAGTTCCTCGATTGCGGCGTAGGCCATCTGTGTGACCACGCGCTCCTCATCCTCCGGCGCAGCCGCGTCGCCCCTGGCGATAACCAGATGTTCTTTCAGGCTGTGGGCCTTGAACTGCTTCGGGGCGCGCCCGCCGGCGCCGCTGCCGAGTTTGTCCAGACCGTAGAGACCGACGCCGGCAATCATTCCGGCCTTCAGGAGTCCGCGCCTTGTGATTTCTGCGCTCATGCCGTTCGCCCTCGAATGTGTCAGTCCAGCGAGCGGTCAGTCGAAAATCGCGTCAACAAACTTCCCCGCGTCGAACGGCTCCAGATCGTCGGCCTTCTCGCCCAAACCGACGAACTTGACCGGTATGTCAATCTGGTCCCTCATGCCCAGGACGATGCCGCCCTTTGCCGTGCCGTCCAGTTTTGCAAGAACAAGCCCGGTGACGTTGATCGCCTTTGTAAATTTCTCCGCCTGAGAGATCGCGTTTTGCCCGGTCGTCGCGTCCAGCACAAGCAGGACCTCGTGCGGCGCGCCGGGAATCTTGCGCTCCAGTACGCGCCGGATTTTCGTCAACTCCTCCATCAACGTCTCCCGCGTGTGCAGCCGCCCTGCGGTGTCAACTATCAGGACATCGAAACCTCTGGCAAGCGCCTTGTCCGCCGCGTCGAAGGCAACCGCTGCGGGGTCGGCGGATTCATTGCGCACGATCTCAGCCCCCACGCGCCCGGCCCAGACGGTCAACTGCTCAACCGCAGCCGCGCGGAAGGTGTCGCTTGCCGCAAGCACAACCTTCTTTCCCTCGTCGCAGTATAGCTTTGCCAGCTTGGCTATCGAGGTCGTCTTGCCTGAGCCGTTCACGCCGGCGACAAGGATGACGGTCGGGCCGGATTGGGCAAACCTTATGCTCGTGTCCCATTCGCCAAGCTCTTTCTTGAGTTCTGTCTTGAGGTAGTCGAGAACCTGGTCGGTTGTGCGGATTTCCCGCATTTTGTACGCCCGGCGGATATGGCCTATGAGCCGGTCAACGGCGCGGGGGCCGATGTCCGCCTGGAAGAGCTGTTCCTCAAGCTCTGCGATGGTCGCCTCATCCAGTTCGCGCCCGGCGGCCAGAACGGTCCTGACGCCGATGGAGAGCTTGTCCCGCGTCTTGCGCAGTCCGCCCTTCAGTTTCTCCAGTGAACCCGTCAGCCAGCTCTTCTTCTGCGCTTTCGGCTCTTCGGAGGAAGCGGTGGCGGGAGCAACCTCAGCCGATTCCCGGTCGGCTGGCTTCGTCTCGCCTTCCTGTTCCGTTTTTTGCGCGTCGTCCTTCTTGAAGAATTTCAGAGGTTTCCAGGCCATGTCTGTCTCTTTGCGTTCTTATTCTATGCCCCGCGCAGGATGCTCTGCGCCCGGGCTTTCTCGTAAAGCTTCAACATGAGTTCAACCGGCAGGCGCGATCTGCCGATGCCGATGTCGGGTTTGCGGCTTCCGTGAAAATCCGATCCGCCGGACGGCAGCAGGCCGAGGTTTTCGCACATGGCATTATAACGGTTTTCGTCGGACTTCGAATGAGTCGGGTAGAAGACCTCCAACCCGTCCATTCCCGCGGCGGCCATGTCCGGGATGAGAGGGTCCGCCCTGCTGAGGCACGGATGCGCCAGAACCGCCGCGCCGCCCAGCCCGTGTATCATCTCAATCGCCTCGCTGTAGGTAAAGTATGGCTTCGGGACGTACGCCGCGCCGCCGTCGCCTATATACCTGTCGAACGCCTCCTGCAGCGTCTTGATCGCGCCGACCCTGAGTAGTTCTTCCGCGATGTGCATCCGGCCCGGCGCGGCGCTACCGGCATCGCGGATGATCCGTTCCGGAAACACCTTGACGCCGGCCTCGCGCAGCTTCTCGGCGATCGCGTGTATGCGCTTGCGCCTCGCTTCGACCAGTTCGGCCAGGTAGCCGCGAAACTGAGCGTTGCGCCAGTCTATGAACAGGCCGACCATGTGGATTTCCGGGCGGGGAGCGCCGCCTCGCTCGGGATTGACGCAACTAAGCTCGACTCCGGGTATGACGAACACGCCGCGTTCGCTGCCGGCCTGCTCCGCCTCCTCAATCCCGGAAATGCTGTCATGATCGCAGATTGCGATTGCCGCAAGGCCCGCCGCCGCTGCCAGCGCAACGACTTCAGATGGTCCGACCGTTCCGTCGGACGCGGTTGTGTGGATATGCAGATCCGCCGATCCGGACAATCGCCGCATATCCGGCCCGGTTCCGGGCTTTTCAGTCTCAGCCGTCGCTGCCGCCGCCCGTTGAATAACCGGTTCGGGCGCGCCTTCCGCGGTTTCCTGATGCTGAATCCTCACCTTGTCAAGGATGCCGTTGACGAATGCCCCCGCCGCGTCGGTCCCGAAGCGTTTGGCCAGTTCAATCGCTTCGTCAATGGCGACCTTCCAGGGCACTTCCTTTTCGTGGATAAGCTCGTACGCGCCCAGGCGCAGGACGTTGCGCTCGACGACGCCCATCCGGTGCATTTCCCAGTTGGTGGCGGCCGCCGCGATCAGCCCGTCAAGCTCATCCCGGCGCTTCATGCAGGATTCGATCAGACGGGTTGCGTATTCCCGCGCTTCAGGCTCCCGGCAATACTCGGCCAGATGTCTGCTGATCTGTTCGCGCTGAATTCCGCCAAGCAGATCGTGCTGGTAGAGCAATGTCAGGGCTAGTTCCCTGGCCTCCGTGCGCTTTTTCACTGTTTGCTGATATTGGCGATAAGATTCGCCATTTCGATTGCGGAGAGGGCGGCTTCCGCGCCCCTGTTGCCGGTTCGCGCGCCCGCCCTGTCAATGGCCTGTTCCAGGGTTTCCGTCGTTATCACGCCGAAGATCACGGGAACGCCCGTCTCCATCCCGGCCTGGGCTATGCCCTTTGCCGCCTGCCCCGCGACGAAGTCGAAGTGGCTTGTCGCCCCCCGAATCACCGCCCCGAGGCATATGACGGCATCATATGACTTGGTTTCGGCCAGCTTTTTGGCGATGACGGGTATCTCGAACGATCCCGGCACGCGGCAGACCGTGATGTCTTTTGGGGAGGCGCCGTGCCTCTGAAGACAGTCGAGCGCGCCTTCCATAAGTTTCGCTGAGATAAACTCGTTATAACGACTGACGACCAGGGCGAACTTCCTGCCCTTTGCATTCAGATCGCCTTGAATGACGGCGTAATCAGCCATTTTCAGACCTCCTGCTTCATGCAACCGGCCCCGGATTCCGTTCGGGGGTCGTCGTTGCAGGAATCATATTCTGCCTGCCGGAAAGCCAAACCGCAAGCATAAATGCCCCGGAATAGCTAAGACGGGCTTGAAGCCAGTCCCTGCAGCGCAGGATAATAACTGAGCCGGAGCATCGTCTGAACGTATCCGCAACATTATTCTGAAAAATATAATATGTATGCAGTTTCAGTCTTGACTTTCATTCATTTGAGTTGGATAATTCCACGCATGATCGTTGAAGCCCGGCAGTGGCTGATTTGAGCCACAACAGAATTTACCGGCGCTACCCTGACGGGATTCGCCGGGCCTGATTCCGATCCAAGACGTATTGCGCCCGTTGGGGAGGAGGCGCGCCGTTTCAATTTATGTCCGCATCGGACGTCGCAGGTCCGGGCGGGCCGTTGCCTGGTGGAGATAGACCTTTCCGCTGCCATTGAAGGCATACAGACTTCAAGGCACAAGCAGCGGGGGGAGCCTGATATTCACCGGGAGGGTTTTTCCGGCATGGTGAACCGTCGGCAAGATTTTCGACGGATTGGTTCAAGTTGCTCATAAGTCCTGCATTTACAATGATTAACATCATCGCATATGAAGAGATTTGCAGGATAATTGATGCGGCGGAAAGGATATTGATGCCCGCGTTCAAAGGTCGGGATTCGGCCTGTTGCGCGCATCAGCCATGTTTCCGTCGGAGCATCGGGCGACAATCTTAGACCGGCTTCCCTCCCAGCGGCCCGGGTTCAGACCGCGCGGCAGTTCGATTCGCGACGAGGTAATGCTGCGCATGGTTCCGGCACTCAACATCCGGCGTCGCGTCCCGCCTCCATCGCCCCGCCAGCCGTTTTGCGCAGCCCATACCCCGCTCTGCCCCGCAAAGGGGAAGGAGGTGCGAGGTGAACCTGATAATCGCAGCAGTAATCGCAGCAGTCGTGGCCCTTGCCGTCGGTATCGCGGCAGGGATTGCGTTAGGCAAGAAAAAGGCCGCTGAAACATCAAGAAAGGACAAAGAAAGCGCCGAGAACGAGAGCAGAAGGATTCTGGCTGAAGCAGAGGAAAAGGGAAAGCAGATAACCCAGAAAGCAGAAGTCGAGGCCAAGGAAGAGAGTTTCAAGAAGAAAGAACAGTTCGACAAGGAGATACAGGAGGGGCGCAACGAGCTGAAACAGTGGGAGCAGCGCATCACCCGCCGGGAGGAAAACCTTGACCGGAAGATGGACACGATCGGCAAGAAGGAGCGCTGGCTGGAGAACACCGAGAAGGATATCGAAAGGAAACGCAAGGACTTGGACGCGCGGGAAGCGGACCTCGGCAACGCGCTGGAAAAACAGAACCAGGAACTCCAGAAGGTCAGCGGACTGTCAAAAGAGGACGCCAAACAGCTGCTTCTTGAACGGTTGAGCAAGGAACTGGACGTCGAGTGCGCGAATCTGATATCTAAAAGGACCGAGCGCGCCCGCGAGGAAGCCGAGCATAATGCCCGGGACATCGTCACCAAGGCCATCCAGAGATACGCCGCCGAACATACGGCAGAATCCGTCGTAAGCTCCGTCGAGCTTCCGGGCGACGAGATGAAGGGGCGCATAATCGGGCGCGAGGGGCGCAACATACGCGCCTTCGAGAAGGCCACCGGCGTTGACGTTATCGTTGACGACACGCCGGGCGTAATAGTCCTGAGCGCCTATGACAGCGTCCGGCGCGAGATCGCCCGCCTTTCAATGGAACGCCTCGTCACCGACGGGCGCGTCCATCCCGCGCGCATCGAAGAAGTTGTCGAGTCCGCGCGCCAGGAGGTCATGGACATTATCCATGAAACCGGCAAGCGGACATGTTACGAGGCCAACGTCCGCAACGTTCCGGGCGCGCTGGTCGAACTCCTGGGCCGCCTGCGTTACCGCACCAGCTACGGACAGAACGTGCTTGAACACAGCCTGGACGTCTGCCACCTTTCCGGCCTGATGGCCGCGGAGCTGAAGCTCGACGTCGCGATGGCCAAGCGCTGCGGGCTGTTGCACGACATCGGCAAAGCCATGGACCACGAGATAGAGGGCAGCCACGCGGCCGTCGGCGCGGACATGGCCCGGCGCTGCGACGAGCCGCGAGAAGTGGTCAACGCCATCGCTGCCCACCACGAGGAGGAGCCTGCCGAGAGCGTCTACGCGGCGCTAGTGTCCGGCGCGGACGCGATATCCGCCGGACGCCCCGGCGCGAGGCGCGAGACGCTGGAGCGCTACATCAAGCGCCTGGAAAAACTTGAGTCAATCGCCAAGGAGTTCCCAGGGGTCGAAACCGCCTTTGCCATCCAGGCAGGTCGGGAACTGCGTGTCATAGTCAACAGCTCAAGGGTGGACGACTCGCTGGCCGCAAAGATGTGCAGGGACATAGCGGCCAAGATTCAGGAGGAACTGAAGTACCCCGGCGAGATCGTCATAACGGTTATCCGCGAGACGCGGGTGGTCGAGAAGGCGCGATAACGGGCGAACGGGCGCTGCAATGTCTCAGAGCAATGACGTCGAAATCTCCGTCGTCATCCCCGCTCACAACGAGGAAGAGCCTCTTCCGCTGTTGATCCCGGAGGTCGCAGCGGTTCTTTCCGGAACCGGGCGCAGCTTCGAGATCATTGTCATCAACGACGGCAGCACTGACGCCACCGCGGAGCGGCTGAAGGAGTTACGCGCGCGCTTCCCGGCGCTCAAGATCATTTCCTTCGCACGCCGGGCCGGCCAGAGCGCCGGGCTGGACGCGGGATTCAAAGCGGCTCGGGGAAAAGCAGTCGTAACGATGGACGCCGACGGTCAGAACGATCCCCGCGACATACCCATGATGCTGGAGAAACTGGCCGAATACCCGGTCGTCTTCGGCGTCAGGCAGAAGCGCAAGGATACGATAGTCAAGCGCGCCGCATCGCGCATCGGGAACTGGTACCGCAACGCGCTCACCGGGGAGAGCGTGAAAGACTGCGGATGCTCGCTCAAGGCGTTCCGCTCCGAATGCGTCAAGGGACTGATGCTCTACAACAGCATGCATCGTTTCCTGCCCTCCCTGATGAAGTTCCGGGAATACAAGTTCATCGAGGTCCCAGTTAATCACCGCCCGCGCAGCGGCGGCAAGACCAAGTATGGAGTTCTTGACCGCGCTGCGAAAGGGCTGATTGACTGCCTGGCCGTGCGTTGGATGGGCATGCGCTGGCTGGACTACGAAGTCCGGGAGGAGGACTGAGATGGTTCTTCCCCTGCTGCTCAACGCGGCCCAGAACCCAGGGATTCTCGGGGGTATCATCGAGGAGTTCAGGTCGGAAACCGTTGAGACTGGCCTGCTCTGGATCATAATCGGCTGCTCCGGGCAGGCGATTTTCGGGTGCCGTTTTCTTGTCCAGTGGATTGCCAGTGAAAAGGCCGGGCGCAGTTACATCCCGGTCGTTTTCTGGCACCTCAGCCTTGCCGGTTCGTTGCTCCTGCTCGCGTACGCGATCAAGCGGCGCGATCCGGTCTTCTTCATTGGATTCAGCCTCAACAGCGTCGTCTACGTCCGCAACCTGATGCTGATCGAGAAGGAGAGGCGCAAGTCCGGTTCGCCGGCAGGGGCCGGGGAGGAGGACGCGAGATGAAGGCGGGACGCCTGTCATTCGGGATTGCCGGCTGCGGGAGCGCCGGGCGTGGACACATCGGGAAGTTGCTTCAGATTCCGGAAGTATGGATAAAGGCCATCTGCGAGCCGAACCGGGAGCAGGCGCGCTCCGCAAGAAGCATCATCACCGCCGACACCGGCCAGCAGGTCCAGCAGTACGCGCACTTCAAGGAGATGCTGTCTCAGTGCGACGTTGACGCGATCGGCATTTTCACCCCGCATCACCTGCACGCGGAGCAGGTGACGGAGGCGCTGGAGAAGGGCTGCCACGTCATCGTTGAGAAGCCGTTGTGCATCACTGCGGAAGAGGCGCGGGCGATACTCGCGCTGGCGCGGAGGAAGGAGCGCCTTGTCGCATGCTGCCACAACATGCGCATGATCGCCACGGCGATGCGGGCGCGGAAGATCATCCGCGAGGGCGGCATCGGTGAGGTCAGGCACGTCTCGTCCCTGTTTTCCCAGCAGTGGGTGCGGGAAGCGCAGGCATCCCGGCGAAGCTGGCGCTTCGAGCCTTCCATATCCGGCGGCGGGCATCTCCTGGATTCGGGAAGCCACGTCCTGGACATCGTTTTATGGTGCCTCGGCCTTTCGCCGGTTTCCGCATTCGCAAGGGCGGATGAATCGCGGATCGGGGTTGACGTGAACTGCTCGGCGGTCATCCGCCTTGAGGACGGCGTATCGTGGACGTTGGACGTCCTGGGCGAATGCCCGCACGAGTTCATCGTAAGATTTTACGGGTCAAAGGCCGTCCTGCGCCTGGAACCATCCGTTCTCCGCAGATTCCCTGTGACGGAGGACCGCGTCAAGATAGAAGAGGTGACGGTTGAGCCTGGCGGCACGGACCCGATGACTAATTTCGCGCGAGCGCTGCTGGGGGACGAAAAGCCGCTGTGCGACGCCGAATCATGCGTGGACACGGTCCGACTTACGCAGGCGCTCTACGAAAGCATGGCGACCGGCAAAGCGATTGACCTGAAGCCGTTTGAGCTTGAGGCTGAGTCCGAGGAATCCGAAGAATAATTTCCGTCGCCCGTCAGAACAGGAAGTCTGTCGAGATGAACCGCGACTTCCGTTCCCGCGTTATCCGGCTCAGGAGTTCCTTGTTCGCGCCGTCCGCCTTCGCCGCCACCAGCGTCCTGATCGCGAAAACACGCAGCGCGTCGCTGACCGACAGCGTGGCCTCAGCAGAATCCTTTCTGCCCGTGAAAGGGAAGACGTCGGGGCCTCGCTGACACTGGCTGTTGATGTTGACGCGACACACCTGATTGACCAGCGGATCCACGAGCGCGGCAATTCTTTCCGGATCGCGTCCGAAAATGCTTACCTGCTGGCCGTAGCGGGATTCCTCGACGTAGCGTATCGGCTCCGCGACATCCCTGAACGGACGGACGGCGACGACGGGGCCGAACTGCTCCTCGCAGTAAAGCCGGGACGCAGGCTCAACAGGGCAGACCACCGCCGGATAATAAAAAGTCCCGGCGTGAAGCCCTCCGCCCTCGTTGACCACCCTCCCCCCCAGCCTGACCGCGTCCTCCACAAGCTCGGCGAGTTTCCCCGGCTTGCCCGGCTCGGGCAGAGGCGTCAGATTCACGTCCGCCTCCCACGGCATGCCGCATTTGAGCCGCCCGACGGCCGTGACGAGGCGCGACATTAAGTCATCAATGACGTCTTCATGAATGAAGAGCATCTTTAGGGCCGTGCAGCGCTGCCCGTTGTAGGAAAGCGCGCCAGTGACGCACTCCTTCACGGCCAGATCAAGGTCGCTGTCTTCCAGGACTATGCCCGCGTTCTTCGCCTCAAGACCCAGAATGCATTTCAGCCTGTTCGGGCGCGGATGCTGCTTCTTGAGCGCGTTGGCCACGCGGCATGAGCCGATGAAGGCCAGAACGTCCACGCCCCCCGATGCCATCACCGGCGATATCACCTTTTGCCCCTCGCCGTAGATGGTGTTGACGACGCCCGGGGGGAAGGAATCCCTGAACGCTTCGAGAAGCGGCTCATGCAGAAGCACTCCGAGTTTCGGCGGCTTGAAGATCACCGTGTTGCCCATCATCAGCGCGGGGATCAGCGTGGTGAATGTTTCATTGAGCGGATAATTGAACGGCCCCATGCAGAGGACGACGCCCAGCGGCGCGCGGCGGATCTGCGCGATGATCCCCTGCTCGATGACGAAGCGGGAGGACGCGCGGTCAATGTCTTTCAGCGCCTCGACGCTGTCGCGGATATACTCGACCGTCCGGTCGAATTCCTTCTCCGCGTCTTTCAGCGTTTTGCCGATCTCCCACATCAGCAGGCGGACGACAGCATCGCGCTTCTCCAGCATCCTGAAGGCGAACTTCTCGACGCAGGCGATCCTGTCCGCGACGGTCATGGTAGGCCAGTCGCCGCGCCCCTTGTCGAACGCCTTCGCCGCGGCGGCAAGCGCATCCATGGCCTCCGCTTCTCCCATCAACGGGTATGATCCGATTGAGGCCTGCTTGAGTTCGTTGCCCTGCCTGAAGCAGATCGGCGAAAGGACATCCTGAGCCGGTCCGCTCCATGACCTGATCTCCCCTTTGACCAGGTACGATTGCTGATGCAGCGGGGCGGTCAGCGCATGCCTCTCCGGAACGGAGCCTTCCGTTGGGAACAACGCGGAAACATCCGAGATGGTCTTCATCAGTTTGCCTTTCATTTCAAACATCCATCGAGTCCTTCTTTTGCGGCAGAGACTCAGGCTGTAGAATACAGTGTTGACGAGGCGAAATCACGGCCTTCATTGTTGCGCGGGCGCCAGCGCGAGAGGGCGCAGGCCAGGCTGATGAAGCGGAACGCAGCATCAGAGAGAGAAAACTATGGGCCATGTGGAAGACGGAGAGACTTTGGAGCAGATGCCCAACATCGGCGCGAAATGCGCAGGCTTGCTGCGCGATGCCGGAATCAAGACGCCCGAACAGCTCAGGCGGATCGGGAGCGTTGCGGCGGCGCTCAGGCTGAAGGCGGTAATGCGCGGCGATTCGCCGTGTCGCAGCAAGCTCTCGGCCCTCGAGGGGGCAATCCGGGGGATACGGTGGCGCTCCTTGCCGAAAGCGGAAAGAGACCGGCTGTGGGAAGAATACCAGCGAATGCAGGCACGCCAGTAACAGCGACATTCCGGCTATGAACCGGTTCGGCACAAGACCTGGCGAAATGTCACCAGCCTGCCACCGCGATTTCACTCAACGTAGAATGCGTAAAGTCGCGAATCGGCTTCGCCCCAGGTCTCCTCAAGGACGTATCGCAACCCGGAAACCTCGCGGGAGATGGGCAGTCTGACAAGGCGCTGCCGATTGGCGTCGAAGGCGCGGATGGTCTGCCATTTGCCGCCTATCAGTCCCTCGATTCGGAACCGTTTCGGCATCGAGTCCGGCAGGCGCGTCAACTGGTTGTCCTTCTGGTGGCTGCTCATTGCGATGATCCGGTCCATGGCGCTGTCAAGGACAAGCGTCGCCCTGTTCACGAATTGCGATGAATCGAATTCATAAGCGATCCAATCCCCCGGGCGGGATATCCAGCAGTGGGGATTGTCGCCGACCTGCCTGCCGATACCGTCCCTGACGGGTTCGGGATCGCCGCGCGATGCGGTTAACCTGGCGCAATGTGTCAGCTCCGGCATGCGCTGCAAAGTCCATGGCAGGTAACAGTCGTCCGCCAGCAGTTTCTGCTGCAGTTCGTCCATATGTCCGCCAATGTCTCGCGGGTTGCAGCCGCGAGCGACGGACATCGCGGCGGCGGTTCCGACGGCCTGCCCCATGCTGCAGCAGGTTCCCATGACGCGCGTCGCGCTCATTGCGGCGTGGGTGCAGCTTGCGTTGCGCCCGGCGAACATGAGATTGCCGATGTTGCGGGAGTAGAGGCAACGGTATGGAATCCCGTAGATCGGCGGAGTGGGGTGAAAAATAGTCGCGGGCTTGCCGAGTTGCACGGCCCGGAAACCGGCGGGATGGTGATCGTCCATTGACCATCCGCCGTAGGCAGCGATGTCCGCGAAACGCCCCTCTGATTCAATATCGCCCTGGGTGAGCACGTGATCGCCCATGAAGCGGCGGCTCTCGCGCTTTGCCGGGAGGAACTGGAGCCACTCGAGCGCCCAGTTGGCCGTCTTCTCCCTTGCCTGCGGGCAGCGGTTCTTGATGTGGTCCCATACGCCCAGCGCGATGGCCAGCAATTCGTCGCGCAGCCGCTCCGTGTCATGGATGCTGTGGTCTTCCCCGCCCAGTTCGACGTACCAGTATCCCATCTCCCACCATCGGCTGTGCGCCGCGCCGTAGGGGATTTCGTCGCATGAGTCGAAACGCCGCGCCCATCGCGGCGGCTCGTATGGCTGCGGCGTCGGATATTCCCGGGACTGGAACAGGCACGTCATGCCCATCGTCCTGTTGTCCGCGACCTCTGGCGCGATGGATTCGCCGTATTCACTCCTAGCCTCGCGCCCCATGCGAAAGTCCGCGCCGGTCAGCGGGGCCAGAATGCCGTCCCCGGAGCAGTCGGCGAATATCTTCGCCGCGACCGTGTGGCGTGTCTGTGTCGTAAGCTGCCAGCCCGTGACGGAGCGGATGTCCGCCCCGCCCATCTCCGCCTCAAGGCATGAGCAGTTGAGCAGGAGCGTCAGGTTCGGCTGGAATCGCGCCGCCTCGTAGAGGACGGTGTCCCACACGGAGAAGTTCTTGTTGGGATTGCGGGCGAGGTTTTCAAGGCGCAGTTCCTCGAGGATGCCGGTCTCGCGGAAATGCGGCTTGGAGCCGTGGCGATCCGCGCCGCAGATATGCACGCGGCACTCGCTGGAGGCGTTTCCGCCCAGCACCGGGCGGTCATGCATCAGTACCGTTTTTACGCCGTGACGCGCCGCGCTGAGAGCCGCGCAAAGTCCGCCCATGCCGCCGCCGACCACGCAGAAATCGGCCTCGTGCTGAATTGCGTTCATATGCCGTTTCCGATCATGACTGCAGGATTCGGACGGACATCCCGCCTTTGATGAAGATTGTCTGTTCCCTGAGTTTTCCGGAACGAGAGTATATTCTGCGGGGCGCGACCAGACAATATCCGCTCACGGCGGGCGCACAGCGCGAACTGGTTGCGTTCCGCCGCTCGGAGAGGGTATCCTGCTCCCGGCGCAATCTCCCGCGTTGGCCCGTCAGGGGCAAAATGGCAATGGCCGAAGACTGCAAGAGACTGGTTCTGGCATTCCCGCCGTTCTCGGCGGCCACGTCCCCACCGCTTGGAATCTGCACGCTAAAGGGGTTCGTGAATCGTTGCGTCAAGGGCTGGCATGCAACGGCGATTGACCTGAACCTGCTGACGCATCAGAAGATTTTCCAGTTCATTGCGCGCGGGCCGTACCTTGACCGCAACGCCTTCCGGGAGGGCGCGCTGGGGGAAATCGCGCTTTCGCAGGCGTCGGAAGTCTTCCGGGGAGCGGACGACGATGAGTTCTATTTTCGCCCCGACCGTTATAGCGTTTATGCGGACCTTGCGCTGAGACTCATTACGCACGAGACACAGGGCTTCCGCGCCCTTGAGCAGGTGTACAGAAGCGGCGCGCAAATGCCGCCGCTCATAAACGACTTCGCCGACAGGATCATGGCTGCAAAGCCGGACGCAATCGGCATTTCGCTCTGCTACTCGCAGCAGCTCTGGATGGCCCTCTGTCTGGGCAAGGCGCTCAAGCGGCGAACCTCAGCGCCGGTGATCTTCGGCGGGACGTTCTTCGGCGACGGGGTCGAGGAGTTTCTCGTCAGGTTCGGCGACGCGGCGGACTTCATCGTGACCGGCGAGGGCGAGCTTGCGCTCCAGGCGTTGCTCGAGAACATGAGCAATCCAAGCGTCGTTCCGGGACTCGTCTGGAAGGACGGTCCCGGCGCGCGCTCCAACCCGCCGGCGTTCGAGCACGACCTTGACCGCATCGGCAATCCGGACTTTTCCGACCTTGACCTGCGGAGCTATTACTCCCCGTCCCCGGTCGTGCCGATACTGACTTCGCGCGGCTGTTACTGGCGCAAGTGCGCGTTCTGCGTCCACTATCAGTCCGCCGGCCAGACATACCGGACCTACGGCATCGAGTCAGTGATTTCAGAACTGAAGAAACACGTCGCGGACGGGATCACGAACTTCTCATTCGTTGACGAAATGATCGCCCCGAAACGCTTCGAGCAGCTTGCGGCGGCGATACGCGAGGCCGGCCTTGATATAAAGTATTATGCCCTTGCCAAGCCGGTCAGACAGTTCACAAGGGAATTATTGAAGCAGATGTTCGATTCCGGATGCAGGTATCTGCTCTGGGGGCTGGAGAGCGGCAATCAGCGGGTGCTTGACCTGATAAACAAGGGAACCGACATCGCCGACATCAGGACCGTTCTGCGCGATTCCGCCGAGGCCGGCCTGTTCAACCACGTCTACATCATGGCCGGGTTCCCGACGGAAACGCGGAGCGAGTTCATGGAAACAATCCGCTTCCTTGACGAGAACCGCGACGTCATCCATGCCGTCCATCGCGGCGTGTTCCACCTGATGAAAGGATCGCCGGTTTTCAACGAGCCGGAGAAATTCTCCATCACGCGGACCTGGCCGGTTGAGGAATACCTGATTCGGGGATGGCATGAGTTCGACTGCGCGCAGGGAATGGGCCGGGAGGAATGCCGCGCCGTCTTCTCGCAGGTGATGCCTTTCCTGCGGGCATTCAACCCCTACTCGATAAGACTCGGCAATTACAGGGATCACGCGCTTTTGATATACTCGAGGCGCGGGCGCGATCTTGACATGAAATCGCGCGAGTTCCCGCCCTACGGATCGTGACGGGCAGCATAAAATGCTCATCGGAAGGAGCATGAAACCGCGCTTTTTCATTGGGAGAACCTGATATGGCGGAAGAAAAGAAAGAAAAGTGCATTTCGCGCAGGGGCTTTCTGAAGAAGGCTGCGATAGGGGGCGGCGTCGTGGTTGCCGGCGGCGCGGCAGTTGTAGCATACAAAGGCAGGCAGTTCATCGAGGGCGGCGAGAAGGGGCTTTATATAATTCCGGATAAAACGCCGGACGGCGCGGGGCGGGTCGTGGACGTCAGGAACGCCGCATGGCTGGGCGCGGACAACAAGCCCGATGCGGAGACCATCAGAAAAATGCTCGATTCCGGCCTCATGCGTCTCACGGGGAAGGATACCCCGGAGGCGGCGTGGCGCGAGATCGTCTCCCCGGACTGCCGGATCGGCGTGAAGTTCAACAAGCTCAGCCACGACTTCGCCCGCGTGAACCAGCCCATCCTTGACGCCGTCGTTGCGGGCCTGCTTTCAGCCGGAGTGAAAAAGAGCAATATCGCCGCGGTTGAGACGGAAGGCGCGAGACTCGAAGGCGGATTCGAGCCGGATTTCGAGCAGACGGGCGCAGCTGATTTCGGTGACGGCGTCATCCGCCCGTCCCGCTTCATCCGCGATCAGGTTGACGTCCTCATCAACTGCAGCGACATGAAGGACCACGGAATCGCGGGCGTGACGGCCGCGCTGAAGAACATCGCGTTCGCGGACAAGACGCTTATGAACTGGCCGTTCCGCTTCCACGGCAACCATTGCGATCCGTTCATCCCCGGCATATTCAACCTGAAAATGTTCCGCGAGAAGGTCAGGCTGAACATATGCAACGGGCTGAAGGGCATCTTCCAGGGCGGCCCCGGCGTGAAGCCCGCCAACGCATGGCGAAATGACGGAATGCTTCTCTCGACCGATCCGGTGGCGATGGATCGGGTGGCCCTGGACATTATCGAGCAGGAACGCGCGCGGCGGAAACTGCCTGCAATTTTCACCGGGCAGCCCAACTCAAAGGGGCATTATCTGATAACCGCGCAGGATGTCTATCGGCTTGGCGTTGCCGATCTGGCGAAGATCAATCACGAAGTCATCGCAATGTAGCCGCGTCCCGGAAAAACAACAAAGCCTGCCGGATTTACGACCGGCAGGCTTTGTAAGACTTGACGAAGTATCAAACAAGAGTATGCAGTGGCGCTTCTTATTTCTGCGACTGCCGACAGCGTATCGCCAAGGCGATTATGCCGAAGCCAACGAGGGCTATGCTGCCCGGTTCCGGCACAGGCGTTCCGCTCACTTCATATGTGTTGTAAATAGCCGAAGGCCCGGTCGGCGGGAAGATACCAGTGCCGTCAAACCTGTAACCCGCGCTGGTTGCCGGACCGGTCGGAAGCACACTGGGGTCGCTTCCGATCCAGTTGACCGTACTATAAGTAGCCGTTCCAATCGCAGCGATCCAATACGTAGTTGAGGGCATTAGCGTGAACGACGATGTGGGTACTAGAACCTGATCGCTTACGCCAAGCGATAGCGCCGGGACGAGGAAATCGGCCAGCGGCGCTCCGCCTGGATTCCCACCTATGTCACCGAATAACTGCACCGTAATGAGGGCCGTGGTATCCTGAACGTCCCACCGCATAGTCACGGAATCCAATGAGTAAGGGCTGCCGGCGGGCATCGTGAAACCAGCGGCTTTCGCTAAACCGCCCCCGATGAGTGCTATCGAGGTACCTGTTTCCAGATCATTTCCAGGATGGTTGCTGATGATCACCGCTGCGCGCAGGCTCGACGACACAATCAAAAGCAATGCTAAAAATGCAAGTATCTTCTTCACAAACATTTCTCCTTTGACTCTGAATCACCTTTCAGCCATCTCCGGAAAAGCCGGAGACTTTCTTTTTCCACTCAATGCAGAATATTACCTCGCCGACTACAGCATATCAATTCAATTTCCGATCACCCCGTAGTGGGTCACTGACGGGCGGGCGGCCGTAATTTGCATTGCGGCAGTCTTGCTGCCGCCTTGCCGTTAGCCGCACCTTGCTGCGGCCTAATGCGGGATTCCCGGCGGGCAAGCCCGCCTTGGTGAAGGCGCAAGCAAGCGCGTCCGCAAAGCGGACGAGCGCAATCCAAGGAACTCAGCCCGTCAGTGACCCCATACATCACTCTAATCATCTCCTCCGTGTCGGTAATCGGCAGTCTGAAATTTAACCCGACACCGATAATGCCATACACTCGAAGTTTCCAGGCTTCGACAGACCGGTTTTCCCCCGGCTGCTTACAGCCCGCTTTCCCGAATCCCTGAAAGCAGAATATTCATGACGTTTTCGGCATGTTTTTTACATCGGGTTCCCGGTTGCTGCTTCGGATACGCCCGAAAGGCTCATGGCCAGATCGTAGCCCAATAGATTACTTCCCCTGCGGTTTCGCTTGTGGCAAATCCGCCGGCGTAACCGTCGCCCGCCTGGAACACCCTGTTTACAAGGATAATAACCTCAAAATCTCCGGGGAGGTCAGCATATCCGGTATTCGTCGCGTTTCGGAATTTCACGAATGACAATCCCCCTCCCCCCGGCTTTTGCCCTACGGCGTTTGGGCGAAGTCTTGCAAGCTCTGCAAGAATAAATGCGCGCGGCGCCGCATACCGCGCCTGGATATGCGATTGCTGCGGAATTCCGCCGCCCTCCGGAAGATGGCAAAAACGCAGCCTATCCGCATTAGCTGGCAGAGCGTTCGGGAAATGGCGGACAAGTTCCGCCGCCCTGACGCGGTAAGTCTCCACCGCGCGGGAATAGTATTTCGGATTCAGATTTTCTCGATATGGAAATAGAAAGAACGAAACATAAGCGACAAAGCCGAACGCCGCGAAACCTCCACCGAATATTCCGATGATCCTGAGGGCTGACGCCGTTTCCGGGAAACGACGCCTCATCAGGTAGGAGATCGTCAGGAATCCGCCGAGCGCCATGCTGAATGCGATTGCCACCGGATGCGGCGCCACCCAAGTGTCCAGATATATCCATACATCAAAGGCAATAGCGACAGTCAGACAGATCAGTCCGACGATAAGCGTCCCCCGCATGGGCGCGTTGGGGATAGCTCGTGAATACGTAGTGGAAATCACAAATCTTATTTCCCCGTCGTTTCCCCGAGCGGCGGAAGTCCCGCCCGCTTTCTGGCAAGCTCGTGCTGCTCCTTCCACGTGGTCAGCGTGATGCCGTTGGCCTCTATCGCGGCCTTGATGTCCGGATCGAGGCAGAGACGCACATCGTTAGCCCTGCCTTCCCAGGAACCCATGATGTTCTTCATCTCGTCGCTGTCCGTCCCGGCGTGAAGGATGATCTGGGTGAGGCCGGGCTGGACGGTTGACAGGAATTTCAGGAAGTTCTCCTTGCGCTTCTCGTAGGGGCTTCCCTCGGTGGACTCAAGCCTGTCAAGGACCGGGAAGCCGGTTTCGATCAGCTTGTCGCGCCAGATGGGGCCGACGGTCCTGAGCAGCGGGGCCTGCTTGGTCAGCATGTCGCTCGTGGCGTTTATCATCATCGGCGGAAGGTTCTCGGCGGTCGCCACCTTCATGTATGCCTCGAAAACGCTCGGTTTGGCGAACAGGCTTCCCATGTGATTGTCCGCGTGGGTGGCTTTGAGTCCCAGCTTGCGGGCCAGGTCAATCTGCGCTTTCAACTCCGTTTCCACGTCCGGGCCGCTGGCGGCCAGGAGCACGCCCTCCACGCCCTCCCACATGAATCCCTTCGGATCGCACAGCGTGCGGCAGGCCTGACGACCGGCGACCGGCCCCCAGCGGTACTTCTTCCATTCGGCCGTCATGGTCGTATGGATGCCCACGTCCTTGTCCGGATGCTGCTTGGACCATTCGATCATCTCGATGATCCAGGGGCAGGGGATCATGATGCTGGTCGAGGTCATGACGCCCTTTTCCATAGCCTCGATGGTTCCGACGTTTGCGCCGTGGCACATCCCGGAATCGTCGCCGTGGATGATGAGGAATTTCTTGTCGGTCCAGCCTTTGGGCTGTTTCATTGCGGCCTCCTGCGCGTTGAGTATACCCGCAGCGCACGCGGCAATAGCCAGAGTCAGAATTGCGGTGTTCTTCATCTCGTGTCTCCATTGCATGATCGTTTTGCTTTGCGAATGAGCCGGCTGCGCCGGCGCCATCCTCGGCAAGTCTGCTGATCGGATAATTATATCAGCGCCTGCGTGAAAAACACCATGCATTGCCTGTCAAACTTGCCGGATTCGATAGTGGCCGTCTTTCGCCTTGCATTGAGAGCCGCTCAGAGATATAAACATCGCTTATCGCAGTCAGGCGTCACCGACGCGATCGGGTTTTTCAGGCAACAGGGGCGGGTCGGTTTTCCCGGCGTCAATCGGGAAACCCGGCGGGGTGATACTGTAAGTGTTTCGTCGCCTCCTGCGGCGACTGGCGGGTGATCCATCGAGAGCATACCATGCCCGAACTGCAACGACAGGCAGGCGGCGACTCCGAAGAAGCGCGGCTACTGCGCATCCTGATTGACAAGGACGCGTTTGACTGCTGCACGACGGACGCGCAGATACTCCAGCTTGTCGGGTGCAAGGTGCGTCCCGTGGAGCTTGCCATCCTGAGGGGATACTGCACTCAGGAGGAGCTTAACCGGGAGCGGATGAACCAGGCGATGGGCAAGGCCAAGCCCGCCGTGAAAGCGGCGCCCAGCTTTCAGACGGTCGAACCCAAGCGGCGTCCGGACGTAAAGCCCGAGCCGGAGACGGTGTATATCGAGGAGGAGATCGAGGAGGAGGCCCCCGTCCAGGCGCCGGAGGAAGCCGCGCTTGAAATGTTCGGCGGGAAGGTGGGAGGATATACGTTCAAGGGGTTCTTCGGTCGCGGCCCCCTCAGTTGGGTTTATCAAGCTGAAAAGGGAAACGGAGAGCTTTTCCGCGTGAAGATTTTCCCGCAACTGGTCTTCAAAACCGCCACCGGCATGGACCGCTTCATGAGGCGCAGCCGCATGATGCAGGACCGGCTTACGCATCCGAACATAGCGCGCCCGGTCGAATGCGGCGCGCTCGGGGAGCAATACTGCTACCTGGTCGAGGAATGGATAAATGGCGTGACCCTCAACAAGCTGCTCGAGAAGAGCAAGGGATTCTCTGAGAGGGTTGCGCTGGCTACGTTGCGCCTGCTGGCCAAGGGGCTTTATTACGCCCATCAGCGCGGGATAATGCACGGCAACATCAAGCCTTCGAACGTGATCATCAGCAAGCAGGGAGCGGTGTTCTCGATTGACTGGAGTTCCCCGCGCACGGCCGTCTTTGCGTCCGGCCAGTCCCTGAACGTGGCAACCGCCATATCCGAGGACCAGATAGGTTACTCCTACCTGACCCCGGAACTGCTTGAGGGCGATCTTGAGATCACCCCCCCCACGGACATCTACGCGATGGGCATACTGCTGTATGAGATGATCACCGGAAAGGTTCCTTACAACGGCAATCGCGCCCAGGTGCTGGCGCAGATAAGCAAAAAGGGCGAGATCGTGCTGCAGGATGCCGGACCGAAGACCAGGAAGCTGCTCTCAAAGATGACGTCGCTTGACGCCGACAAACGATACGACGGCATGGACCAGTGCATGACTGATCTGGAGGAAGCTCTTGCGGCTCAGGGAACCGGTTGAGCGCAAGGCCATCTCAAGGAAGCTGCGGGAATGCGCGCCTATGTTGCGGTGATAATCGGACCGGACGAGGAGAGGGGAAGCGTCCTGAGCGGCTGCCTCAGGATCGCCGGTTACAAGGTCATGAGGGCAGAGGGCATCGAGAGCGCCATTCCGCTTCTGGAGTCCTGCGACGCGGACGTCGTGATAGCCGGGATGGGCAATATTCAGCACGGGAATGAAGCCCTGTATGAGAGGGTTCAGGTAATCAGGCGCAACGCCGGGGTTCCGTTCGTTTTTCTCTGCGCCGACGAAGCCGCAGAGAAGGAGTTGAGGGCGACGGACAGACCCTGCTGCGAATACACCCGCGAACCCGTCAGGCCGCCGGAACTTCTCAGGCGCGTCGCCATGGCTCTGAAGCGCGCACAGAACGAATGGACACGGCAGGAGACTATTGAGGGCGATACGGACAGTCTGCCGCTTGCCGACGTCCTGCAGGCGCTGGGATTGAACGGCAGGACATGCATCGTGGAAATGACCGGGGCTGACAGTATCGGAACGATTTTCCTGAAGCAGGGCCAGATCGTTCAGGCCGACGTCGGCGAGGCGGACGGAATGGAAGCCCTGAAGACCATGTTGTCATGGCGGAAGGCGCAATACAGCGTCAGCTTCCAGCCGGTGCAGGAGAAGAACGTATTCAACCTTTCGACGGACGCGATTCTTGTCGAGGCCAAGGCCGGATTGCTCGGTTCTGAAGTCAAGGATGCATGGACGCCGCCGTGGCAGAAGTCCGGGAAGGCCGAGCCGGCGATTCCGGCCGCCGCGCCTGCGCCGGTCACAACGCCGGCTGACCCGTCCGCAAGCTCGTCCAGGGCGCAGCCCAGCCCGCTTCGGGAGCTTATCAAGGAATCAATCATCCAAAGGAATTATCGCCAGGCCATGACGGACCTTGAGAGCCTTATCCAGCTCGAAGGCGCGGATAAGAACCTGAAGGACGCCCGGCAGTTGCTTCAGCTCCAGATACAGAAATATTTGTAGAGAGCCGCGTCAAACCGGTATCCTATAAGGACGATTGTGAAACCCTTCGTTCGAATGTTTTCCGGGAGATTCCGAATGTCGGCTCGATTGGCAACGGCGATACTCTGTCTTCTTGCCGCGTTCGCCTGCGGGGAAGCCGCGGCGGACAAGGCCGCAGGCCCAGCCCCCGGCGCGGAACTGGACCGCGCCGCCGGTTCCCTTGCGGCCGCAGTGACGGGAAAGGTGACGGCGGGAAGGGAAAAGACGAAAACAGCCGTGGCTCCATTCGCCATCGGGGGCAAGCGGGACACGCCGCTGGGAACTGAGCTTGCAGGCCGAACCGCTCTGGCCCTCGAAACGCGCGGCAAGGGGAAGATTCAGATATTCGGCCATGAGGCTCTGACCGCAAAGCTTGAACCGGATGAGGAACCGACGGACGACCGGATCAAGGACGCCGCAAGGCAGTTGGGAGCCGATGTCCTCATTGAAGCTCAGATCATCAGGCAGGATGACTGTTATGAAGTTCTCCTGAAGGCCTACCGCGTGGATGACCTGTACCTGCTGGCCGCCGCCAAGGAGAAAATAAAGCGTTCAGAAGCCATTGACGCGCTGCTGGAGAAGCCGGTCCGGAGCGCGGAGGATGAAGTTGATGTTTCAGTCGAAGGAGCCGATTCCGAGATACGGATGGGCGACGCGGCCTATCGCAACGCGGACTACGAGAAGGCGCTCTCGCACTATCTGAAGACGGCCGAAAACACGGACAAGGCGGGCGTCATCTACAGAACAGCTTTCATCCTTCAGAACGTGGAGAAGGACTACCCCCGCGCGCAAAAGTTCTACGAACGCCTCATCGAGCAAAGGCCCGGCCTTGCCGAGGCGCGCAACAACCTTGGCAACGTTCTGCGCGCGCGCGGCGACGCTGAAGGCGCGCGGAAGCGCTTCGAGGAGGCGATCCAACTAGCCCCCCGCGACGCCGCCCCGCATTACAACCTGGCGCTGCTCCTCCATGACGCCGGGAAAATGCCCGAAGCGCTGGCGGAGTTCCGCAAGGCCGCGGAGATGGACCCGCAGAACGCCTCCGCGTTCAACAATCAGGGCGAAATCCTCCTGGAAACCGGAGACATGGCCGGGGCGTATGCCGCATTCGAGCGGACCGTCAAGCTGAGGCCTGCCCATGTGAACGCATGGACGCGGATGGCGGAGATCGCGCTTGAACGCGGAGAGAGCGGCGAGGCTGAGAAAGTCCTGAAACAGGCGCTCGGCAAGGACCCTCTCAACTCCAGGTTGATCATGCTTTCGGCGCGGCAGAAGTTGTGCGCCGGGAAGGCAGACGACGCCGCCCGCGAATGTCAGAAGCTGTCTGACGCCTTCAAGTCCACCGCCGAGGGTAATTGCCTTCAGGCTCTGGCGCTTGCGCGCAAGGGGGAGTTCCAGAAGGCCCATGAGCTTCTGGACGGGGCGGCGCAGGAGCGCGGCGGGCTGAGGCTCGTCTGCGGGGCAAGGCCGGCGATTTTCCTGGCCGAGGGGAAGACAAAGGAGGCTCTGGCCGCCGCCGCCGAGGCGCGGGCCGTCCAGCCTCCGATCGCGTTTGCGGCCTGGAGGGAGAGCGCGCTGGTCTACCTGCTGGAAGGTCGGGTTAGGGGCGAGGAAACTGCGCGCAAGGCGCTGGCAGACTCCACTGACGAGACCGAGAAACGCCTGCTGAAATGTCTCCTGGACGGAAGGGAACCGGACGGCGTCAAGCTGCGGAGTCAGGCAGAGGTCTGCCGGACGGAACTCTCCCTGGCTATCTCCGCCGGGGGGGGCAATGACACGGCAAGCAGGGATTTGCGCCTGAAGAACTGCCTCAAGACGACTGCCGCAGACCTGCCGGAACACCTGATCGCGACAGCGATGATCGCCCCGTCACAGACGCCGCAGTAGCCTGTGTTGATTCACCATAACGCAATAGGGTACAATATGTATGGTTCATTTTCCGGCATGGTGACGGACAACTGACAGGCGGAACGGAAAATATGCCAGACCCCAAGAGAAAAATGCTTCGATTCCTGCGGGCCGGAGCCTTGTGCGCGGCCTGCATTGCGCAGACAGGCTGCCTGAAGGGGCTTTCACCCAACATCCGGACTGTGACAAAGCAGGAGGCCCTGCGCAATCAGGTGCTGGGCAGCTTCGAGCAATTGTCATCCGAGGAATACGAGGTCGCCTCCGTCCGGGCGGTTGACGCAGCCAGCGGGGCGGTCACTCCGCCGCCTGCGGTGACGCCCTCCAAGAAGGAAGCGCTGGCGGCCCAGCAGAGCCGCATGTTCAACAGGGATGACATTGAAAGCTTCAAGGAAATCGGATGCGTGAGGGAGAAGGCGGACGGGGAGCTGGAATTCAAGAAGACAACCGAGACAGACTCGTCTCCGGACCTTGAACGCCGCGCCAGAGCCATCGTGGACGAGGAGAATGCCGACCGGGCGGTCATCATGCGCAGGCTGGTGGACACAACTCCCGGCCTTGATGGGGAGGATGGCATGAAGGTGGTCAGGGAGATATTTGCCTCCCGACAGCGGGAGCTTGCGAAAGCCGGGGAATGGATTCAGGAACCTGACGGGCAGTGGGTCCAGAAGAAGTAAATTTCCCGCGCGGGCGACAGGCTGGAGAGTCGTCCGCGGGAGGTGAAAATATATGAGCCTGAACGGCACAAAAGATGGTTTCCGGATTGGCATGACCCGCGCCGGATGTGTTGGAGCGATTCTCTGTCTTCTGATCGCTACGGCAGGTTGCGCAGGCATTCGCGGCAGCGCGCGGCTTGACAGGGAGGTTATCCGCGGCGACGACCTTGTGCTGCCCATGCCCGTGACGACGCACGTGGCGGAAGACACGAATTGCTCCGTCTCTCCGGACGGGCGCAGGATCGTCTTCGTTTCCAATCGCTCCGGCAACCGCGACATATGGCTCCAGGATCTTGACATCGCCAGCATGGAGCCTGCGCGGCAATTGACTGATCATCCCGGTCCGGACACGTTTCCCAGGTTCTCCCCGGACGGACGGCGAATCGCCTTCCTTTCCGGCAGGGAAGACGCGCACAACGACATATGGCTGATTGAGCCTGAATCCGGCAACCTGACCCGCGTCACCAACAGGAGCAGTTGGGACAGTGATCCGTGCTGGACACCGGACGGCAAGGCGATCATTTACGCGGCGGCTCCGGACGAGTTTTATCCGGCAAATCTGTGGATGATCGGCATTAAGACGGACTCCAGACCGGAGCAATTGACTTCAAAGGGCGGATTCAGCCCTGCCGTCTCCCCGGATGGTCTGTGCGTCGCCTTTATCTCCCAGCGGGAGGCTCAGGCAGGAGGCCAGGTATGGCTCCTGAACCTGAGGGAACGACGGGAGGTTGCGCTGACCTCGCCGGAGACGGCCTGCGCGCAACCGGCATGGTCCGCTGACGGCAAATTCATATATTTCGCGCGGTATGCGGACGATACAGATCGTGACGGCGCGGTGACCGTGCGAGACAACGCGTGCATCAGCCGCATTTTGTTCTCGCAGGACCTATTCTCCGGAGCCAGCCCGGGAAGCTCCGAGCAGATCACCAGCAGCCGCTTTTACTCCCTTTTTCCGGCGTTGACCGGGCAAGGGTTGTTCTATACCTCAAAGCGCGGTGAAAGCTTTGATATATGGTGGCTGCCTGAGACGGGCGAACTGCCGGACTGCGCGAATCTGACGGAACGCATCGGAGCCGCGGCGGGCGCATATGCGCGCGTCCCGCGCGATCCATTCGCGACAGTCATGGCCTGCCGCGCCGTGGTCCACGAGGCGCAGAATTCAAAAGGGCTGACCCCTAAAGCCAGGGCAGGCGTCGCATCCGCCCTTTATGCGCAGGGGCTTGTCTTCCAGGAGTCCGGTAACCGCGTTCAGGCCCGGGCAGCCTTCGAGGACATCGGCTCCAGTCCGCTGACTGCCGAGGCGAAGGTGTTCGGAGATCTGGCGGAACTTCAGTTGGCCCGAATGGCCGGCGAAGACGCCATGAAGACGCCGGAGACGGTCAAGCGGACCAGCGGAATCAAGGCCGTGCGGGAGCGATATGAAGCGTTGATTTCAAAGAATGTCTCTGCGGCAGGAACCGACATCGAAGGCGGCCTGAGCGTCATTGAACCGGCCCCGACCGTAGAGATGGTTTCCGCGTCCGCCGCGCTGGAGCTTGGCAGGCTGCTTGAGGACATCGGAGAGATGCAGGAGGCGCTGGCCGTCCTTGACGGGGTGGCCCGAGATTATCCCGGCCAGCGCGGAGCATGCGCCCATGCGCTACTGTCCAAGGCGGACATTTACAAGATCCTCAACGACAGCGAGGGGCTTACGGCCGTCTACGTCAAGGTCCTGAAGGAATTCCCTGAGCAGGGCGCGGCGGCGGAAAGGGCGGCGTCCGGCATCCTGAATATGAAGGTTGGGGACAGCGCAGATTCCAAAGCCTCCATGGATGAGAAGCTGGTTCGACTTCAGGGCGTTCTGGACAACGACGAATATCGCAGCATCCCCGTCCTGAACGCGGCGGTTCTGAACCGGCGCGGGGACCTTTACTACTCCGTCGGCGAGATTCCGAAGGCCCGGCGGGAATACCAGATGGTCGTCGAGAGCGCGGATCGCGACCCCGAGCAGGTGGCGCGGGCGCAACTGGCGCTGGCGCAGATAGCCTACGATCAGCAGGACTACGAGCGAACACTGGTCATTTACAATGAGATCACCGACGAACACAAGGCCAGAGGAGACGCCCTGTATAAAAAGGCTCGCAGAGCCTATATTCAAAGGGCATTGGAAAAGGCCAATCGCGACCGCGACCTGGGCGACGCGAAGCTGGCGCGCAAGACCTTCGAGCGGCTTCTGGAGCTTGACCCGGAGATCGTCGAAGCCCATCGCGGGATAATTGACTGCGACGCGACGCTTGACAAGACGGGCGCGGACAGCGGAACGGGACGCGGATGGCTTGAGCAACTCAAGGAAGGCTACGAGAAGCTGCGCGTCGAGAAGCCCGGCAACTCAATCCCCTACTTCTGCCTGGCCAGAATCATCAGTTATGAAGGTCCCGATTCCTGGATCGGCAAACCCGGAGAGACCGCCCGCCGCGCGGAACTTGATATTGAGGCGGCGCGCTTTGCCTCCGCTGCGATAGTCCGGGACGCACAGATCCCCTATTATCACCAGCTTCTCGGCTTCCTGCATGAGCGGATGGGCATGGCGCTGGACGATCGCTCCCATTACGAAATGGCGCTGGAAAGCTATATCACGGCGCTGACGCTTAGCGACCGCGAGGCCGATCCGCGCAACTACGCCGACCTGATGTTCAACGTGGGCGAGATCTTCAAGCGGATGAGCGATCTGCCGAAGGCCTACCAGAATTACATGAAGGCCATGGCAGCCGGGCTGAGGCTTGAGAAGGCTTCCCGCGCAGCCGTGGTCTATGACCATTCTGCGGATGCCGCCATAGAAGTCGAGGATTACGCTGTGGCGCGGGACATGCTGGAGCGTCTGCTTGTGACGCTGGACAAGGTTCACGGCGCGGACGCTCCCGCAGCGCGCCGCGAGGGCCAGGTCCGCAGGGCGGCCGTTCTGGACCGGCTCGGTCTGGTCTGCCAGCAGAAGGGGGAGCATAAGGACGCGATAACCTACCTGCAGCAATATTGCGAAGTCCTGAACGAGCTTATCGCCTCATCCGAAGAGCGGGACGCGAAGCTGCAATATCAACGCAACTGGGCGCGGGCAAGGCGCAACCTGGCCATAAGCTTCTTCCACCTGGGCAGCGGGGCGAAGGGAACGAATCCGGAGATGCTGGCGCAGGCGCTTGCGCTTTTCGATGAATGCGCCAAAAACGCGGAGAACCTGGGCGTCGGAGATGTATCGGGCGGCAAATCCGGTTCAATGATGAGCTATAAAGTCACGCAGGGACTGAGCACGGATGCCAGCATGGCTGCGCAGGGATTCGATGAAAAAGGCGAACTGCGACTCCTGCACACCTACATGGCCCGCATATATGAATTGAGCGGCGACGTCGAGCCTGCCCTGCTGCATCTGAGGCGCAAGCTGGAGCTTTACGAGATACCGAAGAAGCCGGGAATGCCGCGCAATGCGGCCCTTGTCGAGACGGCCGTGGTCTGGAGCCAAGTTGGAGAATACCACCGCCGGCTCGGGCAGCACAAGGAGGCCGCGCAGTCGTTCGAGAACGCGCTGAATGCCGACGCTGAAGGTCTGAACCTTCACGGACGCGTCGTCAACGCCGGGAACCTGGGAAGCCTTGCGGTTGACCTGCTTCAGAGCGGCGAAGGCCCCGCCGCGTTCGGCGGGGAGGCGGAATTCAACGCCTGGCTGGGCGCGGCCTTCGACTCGATTGAGAAGGCTCTGTCAGACGCTGTGAACGACCCCCTTTACGCACATCCCGAATACAAGGTGATACTCAACGACGCCCTTACCCTGCTGGCAGGAAGGACGGGCAAGGTCCTACCTCCGATGGAGGCGCTGAAGACGAAGCCGGAGGCTGCGCAAGGAGCGGCGCCCGGAGCGGCGCAGGGAGCGGCGCAGGAAACCGCGCCGGCAACCGCCCCGGAACAGGGAAAGCAGAAGGGGTGAGAGGGGCGGACTCGGAGATTGTTCGGCATCAAGATTCGTTGATTTGAAACGCCGCCTATGTTATCAAGACCGTTGTTCATCTGGCGGAGCGCATCCGCTGGAACTCGTTTCGTGTCCATCCGATTGAAAAATCCCCGGCCATCCGCAGGATCGCCGGCTTCAGAGAGCAGACAGCTTGGAACGCTACACCACAGCAGAAGTCAAGGCAGGCATTGCAGTCGCGGTCTCGGTCATCCTTCTGGTCGCTTCCGTGGCGACGCTTGGGGACTTCAAACGCACCTTCGCAGGCAAGCGCGTTGTGCACATGTGCTTCGAGGACTGCGAGGGGCTTGGGCCGAATGAGACGGTCAGATACGCCGGAGTCCTTGCTGGCAAGGTGACGGACGTCGGAATCATCACCGTCGAGGAGCTGAAGCGGAAATACCCAAGCCGCAACTGGGACATTGAGGGCCAGGATGGAAAACCCCCGCGCGAACTGTCGCTACTGACCGTCGAGCTTGAAAAGGCCTTCGCTCCGCGCGTGGATGACAAGGTCAAGGTTGACAGAACACTGACCGGCATGCTCAGCGTTGAAGTAATGCCGAACGGCACAGGGGAGGCATGGACCGCGGAATATGGCCCGTTGCTTGGCATATCCTACGTTGGTTGGGAGCATTACGCCAATCAGGCAGAAAAGTTCCTGGCGGAGTCGCAGGAGAACATCAACCAGCTTGTCAAGGACGCCCGCACGGCCGTCGGCAACGTCAACGACATACTGGATAAGACCGAGCAGCGCATTGACGAGATCCCGCCGGGCAGGCTGAACGAAATTCTTGACAAGGTGAACCAGACCGCCGAGGAAACGCGCAAGGCGGCGGCCGAGGTCGGCGACATCATCTCCGAAAACAGGCAGACCGTGAAGGATTCCGTCACCGCCGGCAAGGAAACGATCGAGAAGACGAAGGAACTGGTCGGCACGGCCGGGGAGACGTTGCAGAAGGCGCAGGATGAGCTTGTTCCGGGGTTGGAGAATTTCAAGGCGCTGAGCGCAAGAATGGTCGAGTTGACAGGCAGGCTTGACGGCCTCCTGGGCAAGGTCGGCGGGGTGGTGGACTACAATCAGGAAGACATTCGCAAGACGGTTGCCGACTTGGCGGCGACGGCCGATAACCTGAAGCAGGTCAGCGAGGAGGCCCGGCGGCAGCCCTGGATACTCCTCAACAAGCCGACGGATGAGGAGTCCCGCGCCCGCGAGATGGCATACGCGGCGCGCCAGATGGACCAGAGCGCGAAGATGCTTGAAGAGGCTGTCGAGCGCCTGCGCCGCGCGTCTCCTCAGGGTGGGACGGAACCTGACGAACTCAGGAAGCTCTCCGCCGCAATAAAGGCGCAGATCGAGCAGCTCCGGGCGCGGCAGTCCGAACTGGAGAAGAAGCTCCGGGACATGAAGGACTGATCCCCCGGCGCAGTTCATGCGCCTGGGCGATCCCGTCCCGGCGAAGGCATCCCATGAGTCCTCCCGTCAGGGACACAGACTCCCTGCAGAATGAAGCGATCCCTTCAAGCGGAAAAGGCCGGACCGCCCGCGTCTGGCCGGCGGTCATTCTGATCGTGGCTTTCCTGCTTCGCGCCGTGTTCGTCCTCCAGTACAGCGCAAGCCCCTTCCACGCTTATCTTACCGACGATGAGGAATTCGAGGAGTTGTGGGGATGGTCCATCGCGTCCGGCGCGCCCGGACCATATGACGGAATGCCATATTATCGTTCGCCGGGTTACGCTTATTTCGTGGCCGCAGTCTACGCCGTCGCCGGGCGGCAGATGTGGCTTTTGAGAATCGTTCAGGTCGTTCTCGGCGCTCTGACCGTCGCCGCGTTTTATTGGGCCGGAAGGAAATGGCTGAATGAGAAGGCGGGCATCGCCGCCGCGGCGATCGTGGCGGTCTACGCGCCCTTCATCGTATACACGGATTGTCTTGTCAAGGAAACGCTTGTTCTGCTCATTACCATCCTTCTGATCGGTTCGATGTTCGACGCGTTGAGGTCGTTCGGCCTTCGCGCTTGGGCGATCTGCGGACTGCTGTGCGGGCTGACGATGATCCTGAGGGGCAACGGAATCCTGTTCGCGCCGATATTCGGAGTTGCGCTGTTTCGCGGGTTCATTGCTCCGGAGCGCAGGAGCGACGCCATAAAGGCATTAATCGCAGTCTGCCTGTGCGGAGCGGTTCCAGTTCTGCCGGTCGCCGTCAGAAATTACAGGGCCGGCGGGGGCGACTTCGTCCTCGTGCGGTGGGATACCGGGCCAAACCTTTATTTCGGCAACAGCCATGCTTCAAGCGGAGCAGGGGCCGCCGGCGCGGGCGTCAGCACCAGCCCCTGGACGGAACACGTCGAGGCGCGAAAAGAGGCCGAGGCGACAGCGGGGCGTCCGCTGAAGGCGTCCGAGGTTTCGGCTTATTTCTCCTCAAAGGCGTTCAGGTTCATCCGGAACGAGCCTTTCCGATGGGCCAGACGGCTGCCGCGCAAGTTGCTCTGCTTCCTCAACGCCGTCGAACTGCCGGATCCGATAGACATCAGCGGAGCGGAAAGATACGCCTCGGTCCTCAATCTTCCGCTGGCGGGTTACACAGTGATGCTTAGCCTGGGGCTGGCCGGGATTTTCGCCGCTCCCGGACGGCGCGGGGAAAGACACGTGATCCCGGGCTTGTTTGCATTGCATGTCGCCGCCGTTCTGATGTTCTACGTGACGGCGCGTTATCGCTTCCCCTCGATTCCGTTCCTGGCGCTTGCGGCGGGAGGTCTCCTGTGTGAAATGCCCGGAATGATTCGCGAGCGACGATTTGGAAAAATCGCCATGATTGTCGCGGGAGCGATTGCGACAGCGGTAATCGCGCATCTGCCCTATGTCAAGCTCCCGCCGGGGCTTCATGACGAGCTTGCGGCGCGCATTTACGTCCGGCACGAGCAATGGGCGTCCGCCGCCGATCATTACCGCGCCCTTTGCGCAGCCAGACCCGACGAGGACGAGCCGTATCTTTCGCTGGCGCAGTGCCTCTACGAACTCGGCAGGATCGGGGACGCGCTGAGAACGCTCAAGGACGGGGCGACGCGCTGCCCGGACGCGACGCGATTGAATACGATGATCGAAAGGTTGGAATCCTCGATCGGAAGGGATAAGGCGCCATGACGACTCCCGAAACTGATGCGCGCCATGGAAATGCGGAAGCTGTACCGAACGGGACGCCGTCATTGCCGGGCGGAGGATACGCCGCGCCTGTCGTTCGGATGTTGGCGGGCCTTTGCCTGGTCGTTGCCGGGATGTCGGCGTGGCCTTCGCTTGCTGAAACCATCCTGGGCGTCACGCTTCCCGGCCTGGCCTCCCGACTGTATGTTCCGGCGATCCTCATCATGCTTTGTGGCGGCGCAGTCCTGCGCCGTGAGATTATCCGGCAACCACCGGGAATCGCAAGAACCCGGCTGCTTGTGCGTTTCACGCTTATAGTGGCAGCTATTGCGGCCGGCATCCTCCTCCTCGAGCTTGCGCTTCGGCTAGCCGCCCCGGTCAGGAGAACGGCCACAGTCTGGACGCCGGCAGCGGAGGCCTGCGGATGGGCGCTTCCGCCTTCTGAAGCGGGGGTTGAATATGACCTGGAAACCGGCGCGAGAATCCCCTTTGAGACGAACTCCTTCGGCTGGCGGGATGCTGAAGGCCAGCGCGAAAAACCGGACGGCGTCTTTCGGGTGGCGATCCTCGGCGACAGCCAGATTCAGGGCTACGGCCTTCCCATTGAGGAAACAGTGGCGTACCGACTCCGAGAGGCGCTTCTCGGCCTGGGATACGGTCCCGATGTTGAGATATTGCAGATGGGCTGCGAGGGTTGGGGTTCGGATCAGGAATTGATCGCGCTGGATAATCGCGTTCTCCCGCACAAGCCCGATCTGGTCGTGCTGAGCTTCACGCTTGAGAACGATCCGGTGGACAACCTTTATCCGCAGAACATATACGGGCTGGAGTCAAAACCGGTTTTCAGGAAGGGGCAGGACGGCGGGTTCGTCCTCACGCCTGCCGGGCGGCGGCCCGGACTACCGGGCATTGCGCCCATGGTCGGCGAGGCGCAGATCATCAAGCGCCTGCGCATATTTTTCCGAGGGCTTCTGTATAAAATTCACCCGGTATCGGAGGCCGGGCTGCCGCCGTCGCAGCTTGAGGCTCGTTTCCCCGATCCCGCCGCGCGGCCTGCGGTTCCGGATTACGGGGGCAGGCGCGTTGACATGCTCCGCGATCGGGCCGGATACAGCCCGTTCTGTGTTCCGGAATCCCCCCGCATAACTTACGCATGGGATGTTACGCGCATGATTCTCGGGCGCATGAGGCAGGTCTGCGGGGAGAAAGGCGTCAGGTTTGTCGTCATGGAACCGAGGGGCATGGCCTACGCCGGCTCGCCGCAGATGAACATCGCCCAGGACGGCGTGCCCATATGCCTCGACTTCCAGAGGGGGATGCTCAGATTCAAGAAGGTCTGCGACGAGGAGGGGTTGATTCTGCTTCTGCCGCCGTTGACGGAGAAAGGCTGTTTTCATCCGGACGGGCATCTGCTGCCGAAAGGCAACAGGGCGCTGGCCGTATTCCTTGCGGACTGGCTGGCAGCCTGTGAGTGGTTTCCCCGGTCAAAGGTTCGCAAATAGATTTTGCGGGTCAACCAGGCGAAGCAAGACTCCTGTCCCCCCGGCCGGATCAATCTACGCAGGGCGTCTGGAACCGGTTATGGAAGGACTTCGTCGCGGATGATGTAGTCCGGGGCGTGAGGCTCGGCGTCGGAGTTATTCCACATGCCGCGATTCTTCGTCGCAATTGCCCACTGGTTCTCCGGCTCGCCGGGAGTTCCGATTGCGCCGCTTATGTAGCCATCTACCAGGCGCGCGGTTCCCGTGAATCCGGCGGGGATATAGGGCGTCGCGGTCTCCCCGCCGTCGCTGAACGGGTCCGTTCCGTCGGGATCGTTCCATACCCCCGCAAGCCAGTTGCTGTGCGTCACTGCCCCGCCGACATAGATGTAGCGCAGTTCCGCCACTTTCGCGGCGGGCAGGCTGCGCACGCCGATGCCCAGGTTCAGTCCATCCATCGCGCCCAGACAGTACAGGTTGGTCATCCCATCGTCGGCCACAATCTGCGCCCGCGCTGTCCCGTTCATGCCTATCGCCCTGGCGACGAACGTTCCGATCCGCTTCGCCTCGATCTGTCCCCGGAATGTTCCCGATGCGACGCTGACATTGGACAGCATCCCGCCGGAGTTGACAACTGCCTTCATATCTCCGTTCAAAACGACGACGTTCATCGCGTCGCCGCCGAGGTTGATCGTTCCCTCCATGTCCCCGCTCAGGACGCCGATTGTGCCGATCGAGGACGCGCCGACCGTCGCGTTCATGCCGTTTCCCGCAATCAGCGTCTGCATGCGCCCCCCGGCGATGACGGAAGCCCCGCCGCCGAGGGTCCCGTTCGTGAAGACCGTGCTCATGTTTCCATCGCTCTCGATGCGCCCGGTGATGCCGCCCTTGGCGTAGAGGACGCCGATTTCCAGCGCGGAAATCCGTCCGCCGGCGTTACCGGCGATCGAGACCGTGGGAATGCGCCCGCCGGCGTCAACCGCGCCGGTCTGATTCCCGTCAAGGTAGTAGACGAGAATATAGTCGTTGGACTGTATGGTCCCGGACATGGCAGTCCTGACCAGAACCGTGCCGAATGAGAGCGCGGACGCGTTTCCGCTGAACTCTCCGGGGCCGTTCTGACCCGTGACGAAAACGCCGAGGTTGCCGGCCAGCGCAATGTCTCCGGACATGCCTCCGCTGAGGATGAATGTTCTGAGACTCTTTGCGACAACGTCTCCGGCAACGCTGTTGCCGGTTCCGTAGACTATCGCGGCATTAATGTCCGCCCCCGGCGAGTAGAGCGCGGCCCCCTCCGGGACCGCCATGACCCCGTCAACCGCCATGCCGCCTCCCTGAAGGCCGGTCAGATGGGAATTCACGACGGCGACGCCGATGCCGCCCTTAGCGGCAAGGAAACTTACGTCGCCGGTTCCCGTCCGCTGGTCGTAGAAGACGCCGAGCTTGCCGTCAACAACGATGCCAAGACCGCTGAAATCGGCCTTCTGATAGCCGCTGCCGGTATTGATCATTGGTCGGGCAAGAATGACGACGCCCGTGGGCGTCCCGACTATTAGCAGGTCGTTTGCAAGCGACCAGGGATTGTAGTTGGAGCCGTCGCTTTCGTCGTAATCGCCGTTGATGGGGATGCCGATTCCCGCCCCGTCCGTGTCATAGACGTAGACGTCCCCGGCGATTGTGTTGACCACGCCGAGAAGCTCAATCGGGCTTTGCACGGAGACCGTGACGGAGCCGGTGTCGCTCAGCGCGCCGGGATCGCTGACCCTGAACGTGAACGAATCATCCCCGAAGAATGCGGGATTTGGGGTATAGGTAGCCGAGTTGCCGGTGATTGTGACTGTTCCGTGCGCGGGAGGCGTGGCCAGCGCATACGTCAGATCGCCCGGAGCATTATCAATGTCCGCAGCGGGGAGAATGACGCCAACCGCAATGTCGGCTCGGGTTGACGCAGTGGTGTCCGAGGCCGTCGGGGCGTCGTTCACCGGCGCAACCGTAATCGTAACCGTGGCGATGTTGCTGTCGGCCGTTCCGTCGTTCGCCATGAACGTGAATGTGTCCGTCCCGAAGAAGTCGGCTGCCGGAATGTAAGTCACCGCATTGTCATTGTCCGGGGAGCCGAGATTGAGCGTCCCATGCGCCGGGTTCGCCACAATCGCGTAGACAAGCGCGTCGCCGTCCTCGTCCGTCGCGCCGAGATTGATCGCTACGGAGGCATCCTCGTTGACATTTTCCGCGCTGTCGGATGCAACCGGGGGATTGTTGACCGGCGCGGCGATGCGATTGAGCAGCATTGAGATATTGTCGTCGCCCATGTTCGCAACTGCGATGTCGGCCATCCCGTCGCCGTTGAAGTCGGCGCTGATCAGGCTTCTGACGAAGGTTCCCGCTGAATATTCCGTCTGAGCGCCGAAGGAGCAATCACCCAAACCGCTGAAGACTGAAATGGTGTTATCGCCGTAATTCGTCGTTGCTATGTCCGGCAATCCGTCGCCGTTGAAGTCGGCGCAGATGATGCCGTATGGCTGAGTTCCCGCCGCATACGACACCAGCGCGGCGAAAGTTCCGTCGCCAATGCCCCGCAGAACTGATACGTCGTTGCTGCTCCAGTTCGCAGTGGCAAGGTCCGCGATACCGTCGCCGTTGAAGTCCGCGCTGATAATTGAGGAAGGTTGATTCCCCGAATCATATGTAACTTGCGCAGCGAAAGTTCCATCCCCCGCGCCCAGCAGCACGGATATGTTGTTGTTTGCCGAGTTGGAGACTGCAAGGTCGGCAAGACCGTCGCCGTTGAAGTCAGCACATATCACGCTGGAAGGCCCGTCTCCTGTGGCCCAGGTCGTCTGCGCGCCGAAGGTTCCATCTCCGGAGTTCAGTAATACGGAAACATTATCGCTGTCGAAATTCGACGTGACGATATCGGCGGAACCGTCGCCGTTGAAGTCCGCCGCCGCCAGATTGGAAAGGTTGTCTCCTGCGGTGTATGTCGCCGGCGCGGCGAACGTTCCGTCGCCGACGCCGGACAGCACCGACATGCTGTCGCCGGCGGCGTTTGACGTGGCCAGGTCCGGGATGCCGTCACCGTTGAAGTCCGCGCTGATGATGCCTGAGGGAGCGTCTCCGGCGGCGTAAGTCACATGCGAGCCGAACGCGCCGGCGCCGGCGTTCAAGAGCACGGAAACATTGTCATCACCCGAGATGGAGGCGGCAAGGTCCGGCAGGGAGTCGCCGTTGAAGTCCGCAGCGACGATGTTGGAAGGGCCGTTGCCTGTGCCATAAGCCGGGGCGCCGAATATCCCGTCCCCCGAGCCGAGAAAGACCGCAACGCAGGCGCTCATCAGGTTTGAGGTGACAAGATCGGCGTTCCCGTCTCCGTTGATGTCGGCGCTAACCAGGCTTCTCGGCGAACCGCCGACGGGTATTGCCTTCTGCGCTCCGAAAGAACCATCTCCGGCTCCCAACAGGACCGACATGTCGCCGCTCCATGCGTTTGCCGTAGCAAGGTCGGCTTTGCCGTCGTTGTTGAGATCGGCGCTGATGATGAAAGACGGGTAAGCGCCGGTATCGCGCGTGGTCTGCGTTCCGAAGGTTCCATCGCCGACGCCGGCTAATACAGATAAATTGTTACTTGATCTGTTTGCGGCGGCAAGGTCGGTCTTTCCGTCTCCGTTGAAGTCTGCCGCAACCACGCTGGTCGGGACTGTGCCCGCCGCGTATGCGTTCTGCGTTCCGAAGGTTCCGTTTCCCGCCCCCAGCAGCACGGACAAATTGGCGCTTCCTGAGTTGGCAGTGGCGATATCGGCATTGCCGTCAGCGTTGAAATCCGCGCTGATGACGCTGTAGGGGCTGGTTCCCACGGGGTATGTCGCATGGCCGGCGAAGGTTCCATCCCCCGCGCCCAGCAGCACGGACACGTTGTTGTCCTTCCAGTTTGCGACGGCAAGGTCGCTCTTTCCGTCGCCGTTGAAATCAGCGCTGACGATTGCCGCAGGCGAGGCTCCCGTCGCGAAGAATGCTGGAGCGCCGAAGGTTCCGTCCCCTGCGCCCAGCAGCACGGAGGCGTTGTTCCCGCTCACGTTCGCGGTCGCGATGTCGGCAAACCCATCCCCGTTGAAGTCGGCGCCGGCCACCCCGTATGGCCTGGTTCCCGTCGCGTATGAGACCTGTAGGCCGTATGAGCCATCGCCGGACCCCAGCAATACAGAGACGTTGTCGCTTTTATTGTTGACCGTAACCAGGTCGGCAAGCCCGTCGCCGTTATAGTCCCCGCTGATCACCCCCGTCGGTTCAGAGCCGACGGCGAACTGTTCACCTGGGAATAAGCCGCCCTGAAGCAGCATGCGGCGCTCAAGCCCCTCCGCTCTGAAGACGTTGCGCGAAACACTGACAGGACTACGCTTATGGGATTCATTTCTACGGACCACTATCTTTGCTCCCTTGCATGGCGCTGCCGGATGCGGCGCGTTTCGATCATTGAGTTGGCGGTTCGTCAATCATGATATCAGGATCGCGCCCCCTGCTCAATCCGCCGTTCAGTATGACATTCCGTTCGACGCATCGCATCATTCGGTCTTTTCGAGGGGCAGGGCGTGTGCTATACTGCGCCACCTTCACAGCGGATGATCGCGTCCGCCTGAAGGAGCCTTCGCGCCGGACCGGCGGGGGCGGACGGCACGCGTCTTTCATGGCACTGGACAACCGAACAATGGACATGACAAAACAACAGATGGAACGTCTTGCGGCGGAATGGCGCTATGTCATTACCGACATGATCTGCCGGGCGGAATCCGGTCATCTCGGCGGCGCCTTGTCGCTCGTCGAAATCGTTGAGACCCTCTATTACAAGGTCATGAGGACCGATCCGGCCAATCCGAAATGGCCGGACAGGGATCGCCTTGTCCTCTCCAAGGGCCACGCCGCGCCGGTCATCTATGTCGCTCTGGCCTACAAGGGATTCTTTCCGAAGGATTGGCTCAAGACGCTCAACCAGAATGGGACAAAGCTGCCCAGCCACGCAGACGCGCGATTCGTCCCCGGCGTGGATATGACCACCGGCTCGCTTGGACAGGGGCTTTCAGCCGCCTCCGGCATGGCGCTGGCCGCGCGGATGGACAAGCGCAGCCACAAGGTCTTCTGCATCATCGGCGACGGCGAGAGCAACGAGGGGCAGAACTGGGAGGCGGGCATGTTCGCCGCCCACCACAAGCTGGACAACCTGATCGGCATCACCGATTACAACAAGCTGCAGATTGACGGCTTCACCCACGAAATCCTTGAGCTGGAGCCGCTGGCAGACAAGTGGCGCGCCTTCGGCTGGCACGTCCTGGAGATGGACGGCCACAACTTCGACGACATTGAGACGACCCTCGCCAAGGCGAAGATACTGCGCGGAAAGCCCGTCATGGCCATAGCGCATACAATCAAGGGAAAGGGCAATAAGGCCATCGAGAACAAGCCGGAAAGCCACAACATCAAGGTTTCCGACAAGGCCGCCTACGACAAGTACATGGGCGCCCTCGAACAGCGCGACTTCACGCTCCCATACTGAAAGGACTGCCTGCAATGGCGCTTCACGATAACGAAATGAGAGCCGTCTACGCGGCGACGCTGAATGAACTGATAGCGGCCGACCCCAACGTGGTCTGCCTTGAGGCCGACTTGAGCAAGGCGTCTGGAACAAATCCCAAGGTGTCCCACGCCCATCCCGGAAACTTCGTGGACGTCGGCGTGTCCGAGGCCAACATGATAGGCGTCGCAGCCGGGCTGGCGTCGGAGGGCAAGATACCGTTCTGCGCCAGCTTCACGTGCTTCGCCTCCCGGCGCGTCTACGACCAGATAACAATCAGCGTCGCCTACGCGAACAACAACGTGAAGATAATCGGAACCGCGCCGGGCGTCACCGCCGGCCCGAACGGCGGCACGCACATGTGCTTCCAGGACCTGGCGATCATGCGCGCAATGCCGAACATGCACGTCTACAGCCCGTGCGACGTCTACGAACTGCTTGCGATGATGAAGGACATGGTCGCGCGACGTCAGCCGACCTACATGCAGCTCATCCGGCCCAAGACCGGCAAGGTCTTCGACGAGTCATGCAAATTCGAGCCGGGCAAAGCCGTCCGGCTCAACGCCGGGGACGACGTGACCATCGTCTCGACCGGCTATACGACGAAGCTCGCGCTTTCGGCGGCCGCCGCGCTGAAGGAAAAGGGGCGCAGCGCCGACGTGCTGCATTGCCCATCCGTCAAACCGTTCGACGAAGCCGCCCTTGTCGAATCCGCGAAACGAACCCGTTGCGTCGTGGCGGTGGAGAACCAGAACATAATCGGCGGGCTTGGCAGCGCGTGCGCTGAAACGCTCGGGGAGAAATGCCCGGTCCGGATGAAGCGGCTGGGCGTGCCCGACCAGTTCGGCGAGGTGGCGACGGACGACTACCTGTTCGAAAAACACGGCTTCGGCGTCAAGCACATCGTCGAGGCGTGCATGACGCTGATTCTGGGCGAATAAGCGCAAGCCGCTCAGCGGCGCAATATCACTGTCCGATTCGCCACCCGCCGCGGCACGCGGGACGGAGCGTAGACCGCCTGCGCGGATGGAAGCGCCCCCGTTGCCCCTGTCCGGACGGCGAAAATGCCCGAAGACATCCTGCTTTCGGTAATCATGCCCGTCTACAATGAGCGCGACACGATCGCGGAGATCGTCCGCCGCGTCGAGGCGTCGCCCGTCCGCAAGGAGCTTGTCATCGTTGACGACGGCAGCACGGACGGCTCGCGCGAGATCATCCGGGGCATCGAAAGCGCGGCGATGCCGATTACGAAAATCTTCCACCCCGTCAACCGCGGCAAAGGGGCGGCAATCCGCACGGGGCTTGAGAGCGTCAAGGGGGACGTTGTCATCATTCAGGACGCTGACCTCGAATATGACCCGAACGATTTCGTGAAAATACTGGAGCCGATCAGATGCGGGGAGGCGAAGGTCGTCTACGGCACGCGCTACTGGGACCCGAAGAACCTGCCCCGGCTCTACCTTGCCAATTACATCGCCACGCGGCTGCTGACCTTCATGGCCAACGCCCTCTACGGCGTCCGGATCACCGACGAATCCACATGCTACAAGGCGTTCCATGTTGACGTCCTTCAAGATATCAGGCTCAGGTGCGAGAGATTCGAGTTCTGCCCGGAAATTACGGCAAAGGTGGCAAAGCGCGGGCACAAAATAGTAGAGACGCCGATTCATTACACGGGACGCACCAAGGAGGCGGGCAAGAAAATCGGGTGGCGGGACGGGGTGGAGGCGATATGGACGCTGTTGAAGTACAGAGTGGTTGATTAAGCGTTCGGGGCGGAATCTCCCAGCCATTGCGCGGCAAAACTTGCATGTCCGCAGTCGTTGCCGGGCGGAATCACAATCGCTATGATGTCCCGGACGGCTGATTCGGAGTAGTTGAACAATGAAGCCATCCATCGAAATCGAACTTTTCGGTCTGCGGCTGCGCTCGCCCCTGATTGTCGCCAGCAGCGGGCTGACAGCCAACCTCGACCGCATGCGCCGCGCAGAGGACAACGGCGCCGGGGCCGTCGTTATGAAGGGGATAAGCGACATCGCCGTCATGCGCCGCTCGCCGTCCCCGCGATTCCGCCTTATTGACAGGTCGGCATCGGGGCATGACGCCGGAACAGGAAAGGGCGCGCGCACCTTCTATTCATACGAGCAAGGCTCCGAATGGGGGCCGGAGGAATACGCCGCCGAGGTCGCGAGGGCCAAACGCTCGCTCGGCATCCCGGTGTTCGTCAACATTGACTGTAACAGCCCCGAGACATGGGAAAGCTACACGAAGACCATCGCCGCCGCCGGGCCGGACGGCATCGAGGCGAACATCTCCTGCCCGCACGGCTCCGTGACCTTCTTCGGGGGGGAGGTGGAGAAGACCGTCTGCGAAGTCGCGCGTCAACTGGTCTCGCTCACGAAAATCCCGATCGTTGTGAAACTCAGTCCTCAGCTGACCTCCCCGCCCACGCTGGCGTCCGCGTTTGAAAAAACCGGCGTCGCTGGATTGACAGTCTTCAACCGTCTGACCGGTCTTGACGTGGATATCGAGACCGGCGAACCAGTAATGCACGGAAGCTACGCCGGACACGGCGGGGCGTGGGCGTTGAACAACACGTTGCGCTGGGTGGCCGGGTTGAGTCCGGGGCTTAAGATTCCCATCCTGGCAAGCGGCGGGGTTGTCTGCGCCGAAGACGCCGTGAAATGCCTGATGTGCGGCGCGGCGGCCGTCGAAATCTGCACGATCATCTACACGGACGGCTTCGAGACTATCCAGCTTATCAATAGCGGGATCGAACAATACCTCGAAAGGACCGGAAGGGCCGGGATCGGCGATATTCGCGGAATCACATGTTCGCGGATCAAGACAATCGCTCAGGTGGAGCGCCGGAGCAAGTTGCGCGCGAAGATCGAATGCGCAGGCGCGCCCCCATGCCGCGCCGCCTGTCCCATCGAGCAGGAGGCGATGGGTTATATCATGCTCATCAGGCAGCGAAAGTACTGGCAGGCGCTGAGACTCATAAAGCGCGATAACCCCTTCCCGTCCGTCTGCGGACGCGTCTGCCACCACCCCTGCGAAAAGGAATGCGCGGCCGGGGAGATCGGCGAGCCGCTGGCCATCGCGGCGCTGAAGCGATTCGTGGCCGATATGGAACCAGACATCCCGCGATTCCCTGAAGACCGCCCGGAAAGGCGCTTCCCGGAGAGCGTGGCCGTCATCGGCGCCGGCCCGGCGGGACTTACCGCCGCCCGCGACCTGGCGCGTCTGGGTTACGGGGTCGAAGTTTTCGAGTCCGCGCCGAAACCCGGCGGCATGCTTAATACTATCGCGCCCTTCAGGCTCCCGCGCAACGTCGTCGAACGCGAGATTCAATCCATCCTGGACATTGGGGTGAAAGTCAGGACCGGATTCCGTATCGGCCGTGATGCGACATTTGAAGAGATCAGAGCGGGACACGACGCTGTTCTGGTCGCCATCGGCGCGCAGGAGAGTCGGCAACTTGGCATACCGGGCGAAGGCGCTGAGGGCGTGATTCCCGGGCTGAGTCTGCTGCGTCGAATCGGCCAGGGGGAAAGGCCGGCGCTTGCGGGTCGGGCGATTGTTCTGGGGGGGGGAGACGTCGCGATGGACTGCGCCCGGAGCGCGATCAGGCTCGGCGCCGACGTTACGATCTTCTACCGCCGCGACAGGGATGCCATGCCTGCGCACGGGGAACAGGTCGCTGACGCCGAAGCCGAGGGTGTTAAACTGGAGTTTCTGGCCTCCCCGGTTGAAATAGTGGCGACGGGGGGGAGGGTGAGCGGCGTCCGCTTCATCCGCAACAGGCTTGAAATCTCCGGAGACGGTTCGCGACCGAGGCCGGTCCCGGTTGAGGGAAGCGAGTTTGTCGCGCCGTGCGAGGCAGTGATTGTGGCGATCGGACAGGACATTGACGCCGATTTCGCAGGGTCAGCATCAAGTGACAACGATACGGAAGCGCAACAATCTGCAATGGTTCAGAGCGTAGGGGCGGGTCTAAAACCTTCCCCTGCTGATACGCCGGGAGTTTTCATCTGCGGCGACGCGGAGACCGGGCCGGCCAGCCTCGTCGAGGCTATTGCGGGCGGACGCCGAAGCGCACAGGCGATCCATCGCTGGCTGCGCAACCTGCCGATTCCTCAAACCGATATCTTGCCGGTTGCGGACAAGACCGCCATTCTCAAGAACGCTTCAAAACCCGCCCCGTGCCGTCATGCGGAGGAGGTCCCCGTCGCGGAACGTATCAAGGATTTCCGGGAAATCACGAAAACGCTGAGCGAGGAAGATGCGATCAGGGAAGCGGAAAGATGTCTCGGTTGCTCCGTTTGCGCCTTCTGCGGCGAGTGCGCCAGGATATGCATCTATGACGGGATAGAACGCGGCGGGGGGCTCATGATCGTGAACGAGCGTTGCGACGGATGCGGATTATGCGCGGAACTCTGCCCCAATCGCGCCATCAGTATGGAACCATCCCCCGGATCAGATAAATAACGAACGCGGCAGACATTCGCAACGTCAGCGATCCTTCCAATCCGGCGTCAGTATGATGCTTGCCGAAGACAGCACGACAAGCACGGAACCTATGTTGTGCACCACCGCGCCCATTATCGGGCTGAGGTAACCCGCGCCTCCAGCAATTACCGCAAAGGCATTGAAGACCATGCCGAAGGCAATGTTGACCTTTATGATCCGGAGCATCCTGCGGCTCAGTCCGACCAGGAAGGGAATCTTCAACACGTCGTCATGCATGAGGACTATGTCCGCGGTCTCCAGCGCCACGTCGGTTCCGCCTGCGCCCATGGCTATACCCGCGTTTGCCGCCGCCAGCGCCGGGGCGTCATTTATGCCGTCGCCCACGAAAAGCACCGTACGTCCTTCATCCTGGAATTTGCGAATGATGTTCAGCTTATCCTGCGGTTTCAGCTCCGACCATGCGTCTGTCAGGCCGACCTGATCGGCCACCCGCTTCGCGGAAAGCTCGTGGTCGCCGGAAAGCACGCTAATCTCCCTGAATCCCAGTTTCTTGAGCCTTTCCACAGTTGTCTTCGAATCAGGACGCACGTGGTCCTGGACGCTCATGACGCCGAGGGGTTTGCCTTCTTCATAGACGACAAGCGGCGTCGCCCCCTTCTCCCTGAAACGCTGCAGGTGATCGCGCAACGGGACCGGGACGTTCATCGTTCCGCCGCCCAGGTATGCGCTGCCGACCTCGACAAGCCTTCCGCGAACGCGCGCGCGCAATCCCAGCCCAATCTCCGCAACCATGTCCTCCGCGCCGTCAATTGTAACGCGGGCGTAATGCGCCGCCTTCAGCACCGCATGGGCAAGCGGATGCGTGCTGTTCTGCTCGACGCTTGCCGCCCGGGCAAGCACCACGTCCTTCTCCACCCCCTCGGCGGACACGATTTCGTCAACCTTCGGCTTTCCCTCCGTCAGGGTTCCAGTCTTGTCGAAGAGCGCCACGTCCGCCCGCGCCACAGCCTCAAGGAAAACGCCTCCTTTGACGAGGATGCCGGCCTTCGCGGCGCGTCCCATCGCGGCCACGACCGCCGTCGGAGCGGCAAGTATCAGCGCGCACGGGCAGCCGACGATCAGCACCGTCACAGCCCGGCTGACCTCCCCGGTAACCAGCCATGCGACACCCGCGCAGGTCAGCATCGCAGGGGTGAACCATCGCGCATAGCGGTCAATCGTCCGTATCGTCTCCGGCTTGTTCTCCTCAGCCTCGCTGACGAGTTTGATTACCTTCCCCAGCGTCGTATCCTCTCCAACCTTGGTTGCCGTTACGCGAATGACGCCGTTCTGGTTCAACGTGCCCGCGAAGACGGAATCACCCGCCGATTTCTCCCGCGGGATCGGCTCGCCCGTCATTGAGGATTCGTCAACCGCGCTGATGCCTTCCCTGACGAGCGCATCAACGGGAACCTGCTCGCCGGGTTTTACAATCAGCAGGTCGCCGACCTTGACGTTCTTGATGTCCACGGTCTTCGGTTCCCCGTCAATGACGACGGTGGCGGTCTTCGGGGACATTTTCACAAGTTCTTGAATGGCCCGGCGGGCTGAATTGCTGGTTGCTTCTTCAAGCAGCGAACCGAACACCATGACGAAGCTGACGACTGCGGCCGTCAGAAATTCGCCGCTCACCAGACTGGCGACGATGGCGATACTCACAAGTTCGTCAACGTTGACCTCACGATTGAGCAGTCCCTTAATCGCGCCCCAGACAATCGGAGCGCCGTTCAGCGCTACCGACGCCAGCGCGAGGCCGGTCCCGGCGACTGAAGCTGATCCGGAAGCCGATTCGCCGCTTCCATCCCAGAGATAACTTGCCAGGGCCAGCGCCCCGGCGAAGGCGACGCGCTTGAAGTCCTCGGATTGCTTCAGTTCGCCATAGATGCCGAGTTTTATTATGCGACCTATCATCGCTTCCAGCTTTCCGCTACCTGCTGAACTTCTTGAATGCGTCAACGATCTGAGCGAGCAGTTCCTCATTGCTTTCTTTGCCGCCCAGAGCCTCGTTGACGCAACCGTCCAGGTGATCTTCCAGTATGAGAAGCCCCAGCGAGCGCAGCGCGCCGCTGGTGGCCGCCACCTGCTTTAGCACTTCGAAGCAGTCGCGGTCCTCCTCGACCATCTTCCGGATGCCGCGGAGTTGTCCCTCGATCCTGTTGAGCCTGTCGTTGACAATCTTCCGGTTCGCGTGTTCATGAGACATGACAAATCCTCCTATACCCATACCAGGTATATGTATCATGCCCGGGGCGGACATGTCAAATGCGATTATCGGAGATTCCGCCAGCCCCGCGCCGCAACGGTCGGATGCAATAGGTCTCTCCCCGAATTGACTTGAGCGTTCAACCGGCCCTTTGATATCCTGTCTGCAAGAGGGACTTTGATTTCCCGGACATTCGCCGGGAATGGTTTGAAGGGCGCAATTTTGTGACAAGAATTTCCGGATTTCTCGCCGTTCTGATTCTCTGCCTGACGCCGCGCGGCTCCGCGCAGGAGTGGCAGGCATGGTGGGACGCAAAGTGGCCGATGCGTCTTGCCGTTGATGTTGTGCCCGCCGAAGCCCGCGCCGGGATAAATACCGCGCTGGTCAACCCCGCCGAGGAATGCGGCAAATGCAAAGAGGGCGGGACGGATGTTCGCGTGGTCTCCCAGGCCGGAGTGGTTGTGCCCCATGCGCTAATAGCAAAGGAGAACGGACGCTTCGATATCGAGTTCCTGCTGGCAAATCCGGCGGAGACTCGCTACTACGTCTACTATGGCAACCCGCAGGCTGAGGCCGTCCGCCACGACTGGGATAGGGCGCTGGGCGGACTCCGGCTGGCCACCTACTCCAGCATCAACAATTACAGGGTCTGGGAATGGCAGAGTTTCTGTGAGGCGTTCGCGAAGAAGGGCAACCCCTTCGGTTCGGAGGAATGGGGTTACATTGATGACGTGAGCAACCCCTTCGGGCAGGACGAGTTCTACCTCAGCGTCTACGTCGGGAAATTCTTCTGCCCAGTCTCCGGCAAATACCAGATCGCCACAAACTCCGACGATTCATCGTTCGTTTTTCTGGACTACCAGCCGACTTTCACCCCCGCCGACGCGGGCAAGATCGTCGTCTGGAGGCATGACGGCGTGCCGTCCGACGACTGGATTGATCCGGAATACCGCCAGGCGATCCGCACCGTCGAGATGGCGCGCGGCGTCCACAGCGTCGTTTATCTCCAGGCTGAGAACGGCGGAAAACAACTTGCTCGGTTTGGCTGGAAAACGCCGCAGGATGATGAAATCCATACGGTTCCCCCGGAGGCGTTCGTGAAACGGATTCCGGCGGAGATCATCGCGCGGCAGGAGGCCGGGCGCGTCGTGAATCCCTACTTCACTTACAATCATCGCTACAACCTGACCGTCAACAACAACCCCGCCTCCATCATCCCAACGGTCTTTTTCCAGGACAGGACGTCGGTCGTGCCCGTCGAGGGCAAAACCGCCCCTGATTTGCAGAAACTGACGCGGAAATGGAAGTTTTCCGACGGCATGGAGAGCGAAGAACCGGGCATTCTGAGAGAGTTCGCCGGGGCCGGCGATTACGAGGTCAAGCTTGACGTGGTAGAGGCAGAGGGGGAGCAGGCTTTTCTTCGGAAACTGGAACTTGGGACCGCCGTTTCGCGCCCCTTGAGCGTCTTCTTCCAGCTTGAGATCGGCAGCAATCTGATCCCGTCCGGCATCGGCGCGCCCGTGAATCTGCAATTCAAGAGCATGGCTCAGCGCCCCAGAACTTTCCTGCTTGAAACCATCGTTTCCAGTCCTGCCGACGGCAAAGAGATTAAGCGTGAAAAACAGGACGTTGTCCTGACGCCCGGGGGAAGCGGGAAGGCGGCGTGGACTACGGTCGAAAAGTCCGTGGAGCAATCCGTTCAGTCAATGCTCGTCAGCTTCGACCTGAGTTACGCCGGTGTTTCAGCAGGACGCCGGGAATTCGTAATTCAATCTTCGCAGGCTCCGATAAAGGGGCTAGCGGTTGAGGGATTCCAGCTTGTGGACGCCTGCGGCAGGTCGGTCGTTCTGAGCGTGGCGGACCTCAGACCCGGGCAGCCCAGGCGCATCCGCAAGATCAACGGCAGGCCCGTCAGAATCGCCATCCTGGACGACTCGCTCGCCCCGCCGGCGGACTCAAACCCGAAGTCACCCCGCTCGGAGGAATCGGGATACCTGCCCGAACTCGAGGCATTGCTCAGCGCTGAGATCGGCGGCAGACCGGTCGAGGCGACCAGAATCTCCCCTTCCCGGGCGGATCACGAACTGCGCCCGCCCGTCCGGTTCTGCTCGCTGACGGATGTAATTCTGCCCATGGACCCGGACGTGGTGATCTTGTGTACAAGCTCGATTGATGTAATGGACTGCGTTCCGCCGGTTATTTTCGAGAGCTACCTGACGGCGATGACGGATCAGGTTCTGGCGCGCAGCGAGGCTGTCCCGGTGATGGTCACGCCGCTGCCGATCGTTGGCAATCCGCACCAGTCGCGCCCCTACGCCGTCCTTGTCAAAAGGGCGGGCCTTCGCAAGAGCGTGGCTGTGGCCGATCTTTACAGCCGATACCTGCTTGCCGGAAGGGAGTGGCCGGACTTCTTCAGGATCAGCGGCAGCGAGAACGGTTACTGGATGTGGCCGGGCAGGCAGGGGCAGAGCCTGCTGGCCCAGGAACTTGCGGCGGTCATTGGTCCGATACTGAAGGGGCGATGAGCGCGTCCCGGATGTCAGGCCTTCATTGTGAACTCAAATCCGACAGAACAGGCCGGAACGGGACGCCGGAGGCCGTCGGCGTTGAAGTCGGTTATAGTCGCCGCGTGTGTTTTCATGGTCTGCGCCGCCGCCTCAATCGCCGGTCTGCGCGCGAAGCATCATCTCCCACTTGACGAATGGATTCGCATCGTTCCGGATGACGCTTTCTACTACTTCCGAATCGCAGAGAACCACGCCGGCGGCAAGGGATGGACGTTCGACGGCAGGAACCCGACGACCGGGTTTCATCCCGTCTACGCCCTCCTATTGTCGTCCGGCATATCGTTATTCGGAGTAGCGCATGAAGGCATCCCGTCCCTGGGCGCGGTAATCTGCGGCGTCTGTCTCGCGGCGTCTTCTCTCGCGGCCTTTTGCCTCGCAAGACGGCATTTCAGCGCCTTCGCGTCATTTCTCGTCGCAGGACTGTGGATAATACTTCCATACAATTTCGAGACCACGATCTCCTGCATGGAATCCGCCTCCGTACTCCTCGGCGGGATGGCGCTGTTACTTTTATGGAGTTGGAATCTGGAGCTTGAAGCGGGGGGGAAGGATACGCGATGGCCTTATATTACGCTTGGGGCTGCATGCGCCGCATCCATCCTTCTGCGCTCGGACATGGCGCTCATGCTCGGCGGGATGGGGCTGGCAAGCCTGCCATTGCGCAAGACTTCTTGCGGAACACAGTGGCGCGCTCCACGGACATTCATCTGTATTGTCTGCGGCGCGCTCGCCGGAGTCCTCGCGCTCTCCCTGTTCTGCCGCTCCGTGACCGGAAAATGGTCTCAGGACAGTGGTCGGATGAAGGCGCTCTGGGCGCAGCGCAACGATCTGCGGACGCGCGAAGGCATCGAGCGCCGCGCCCGGAACTGGCAGTGGGTGACATGCCATATGGCCGCCAGTCCAATCGGAGTTCCCGACTGGGACTACGATAAAAACCAGAGCGCAAGATCGCTGGCAACCGTCGTGTTGACGATCGCCGGCGTGTGGCTGATCATCCAGTTTCTGCGAAATGCCGGGGTGACTACAATCTTCGGGCGCATGGCGGCTGCGGCAGTCGTTCACTTGCTGACATTGAGCATGATCTTTGGATGGGCGCTGGCGCACCCCCAGCCGCGATGGTACTTCGCCTCGGCGCAGTTGAGCTATCTCATGCTTGGTCTTGCGGCGCTGCGATGGGCTTCCGACAGAATGTCGAAGAAGCGCTACCAGCCGACCCGCGCGGCGCTCGCGCTCGCGGTCCTCCTGATCGCCTTCCTGATGGATGCCCGGAACTCGGGCAGGAAGGACCTTTTCCCGCACCAGATTGATTTCATGCGCGCCGCGAGGCACATTGCGAAAGTCCTGCCGCCGGACGCCAGAATCGGCGCCTGGAATGCAGGCATACTCTCGTATTACTCAGGGCGCGAGGTTGTGAACCTTGACGGCGTGGTGAACTCGGCAATCGAGCCTTTTGCCCGGCGAGGCGCGGTCTCGCAATACGTTCTTGATGAGAAGATCGGCTGGCTGGCCGACCACGAAAGCCAGTTCATGGACCGCTACCAGACGCCGCTTTTTGTAAAAACCCCCGAGGAATTATCGTCGTGGACGAGTAAACACCTCCTGGTCATGGCTTCCATCCCGGTTGACAATCCGGCAGATTACTACTATAGCTCATATCTGATCTGGCAGGTGAAGCCATGACGTTGGTATCAGACAGCCATTTAATGAACAAGCGCCTTTTGTGCCGCCCTCCAATGCCTCATGTTTCGGGTCGGCAGGATGGCGAACCATGCCGCGGGCGGACGCATAATCCCCCACGGAACGAATGGAAAACCCATCTCATCCGACATTGCGGCATGGAAGATCAATCCCTGATTCCCGGAACATTGCAATGAGATTACAACAAGACTCAGACTGCGTAGCGCCCGGCGGAGCGTCCCTTCCATCGGCGTCGGGCATAATCCCTCTCTTGGTTGCAGCGGCCGTCCTGCTGCCTTGTCGCCTGTGCGCCGCTGATGGCGGCGAGTCAACCTTGTTGCGAAATCTCAGGAAGGGCCATCCCCGCCTGCTGCTGCTTGAGGAAGACGCTCCGCGCATCAGGAAAGCAATCAAGGAAGACCCCGTCATCGGCCAGTGGTATGAGCAGGTGAAGGGCCAGGCCGGGGAATTGCTCGGTCAGAAACCGATGGAATACGCGATGGATCCGCGCGGCCATGCGCTAGGAGCATGCCGGCAGGCGCTTGATCGAATCCTCACATTGGGACTCGTCTACCGTGTCGAGGGGGGGGAACAATACGCCGCCAGGGCCGTCGAGGAAATGCTTGCCGCCGCGGCTCGAGACTCATGGAACCCCAAGCACTTCCTTGACGTGGCCGAACTCACAAACGCGCTGGCTATCGGTTACGACTGGTTCCATGACAAGCTCTCCCCGGAGCAACAAAAGACAATCCGCGAGGCGATTGTAAAAAAAGGGCTGAGCGAATCTCTTCCATTCTACAACACGGCCTTCTACTGGGCGTCGTGTAATCACAACTGGAATCAGGTGTGCAACGGCGGGATGATGGTCGGAGCGCTTGCCGTGGCCGACGAGGAGCCGGAACTCGCCGAAAAAATCGTCTCCGCCGCGCTGAAATCAATCCGGGCCTCGATGAAGGAATTCGGCGACGATGGCGGATGGGCCGAGGGGCCGGGTTACTGGCGCTACGCGACGGAATACGCCGTCTTCTTCACAGCCGCGCTCGAATCTGCCCTGGGGGAGGATGCCGCGCGCCCGATGCTGGACAACAAGGGCTTCGCCAACGCGGGGGAGTTCTGCATTCACGTCACCGGCCCGTTCGGCAAGACGTTCAACTTCGCTGACGCGGGAGACCACGCCGGAGGCGCGCCGCAGATGTTCTGGATGGGACAAAAGTTCGGCAAGCCCGCCTACTCATGGTTCGCGCAGAAATACGGATGGGCCGCCCCGTGCAACATCCTATGGCGCTCGGAGCCGGGAAAATCGCCGAAGGAACTCGGCATGAAGCTCGACGCGTTCTTCCCCCATTCCAACGTCGTCTGCATGAGGAGCGCGTGGGAGGACGAAAACGCCGTCTTCATAGGCTTCAAAGGCGGCGACAACAAGACCAATCACGGACACCTTGACCTCGGCGGCTTCGTCCTTGACGCGGACGGACGGCGCTGGGCGCTGGACCTCGGGGGTGACGATTACGGACTGCCCGGATACTTCGCGTATGGAAAGCCGAAGTATTACCGGCTTAATACTCACGGCCACAACACGTTTGTCATCAACGGAAAGGTTCAGAGTCAGGATGGCGTCGCGCCGATCGTCGCTTTCCAGTCCAAACCCGAGCTTGCCTTCGCCGTCGCGGACCTGACGCACGGATACCGGCAGCAGGCGAAATCGCTCATGCGCGGCATATTCCTCATCGGAAGGCGCAACGTCCTCATCCAGGATGAGCTTGAGTTGCCGAAGGAGTCATCCATTGTCTGGCAGATGCACACCCGGGCCAAGATCATGCTCGGCGGCAGCCAGGCCATGCTCACGCTGGACGGCAAACGCCTGTGCGCCGAGATCGTCGAGCCTGCGGGAGCGAAATTCGAGCGCGTGCCGGCCTCCGCCCCAAAGCCGGAGGCTCAACAGCCGGACGTTTCCAAACTGACCCTCAGCCTGAAACTGCCGCCGGGAAAACACCGCATCATCGTGCAGTTATGCCCCGACAAGCGGGAATCTCCGGGGAAGCCGAAATCGCTCTCCGAATGGATCGGAAAAGCGGAGGTGAAATCCGGCAGCCGATAAGCCGGCGCGCGCTTATTAGCGGAGCCGGACCGATGGCATCCCGGAATCTCGCAGGTCTCAAACCAGCCTGAAAGCGATCTGTATGCTTCCTTCGCCCGTTGCCGAAGCGATCTGAAGCCTGATGCGCGACAGCGCCTCGCCCCAGGTCGAGCGCAGACGGTCGTCCTCCAGCGGAACCGGCACAATCTCACACAAAAGCGATTTCCGGTTGAATTCAACCGTCAGCGATTTCTTCTTGCCGCGTATGACGCAGCCGTTTTCCACCTGGTCAACCATGTGGGGCGTGTACAGATGTATTACAATGTCTTCCGTTGCCTTCTCCATGATGAACTCGTCCGACAGGACGACCATGCCGCCCTGAACGCTTCGATCCATGGTCACGGTCCTGATCCATGAGACGATTCCCGCCTCTGGCGGATAAAAGCCCTTGATGTCCTGCCGGAGGCTCGACTTCGCGCCGTCCGACGCGAACGACACGTCCGACGCTTGAAACTTCCTGCCGGGCGACTGTTCGCGACCGTTTATCAGCGGCACGTTGTGCCCGATGCTCCGGGTCGCCAGCAGCTCGTAACGTTTTGAACTGAACGTCTGCCGCGTGTAGACGCCGACGCCCATGTCAATGATGAGCGGCTCTCCGGCGCAGATCGCGAAATTCCCGCCGTCGTTGTGATTATGCTTCTCGGCATTGTGGCCAGCCTTAGCGGTCACGGTCAAAGAAGCCTGGTCCTTCTCATCGAAGCGGCAGACCATCCACTGCATGTCCGGGAACCACTCGTCGCGATTGCGGATCAGTGGCGACGGTTTCAAATTCCCCGCCCAGAACAGATCGCGAACTGCGGTCGTGAATCCGGGGGGGGATGATGTCCAGAAGGGCTGATTGGACGCCAGCGCGGCCAGCCCCGCGCTACCCGTCATCTTCGCGTAATATGCCAGCACGCCCTGCGACATGCTCGCCCTGAGCGAACAGTCCGCGAAGTTCACGTAACAATCGTCGAAAAGATGGACGCGATGCGGAAATTCCGCCATCGCCTTCGCCCGTCTGTCCTCGAAAATGTTGATGCGCCCGTTCGTGCGAGAATACATGAAATGGGCGTATAGAACCAGATGTCCGACGCCATAATGCCAGTAGCCCACACCCTCGTCGCACCCGCCGTCAGGCCCGTAGCAATTCAGAAAATACTCAATGCTCCGGAGGGACTTTTCGAGTATCGCGGCGAGGCGGTCTTCGTCATCTTCAAGATACATCGCCGCGCCGAGAACGCCTGCGTTGCAGACGGCGTTCCAGTTGTTGACTTCGCCGCCCTTGAAGCCCTGCCACCAATGCTCGTCCGACTCAAGGAACGGGCGGATGACCCGCGCGTCAACCTCCCGGCGTATCCGCGCGCGGACCATGGCGGCTTCCTTCGGAAACGCCTCGCCCAGGAAGTAATCAACCTCGGCCAGGGTAAGGGCGGTTCCGGCGGCGCCCAGATCAGGGATAGGTTTTGCCGTATCCGGGAGCGGCATGCCGGCATTGTGGGCGGAGTAATTCCAGCCGGACTCTTCGCAGATGCTCCAGACAACGTCAATGAGCGGATCAAGATACTTGCCCTCGCGCTTCATCGCCTCAGCCAGCGCGAAGGTCGCAAGCATCTCGCGTTTCTTGCCGTACGGGGATTCCATCGGCCTGCGCGCGCCCGTCCGCGTGAACTCCATCCACTGCGTCGCCAGCACGACGGGAATACCCTCCTGCCGGAGCTTCTCCGCGGATTCGATGAGCGCGTCGCGCCTGGGCCGGTTGGCCGGTTCGTCGGCAAGCTTAAGCCATGCCCCGGCGTCCCGGAGGAATGGAGTCCATTCCGATTTCGGAATAACGATTTGCTTCAAAGCGTCCTTAGTGTAATCTGCGCTCATGGTTCGCCTCCCCGGGCATGTCGGCGGATGAAAAAAGACGATCGTGTAACGTCCGATCGAACGGCTGTTCATTCGTGTACCGCGACGGCTTGTCCCGTGTCAAGTGGAAGCGGGATTCTGCGTTTCCGCGCCGAATGTCCCATTGCGCGCGTCCCTGCCGGGACAGGAGGATTCGCAATGTCATCAGAATCGGTAATGATCACTTCCCGCGAGCGATTTCTCGCAGCTATGGACTATCGTCCTTTGGACAGGGTTCCAAATCACGAACTCGGCGTCTGGGGGCAGACGATCGAACGCTGGAACGCCGAGGGCGCGTCACAATTCGCCCTCAAGTGGGACTGGTTTGTAAAGGAGGATTTCTTCGATCTCGATTACCGCGAATTCATTTCCGTTGACTGGGGCATGATGCCGTCCTTCGATGCGAAGGTCATTGAGCGCACGGACCGCTACGAGGTGATTCAACACGGCAACGGCATCGTCACAAAAGCGCTGATAGACGGCATGAAACTCGGCACGCGGGCCTCGATGGATCAGTATCTGCGCTTTCCGGTCGAGAACATCGCGGACTTCCGCAATCTGGTCAAACGATACGACGCTCATGCGCCGAAACGGTTGCCGCCGGACTGGCGGGAGAAGCTGAACGGCTGGAGGAATCGGGACCACGTCCTCGTCATGGGCCGCAACTGCAGCTGCGGCGGATTCTACTGGCGCGCACGGGAGTGGATGGGCACGGAAAACCTTTCCCTGGCATGGTACGACCAGCCGGCGCTCATGCATGAGATGATGGAGTTTTACGCCGACTTCACAATGGAAACGTGCAGACCGATACTTGACGAGACAGACGTGGAATACTTCAACCTGAACGAAGACCTTGCCATGAAGAATGGCCCTTTGCTAGGTCCGTCAACATTCAAGGAGTTCATATATCCTCATCTGAAACGCATGGTCGAGTTCTTCAAGTCGAGGGGAACCCGCTACTTCTGTCTTGACTCCGACGGCAACCCCGAACCACTGATACCGCTGATGATGGACGCTGGGGTGGACTGCCTCTGGCCGCTTGAGCGCGCCTCAGACGTGAACCCCATCGCGATCCGAAAGAAATTCGGGAAAACGCTCAGGCTCTGGGGCGGTGTGGATAAAAGAGAACTGGCCAAAGGGCCGGACGCTATTGACCGACATCTCCGGGAACTCGCGCCGCTGGTCGAGGATGGCGGCTTCATCCCGGCGATTGACCATACCGTCCCGCCGGACGTTTCATGGGATAACTTCTGCCACTATATGAAGCGCAAGCGCGCGCTGCTTGAGGGAAGACTGCGCACGGGATTGTGACGCGCTCATTCGTCCTCGTCTCCCGCCTCATCTCCTGCATCCGGTTCAGGTTTCTCCGCCGTCGCCGCCGCTCGAAGCGAGGTAACGGCCGCACGATTCCCGCCGACCGCCTTGCACTTCTTGACGGTCTCATTTGCCCGGCGGAGTATCGTGTGGACCTCGTCCCCGATCCTTGCGCATGCCCCCCCGACGGATACCGTCACGCGGATGGATTCGGATTCCGACCTCAGGCCCGACTGCGCGACCAGCATGCGCAGCTTGTGCGCAAGTTCCAGCAGCTCCTTCTCGTTCACGTTCTTCGCGATGACCAGGAAACGCCTTCCCCATGTGCCCACCATGTCGTATGAGCGGACGTTCTGGGAGAGCGTCCTGGCCACCATCTGAAGAATCTCATCCATGCGCCCGTGCCTGTCCCTGACCTCCTTCATGTTGTCAATACAGAAGAACAGGACGCCGAACGGCCACCCGAAACGCTTAAACTCGTCAATCCTTGATGTAAGGTTCATGACCATGAAACGTTTGTTGGCCAGCTTCGTCAACGGGTCCAGCAGGGACAGCCCCTGAAGCTCCTCGATCTTTTCCCGAAGGGCTACCGCGGCCAGGTTGTCGCGGAAAATCTCGACCGCGCCGACAATCTCCCCGCTATCGTCCTTCAGAGGGCTTGTTTTAACGACCACCGGGACGCGATGTCCGTGCTTGTGGTGCAGATAAATCTCCGCCTCGCGCGGCCTGCCGTCCTCAATGGTCATCGCCAGCGGGCACTGCGACTGGCAGATGTTCTCCCCGGCGTGGTCAACGTGCATGAGAATGTCGTTCCAGCAGAAAAAACCGACGACGTCGCCGCTTGTGAACCCCGTTATCTTCTCCGCCGCCTTGTTCCAGAAGCGTATCCGCCTCTCCCAGTCCACTATGTAGACGCCTTCGCTCAGGTTATCGAGGACTTCCTTGTAAAAGACATTTTCATTCAGATTCCTTGCCATTTTTACGGATTACTCCTCTTTCGCCTGTATCGAATGCCGTGTCGTCTCGCAAACATTTACGACGTAAACTACGAGTTTATATTATATCCGCCTTCAGTTATGGCGACAACTTGCCCTGGCTGGGGATTGACATGCCGGTCTTAAGACGGCTAATCTGTAACGTGTCGGGTTCGAGATACCGGGCCGTTGAGAAACGGGACAACAGCCGGTTAAACTTGGCGTCAGGCGCTTGCGGTAAAAGAGAAAAGACCTGTCGCGGGATTTTCGGAGGCAAACGGGGTGACCCATTTGCGAATGGCGGCAAGGATCGGAGCATTGCTCCTGTTTGCCATTGTATCCGCTCTCCGGGCGGATACGGAGGGAACCTTTGAGTCCCTGCTTGAGCGCATTGAGCGGGGAAACCGCGCCGTCGCTGGAACTTCTGGAGAATTATCGCTATTGGTCGTCAACCAGGCCCATGCCGTCAATGGGAAACAGAACCGACAATCAGCCTCAACCCGGTCCGCCGGCGTCATGAGCGAGTGGCGCAGTCTTCTTCCGGTTGGCATGATCGAGCGGGATAAGGAGCAAATTGCCCTTGCCGCAGCGGCGGTTGGCATTTGCCTGCAGGATGACATGGCTTTTGACAATCCCTCAATACTGCCGGGAGCTGGACATTTTGATGTTTCAGCCCGCCCGATCCGCGGAACGGACTATTACGCTAGCATTGCTGCCCTTGCCGTCGCGGACATCAAGCCGGGCGCCGCATTAAATGCCCACGCCGAACCTATAGTGGCTTCCGGACAGAAGCGCTACGCAGACTTTGACTGGCGTCGGCAGGGACGCCGCTCCCCCGAGGCGATGAGCGCATGGGGCGATGCGGGCGGAAGCGCAACTGCCGAAGCAAGATTGAATTTATATACCTTCAATAAGAGAGAACTTATGGCCAGAATTGATTCGTCTGCTGTATCCGCCGAAGCCCTGTTCAGCACGAGCTTCCAGTTCGGTTCCGGCCTGAAAGTAAAACATGGCGGCAGGTATTACGAGAGCGATTGAAATCCGTCCTTGTAAAGTTCGTACGGCAGGTCAGCAGGATTCAGGAGTCAAGACCATGAAGCGTTTCCCGGGCTTTTGGCTCATCGGCTCTCCCGTATTTGCCGCATTCGTAATCCATCTCGGGGCGTCCCCGAGCGCGGGGGCAGGACAGACGCAGCTTCAGGATGAAACGATAAAGGCCTTCTGCGTTGACTTCAACTGGGGAGACGGCGGGCCGAACGGCTTCGCGCGTCCTGGTCTCTGGGCCGACGCCAGTCCGGCGGAACACGCGGCATGGTACGCCGGGGTCGGCTGCAACGTCATCCAGACCTTCGCTGTCTCATGCAATGGATACGCATGGTACAAGAACGGTTTCGTTCCTGAACAACCGGGGATGAAAAGCGATTTTCTGACGGAGATGGTCCGTCTGGGCAGGGAGCGGAAGATGCGCGTCATGGGCTACTTCTGCGTCGGCGCTAACACTCGATGGGGACTGGAGCATCCCGAATTGAGCTACGGCGCGCCGAGCGCTCCGCACATCCCTTTCACAAACGCCTACCTTGATTATCTTTGCGCCTCGATCGAGGACGCGCTGAAGAAGACCGACATGGACGGGTTCATGATTGACTGGGTATGGAATCCCGGTGACCTTGATTCAGGCAAGCTGCGCTGGCTGGAATGCGAGAAGGCGATGTATGCGGAGTTGTTCGGAGAGGCGTTTCCCGGAGACGGCGCGGTTTCCCCCGAGCGCGAGCTTGAATTCCGCAGAAGAGCGGCGGCCCGGTGCTGGGAGCGCATCCGCGCATCAGCCAAACGCGCCAAGCCGGACTGCGTCATCTGGCTCAGTTGCTGCAACGTGAACTCACCGGTAGTGGTTAATTCAAAAATGTTTGCCGAGGTGGACTGGCTCATGAACGAGGCGCCGGACGCAGGCGCGCTGGCCCGGACCGAGGCGATGAAAGGCCCGCATACGAGGTTGATTCAATGCGTCGTCGGCTGGGGAGACAATCATGATGCGCGAAGCATCGTTTCCGGAGACGCGCCGGGCAAATACGGGATATACGGTTTTGCGAAACCCGGTCCGGATTCCCTCCCCCTTCGGGCTGCGGAGTACAGGACGCGCCCGATAATATCCTTTCGCGGCAATGACAGAAACATCGCCGTCCTTTCGCGGTTCTTCAACGGGCAACCGCTTGATATGATTGTGAAACCGGCAGCCGACAACGCGATCATGCTCACGCCGGAAACGGCCAACGCCGCCGGCAACAGCCCGGTCATGGCCGACGGGCAGATAGGGGACTGGGGCAACCCGAAGGACTCCGTCTTCTGGCTGGTGGATGCCGGCGGGAGAGGCAGGTTTGAGGCTCATATTGAATATGCCGTCGCAGCTGGCATGGGAGGGAGCTTATTTACGGTAAGGATCGGGGATAAGAGTTTCGACCTCGAATCGGCGGACACCGGGTCATGGCGCAACTACCGGACGTTTAAGATTGGCGTGGCGGAATTGAACGAACCGGGGATTTTCCGCGTGAGTGTCGAGCCGCGCGACGCGAACCGTTGGAAGGCCATCAGCCTGAAATCGCTTTCGCTGATGCCGGCAAGATAAAAAGATGCGCGCTTTTCATTCCAGCGAAGTTGTTTACAGTATTGATATGATCCAAATTGGGAAAATAGCGCAGAACTGAAGACCGGCATCCGCCGGATAAAGTATTGGGAATAATCTATGTCTCAGGGATATTTCCCATAACATGGCGACAATTCGACCGTTTCGTGGTGATTTTGCACAAATGGGGTAATGCCATGTGAGTCCGCCACATGAAAAGTTGACGCGCTCCTGCCCGCCCGGCGATGAAGAAGATGCTTCTTCCCGGAATAACTTTCATTCTTGGGCTTTCGAGCCTTCGTCCTCTATTTTCCTGCGCCATTCTTCCGGGCTGTGACTTTCACCCCATCTTTTCCATCCTGTTGCTATTCCCAAGTCAAAGCCATATATGACGCCCACTGAAATAATATTTATGTTATTGATCTCATGATGGTTATATAACATAATTGAGGCAATCTTGCGCGCTTCCAATTCAAATTCAACTGGTTTGTGTTTCAGCCAAGCGTTAACGACAATATAGTTTGTTTGCGAGCGAGTCTTGTCGTTGATTTGCCATGCCTTACCCACTTGAAGGTCTATTTTATGATATCTTTCCGAAGACTCGACTGCTGTATACAAAGGGATGACATCGGCTAAAACTCCCTTATCCAAAAAGGCAAAACTCGCCAGCATCGTAACGGCAACGCCGACGCACCATACGCCGATAATTGCCAGATGCGGACGCCATACCGAACCTGTTACATGCCCTGTGGGAAACGTCCGGGTGACGTACGTTCCGGCAATCAGGTCATGCAGACCCTGTCGAGTGCGGCGATTGAAAATGCATAGATAAGTATTCCCGACCCCGACGCCAAAGACGGCGATTCCGAATATAATCAGGGCAATAAAGGCGAAGAGCGACATATCCGGGTTGGAAAAAGGAAACGCGTTATTCATGAAATATGGAGCCGCCAGGACAACATTCCTGAGCAATGACCGGGGCAGCGATATGTGATTGCCGTTCCTGTCAACGACCTCAATTTTCATGATTGCCTTGCCAGTGGTCTGGCCATGATGTATCGAGCTGTTCATAATCCCGAAATACGCAAGCTGCATAAGGAATCCAACGACGCGTCCGTATTTGCCAAGACTGGCAAACGAGTCGAAAAATATGAAACCGATCATGAAAGCCGGCAGACTTATCATCAGCGCGTCAATGACCCACGCCAGGAATCGCCGCCATAAGCCGGATAGTACCCTTGCCGATAGGCCGTCTCCGGCAAGCGATTCATTTGCAACGTCCGGCGGATCCCCTTTATCGGTTTCCGACATCCTGCGCCTCCCTTCCGCTGAATGAACAAATTGCGGAAATGCCTGACCGGCTCTTCGCTTTTATGTTTTAATCCACGCGCCGCGTTTCTCTGCTTTCAAGCGTCTCCCGCAATCTCCGGGACATCGCATCGGACCTTTCCTTATTCTGCCCTGCAACGTTCCTGATCTGGCCGACGTCCGCCGAAAGGTCATATAGCTGCGGCCTCAGCGAATTCCCAAGCTCGATATTCACGTGCGTAGCCACCGCCGGGCCTGCATATGGCGGGATGAAGACCCAGTTATCCTGCCGGATGATCATCTTCCCCTGCGTTCCCTCGATGACCAGTTCGTTGCGCCCATCCGCGCTGTTGCCCAGCAGCGCAGGCAGGACGTTCAGGCTGTCCGGTCCGGCCTGCGGCTCCGGCTCGACTCCAGTCAATGCGGCGAATGACGCGAGGAAATCCATGTGGCAGACCATTGCATCGGTCTCGCCGGGGCTGACCGCCGCCGGCCAGCGCAGAATGAGCGGGACGCGCGTCCCGCCGTCGAACATGCTGTACTTGCCGCCGCGCAGCGCCCCCGCGGGGCGATGATCTCCGCAAAGCTCGACTGCGCGGTCCTGGTATCCGTCGTCCAGCACGGGGCCGTTGTCGCTTGAGAATATGACGATTGTGTTCTCCGCCAGCCCGAGCCGGTCGAGCGCGTCCAGCATCCTGCCGACGCACCAGTCCATCTCGGCTATGACGTCCCCGCGCGGCCCCAGTCCGGTCTTGCCGGCGAAGGCGGGGCCGGGCAGTCGCGGCACGTGCGGCTGATGAAGGGCGTAGTAAAGGAAGAAGTGCTTCTCCCGGTTCCGGGAGACGAACTCGATCGCCTTGTCTGAGAAGACCTCGGCCATCGTCTCGTCCGTCCAGAGGGCCGATTTCCCGCCGCGCATGTATCCGATCCGGCCGACGCCGTTGACGATGGTCATGTCATGTCCGTGGCTGTGCTTCATGCGCAGAAGCTCCGGGTTCTTCCTGCCGGTCGGCATGTCCGTGAACGCCTTCTTCTCGTCGTATGTCACCTCGATCGGGTCCGCGGGATCAAGGCCGGCCACCCGCCTTCCCTCCACGTAGACGCACGGAACGCGGTCGTTCGTGGCGGCCATGATGAAGCTGTAATCGAAACCGACGTCCAGCGGGGTATCCGTGAGGTCCGCGTTCCAATCCGGGTTGCCGCGTCCGATGCCGAGGTGCCATTTGCCGACGACGCCGGTGGCATATCCGGCCCGTCTTAGGATTGCGGGCAGCGTGGGCGAACCCGGCGGGATTATGAGCGGGGCGTCCCCGGGTAGGATACGCGCCCCCTTGCAGCGGAAGGGGTATGAGCCGGTCAGCAGGCTGTAGCGCGAAGGCGTGCAGGTGGCCGCCGTTGCGTATCCATTCGTGAAGAGCAATCCCTGAGAGGCCAGACGGTCCACGTTCGGAGTCGGAATCCGTGTCGCGCCGTAGCACCCCACGTCGCCGAAGCCGAGATCGTCGGCGTAGATGATTATGATGTTAGGCCGCTTCACATCCGGCTTTGCGTCCGGAGCGGATGCGCTGGCAGCCGTCTTGTTCCCGGCGATGTTTGCTTTTGGCATTGACTCGCTACCTCCGCGCGGCGCTGAAGGGCTGTTCACGCCTCCCCCGCCGTCCGCGCATCCGGTCAGGGAAAACGCCGCGCCCGTCACGACCGACCTCAGCAGGTTGCGGCGCGTGATGTCGTCATATGTCCCCATTGTCCCTCCCCATTTCTGAATGAACGTTCGATGGCCGCAGCGCGGCTGACGGCGCTCATCGTATTGGCGCGTTTGGGGCAAGTCAAAGCCATTCCCCGGCATCGGCAGCCGGACATGCGCTTGGGCAGGGCGTAATGGGATCGAGCTTCCATCCTTCCTGCTGCGCCGCAGCAAACGCGCCATTTACCGACTGGTTATGTTCCTTGGTTTTGCCTGACATCGCCCCGACCGCGTGGAGCGAGCCGAACCCGAATCCCTGGCCCGCGTTTATATCATTCAGCACGGCTGTCAAATTCACTCTCTGGGAGCTTATCAGCGCTACGCCTCCCCCGCCTGCGCCGTCGCTTCACCCCGCCAACTGCCTCGCGCTCATGCCGCGACTTTCGCTACTTCCCGTCATCGCCGTTTCTCTTTGAGTCCCGCGCATCCTTTTTCTCCTGCTCGGCGACTTCTTTGGCGAACTTGGCCAGGGATTCCTCAAGAGAGGGATACTTCTTCTTCCCCTCCTTCTCCCACCAGTCAAGCCAGATGGCAATATACTTCTCAGGTTCCACATCCAAAATCTCCGGAACGGGCAGGGGAGCGATTCCTGGTTTGACCATGCGCAATGTGGCATATGCGAAGTATCGAGTGAGACTTACGTCAGAATTCAGGAGGCTGATAAGCAGAGGCGGCATTTCAGGCAGGCATTTCTTCTTGTTAACGCGTATCTCGCTGTGCAATATATCGGCAATCATAAATTTGAAGGCGTCATTCTGTATTGTTGCTAGTTCCGGCACAACCCCCAACACGAAGGCTAAATCTTCTTGTGTCTCACATGAAAACTGTAATTCCAGCCATGTCGCTGTCACAGAAATGTCATCTATGTTCTCATATTCTTCCTTGATCGTCCCGCCGCCGTCCAGTTTCAAACCCCATTCCCACATGGCCCTTGTTGCCCTTATGTCGCGCATCTTAACTAATATGCGTAAATATCTGGATTTATGGAAATCGTTGTTGGAATTCTCCACAAGCTCCCAATAGAATATGGGAATGTCCGGCGTGCGCCAATAATCCAAGTATATACACCATGGCGAAGTATATACTCCTTTCCTATATGCATGGATAAACTCCTTGCAAAAACGTTTCTTCGGTTCATCATTATCCGATAAGTCCGGTGGCAGACTGTCGGCTAGTCTGAACACGGAATTTTTAAAAGTAACTCCGAGGTTTCTCCCCGGAACTCGCAGACGCGTGAGCAATAGCATGTAACGCTTGCCCGTTTCCATCCTTGGAAAATATTCCACTTTCTGTGTATATTCCCACAATTCCCTTGCTTTCTGTTCCGCCGGAGGGGGGACTATTTGGTGAGCCAGAAGCGATTCCTCATCCTCTCTAAATAACCAGACTTCAACTTTTTTCCCCGGATCGGCGCCGATAATAATATTGTCAACTTCGAATTGCGCCACATACCAGCACCCGTGAAAGACAGCCGGATCGGGGGAATTGGTTATAAGATAATTCTTCTCTATGATGTAGTTTGCTCGTTGCCTTTTTTCGATGTTAATGATTTTCCCCGCGCAAAGCACCTCGCATTCTTCCATCATCTCTTTCCATGATCGGACTTTTAATTCGAATCGGTACTCCTGATTCTCCGCGAATGACTTGGTGGATGACACTAGTAATAATTGAAAAGCCAACAAAAGAATAGTGATTATCATCTTAATCATTATTTTATTTACCTGTGGCATCTGATACTAGGGACATTCACCCTTTTCTGCGGTCGCTCGAACATGGGCGGCCCGCCGTAAGGGGATGCAGTTGCCGGGCAAGCCTCCCTTCCCATTCGGTAATGAAATAGCCTTCCGCTCTGACGATCCCATCGCGTCCATCTCAGCCTCTCCCGGTCAATTTGTCCTTCGCCGCCCGGCCCCAACCGGAATGACCCGGTCACATGTATATATTATTCCCACGCGCGACGGGGCGACGTCAAGCGAAATATGATTCTGGGGGTAACAGGTAACCGGTCACTGAACGGCGCGGACCTGTCGGTTTTGGATTGCGCAGGCACGACTGCGCTTTCCATCGCGAATCTTCGATTCGCGCCGCCGGCATGACGGCGCGATCCTTGACCGTCCCGGAGCCTTCCGGCGAATCATGCTTCGCCGGGAAAAAGCGGCGTCGCGCTTTTCAAGCGCGCTGACGCCGCACTCCAAAATCTCGCGCCCGTCACAGACCCATTACTTCTGGGGCATCAGGCATCAGTCTGATGAATTGCTCAAGATTGAATACGCTGTTCGATTTCGCATCAATCCTTGTGCCGTATCAGTTGTCCTGCCCTGGGCGACGGATTATATCTGTTCCCGTCCACTACGTGCCGCCCGTTGATGAAGACGTGCTCGATGCCGACGGGGAACTGCTCCGGTTTTCGGAACGTCGCCGGGGAGTCAATGCGGTCCCAGTCGAAGACTACGATATCCGCGTGGCAGCCCTCGGCTATTCTGCCCCGGCCTTTCAGCCGGAAATGCTCCGCCACAAGGCCGGTGGACTTCCTTATCGCGGTCTCAAGCGGCAGCATCCGCTTCCCCCGCGCGTATTTGCCCAGGAACTGCGGATAGCACCCGTAGAACAGGCGCGACGGCATGCCCATGCCCATCAGTATCGCGTCGGTCGAGATCATCACGTCCGGATGCCTGAGGCCGGCGTAGAAGGAACGTTCCGTGAATCGGTCGTCCGGCTCGCCGAGACTCTCGAATACGATGACGTGCCCGTGCTCCTCAAGCAGCAGATCGCAGGCGGCCTCGATGGGGTGAACCCCGCGTTCCCTTGCGATCTCCATGAGGCTGACGCCCTCGTATCGTTTGTTCTTCTCAGAGCCGACGGCCATGATTCTGGCGCATTCCCAGCCCATGAGCTTGAACAGGTTCAGGGACCACGTGTCGCCCTCGATGTGCGGCCAGATCATCTTTCCGTTCTCGATGCATCGCCTGATCCGCAACCGCGCCTGCGGGTCGGCTATTCGCTCAATGATCTGATCCCGCCCGCCCTCCAGAACCCACGGCGGGAAGAAGGCGAGCAGGTGGGTGAAGCCGCAGGCGGAGGGCATGATGTCCATGCCCACGTTCACGCCCTGTTCTCTTGCCTTCATCATCTGCTCGATGGGCTTGCGGATCGGCCTCTCTATCGGCACGGGGGCCACCCACCACCGGGACAGCGATATCAATCCGCGTGCCAGCATTCTCAAAGCCGGACCGAAAGGCCCGGCGTCGGGTATGGCGAAGATGTGCGAGACCTGGCCGCGTATCCCGTTCTCGCGGGACACGGTGATGACCTCGTCAACGGCCTGCTTGAGCGTCGTTTCCGAATAACTGCGCAGGTGCGATGTGAAGATCGCGTCGTGTTTTTTCAGGACCTTGCCAAGCTCGACCAGTTCGCTCGTGTCGCTCTGGCTGCCGGGGATGTACTGAAGGCCGGTGGAGAGGCCGATCGCGCCCTCCTCGATGGCCTGGTCCAGCGCCTTTGACATTCCGGCAATCTCGTCCTTTGTCGCATAACGCATTATCTGGCCGATTTCGTTGATGCGCAGGACGCCGTGCGGCGCCAGTATCGCAGCGTTCATCGCCATGCCGCGTTTTTCCAGCGTGTCCAGAAACCCGCCCATGCTCGACCAGACGATGTCCTTCTCGAAATCCAGCTTTGTGAAGACCTCGATGTAGGCCTCGACGGACTGGCGGTGCTTGTCGCCCAGCGGGGCCAGGGCCATCCCGCAATTGCCGCCGATGAAGGTGGTGATGCCTTGCCGCGCGAGGGGTTCGAGCAGTTTGTCGTGGTCGTGCCTGAAGATTGAGAGGTCGGCGTGCGAATGCGGATCAATGAATCCCGGGCAGACGACTTTCCTGTCCGCCTCAATGGTTTCGGCGGACTGGGGATTTTCGGCGCGTCCGACGAGGGTGATCATGCCCTGCGCGACGCCCACATCGGCGCGGAAGCCGGGCTTGCCGCTTCCATCAATCACAGTTCCGTTCTTTATCAGGAGATCGAACATGTGACCGCATCTCCGAAAAAGTCCTTGTTTCAATGCGCCTGATAATCCGGATTGCGCGGGCATCGTGCGGAGAAGCCGCGTTTTCAGGCAAATCTTATTTTCCGCCCGCCGCGGTCTTTGCCGCCCTGCGCTCATGGGAACGCGCGATCAGCGCCTTGCGGTACTGCTCGCCCAGCGCCTTCAATTCATCGGGCAGGTCCGGGGGGTATATCCCGAAGTCGTCCTGTTTTGCCGGCGCCGGAGCCGCCTGCGCATTTCCCGCGCCGCCTGCGGCAGCTACCGCGCTGTCATCCTTCTCCTTCTGCTGCTTGAAGGAGTTGTAGAGCCTGATGAGCAGCTTTTCGATCTGACGCCGCACGAAGTCGTTCTGCGACGCTTTGTTTTCCGCCGCGAACTCATCGAGTTGCCTGTCCAACGCGGCCTGCCTCTCCGATTCGGGCAGCTTGCTGTAAAGGTAGGCGCTGCGGATGAAGCGCCATTGCCGATATCGCATGTACGGCTTGCCCAGCGCGTAGCGCTCTTCGGAGGAGAGGAGGAGGACGTCAAACAGGAACGGCGGATCATGGATCAGGCGGTCCATTTCAATATCGGAAAGCGTGGGCAATCGTTCAGCCAATTTTGAGAGGGTCTTCCCGCGTTCCTCGGGGGAAAGACCCTTGAGAGCGTCAGGTTTGACGGCAGCCCTGACCTCATCCAGCGTGATCGGTATTCTTTCGACGTCCAGGTATTCCGCGCCGGGGAGCTTTTCCGCGGAGGCGGTATCGGTCGGACGGGCTGCGTCCGGGGGCGGGCGAACGGGGTCGGGCATCCGCGAGAGATGGACGAGGGCGTATAGCGCAATCGCAACGGGAACCATGCACAGGATAAGGAGGACGGCTGCGATGCGTCGCCAGCGCCGCTTGTGAGGCGGGGATGCTGTCGCGGCGGCGTTATCATCCATGTTGTCTTGTTCTCTGCTCATGCCGGATTGTTCACGGTGTCGCGCCCGGGATGCCGGAGCAAAGAAGCATATTATCGCCCGTTCTCTCCGGCGGCCATAGAAAAGCAGGTCTCCGCAGGGAATGCGCAAAGGGATGCTGGTTTTCGTATCCGGTCAGTGAAGGGAGCGTTTATATGCCAGCCACTCGTAGGGGCGGGTTTGAAACCCGCCCCTACGCTGCCACGCGCCCGTGACTGACGCCGTACTGGTTTTCACGGATTTCGCTTGAAGCCGTCCGCCCCGTTCGCTAATCTATTGCGCCGTACTGTAGACCAAGCGAAATCGAGAACCGCAATCTTTCAAAATTGCGCGTCGCTCCCGATTCGCTTCTCCCAGTATCCGGCGCCGCGCGTTGCGCGGCAGATTCCGGGTTACGCCGGCTGGCAGGCAATCCTGCTCTAATACATGCCGGGGTTTTTCGGTGACGAAGGAGCAACTGTCATGTCCCTGAAGGTGAAAGGCACTTTGTTCGGCGCAATTGCGGCGATGCTGTCGCTGACCACCGCCTGCGCGTGGGCGGGAGAGACCGCCGGAGCAGCGACCCTCAAAACCCCAGCCATCTGGTGGGTCGCCCCTATAGGGGCCGCCCTGGCCCTGGTCATGGCTTACGTGTGCTACACCCTGATGAAGAAGGCGCCAGAGGGCGATCCCGAGATGATTGAGATCGCCGCGGCCGTCAAGCAGGGAGCCAACGCCTACCTGAACAGACAATACAAGATCGTGACAATCGTCTTCATCATCCTTGTCCTGCTGTTCTCATTCCTGGCCTTCGGCCTGGGAGTGCAGAACAAGTTTGTGCCGATAGCCTTCCTGACGGGCGGTTTCTTCTCCGGTCTGGCCGGCTTCATCGGCATGCGCACGGCCACATCCGCCAGCAACCGCACTGCCTGCGGAGCAAGGGAAAGCCTGGACAGAGGCCTGAAGGTCGCCTTCCGCTCCGGCGCAGTCATGGGCCTCACAGTCGTCGGCCTGGGGCTTGTTGACATCAGTGTCTGGTACCTGCTATTGAATTACCTGTATGACAACGGCATAGCGTTCGTTACCGGCTACGGCTCGTTCGACCCGTCCTTCCTGACAGACGAGTTCTGGGTCGAATCCAAGATGGTTGACATCACGACAACCATGATCACGTTCGGAATGGGCGCTTCGACTCAGGCCCTCTTCGCCCGCGTCGGCGGCGGCATTTACACCAAGGCAGCTGACGTCGGAGCAGACCTGGTCGGCAAGGTTGAGGCCGGCATACCCGAAGACGACCCGCGCAACCCAGCGACCATAGCCGATAACGTCGGTGACAACGTCGGCGACGTGGCCGGCATGGGCGCGGACCTCTACGAATCCTACTGCGGCGCCATTCTGGCGACCGCCGCTCTGGGCGCTGCCGCCTGGAAGACGATGGGCATCAAGGGAGTCATTGCCCCGATGGTCATCGCCGGCATTGGCAACATCATTTCCGCCTTAGCCATCTTCGCCGTGAGGACCGAGGAAGGCGCGACGCAGAAGAACCTGCTGGCGGCGCTGGCCAGGGGCGTGAACATCGCGGCTGGGGGGATATTCCTCGCAAGCGGCGCGGTCTGTTATTACATGATCCCGCGCGAGAACGGCCTGTGGTGGAGGGTGTTCATAGCCATGTGCGCCGGCCTGTTGGGCGGCTGGATCATCGGAAAGGCTACCGAATACTTTACCAGCGACGAATATCCGCCGACCAAGGGCATCGCCGAACAGTCCAAATTCGGCCCGGCCACGGTCATCATTGACGGTATCGCGGTCGGAATGCAGTCCACGTGGATTCCGGTCGTCACGCTGGGCGCGGCCATCCTGATCGCCTTCTTCGTTCCCGGTTCTGCGGGCGAAGGCCTTGACGTTCGGATGGGTCTCTACGGCGTCAGCCTCGCCGCTGTCGGAATGTTGGCCACGCTGGGCATCACGCTGGCCACCGACGCATACGGCCCGATCGCCGACAACGCGGGCGGCAACGCGGAAATGACCCACCAGAAGCCGGAAGTGCGTCAGCGCACGGACGCGCTGGACTCGCTGGGCAACACGACCGCCGCCACCGGCAAGGGCTTTGCAATCGGCTCCGCCGCCCTGACGGCGCTGGCCCTGCTGGCCGCCTACATCGAAGAGGTGAAAATCTACGGCGCCAAGTATGCCCCCGCCGCCGAAGTCTACACCTACAAGCCGGTGAAGACCTCCCCGGTGGTCTTCTTCAACAAGAAGACCAAGGATGCCGACCAGGTCTACATGGTTGTTGAAAAGGCTCGCCAGGCTTACACCGCCGAGAAGTTCACCGCTCTTGCGGCGGGACTAAGCGGCGAGGCGGCCCTCGGCAAAGCGACCGAAACGCTGGCGGCGACAATCAATGCCCTGCCGAAGCTGGAGGACGGCCAGGACCGCGGGCAATGCACCCCCGCCATAGCTAAAATGCTGCTTGAAGCGGAAGAGATCACAACCTTCCGCCAGGCCGAGATGGCGCATTATGTCAAGGCGTATGACATCAGCCTGCTCAACCCGCTGGTTGTGGTAGGCATCTTCATCGGCTCAATGATGGTGTTCATATTCTGCTCCATGACACTGAAGGCTGTGGGGCGAGCGGCAGGCGCAATGGTCGGCGAGGTGCGCCGCCAGTTCAAGGAACATCCGGGCATCATGGAAGGCAAGGAGAAGCCCGACTACGCCAGTTGCGTGGCGATCAGCACGGCGGGCGCGCAGAGGGAAATGCTGGTTCCCAGCCTGATGGCCATCGTCATTCCGATCGTGGGCGGCATGGTTCTCGGCGTGGCCGGCATCATGGGCCTACTGATGGGCGGCATGGCGACCGGATTCGTCGTTGCCGTCTTCATGGCCTCGGCGGGCGGCGCATGGGATAATGCCAAGAAGTTCATCGAAAGAGGCAACTTCGGCGGTAAACGCTCCGATCCGCACAAGGCGGCCGTCGTCGGCGACACTGTCGGCGACCCGTTCAAGGACACGTCAGGGCCGTCCCTGAACATCCTGATAAAGCTCATGAGCATGGTCGCCATCGTCAGCGCGGGAGTTGTTGTCAGATACTCCCCGATGATCGCCGAAATGATTGGACTGGGCGGCTAGTTCCGACGCCGCGGTTAATACCGTCGGAATGTTGAGGTATAAAGAAATCGGCGCTTGTCATTGCGGCAGGCGCCGATTTCTTTGTACTCGGAGTAGTGGGGGTAGCACAGTGGACGAAAGATACCTCTATGTGATCGCATAAACCCGTGGAGATCGCTCTTGTTCGGCCCTCCTCCGGCCTCTAACGAGTCCACCTCCCCCCATTTTCCGCGCAACGCGCGTAAAATTGGGGGAGGACGCGCGCAAGTTCGAGTCGCGTTACGCGTCGGCCCGTTTCCCGATATGCGCCGGCACTGCCGACGCCAGCCAGACCATGAACGCGAACAGCGTATAGATCATGATATTTTCCCAGAGCGGGAAGGAATACCGCGTATTAAGGGCTTCCGACCAGTGGCTGCCGATTGTCCGCCCAGCCGCCTTCGCCGCAGCCTTCATGTCCGCGTAGACGAACTCCCACTTGAGCAGGAAATACAAAGTTGTCGAGAATACGCTCAGATACAGGGCATAGGGAAGGGCCAGCCGTTTGCCGTCAAGAAACCTCCGCCCCCCGAAGGGCATCCACCGGAACCAGTCCTTCAGAACGAGCAGGCCATACCACGGAATGCCCAGACCGAAACCGATGAAGGCCATCGCAGCCACCTTCTGATGGACGTGGGTCCATTCGATCTTCCCGATGATCCGCCCGTGCGCCTCCGGGAAAACGCCTACGAGGAACATGCCGGCGCATCCGCCAATGAAAAGCAGCGTCCCCGGCCACACGGCCCACGGCGAGGCGGCGGCGAATCGCCGGTGCAGGTAGAGCATGATCGGAATGAAGGCCGTCCCCTGGAATATCATCGCAATCGTCAGCAGGAACCACGCGGGGGGATTATGCCTGGGGTCGAAACTGCCCATGAAGCTGAACGTGTGCGTCATTATGGAAAACCTGTTCTGCGGCGGATAGAAGAGCCGGCACGCGAAGATCAGTCCCCAGAATATCACGCTCAACAGCACAAGGTGAGTTCTCAGTTCATCGGGGCTGAAATCGCCCTTCAGCCAGCGACGCGCGGTGCCGGATGGCGATAGGGAGGCGTCCTCGATCATGCGGGTATGCTCCGGTAATGCCAGGTTAGGAATCTTTCTGCGGCGGTTTGCGCGGGTTGTCCCAGTTGCGGGCGCCGCGGACGTCGTCAAACAGCCATTTGAGCCTGATCGCGTCGTCCCGGTAGAAGCGCAGCATGTCCTCGGAATGATTTGCCACGTCGCGGGATTTCTCGGCGATCTCATGGAGTCTGCGTCCGGTCTTGGGAATTTCCCCCGGCTTTCCGGAAATCTCCTTCCGCAGTCTTTGCAGGTTGCGCTTCGCTCCTGCGTAGTCGGATTTTTCTCGCGCCTCCAGGGACTTCGCGATCTTCATCACCTTTCGGGCGAATTCGGAGTAGCGGGCGCGCCGGCGTTTCATGCGATCAAACATGTATTCCATGTCGTCAAGCATCTGCATGCAGTGCGCGATCTCCTCATCGCTCAACGGCTCGCCCCTTTCGAAAAGCTCGTTCAGGCGGTTCACGTTGCTGCAGATATCATGAAAGACCGTCTGGCGATCCGCTGATGCCGAAGAGTCGGAGACGTAGCTTCCGTCAACGTGGCGCACGGTCGGCAGGACCATCTCGCCGCCGTCCTCCCAGATGAGCAGGGGCGGCTCATTGTGTCCGCGCTCGACGATGTGCGCCTGACCACGGGCAATCTCGCGCAGCACCGCGCTTCTGTGCGGCTCCGGCGGGAGCCAGCGATTCAGTTCTTCCTTCATTCATCCTCTCCCGATGCCTTCATCCCGCTCAACGCGCGGGGGGCGCGTCATTCGCACTTCCGGCAGCGATAGGCCTCCAACTCCGAAATCGTCGGCACGACCGACGCCTTGTCAACGACGAGTTGCAGCCTCTTTGTCGTTACCGGCTTTTCCAGGTTGACTATCAGTCTGCGGCCGGCGCGTTTGCCTTCGGCGATCTTTTTGAACGATTGGCCGTCCCATGCCTCAAGCCGCCATGACTCGATCCGGTTGCCGAATTCCATGCATTCGTCAATCACGACGCGATCAAGGACGACTGGCTCGTCCCATGCAAGCTCAACCCAGCAACCGCTCACGTCGCCCTCGCGGCTGTTCCAGCGGGTTGAGGCGTTGCCGTCGTTGATTTTCACCGCTTCGTAGCCGCCGGGCCAGGCGGACGATGCGAAGGCTCGCGCCTTGCGCGAAAGATTCTCCGGCAGAGGAACCTGCATCACGACGCTGATCTCCTGCGCGGGGACGCCTTCCGCCTCCACCTTGATCTTGCCGGTCCAGGTCTGGCCGGCGTCGAGGCCGGCCGGATCGGCCTTGACGGCAATGACAGTATTGTCTGGAGTGTACAAGGTGGCGTTAGTATTTTCCGAAACCTGTATTGCTGGCCCCAAATCCGACGCTGGCGGCGTGATCTGGATTTTGCCGTCAGGTGAAGACGCTCGCCACTTGATCGGCTTCGGCCCCAGGTTCTCGATTCGGATTTCCCCTCTCCCGTTCTTCCCAACATGGCAGGTCTCAGGCGAGACCAGTATCGTCGGTTCTTCCAGCGGAACGAATTGCACGGACCACTCGCAACGTTCCAACTCGGGCTGAATCACAATCCTGGCGACGCCGCGATCAGATACAACCTTCACGGTGCCCGAAGATGCGGAAGCTTTTTTCACTCGATAGCTACCAGCGGCAAAGACGACTTCGTATGGATCGTCCTTAACGAGATGCGTCGAAATCCCGTCCGCCTTAATATCACCGGCGCTGCGTGACCATGTTATCTTCTCAAGATCAAGTCCGCCCTGGCTCATGTGTCTGCTCGTCGAGAGAATGACCGGGCCTCCGTGACTCGGGAAGACAACGGCGAATAACTGTCCCTCAAGCGGAGCCATGTGACTGAGAATCTTTGCATCGCTTCTGTGCCGCCCCAGGTACTGCGCATTCCAGTAGTCGTAGACATGCACAGCCATGCCTGGATTGACCGGTCCGGTTCTGGCCAGATCAAGAATCTTCTCAACCTGAGCGTCTTCATAGTTGAACAATCCGACTACGTCCCACGTCCCCCACGGCTTCGCAATCCGAAGGGTGAACGTGTCGTACTTCTTCCAGTTCTCAATGCGATAGAGGTTCACGGGCTTGATGTCGAGCATAGGGAATGAGCGCTGCCACACGCGCATGATTTCCGGCGGGACGGACGTCCATACGTCGTCGGTCAGGAACTGCTGCCCGGTGAGGACTCGCGCCTGAGCGTTGAGTCTTGCGCGTTCGACGGTTGCCGTGTGCAGGTTAGCGGCGGCGTCCGGATCGCTCCACCAGCAGACGTTATTGAGGAAGTTCCAGCGTATCACCACGTCCGTGGCGTGGCCGTCATTGCCGGTGTCGCCGCCGGTGCGGGAGCCGTCAACCGGCCCGATAGCCGTAACCGGCGTGCCCCAGCAGGCGTTGATGAATTTCTCCTCGCCCACGATTTCGCGCCCGATCTGAAGCCCCTTGCGATAGCCTTCCACCCCGTTGCCGTCGCTTGATTTCTCGTAACGGTCGCTGACCTCCGGCTGGCCGTCAATCTTGAAGAAATCGTTGTTCCAAGCTTCGCTCGCCTTGCGCCAGAACTTGCCGTACCACTCGGCGACAGCCTCCGGATTGTTGACGTTCAAGACTGCCGCGCCCTTGTTGCCATAGTTCCAGTTCACGCCGCCGAACGCATGGAGAAATTTGCCGTTCGCGTCGTGAAGGAACCACTCCGGATGATCTTTGGCAACACTTTCAGGCGCGACAGCAAAGGGCGTGAACCATATGCCGGGGATCAGCCCCTTCGATCGGATGTAGTCCGACAGCGCGCACATGTAGGCGTCGTCGTTGAAGAGGTAGTTGTCGTCAAGCTGGAAGACGAGTCTTTCGGCGTAGGGCAGCAGGTTCTTCGCAACCCAGTCAACCTGCGGGAAGAGCCATTCCTTTCTCTGCGCCGGTTTGCCCTCCCAGCCCTTGATGCCGTACCACGTCATGGCGACGACGGGCGCGGTCTGCCACGCCCCGCGCTTGCGCATGGGGGCGTAGTGTTTGATGCCAAGTTCGTCGCGGTAGTAATGACGCCGGATTTTGAGAGAAACGAGTCCCTTGCCGCAGGGCGCTCTCGCGATAACGCGCAATGGCCCCTTCCCACGATCGTTTTGCCGCCACCACGCAACGGACGATTCCGAGAAAGCCGTAATCGCAAGATCGCGCTCCGGATCGAAAAGGGATTTGGCCGAATGGACTTCCGCCGGGCCGAGAGTTGAAAATAGAACGTCCTGTTTGTCAGGCTCCTGATCCCCAAGAATGGCAGGCATGGCCTTTTCGCCGAGGCAGGACTCCGCTTCTATTATGACATCTTTGAAGCCCTCTCCAACCGTAGCAACATCTACGGTTCCATTGTCCGAAATACGAAAGGTTATGCTGAAACCGTTTGACAGGCTTAATCGCAGTTCCTTCCTTTCCTGATCACAGACCGCCGAGGGCTTCAGAGCAACATCGTCAGTCGAGAACCTTGTCTTTATATTCGATGAAACCACGGCAATCCTGTCCAGCAGCTTCCCGTATTCCGCGTCGGATATGGAGACCGTGCGGTTCTCAGTCGAGAACGCAACGCTGACGCCGGCGTGGGTGAGCGTCTCGTCGGCCCGCGCAGCGGTCGCGGCGAAAAATGCCGATGCTAATGCGATACAGACGAATCTTGCAGACATGATTTCCTCCCTAGAGTCCGGCAGGACGCCGATAGCGACGGAGGTTTCCGTCGCGCCGCAAGGGCAACGTACCCGCCCCGCCCATAACGGTCAATAAGCGATTCGGTAAGAGTATTGCATATTCCGTCCGACTCAGTTAATTTATTTCCCCTGCAAGGCGGCGGAGCTTGTTTGCCCGGACGCGCCTCGGCGGGTATAAAACCTGCGCCAAATTTCACGGCTGATTCCCTGTGACGGAGATCAGCCTTCGGGAATCATCCCCCCATGCTCGGAACGCCATCCGAGCCGGCCGGCCAAACCGGCCTTTCACACAGGAAGGAAATTAGATGACGAAGAAGAAGGAAACGCAACTCGTGGAGAGAGAGAAGCCGAACCTCATGGAGGATCAATTCCCGCACGACGAGCCGCCGCGCATAACTTTCGACGGCCCGGCGATAGAGATCATGGACGGGAAGAAATATGAGATTGACCTGACGAAGATCAAGGATCGCGACATCCATATCACCGACACAACTTTCCGCGATGGCCAGCAGGCGCGCGCCCCGTACACCATCCAGCAGATGCTCCAGCTATACGACCTTCTGGCGCAGCTCTCAGGCCCCCATGGCGTGATCCGCAATACGGAACTTTTCGTCTACAGCCGCAAGGACCGTGAAGCCGTGACGAAATTCCTGGAGCGGGGATACGACTTCCCGAAGGTCACCGGCTGGATACGCGCCGAGGAGGCCGACCTCCACATGGTTGCGTCGGTCGGAATCAAAGAGACCGGAATGCTTACCTCGTGCAGCGATTACCATATCTACTGGAAGCTCAAGAAAAACCGCGCCGGGGCCCTTGAACACTACACCAGGATGGTCAGGGAAGCCCTCAACAAGGGCATACGCCCCAGGTGCCACCTTGAGGACGTGACGCGCGCAGACATTGACGGATTCGTCGTCCCCCTCGTCCAGGCCTACGAGCGCATCAGCGAGGAAGTCCCCGAGGACATGAAGGTCAAGATACGGCTCTGCGACACGATGGGCTTCGGGGTGAACTACCCCGGCGCGACATTGCCGCGCAGCGTGCCGAAGCTGATCCTGAAGATGATCCACGACTGCGGAATCCCGTCCTCAAGGCTTGAGTGGCACGGGCACAACGACTTTCACAGGGTCTTCGTCAACGGCACGACCGCGTGGCTCTACGGGGCGGACGGGCTGAACTGCACGCTGGTCGGCATCGGCGAGCGCACCGGCAATCCGCCGCTTGAAGGCGCGATCTTCGAATACATCGGGCTGAAGGGCGGGATGTGCGGGATTGACACGTCGGTCATCACGGACATTGCGCACTACTATCGCTCAATCGGCACGCGGATTTCCGTGCGTTACCCGTTCGTCGGGGACGATTTCCACAAGACCCGCGCCGGCATCCACGCCGGCGGACTGGCCGCGGACGAGCGCATCTACAGCATCTTCGACACGAAGAAGCTCCTCAAGCGCCCGTCGGAGATCATGATCACGGACAAGTCCGGCTCCGAGGGCGTATCGCTCTGGGTGAACAATTACCTGGGACTGCACGGCAAGAACTGCCTGGGCCGGACAAAGATGGTCAAGATCATGCGCTGGGTGGCAGACCAGTACGACGTCCACGGCCGCCTGACCTCGATTTCCGACCGGGAGATGGCCGAACTGGTCAAGCAGTACCTGCCCAAGGAGTTTGAGAAGGCTGAAAAGGAAGGCCGCCTGACCTACGTCCATCATGACGAGTAGGGCGGGGGCGCTAAACGCATAAAGACAGGAAGGCCTGCCGTCCCATTCGGACGACAGGCCTTTCTTCTTCCGGCATTACATGGCCTGCGATTCCATGCCGCATGATTCACAGATTGACGAAAGCGTAATATGGAGGCAAATCTGATGAATCTCATCCCGCCGACTCTGATTCTCCTCCTTCTGGGCGCCGCCGAGTCTTCTCCTGAACCGCAACCTCCGCCCCCGCCGGTCTTCAAGCTTTTCGACACCCCGCTGCGCGATACCTCAATATGTCTGGCTCCCGATGGCTTCTATTATCTGACCGGCACGGTTCAGCCGTTCTGGGATTTCAACGAGGGCATTCGACTCTGGAAATCGCCTGACCTGGTCCATTGGGAATCGCTCGGCATGGTCTGGCGCTACGGCGATAGCCCCTGGCATAAGAAATACCTGGAAGCGCGGAAACCAATCTGGGCGCCTGAAATCCATTACCTCAAGGGCGCGTTCTGGCTTACCTACAGCATGCCTGGATGGGACGGAACCGCGAAGACCTCCGGCTGCGGGCTTCTGCGCAGCGCGACGGGCAAGCCGGAAGGGCCGTACGCGGACGTTCAGCCGAACGAGCGCATGGGCGACGAGATTGACGCGACGCTTTTTGAGGATTCGGATGGCGCGGTGTACTTCGTCTGGCATTGTGGAAAGATCGCGCGCATGAAACCGGATATGAGCGGCCTCGCGGAACCATATGTCAGGCTCAGGACGACATCAACCGATCCGGCGCCGAATCATCATTCCAATCTCTGCAAGGGCATATTCGGCGCGGACTCGTTTGACCACGTGGGATATGAAGGCGTCTTCCTGTTCAAAGCGAACAATCTGTATCACCTCGCCTGCGCGGAGATGATTGACGGGCGTTATCATTGCATGGTCGCTACGTCATCCGACATAAAGGGGCCGTACAGCGAGAGACGGATTCTGGTTCCTGACGCAGGTCACGCCACGCTGTTTCAGGACAAGTCCGGCGCGTGGTGGTGCACGTTCTTCGGAAACGGCAAGCCCGCCCCGCAGATAGAATTGCCCGGCTTGGTCCCGATGCGGTTTGACGCTGCCGGACTTATGCGGCCATGCCTATCGCTGCCGTCCAGCCTGCATTTATTTGAACGGTGATGGGAGTTTCGGCTCTAACCCGGATGATTTTATCAGCGCCCGGCGAGAACGCAGATTTATCGCCCGTGCGTCCTGGAATCGCGCCTCGGCCCGGTCCTTCTGTTCCGGTTATGGTCGGGGCTGTGATTCTCCCCTCCCTCCCGGCGCTCCGGAGCGTTCTGCCGCCCCGACCGCGCCCGGGGTCTTCCGCCACGGCGGGAGTTTCCGGACGACGGGCGGGCGGTTCCGGTCCCGCGAGAATGTCCGGATGCGCGCGCGCTTGACGGCACGCGATCCGCCTCTTCCACGGGAATGTCCGACCTGACCAGCGGCAGCTTGGCGGAGATCATCTTCTCAAGCTCCGCCAGCGCCCGGCGATCCTCCCGCGTCACGAACGTCGTGGCCATTCCGCAGGCCCCGACTCGGGCGGTGCGGCCGACGCGGTGGATGTAATCCTCGCAACTGCCCGGGAAATCGTAATTGATGACGTGCTCGATGTCGGCAACGTCAAGCCCGCGCGACGCGATATCCGTCGCCACCAAGACGCGGTTGGTCCCGTCGCGGAAGCCGGCCATTGTCTTCTCCCGCTGGGATTGCTCCCGGTCGCCGTGCAGACGTCCGACTTGAAAGCGGCGGGACAACGCGCGGGCCAGTCGGTCAACCTTGCGCTTTGTGCGCGCGAAGATCAGGACGCGCCCCTTGCTCTCCCTGAGCAGGCTCATGAGCAGCGGCGTCTTGCCTGACTCCTGAACGTCGTAGAGGTTCTGCGTGGCGCTGGCCACCGGCGTAGTCCGCCCGACCTTGATCCGAACAGGCGAGCGCATGTGCCGCCGCACGAGTTTCTCGACCTCATCCGGCATCGTCGCCGTGAACATCAGCGTCTGCCGTTCCTTCGGCAGCGCGTTGATGATCTCCACGATCTGCGGCATGAAGCCCATGTCGTACATCCGGTCCGCCTCGTCCACCGCAAGGATTTTGATGTCCTTGAGCACAACTGTGCGTGAGCGAATGTGGTCAATGAGCCTTCCCGGCGTGGCCACGAGGACGTTGGGCCAGCTTCGGAGGGCCTTGTAGTCCTCCTTGATGGGGATGCCGCCCACAACCAGCGCCACGGCGATGCCGCTGGACCTGCCGAGGTTCTGGAGCGCCTCGGCCGTCTGCTGCGCCAGCTCGCGAGTCGGAGCCAGGATGAGAGCCGACATTTCGACCTTGCCGGCGGTCTTTTGAATGATGGGCAGGCCGAAGGCGGCGGTCTTGCCGGTTCCGGTCTGGGCCAGTCCGATGATGTCCTTGCCGCTCAGCGCGGGGGGGATGCATTCGGCCTGGATGGGGGTGGGATTCTGATACCCCAGTTCCGCCACGTCCCTGAGAATGTTTTCCGAGAGTCCGTACTGGGAGAAATTACTCCCGTTCTGATTCGACTCCACTACTGAACACCTTTCACAAAAAAGCGCCTCTCGAATGATCGTCGGGCGTTGCTTTCCGGGCCGCACCTCTCCCAGTGGAGAGCCGTCCGGCCCGGGGCGACGAGGAACGCTCATGCGTTCTTTGCCTCGTCTGGCGCCCGGCTATTCGTTGTTCCCTGCGGGCGCTCTGTCAGTGAAGGTTCCGCTTGATGCGTTTGCTCCTGAGCGGTCGGATGAAAAACCTGACGACACGAACCGACCGATGAGCATTGGCTGGTGAAAAGATAGCAAGAAACCGAGATTATAATTCCCTGGCTCCAACCACTTGCGTTGCCGACCAATACTTCACTTATGAAGATTATAACGGGGTTACAAGACAAATGCAAGCGAAATTTCCACGGCCGCTTTCGTTTCTCTGGGTATGCACATGACTCAAGTCCATGCTATATGTTGTACTCTGGTCTGAAGCGCTTTTCTCCGCGTGTTTCCGGGCGATGTGCCGGCGACACGCCAGCAGCCTGTTGGGTCGAGAGATAGAACATCGGGCGCATAATGCGCCAGTTCACCGAAAACCTGTCCGGAGGGCCGGTTCCATCAAGTTCTTGTGAATGGCTCAGGTCACGAGCCAAGCCATGACAGCCGCAGGCAATCGCATACTTCATCTGGCAGACGGCGTAAAGGATTTCAATGCCGAATGGTGTTTCAGTCTCCAAGGAATAGCTTCCATGTCCAGACATACTACATATGACCCCTACTGAAGTCATGTGCATACCCAGATTCGTTTCATTGCATGACCTCAGACGCCGGGGTAAAATCGCCGTTATGATCGGCGGTCCAATAATATGGCGGGAGTGGTCCGAGGTGGTTCAGAGCAAGCGGCAGTACCTTGCCCGGGCCGTCTATCTTCTCGTTTTTCTGGGGATCATGCTGGCGGCATGGCCTTCCGGGCCGAACATGACCCGCACGCTGCTTGAGAACAGCGGCCATGCGTTCACGGTCGGTCTGATTTGGCTTCAGATGATCGTCGCCCTCGTCTGGCTCCCGTCCGTGGTTGCAGTTTCTCTGGCGGCGGAGAAGGAGACGGGGAACATCAATCTGCTGATCATCACCCGCTTGAGCGCGCTGGAGATATGCGCCGGGAAGTTGCTCTCCCACCTGGGCTACATGTTCATCTTCCAATTGTTGGGCTTCCCGCTTTTCATGCTCGTCATGAACATGGGGAGCGTATCGCTTAGGGAGATACTGGCGGCTGAACTGGTGGTGGTTGCGACGGCGCTGCTGGCGGGCGCGGCAGGCACGGTTATTGGCTCCATCCGCAACAGAGCCGCGAAGACCGTCAGTTCGGCTTATCTCTGGCTGGCGCTTTTCCTGGGGCTTTTGAGCATACCTTCGGCCTTTCCGAGGTGGGCTTCGGTGTCGCTTCTCAGCCCCATTATTGCGGCTGACGAAGCTTTGAACGCATCCGTCGGGTCGTTCCCGGGGATTCCATTCTGGCAGAGGATTCTTCCCTGCTTTGTGCTTGCCTTGGGGCTTACCATAGTAGCCCTGCTCTGGGGAGCCTTCAGGATAAGGCGTTATCCGGAGGAGGCCGACTCGAAACTGCCGGAAAAGAGATCGTTCAAACTGCGGTGGTTGACGGAGTTCTGCTTCAGCCTTGCCTCGCGCGGTCGCGCCCGGTCTGATGCGGTTCTGTGGAGGGAGTTGCGGGTCAGCCTGCCGGAGGGAAACGCCGCGTCGTCCGCCGCTCTTGTGCTTGGCTTGCTTCTTCTGTGTGGTCTTGCTTTTGTAATGGTTTTCTGGCCAATGGAGCGCGATGCCGTCTTCATCAGCTTCAAATCCGCCGGCGCCATGCGCATGCATGAGCTTGCCAAGACGTGCGTCGGTTTCAGCGTGCTTTCGCTGGCGGTCATCTTTGGCATCTCTGGAATGAGCGCGGCCACGCACATGGTCCAGGACCGAACCAGCGGCAGCCTCCTTCTGCTGGCGTCCACTCCGCTGGACGCGAACGACATCCTGCTTGGCAAGGCGCGCGGGCTGGTCCGTTATTTCGTCCTCATGTCCTCGACCATAATGTTTTTCGGCATTGCGACGGCCATATGGGGTTATATTGTTGAATGTAGCGCCAATAAGCGCGGATTCAGCCATGACGCTGAAGCTTTTGGGGGATATTGCATGGCCATATCTTACATCCTGTCCTTCTACTTCCTTCTTCAATTTCTGGTATATCAGGGCGTGGCGCAGTCAATGGACGCCCGAAACCTGCGTCATGCAATATCCAAGACGATGTTTGTCCTGCCCGTCGGCGTCGCAATACTGGTCAGCATAGTCACAGTTCCGGCGATACTCACAGCGCTTTTCCTTGACGCGGTCTTCGGGGTAAGCGCTTCGGCTTCAATTATGCTGGCAATCGCGTTCTGGACGCCCTTGCTTTCGGCCTTTATGGCGGCCGGCTCGCGGTCATACCTGAGAAGGCGGGCGGTTGATCTTCTGAATACGTTCCTGGAGACTCACGAGGTTCCCGAGGGCGATTCGGAAGGGCCTGCCCCCGCGCAACCGGTTGCCCCCTTTTCATCCGAAAAAGCATAGAAACAGACGCTCCGAATTGACAGTCGCATTCCTGTTCATATCTCTTGCGGTTTTCCTGCTGCTGGAAGTTCCCGTGGCGGCTTCGCTGGGGCTTTCCGCCGGGCTGACGCTTGCTTTTTTCAATCGTTCCGCGTTGCTCGGGATTCCGAGCATTATCTTTGCCAATCTGACGACGCCTGCGCTTCTGGCCATTCCATATTTCATCGCGGCCGGCATCGTGCTGGGTCGAAGCGGGATATCGGGGCATCTGATCGGCTTCGCGCAAATGCTCGTCGGACGGATGCGCGGGGGCTTGGCAGTTGTCACCGTAATCGTCTCGATCTTCCTTGCCGGGATATCGGGCAGCGGGCCTGCCGACGTCGCCGCGCTGGGTCTGGTACTCATTCCGGCCATGACCGCCGCTGGCTATAGCAAGGATTTCTCCGCAGCGCTCATGGCGGCCTGCGGCGGCATAGGCATCATCATCCCGCCCTCAATTGCGCTCATCATCTACGCCCTTGTGGCGGACGCATCCCCGGAGAAGTTGTTCCTAGCCGGGGTGTTGCCCGGTGTGATTGTCGGCGCGGGTCTGATGGTTTATGTCATAATCAGTTGCCGCAAGACACAACAACCAAGCGATGCGCCTCGGCCCAGTCTGAGAGAGTTTATCTCTGCATTGCGCAAGGCCGTGTGGGGGCTTGCCGCGCCGGCGCTGATTCTGGGCGGCATCTACTCCGGACTCTGCACGGCGACAGAGGCCGCAGTCGTCGCGCTTGCGTATGCCGTGGCCGTGGAACGCCTGATTTATCGCGCCATGACGTGGCGGCAGCTTTTCGGATGCTTCCGGGACGCGGCGACGACTACCGGCCAGATACTCCTGATCGTGGCGGCAGCGGGCGTGTTCTCCTTCGTGATGGGGCTTCTTGATGCGCCGCAGTCATCCACGCTATGGCTTGTGGGAATCGGCGGCGGAAGGATCATCTTCCTGATCCTGGTGAATGTTTTGCTGCTGCTTGCCGGATGTTTCCTTGATGCGATAAGCATCTTCTACGTCATCGTGCCCCTGCTTCTGCCGGCGGCGGGACATTACGGCGTTGATCCTGTTCATTTCGGCGTGATAATCACTGTGAACATGGCCATCGGGCAGGTTACTCCGCCGGTCGGCGTGAACCTTTTCACGGCGGCCGGAATATCCGGCGTTCCGGTCTGGGACATTGCGAAGCGCGCATTGCCACTTGTCATAGTGGAACTGGCGGCGCTGGGCATAGTCACTTTTATCCCGTGGCTGTCGCTCTGGCTTCCTTCTTTATTGACTGGCGCAGCGAAGTAGCCTATACATTGCGGCGGAAAAATCGCGTTACCTCTTGATTGAAGAAGGGGAATTCCTTTGATTTTGCCGATTCTGCGCGAAAGGCTGCGCGTATGGGCGATAAGAAGAAAACATGCCTCGTAATGGACATTGGCGGGACGAACTTCTCTCTCGGCCTCGCCGAACAGGGCGGAAGGTTGCTGGAATGCGTCCGGGAGGCAACCGACCGCGAAGGCGGGGCGGATTGGATGATCGCCCGGCTGACTGAGACTGCAAAGAGTCTCATGGCCGCGTCGTCCGTCAAGCCGGTTTCCTGCGGGATAAGTTTCGGCGGGCCAGCGGATTTCGAGAGGCAGATTTGCCGAAGCTCAACTCACGTTGGGGGGTGGGCGGACCTCCCGCTGCCGAGGCTGATTTCCGAATCGCTCGGTATTCCCGCCGTCATGGACAATGACGCGAACGTCGCCGCCCTCGGCGAGCATCGCTACGGCGCGGGCGTCGGGCTTTCCAGCATTATCTTCTACACGGTCAGCACCGGAATCGGCGGCGGCATAATCCTGGACGGCAAGCCCTATCGCGGCAGATACAGCGCGGCGGGCGAATTCGGGCACAGCCCCGTCTGGCCCGGCGGCCCGGAATGCCCGTGCGGCAACCGGGGTTGCCTGGAAGCCGTCTGTTCCGGCGACGGAATCGCCCGGCGCGCCCGCAAGGCCGTCCGGGGGAAACCGGAGGCGGGAAAAATGCTCCTGGCGTCCGCCGGCGGCGACACAGAGAAGATCACCGCCAAGCTCGTTTTCCAGACCGCCCGCGCCGGTGATTCGCTGAGCCATGAAATCATCGAGGAAACCGGGCGATACTTCGCGATGAGCATCGCCACCGCCTTCAACGTTCTCGATCTTGATCTGGCCATTTTAGGCGGTGGCGTGAGTCTGGCGGGGGAGCAACTTCTCGCTCCCATCCGTGAAAACATGAAAAACCACCTTTTCGGAAACGCAAGAAAGACGGCGCGCGTGACGACGGCGAAGCTGGGACTGGACAGTTGTCTGCTCGGCGCGCTCGCCCTGGCGGAGGAGACATTCGCATGACGGACGACGGAGCATTCCTGAACGGCTATCTGGCGGATCTGCGCGGCCTGCTTGACAAGATCAAGGTTGATGACGTTGCGCGCCTGGTTGACCTCTGCCGCGAGGCGAAGCGCAACGGCAGGCGCGTCTTCGTCTTCGGCAACGGCGGCGCAGCGGCCACGGCGTCCCACTTCGCCTGCGACCTGGGCAAGGGCGCGTCGCTGGGCAGATCAAAACGCTTCAAGGTCCAGTGCTTCAACGACTGCATGCCCTGGTTCTCCGCCATCGGCAACGATCTTTCCTACGAGGACGTCTTCGTCGAGCAACTTGAGAACTTCGCCCAGCCCGGCGACGTCGCCATCGGCGTAAGCGCCAGCGGCAACTCCCCGAACGTGATAAAGGCCGTAAAGCGCGCCGCCGCGATCGGGTGCGAAACGGTCGGAATCTGCGGCTTCAAGGGCGGGCGGTTGAAAGACGCCTGCAAGCTGTGTATCCTCCTGCCTGCGGAGGGTATGGGACAGATTGAGGACGCGCAACTGGTCGTCCTTCACATGGTCGCCTATGCCCTCATGAGAGATGAAACCCCGGCTAAGGTTCAATAACATCGGGCGCATCGCGTTCTGGACGGCGCTTCTGGCGCCGCCCGGGATAGCGCTTTACAGCCTCGGCAGCGGGATCGTCATCCTCGGATGGCTTGCGCCGGAATTGTGGGGCCCGTGGGCGGAGACGGTCGCCGGGATTTCAGCATTATCGCTTGATATTGCGCGCGTCCTGCTGGGCGTCGCTTTCTTCGGTTTTGTGATTGACCTCGTCGTTCTTCGCAACATCTTCATAACGCGCCCGCCGTTGGCCGTGCGTCCGGCTGAAGGGCGCGGAATCGTCGCCGTCGGGATGACCGCCTATAACGACGAGGACGCCATCGGCGACGCCGTAAAGGATTTCCTGAGCTTTCCGGCGGTCAAGGATGTCATTGTCATTGACAACAACTGCACCGACCGAACCGCTAAGGCGGCCCGCGAGGCCGGGGCGATAGTCGTTGAGGAAACGCGCCAGGGATACGGCTTCGCCTGCATGAGGGCGATGGAGGAGGCGGCGGCCCGCGCGGACATAATCGTCCTGGTCGAGGGCGACGGGACCTTCAGCGCCCGGGACCTCGCCAAAATGCTGGCGTATCTGGAAAACGTGGACATGGTGCTCGGCACGCGCACAACGCGTGAGCTTTCCGCGCCGGATTCGCAACTGGACTGGATGATGAATCCCGGCAACCAGGTCGTGGCGAAGCTTATCCAGTTGCGCTGCTGGGGCACGCGCCTGACGGACGTGGGCTGCACTTACAGGGCCATACGGCGGGAGGCTTACGAGAAACTGAAGCCGAGGCTCAGCGTCGGCGGGATGCACTTCTCCCCGCACATGATCATTGAGGCGTTGCTCCTGCCGATCCGGACAATTGAAGTTCCCGTCACCTTCCGCAAGCGCGTCGGCCAGTCCAAGGGCGTCGGCAACCGGCGACTGCGCGGAATGTGGGTGGCCCTTCAGATGCTCTGGCTTATAATGAAGAGCTGAGGAAAGAGCATGAGAAGGATGCGACTGCTGCCCGCTGATTCGGCCAGGATGGTTCTGGTTTCCTTCCTCGCCGTCATTCTGCTGGGGACGCTTCTGCTCTGGTCGGACGTCAGCGCGCGGAACGTGCCGACGACCTTCATTGACGCGCTCTTCACCGCGACGTCGGCGACTTGCGTCACCGGTCTGACCGTCGTTGACACCGGAACCCACTTCAACTTCTTCGGCCAGGCTATCATACTTCTGCTAATCCAGGTCGGCGGTCTGGGGGTCATGACTTTTGCGACGTTCTTCTGGATAAAGTTCCGCCGCCGTGTTTCTCTGACAAGCTCTGACGCCGTCCTGGATTCGCTTTCGGCCCACTACGATCCCGACATGAGCGACGTGTTAGGGCGAGTTCTCCGTCTGGTTCCCTTCATTGAGGCCCTCGGGGCGATCATCCTAACGATCAGATTCCTGTTTGCCGGAATGAGATGGCACAGGGCAATCTGGTGCGGCGTGTTTCACTCGATATCCGCCTTCTGCAACGCGGGCTTCTCGCTTTTCAGCAACAGTCTTGAGGATTATGTTGCGGATCCAATCGTCAATATCACAGTAATCAGCCTGCTGATCACCGGCGGTCTTGGATTTCCGGTTCTGGTAGACCTTCAGAAGTGGTCCGAGGCGCGCAAGGTCGGACGCCGTTATTTATTCCAGTTTCATACCAGGCTGGTTGCTTATTCAACGATCGGCCTGCTGGCGTTCGGGGCGGTGGCCGTCTATTTTCTTGAAATGCATAATACGCTGGCATCTCTTTCCCCGTCCGGGAAGATTATGGCCAGCATTTTCGCCTCCGCAACGCCCCGCACGGCCGGTTATAACACGCTGCCCATGGGGAAACTGGAGCCGGCTACTTTATTCCTTACTGTTATTCTCATGTTCATCGGCGGTTCGCCGTGCTCCACCGCCGGCGGCGTCAAGACGACTACGATGAGCGTGCTGCTCTTGCATGCTTTGAGTCGTTATCGGGATCGTGAACAGGTTACGCTGGGCAACCGCGGCATCTCATCGGAGGCCATTGACCGTTCCCAGGTTATTGTCTTGCTTTCAGTTACGACGTTGACTATCTTTTCCCTTGCCGTCCTGAGCGCGCAGAAGGGCGTGGGAACGCCCATGGGCATGGTTTTGTTCGAGGTGTGTTCCGCCTTCGGCACGGTAGGGCTTTCGACCGGCATAACGAGCCTTCTGACGCCCGGCGCGCGGGTGGTTATCTCGCTCCTGATGTTCGTCGGAAGGCTGGGCGCGCTGGCGTTTGTGGCCGGCCTGACGCTCCCGAGCCAGCGCATAAAAATCCGTTACCCGGAAGAACCGGTCATAGTGGGTTAGCAGGATGCTCAGATACGCGGTCATAGGACTGGGAAACTTCGGCTCCTACCTCGCCACGCGTCTCCACGAAAACGATTGCGAGGTTCTGGCCATTGACAGTTCCCCGGATAAGGCCGAGGCTGTCAAGTCCTTCGTTGACAAGACGGTCATCCTGGACGCCACCGACCGGCGCGCCCTTTCGGCCATGAGCCTTGAGACCTATGACGGCGTAATTCTCTCCCTGGGCGACAGGATCGAGGCCAGCGTCCTTTGCGCGCTGCACCTGCGCGAGCTTGGCGTGCGCAACATCATGGCCAAGGCCATTAATGACGACCACGGGCGCATCCTTTCCCGGCTGGGCGTCAGCGAGATCATTTATCCCGAGAAGGACATGGCCATCCGCCTGGCCAACCAGTTGAGCTGGAAGAACGTCATCGAGTACATCCCGCTGGCCCCGGGTTATACGATCATGGAAATCGCCCTGCCCAAAGACCTCATCGGTAAGACGCTGCGCGAGTCGCAACTGCGCGCGCGATTCAACGTGGAGGTTATCGCCGTGAAGGAACTGGTTCCGCCGCGGGTGAACCTCGTCCCGGCTCCGGATACGGTATTGAAGGATTCCGACGTGCTGGTCGTGCTGGGGAAGGACAAGGACCTGGAGAAGATACGGCGGGAGGGATAGGCGGGCCAGGGCGCGCGCCCGCGGGGCAAGGGTTCTCAGCGCCGGGACGCGCGCAATACGGGAAAATAACTTTTCTCATATAACATCCCGCTCATTATCAAGGATTCAGAGGCGCTGATGCGGGATTCTGGATTCTGAAGCAGATGGATTCCGCGATATCCCGGCCCGCTATCATCCAGGCCTTGTTTTCTTCCGGCAGATCGAACTGGCGGATGATTATCCCCTGTCTCAGGCGCGCTCCAATCCGCTTGAATTGGTCGCCATGGTATCGCTCAAGGTAGTCAAGATAAGCCTGGTCAAGAACAATAAGAAAAGCATCGGTCCGAATCCTGGCTTCGATAGTATCTGAATCCAAATACTCCATGACCATGGGAGAGTCTTTCGGTGGCATCAAGTCCGGCGTAACTTCGTTGGTTATTGAGTTCCATCCCAGTGCGGGAGGGGCGTACATGGACGCAACCACCCATATGCACTTGCCATTACGCCCTGTCGCGATGTTTGCAAGCTCCTCGATCTGGACCGCAACACAAGCGCCTTTCTTGTAAGCATTCATTTTGGACGTCATAAGCGATATGCCGGCAGCGACGCTTGCCAATGCCAGCGACACCATGGCCGCGTGATATAATTTAAACTTGCCGGCCTGGCCGGACGCGAGTGCCGCCAATCCCTCGATCGCGGCATCCAAGGGTTTCTTCAAGAATCGCGGCGGAAGCATGGCAGCGACGATGCCCAGGATAAAAAACCCCTGTCTGTAATACCGTGGCCTGCCCATCATCGAGAACAGGGGAATGGCCAATTGCGTCAAAGCGCCAATTACCAGCCACCGCGGCGCGATATCCTTTTTAAGAAAAAACACGGATAGAATCGCTCCTGCAATAACAGGGATGTTAACAAGACACTGTTGAATGACAAGCGTGATATGGCGATCAAGATGAGACTCCGTCATTCCTCTAGTATGGCCCAGGAAGGACCTTATACACTCTTCCGGCCATATCCAGAAAGGCGCCAGCCCGATCAGCGATATGCCGGAGACGAACGCAAGCGCTCGCGCAACACAGCGATAAGTGTCAATGTGGAAAAGCGTTTTCTCCCGGTTCCGGTAATAGAATAACGCCGCAAAAGGTACAACCAGAGATGCGAAGAAGTTCAATTTCAGTATTCCGGCAAACGCCAGCAGGGAACACCCGTTGACAAAATCCCTGGTCGAGCGATTCTTCGCTCCGTCACAACCCATGACTACACCAAGCGCAGCCGCATAATCACATATCCAGTCAGGATGCGTATGCAGCGGCGGAGCCTGAAGTTGAGGCATACAGACCAGCATCAATGGCAATCCAATGAAACATGTTGCCGGACCGAAACACCGCCGTGAAAGACGCGCGACAACAAGCGTGGCGACGCACATAAACAGCAGCGTGGCGAAACAGGGCAGAATCATGTATTCATTCAGGCGTTCAACCACGTGGCCCCTGTAGTCGGCGCAGGTCAATCCTTTCACAAGATGCATATCGAGCCACATAATTGATGCGATCACATACTGTATGACATAGTTAGGCTGGTCGTTAAAAGGCGGATAACCCGTGCGCGTCACAATCTCCAGCGCTGACAGCAGCGCCCTTCCGTCAGCGTCATAACGCACAAAGGGTGGAATGGCTACAGCGACCTGGAACCACCCCCAGGACAGCACGATGCCGACTGCGCAGACCATCAGCGCGCTTGATATCTTTTCCCGGCGGGATTCTAGGAGCATGAAACCGGCTCTTTTTCATCCGGATTTCTTACGGCAAGTTTGAATCCGGCATTTCTCCACTCATTTGAAGCGCGGGTCAGACGGGCCAAATCCCGCTTAATGCTTTTGCCAAAGGTCTATCGGTCTTTCCGCCTTTGTTCTGAACGGCAGATTGACCTTCTTTCCCGTCCCCGCGCTCTGGTAGGCCGCGAAGATGATCTCCAGCGTGGCCCGTCCGTCCTCCCCGGTCTCCAGTGGCTGCCTGTCGTTGGCGACGCAGTCAACAAAGTGCTCGAATTCCTGTGGGAAGCCGTAGTTCCAAGCCTCTTCATAGATTGTGAATGACCAGCCCCTGGTCGAGCCGGCCTTCTCGACAGCGTATCCGTAGCCGTCGGCGCTGTAGGTCTCGATGGAGTTTCCGTGCAGCAGGTCCGCGTAGGCGACGCCCTTGGATCCGTAGACCTCCGCGCGGTCGTCCATCCCGCCGGGTTTAGCCCAGCTTTCCTCGGCGACGCACGTCGCGCCGCCCTCGAAGTTCACGATTATCACCGCGTTGTCGTCGCCTTTCGTCTTGTCCTTGTGGACATATGTGCCCATTTCGGCAAACACGGAAACGGCTTTCGGCTTGCCCAGCATCCAGCGGAAGAACTCGAATGCGTGGCATCCCATGTCAAGCGTCACGCCGCCGCCGGATTTCTCAACGTCCCAGAACCACGGCGAGTGCGGACCGTCATGTTTCTCGGACTGCTTCACCATGTAGACCTTGCCGACAGCGCCTTCGTCCACCAGCCTTTTCATGCGGACGTATTTCGGGGTGAAGCAAAGCTCCTCCGCGTACATGAGCTTCACGCCGGCCTTCGCACTGGTCTTTATCATCAGGTCAGCTTCAGCCAGGTTCATGCAGAGCGGTTTCTCGCAGACGATGTGTTTTCCGGCAGCCGCCGCGTCACAGGTAGCCCGGCAATGGAGATAATTCGGACATCCGAGAACGACCATGTCCAGATCGTCCATTTCAAGCATCTTGCGGTAGTCGGTGAAGGACTGCGCTATGCCGTGCCTTTTGGCGAATGCCGCGGCGCGGCCCTTGCTTGGCGACGCGACGGCGGCGATTTCCGCCCGGGCGACGCGCTTGAGAGACTCCGCGTGAATCTCCGAGACGAAACCGGAACCTATGAGACCGACTTTTACTGTTTTCATTGCCTGATCTCCGCTGAATCCGCATCTGCCATATCTGATTGTTATGACGGAAAGTCCCACAACTCAGTGACTTGAATGGCGTGTTGAGTCTACACGGCTTGAGCTTCTGCATCAAAGCTTTTCGGGCATGGGGATGGTGTGGGATTTGTTTTTGAACATGGTATAGTATGCTCCTTGTGGATTGGCTGGCGGAAACGGTTGTGTTGTCACAAGAGTCGGAGAAATGCTTTCATTCAAGGGAGCGCGGTGAACGACAACGCACAGACAACAACGCATTCATCTGGGGGCTTGTTTTCCATGCCGTCCGGCAGCCATGAGCGATTGTTCAGGCAGGAAAATGCTCATTGGTGGTGCCGCGCGGTAAGGCGGGGCGCTTTAGACGCGTTCCGGAGGCACGGAAAGGGGCCTTTGTCGCTGGTGATTGACGCAGGTTGCGGAAGCGGGGGGATGTTGCGGGAACTGGCAGGTTACAAAGCAGTGTTTGGAGTGGAACTCGCTCCCGAGGCGATAGAGTTCGCGGCCAGGCAGACCCCCCATCCAATCCTGCGCGGAAACGTCCGGCAACTACCATTCCTTAACAATGTTGCAGACGTTGTCATGTCCCTTGACGTTCTTTGCAGCATTGAGGGTGATTTCGAAGTTGAGACGATCCTTGAGTTCAGGAGGGCGCTGAGGCCGGGCGGATTGCTCATGCTTAATCTCCCCGCGCACAAGTTCATGGCCGGCGCTCATGACAGGTGGATGGGAGTCAGAAGAAGATACGAATCCCACGAGGTCAGGAATTTCATAGCCGGGGCGGATATGCGCCTGCTTGAAATCTTCCACTGGAACATGTTCCTGCTTCCCGCCGGATACATCATTCGAAAGCTGACTGACCGAAGATCTGACAAGCCGCACAGCGACCTCGATGTTACGCCGGCATGGTGCGATCCGCTATTGTATCGCTTCATGATGATTGATATCAGCTTCTGCCGGTTGATTTCGTCGCCGGTCGGGGCGTCAATATTCTGTGTCGCTCAGAAACCTGAATAATACACAACCGTGGACAGGACGGCGACACACACACATATAAACCACTTCCCGGCTTTTTGGAATGAGAAAGATTGACATGCCCTATCGGTTTTACTGCACAGATTTGATAAACACGGAAACGCCGCTGATTTCCAAACGAAACACATTTCCCTTTGACGTTCGGGATATATCGCAGGCGCTATGCGCCACGAAATACGTGAATGGCAATGCCGGGGCTGTCACAATGGCAGAATCAAATGTCGCGCCGGGGGTTGTTCTGTCACATTGGCAGGAGATTCTGAAGCGATGAAGCATGGCGTATCATCTTCAATACCAATATGATATGACATGAGTGTCATCTCGTTGATTTCTGGCGCGATGCTTGGCATGAGCTTTGCTTTACAATAGTGCGCCAGAGAACTGTTGTTTTTTTGCCGCATGTAATGTCTATTCGTGAAAGGGCTGAAGGAGGTCCTCTGAAATGGCAGCAAAGCAGTTGACTTTGAACCAGGAGGCACGCGACGCCCTGACTCAAGGCGTGTCAAAACTGGCCAGGGCCGTGAAGGTTACGCTTGGCCCGCGCGGGCGCAACGCTGTTTTGGACAAGGGTTGGGGCAACCCGACCATCACCAAGGACGGCGTCACCGTGGCGGAGGAAATCGAGCTCTCCAACAAAACGGAGAACCTAGCCGCGCAGATCGTCAAGCAGGTCGCATCAAAAACCAGCGATGTTGCCGGGGACGGCACGACGACGGCCACAGTGCTGGCGGAGGCGATATTCCTGGAGGCGATGAAGCAGATTGCGGCGGGCGTTGATCCGATGAGCCTGCAACGCGGGATGCTCAAGGCGACGGACGCGATGGTGGCGGAACTGAAGAAGATGAGCACGCCGGTCGAAAGCGCCGCGGCAGTCGCCAGCGTGGCGACCGTTGCCGCCAATAATGACGCAGAAATCGGCAAGCACATCGCCGGCGCGATGGATAAGGTGGGCCAGGACGGGGTCATCACGGTCGAGGAGGCCAAGGGCATTGACACCGTCGTGGACGTGGTAGAGGGGATGCAGTTCGATCGCGGCTACCTTTCCCCGCATTTTGTGACGGACGCGGACGCGATGGAAGTCGTTCTGGAGAACTGCCTTATTCTAATCCATGAGGAGAAGCTCTCAGCCGTGAAGCCACTGGTTCCGCTTCTAGAGAAGCTCTCCAAGGCCGGCAGGCCGTTGGTGATCATCGCCGAGGATGTTGAGGGCGACGCGCTGGCGACGCTGGTGGTGAACAAGCTGAAGGGAATCCTGCAGGTGGCCGCCGTGAAGGCGCCTGGCTACGGCGACCGTCGCAAGGCCATGATGGAAGACATCGCGATACTGACTGGCGGCAAGGCGATCTTCAAGGACTTGGGCATCGAGCTGGAGAAGATCGGCGTCAACGATCTGGGCAAGGCGAAGAAGGTCCGCATCAACGCCGACAATACGACGATCCTTCAAGGCGCGGGATCCGAAGCGGCCATCAAGGGACGCATCGAGCAGATCAAGCGCGAGATCGAGGAGACGACGAGCGATTACGACCGTGAGAAGCTTCAGGAGCGCCTGGCGAAGCTTTCCGGCGGGGTGGCGCAGATAAACGTCGGGGCGTCCACCGAGACGGAGATGAAGGAGAAGAAGGCGCGCGTCGAAGACGCGCTGCACGCTACCAGGGCCGCGCGCGAGGAAGGAATCGTTCCGGGCGGCGGGGTTGCGCTGCTGCGGGCGCGGGCCGCGCTGGACGGACTCAAGCTCGAGGGCGACGAGGCGATGGGCGCCGAGATCATCCGCAAGGCCGTGGAGCTGCCCGCGAAGGTCATCGCCGAAAACGCAGGCATCAGCGGCTCAGTCGTCGTTGACAAGATACTGAAGGAAACCAAGAACCGGAACTGGGGCTATGACGCGGATCGCGGCGAGTACTGCGACATGGTCAAGGCCGGCATCATTGATCCCACCAAGGTGACCCGCTCGGCGCTGCAGAACGCCGTAAGCGCGGCGGGATGCCTTTTCACCACCGCCTGCCTGATAACGGAGATTCCGAAGAAGCAGGCTGCCGGAGGTCCCGGCGGCCCCGGCGGGCCGGGCATGGGCGGAATGGGCGGCATGGGTGGCATGGGCGGGATGGGCGGAATGGGAGACATGGGCATGTAGCCCCTGTCCGCCGCAACGGGATTCAGAGATTCAGAAAAAGAAACATTTCATTCAAGGAGGTTTGGAGCATGGCTTCGATTCGTCCCCTTGGAGACAGGATTGTTGTGAAGCCGGTTGAGGCTGAAGAGCGCACGGCCGGCGGGATCGTTCTTCCGGACACGGCGAAGGAAAAACCCCTGAAGGGGAAGGTCATCGCGGCGGGAGACGGCAGGCTTCTGGACAGCGGAGAGAGGGCGCCCGTCGCCGTGAAGGCAGGGGACACGGTCCTCTACGGCAAGTATTCCGGCACGGAAGTCAAGGTCGGCGGGGAAGAATACCTGATTCTTCGCGAGAGCGACCTGCTGGCGAAGATTGAATAATTGCGGGCCGGCATCCCGGCTCCGAGTCCCAAAGACTGGGAGGAGAAAAGAAGATGGCAGCCAAGCAGTTGATGTTTTCCGACGAGGCCCGCAAGAAGATACTGAAAGGCGTGCGGCAACTGGCCGCCACAGTAAAAGTCACACTGGGTCCGACGGGCCACAACGTCATCCTTGAGAAGAGCTACGGCGCGCCGAAAGTCACCAAGGACGGCGTGACGGTGGCCAAGGAAGTCGAGTTGGAAGACCCCTTTGAGAACATGGGGGCCAAGATGGTCAACGAGGTCGCCAGCAAGACAAGCGACATCGCCGGCGACGGGACGACCACTGCCACCGTGCTGGCCGAGGCGATCTACGTCGAGGGCCTCAAGGCGGTCACGGCCGGCGCCAATCCGATGGCCGTCAAGCGCGGGATGGACAGCGCCGTCGCCGTTGTCGTAGAGGAGTTGCGCAAGCAGAGCAAGAAGGTCAAGGGCCGCGATGAGATCGCCCAGGTTGCGACCATTTCCGCCAACAATGATGCCAGCGTGGGCAACCTGCTGGCGGACGCGATGGACAAGGTCGGCAAGGACGGCGTGATCACAGTCGAGGAATCGAAAGGCACGGAGACCACGTCGGACTTCGTCGAGGGCATGCAGTTTGACAAAGGTTTCATTTCGCCCTATTTCGTGACCGACGCGTCCAACATGGAGGCGGTTCTTGAGGATTGCTGCATCCTGATCCACGAGAAGAAGATTTCGAACGTGCGCGAGATGTTGCCGCTGCTTGAGAAGGTGATTCAGGCCGGCAAGGCGCTGCTGATCATCGCCGAGGACGTTGAGAACGAGGCGCTGGCGGTGCTGGTAGTGAACAAACTGCGCGGGGTGCTTAAGTGCGCGGCGGTAAAGGCGCCGGGATTCGGCGACAGGCGCAAGGCAATGCTTCAGGACATTGCAATCCTCAGCTCCGGCAAGATGATTTCCGAAGACCTGGGGATCAAGCTGGAGAACGTGACGCTGGCCGACCTGGGGCGCGCCAAGAAGGTCGTTGTTGACAAGGACACGACCACAATCATCGAAGGCGCGGGCAAGAGATCCGACATCCAGGCCCGCGTTGCTCAGATACGCAGGCAGATCGAGGAGACGACGAGCGACTACGACCGCGAGAAGCTCCAGGAGCGGCTTGCGAAGCTTTCCGGCGGCGTGAGCGTCATCCGCGTAGGCGCGCCCACAGAGGCAGCCATGCAGGAGCGCAAGGCGCTGGTCGAAGACGCGCTGCACGCCGCCCGCGCGGCCGTGGAAGAAGGCGTGATTCCCGGCGGCGGAGTCGCCCTGATCAGGACGATTCCTGCAATTGCCGAGGTTCGCAAGCGCCTGCGCGGCGACGAGAAGATCGGCGCGGACATCATCGCCAAGGCCCTTGAGGCCCCGCTCAGCTCGATAGCGGAGAATGGCGGGATCGAGGGTGACGTTGCGGTGGCAATCGTGCAGGAGCTTGGCGGCACGAAGGGGCTGAACGCCCGCACGGGAGAGTATGTTGACATGCTCAAGGAAGGCATCATTGACCCGACGAAGGTGACGCGCAGCGCGCTGCAGAACGCCTCCAGCGTCGCGGGGTTGATGCTCACCACCGAGACGATGGTGACGGAGTTCAAGCAGGACGAGGACGAGGAAGCCCTGGAAGGCGCAGTTCGCTGAGAGGGCGTCCATGCCGCCTTTCACGCGGCGGGACAGAAATCGAAAGGGGCATGGCCGCGGCTTCGGCGATGCCCCTTTTCATTTTGACCCTGCGGCGAATGTGGCATATACTCATCAAGCGGGCGTCAGCGAGTGTTTTTCTATTGACGGCGCCCCGGAAAACAGCGATTGCGCATGATGGCACAGGAAACAGATTACTACGAAATACTTGGCGTGGAACGCAACGCCGGCGAAGATGCCATTAAGTCGGCGTATCGAAAGCTGGCGATGAAGCACCACCCCGACCGCAATCCCGGGGACAAGGAGGCGGAGGAGAAGTTCAAGAACCTTGCTGAGGCCTACTCCGTCCTGAGCGATCCGGAGAAGCGGCGGCTGTACGACGCTTATGGCGTCAACGGACTTCGCGGGCAGCAGGGAGGATCGCACCCGTTCGGCAATGTGGAGGACATTTTCCGCTCCTTCGCCGACATTTTCGAGGGTGAGGGGGGATTCAGCGACGTCTTCGGGTTCGGACGCCGCAGGGGCGGCGCCAGGCGCGGAACAAGCCTGCGCTGCGACATAGAGATGGACCTGGCCGAAGTAGCCGCCGGGGCAGCCAAGCGGCTGGAGATAGCGCGGACCGAATTCTGCCCATCATGCAAGGGGACAGGCGCGAAAACCGGGACAAAGCCTGCGCCATGCGGGTACTGCCGAGGGGCGGGTTACGTCACACATTCCCAAGGGTTCTTCAGCATGAGGACCCCATGCCCGAAGTGCAGGGGCAGGGGGCAGGTCATCGCGTCGCCTTGCCCGGACTGTTCCGGACAGGGGACGATCCAGAAGCGGGTTGAACTTGAGATTAACATACCGCCCGGAGTCGCCAACGGGACGCGCATCTGCCTTCCCGGCGAGGGCGAGCCGGGAGTCGCCGCAGGTCCGCGCGGGGACCTTTACTGCGACATTCACGTTCTGCCGCACCCGGTCTTCGAGCGGCGCGGCGCGCACCTGATCTGCGAGATGCCGATAGGCATGGCCGTCGCCGCGCTGGGCGGGGAGGTCGAAGCTCCAACGTTGAACGGAAGACAGAAAGTCACAGTCCCGCGGGGGACGCAGACCGGCGACGCTCTTAGAATCAAGGGGGCGGGCCTTCCCGACGGCGATAAGGGGCAGAAGGGCGACCTGCTTGTGCAGGTCTTCGTCGAGACGCCACACAAGCTGAGCGCCCGGGAAGAAGATCTTCTCAGGGAACTGGCCGAGATCGAGAACCAGAAGGTTACGCCGATGCGAAAGAACTTCCTTGACAAGGTGAAGCAGTATTTCACCCAGACCGGCAAGTCCAAGGAGGCATAGAGAGCCATGACAAACACCGGAGACGACGCGCCGGCAAAACCGGCGCCGGATAATCAGGATCCCTGCGACACCGCGGAGTTCACTCCGGAGACAAGCGCCGAGGCGGACCAGGATTCCTGCGAGATGACGCCCGAGAAGGGGCCGGAGGAGAAGGATTCGGTCGTCACGCTCAGCGCGGCGGACTACGAGAAGCTCCGCCGGGCGGCGGACGAACGAAACGACTTCTTCGAGCGGTTGCAAAGAGCAGTCGCCGACTTTCAGAACCTTCAGAAGCGCGTGAAGCGGGAGCAGGAATCCTTCAGGAAGTTCGCCGTCCAGGATTTCGCAAAAGCGCTGCTGCCGGCTATAGACAACCTGGAAAGGGCGCTGGCCGCCGGAGAGACGACGCAGCAGACTGACGGGCTGATAGAAGGCGTGCGGCTGATTCTGGAGCAGGTTCGCTCATCCATGCAGTATTTTGGGATCACCCCGATAGAATCTGTAGGGCTTCAGTTCAATCCCGACTGCCATGAGGCAGTCATGCAGGAGGAAACGGCGGAGGCCGCGCCGCTGACCGTAATCCGGGAGCTTGAACGCGGATACCGGCTGCACGAGCGCGTTCTGCGGCCGGGCAAAGTCGTTGTGGCGGTTCTGCCCCGTCCTAAGCGGCAGCAGTCCGCTAAGGCCGGAGCACAGGAAGTTGAGGAACACATTGAGGAGCCGCCGGCGGATTGAGCATCCCGCGGACGGATAGAAAAGTCAGACAAAAAAATGCCGACATACGAATACGAATGCAGCAAGTGCGGCCATCGGTTTGAGAAATTCCAGTCAATCAAGGACGCGCCTTTGAAGAAATGCCCCGAGTGCAAAGCCAACAAACTGCAGAGGCTCATAGGCATTGGCGCGGGCGTGATTTTCAAGGGATCGGGATTCTACGAAACGGACTACAAGCGCAAGAGCGGATCATCCGGCGGATCTTCCGCGCCAAAGTCCGACAGCAAGGCAAAGACTGATTCCGGAGGCGGCGCGTCTGCCGGCAAGGATGCCAAGCCTTCAAAAGATTGAATGCCGGACCTGCCGCAAACCTCTGAAATTCAGGAAGATAGACGATCTGCCGTTCTTTCCGTTCTGTAGTGAGAGGTGCAGGCTGCTGGACCTTGGGGACTGGCTGGACGAGAAGCACGTGATCAGCGACGAGATCAGTCAGCCCGGTGAAGATGCTGATGGCCTGACGCGCGGGGAGGAGAGTTGAAGCCATGAAGGAAGTCAAGGGCTGCTGGACGGACGTGGCGCAGTCATACAGTCTGGCCTTCGACATCAAGAAGATCATGCTGGGCCTGGGCGCGGTGGTTGGCGCGTTCCTGTGGGTCACCGTTGCGGCATACGCATATGACGCCGTGGGGGGGGCGTGCGATAAGGCGCGGGGGCTTGCGGACTTGGATTTATACAGGTGGTTCACGTTGACAGGCGCGGCGGAAGTGGCGCGCGGCGTTGTCTCGATGGGCAATCCGTTCGCCTTCGAGCTGAAGCACGCGGTTGCGGCGATAATTTTCGACGCGGGCTTGTTTGCCATCTGGGCCTACTTCGGGGGGAGCATCTGCCGGCTTTCGGCGTTGGAATACGGGCGGGATGAGATTCCGGCGATGGGGGAGGGCATGGCGTACGCGCGGCGGAAGTTCAGCGCGTACCTCTTCACCCCGCTTGCGCCGTTCTTCGGCATTCTAGGTTTCTCGATCTGCCTCCTTGCGCTGGGACTGCTGGGCAGGATTCCATACGTCGGCCCGGTCATTCTCGCGCTGGGGCATTTCGGCGTTCCATTCCTTGCCGCGCCGATAGCGTTCATGGCCGTTCTCGGCATTATCTCCTTCGGGCTGATGGCTCCGGCGGTCAGTGTTGACGGCAAGGACGCTTTCGAGGGTTGGAGCCGGGCGTTCGGATACCTGATCTGGAGTCCCGGACGTTTCTTTGCCTACTCGACGGTCGGGCTTCTGGCCGGGGCGGCGGCGATACTGGTTGGAGCTTTATTCTGCGAGACGGCGATAGCGGCCTCGGTCAAGTGTGTGGCGCTGGGGCTTGGCTGCTCCGGGGAGTGGTTCGCGTATGACTGGCGCGGGCATTGCCCGTGCGCGTGCGCGGCAGGATGCTCATCCGCCCTGCAGGTTCCATCCGGCGCGGCCGGGATGAACTCGGCCGCCAGCCTGGCATTCTTCGTTTTCATGATGATGCGCGCAGCCGTCGCAGGATTCGCAGTAGCGTATTATTTCTCCTGCAACTCGGTAATCTACCTTCTCATGCGCAAGGCGGTGGATCGCGTTGACATAAAGGAAATCTGCGACCTTGAAGAGGCAGACGAACTGGCCAGAGAGACCTCCCTTCCCGCCCCGCCCATGATCGGCGTTGAGGGGGCTGATGACGCCGCCGCAGATCAACCCGGCGCTCAACAGAAGCCCGCGAGCGATGGAGAGATGCCGGGAAATCCGGAAGCAAAGGACGGTCAATGACCGTCTGACATCCCCGCCGCCGGAAAAATCGGCAACCTGAACAAGGATTCCGCTGCCCCCATATGACGGATCAACTCCCAACCGTTGTCATCGTAGGACGCCCGAACGTGGGCAAGTCCTCTCTCTTCAACTGCGTCGTCGGCAGGCGCATAGCGATTGTTGACGACATGCCCGGGGTCACCCGAGACCGTTTGTCAAGCGAGGCGGAGCGGAACGGACTTCGCTTCAACGTCACAGACACCGGCGGAGTCGGAATCGTTGACCGGGACGATCTTTCCGAAGAGGTCGAGAAACAGATAACGATGGCCTGCGAGGAAGCGGACGTCATCATCCTGGCCGTTGACGCAAGGGACGGGCTGAATCCGTACGATGAGGAGATCGCGCGAAGACTCCGGACGCTCGGGAAACCGTGCATTGTGGCCGTCAACAAGATTGACCACCCGGGGCTGGAGATTGAGAAAGAGCAGTTCCACAAACTCGGTTTCAACGACGTTTTTCCTGTCTCGGCCGTCTCGAAACAGGGCATCGGAGAGATGCTGGACCGCGCGGCGGAACTGCTGCCGGCGCAGGCAGGAGAGACGGCTCCGGCAGGCGAGGACGCGCTGAAGATAGCGATCGTTGGGAAGCGGAACTCCGGCAAGTCAACATACGCCAATGCGCTGGCGGGGCGGGAGCGCGTGATCGTCAGCGAGGTGCCGGGTACGACGCGCGACAGCGTTGACATACGCATCAGACGAGGGGAGCGGGAGATCATCCTGATTGACACCGCAGGGATGCGCAAGAAGCGCCAGGTGAAAGACCCTGTTGAATACTACAGTGTTCACCGCGCGCAACGCTCGATACGCCGTTGCGACGTGGTCATACACGTCATGGAGGCCCCGGCGGACATATCGCAGGTGGACAAGGATATCGGCGCGTACATCATTGAGGAATTCAAGCCGTTTGTGCTGGTTCTGAATAAGATAGACCTGACGGCGGGGGTGAAGCGGGCGAAGTTCATCCAGTATGTCCGGCAGCAGTTGCAGGGGGCGGCATTCGCGCCGATATGCTTCATGAGCGCGATGAAAGGAACAGGGATAGATGATCCCCTCAAGGCGGCGTTCAGGCTTCATGAGCAGGCAAGCTACAGAGCGCCGACGGCCGCGCTGAACCAGGCGCTGCATGACGCGCTTCAGGCGCGCAGCCCCGCTGCGACCGGTCGCGCATTTCCGAAGCTCTACTATGCGACGCAGGTCGAGACCAATCCCCCGACTTTCGTGCTGTTCGTGAACAAGCCGGAGCTTTTCAGCACGGATTATCGGAGATACCTGGCAAACCACATTCGGAAGAACCTTCCATTCCCGGAGGTTCCGGTGAAGATATTAATGAGACGCCATACGTCAAGGAATGGCGGCAGGGAATCCAAGTGAGACGGGTAGGCGCGGGAGAACTCAGTAATATGGGGAGCTTGTCTGCGCCACGTCCTCCGCATGTCGGGGATCATTGACTGACCCATTAGGACCTGGGCTGCTTTGTCCTTGACACTTTACCGTCCGGACGGTAAAGTTTGCGGCCTTATAAGACGGGATGGGTTTGCCGAGTCGGGATTAAGGGGAAACTGCCTGTGAAGGACATGAACAGGACGCGGCGGACGGGTCGGAGGCCAAACTCCAGAGAAGCGATTCTTGACGCCGCGGAGTCCGTAGTCGCGGACGTCGGCGCGTCGCATATGACGCTCGACGCGGTAAGCGCGAAGGCAGGAGTCAGCAAGGGCGGCCTGCTTTACCATTTTCCGAGCAAGCAGGCATTGTTGCGCGGGATGGTCGAGCGGCTGATCGGCAATTTCGCGGCGGCCCGCGAAAGGGAGGCCGCCGGACTTCCCGAAGGCCCTTCCCGGTCACTTAAGGCGCATGTCCTATCCTGGTCGCCACGGAACCGCAGGCGCGAGAAGCTTATGGCGGCGCTGATCGCCGCCGCGGCTCATGACCCCCACCTTCTGAAACCGGCCACGGAAGCCTACCGCAAGGCATTCGGAGAATTCATCGCCGGCGGTCTTCGCCCTGAAAGAGCCGCCGTCATCACCATGGCAGTAGACGGTTTGAGCATACTGCAACTGCTTGGGATGTTCCCCTTTGACGCCGATCAGCGCAAATCCATCATTGAGGAACTGCTTCGCTTGGCCGACGAGGTTTGACATGTCTGGAACGGACGGAAGCCAATGACAATCCGGACGGAAAACATGCCCCCAGGAAAACGCAACCCCGGACGCTTCCCGCAGAGCGTTGGATTGTTAATCGCGTGCATTCTAATATGTTTTAATGGTTGTGGCAGTTATGACGGGGAGAAGGTCAGGCGGGACAGCGACGCGGAATATCGCGCCGCATCCGTCGAGACATCCAAGAGGGAGCTTGCCCAAAAGGAGCCATTAAACCTTGACGATTGCATAGATATCGCCCTTCGCAACAATTATCAGGTCAGAAGGAGCGAGATTGAAGCGCGGATTGCGTCGCTTGACCGCAGCGTGGCTTTTGCCAATTTCCTGCCCGAGGTGAAGCTGGCCGGGAGCGCGTATACTATTGACCGTCAGCCAATGCATTTCGCGGGCCAGAGTCCATCGGGAAGTCCGATGTACATGCCCATGCAGGATCAGGACGTGCAGACAGCGTCATTGCGGATACAGATGCCGATCTTCACCCCGGCGGCGTGGTTCCTGTATGCCGCCAGGAAGCGAGGCGAGGAGATCGGCCAACTGGTTCAGGAATTTACGCGCCAGACTGTCATGATGGAAGTGACGGCGCAGTACTTCAACTGCCTTTCGCTGAGGGATCTGACGCAGGCCGCCCGCAGCCATGTTTCAGCCGCAAGGCAGTTCCGGGACGATGTCGAGGCGATGAGGGCGCGCGATCTGGCCAGCGATCTGGAGGTTGAGGAGGCGCGCACCCGGCTTCTTGCGCGGGAAACGGACCTTGGGAGGCTTGAGCGGGCCGAACGCTCGGCAAATATTTACCTTATGGGGCTGATGGGACTCAGACCGATCCGCCCGTGCATTCTTGAGGATAGCGCGGACCTCAAGACTCCGGAAGGAACGCTCTCCGAGCTTATCGCGCAGGCGATGTTCAACCATCCGTTGTTGAAGGTTGCGGACCGCAACGTCGAGATCAACCGCCAGATGGTGAAGATCGCGATTGCGGACTTTCTGCCCAGCATAGTCGGTTTCGGCGATCTTGCCTATACGACGGACTCGTTCACGAAGTATTCAACGTCATGGACGATGGGGTTGTCCGGCGTGATGACCGTCTTCAACGGTTTTGCGAACGTAAACCGATACAAAATCGCGCGAGAGCGGGAGAAGGAGGCGTGGCTCCGGCGGGAGGAGGCGTGCCTGACGGTGATCCTGCAGATACTCAGGGCGCAGACGATATTGAGCGACGCGCGGGCGGACTGCGCACTGGCGCGCAAGAACGCGGAACTTGCGTCAATGCGGCTCTCCCACGCCCAGCAGGCGTGGAAGGAAGGGCTGGTGTCCCCGACCGAACTGGCCGGTGCGTTGGCTGCTAGAGACTACGCTGAAGAATACCGAAAGATCACGGAGCACAGTTTGCAGATCAGTATCGCGACACTGAGACACGCCATGGGAGAACCTGCGACGGACAGAAGCGGGAAGGAAGACGGAAATGAAAAGTAAATCGGCGGGAAGGCTTGCGCTGATCCTCATCGCGCTGGTCGTGATCGGCTACTTTGCTTACGGGCGCATGGGAAAGCTCAAACAGGCACGGAAGCCGGCGGAGAACGCACAGACGGCGGTCCGCGCGATTCCGGTGGTCCTCGCGGAAGTTCAGGTCCGTAAGCTTGAGGAGACGGTAAGCGCGAAGGGAACGCTGGAGGCGCGCAATTTCGCGCTGGTTTCGCCGCGAATCCCCGGGGTTCTTGAAGAGGTTGCCGTCCGCGAGGGCGACGATGTAAAGGCGGGGGAGACGGCGCTGCTCCGGACCGACAGGCTCAAGCTTGAGAAAGCTGTGGAGATTGCCAGGCAGAATCACAAGGTGGCGACATGCGCCCGGCAGGAGAAGGAGGCGTATCTCGAAAAAATCGAGGTCGAATTGCGCAAGGCGAAGGCCGATTACGATCGCTACAAATCGCTGTTGGAAGAGAAAGTTGTAACCCGCAACGCGTATGAGCTGATGGAGACCTCGTACGACAAGGCCCGGGCTTCGCAGGGACATGCCGCCAGCCTTCTTCAGCTTGCCCGCGAGGAGGAGACCAAGGCGGCTTCGGCGGTCGGGATCGCCGAGAAGGACCTGAAGGACGCGACGGTGCTGGCGCCCATAAGCGGGAAGGTCAGCCGGCGTATGGCAGAACCGGGGGAGATGGGCGCGCCGGGGATTCCGGCGCTGCGCATTGACGACTTGACCGCGATCGAGGCGTCGGCATACCTGCCGGGACAGTATTACGAGCGCATAACAAAGGGGGAAACGCGCATAAGGCTCGGGGCCAACGGCCAATGGTGGGGCGAATACGCGGTTTCCTACAAGTCCCCGACGGTTGATCCGACGTTGCGGACTTTTGAGATCAAGTGCGACCTTGCCGGGGACGGGGCGAGAATTGTTCCCGGCGCGCTGGTTGACGCCGTGGCCATCTTTTCTCAGCGGGAAGCCGTGGCGGTCCCGTCCGAATCGGTTCAGCGTCGCGCGGGCGGCCTGGCGCTATTCATCGCGGACGGCCAGATTGCTCGGATGAAGATGATACAGACGGGGCTGGAGTCGGACGGCTGGATTGAAGTAACTGGGGGGGAGATCAAGGCGGGGGACCGCGTGGCGGTCAAGGGCCAGTTTCTCCTCAACGACGGAAGCGTGATCACTGAACAGAAGGCGAGGGAGTGATGTTTCTCTCAAACGCTTCCGTGAAACGTCCTGTCGCAATGAGCTGCCTCATCATCGGTCTGACGATGCTGGGGCTGAACGCCTATCGCAAGATGGGGCTGGAGCTTCTCCCGCGTGTGGACATTCCGTTCATCACGGTGATGACGATCTATCCGGGCGCGTCGCCCAGCGACATCGAAGTTGACGTTGCGAAGAGGATCGAGGACGCGGTGGCGTCCGTTGACGGCCTCAAACACGTCACCTCGACCTGTATGGAAAATGCCGTGCAGACTCTCCTGGAGTTCCATCTTAACATTGACGTGAACGTGGCGGCCACGGACGTGCGCGAGAAGATTGACAAGGAGGTAAGTAAATTTCCGTCCGGGGTCGAAAACCCGATCATAATGAAGTTCGATATCAACGCCATCCCGATAGCGACGATCGCGCTGTCCGGAGACGTTCCGATTGACGAGTTGTACGACTTTGCCGACAACGAGCTTCGGGACCGGCTTTCGGCGATTCCTGGGGTGGCCAACCTGGAGCTTATCGGCGGCTCGGAGCGGGAGGTCCATGTGCTTCTTGACCGCGATGCGCTCTTCGCCGCGGGGCTGACGTCCATGAACGTTTTCCGCGCCCTGCAGGAAGGGATTGACACGATACCTTCCGGGCGCGTCAGGGAGAGTGTTTCGGAATACAGCGTCCGTTTCGACGCTGAATACGATACTGTAAAAGAGATAGGCGAACTACAGGTGGCCGGGGGAAAAGGGCCGCGCCGTTACGTGCGCGATCTGGGCGCGGTCATCATGGCGTCCGAGGAGCGGCGGCAGGAATCGTTCATCAACGGCAGGCCGTGCATCGGAATCCGGATCGTAAAGAAGGCGGACGCGAACGCCGTACAGGTTGTGAATAACGTAAAGAAGGCCCTGGATAAGGTGCGCAGAACGCTGCCGGGCGGCATGGACATTGTATGGGTAACGGATATCGGCTCCTTCATACAGGCATCGGTGGACAGCACTACAAGCAACATCATCACGGGCATTCTGCTAACTGCCGGCATACTCTTTTTCTTCCTGTTCAACGTCAGGTCAACATTCGTGGTATCCGTGACCATGCCCGTGACGGTGATAATCACCTTATTCTTAATGCAGATGTTGGATTATACATTGAACATGCCGACGCTTCTTGCGCTGGGACTGTCGGTCGGCGTTCTGGTGACAAACTCCATCGTGGTGCTTGAGAGCATCATGAGCCATTTTAACCGGACGGGGGACGCGTGGAGCGCGGCGCAGAACGGCACCGGGGAAGTGGCGCTGGCGGTGGCGGCCAGCGCCGGGACGAACATAGTCGTGCTGTTCCCCATCGGCATGATGAGCGGGTTGATGGGCAAGTTCTTCGGGCCTTTCGCGTGGACGATGCTGCTTGTGAACGTAGTGTCGCTTTTTATTTCGTTCACGCTCACCCCTATGCTTTGCGCGGCGTTGCTGAAGAAGGGAGCGGCGGAAGGCTCATTTCTGACCCGCATGGAAAAGCGCGTCAACGGCTTCCTCGACGGGGTTGTGGGTGATTACGTCGGCTTCCTGCGCTTGATCGCCCGGCGCCGGTGGACATGCGCTCTGATCCTGGTTCCGGCTATCCTTGTCTTGTTCCAATCCCTGTCTCTCGGATCGAAGATCGGGTTCAGCTTCATGCCCAAGCAGGACAGGGGCGAGATAGTCGTCAAGCTGGAATTTCCAACCTACCAGAATCTTGCCGAGACCGTCAGACGAGCGAAGGAGGTTGAGAAAAGGCTTCGGGACATTCCTCATCTGACGTATTGCCTTACAACCTGCGGAAAGGTGGAGGGCATCATCGGCCAGTCATCCGAAGGCGTATATCTCGCCCAGATACTCCTGAAGTTCACGGTCAAGACCGAACGCGAGATCGGGATTCATGAGCTTGTGGCGGAGGTAAGGAAGCGATTGGAAGGCGCATCGGACTGCATAACGACGGTCAGCATTCCCAGCCCGGTGGGCGGGCAGGAGGTGCCGATAGACATGGAAATCGCCGGGGCGGATCTGGGGGAGCTTGAGGCCATAGCGCTTGAAGCCATTCGGACCGCGTCCGCGATACCGGGAATTCTTGAGCCGGACACGTCGGTCAGAGCCGGCAAGCCGGAAATACGAGCGCTGCCCAGGAGGGCGGTGCTTGCCGACATCGGCGTGGCTCCGCGCGAGGTTGGGTACATGCTGCGGGCCAACATCGAGGGGTTGAAGGCGGCCACGCTGAAAAGGGGGGACAGGACATACGACATACGCGTCAAGTTCGCCGAGGAGCCGGGAAAGAACCAGGTGGCGGAGTTCCAGTTCCCGGCCGGGCGGGGGGCGACGGTTGCGCTGGCGAATTTCGCGGATATTAAGGACCGGATAACGCCGATCCAGATCACGCGCAGCGACAAGCGCCGCATCGCCAAGCTCTACTCCAACCTGTCCCCGGAGCTCCCCCTCGGAATCGCGGTGCAGAAAATCAGCGCCGCCATTGATGGAAGCGGAATTCTGCCGGCGGGATACGAGTATGTCTTCCGGGGCGACTATGAAAGGATGAGCGAGAGCATTGCGGACTTTCTGGAGGCGGGTATCCTTGCCGTGATACTGACTTACCTCATTTTGGCGGCCCTGCTGGAATCGTTCCTGCGCCCGTTCATCATATTGACGACGATCCCGATGGGGCTTATCGGAGTCATGTGGGCCTTGTACATAACGGGCACGAGCATGTCTATGTTCGTACTGCTTGGGAGTGTCATGCTGATCGGAATCGTTGTGAACAACGCCATTCTGATCATGGGCCACGCGCAGACAAACCGCGAGCACGGCGAAGAGATTCATGAGGCCATGCTTGACGCGGTGCAGGCCGAATTCCGTCCGGTCATCATGATCACTTTCGCTGCGATCCTGGGGATGTGGCCGCTGGCTGTGGCGAAGGGATTGAGCAGCGAGATGGCAAATGGGATCGGCGTTTCGTCGGTCGGCGGGATTGCCATATCCGCCTTGCTTACGCTGCTTGTCATCCCGGTCATATATCTGCTTTTTGCCAAACGCGCAGCGGATCCCGGGAAATAATGCGAATCATACATCTTGTGCGGTTAATCTCCGCTGCGGGTGATGGAATCCAGCGCCGGGTGTGTTATCATTATTAAACAGGTTCCGGCTGAAGGCGCTTTTTATAAGGGCGTTTTCTTGCGCCCGGACGCAGGACATTGGTCTTTGCGGAATTGATCCCATTGATTGCGCAACAATGAAATCCAGCGGGAAAGAACTGTTCCGCCGAGCGGAGGCGTTTCTCCTGCGATTGATACGCAGCCGCTCCACGCCGCACCAGATCGCGCTTGGGGCGGCGATAGGAATTTTCATCGCTTGGACGCCCACGCTGGGCTTCCAGATGGCGATAGCAGTGCCCCTCTGCCTGTTGCTGAGGGCTAATCCGCTGGCCGCGATTCCGCCTGTCTGGATCACGAATCCCCTGACTGCCGTTGCGGTTTATGGTTTCAATTACAAGATCGGACGTTATTTCACTGGAGGGCCGTCCTTCCGGCAGTTCCAGACCCAGATGAAGGACGTATTCCTTGCCATGCGGACAGACGGAGTCTGGCAGGGATTCGTCAACATGCTGCGTGTCGGGGAGGAAGTCGTCTGGCCGCTCATTCTCGGTTCCATTATCGCGGGGGTGATTCTGGGGCTTCTTCTTTACGGGATGACATATTGGGCTGTGATATGGGCGCGCATGAAGTTCCCGCGCCATAGAGTCGCGGGGGAAGAAGCCCAGGAAGGGGCGGAATCCTCTACAGTCTGATCCCTGATAGGTCTTCCACCACCTATCGCCCGGAAAGTGTAGCCGCTTGATACGGTTCGCCGTGGCCGGGCAATATGGTCAGTCCGTTCCTCCCTGTCGCCCGAAGTTCCGCGTCAACCTCAATGGCGATTTTTGTCAGCGCGTCCATCTCCTTTCGGAAAATCGCGCTGTCGGAGTTGGTGCTGAGCATGAGGAAGCGCGGTATGGAAAGCAGGTCCTTTTCCTCCTGCGTCATGTCCGCGACGTTGATCAGGTAATCGCCGGTTACGAGAAGGCCCGCTTCCCGCGAGAGATAGAAGACCTGCCCGGGGACGTGCCCTCCCAGGCTCTCGATTATCGTGAATCGAATGCCGCATATCTCAATCTCCCCGCGCAGGGGGAAAGGCCCCGACATTGCGCCGCTTTTATCCGGCAGCGATTCTATTGATCGCGGCGGCTGCGAGTCCGTGAACGAGTCAATGAGTTTCGTGTAAAGCCTGAGCAGTTCCGCATTACGGCCCGCAGAACCAAGCCCGCGATGTTGCTCCCTGTAGACATCTCTTGCGGTCGGATGGGCGACGATGCGCGTTCCAAGCTCGCGCTCGAAGCGCCACGCCGTGCCGGCATGATCGGCGTCAGGATGGGTCATATAGATCGTCCCTATGCTTTCAGGCGGGACGGACAGGGAGGAAAGCGTTCGGATGAGGTCCTGATAATAAAGCCCGTAGCCGGATTCCAGCAGGGCCGTCTCGCCGCCGCGCTGAAGGGCGTAGACGTTGGCGCCGGTGGGTAGGGCGATCCCGATCAGGCGCGCGCCAGCCCGGTTTTGGTCAAGCAGGACCTTGTGGGTGAAGTTCGGGCCGGAGCGCCTGCGCGAGCTTGCGGCCAGGGCGATCAGGCGGATGTAGACCTCCCCGGCGCGAAGTTCCCGCCCGGCCTCGCGAGCAAATCCCTCGAGCTGGCGAGTCACGTCAGCGGAGGAATGCACAAGCTGCTTTAGCAGTTGGACGTCCTCCTCGCCTATCAGTTTGCGCATGCGCAGGTAGAAACGCTCGGTCAGTTTCAGTCCGATGACCTGGCCCATCTCCTCCGATTCGTCGCCGCGGTAGAGCACCTTGTAGCGATAACCCCTCTCGTTGAGTTCACCGAGCAGGAGGGAGACCTCTTTCTGCGAAGGCGCGGCTACGGCGATGCGAGTTTCCTCCGGGGCGGCCAGATGATGGTAGTGCATGACGACGACGTTTGCGCCGTGCCGGGTGAAGAGGCGAGCGAGGGCGGCCAGTTCGCCGGGCCGGTGCGGAAGCTCGATTCTGAGGTCCAGAACGCTGGCCGGATCGGTAACGCTGACCTCGTCTTCGCGGTCTTGCTCCTGCCGGCGGACCAGGCGCGGGGATACGGCTTCCAGCGCCGATTCCCTGGCGACGACGGACGGGAAGCAAACCTCGATCAGAACCTGATGAGCGTCCTGAGAACGGTCATAATCGAATGCGGTGATGTTGCCTTCAAGCTCCGCGAACGCGCCGGCGACTTCGCTCAGTTGCCCCGGTCTGTCCGCCAGGAATAGCACGGTCTGGAGGACGCTGCGCCCGGTGGAATCGGTCAGCCGGGCTATCCCCGGATGCGTTGAGTCATTGGCGTCATTGTTCAAAGGTCATCTCCCATGCTGCGAGGCCGGATGATTGATTGCTGTATTGCGTCAGATCATAACGTCCGCAGGAAGATTATGCCTTTCGGCCTTCCAATGCAAGCCGGCGCGGCGGGAGCATCCCTGAGGCAAAGAATAAGGGGCGGGTGATTGTTCAAACCACCCGCCCCTGAGTTAACCGCGGTTTCAATGCGGAAAGGAGGCTGTGAAGTCCGTCTATGCCTTGCGATTCCTGCGCTTCAACACGGCGATGCCGGCGATGCCCAGCGCAATCAATCCGGCGGTTGAAGGTTCCGGCACAGGCGAAACCGTGAGTCCGCTGATGTAGAGGGTATTTCCGCCTCCGCCGAATGCGGCGAAGTAGATCGTTCCGAAATCCTGACCGAGCGGGTCAATGAACGGATAGTCGTCGGCAATCAGCATTGAGTTCATGTAGACGTCCGTTGTCATGTTCTGGTAATCGTTGACGACCTCCAGCAACTCCCAATTTCCGCTCGCAAGGAAATAGCCGGAATTCATCTCGTTGACTATCAGCCACGCGCCGGGAATGTCCATGTACCAATCCCAGTAGAAAAGAACCATTGCCGCAGTCGGATTCGCCGGCGTGGGAGCAGTAGGCTCGCCTCCGCCGCCGAGCTGCGCAAACGGATCACCCCAGACGACGGCATAATCTTGGAAATCCATATCATAACTTACCCACATCTCGCTTATCACGGTCTCTCCCGGTGCGGGCTGGGGATAATCGTGGCAGATGTGTGTTTCCTGGCCGAAGTTGTAGCCGCCGTTGATGGCCAGTTCTTCATACTCTGTAACTTCACCGCTCCCGGTAGGATCGCCGATCACGTACCAGCCCTGCTGGCCGCTGATGTTCCCTACCGTATAACCTTCGCCGCCGCTGAAGTGGCTTTGGAAGAAGGCCGCCGCCGAGGCCGAACCGGACCACGCGGCCAAGATTGCCGTCACCAGGATCATTACAAAACTGCGCTTCATCTGACTCTCCTTATCCTGAACCGATAAGAACCGTCTGCGAAATCCTGCTCTCCCCAAGGTTGCGACGCGGCGTGACGAATATGTACTACATACAACCTGTTTGAGGTTACTGTCAAGCATTTTTAAGACGAGTATGTATCCGGTCAGTGAAGGGAGCGTTAATATGCCAGCCACTTGATAGGGGCGGGTTTGAAACCCGCCCCTACGCTGCCACGCGCCCGTGACTGATGCCGTACACGGGTATTTAGTTTCTGACCGGATTGGGTTGCGGCGCAGACGTCTCTCCTGCTACCTTTCCCTGCAATCGGGATTGTTGCGCAATGACATGTGCGGAGTCTGTTGGCCGGTTGATAACTCAGGCGTTCTACTGTGGACAAGAACACCCCTTAGAACGTATCCTGACGCGAACGCGCCCGGGATCCTGCGGCCTCCGGCGCGGAAGGAACTGGTTCGTCTGGAGACTGGGAGAAATGAGAAGGAAGATATTCATCATCACCGTCGCGCTTTGCGCGGCGCTGGTCTGCGGCTGCGCTTCGACCGAAGTCGCTCCGTCCGAATCTGCGGCGTCGAATCCGCCCGCCCGGACGTCCGCATCCGCACCTTCGGGCGAGTGGACCGCCGCCCATGTGGCAATCATCGAAGGATTCAAGGTCCCGGAATCCGTCTGCGTTGACGGCGAGACCGGCTTCGCTTACGTCTCCAACATCGAGGGCGAGAAGGAAACATGGTGGGGGGACGACGGGCAGGGATTCATCTCCCGTCTGACGCCGGACGGGAAGGTTGAAGCAATGGGCTGGCACGACAGCCGCCCGGGCGATCTGATCAACTCCCCGAAAGGGCTTTGCATCTACAAGGGGGACCTCTACGCGGCGGACAATACCCGCCTTATCCGTTTCACGCTTTCGCTCGGCATCCCCGGCCAGATCATCCCCGTCCCCGGCACGGCGAGGATCAACGACATGGCCACGGACGGCAAGGCGGTCTGGTTTACGGATACCGCGACGGGAAAGATTTGGCGGTTGGACGCAGGAGGGTTCAGCGAAATCAAGCCGTTGGACAGTGTCAACGGCATAACATTCGGCGGCGGCAGGATGTTTGGCGTAAGCTGGAACAACCACGAGGTCTACGAGCTTGACCCGACCGGACAGGCCGAGCCGCAACCTTTCGGAGTGGCGGAGCATTTCACAAATCCCGACGGAATAGAAGTCCTGGACGACGGATCGTTTCTGGTTTCGGATTTCATGGGCAATAAGGTCTGCGTGATCGCCCCTGACCGGAAAACCGTGAAAACCCTCATCGCGATCGAAACGCCGGCGGACATAGGTCTTGACCGCGCGCGAGGGCTGCTCTACATCCCGCTGTTCATGCCGGGCAAGGTGGCTATTTTCAAGCTTGAGAAGAAATGACTAAAGCGACCGGCCTTTTAGAAGCGACGTGTTTCAGGCTGCGGACATCGCTCTTGGCGTTAGTCTGCGCGATCGCTCTCTACCGGTGCGCATCAGCGGATGAGACCGGACGGATTACCTTCGATTTCGAGACCAGCGACCTTCAGGGCTGGCAGATTACAGAAGGACGATTTGATCGCCTGATCTGCGACAGGCCTTTCTTCCATCATCAGCCGAACACGCCTTACAATAAACAGGGAAAGTGGTTCCTCACCACGCTTGAGCGAGGCGACGGACAACCGGACGACCTGATGACAGGAGTCATTGAGTCCCCCGTCTTTGTCCTCAGCGCCCCGAAGATGAGCCTGCTGGTTGGTGGGGGCGCTCACGCTGAAACCTATGTCGCCCTCTGCGCTATTGACGGGAGAGAACAATTCAGCGCGCGCGGCAGGAACGACCAGAAGATGGTCCGGGTAGAGTGGAACGCATCCAACCTTGTCGGCAAACCGGTCTATCTTAAGGTCGTGGATCATCACACCGGCGGATGGGGGCATATCACCTTCGACGACTTCATCGCGGAAGGGCGCATTGACGCCGATGCCACCGCGCGCCGCGCCGCAGAGGCTCAGGAACGGCGGTTGAAGGAAATGCGGGATGCGTTAATCGCGAGGGCTGCGCGAGTCGCGTACGCATTGGCGGACAGGATTGCAACCTTCGGCACGGAGAGCGGCGGGGCGTTGCAGACGGAACTTGACGCCATCGTGGTCAGGGTTAAAGCGGCGGATATTCGGGAGATCGCCGGGTTGAACGGGGAATTCGACGCCTTTTCCCACAAGGCGCTGACGGCCAATCCGCTCCTGACCGTCCATCCGATACTCTACGTCGTCAGGCCCCAATACCTCCCCGACCATCACAACACCGAGACAATGTTCCAGACCGGGGAGATCAACACGGGCAGCTTCCGGGGCGGCGGCGCGTTGAAGATGATTGATTTCGCGCGGGGGGGGGAGACAAAGACGCTGATCGAGGTCCCGGACGGCATCGCGCGCGACCCGGAGATGAGCTTCGACGGGCGCAGGATCGTCTTCTCCATGCGCCGCAATCGCGACGACGACTATCACATTTATGTAATCAACAGCGACGGTTCCGATTTGAAGCAGTTGACGTTCGGCTCCGGAATCACGGATATAGATCCAATCTATTTGCCGGACGGGGGGATCGTCTTTACCTCCACCCGCGAACCAAAATACTGCCATTGCAACCGCCATATCATGGGCAACCTTTTCCGCATGGACGGCGACGGCGCGAACATCACGCAGATTGGCCGGAACACGCTCTTCGAGGGCCATCCCTGCCTTATGCCGGACGGCTCGATCATGTACGACCGGTGGGAATACGTTGACCGCCAGTTCGGGCCGTCGTTCGGGCTTTGGCTGACGAATCCGGACGGAACGTCGCACACGCTCCATTACGGCAACAACGCATGGTCTCCGGGAGGGATCATTGACGCCCGCCCCGTGCCGGATTCGCAATGGATCGTGGCTACGTTCACATCCTGCCATGACCGCCCCTGGGGAGCGATCGCCGTTGTTGACAAACGGCTGGGTATGGACGGGACGAAGCCGATCGTGAAGAGCTGGCCGGCGGACATAAGCAGATTTCTCAACGTCAACGTTGTCGGCGGCATTGACGTCTTCAAGCAGGTGGAGCCGAAATACGAAGACCCCTATCCGCTGTCGGACAAGTATTTCCTCTGCTCCCGCGCGATCTCCGGCGAAACAATGGGGATGTTCCTGATTGACGTTTTCGGCAACGAGACGCTGATCCACTCCGAAGGCGCGGGATGTTACGATCCAATGCCGATGTCGCCGCGACGACGTCCGGGCTGCATGCCTGACTTCAGCGACTTGTCGAAATCCGAAGGAGTGTTTTATGTGGCGGATGTTTATCGCGGCTCAGGCATGGAAAGCGTTCCGCGCGGTACGGTCAAGTACCTTCGCATTATCGAAGCCCCCCCGAAGCTCTTCTGGACGAATCAGCTCTGGAACATTGACGCCACTCAGGCCCCGGCGATGAACTGGAACTCGACCAACAACAAGCGCATCCTGGGCGATGTTCCGGTGGAGGCGGACGGATCGGCGTATTTCGCCATTCCGGCGGACAAGTTCATCTACTTCCAGGCGCTGGACGAGAATCGCATGATGATCCAGAGCATGAGAAGCGGAACCACCATCCGCCCCGGCGAGAGGGCAGGCTGCGCCGGATGCCACGAAAACCGCCTGACTTCCGCCCCGAATCCCCGCCAGCCCCTTGCTATGAAACGCCAGCCGGATAAACTGGAGTCCTGGCACGGCCCCGCCAGGGAGTTCAACTACCTGACGGAAGTCCAACCAGTGTTTGACAGGTACTGTGTAAAATGTCACGATTACGGCAAGCCAGGCAGCGCGAAGCTCAACCTTTCCGGCGATCTGGGACTTGTCTTCAACACTTCCTACCTGGAACTCAGGAGGAAGTCGGCTGTCCGCTGGTTCCCGGACAAACCGGGCGACGCGAAACTCCTGGTCAAGGCGGTTGACGACGGCCCGCCGGACGTCTTGCCGCCATACGCATGGGGATCGCATCGCAGCCGCATCGTTGACGTGATCCGCAGCGGGCACAACGACGTGAAGATGGACCGCGAGAGCTTTGAACGCATCGTCACATGGATTGATCTGAACGCGGTCTATTACGGTTCGTATGCCACAGCGTGGCCGGATAACCCGTTCGGTCGCTCGCCCCTTGACGGCGGTCAGGTGGCGCGCCTGAGCGAACTGACGGGCATCACGCTGCACGAGACGTCGTCGGAGATGCAAGGCTCCCAGGTCAACTTCACAAGACCGGAGCTAAGCCCGTGCCTGGCGCGGCTGAAGGAAGGCGATCCGAAGCGCGCGGAAGCGCTGGCGATCATCCGCCGCGGGGCGGCGATTCTGGCCGAAACGCCCCGGGCCGACATGCCCGGCTTCAGGATCGTCCGGGAGACCGAAACCCGGCAACAGAAAAAATATGACGCCCGGCTGGAGCTTGAGGCCCAGACCCGGCGGGCGATCATCGAAGGAAGAAAGGTCCGCCTCGATTGAGGGACGGGCATTGTGCGTCCGCACTTTGCGGGACAGGAACAAGATGAAAAAGACAATAATTGCAGTTCTACTGATCGCGCTGGCAGCCGCCGCGTGCCGTCAAACCATGATGGCCCGACGCATTGATGTGGCTGAGAAATCCGAATATCTCTCCCCCTGCGCCGTGGTCGCAAGCCCGGACGGAGCGCGCCTCTACATCGCGGAACAGACCGCCATGCAGATCGCCGTCTTCGACACTGTGGCTGAGAAGAACGCGGGAACCGTGGTCTTGTCAGCCCAACCGTCAGGCCTCGCCCTGTCCGCCGACGGATCAAGGCTTTACGCGACATGCGGCAGCCCCTCCGGCTTCGTCGCAGTGATTGACACTGCGACGCTCGCGGTCGTGACGGAGATTGACGCCGGCCATACGGCCGTCAGCCCAGTCCTCAGCCCGGACGGCGCGACGCTCTACGTCTGCAACCGTTACAACAACAACGTGTCCGCTATTGGCCTGGCGTCAGGAAAAGAGCTGCGTAGAATCCCCGTCCGGCGGGAGCCGATTGCCGCAGCGATCACCCCGGACGGCAGATATCTCTTCGTCGCCAATCACCTCCCGACCGGCCCCAGCAGCGTGGATTTCGTGGCGGCGGTCGTGAGCGTCATTGACATCGCTCAACAGAAGGTGACCGCTGAGATTGACCTGCCCAACGGCAGCACAAGCCTGCGAAGCATCTGCGTATCCCCGGATGGAAAGTACGCCTACGTCCCGCACATTCTTGCCCGCTTTCACATGCCGACGACGCAGCTCGTGCGCGGTTGGATGAACACAGCCGGACTCAGCATCATTGACGTTGCGGCCATGAAGCGTTTCAACACCGTCCTCCTCGACGACGTGGACAAGGGATCGGCCAACCCATGGGCGGTTGCCTGTACGACAGATTCCAAGACAGTTTGTGTCACACAGGCCGGAACGCACGAGATCAGTGTCATTGACGCGCCGTCCCTTCTGGAAAAGCTGGCAAAGATGCCCGAGAAGCTGGACAACACGAAAACTGTGGATTACACCGCCGCATCCCTGATCGCTGATGACGTTCCGAACGACCTCTCTTTCCTGGTCGGCCACAGGAAGCGCATCAAGGTGAAGGGCAACGGCCCCCGTGCGCTGGCCATCGTCGGACGCAGGGCCTACGTGCCGGAGTATTTCACGGACAGCATGAGCGTGGTTGAATTGGACATCGAAGGTTACAAACAGGTTCGCGCCGTCGCGCTCGGTCCTGCCCAGCCGCTGACCACCGTCCGCACCGGCGAGATGTTCTTCAACGACGCGGCCCTCTGCTTCCAATCCTGGCAGAGTTGTGAAAGCTGCCATCCGGATTCCAGGGCGGACGGCCTGAACTGGGACCTCCTCAACGACGGCATGGGCAACCCCAAAAATTCCAAGAGCATGCTGCTCGCCCACAGGACCCCCCCCTCGATGTCCTCCGGCATACGCGACAGCGCGGAGATGGCGGTCCGGGCAGGCATCAAATTCATTCAGTTCGCCGTCCGCCCGGAGGAGGACGCCGTCGCCATTGACGAATACCTCAAGAGCATGAAGCCGCTCCCCGGCCCCGTCGCCTGCGATGCGAAGCTGGCCGCCTCCGTCGAACGCGGGCGCAAGCTGTTCAACGATCCGAAGGTCGGGTGCGCCGCGTGCCATTCAGGGGAGCTTTACACGGATCTTCAATCCTACGACGTGGGCACTCGCGGGGAGCTTGACCGCCGGGATGACTTTGACACGCCGACGCTGATTGAAGTCTGGCGCTCCGCCCCGTACCTGCACGACGGACGGTCGGTTGAGATGAAGGACGTTATCACCAGGGACAATCCACAGGACAAGCACGGTAAAACCTCGCAACTGAGCGAGGAGGAAAAGGCCGATCTTGCAAACTTTGTGCTCTCGCTCTGAGACAGGCCGACAATGAATCAACAACGCGCGGTGAAGCACCGGTTGACGCGTCTGCTGAAACACCCCGGATGTGATATCGCTATTGTCGCTCCCCCCGGAGACGCGGCGCGCCCCGGCATTGAGGAAATGTGCCTGACGCTTTGCCCCCTGCCCGGCGAAAGCGCCGCAGGCATGGCACGCAGGCTGGCTTCTGAGCTTTCCGCGCTTGGCGCGCAGACCGTTAAGCACGACGTCTTCGGACCCGTCGCTTCATACGGGGAATTCATGGGCGCATGGCGTTCCGTCGCGTCCGGCGCCGACTGCCCGATCACATGGGTTGCCGGCGCGTCATGCTCCGGGGCCTCGCTGGCTGGAATCCACGTCCGAGCCGTAAAGGGCGCGCCCGTCGAGACGGTCAGAACGCCCGAAGGGAGGCCCGCCGGCAGGACGTATTGCGACGGTCATGCGCGATACTGTCTGCTTGGGGGAATCGGGCCGGACACGGCGGGGGCTGAACGCGGAGAGCAGGCGCTTGAGACCTTTAAAAATATCCGAACCGCCCTCGGAACGGTCGGTATGGCAATGTCCAACGTCGTCCGCACGTGGTTCTACATTGATCACATTCTGGATTGGTACGGACGCTTCAACGAGGTCAGGACGGACTTTTTCAGGAGGACCGGGGTCTTCGAAGGCGTGGTTCCCGCCAGCACCGGCATCGGCGGCGGCAATCCCGACGGGACGGCTGTCGTCGCGGGTTGTCTTGCCGTGGAACCCGTCGCCGGCGATATGGCCGTCAGCCAGCTCTCCTCCCCCCTTCAAGGCTCCGCGCAGGATTACGGCAGCTCCTTCGCCCGCGCTGTTGAAACACAGGTTCCCGGATTGCGGACGGTCTACGTCTCCGGGACGGCCAGCATCGCGCCGGACGGGCGCACAGTGCGCGAGGACGACGTTGCCGGCCAGACGGAACTGACCATGCGTGTCGTATCCGCCATACTCGAATCGCGCGGGATGAGCTATGCGGACGCGACCCGGGCGCTCGTCTACTTCAAACGCGCCGAAGACGCGCCGGCATACGACCGTTACGCCCGGGCCAACGGACTCGGCGGGATGCCCGTCATCGTCACGCATAATGATATCTGCCGCGACGACCTGCTTTTCGAGATCGAGATTGACGCCTCGGCGTCGGTTTGACGCCGCTTGCGGAGGGAATGCGGCGATTATCCTGCCTGCGGATCGCGTGAGATCATGGACGCCGACAAGCCGAAATTACTTCCCGGATTGAAAAGAGCCGAGGTCCTCGGCCTTGCCACGCTCGTCCTCGGCGCGGCGGTGACGGGATTCTGGATGGCCCGGCAGGATGTCTCCCGCCTTTCTTCCGAGCTTCTTGGCGTCAATCCCATTGCGGTCGTCGCCGCTCTCGCGATTTCGGTCTCCCACCTCTGTGCGCGCTGGATGCGCTGGCATCTGTTCCTGCGCCGCTCGCAGGTGCGTATCCCGACGAAATACAGCGTCGAAATCTTTTGCTACGGCCTGCTGATGATCCTGACCCCGGCCTACGCCGGGGAATGCGCCAAAGCATGGCCCATCAAGGCGCGTTTCGGCTATCGCGCCAGGATCGTCGTCGCCGTCGTTGTCGCGGAGCGCCTCTTCGACGTTCTGGCGCTGGTCATCCTCTGGGCCGTCGGCTCCAGCGACTCTCTTTTCATGGCGATTGCCGCCTGCGTCGTCATCCTTCTCATGGCCGGATTTGCGCGAGTCATGGCGCGGGTGATCGGTTTCCTGGACAGGGCGCGTCAGCTTGCGCTGCTCCGGCAGGCGGTCGCCCCGGCCGCGGACGTCCTCCTGAATCTCTTCACAGGCGTCAATTTTCTGCTCGGTCTCGCCATTTCTCTCGCCGCGTGGTCCATGGCTGGCTTGGGACTGAAGCTCATCATCTGGGGGTTGCATCAGCAATGCGGCTGGCTTGAGGCCCAGGCCATGTTCGCGCGCAGCACGATCCTGGGGGCGCTAACCCTTATCCCCGGCGGCGTCGGAATAAGCGGAAGCCTGCTCCTGATGGCGATTCGTCAGGCCGGCCTGCCTGCCTCGACCGCCAGCGTCGCTGTCTTCCTTGTCAGGGCCGTCAGCATCTGGTTCGCCGTCTTCATCGGCGCGGCAACGATCCTCTGGCGCGCGGCGAAAACGCGGGCCGGGGTCTCCGCCGTCTTCTCAGGCTTCCATTTCGACCAGGTGTCGGAAACCTATGACGCCGAAATCCCGATCCACGTCCGCGACCACGTCGTCAGCAAGAAGATTGTCGCAATGCTTCCGCGCCTGAAGTCAGCCTTGCCGAACGGCGGCGAGGGGCTGGACATCGGTTGCGGCAGGGGCTGGTACCTGCGCAGGATAACGGCTGAGGGATACCGGGTTACCGGAATTGATCTTTCCCTGCGCCAGGCGGTTTCAGCAGGGGAACTGCTGCGGCAGGACGGCGCGGAAGCCCCGGTCGCCCTGGCCGACGTCTGCCGCCTTCCCTTCGCCTCGGAATCCTTCGACTTCGCCTACACCATTAATGTCCTTCACCACCTGCCGACGGCCGAGGATCAGGTCCGAGCGCTGGAGGAGATCGCCCGTGTCCTGCGTCCAGGCGGCATCTTCTTCCTGCACGAAATCAATGTCACGAACCAGCTCTTCCGCTTCCACATGAACTACGTCTTCCCCCTCATACACAACATTGACGAGGGGACGGAGCGCTGGTTGAAGCCGTTTTCGCTGCCGCAGTCGCCCTCGTTAAAGCTGAAAGATATCGAATATATGACCTTCGTGCCGGACTTCGGTCCGGCGGGATTGTTCAAGTCGCTACTGCTTATCGAATCGAGACTGGAGAAGTCCCGCCTTCGTTCATGGTCGGCGCACTACATGGCAGTATACGGAAAACCCGCCTGATATCGCGTCGCCCGTCCCGCCGGATTTCATTTCGCGCGATCACGCTGATTGCCCCAATAAAAGAACCCGGCCGGCCAATTCTGGGATTGCCCGGTCGGGTTCCTTCGTTATTCCCGCGCGGCGGTTGGATTCTCAACGCCTGCGGGGCCGGTCGTTTCTGTCGCGCCTCGTCTTACCGTTTGCGTCGGGATGGTCGCGATAGCTCAACGGCCTGAGATTGTCCTGATCGAATTCCCGGTTGAACTTGGAATCCGCGTCGCTGTGATCGTAGTCAGTCCGGGAGGCGTTCTCCGGTGGCGGCGGCTCCTGCCTGGGTTGACTCAACTGCCCCGGTTCCTCGTAGAACTCTGGAGCGCTTTCGATGTCTTCAAGCTCCGGCTTGCGAGGAACGGGGCTGTCCCCGCGTGACTGCGCATACCTTGAGAAATCCCGGCGTCCTGACGCCGGGCGCTGGCTGAAGGAGTCCCTGGCGCCGCGCCTGAATCCACCGGCATCCCTGGCGTCCCGCGAATCCCTGGCGTCCCTGGGGCGTCCGAAGGAACCGCGATCCCGGGGCGGCGCAGGCGGACGCGGCGGCTGGCCGGGGTCCTGCTGCGGTTGTTCCGGCTTGAGAAGGTTCGGGGGCAGGTTCGGTTTGTAATGATTGCTCGGACGGCCCCATCCGGGGGAGGTCATGGGCCGCGCGCTCTGCGGCGGCGCGGGTGGCGCAGATGCGTCTCCCGGCGTCTCCCGCATGGGCGGCCTCGGCGGACGGCGGAACTGCCGGTCGCGGTCGTCCGGACGGAAGCCGGGGGACCGCCCGGACATGGAACCGTCCACCCTGTCCGAACGCGGCGAATCGGAGAAAATCCGGCTCATGGGCATTATCAGACAGTCCGGTCCGCGCCCGATCAGGTGTTCCGAGTTCGCCGCAACCAGCGCCTCCCGGACCATCCGGTCGTTCTTCGGGTCCTGGAAATGCAGAAGCGCTCTCTGCAGCAGCTTCTCCCTGTCCGTCCCGGCCGTCGCGTATTGCGCGCCCGTGATCGGGTGATACCCGGTGTGGTATATGCAGGCTGACACGGTCAGCGGCGCAGGATAATAATCCTGCACGTGCTCCGGGAATATCCCGTATTGGCGGAAGTATTGCGCCAGCTTGACCATGTCCTTCAATTCACACCCCGGATGGCCGGACATCCAGTGGGCCGTCAGATACTGCTCTTTATTCAGTTCCAGGTTGATCTTGACGAAGGCTTGGCAGAAATCCTCATACACCTTGAACGGCGGACGGTTCATCACCTCCAGCACGTTGTCGCAGCAGTGTTCCGGGGCGACCCTGAGCCTGCCCCTGACGTGATCCTTGCACAGGCAGTTCAGCAGCTTGTTTTCCGGCTCGTTCAGGAGCATGTCGTGCCTGACGCTGGAGGTGACTGCGGCCTGTTCCACTCCGGGAACGGCGCGAAGCTCCCCGAGCATCTCAATCATCGGCTGCGTATCGGCCTTCAGATTCGGGCACTGCGCCGGCAGCAGGCAGTCCCGCTCCCCGCACATGCCCTCCTCGCGCCCGCAGCCGGTTCCGTACATGTTCGCGGACGGCCCGCCCACGTCGGTGATCACGCCCTTGAAGTCCGGCATCGCCGCGAGGCTCTTCGCCTCGGCGACAAGAGATTCCTTGCTCCGGTTCTGTATGATGCGCCCCTGGTGGACGGCCAGCGAACAGAAATTGCAGTCCGCGTAGCATCCCCGGTGAGTGATCATGTTGAACCGTATTGACTCGACGATTGGAACCCCCCCCTGAGCATCGTGTTTCGGATGGGCCATGCGGATGTAGGGCAGTCCGAATATCGCGTCCATCTCCTCAGTAGTCAGCGGTCGCGACGGCGGGTTGACTACGACGAAGAACTCGTCATGCGTCGGCTGCACAATCGGCTTGCCCTTCGCGTGGTCGCAGTTTTCGCGGGCCTGCTTGAATGCCTGGTTGAAGAGCTTCTTGCTCATGCGGACTTCTTCGAAACTCGGCAGGAAGACGTGCTTGGTCGCCGCCGGCTTCTTATCCGTGACGTAGGCGACGCCGGGCAGCTTCTGCGCCGCGTCAATCTTCTTGCCTTTGGACATCAGGCGCGCGATCTCTAGTATCGCCAGCTCGCCGGTGCCGCAGACCAGCAGGTCGGCGCGGCTGTCCAGCAGGACGGACCTCCGCAGCGAATTCTCCCAGTAATCGAAATATGCGATGCGTCTCAGGTCGGCCTCCATCCCCGTGACGATGATCGGCACGCCGGGGAAGGCTTCCCTCGCCCGGTTAGAGTAGACGATGCTGGCGCGCTTGGGTCGCCCCTCAACCACCCCGCCCGGGAATAACATGTCCCGCGTGCGCAGCTTGCGGTGAACGGTCAGCCTGTTGAGCATGCTGTCAATGTTGCCGGCGGTGACGATGCAGAAGAGTTTCGGCTGCCCAAGCGACAGGAAGTCTTCCTTCTTCTTCCAGTCTGGCTGGGCGATGATGCCGACCCTGAAGCCCTCCCTCTCCAGGCATCGGGCCAGGATCGTCGCAGTAAAGTAGGGATGGTCCACGTATCCGTCGCCGGTGACGACGATGACGTCCAACTCATCCCACCCCCTGGCTTGCATTTCCTCCCGGGTCATCGGCAGGAAGCGCGGCTGGGCCGGCGTTTCGTCCCCGGCGTCGCCGGCAACAGTCTGAGGTTCGTCGTTCGTGAACAGAGCTCCGTTGTCCTTCTTCTTGAGTCTCGGACTCATAATCCATGCAACCTTGTCGAGATGAATGTTGAATCGGCTTGCTCACGGCGGGCGGTTCACGGGTTGCGGCGCGTTGGTTCGCGCCCCCCGGGAATGCTCCGGGCAAGCCCTCGGGCCTTCAGCCTCTCGTTTACTGCCGGCCCTTTGCCAAAAAACTAATGTCCCTTCCTTCGTTTTACGTCAATCGGAACCGACACGCCGACCGTGGTGTTTGCGCGGCGGCGTCAGGCGCGGAATTTCCGTCTTCCTGTGCGCCGGCGACGCCCTGTCCCGAACAGGACTGTGCCGGCATGCCGCCCGCTCACGCGGGTCTGCGCGTCGCTTCCCGCCTTTTCCAACAGTGAGTTACCGTCCCCTTTACGCGTCCGAAGCCCCTCTGGAGCGCCTTGTCTCCGAGTGCCTTAGCCTTTAGCCGGGAAAGATCTCAGCGCCGGCCGCTTTTCCCGAAATCCTTATGCGGCAGGATGATTTCAAGCCCTCACAGGAACCATCTACCCCCTGCTGCTCGAATACCGAGGGTTCCTTCCCGTAATCAGCGCTCTAAAGGCCTCATTAGTGAATTTTAGTCAGCGTCCCGGACAAAGTCAAACGAAAAGGAGAGAGTATTTTGCGCTGCTCCGGATGATCAAGCTGACTGCGCGGCAGGTCGGGCGTCCTCCATGTCACGGCCAGAAAATCGCCTTTAGTCATTTCCTCAACTGCTCCATGCATTCGATGAACGCGGCGGAAATGTATTCGTTGTCCTTGTCCGGCATGGCCGGATGTATGGGTAGGCATAGCAGGCGGGCGCCAATCTCGTTGGAGAGGGGCAGGTCCTGGCCGGCGGTATGATCGCGCAGCAGTTTCCGCGACTTGTAACAAGGAGGGTTGGCGACCAGACACTTGACGCCGTAGACCTCGCTCATCATCTGCATCAACCGGTCGCGCTTCTCCCCGGCCCACGCCTTCGGGACGAGGCACGTGTAGAGATAGTAGCTGTGCTTGCAGTCCTTCGGCTCGTGGGGCAATTGCAGCCCCGGGACGTCGGCCAGCATTCCGTTGCGGGCCTGGGCGAGACGCCGGCGCGCGGCAATGAATCCGTCCAGCTTCTTCAACTGAACACTGCCGACGGCGGCCTGCACCTTGGTCATGACGTAGGACGACCCCCAGACCTCCGTGGCGCCGCCGTAGAACCGCGCCGACCGGACGTACGCCCCGGCATCGTCGTCATCCGTAGTCACCATGCCGCCCTCGCCAAGCGTGACCATGTTCTTCATGGTGTGGAAGGAGAAGACCGTCATCAGTCCCTTCTTGCCGATCTTTGTGCCGCGGTATTCCCCGCCGACGGCGCGCGCGGCGTCGGTGATGACCGCAGGGGGGCCGTGTCGTTTGTGGGGATTCCTCCGGGCGATGTCGAGATACTCATCAACGGGAGCCGAGAGTCCGTTGAAATGCACGGGGAAGATGGCGCGGGTGCGCGGGGTTATCCGCTTTTCCACGTCGCGCGGATCGAGTTGGAGCGTTTTTGGGTTGACCTCGCCCCAGACCACCTGCCCCCCCGCGCCCAGGACGGCCAGCGGCGCGGCCACGAAGTTGATGGCAGGAACGATAACCTCATCTCCGCGCTTCAGCTTCAGGAATCGCATCGCCAGGTCAAGCCCCGGGCCGGCGCTGTTGAGGGCAATCGCGTGTTTTGTCCCGGCATAGGCCGCGAATTCCCGCTCAAAATCCTCGGTGGGCTTCGAGTAGCCGAAGCCCTTGGTGACGTCCTCCTGGGCGACGCGCATGACGGAGACGGCGGCTTCGATCTCCTCCTCGCTGTAGATGCTGCCCAGCAGCGGCTCCCCTTCCCAGACCGTCTTCAGCTTGCCCGCTCCCAGAATCCGTTTTCTTTCCTTCAGGCTGATCATCTTTCGACTCCTGTTACAAAATGTAAAAGTAGCTTGAGAGGGGGGAATTCACCGGAGGCAATAATGCCTAATCGTGGGACGGGTGTCAATCGCTACGGCGGCGCAGATATCGTACAAGACAATTGACGTTGATGGAGAAATCCACAATTCGTTTCTCCGGTCTTGGGCAGAATTAAAGACACGCCCGGGAAGAGGACAAACGCGCAGGCCAGATGGAACAGACTGCCGGGCATGCCCTTGGAAGCAGTCTCAAGTCTGAAAGTCAGTAACGGCGTCAGGGACGGGTTTCGCGTTCCAGGGCGGATACGACCCGATCCGTCACGCCGTTCCTGATTTCCACCGTCACATTCTCCTTGCCGGGGGTGTCCGTCGTGATGAATACCAGCGCCAGACGGCTTTCGGGGTCGGCGAGTCCCATGACGGTGTCAATGCCGGCGTGGCCGAATGCTTTGCGGGACAGCCGCCTGCCGAAGCCAAACCAGTGATTCTCCGAGTCCCCCCGGATCAACCATCCCAACCCCCAATTCTCATGGGCCGGCGGGATGTTCTTCTTCCGCGCTTCGGCAATCTGCGGCGCATACTGAATCTCGCGCATGGCCCTGATCGCCGCCGCCGGGATTATTTTTTTGCCCTGCCATTCGCCATCCTGAAGGTGCATGTTCAGGAACTTCAGCACGTCAGCAGCCGTTCCGAAGCATCCGCCTCCGGGGTGGCCCATCAGTGCGAACCGCTCGGGCCGCACGGGACACGGGAGTTCTTTGGGCTGATGGGTAAGGGCTACTCTGGCTCCGGCGGGTGGCGTCTCGAAGGTGAAGCTCGGACAATCCAAAGGATCAAACAGCGCTTTCCGGCAAAGGCTCTCCCAGGAAGCCATGCTCGAAATCCGACGCACCGCCTCGGCAGCCAGGAACATGCCCTGCCAGCCGTGATAGGCCGTCCTGCTTCCGGGAGGCCATTCCAAGTCGGCCTTGCACAGCGCGTCAAGGTTCCGCTGCCAGGCCTCATCGCCAAGCGCGTGACTTATCGGAACGGACGGTATGCCGGCGGAATGGGTCAGCAGGTGTCTGACCGTTATCTTATCCTTGCCCTTATTGCCGAATTCCGGGATATAGCGGCATACGGGCGCGTCATAATCGAGCCGGCCATCCGCATGAGCCAACGCCGCCATGGTGGCCGTGATTCCCTTCGAGAAGGAATAGAGCATGTGGACGACCTCCGGCCCCACAGGCTCGCCCCGCTTCTCCTCCCCGCAGTAAGTTCCCCAATATTTTTCCAGGAATGTTTTGCCGTCGCGGGAGGCCAGGAGACACGCGCCGGGGAAGACGCCCAGGCGGATTTTCTCCTCAATCCATTTCTCGACCGATTCGGAGTTTTCGGGGTCCATGCTCGCCTCTGATGCGTATGCAAACGGTTTCAGGAACGCCAGTCCCGCGCTTCCAAGCGTCGTCATGAAGCGCCTGCGTCCCATGCTATTGTAAATCATGCCGTTCTCCCCGGATTCTTTTCTTATCCGCCACGTGGATACTTTAGCAGACGCTTGGGTGGTGTTCCAGAGATCGCGGAGTCCCTTTAATTGCGTTCATCGCATCGCCATCTTTCTGTTGGCCCGTCTCATTGAGGACTTATTAACGCCTTTTATATTATACCATAATGGCATAGCTATCAATGACATATGACAAATATATTATGAAATAGGGGGGGGGGGGGGGGGATAGAGAAAAGACTTGACAAGGGGATGTGATAAAGTAAGAGTGTAAATTTGATAAGGAGCTTGCAGCATGGCCTCGTATGAGGGTTTTGTATGAGGCTCCTTGATGCCGGAGAAAGGAGTTGAGGATATGAAGACGCGAATTGTGCTGGCGATTGCGGCGGCATTGTGTTGGGGCGGCATGAGGGCAGAGGCACGGTCTTATCTCTTCAGCGTGAACTCATCGCGCACTGACGCCATCCGTGTCTGGTGTAACAACACCACATATGGGAATTTCGGGACAAGGGGCAGCAGAGCAACGGGCTGGTTCGTCCTGAACGTTGATCCCTACTACTCCGGCCAGAAACGGGTCGAATGGCTCTCTCTGGACGTGCGGAACCTTGACCGGATGACCTTCGAACTTGTCTACTCAGGTTATATTAGCCAGAATTACATTGCGCCGTATTCAGGAGATGGAAAGGGTTTGAAGGTTGACCTTCTTGGATGCTCGCTTGACGGCGGCATGCCCCTTTCGTCCTCCAATACTTGGAGAGCTATTGACAATCTCGGAAGGCAGCATCAGCAGGTTCACCTTTCGGCTCAAATTGATTTTGTGACAAATCCCGGCCAAATACATTATTATAATGAATATTATTCTCCTGGCCCGGGAGCCAGAGGAGTTCCCGTATCCATCTCGTCATGGGACGGCGATTTTCCGCTCTTTCCGTCTCAGCCCGGTCAGCAGATTCAGGCAAGGTTATTCGAACCGGCTCAGGACGAACTTGCCCTCTCATTCCCTGGTTTGGTCGGCCAAATTCATGGTGGGGAAGGTTGCTTTCCAGCATATCTTGAAATAAACCTTGAAGGCAACACCCTTACCGCGCAGACCGAACCATCACTCTTCAGCGTCCTTGACTCGGCGCGCACATCATGGGACTCGATCAACGATGTCTGGTCCTATGACTTCTCCTTCACGATCAACGACAGCGGCGATCTGACGTGGTATCCGACGCTCTATCTCTCGAACACCGTGCGGCGTTACGCCTTCTACGAGGGCGGGGCGACGGTTGACGTGGGAAACTGGGGGCGCGTCCTCTGGCAGGGGCTGGATCAGCAGAGCATCGGCGCGCGGATTTATCGCTCCGGCGATGTGCCGCCGGGATACACTAACGCGACAACGACGTGGGGTTCCGCGTCCTACGCATTCACCATCCCGGGGACGTGGCTGGGGACGTACCAGTTGCAGATGGCCTACGCGGGAAACACATACTACGAATCAGGAAGTCAGATCATCGGGATCACTGTCTACAACAATCCGGCGGTTGGTTACGCCGGGGACACGATCGGTATGACGGGTAGGCTTCTGAACGTGTCTGCGCGGCTGGTGGACGCGGGGGGAGGGAGCCTTGCCGGGCAGTGGGTAACGTGGTCGCTTGACACGGGGATGGGGGTCACGACGGTATCCGCGCAGACGGATTCGTATGGGTGGGCGTATTCGGCGCTGACCCTGCCGATGGCTGAGGACACATACACGCTGAACACGGCGTTCTCAGGGGAGGGTTTTTACCTGGCGGACGCGGAGACGATATTGATCGAGGTCGTGCCGGAGCCGGCGTCGGTGGCGCTGATGGCCGCGGGATTGGCGCTGGCGCATATGTTGAGGAAAAGGTCGGGAAGCCGGACATCATAAGACACAAAGATTACAGACGCGCGCTCGAAATCAGAGGTTTTGCGCATCCTGCTGAAACCGTGAAAACTCCTTCGCCGACATGCGCTGCGCGATATAATGCCGGCGCAACATCCTCCCGCCCGCTGAGGCACAAGCCTGTCTTCCACGGAGGTGAAAGATGTCGGTCAGGATCGAACGCAATGTTGTCTACGGTCGGACGTGCGGCGTCGGGCTGCTTATGGACGTTGCCTTCCCGGACAAGGGGAAGGGCCTCTTTCCGGCGGTTGTCTGCGTCCACGGCGGGGGATGGTGCGGCGGGGAAAAGGAGGCGCACCTTTGGACGGTTGAACTCTTTGCGGAGCGCGGATTCGTCGCCGCGACGATTGATTACCGACTCTCGCCCTGGTTCAAACTCCCCGCTCACGTCGAGGATTGCAAGTGCGCCGTCAGGTTCCTGCGGGCCAACGCGGGAAAGTTCGGCATTCGCCCGGACAGGATCGGTGCGACCGGCGACTCCGCAGGCGGGCATCTTGTCCTGATGCTCGGCCTGCTCGATCCCGCCGACGGCATGGAAGGCGCCGGCGGCTGGCAGGACCAGCCGAGCAAGGTACAGGCGGTCGTCAACGTCTACGGCCCCACCGACCTGGCGACAATGCCGATGTGGCCGGGCTTGTTCGCGGCGAACCCGGCGGAACGGCTTCCCGCCGATATGCCGGAGATGATCATGGGCGTGAGCGATCGCAACGACCCGCTGGTCCGGAAGGTCTCCCCGATAACCTACATTGATTCCGGCGATCCGCCGATTCTGTCGCTGCAAGGCTCCGCCGACCCCTATGTCCCGCTTCAGCAGGCCGAGGTACTTCACGACGCGCTTGCGAAGGCTGGAGTCGTCAACAGGCTTCAGGTCTACGAGGGCGCCGGGCACGGTCTGGGCGGAACCGCCAAGGAGCACGCCGACCGGCTCATGATCGAGTTCCTCGAGGAAAGTCTGAAGGAGTAAGAGCGTGTATGAAAAGGGCGCCGACAGGTAGGGTTCTTTGAACCCACGCGGACCGCGCGCGAAAGCGGCATGGGTTCGTGCTTGAAACGTCAAGCGAAGAACCTTCTTACCCCTTTTCATACACGCTCTAAGAGATTCCGCGTTCATTGGTCATAATCATGATAGGAAATTGATGCCATGGAACAAGAAAAGAACAAGCTTTCACTACGCGAGAGATTTGTCCGCGCTATTGAGTTCAAGACGGTTGACGTCCCCTTCGTCCGCGCAGTGGGGGGATGGGCGGAGACCGGCGAGCGCTGGCGCAAGGAGGGATGGGACGGCAGGTCGCTGACGGACATATTCCATACGGACTGGGTGGCCGGAACGGGCGTCTACTACGGCCCTGTCCCGCGCTTCGAGTACCGCCTCGTTGAGGAGGACGAAACCCACAGGATCTACATCAACCACGAGGGGATCCTGATGAAGGAATTCAAACAGTTCCACGGCAACTCCAGCATGCCGCAGTTCCTGAAATTCCCTGTGGAGACCGAGGCGGAATTTGACGCCTTCAGCGCGGAGAGGCTTGCCGCGAATTTCGAGAAACGAAGGCCGGAGAACTGGAGCGAACTGGTCAAGGGATGGAAAACAAGGGATTATCCCCTCATGTGCTTTGCCGACCGCTGGGGCGGGTTCTTCGGCCCGCTGCGCAACCTCATGGGCCTCCAGAATCTTTGCATGGCATTTTACGATCAGCCTTCGCTGGTTGAGAAAATGATGGAACAGCGCGCCGATGTCATGATCGAGATCACGAACAGAATGCTTGACGAGGTCGAACTGGACGTCTTTGCCTTCTGGGAGGACATGGCCTACAACACCGGGCCGCTGATCGGCCCGGACCTTTTCCGCAAGTTCGCGCTGAAACACTACAAGCGCGTCTGCGAAGCGGTAAGAAAGCGCGGCGTGAAGCACATCGGCCTGGACAGCGACGGGGACATAACGCTGTTGATTCCCATCTGGCTTGAGGCCGGGATAGACGTCCTTTGGCCCTTTGAGGCGGCGGCGGGAATGGACGTCGCGGAAGTCCGCAAGCAATACGGCAAGGACCTGGCCATGATCGGCGGGATAGACAAGCGCGCGGTTGCGACGGGGGGAAAGGCGATGCGCGCGGAGGTTGACCGCATAACGCCGGTTGTCGAATCAGGGGGGTACATTCCCGAACTGGACCACGCCGCCCCGCCGGACATCTCATGGGGCAACATGCGGGAATTCATGGAGTATCTGCTGGCGCGGCTGGGCAGGGGATAAAGCCCCGGGCAGGGACGTGTCGTTTCGGGTCCGCGCGATATTAATGCGCGCATCAGGGACGCATGAATCTGCCGAAGTTGACTTGAGTCCGCCGCCGCTGGTATCCTGTGCGCATTCCCGCTAAGCTTGTTTCACCCACGCCGGTTAACACATGCTCATAGTCAAGGATAAGATCCCGAACGCGACAATCCAGATTCCGTCTCCGCCAAGCCTCACGGAGGAATTGGCCGCGTCCGAGCTTCAGAAGTACATATTCAAGATCAGCGGCGGACGCCTGCCGGTCATAACTCAACTGCGCGACACCTTCCTTTGCCGGCTGGTGGTGGCCGATCTGTCCCGCCATCCCGGCGCGCTGGACGGCCAGGACGTGAAGGCAGAGGGCGAATTCACGCTCGTCAGGGAACGCAACACGGTGTGGATGCTGGGCGCGACCGGCGACGCGCTGCTCAACGGCGTCTACGCCGTCCTGCGCGAGCCGCCTGCCGAGGTGCGCGTCTGCATGCCGGGGGAGAACGGCGAAAGCGCAAACCGGGTGGGCACGCTGGACTTCCCCCCGCCGGGAGGCGTGAGCGTCCGTTCCAGGCGTCACGCGCTCGGCCTGTTTTTCCCGGAAAACGATTTCGAGGCCAGGGGCGAAGTCCCCAGCCCGCTCCGAGTTTCGCTCATAGACTGGGCGGCCAAGACCGGATTCGGCGGCATATCCTTCGTTAATCCCACGGTCTCGCCGCAGCTCCTGAGGGGCGCGGGTCTCCTTGAGGCGTTCCGACGCATGATGGACACGGAATGGGCGACCGACCTGGAATACTGGATGGACAGGAGCGACGCCCGGATAATGGCAAGGGCGGAGGACCAGGCATCCGGCGCGCAGGCGGATGCCGCTCCGGAAAGCCGGTTCCTGATCCCGTTCTGCACGGCCGACGATAACGCCGCCGCGCAGGTCGCCAAACGCATACTAAAAACGCTGCGGGGCAACGACGCAATCCGCTCGATAAGGCTCGAACCTGGTCCGGGCAGGGAGGTCTGCCGCTGCGAGCGATGCATGAAGCTGGACCGCTTCGGCCCGGCGGAGGCGACCGATCCGCCCACGCGCGGGGGGTTCCCCTTCGGCGGCAATCCGCGCGACCATAACAAGACGCTCCGTTACGCCCTTTTCATCAACGACGTTGCGGAGAGAGTTCTTGCCGGCGGCAACGGCCTGCGCCTTGGCGCGGTATTCGCCGGAGCGACTCTCGGCCCGCCCAAGGGGTGCGAACTTCATCCCGGAGTGGAGCCGGTCATTGACCTCGGCGGAAGATGCTTTTCGCACGGGATCAACGAGGTCGGCAGGTGCCGGATCAACAAGGATTACTGGGGCGCGCTGAAGGAGTGGGCCGCATTCCTGGGGGGGCGGGCATTCCGCGTCAGGGAACCGGTCGCCGGATCAGCGGAGATGCTTGATCTGCCTGCGCCGCTTTTCGAGCGCATCATCCTGGATCAGCCGGCCCTGGACGAACTGAATGTTTCCGGCAGGATCGTCGAAACCTCGGCGGGAAGGTTCGTGCCTTACGGCATGAACCTGTTCGCCATGTCCCGCTGCGGGCGCGGCGGGGAGCCGAAGAACGACCTTCAGGAGTTCGCGGACATCATGTTCGGCAACGCCGGCCCGGCCTACATGGAAATCTACAACATGTTCGCGGACGGACTGAACCGCATGAGGGAGGGCAAAGGGGCCGACCCCGGCAGATTCGGGGATGACGCATGCTGCTTCCGGATGCGGGCGGCGGACTACCTGGCGCTCATGGATCAGGCCGAGATGTCGCAGATCAACGACATCGTTGACAGGATGCTTGCCACACCGGTTCCGATCCGCTGCGTCGAGAATATGGAGCGGCTCAGGGAGCACATAGGTTACGTCAGAATGGCGCGGCGCGCCCTGCTGGCCATGCGCGCGATCTCGGAATCCGTCCTGGCGGGCAATCCCGAGCAGACGCTGAAGGCAAGAGAGGATGCCGGCGCGTTGTGCGACCAGGCGCTGGCCTATCTCGGAACCACTCCGGCCGCTGGCGTGACGTGGGCGTCCGAATGCGCCCGCAAGTGGGCCGAGATGCGGGAGAAATGCGTCGGACCATCCCCCAGGAAGCAGGACTAGACCGGCATTGAACGCGCAAAGGGAGCCAATGAGATCCGCTTTGAAAATGCCGTCCCTAATGGCGGATTCCTCGGTAAAGGCATCCCTGCTGCTGCTTGCAGCGCTCTTTCTGCCGGCAATCTCAGGTTGCTGCCAGAAGCAGATTCTTGCCCCCGACCGTCCGCTGCCGGACGTAATGGAAGTCCTGCGCGCCCGGCGTCAGGCGTTCCACTCGATGTCCGTCGGGGATGCGTCCTTCAAGTTCAGGGTCAAAGGCCCGGATTCCGACGACTCTTTCACCTGCACAGGTTCGATCTATATTGACCTTGCCGAGGACCAGTTATGGGTCCGCGCTGAGAAGGTCATCAAGGACGTGTTTGACCTGAAGGTCGCGGACGGCCGGTTCGTGCTTCTGCTGTTCGAGACAAAGGAGGCCGCCGTCGGCAGCCGCAAGGTCAAGGCGCGATTGCCCTTCCTGCTCTGGCCGGACGAAATTTTCGAGGGTTTTGCCGGGGAACCGCCTCCCTCCGGGCTGGACATCCAGCCCGTCATGGACAGGTGGGAGAACAGTTTCATCTTGCGGTATAAGCGCGACGGGCATTCGGTCAGGGATGTGTGGGTGGACGCCTCGCGCCTGGTCGTAACGGGCGTAGCTGATTTCAACGAGCGGGATGAAGCCGTCACGGTCGTCAAGTTCGAGGACTACTCCGAGCGGGACGGGACGCTCTGGCCCGGACTGATAAAGGTCTATAAGAAGGACGTGGGAGTGAGCGTTTTCGTCTGGATGGGCGACGTGACGCTCAATCCTGCGGTTGGGAAAATCAAGTGGGGAATGATTCCGTCCGGGTATTTCGTGCGGGACCTGGACAACGAGCCGGTTGAGAACATGGATTTCTTCAATCGGAAGTGAAACCCGGAGTGGCGGGGCGCGGGGAGGAATCCATGAAACCGGAGAGACGGGCGCTTATCAAAAAACTGGCGGCAAAGCTTCCGAGCGCGGTGGGGATTGCTGAAGCGGCCGATTCGGAATCCGGCCCCGGCGAGAAGCCGGGCGATTGCGGACAGGTCGGGCGCATATTGCGCAGACTCGGCATTATTCCTCAATCCGTCCGCGGGCGGAACATTGAGGAGGAGATGGAGAAGGTTGCGGCAGAATTGAGCGAGGTCGCCGGAGCAAGGATTGACGCACGTCAGGTCATGGAAATGCTCATTCCATATGCCGCCGGGCCGCAAGCTCCCTGCGCGGCGCAGCCGCAGTGCCTTTCATGCGATCTTTCGGAGCAATGTAATCGCTTCAACAAACGTCCGAGCCTGAAGGAGATTCCCGAGGACGAGCGACCGCGCGAAAGACTCCTCAAATGCGGGGCGGACGCGCTGTCCGAAGCCGAACTCCTGGCCATAATCATCCGCGACGGAACGCCGGAGATGAGCGCCGTCGGGCTTGCCCATGCACTGCTGGCGCGGTTCGGATCGCTCAGAAACCTGAGCCGCGCCGGCGCGCCGGAAATAACGAAGGTCAAGGGCATCGGCAAGGCCAAAGCCGCGCAGATACTGGCTGCGCTGGCGGTTGGGCGGCGGGCGTCAAGCGAAACGGCCAGGACGGGCGATCTCTTCGACTCGCCGGAGCGGGTATTCGATTACTTCCGGGCGGGATTCCGGGACCTGAAACAGGAAACCTTCCACGTCGTCCTGCTGGACACGAAACACCGACTGCTTAAGACAAGCCGGATTTTTGCCGGAACATTGAACCTTAGCACGGTCCACCCGCGGGAAATATTCAACGAGGCGATACGGGAAAGCGCGGCGGCGGTCATCTTCGTTCACAATCATCCCAGCGGCGACCCGACGCCGAGCCGGGAAGACATCGCGCTCACGAAACGCCTCAAGGAGGTCGGAGAGCTTGTCGGCATCAAGGCGCTCGATCACGTCATAATCGGCGGGGACGGTTTCACGAGTCTGGCGAGTCTTGGCATTGTCTGATAATTGCGGGGCGTTGATAAAATATGAACATATAGCCACCAACTATAATAATTATAATATATTATATTTTACTTTAATAACGCCATACCGCTTCAGTCAATCCAGCCCTTTTTATCTGGGCGCGAATTAAAGCTGGAGCAACGGAACGATGCATCGGAATGACAAGGCAGGGCGCTCCATTCTTTTCCAGAATGACATGGCTGCCCCTTTGCCTGGCAATTCGGTAGCCGGCCCTACAAAAAGCCGCTATCGCTCGCGCTCCAGATATTCCCGCCAACCTTCCCATCTCAAATCTCGATCACAGTAGTCAGCGCCGGTTTCAAAGATAATGCCTTCTTTAGCGGCTGGGTTTCCAAATAGAGCTCAATAGCCTCCCTCACATTGCGCATGGCGGACTCAATCGTCTTCCCCTGGCTCATGCAACCCGGCAACTGGGGGACATCAGCCACATAGCCCTTGAATTCTTCATCGTAGATCAGATTCACAAGCACTTGCATGATCGGCCTCCTTCAAATCTAACCTTACTATACGGTGTTGATCGCTGTTGGTCAATTCTGGCCTTGGACCTGGGGGACATGTAGAATGAACCAGCTTTGATGAAACTTCCAATGTCACATTCCGCATCCACACAACCCATGAACTCTCATAAATCGAAGCGCGGGGTAATATTCTGCGCGCTATTGATATCCGCCCTGTTTGTGCTGGCGGGGGCGGGCGTTGCCTTATGCGAGGGGCTTCCCGAAAACCTCGCCCCAAGAGCGACAATAACGTCCGATTCCGAATACAGTCCGGATTATGCCGCGCGATTCGTTGCTGACGGCCGCGTGACTCCGGCAGGCGGGGGCGGCGATCCGGGCGAGGCATGGTGCGTAGTCGGGGAAACGCACCGTAACGGCGCAATGCTGCAATTTGTCTGGAAAGAGCCTGTTTCAATCGCCTGCGTCGTCTACTACGGACGCACGGCCTGGATGATGACGGAGTGCTGGAAGGACTATGAGGTTCTCTCCGGCAACCCGCCGTCCCCGGTTTGTTCAGGCCGTCTTGAGATGCGGCATGGGCCGCAGTTCATCATCTTCCCGTCCCCAGTCTCAACGAATTCGCTGACTCTACGCTTCACAAGTTCCTACGGCGGCGCGAATCCCGGCGCGTCGGAAGCGCAGGTGTTCGGCTCGGTCCCGTCACAGTCAGAATTGGATCGCCTTATACGGCGCCAGGCGCTGGCCTCCATGCCGCAGATAGACAATGTTGATCCGGCGGGGCTGAAAGCGTTGATCAAGCGACTCGGGGAATTACACGGCTCGGATTACCGGTTGCGCGAGGAGCACTTGCGGCGGTTGGCGGAAGCAGAGAATCGTCCGGCCAGCCGGCCTTCAGCCAGCGACGATCTTGTCCGCCTTCAACGCGAAGTCCTGCTTTTCGACGTTGAGCGCCTCCTTATCATCAAGCGATTCGAAATAACGGCATCGCACGTCTACACCTATCATTATGAAGGCTTTCGCCCCGGCGGCGGACTTTACATCATTCCGTTGCGCGAAACTCACGCTCCGCTGGAACTTGTTTCGAGCCATGAGGGGCAGATTCTCGATTGCGATCTTTCCTTCGACGGGAAGACGGCGCTCTTCAGTTGGCGGCGAAAGGCAGAAGAAGGGTATCACCTCTGGCAGGTCGGCGTTGACGGCTCCGGGCTGAAACAGCTTACGGACGGCCCCTGGCATGACTACAACGCCTGCTGGCTGCCGGACGGCGGCGTCGCGTTCCTGAGCACTCGCTCGCCCCAGTTCGCCTACTGCTGGCACGCGCCGGTCGGCGTAGTCCACCGCATGGACGCGGACGGAGCGAACGTCCGCAGGCTCTCGGCCAATTATCTCAATGACTTCACGCCTTACGTTCTGGACGACGGACGGATCATCTACAGCCGCTGGGAATACGTGGACAAGCCGGCGATTCCGATCCAAAGTCTGTGGACGATCAATCCCGACGGAACGGGACTGGCCGGATACTTCGGCAACAGGGTCATCTCGCCCGGCACATTCATGGAGGCGCGGCAGATTCCCGGCACGGAAAAGATCGTCTGCACGATGACCGGGCACAACGGCCCGACGCGCGGCGCGCTCGGGGTGATTGACCGCTCGCGCGGCGTCAACGCGCAGGAAGCCATAACCAATATCACGCCCGACGTCCCGGTCCCCTCCGTCAACGCCGGCAACGGAAACACGGACGGCGCGAAGCAATACAGCTCGCCGATTCCGCTGGACGCCGAAAGGTTGCTTTGCTCGATCAAGGGACCGCTGCTGGTCAGGACTTTCTCCTGCGATTGCCAGTCCCTTGTTCTTGAAGCGCCGGAGGATGGAATGCAGTATTTCTGCGCCCAGCCGGTCCGCGCGCGCCGACGCCCCCCCGCAATTCCCTCAACCCTGGCCGCCGATTCGCAGCGCGCCGGGCGCGCGACGGTCTACCTGCAGGACGTCTACGCCGGGCTTGAGCCGGTCGTGAAGCGCGGTGAGGTCAATCGCATACGCGTCGTGCGGGAGACGCAGAAAACTGTTCGGGTTGATCCGAACCTGAGGGCGTTCGGATTCCAATTTCCCGTGATTTCCTGCGGGGCGACCTACGCCGCAAAGGACGTGATCGGCGAGGTTCCGGTATCCGAGGACGGTTCCGCCTGTTTCAACGTCCCCGCCGAATCGCCGATCTACTTCATGGTTCTCGACTCCAAGGGGCGGGCGTTGCAGAGGATGCGCAGCTTCACGCACCTCATGCCGGGGGAGACACAGGGCTGCGTCGGATGCCATGAGCCTAGACTCCAGACTCCGGCGAGACGCCTGTCCCCAGCGGTGAACGAATGCCCGCTTGACCTTGAACCGCCGGAATGGGGCGCAGGGGGATTCTCATACACAGACGTCGTGCAGCCTGTCCTTGACCGCCATTGCGTCCGATGCCACAACTCGTTGGACGCTCCGACTGGGGTTGACCTGACAGGCGGCAGGACGGATTACTTCAACGTGTCTTACGAGACGCTTGCGCGGGACAACCAGGGGCCTGCCGGAAGCCCGTACGTGAACTGGATTCCGACTTATAACGGACAAGAGCAGAACATCCTTGAAGTAACGCCCAAGGCCTGGGGCTCGCCGCGAAGCAGACTCGCGGAAATCGTCCTTTCGAGCCACCCGGACAAGGACGGCAAGCCGAGAATAGCGCTCCGCGACGCCGAGCGGCGACGGATACTGGCCTGGATTGACCTGAACGTGCCGTATTACAGCAGCAGCGAGACGGCATATCCTGAGATGGTCGGATGCAGACGGATATATCCGGACAAGCTTGATGCCGTCCTGAGCGATGTCGCCGCCAGGCGATGCGCCCACTGCCACGAGGGGGGGCGGATTCCGCGCAGAGAATGGACAAGGATAACGGAACCGCATTTAAATAATTTCCTGCTGGCCCCGCTTGCGAAATCGGCCGGAGGGACTCAGAAATGCGGCGAGGCTGTCTTCAAGGGGAAGGATGATCCGGACTACCGCGCCATGCTTGCGACATTCGATCCCGTATTGGAAATGCTGCGCAAACGCCCCAGGATGGACATGCCCGGGGGACGCCCGGCGGAGAACGTATGCAGAGACAGGAAGTGAAAAGGAGAGCGTGATGAGAGTCACAGCATCGGAAGCGCGGAAAAGGTTGGGCAGTCTGTTGGATCGCGCTGCCACGGGTGAGACCGTCATAATCACGCGACGCGGGAAAGAAGTTGCGCGGATTATTGGCGCGGGCAGGAAACCTCATCATGTTTTTCCAGATATGTCCAAGTTCCGCGCTTCACTCAACGTGAAGGGCAAGCCGTTGTCCGAAATCGTCATTCATATGAGGGATCAGGGGCGATATTGATCCTGCAGAGCGCCGATGTCATCCGATTGACATGCCTCTCCTGTCGGCACGATAATCGCCAATATTAGAAAATCCGGCGGCAAGACCTGGTTCCCATGAAGGCCCGGAACACGGTCAGCCGCACGTGCCGGTCCATTGACCGGCGCGATTTGCATAAGGAGCAGAAAATGCGCGGAAAACGGTTGGCCCTGTTCGGAGTTGTTCTGACTGTGTGGTTCCTGGCCGCCGTTGCGCGGTGCGCGGAGCCGTCCGTCAATGTGATCCTCGTCGGGTGGGACGGCGCGCAACGCGACCACGTGAAGGAATGCCTCGCGCGCGGCGAACTGCCGACCCTCAAGGCATTGGCCGATGAGGGCGCGATGGTGGACGTAGACATCATCGGAACGACTGACACGAAGGCGGGTTGGAGCCAGATTCTCACCGGCTATAATCCCGAAGTAACGGGCGTCTACAGCAACGGAAAGTTCGATACAATCCCATTGGGGCTGAGCATTTTCGAGAGGCTGGAGGCCATTTACGGCAAGGATGATTTCGTCACATGCGCCATCATCGGCAAGAAGGGGCACTGCGGAGAAATTAACCCGCCAACAAAGGTTCCATACACCGGGCCGGCCAGGGCTGGAGACAAGGTCCAGGGCCAGGGCCTGCAGGATCAGCCCGGCGCGAAGAAGGGGCCGTCCGCCACGATAGTTGAGGAAAACGGCGTGAAATACGCATGCACGCCGGCGTCCCCCTACTACAACATGCACAAAGCGCTGGAGGTCTGGGAATTCGGCCTCATGCAGGACGAAGCCGTCGGCGCAAAGGCGCTGGAATACCTGGACAAATACAAGGGCAAGCCGTTCTTCTTCTTCGTCCACTTCGCCTCTGTTGACCACAGCGGCCACCAGCATGGCGAGAACTCGAAGGAGTACAACGACGCACTGATATCAAACGACGCATGGACGGGCAAGATCATCGCCAAACTCAAGGAACAGGGAGTCTATGACAAGACGATCATCGTCGTGACCGCCGATCACGGCTTCAATGAGGACGCCAAGGGACACAGCTACGCTCCATACGTCACGCTTGCGACAAACAGCAAGAAGGTGATTCGCGGGGGGTTGCGCGTGGACGTCGCGCCGACGATCTACGATCTTTTCGGAGTTGACACAAGCAAGTTCGAGCCGAAGCTTGACGGCAATCCGTTGACGAGGGAAGCCCCTCCCGGCGTTGCGAAATTCACCCCCCGTCCGGAGGTTGACGGCAAGAAGCCGGAAGTCGGCAAGGATGGACTGATACAGAAATTGACCGGCAAGAAGGGGGGCGGGGGACGAAAAGGAAAGGGCGGCGGGATGGGCGGGAGAAGGGCCGGCAAAGCCGCGGAAAAATAACGAGAATAGCCTGTTGGGAAAGTTTCAAACCTGCTCCGGCGCATTTTCTTTTACGCGAGGGAACCCATGAAAGGCGCTGCAAGATGCTACGGTAAGTTGAGGGAATATCTGGGAACCGTCCCGCTGATTGATTGCCACGATCATTCCGGTGAATGCGGGCCGAAATACGCCGACCCCATCCAGATGGCCGCGACCGGCTACTTCGCGAGCGATCTTCATAGCGCGTCTTCCGATCGCGATATGGACATAATGTGTGTTACAGAACGCCCATTCGAAGAGAGATGGGCGGCATTCGAACGCGCATGGAAGCGCTCCCGCCACACCGGCTACGCCCGCGTCGTGAAAATCGCCATCAAGAAATTCTACGGCGAGGACGACCTTACCCGAGAGTCTTACGCCCGCATCAAGGACAAGATGCTCAACCTCCAGGCCCCGTCCGTATTCGAGGGCATTCTCGAGGACGCGAAGATCGCTGCGCGCCTGGAAGACGTCTGGCCGGACACGCGCAAGGTTCTCGACGGCACGCTGAAACTCACGCCCCGCGCCCGGCTCGTCATCGGCATTCCCGGTTACCACGCAATCTGCAACTATGACGGCGTTCAGAGCATGGTCGCCCCGCTGAACAGGCGCGTGACAAGCCTGGATGAATACATTGCCGCCTGCCGCGAAATTTTCGAAGGTTGGAAGCGTTTCGGCGCCGTCGCCTTCAAGGACCAGAGCGCGTATTCGCGATCTCTGGACTACGGCAACCCGACCCGCGCCGAGGCGGAGGCCGTCTTCAACTGGATCGTGGAAGATCCCCGCCGCCGTGCGTCCTACCCCGACCAGATCAAGCCGCTGGACGATTTCCTTTTCCACGAATTCATGCGCATGGCGCGGGACATGGAACTCCCCGTCCAGATTCACACAGGCCACATGGCCGGAATCCGCAACGACATCGCCAAGACCAACGCCGTCCATCTGACGAAGGTACTGGAGCTGCATCGCGACGTGAAATTTGATCTCTTCCACGCCAACTGGCCGTATTCCGGCGAACTGCTCTACCTCGCCAAAAACTTCCCGAACGTCGCGATTGACTTCTGCTGGGCCAACATCATTGACCCGGTCTACTGCCAGAACATGTTCAAGCAGGCGCTCTCCAGCGTCCCGCATGGCAAGATTCACGGCTACGGGTCGGATTACTGCGGACAGGTCGAGATGTCATGGGCGCACGCAAAGATCGCACGCGACAACATCGCTATTGCGCTGTCCGACATGGTGGAGATGGAATACCTTGATCTTGACGAGGCAAAGGAGGTTGCCCGCGCCTGGATGTTTGACAACGCGAATGAGTTCTTCAAACTCGGCGTCAAGGCGTAGTGGACGTTCGTTGGTGTTAGTGGTAGCAGGTTCCCATTCTGCCCCTGCGTGATTGCGTCGAAAATGTTCCGGGAGAAATGCCATGCTTCAGATCGAGAACACCGCGCTGGTCGTGATAGACATTCAAGGCAAGCTGGCGCAACTTGCGCACGAGAAGGAAACACTTTTCGAGAACACGCGCAAACTCATCGCGGGATTGAAAATCCTCGGCGTCCCGATAATCTGGACTGAGCAGTTGCCGGACAAGCTCGGACGGACAATCCCGGAAATCGCCGAGGCGCTTTCCGGCTGCGTCGCGATTCCGAAGGCGAGCTTCAGTTGCTGCGGGGAGCCGCTCTTTGCGCAGACGCTGGAATCGCTCGGCAGGAGGCAGATTCTCCTCTCCGGCATCGAGGCGCACGTCTGCGTCTACCAGACGGCGGTTGACCTGCTGAAGCGCGGTTGCGAGGTCCACGTCGTGGCCGACTGCGTCTCATCCCGGACGAAATCCAGCCGTGATATCGGCATCGAGATGATGCGCGACGAGGGCGTGAAGCTCAAGAGCATGGAGGCCGCGCTGTTCGAACTGATGCGCGTTGCCGAGGGGGAATCATTCAGGCAGGTCGTGAAGGCGATCAAGTAATCCTCAGCGAGGTGCGTTACTGTTGTTAAGATAGGTTTTCCCCGATAGGTTCAATATTCTGTAGTTCATTTGTTCCGTCTACCGCACGGCAGGTAGCGTGAACTTTCATGGCAAAATATTTCTTCACCATTTCGTTCATTTCTCCTTTGATCACTCTCACGTCATGAGTACCATCGCTTGCCACTATCTTTATCCGACCCATATCTCGTCCTGTAGCATCGGCCGCTAGTAGAATCCCTTCGTAGACGACACTGTCGGCGGTCTCCTCAGTCTCTATTTTAACCCCGCGTAGTTTGATCTCGTGCCCAGGAGTAGTCATTACCACTTTCTTCTCGGCCAAGCCGTCGCTTCTGACAAAACCGACCGACTTCACTTTCTTGCCGTCGGGTGCTATCTTCACTGCAAGCCCCACGAAATCCCTGAAGTACGAAGGTTTTTTTATGCGATCCTTCAGTTGTTCGAAGTCTTTCTTATCCAGCAAGTCCATGCAATCTAACATATCAGCGACCAGTGCTTGGGGAGAAACCATGCCTGGCTGGTCGAACCACTTCTGCGATCCGCCTACCCGAAATGAAACTGCGAAACTCGCGGCTCGTGGAACACTGATATACAGCTCGACCTTGCTCTTGCCCGCCGGCTCGCAGAAATCCTGATTCCACAAGCGATCAGCAGTTCTAATCACCAGAGATTGGAGGGATTTCACGCGTTGGAGAAAAAGCTTGCTGGTCGTCATTCCGTGACCGATGGCGGGTCCCTCGAGAGACATCTGGAACTCGCGATTGTCAAGCGTTAAGCCCTTCAAGCCGTGGTGACGCTGCATATTCACGTCTTCCAGCAGGTCTCGGAGTTCATCAGCCACCCACTCAGGAGGATCACCGGCAAGAGCCGTAGCGATTATTTGCTCGGCGTCACGCATATCACCACATTCGAGAGCCAGAGATGCTGCGCTTCTCAGTAGTATTGAACGAGTAGGTTCCATCGAGGAGGACTTCCCCGCTTGAGTGGCAGCATCGCGCTCCTTCTTAAATGCCTCACGCAGCCAATCCCTTGCCCGTTCTTTATCGCCTTGGCGACGAGCCGCATCAGCCTTATCGGCCAAACTCATGGCCTCTCTATGTAGCACGGTTATCTCTAACATGTTCTGCGAATCCGACATTCAGGACTGCCGAACTCAACAACAATGGCGACACCCGGACCTGTGCTTCGCCGCATCTGCCTAACCTTAGATTCTAACCGGTATGATATGTCTGCGTCATCCCCATTAAGTATGCCAGAAACTTCGAGTCTGGTCTTATCTTGGAAAAGCAGGCCGTCTGTACCCCTTGGACCCAGCCAGAAGTCGAATCCTGTTCCTTTCCTAGATCTCTCAACGATCCACAGGCCCATCAATTGCTGGACGATCAGTGCAGCTATGCCGTATGCACCACGCTCAGTTGCTTCCTGCATGTCATTCCAACATCGCGTCGCTTGTTGATTGGGGGTTTTCCAGACAAGATCACAGATCTGACTGTAGTCTCCGGACAATCTAGTCGGCGTGGGGCTGTTGTGACCTTGATTTACCATGCAAACACTCGCTGCTTGCCCCCTACTTTCTCCTTCCTCAGGTGTTAAGCCGGGAGAACCGCAAGCCAGATCGGCGATGTCGAGGCGCAATGTTTCTTCTGCCATCTTCCAAGCTAAGACTTATGTTCCCGACAGCATCAAAGTTGACACCATAATGCTATTCCCAGTTACTGTTCACTGTCAAGTATGTGAAGCACCTTTATTTACAGGTTCTTATTCCTCCGTTTCAAACCTCAACTCCGTCTCCACCTTCTCCTCGAATGAAACGCATGTCCCCTCGGAATACGGCCAGCCTATCGGCTGCGTGAAAACACGCGCGCTTATCATTGAGGAAAAGCGCTTCCCGCCCGGCATTTCAAGCTCGATCCAGAAATCCTTGACCTTGTAGAAATCGCGCCCAACGTTGTCAAGCTTGACTATGTTGCGCATCCCAAGCGTCCGGATCGCCTCGTCCGGCAGGGGCATCCGGACCTCGGCCCACTCGCCGTTCGCTTCGCTTCCGCGCGCCGCCGGCGCGCGACCCAGCGGCGCGTCGTTCACCGTCGCGTTTATGGCGTACTGTTCCGTTCCCTCAATCCCGCAGCCCTTGAAACGCAGCCAGCCGCGCGATGCCTTCTTCAGATCGGCAGCCTTCACGCCGTCCCGGTGGAACGGTCCGCGCGCGAAATCCGACCCCGCGCCCAGGTTCTCGATCTCGTGAACGAGCGTCGGCTTCAGCGTTTCGATCCTCATATCCGCCCACGCTGCCCAGTCGCCGGATGAATCGTCCTTCACGCCCACGTCCACGATCAGCTTCAGCCGGACTCGCTTTCCCGCCCATTTTGAAAGATCGGCCTCAAGCGGCAGCCACTTGTGACCCTCGACGTGAACCTTTGCAAGCTCCGTCTCCGCGCCGGATTCGTCCAGAACCGCAACCTTGTACAGCACCCCGTCCCCCAGATAGCTTCCGTCCCGCTTGCCGACCTGACAGCGGAACGCGGCGGGCGATTCGTCCGGAAGCGTCACGGGATCGAAGACCAGCGCGGAATAGCCGACCCCGTTCATCCACGGCGGGTGCATGGCGATGCCCTTCTTCTCGACCTCGCCGCATGTGCACTTCTGATCGTAGGCGTTTGCGCCCGTCGCGCTGTTCATCGCCGTCTCCTCCCCACCGCGCAAGCGCATCCTCATATCGAAGCGCGAAGGCATCTCTGCGAGTTTCGGCATCGCCGATGCGCTGCTGATCCAGTATGTCCGCTCCATCTTCAAATCACCGGATTTGACGGCGAACTGGAGCATCTTCAACCCCGGTTTGTCCGGCGCCACAACCGGCAGAATCGCCGCGCATATCGCCTCCGGCGCGAGGGCGAGCTTCTGCTTCTTTCCCGCCGCGGAAATCTCAGCTTCAACCTTCCCGGCAAGATTGGACTTCAGCGATACCTCCAGCCCGCCTTTGGCGAACTTCATGTCAACGTCCGCCAGCGCCCTGACCGGGAAGTCAATCCACGCGCTGTCATACTGCCTCCACAGTGTCTCCCCCGGCTTCGCGTCAGGCGGGACATCGAGCTTGTATGTCTTCTTCCCCTTAACCTCCACAGTCTCTCCGGGCACGACGCATTCCCTTGCACATGAAAGCTCCGCGCCTTTGGCATCCTGCGGCGTCAGGACGTAGCTGAAAGCGCCGTCAACCGGCGTAATGTGGCACAGCCCGCGCGACAGCCTTATGACCGCGCGGCCCATCCTCTTCCCGGCCTCGTCCAGCGCTTCGGCCGTCGCCGTCCTTCCGTCCAGCGCGACCGCGAATCGCCCGCCGGCCCCGACCGGTATGACCTCCACCTTGCCCCCTTCCCGGAACAGCGCGATCAGGGCCTTGTCCGTCGCCATCTTCGGGAATCGCGTGTAGATATCGCGTCCGTCCGCGAAGATGTATTCCGGCGTCTCGGCGTAATCCGCCATGTGCCCGTCAATCATCCCGCTCTTGACGGTGATCAGCGGCTTCCCGTCCTTGCCTCTCAGGCAACCGTAGTATCCATTCGGCGGTAGAGAAATTTCGTCGTCACCGTCCGTGTATTTCAACCATTCAGAGCGATTGCCGTTGGCGACAGTGACAAGCCCGTTCGCATATGTCGTCGCCACATGGCTGCGCCTGAAGGCGTCAGTAGCGACGGCGGAAGTTGTGTTCCGCCATTTCCCGTCCGCGTCGGCATAAAGGATTTTCACGGCGTTTTCCTGGGCGTAATTCTTGTGGAGTTGCTGGAGCATGAAGTAGCTGCGGACCGTGTTGCGCATTCCGCCGTCGCGCACCAGGTAACCAGTGTGCCCGAAGGCGATTGTCGCGGCCAGGAAACGGTTCAGGTTTGCGTCCCGCTCCTCCAGAGTTCGTCCAATGTCGAAATCGCGCCCGAAGAACATTTCAAGATTGCCCATGCCGAAATTGCAGCACTGCGGATGGAGCTTCAGCATGTCGAAATCCACCAGCCACGGGTTCCACGGCAGACGCCCCTGAGTATCCTGGCCGTAGTTGCCGTCCGTCAGACCGCAGTAATACCAGTGCTGCCCTCCCTCGCTGTAGACCGGCCCGTTCCACGTCTTTTTCTGGTGCAGCATGATCTCACCGTAGGAATAAAACGTCGCAGCGAAAGTCCCCCCGCCGGGCACGCGATGATCGTAGTCGCAGTAGTCCCAGGGCGAGACGGCGGTATGCACGTCGCAGTATGCCGTGCTCAGGTTGAACTTCTGCTGGATGATCGGGGCCAGCCGCGCCTCAAGTTCGACCGCCCGCGACGGCTTTGGGTTGTAGCATCTCGGCCATGCCGTGCGCCATTGCCCCTCCGGAGTCAGCGTCACACAGTCCTCGTCCCAGTGCTCGTTCACCGGAGCGAAGTCTGTGTAGTTGTTGTAGATGCCATAGACGAAGCCGAGTTTCTGTATCGCGTCGGAGTACCACTTCTGGCTCTCGTCCCCGCCCTTTCCGGGAGCGGTGCGCGTGCGGAACGTGAAACTCTCTCCGCCGTCGCGCCAGCCGGTCTCATGGTCGGTGATGACGACCTTCGTCATGCCGTGCCGCGCGATGTTTTTCCAGAAGGCGTAATCGGATTCGCGATTCGTCGCGCCGTGGGCGTGCCAGAGTCTCTCCCCGGCCACGTGCATCCACGGCGACTTCGGATTCGGAATGTTGGGCAGGACTTCCTTGAAATGTGGAGAAACGGTCAGGAATAGTCGCTCATAACAGTCGTTGTATTTCCCGTCGGTCTTGTTGCGATAAACAGAACCCCCGTTGAAGACGGCCCGTCCGTCCGCGATCTCCGTCACAGAGACCAGTTGCGAGGCGTTGGATCGGTACCAGTCCATCAGTCCCGTTGCGAACAGCGGCTTGTCCGGCGTCCCCATGACGAGGACGGCCGGGCGGTCCGCGTTGAAGTTGGAGAAGCACATGTACGGCACGGTGACAAGCCTGGGCGACGGCGCGCCGACCGCGCCGCCGATCCTGAACGCGCCGATCCCGCCCCCCGGGCAGATGGCGTCAACGACAAGCGACTTCTGCCAGAGCCGGAAGACGTATGTGACCTCCGCGGAACGCGCCCCAGCCGAAATCTTCCACTTTGATACGACCGTGTCGCCATCCTTCTTGCACTCGACAAGCTCGAATCGCTCCGGCGCGACCATATCGCCGCCCGGCGAGTTGAAGAAAACGCCGCCGCCCGTCATCGGGCGGAATGAGTATCCAAGCGTCTGGCACTCAACCTGAACGTCGTCCAGCTTCCCCGTCGTCGACTTGTACATATAGTTCAGGGACAAGAAAGCGTCCGAGTATGCAAAGGTGTAGACGCCGTCCTTCTCGGTCAAGTCCGTCTTAAATTCCTCTGCGAGATTCGTCGGCAGGATCGTCTCCTCGCGGGTCGGGAATGGAAGCTCGCCCGGTCCGGTGTTCGTTCCTGGGGACTGCCCGGGGAAGAGCGTCAGATTCCGCTCCGGTCTTGGCTCAAACTTCAGGGGCTTTGCCTCATCCGTGTAGACCGACAAGTTGTCCAAAAAGATCATCCTGTCATCCTTGTTGGACGCGTTGCTGATCCGTATGCCGACCAGCGATGCCCCGGCGGCAAGCTGACTCTTCTGCTCCGGCAAGAGCTTGCTGCGCATCACCCACCATTCCTGCCAGTTCACCCGCCCGACGTTGACGGCAACCTCCCGCCCAGACGCCGACTTGAAGATGACCTCGATGATCACTTCCGGCGTGGTCGGGTCCGGCATCCATCCCCAGTTGTTGCCGTAGATCCAGAAGTTGACGCAGTCGAAGGGTTTGGCGACGGGGATGGGGGCGGGAGGCTTGAGCAGAATCCAGGAATCGCCGGGCGCGCCCCTGTATGTCAGCTTTGCGACGTATTTCCCCCAAAGTTGCTGCTCGCGCGTAAGCTCTAACTTCGCCTGCGCCTGGCCGGTCTCCACCTTCCAGCCTTGTATGGACTCGAAGTCAATCAGCGCCGGATGGGTGTCTTCAGTCCGTCCAGCCCATTCCATTTCATACGGACGCTTGCCGACATTTTCCTGGGCGGACAAACCGCCGGCAGACAGAGCGCAGACAACCAGGAACGTGAACCGGCAGTGTTTCATGATTCTTCCTCCTCAATGCGCGAAACCTTCTTCCTGCTCAAGCCGGGGGAGGAGGAAAGCTTGTCGCGCATTGCGATTCTCACCAGCCCGAATTTGCGACCTCGAGCGCCAGAACGCAGTATGCCGTTGTCAACTCGGGCATGTTCTCCCACCACCGGCCATTCTCGTTCACCCAAAAGCCGTCGCCCTTCTGGATTGAGACAAGCTTGTTCACGAACTCGGCCCGCCAGTCGTGAACCTTGCCGTCCGGGGTTTTGAACGTCTCAAGCCCGTAGACCTGATGGGCCTTGGCGAATGTATGGTAATAGTAATACAGCCCTTGGACGCCCAGTCCGGGATTCTCGTCGAGCGTGTAGCGCTCGTTTATCCATTTCCATGCGGCCATTACGCGCGGATCGTCCCTGTCCAGACGGGCGTAGACCATGCTTTTCAATCCTGCGTAGGTCATCCCGCCGTAGGAGCGCAGCCCGCCCTCTGTGGATATCCCGGCCTTGCTTTCGCCGTGCCTGTAGAAGAAGCCTCCGTCGTTATGCGCCGGCTTGTCCGGGTTCGTTTCGGCGTTCTGGCATCGGCTCAGGTAGGCGATCGCCTTGTCCCAGTGAAGGCTTGATCCAGCCTCGTCCTTCTCCCCGGCTCTTATGTTGTCAGGCGCGCTTTCGACGAATTCGGAGAACTTCAACGCCTCCAGCGCCCATTGCGTGTTGGACAGGTCGGCGCGCCTCTGTTCGGCGTTCTCCGCCGCCTTTGCGTAGCCAAACCCGCCGTAGCTGGGATCGTCCGGCGCAAGCCCCTCCCCCTCATCGGCCTGCGCCGTCAGGAGGTACTGCCTCGCGCCGCGTATGATCCCGCCGTCCGCCGGGTCCCCCGCCGCAAGGAGCGCCATCAGGCAGATCGAGGTTGTATAGACCATTTCAGGCCCTTCTCCGATGCTGCCGTCCTTGTTGGCCTTGCTCCGAACGAATGCCAGCGCTTTGGCCACCTTCGGATTGGAACGTCCGTATTTCTCCTCGCCGCTTCCGAGATAACCGGCGACCGCCAGCGCGGTTATCGCGGAATGTTGACACCATGAGCCATCCTCCCCCTGCCTTCCGTCCAGCCAGTTAAGGGCGCGGTCAATCGAGTGCCTGCTTTCGTTCAGCAGCGACGCGTCACGCGCCGGTTTCGTCGCCCCTTTCACATCGGCGGCATAGAGTGAGCCTGCCGCTGGGAATAGCCTCGCTGTCGGGAACATCAAAGCAGTCACGGTCATCAGAAGCGCCGCTTTGCCGGCGTTCCGAGACGAAGCAAGCTTTCCCCAACGGCAGGACGGCGGCAAGCCGCCGCACTCCGGGAATGTCCGCTCCGCGCGACTTTCTAGCCACTTCATTTCTTCTCCTCCCTGCCTTCTTCCCCGCCTCCGGTTTCATTCTTGCCGGCATCATTCTTTTCCGGCTGGACGGTTATCACAACCTCAACCTCCGTCCCTTTCGACGGCGCTGTCTTCTCATTGACGATGAAAAGCGTGTCGTCCAGCGATGTTGGTTCCGGATTGTCGAGGACTGCCAGCGGATCGTGAAAGGTCGTTATAACCGATCCATACAGACGGGCCGCATAAACAGCGTCTTTGCCATCCAGCGAGTCAGTCTTCGATCCCAGGAAAACCCATCCGGACGTCTTCATTGATGTCTTGCGGACTCGGTTCCGGACCAGTTCTTCCGCTGGAAGTGAAACCTTCTCCTCACCTTTTTTCCATTCCACGCGCATCTGAACGATTGTCCCCGGCCTGACGACGGCATCCTTCTCCACGACCGGCGTGCCCGGTAACATGCCCGGCGGCGGCCCGCTTCGCTCGTCGGCCTTCGGGTCCTCGCCTGCTGGCACTGAAGGATTGCGCCCCGAATCCGCCCCAAGCAGCAGCAGCGCCAGATGCAGGTCCAGCGGATCGAACTCCGACACCAGCAGAGACTCGTGCAGCTTTCCCACCGGCGTTGAAAGAAACACCTCGATCAGCCCATCGTTCATATTGACGACTGCGGGAATCCGTATCTCCCGCCTGCGGGAGTCAATCGTCACTTTGCCGATCTTGTATGAATCCTTGCCGACCTTCTTTACGCGCTGCCCGGCATGACCTTCCTTTTCGGCGGATTGCCCCTCGCGGGGGCCTGCGTCCTGCGCATAGGCGGCAATCGCCATCCATGCGGCAATCGCCAACATCGCTGCCGCAGACGCGGGGAGCCGTGGGTTGAGTTGCGTATCATCCATATTTCGGCACGTCCGGCTCCCTGACCGTCTCGACGAGCTTGTTGACTATGTCAACCGCGCTCATCCCCTCGGCCTGGGCCTGGAAGTTGATGCCGATTCTGTGCCGCAGGACGGGGATGGCCACATCCCGGATGTCGCTTGTTGACACATTGAATCTTCCATCCATCGCAGCCAGCGCCTTCCCGCCGAGGATCAGGTATTGCCCCGCGCGCGGCCCCGCCCCCCAGTCAACAAGCCGTTTGACGAAATCCGGAGCCGTCGGGTCCTTCGGACGCGTCGCCCGGACCAGTTGCGTAACATAGGCTATGACGTATTTTGAGACGACGATCCGGTCTACTACCTGCTGCATCTCCAGGATCGTTTTGCCCGTCAGGATCGGTTGAACCTCCTTGCGCGCGCCGGACGTGGTGGAGGCAAGGATGGTCTGCTCCTCTTCGGGGGAGGGGTAATCAACGTAGACGTTGAACATGAAGCGGTCAAGCTGCGCCTCCGGCAGCGGGTAGGTCCCCTCCTGCTCGATCGGGTTCTGAGTCGCGATGACGAAGAACGGATTCGGCAGGTTGTAGGACTGCTGCCCGACTGTCACCTGGCGCTCCTGCATCGCCTCAAGCAGCGCGGCCTGGGTTTTCGGCGGCGCGCGGTTTATCTCGTCGGAAAGGACGATGTGCGCGAAGATCGGACCAGGTATGAACCTGAATTCGCGCTTTCCCCCGTCATTCTCCTCGATGATATTCGTCCCCGTGATATCAGACGGCATCAGGTCGGGAGTGAACTGGATGCGCTTGAAGCTCAGCGCCATGAGCTTGCCGGTCGTGTTGACCAGCAGGGTCTTGGCCAATCCCGGCACGCCGACCAGCAGGCAATGCCCCCTGCTCAGAACGGAGGCCAGAAGCAACCGAATGACGTGCTCCTGGCCGACGATCACCTTGGCGATCTCTTCCCAGATCCGGTCCAGGTTCAGCCTGAACTGGTCCAGTTTCTCTTCGAATTGATCTTCCTGTGGCATCTGCCTCATCCCCGCCTGTTCGCGGCATTGTTGTGCAAATCGAGGGGCGAATTCATATAATAACATCATTGTCGGGAAGGGACAACTTCCGATCAGCTTTCGGGATTCGATCCGATGGAAAGCCGTTTTCATAAAATCCTCCTGCCATTCCTGTTTGCCGCACTTGCGACGGTCTTGCAGAATCCCACCGCCCGGGCCGCTGATCCCTACCTGGCGATATATGAATTCGACGAGAACGACGGGCAGATACTGAGCGATTCCATCGGACACAACCATGGCTACCTCGGCGCAAGGTCCGCGCAGGATGAATATGATGCCGTAAGGACACAGGCCGGCAATTACTACGGATGGTGGGACGGCTGCGGAGCGCTCTGCCTGGGAAATCCGGAAGCAAAACGCGTCGCCGTCATTCCGGACTCCGGTCTGCGATGGAGCCAGACGGCGCTTACGGTCGAGTTCTGGTTCCGACTGCGAAAGACCGATGGAAGCGGACAGCGGGTCATCGTGCGGAAAGCCCGGCGCGGCGACAGGCGCAGCACGGACTCTTTCGCCGTCTACCACGATGTCGCGCGCGGCGCGCTTGTCTTCCAGACGGTGTCGGCGTCCGGACGCCCCGCACGGCTGACATGGCGCCCCAGTTCCGGAACCCTCGATCAGACCGGGCAATGGCATCATATGGCCTTCGTCTTCGACGGTTCGGCTGACGCAATGAAATCCGAAAAGGCCGACACCGCCCCGATGCGTTTCTACCTTGACGGCGAAGCGCGGCAATGCCGCCTGACCGGGCTGTCCCCGCGCGAACCTCATAAGCTGAGCTTTGACTCAAGCCCCATTGTGATCGGGGCCTTGCTGGAGAATGACGGCTCCGTAACAGAACCGGCCTTCGGGGATATTGACGACCTTCGCATCAGCGCTGTTGCGCGCCGCCCCGAGGAGCTCGGGTTCCGCCTCAATCCCGGCGGAAGTTCCCGGCCCGAACTTCAGATAGTCCTCGAGAAACGCGGCACCGTCCTGAACGTCTACGAGGACAGCCCCGTGTCATTGCAGTTTCTGAGCACTGCCCCGGCGGCGGCATCATTCGATGTCTCATACTCGCTGACTACCGATGACGGACGCGTTATTCAGAAAAAGGAAGGGACGCGAATCAAAGTCCCGGGAGGCGGAGAATCGCGCATGGACCTTGACAACCTGCCAAAAGGCAATGGTCTATGCAGGTTCCGCGTTCTGGTCTCCCGGGAAGGCCGGGACGTCATGCGCATGGCGACGGCCATCGCCCGGATACCAAGACCGCTGGAGCCTGACGACTCTTGGCCCTGGGCCGCCGGCTTGAAGTACTTCACCCCCGGCAATGTCATGCTCATGCGGGACTTGGGAATCTGCCGGCTCATCGAAACCTCGACCGTCTGGAACAGCGTGGAGCCGTCCCCTGGGCAGCGAAGCGAGATAGCCGTGCAAGAAAAGACAATCCGGGCCGGGGAGGCCGGGCTGAGAATCCATTGGGTTCTCGGCGGCGGAGTGATGATCCGCGAAAACGAGCTCCCAATGCGCAGCGCGCCAAGCCTGAGCGAATGGGACGCATACGTCGGGCGTTATGTGACGCTGACGCGAAGCGCGTCGGCAATGTACCAGTTCTGGCATATGCCAAACACCAAGCTCGGATGGGAAAGGTCCCCATCGGAATACGCCCGGCTGTACTATGCCGGAGCCAGATGCGCGATACGCTTCAATGCGACCTCGCGCATGATGCCTGGCGTGCTTAACGATTTCGACATTGAATTCGCGGATGCCCTTTACAGAAGCGGCTGTGGACATTTCATTCATGCAATCGGCATCCACCCGCAGGAATCCGATCCGGAGGAATATGACGCCTCATCCCTTGATGACAGCGCCAAGGCGGCGCTGGAGTCCGCCCGACGCCCCGGTGAGAAGTACCGCGCGCTCTTCAGGCTGATGAGGGAGGTCTGCGCCCGCAACGGTTACAAGCCGGCCCCTATTCACATAATGGATTGCGCCTACGGAGAAGAAACGCAAGCCGTGGAGAAGCGCGTTCCCTACACGTTTCGCCGCATGATATTGTCCCTTGCTGCGGGGGCCGCGATCGTTTCCCCGGGGAAATTGGACGCCCCGGAAGCCGGCTTCATCGCCGACGGATTGCCGACGCGGGCATACGTAAGGCTCGCGTTCCTCACCCGCAACCTTTCAATGGCTCAGTACGTCGGCGATCTTGATCTCGGCAAGGACGTGTGCGCCATCCTGTTCAAGCGCCCCGGCAACTGGATCATGGCCGTCTGGAACTGCGAAGACCGCGACGGCTCCATTTCGCTTCCCGAAGCAGCCGGCGAATTCGCCGCCCTGGACGCCGACGGAAATCCCCTCCCCCCGGGCGAAGGCGGCAAATACCCTATCGGTTCATATCCGATCTATTTCACGGGTAAGAACTTGGATATCCTCGCGCTTGCCTCTCCGGTGGACACAGCCATGACGATTGAACCTAAGACTCAGGCGCCAGATCCGCCGGAGGCGTTTCTCTCCATGGACGTCTGTGAGGAAATCACCAGGGGCGAGGCCATGAAGCGGGGATTCATTCCAGCCGAGATCGGCGTGTTCAATGATTCCCCGAACAGACTGATGGGAACCCTCGTTTTCACCGCCCCTGAGAACTGGGCGGCGGTTCCGGGGAAACGCCCCGTTGACATTGTTCCCGGCAAAAACGCGATTTTCCAATTCACCATCCATTGCCCGGCTGTTCTGGATCAAAGCGATATTCTTCTTAACGCCGAGGTCAGGGGGGCTAACGTAACGGTCAAGCCTCAAACCGTTGAAATTCACATAGCCGACCAGTTGCACATTAAGGACTGGTCAATCATCGGCCCCTTTCCGAACGCCGGATGCAAGGGCTTTGATCTTCCATATCCGCCTGAAAGCGAGTTGAAGAAGGACGCCGTCTACGACGGCGCCACCGGCAAGGTCCGCTGGGCCAATGTCCCCGCCCATAAGCTCTTCGCGCCGGGATTGCCGAACTTCTGCCGCCTGGACGGACTCTTCAAGCCCACGGACGAAGTTGTCGCATACCTGGCCTGCGTCATAATGTCCCCGTCGGCCAGGGATGTCGCATTCCGGCTGGGGAGCGACGACGGCGTCGTCCTATGGCTGAACGGACGCGAAATCCTGCGCCGGCATGAGCATCGCGGCGCAGAACCCGATCAGGAGCGCGTCAAGGCTTCGCTTGCCTCAGGGCCGAACATCCTGCTGGTGAAACTGGAGGACTATGTTGGAGACTGGGGGATCATTCTGGGGATTGATCCCGGACGCGAATTGAAAACGCGGCCGCTTTTCGAGGAAGAACCATAACGGCAACCGGCAAAGCGCCGATACGCCATGAAAATGACCATGGTCGAAATCAGAACATCAACCTTCTCCGCCTTCATCGCCGATAACGAGCCATGTGGAATCCATCGCCGGGGCTACAACGGCGTCGCGTCACTCATCCCCGCGCAAACCGGCAATAATCTTTTCGTTCCGACTTTTTCGGGGATGAACTATGAGACAATCGAACTGACAGGGCTTCCGCCGTTCAAGCGCGAGGGGGCATCGCGCTTCGAGCCGCGGAGCGATCCCATGTCCATCGAACGCGCCGACGCCGGAAGCGCCACACTCGTCCAGCCTGAAACGTCTCATGCCGGCGTCAGCGCGCGGATCGTCTTCCGCGTTGAAGAACCGCATTACCTCCATCAACGAATCGAATTGACCTTCAATCGCCAATTCTGCCCTGAAGGAACGCCATGCGAGTTCAACAGCCTGTGGGCTTCATACATCCACATGCCCACGGACCGCCGCATATATCTCAAGCCTGACATGAACTCAGGGACGGAGCTTTCCGGCTGGATCGGCATCACGAAAGAGGATCACTCCTCGCCGGAAATGATTGTCAAGGCGCTGCCGTCCGATCGCGAAATAAGCGCAGAGGAACATCTATCGAACATGGAGAGCGAATCCCCCGAGAATCCGGCACAGCGACTGCCGCTTGACGCGCCGCCGTGGCCGCTTTCCGCAAGCCTCGGCAGAATCCCATATCCCGCGCGGTTTTATTACGGTCTCGTTCACGACGGACTGATGATGCTCATGATGTTCAGGCAGCCGGAGCGGTTCCGAATCGCCTATTCCCCCTGCGGAGCAGGCAAGGAACCGGCGTGGAATCCCGCATGGGACTACATTCTCCACCTCGACGACGCGCAAACCGGCGTTGTGTATGCCTGGGAACTCTGCCTTTGCGTCAAACCCTTCGCCGGCAGGGGCGACGCGTTGAACGAATACAACCACTACACCGGGGGGTGATCGCCATCATCCGCGATGCCATCACGAATGCGCCTCTTGCCGACCGATCTTGAAAGATTTATTATTTCAAATAGTGACTCACACCTGCGCAAATCTGCCTACAACCGTTTCAACCTGCGGAGGACATGAGGATGGCGCAAAAGAAATTTCTCGCGCTGGACATGGGCGCCGAGAGCGGCCGCGGCGTGATGGGGCTTCTCAACGATGGAAGGCTGGAGCTTCGCGAAACGCATCGCTTCCCGAACGTCCCCGTCCGCGTTCACGACAACCTGTTCTGGAACGCCCTCGGCCAGTTCGCCGAACTCAAGACCGCCGTCTCCGCCGCCGTCGCCCAGCACGGCAGGGACATTGAGTCCATCGGCATTGACACGTGGGGGGTGGATATGGCCCTCATCGGCGCCGGGAACACCATCCTGGGCAACGTCCACCATTATCGCGACCCGCGCACCAGCGGCGTCATGGACGAGCTTTTCAAGACCGTCCCGCGACGCGACGTGTTCCTCTCCACCGGCATCCAGTTCATGGAGATCAACACGCTCTACCAGATCTACTGCCTCGTGCTCAACAAGTCGCCCCTGCTGAAGGTCGCCGAAAGGCTGCTCATGATCGGCGACCTGTTCAACTTCATGTTCACGGGGCAGAAGGTCAGCGAATTCACGCTGGCCACCACCAGCCAGATGTTCGACGCCCGCGCCGACGAATGGGCGCAGGGAATGCTCAAAAAACTCGGCATCCCGACGGACATCCTCCCGGAAGTCGTCAGCCCCGGGACCGACCTCGGCCCGGTCGTCAAGAGCGTGGCCGATGAGATCGGCGTCCCCGGACTCAAGGTCATCGCCCCCGCCGTGCATGACACCGGCTCCGCGGTCGCCGGAGTGCCCGCGTCGGGCGACGGATGGTGCTACATAAGCTCAGGGACGTGGTGCCTGATGGGCGTGGAGACGAAGAAACCGGTCGTCACCGACCTTGCTCTCGCCAACAACTTCACGAACGAGGGCGGCGTCGGCGGAACATATCGCTTCCTGCGCAACATCGTCGGACTCTGGCTCGTCCAGGAGTGCCGCCGCGAATGGGAGAAGCAGGGCAAGGCGATGGATTACGCGCGAATGACCGAGCTTGCGGCAAAATCCGCGCCGCGCCGCAGCTTCATCAACCCGGAGCACCTCCCGTTCTACAGCCCCGGCAACATGCCGCAGAAGATTCAGGATTTCTGCCGCGAGACGGGCCAGCCCGCGCCGGAAACCGAGGGCGAGATCGTCCGCTGCGCGCTGGAAAGCCTGGCTCTGAAGTATCGCAGCGTTCTGGAAAGCATCGAGGAAATGACGGGGCGGAACATCAACCGCATACACATCGTCGGCGGCGGATCCAAGAACAGACTCCTCAATCAGTTGGCCGCCGACGCCACGGGCAGGACGGTCCACGCCGGCCCCGTCGAGGCCACCGCGATAGGCAACATCCTCGTCCAGGCGATGGCGGTTTCCGAGCTTGGCTCGCTTGACGACGCGCGAAAGGTCGCGCGGGACAGTTTCCCGCTGGAGACATACGAGCCGACCGATTCCGCTGGGTGGAACGAGGCGTACGGGAAGTTCAAAAGCCTTTGCTCGCGGCAGGAGGCCAGATTCTGATGCAGGATGACGCAGGGCGGGTTCCAGCGAAGCGGAACCCACCGAATCGCCCATCTGGAGGCTGATAATGCAGGAACCCCAACGCGACGACAAGGTCGAGAAAATCTGGGAAGCGACGTACCTGTTGATGTTCGTTGCAGCGCTGGCGTGCATCGGGCTGGGATTCCTCGCACTCAAGCAACTGTCTAAATCCGCGATGCTGATTGACATGCTCAAGGGCGGCGCAAGCGCAACCGAGGTCCTCCAGAACCTCAGCAGCGATGACGAATACATGGTCGTGAAAACCCTCCAGACGCTGGGCGAGAAGGGCGACGCCTCCGGCGCGGAAAGCGCTCACTACCTCCTCTTCAGCGAAAAGGAAACCATCTGGTTCAACGCCGCGCTCTACCTGGCCACCAGCGGCGACGACACCTCCGTGCCGTTCCTCATCAAGGGACTTGACCGCGCTGTCGGAGACGAGAAGGCCCGCGCCATCCAGTCGCTGAAGTCTCTCACCGGGGAAGATTTTGGCCCGGACAGGGGCAAGTGGATCCAGTGGTGGAACAAGACCAACCCCGATTCCGATTTCGACTTCGGCATGTCCGAAGCGCCTTCCGCCGCCGCTCAGCAGGACGACGGCTCCTTCATCGTTCAGGAGATTGCCGGTCCGGGAACGATCGTCTGCGGCACAACTGCCGTCTCAATCGCGGGAGTCAGACCGCGCGCGGGGGACGACCTGCAGAAAGCGTCGGAATTCCTTGCGATGCTCCTCATGAACCAGCCGGTCCGGCTGCGCCTCGGCGGGATGGAACCGGACGGCTCGCGCAGCGCGCTTGTCTACTGGGCCGGGGAGGACGCAACGACCGCCCCCGGAGCGGACAGCCCAATCGCGCTTCCGCTCCCCATCAGGAAAAGGCAGCTTGTCAACGCGTACCTCGTTGCCGCTGGGATATTTGAGCCTGCTCCGGATGCCGTCCGCGATGAGGCCTTCCGCTCAATACTTGACGCCGAAATGAAACGTGCCGCGCAACCGGAATCGCAACAGCCGAAATAGATTGACAGCCGCCGGTTTAGTCGGTCAAAAGACTCGATCTGCCCCGGGGACGCGGAACACTATCAGGCGCGCCGCCGCGAATGATATCGCCACGCCCAGCGCCGATACGCCGGCGAATTTCAACAGGGGATGGATCTCGATAGGCCTGATCGTGTAGCCGAGAAAGACGAGAACCGGGGCATGTATAACGTAAGCGGCATATGCGTCCCTTGAAAGCCGGGCAAGAAACGCCCCCTGACTGTTGAACCGCTCGCGGAACAGCGCTGTCAGGCCGATGCACATTCCGGCGCAAACGAACGGTTCCCACAGGGCATAAGACATAGCCTGCCACGTCGGGCCGCCCAGAAACACGTCCGCGTTGCCGCCGATCGCGCCGCCAGCGATCATTATGACGGGGCAGAGCAGTATGGAGACGATGCCGAGGCGCAGCCAGAACCGCCCTTCCGCGGCGGTCAATAATGCGGGCCAGTCGCGCCCGCGCGCCCTTATCCCGATGGCAAAGAAAGCGATGTAGAGCGGGCAATATGGAACCTGAAGGTTGAGGAACCCGATGCCGTGCCCGACGCGCATGAACAACCTGACAGCGAAAGCGATCAGTCCCATCAGCGCGGAGAATATAAGAATACTGCGCCTGGACGGGAGCCGGAATCCGCTGTCATCCCGCCGGGAGCCGGACTCGCCGGAGAGCGCCCTCCATGCAAGCCATGCCGCAGTGAAGAGCAAAAGGGTTTCAACGAACCAAAGCGGTCCGCGCCCGATGCCTTCGTAATGTCGGAAGTATCCCGCGATGAAACCGCCCGGCCCGCCCTGATATCCCCCGAACTTGACTTCACGCCAGTATCGCAAAATGGGATTTACCGCGTTATCGAAGATCAGCAGTGGGATCCCGAGCCGGACGAGCCTGTCCTTAAGAAAGGCGCGGGCGCCTTTCTTCTCGCGCGATGCCGCGGAGAAATACCCGGACAGCATGAAAAAGAGCGACATGAAGAACGCCTGGTTCGTCGCGCACAGCCACCCCAGCAGCGCAACGGTCGGCGCGTCCTGCCTGCCCTCCAGGTAGTACCACCCCCCCGTGCCGCCGTAGCAGACTGCCGCGTGGTGAATGATGACGAGCGCCGTCAGCGCGATCCGGAGGTTATCAACGTAAAGCATCCGCCCCGGACGGTCGTCGTGCCGCATTTCGGCAAGCTCGGCCTTCTCGTTTTTCGGAATTGCAGGCATCCCGGTCATTGCAATCCCCACCTGGCCATCAGAATGGCCCTGATGCGTTCCTCCTCTTGCGGCGTCATAATGCGGCTGTAAACCAGGATTTCCGAGATCGCACCGTTGAAGAACGTCTGGTCGAGCGGGGAGAAGCACCCGATCCGCGCGTGCTTCGCCCAGCGATCCGTGAAACCGAACATGCCCTGCCGCGGACCGCCTGTCTCCATTCCGGGAACGCTCGCGCAAATGCCGGTCATGTAGTCGTGCTCGCGCCCGTCGCTTGCGGTAAAAATGCGCGGATCGTGATTTTCCGGCGCGCCGGCATCCGGATTTGAGAACACGGCAAAAATCGTCCCGGACATTTTCTTATCGGAAATGTCCCCCAGTTCCAGGCGCGTCCCGGCCTTCTCCCTGAAAATCAGCGCGGGCCTGCCGTTCAGTCCGGCGGCGTCGTAATACGGACGCAGGCTGGGCGAATCCTGCTTCGCGTTCCACCCCTTGCCGCTCTTGTCCCGCCATGCCGGGATTCTGCCTTCGGCGTCCCTCTCAATGGCGGCGGCGTCAGACGCGTCGAACCATGCCTCAAGTCCGCTCTTGGGCGGTTCCTGTTTTGCCATCTCTTCAGGGAATACAGCCAGCCCGGCCCGGGCGACAAGATAAGTCGCAGCGCCCGTCCCCCTCCATATAACCCAGGCATCATGCGCCGTCTTCCGGACGCCGAGATTGAAGCGCAGCAGCGGCGCGCTTGCCGGCGTGAATTCGCACGCCGGAAACGGAATGCGCCACTCGCATGTCCATGCCCCGCCGCCGATCGCAGCCTTGTATGTGACTGATTTGCTGAGGTTCACGACAGCGCCCGCCGGCGCGCCGGCCTGATCGCTGCTGATGAAATGGCCGTCCGGCCATCCGTAAAGATTCAGGACATGTCCCGGCTTTGCGGAATGACCGTCCTGGAAGGCGATCTCCATCGCGTCAGTCATTCCCCACTTGTGGCCTTCCATGTTCAACGCTCCGCCGTTCTTGACTGGATGCCGCGCAGCTATGTAGAACGCCTCATCGTCATAGGCAATCCACGCCTCGCTCGGCGGGCCTGCGCTCTCCGAGCCGTCCCATGATTCCTTGAGCGTGATCGCCCTTCCGACGGCGGCCCATTCATCAAGCAGTCCGTCAATAACGGGAGGCTTGGCCAACCGCGTAATCGCCGTCATCGGCTTCGGCCTGTCCGAGCTTGAATGGGGATTGGCGTAATTGTCCGCCGGGCGCGCGCATGGGCGATGCGTGGCCTCGGGAAGGATTGGCTTCCCATTCTTCATCAACGGCGGCTCGCCTATGCCGGTCCAGTCAATCGGGTCTTTCGCCTTCTCGAAGCTGACCCACTCGATCCTCCCGACAGGACCTTCCAGCGCCGACCGTGCGGAGAGATAGATCGGGCGCGCGCCCTCAACCGCCTCCAGCTTTGCTACGAATCTGCAGAAATTGTCCGGTCCGCCCGTGAAGGTCGGATGGAATTCCCCGATCTTCTCGCCGTCAGGCGCGTCAATGCGGAGTTCAAGCTTCACCTCATCCTTCTGCAAGTGGATCGGGCCGCGATATTGTTCAAAGCGGAAATATTCGAATTCGCCGACCGGCTTCGCATCATCGCAGCGGAAGACTATGAACACGTCCCTTGTCCCCTTCGCATCGGGGGAGATTTCTCCGACGGCCTCGGAGTAAATCTGAATCCTGCCGCCGCGCGACTTATCCGTCTGCGGCAGGTCGAGAGTCCCGGCAAGCGGGCCGTCAACGGCGTCAAGCCGGACCTCGATCCGCCGGGGCGTCGGATTATCGCTTCCGTAAACGGCGCGGAAACGGCGATACCCCTCGCCAAGCGGGACCTGCTTGAAGCAGAGCCAGCCGCCGTCCGGGACGTTGTAGACGAATGTCCACTGCTCCTTGATCGCGTCGTGCCTGCCGTCGCAGGCTATGGCTTCCATGACCAGCGGATCGGATACCTTTCCGTGGCGCGGCTTTGCGCGAACCGATTTGTCCGAGTTCATCTGCGGCGAGCCGCTGGCGAAGCTCATGACCGCCGTCCGCCACTCGCGGTTGAAATCGCAGGCGCCCATAAAGAGCGCCTCACCGTTTCGAAGCGGCGCGGCGCCTCGCGTCTCGATCTTATACCATTCCAGTTGCGGCCAGACCGGCAGCGGCGGAGGGTTCTCAAAGTCGTGTCCGAATCGGAAGGGACGCTTTTCCGGGAAGTCCTCAGGCTTCAATTCCGCGCAGGAGCGATCGAACTGCGGATGGAATACGTTGTCATACTCATGCACGTCAACGCACATAGTGTTGTACCACAGTCCGCGCTGGTGCGATCCGGGCGCGGCCCAGAGAAGGTTGTGGTGGAGGTCAACGTCGCACGTCCCGGCGTCAAGATAAACGATCCCCAGCACGTTTATCCGCATCCCGAAGATATCGTAACAGTCGTGCATGGCGTTGAACGCGACCTGCGAATTCAGGCCGTTGAGCGTCCCGCCGCTGGAGTAGTAGCCCGTCAGGAAGCCGGCGTCGCGGGTCTGCAGCATTCCGTTGTATAGATGATTGTGCGCGAACAGGACGGCCATGTAGTCCATCGGGGCGCGGTCGCGCGAGGCCAGGCTCGTTCCGTTCCCATGAAAGTTGAAGAAATGCCGTCCGGCGTTCCGCATGGTGTTATATGTTATTACATGACCTCCGATCAATCTGCCCTCGTATTGGCCGAAATCCGACACGGCGTCCGTTATCGCGTTCAGGTAATGGCTCGTGTAATCAATCTCGTCAATCAGGCAGTTGTGTATCGTGTGATGGTAGCCGCGGAGATGGAACCCGGCCCCGGCGCTGAAACGGATGCCGCAGTTCAGAAAGGCGTTATCATGTCCGCCGACGAAGATGCCGGTCTCCCCGGATGTTATTGTGTTGCGCCCGTTCTCGATCTGGCCGATGTCGTAGAATCGAGTGAAGTGAGATATGTAGGACATAGCGCATCCGTCAACCGCGCAATGCGCCGATTCATCCAGGCGCATGGACGCCCCGATCACCGAAATCCCGCGTATGATTATGTGTTCCCGTCCCGAGAGATCGAACGCCAGTTGCCGACGTTTCGCCTCCACGCCGGCCGGCTTTTCTCCGTCTTTCGGGATCATGTAAAGCGTCCCGTCCTGCCAGTGCCATTCGCCGGGGCGGTCCAGCGCGTTCATGTGGCCGACGATCATGCCCCGCCCCTCCTCAGGCTGATACCCGGGGTACGGCCCCGAAAACCACCATGTGCGCGTCCTGTCGCCGACCGAAATCTCCCCGGATTTCGAGCTTTCAATAATGCCTGTCTGCGCGCTCCATCCGTGATAATGCACGCCGTAATAGCACGCGCCCTTCCAGTAATCGTCCGGCTGACCCTCAAGCAACTTGCTCACGACGCGGCCCGGCTGCCCCGACGGATCGGGAATCGAGAATTCGCCGAAGGTCGGCCACAGCGGCGAAAGATCGGACACGTACATGCCCAGCCCGCGCGCCGGCTCGTTGGGATGCCGCGCTTCGATCATAACCTCCCCGCCCGCAAAGACCTGATTCCTTCCCGCTCCGAGGGTCCAGGACATTGGAGCCTTCCAGATTCCATCCTTGTGCGGGGTCCAACCATCAATAGGGTCGAGTCCCGAAACAATAACTTTTTGCCCGGTAAGGGGTTTTATGGTAATCGGCCTGTCCTGGCTCCCCGAACGGGGAAAGACGACTGATTCGCGATAAGTCCCTTCGAGGATGACGCATGTCTCTCCAGGCTGAAGCCGGTTGACGGCCTCATGGATCGTTCTCAGCGCGTTCCCATCTTCAGGGCCTGAACCGGAATTGGCATCATTCCCGCGCGTCGAGACATAGACGGTCCTTCCCCCGGCACCGGTTATGTCGGACGCCGTTTCGCCGCGCATCAATGCGCATGCGGCTAATATGAATGGAAGCGTAATCAGCGCGTACGCGAGAGAGCGCGGCATCATTCTCGTCTCCTGTATCTTTGTCGCTTTGATATGGGGATGAGACGTTCAAGCGGGGCGGGAAACGCCCTCGACTCACATATCATATCACGATGCTCCGCGCCAGGCTCTCAGAACCTTTTAACTCGCGCGTGGCAATACGGCTCCGCGCCTTTTTTATCATAATAATCCTGGTGGTAATCCTCCGCCAACCAGAATCTGCCCGCCTTCGTCACACGCGTGACGACTTTCAGCCCTTTCCCCCTCAGTATGTTTATCAGTTTCTCCGCAACGGCCTTCTGCGCTTCGTCCGTGTAGAAGATTTCTGAGCGATACTGGTTTCCAATATCCGGCCCCTGACCGTCCGCCTGCGTCGGGTCATGAATTTCAAAGAAAAGTTTCGCAATTTCTTCGTACGACGTAACGGTCGGGTCGAAAACCACTTCGACGGCTTCCGCATGGCCGGTTTTTTTAGCGCAAACCTCCTTGTAGCTAGGATTGTCCTTTCGGCCGCCGGTATAGCCGACCGTGGTCGAGATCACGCCTTTGGCCTTGCTGAGGTGATATTCGACTCCCCAGAAGCAGCCGGCGGCGAATATGGCGCGTTCGGTCTTAGGCAGTTTGTCCGCCGGAATGAAGATCATTGAGATCGAATTCACGCAATGGCGCGTGTTCTTGTCTGTTAATCCTTCTCCCAGGAAGACGTGGCCGAGGTGTCCTCCGCAGGTTGCGCAGAGGATTTCCGTGCGCCGCCCGTCGGCGTCCGGCGCGCGTTTCACCGCTCCAGGAATTTCGTCGTCGAAGCTGGGCCAGCCGCAATGGGAGTCGAACTTGTCCTCTGAGTGATAAAGATGCGCCCCGCAGCGCCGGCAGGCGTAGACGCCCGCGGCCTTGCTGTTGCAATATTCCCCAGTGAAGGGCGCTTCAGTGCCCTTGCGGACTATCACGCGTTCCTCTTCCGGCGTCAGTTTCCTGTATTCCATTTTGTCGTCCGTTTTCCGGATTATCTTTTTGACTTCGTGGCCTGTTTGCTCATTTCCCGGCGTCCCGCGCTCTGAGGCGCCATAAACAATCACGCAAATGAACGACGCGGCTGCAAGCGCCGCGATCCGGATGCTCTTCATGGCTGATCCTCCTATGTCCGGAGGCCGCGCTGTCACGACTGCATCATGATACCCGGCTTTACTGCTACGGCAATGGCCGGGCCACCGCTCGGCCTTCGCTTAATTATAGGTGTCATTTCTTTTCGGCCCGGCGCATGCTCCGATTTCAATATCCAATCCGCTTCACATGAAGCGATGAAATGAACATCGCAGACGCGATCTCAGAGCATTATAATAGAGCAATCTGGAGGAACGCCCGTCTTGCGACATCCCATCCTGATACCATTCGTCATGGCGCTGATTCTCGCAATCGCGCTGCTGACGGGGCGAAGACAACCCAGCGACCGAGACGGGCGCCCCATAGTCGTCTATGCCCATCCTCCCTGCCCGCCGGAACTGATGGACCTTTATCGCCCGATATGGAACGAATTCCAGAGAACGCATCCAGACATAAATTTCCAGGTTCTCCACATCACCGGCAATTATGAGGACAAGATCAAGATCATGTTCGCCGGCAATGTCGCCCCGGACGTCATTTTCATGTATCCGACCGCGCTGCCGGCGTGGGTTGACCTCGGCGCGCTGGAGCCGATGGACGAATACCTCGCCAGGAGCCGGGAGACGTCACACAAGGATTACTTCCCCGTCATGCTCGACACGTTCAGTTACGAAGGGAAGATTTACGGCCTGCCGAAGGATGCTTCCGTTGCGATCATGGAATACAACATTGATATGTTTGAGCGATGCGGCGTCGCTAAGCCGCGCGCAGACTGGACGTGGGAGGACATGCTGAAGGCCGCGAAGGAACTCACACGAGACACGGACGGGGACGGTCGCGTTGACCAGTGGGGCATGAATTCCTACGACTGGTGGACCTTTGTCTGGCAGAACGGGGGAAACATTCTGGACTCGACCGGGACGCGCTGCGCGCTGCTTGAACCGGCGGCCATCGAGGCGCTGGAATTCTGGGCGGCGCTTCGGCATAAGCACGGCGTCACCCCGACGCCCGAGGCGACCGCCGACCTCGGCAACACCCGCCTGTTCGAACTTGGCAAGGTTGGAATGCACTTCGAGATGTACCCCGTCGTCTCAATCTTCCGCAAGACGTGCGAGTTCCAGTGGGACCTTGCGCATATGCCGGCGGGGCCGAAGGGACAAGCCACGCCCGCCGTCGGCAGCGCGATGGCCGTGACGGTCCAGAGCCGCAACAAAGAGGCCGCGTTCGAATTTGCGCGGTGGATGACGTCGCCGGACGGGATGCTGGGTTTGGTGAGCGTCGAAAGCCCGTCATGCGTTGCGCTGGCGCAATCGCCGCAATTTCTGGAAAGCCCCGGCCCCCCGAAGACGAAGAGCGTCGCCGTCGAGGCGATGGAATACGCGCATGTTCCGTTGCAGCACCCGTGCTACGCGGAGATCATTGACACGCTCTACCCGGAGTTGGAGAAGGCGCAGCGCGGAACGATACCGGCGCGGGAGGCGCTGGAAAACGCCATCCCGCAGATTGACCGGATTCTGCAACGTTACGCAGCGACGAAGTAGAGCGATTTTGTCCGGACAGGCGTGTTCTCGCGTCGGCCTTTAGCCACGGTTCGGACGCGCCATTAGAATATCGGTTTGAGCGGAATGACGACTCGGAAGAACACGCTTTCACCAATGGCCCGGGAGGACAGGCGGGATTTCTGGCTGTTCCTGTCTCCATGGCTGATTGGATTCCTCTTTTTCGGCGCGGGGCCGATCTTTGCGTCCCTCCTGCTGTCGCTGACGGACTATAGCATCTTCCGTCCTCCGCGATACGTCGGGCTTCAGAACTACAAGGAACTCCTCGCCGGCGATCCGCTGATCTACAAGGCGTTCTGGAACACGCTGTTTTACACGGTTTTTGCTGTTCCTCTGGGCACGGCGGCGGCGTTGCTGGTGGCGATGCTGCTTAATCAGAAGGTTCGCGGATTGTCAGTCTGGCGCACGATCTATTACCTGCCTTGCGTTGTCTCCGGCGTGGCGATGGGCGTGCTTTGGAGATGGATATTCAATCCCGAAATCGGCCTTGCCAACGCGCTGCTGCGCCCTTTCCTGCGCGTGTTCGATCTCCCGGATCCGAAATGGCTGCTCGATCCGAATCTGGCCAAGCCGGCCTACGTTCTGATGAGCCTGTGGGGGATCGGCGGCGGCATGATCATCTTCCTGGCCGGGCTTCAGGGCGTCCCGACGCACCTTTACGAGGCGGCGGAGATTGACGGCGCGGGACGATGGTCGAAGTTCTGGAACGTGACGCTGCCCATGCTCACGCCAGTGGTATTCTTCTCGCTGACGATGGGCTTCATCGGCTCGTTCCAGATATTCGCCCAAGCCTACGTCATGAGCGGGCGCGGCGTGGCGAATTCAACGCTCTTCTATGTGCTGTACCTGTTCGACCAGGCATTCCGCTACTTCCGCATGGGCTACGCATCAGCGATGGCTTGGGTACTCTTCGGGATCGTGCTGATCGTCACCGTCATCCAGTTCAGTCTGGCGAAGCGATGGGTCTTCTACGCCGGGGGGGAGTCATGAGCGAAAACTCCGCAAGGCAATCCCCCGCTTTCCGGTTCATGATATACGTCCTGCTGTCGCTCGGGGCCTGTGGGATGCTGCTGCCCTTCGCGTGGTTGCTCCGAAGCAGCCTTTGCGACGAGAAATCCGTCATAAAGCCGCTTGAAAGCCTCGGCGACTTCATCCCGCCGGGAATTCATCCCGGCAATTACGCAGAGGTTTTCCGCGCGGTCCCGTTTCTGCGTTACCTGCTGAATACGGTCTTCATAACGATTTGCGTGGTCGGCGGCTCGGTCATCTCGTCCAGCCTGTGCGCATACGCCTTCGCCTTCTGCCGCGTGGCATATAAGAAAAGAGTCTTCTACTGCGTGCTGGCCACCATGATGCTGCCGGGCGTTGTAACGATGATCCCGGTCTTCATCCTCTTCCGCGAAATCGGATGGTTCGACACGTTCAAGCCCCTCATCATCCCGGCGTTTTTCGGCAACGCCTTTGCCATATTCCTGTTCCGGCAGTTTTTTATGGGATTGCCGTTCGAACTGGTCGAGGCCGCGCGCATTGACGGAGCGACGAACCTGGAAATCTACTGGCGCGTCGTAATGCCGTTGTCGCGCCCCGTCATCATCACAGTCGCCATCTTCGCCTTCATGGGAACGTGGAACGACTTCATGGGGCCGCTGATCTTCCTAAACAGTCAGGAAAGGTGGACGCTGCAACTCGGCCTGAACAGTTTCATGGGGCAGATCAACAACCAGTGGCATCTGCTGATGGCAGCCGCAGTGATGGTCCTTGTCCCGGTGCTGGCGGTGTTCTTCTTCCTTCAGCGCTATTTCATACGCGGCATCGCGCTGACGGGTCTTAAAGGTTAGAAATGGTTCCCCCTTCTCCCGCGGGGGGCCGCGGCGTCCCGTCGCGCCGGATGAGGAGGCGGGAATATTCCTGAACAGACGGCGGATTTCAGTCATTCTCCCTTTGCCGGATTCTGCGGTCGGGGCAGGTATGGATACCATGTTTTGGCCAGCGCTCCGATAGCTCCCAAAGTCACCGCCAGGCAGACCATCGCGCGGCCATGCCAGTGGCCGACAAGATACATCGGGAAGAGGTAGCATCCCGTTATCGCGGCGATGCCGAGGCAGACGTTGAGAATCGCAAGCGCGGGGCTTTCGGACGGCTCGCGCAATTCCACCGCGTTCAGCCCGGCGTGGGCCTTTATATCCCCCCACGCCCCGAAAGGCCTGACCTTGCGATAGAACGCGATCAGGATTTCCTCATCAACCGGCGGCGTGGCAAGCGACACAATCACAGCAGCCAGCAGCGACACCGCGCAAATAGATGGAAACACAATGTAATCCGGCATATTCGGGAACCGCAGCACAATCACCGAGAGAGCAATCCCCCCAAGCGTGCCAGCCGCGTAACCCCACCCGTTGATGCGCCACCAGTACCAGCGCAGGAAATTGGGCATGACAACCCCGGCCGTCAGAGCCATCATCAACCAGTTCCATATCTGCGCGATGGATTTGGCCTGGAAGCCGATCGCGATGCCGACCAGCACGATGCCGATCGTTGCGAAATGTCCGGCCCGGACAAGGTTTCTCTCCTCCGTCTGCGGCCTGAAGAACGGCTGCCAGACGTCACGGACAATGTATGACGCCCCGGCATTGACGGTCGAACTAAAGGTGGACATGAAGGCTGCGATCAACCCCGCAATAATAAATCCGCGAAGCCCGGTTGGAACATGGTCCCGAAGCACGCTCGGCATGGCCTTCTCAGGATCGGCGAATTCGCCGGCGGCGGTCAGCGCCAGCAGCGCGATGCCCATCGCCATGCCCCAGCGAACGATCATGAACGGGCTCCAGGCCGCGCCGATCTTGGCGGCGTCCCGCTCGTCCCGGGCGGCAAGGAAGCGTTGGAAATCGTAAAGCTGAGCCGGCCCGCCCGCGTTGGTTATCAAACCCTTCAGAACCCACGCGATCACGAAGATCCCGAAAAACCGGTATTCCGCCGCCGGCGATCCGGCAGGGACTTTCAGTTCCCATGCCGGCTTTAACGATTCCCAGCCGGCCGGCAGCTTCTGCGCCAGCAGTTCCGGGGTCAGCCTGTTGTATGCAATCGCGCAAATGGCTATCGCGGCAAGCGTCAGAATGATCGTCTGGATGACATCCGTGATGACAACGCTGTAAAGCCCGCCCATCAGAACGTAGAAAGTTGTCAGACCAATTATAACCATGGCGCAGACGTGCGGAGGCCAGCCGAGGTAGACCGAGCCGAACTTGCCTATCCCCTGAAAATCGTAGCCGATGAATGTCGCCAGCGTAACGATCGCCATGAATGCGTACGCCGTCCTCGCCACGCGGCCGCCCTTGTCCGCCCCGAATCTCGTGACCATCCACTCCGCTCCGGTCATGGCGTTGGAGCGGCGCACCCACTTGCCCATATAGCCCAGGCAGAACGCCCCCATCATGCAGCCCCACATCCAGTGAATCCACATGGACTTCATGCCCATCATGACGAGCATGGACACGATCCACATCGTCCCCGTTATGTCGAAGTTCGACACCGAGCCTGACATGGCCAGCGCCACCCAGTTCATGCTCTTGTCGCCCAGGAAGTAGGCTTCAAGGTTCTTCGAGGCGCGCTTCAGATACCAGAAGCCGGCGCCCGTCACGACAATGAAATACGCCGCGATTACCGCCCAGTCTATCGCATTCATGTCTTCCCTCGGACTTGCGTTATGACGACTCGTTCACCGCGTCGAACATGGCAATGACGTTTTCCGGCGGCGCGTCGGAGAGGATGTTGTGGACCTGCTGGAAAACGAATCCCCCGCCCTTGCGCAGGATGCCGACCTGCTTTCTGACGTGGCGGGCGACTTCTTCCGGGGCCGCCTTCGGCAGCACGTTGCGCGTGTCGCATCCGCCGCCCCAGAACGTGATGTCTTTGCCGAAATCAGACTTCAATCCCTCCGCGTCCATGCCGGAGCAGGTTATCTGCACTGGGTTGATCGCGTCCAACCCGGCCTCGATCAGGTCGGGAAGCAGTTCCCGGACGCCACCGCAGCAGTGCAGCATCACCTTGACGTTCGCCATGCGTTTCGCGGCGTTCCAGAGCAGCGAATGGCGCGGCTTGAAGAACTCTCGGTACATCGCCGGGGAGATCTGCGGCCCCGTCTGCATGCCCAGGTCGTCCCCGAACACGATCACGTCAATGCAGCCCCCGACCGCCGCAAGGTAACGCTCCAGGTTGCCCATGTGAATCCCGAAAAGTTTGTCCAGGAAGCGATGCGCCTTTTCCGGCTCCCCGGCAAGCAGCAGCAGCGCGTTGTCGTTGCGATAAAGGAACTGCATGACCTCCAGAAGGTTCCCGCCGAACAGTCCGATGATCGCGCGGTCCGTTCCGTCGCGCAGCCGTCGCGCCCCGTCGGCAAGCTCTTCGCGGCTGACCGGGCCGGGGGGGGAGGCTATGGCCGTCCACATGGACTCGCCGAACGCCTCCGGGATGTGATCCAAATCCTCGTTTTCAATGAACGGGAAATGGCATTGCTCGAAGTAGAGCGCCCCGTCGGGCATACGGGCGATGGCGCGCCCGCTTTTCGAGCGGATCACCCACGCCCCGCTTTCCCTTTCAGGGACGGACCATGCCGGCACGAGGCACGGCGAGCCGTCCGGCAGGACCCAGTCCGCCCAATCCGATTCCCTCCGGCTGAAACCGCGCCCAAGCTCGACGGTGTCAACGCCGAACCTGTCCATAACGTCCTCGTCAACAACGGCAAGCTGCTGGATGATGTCGTAGACGCGGACGGACCTTTCCGGCAGGCCGAGCGCTTTGCGCAGTTTCGGATAGGCGATCGCGGAGATGCCGGAGGACCTGTGGCCGGAGAAGTCAATCGGCGCGCGGTCGGTCTCGCGATGCCCGATCGCCGCCAGAACCCGATCCCGTGACTTCATCGTCTTCCCCTTTCCTGAATCGCAAGGGCGAACGCAGGATTTATTCAGGAGGGCATTCTATCGCAACGCGCCGATTGGCGGATGATATTTTTAATGATCCGCGGGGGGGCATTGGCGGGCTGGCGGGAGGATTGGGGCGGGATTGTTGACAGGGGCGGCGCGGGGAAGCTGTCTTGCGGGCGGGGAACCTTCAAGAATTTTATAGCGAAGCGCCGCTTCGCGGCGCTCAAAGGGTAAAAGCAAAAGAGGGCAGAGGGTAAAAACGGCTAGAAGTCCTGGGCAAACACTACACGAAAACCGTCGACGTCGGTCGTGAGCGCCGGTGTGCTCCAGACACGGCTCGCGGAGCGGCAGCCGTCCGGGAGGTCGTCCCACGAACCACCCCGCAGCACGCGATAGGAACCAGACGACGGCCCCGCAGGATCACTCACTGTCCCTGAAGAGTAATCTCCGTACCAGTCTGAGCACCATTCCCACACATTCCCGTGCATATCAAAAAGCCCCCAGGCGTTGGGCTTCTTCTGACCGACTTCCTGGGCGTAGTCCCGTCCCGCTTTTTCGGCATTATCCTCGAACCACGCGTACTCCCCGAGGCTTCTCTCGTTGTCACCGAAACAGTACTTCCCAGTCGAACCTGCCCGACACGCATATTCCCATTCAGCTTCAGTCGGAAGTCTTACCGCCTTGCCCGTCTTCTGGCTCAGCTTCTGGCAGAACTCAGTAGCGGCATCCCACGAAATGTAGTTGGCGGCAGCATTGGCGGAGCGTCCCTTGTACTGACTAGAACTCCACGGCTCATCCCCCATCACCGCCTTCCACTGGGCCTGCGTTACCTCAGTCTCCCCCATATAGAACGGCTTGGTCAGTCTGACTGTATGGGTATTTCCGCTGTCTCCCATCTCAAAGGTTCCAGCGGATATCAAGGCGAAGTTCATCCGCACCCCGCCGCCCAAGTCCAGCGTCATCGTCTTACCCCCCGCACTGGCCGCTGGCTGCGGCGTGACTGGTGGCGGAGCCACAGGGGGCGCAACAACGGGGGCTCTCCAATCCCGCCAGTAGGTGATGCGCTGCTCGGCATAGGCGATCTGGTGTCCGCTGGCGCGGAACTTCTCTACATACATCTCCCAAGCCATACGGCAAGCTGCCGCGCCTTCGGCGGTCGTCACTGGCTGCTTGTCCAGCGCGTTGCATTTGGAGAAATAGTCCGTGGCCTTGTTCAGCAAATCCTGCCGCGCCTCCTCCGCCTCCCTGCGCTGCTTTTCGGACTGGAGAAGGTTGTCCAAGTCGCCAGTCTCTGGCGGCTTGACTGGCTCTGGCGGCGGCTTCACCCCGCCCTTCGGATAGAATAGGAACTGCCCGCCCTCGTGGAAGGTCTCCTGGATTATCCCCTTCTGCGGCTCCTGCTCTGAACTGCCCTTCACGGGCGTGTAGAGGTCAACGTAGAGTTCATTGGTCACGAATGGACGGCCCTTGTCAGCCAGGCGCTTGAGACTATCGCACAGATAGTAATTGAAGATCGAGTGCTTGCCGTCGGGCGATCCCGCGTCTGCCACGGGATGCAATCCACCACCCGCCAGCAACTCGCGGCTCTTTCGCGTGGCGTCGGGCGTGAAGCCCTCACGAACAAGAAGGGAGCCAGCAAAGCAGGAGTCGGCAACCACCAGTACCTTCCCCGCCTTGAAGGAGCGGCACCAGTCCCTCACGACCGAATTCGGTATGCCGTCTGGAACGGCTTCCGCCTCATAGGGGTACCAGTAACCCAACTGAGCGTCTTCGTCGTAATAGCCGTGCCCTGAGAAGACCAGAAGCACTGTGTCGCTCTCGCCCACCTTCTTTATCAATTCAAACACGGCCCGTTCGATGTTCTTCCGCGTGGCGGCGGAGTCGTAGATTTCAACCGTGTTGGCGGCTGCATACCCGAACCGCGAGAACAGTACCTCACGCAATGACTGCAAGTCGCGTTTGCAGGACTTCAGGTCACCCAGAAACTGGTTGTTCTGATAGTCGTCAATGGCTATGAGAATCAGCCATTGACGCGCGGCGGGATTGGCGTCGGGAAGGCGGTTGATCTTGACGGCATTGAGAATGCCCTTGTCCTGGGCCTCAAGCGGGGCGCAGAGAAAGTCGGTTATACAGCGTGGGTGCAAAGCACCCACCCTACTTGGCGGGGCAGAGAGCAAGACAGCAGCCAGGACCAGCAGCGCCGCGCATTGTTTTGAGAAAGCTCGGATTCTCATTCCCACAGTCCTCGTCGCCCTTGTTTATACGAATATGATAACCAACGCCGGCTTTGGTTCAAGGCTTGTCATATGAATGCTGCGGGATAAATGCAAGATTGACGCCGCAGTCCCGCCGCACTACGATGTTCCGCGAAGGCGAGGAGGATGCCGGTCAAGCACTCAACAAACCGGGGAAGCGCTCCATGAAAGTCAGAGATATCACCGTCGGCATGAGAGACAGGTTCGTCTGCTCTCCAATCGCCCTGGACGCGATGGGCGATCCCGCGCTCTGGCACACCGAACAGCTCGGAACGGCCCGCAGGGTCGAGGAGCGCCTGCTGGTTGACTGTCTCAACGGCGAGACGTCCACGACGTGGTTCAAGAAGGACCTGCCGGAGTCCTTCCTTGTGCGCGTGCGGGCCAGGTGCGTCCGCCCGGCGGGGGCCAATACGATCTATTTCTTCTGGAACGCGCGCAACCCGGACGGCGCGGAACTGCTTTATTGCGACGATCCGGAGGAACTGAAAAAGAAGATTGAACCACAGCGCCCGTGCTATCGCGTGACGTTCATGGGACGCTCCCCGCGGCTGCGCCCCACGGCCCCATATACGCCGGGCTGGAGCCGGATCAGGCGCTACCCCGCCAAGACGTGCCTTTCCGAAAGGCTCGACTGGACGATACAGGTCGAAACCAATTATGACATCATCTGCGCGAAACTCGGCCCCCGGCTGCTGGTCTACGTGAACGGGGAGAAGGTCCATGACGTTGTGGACACACAACCCCTGCCGCCGGGCAAGTTTGCGCTCAGAGCCTGGAATTCCAAGGTCCTCTTCTGGGGAGCTGAACTGTACGAGCTTCATCGCGGGGACGTATGCCCCGGCTCGTCGGACACCCTTTACCGCATAATGTACCCAGTTCAGGACATCCTCGCGTCCGCGCCGAGGTTTTTGCGAACTCTCCAGATTGCCGACATCAAGAACGGCTATTTCAGGGACAGGGAATCGCAGAAGGACTCCGATATAGAGCCGTTGACCAATCTGGCTCACGTTGTGGAAATAATGCGCTGCCTGGGCCTGCTTTCGACGATTGACGACGAGGTGCGGGAGAGCTGGTCAGGCATGCTCGCATCCACCTACGACGATCAGCAGCGGGTGTTCATCCATCCGAAGGTCAAGATTGCGCCGGACATGCCGTCGCTTCAGAAGGAGTGCCTGAACCACGCCTACTCGGACGCGGTTCTGCTGTCGCTGGCGCTTCTGGGCGAAGAAACATCGAGTTACCGGGACGGCTGGCCGCCCCCAATAGGTTTCGGATCTGAGAGCAAGCTCCAAGTCTGGCTCAAAACGTTGCCCTGGGAGGCAAGCCCCGCCGCGGCGGCGCGCGCTCTGCAACTGGCCTGCAAGTTCTACGTCGAAAGCGCCGGTTACGAACACCTGACGCGGGAGCCGTGGACCGCCGTTCTTGACGGGCTGGATTCGCTTCAAAGCGAGGAAACCGGATTTTGGGGCGGTCCCGCAGACCCGGACGCCAGCCTGGCCGCGACCCAGGAGCTGTGCTGCGACTTTTATCAGGTCTACGGCGAGCGCATCCCGAGGGCCGCCGGAATCCTTCGCGCCGCGCTCGCGCTGGCGACGCCCGAAGGTCATTTTGGGACGCCGAACCTGCAGTCGGTCGCCCGGGCCACAGCGTTGATATGCGAAATGGCCCGCCGCAGCAACATCGGACGTGTCGAGGAACAGATTCGCAAGTGCGCCGAGGGAATCGTCGCCTTCTTCAAGTCCGCGCGGGTTTCAGGCGGGGGATTTGTAGCCGTTCCGGGCAAGGGGGCGGAGCCGACGCTTGCGGATACAGAGTCCGCCGTTCATTGCGCCCTTGCCCTTGACGGACTGGTTGAGCTTCTGGCGCTGCGGCGCAGTGTTGACAACAAGGAAATCAACGCCTCGGCAGGCTGACCTGCCGCCTGCTCATATTCTTTGCGGCCGGGACCGCTGCGCTGTAATTGAACATGCTTTTTCAGCGTTGACGCTTGAAGGATACCCTCATGATTGACGCCGTCGTAGCCGGGCACATCTGCCTTGACATGATCCCAGCGTTTCCGCCGCGCCGGGCCGAACTGAGCGAACTTTTCTCCCCCGGGCGTCTCACCCAGGTCGGCGAGCTTGTCCTCAGCACGGGCGGAACGGTCTCCAACACCGGGCTTGCTCTGCACAGGCTTGGCGCGAGGGTCAAGCTCATGGGCAAGGTGGGGCGCGACCAGATCGCCCGCATCATCGAGGCCATACTCAAGAGCAAGGGCGCGGATTGCGCGATGAGCGTCTCTCCCGGCGAGCCGAGCAGTTACTCCTTCGTGCTTGCCCCGACCGGCCACGACCGCATGTTCCTGCATTGTCCCGGCACGAACGACACGTTCACCAGCGCGGACGTTGATTACTCCGTCGTCGCACAGGCGCGCCTGTTCCATTACGGCTACCCGACGCTCATGAGCGCGATGTTCGCCAACGAGGGCGAGGAACTGCTGAAGGTGATGAAGACCGCCCGCGAGACGGGCGCGACGACAAGCCTTGACGTTTCACTTCCCGATGAGAAAAGCCCCGCCGGGCAAGCCCCGTGGGAGCGCATTCTCGCCCGGACGCTCCCGTACGTTGATCTTTTCATGCCGAGCGTTGACGAGGCGATCTTCATGCTCTCCCGCCAGCGATGGCTTGCCCTGAGAGAAAGGGGCGCGACTTCAAGGATTCCCGCCGACGACGTTGTCAAGGCCGCGCGCAAAGCGCTGGGGCTTGGGGCCGGCGCGGTCGTAATCAAGTGCGGCTCATCCGGCATCATGCTGGCGGCGGGGGACGAACACAGGCTTGCGAAGATGGGCAAGACCTTCCAAGCGACCACGGCGACGCGCCTTGCGCCGAACACGGTCCTCTGGCAGGAGGCGATGAAAGCCGAGAGGATGGTGTCCGCCCTCGGCGCCGGTGACTGCGCGGTCGCCGGCTTCCTGGCCGCCGTCCTGCGGGGGCTTGACCCCGTATCCTGCCTGCGCATGGCCTCCGCCGCGGGGGCGAAAAACGTCGAGGAGATGGACGCCACCAGCGGCGTCAGAAGCTGGGAGGACGTCTCCGAACTGGCGGGGGGAAACTGGACGTCCATGCCGAGCGGACTCGACGGGAATCCGGCATGGGGTTACGACACTCAATCGCGGATATGGCTACTGAAATAACGCGCGTCATGGGCTCGGCAATAGCCGTCATGCTCATCCCGGCATTGGCTGCCCTTGCCGCGGAAGCCGGCGATGCCGCCGGAAACGCCCGCAAGGCTATTGAAAGCTATCTCTCAATCGCGGCGTCGAACGATTCCGCTCCGGCGAAGAGGGAGGCGTTGCGCCCGATACTGGTCGCGCTGTCGCTGGAGGAATCCCATCTCTTCATGGAGCGAATCCGGGCGGAAAACAGGCTGGACGCGCTGATTGATACGATCACAAGCTCCAACCTTGAACCGCCGAAGGACGCGCCACTTAAGGCGACACTCAAGGAAATCCTCGGATCAGGGCGCGCGGATTTCTATGTTGAGATCCCGACCTATACACGCTTCTTCGACAAACCGAAAGGCTACTGTTACATCCGCCCGGACGTGTATATCAGCGATTTGCACAAGGTTGATCCCAAAAGCTTCCGCAACGTCCTCATTCATGAGATGTGGCATTCCTTCTCGGACCATCATCAGAAGGCCGGTAAACAGGGGGCGCACGGCGGCGCGCTTGACGAAGGCTTCGGCATCGCGATACGCGAACTGGCGTTCACCGATAAGGAATACAACATCGCCGAGACGGTCTACGGCACAAAAAATTACTACCGCGACATAGGGGTCTGGAAGAAGGACCCGGATTATCCCTTTGGAACGTGGAAACACGCCGACGCCAAGCTGAGGGACGCGCTGGAGTTGATCGCTTCGCGGGATATGTCCCGCCTGGCATGGGATGACGACGCGAAGTTGCTGGACGATTATGAGCGATTTTTCAAGGGCATACGCCGGGACGTGGATTTCTATAAGGAATGGATGCCTGCGGCAGAGAAGGCAACGCGGGAAATGGTCGAGTCGAAGCGCAAGTAGCGGTTATCTGTCCTTGTCCGCAATCGCTGTTTCAAGCTCGTTCAACGCCTTTTCGGCCTGAGCCTGGATTTCCTGGGCAGCCTTGTCCGGAGTCTTGTCTATCTTGACCCCCTGCTCGGCCATGCCCGCGGCCAGTGAAGCGATGTTCTTCGCGTTGGGGCCGACCGGCATCCTGACCAGCGTCCATGTCGTCCCGTCGTTCGGGTCTTCCCAATATTCCAGAACCTGCGCCCCCTCGAGTGTCAACTGCGATACGTTGCGGCTCACGGACGCGAACAGGTCCTGCCTTCCTCCGCTGTAGCCGTTGCTGGTGAAGTAGTCCACGATCAGCACGGACATGTGCGACTGAATGCTCAGAGCAAGCTCCGCCCGCGCCCGCTCGCCCGCCTTCTCCCGCGCGTCAACGAAATATGATTTTGCATGGCTGCCCACGGCGTAGATAAAGCCGTTCTTCTCCGGAATCTTGTCAATCCACTCCGGGCGGACGGATACGACCTTTGGCTCCTCCACGGTTACGGGCGCGGAGGAACTACAACCGACGATAACCGAAAGAAAGAGAACGCCGAGACAATATGCCGGCATTTTGCGTGATTGGCGCATCGTCCACCTCCGGCCGGCCGGGAGCCGCCGCGAAGAAACGATAACAGAAAATTACTTCCGGGCTGGCGGAGCAATGATGCGGGGTTGCCGCTCCAGCGGCAACCCCGCAATCTCAACTTTCATAGCCGCCATTGATTCGCGCGGCGTCTTACATGCCTTCGGCCTTGCGGCGCTTGTCAATCTCAGCGTCCAGCAGTTTGAGCGCCTCGTCGGTCTTGCCCTTGAAGGCGTCAGCCTGCTTTTCGCGGGCCAGTTTGGCGACTTCCTGGGCCTTCTGCTTGGACTGCTCAAGAACCTCGTCCAGCGGAACCATCATCAGCACGTAGAGGGTGTCGTCGCTCGTATCCTTCCAACTGTTGATCTCCTGGGAGAAGAACAGCGAGGCGTCCGTGACGCTCTTTGACACGTTCTGCACGAACTCGATGCTGGAGTCAGCGCTGGGGTCGTTATAGTCCTTGGCCGTCTGCATGAAGTCCTTCATCATGCCGGCGACATAGGTGTTGAGCGTCGAGGCCAGTTCCTGGCGTCCGCGCTGGCGGGCCATCTGCCTCTGCAGGGCTTTGTTCGGGTCCTTGGACGCTATGCCGACACCGTAGATGGCCTTGCCCCTGTCGCCCGGGAAAGCGCCGTTGCCGCGCTTCACCCAGTCAGGTTCCATGTTGCCCGTGTCAATCGGCACCGGCTTGATGACTTCCTTCTCCTGGGCGCAGCCGATCAGCATCGCCACAAAGGTCAGAGCCACGACCAACTTGCCTAGTCTCCTCATGTCCAATCTCCTTCCAAAACTTTAGATTCGTCTCGAACCTTGTCTGTCAGTGCGACTTGACACAATCCCCGCCGTATCCACTTTTGGATATGCGGGTTCACGTTCCGTTATTGAATGTTCGCCTTGAAGTCGGACTTGTTTGCCAGAATCTCGTCGTTGTCGGGGGCGGCGGAGGAGGCCTTTTGGTAAAGGTCCCATGCTTCCTCGTTACGCGACGCCCTCTCTGCGGCGACGGCCAAGTTGTTCAGCGCGGCGGCGTCCCCGGCATTGATCTCAAGGGCCGCCTGCCACCGGGTCACGGCCTCGTCCCAGTTGCCTTTCAGCGCCAGTTCCGTGCCTTTCGACACAGTGTCATTCTCGCCCTTCAGGAGATATCGCGCGCTCTGCTTGTCGTGCGGCGATATTTTCCAGACGAACCGCCTGACCACCTCGGTAAGCGCGGCATTGACCATATCCGCGTCGGCCGGCAAGGAGGCGATCGCCTGCTGTCCCTCGGCCACGGCGGTTCCGCCGGTCCAGGATTTCGGGGCAGAATCGGAAAACTGCTCGGTCTGGGAGGCGATAATGCGCCCGGTTTCAACCTTTACCATGCGGAAATCGCCTCGCATGTTGACCTTTTTCGTCATGGTCGGCACGTCAACCAACTGCGTTTCCGGCACCTGGATCGTCTGCCCGGTTCCGGGGTCGTATTGCGGTATCAGCCGTCCTGTGGGCATCTGGCGCTTGACCATACCACTGTGCGCCTCGACATTGTAGGTCGTTGATCCGAAAATCACCGAATCGGCCGCCAGTTGTTTGCCGATCTGGGCCGACGTGGATGAGTCGAAAATCGCCGATCCGCCACGGGCCAGTTCGTCCTGAACCTTCTGCACCCGCTGGCGCTCGATCACATCGTAGTATCCGGCATTACTTAACTGGTTGATTATCTCGCTGACCACGGCATCCGAGTTCAACAGGTTTCCCTGCCCGTCGCAAGTGACATCAACCACTGCCACCGTCTTGATCCCGGCCGTGTCAATGTCCGCCGACGCCCGGCTGGTAATCATCACCTGCGGGGAACCACAACCAGCCGCGATCAGAAGGACAATGACGCTGAACAAGCTCTTGATCGTTATTTTCATTGCCTTGAACACTCCATCAAGGGGGAGATAACGAAACCGACCCTCATCCTTATGATTATAACCCCTAACCTGAGCGGGTGTCAATTTGAAAAACGTGCCGACGGCACGGCGATTCGCGGTTGCCTCGTGAATAGCGCGTGATATCAGCCCGCGGTTATCCGGCGACTGGACGGCGCCTGTTCATGGCAGGAAAAATGCCTGCTGCGTTCCGCTCCCGCGCTTTTTTAACTTCTCTGCCACATGCCATTATCGGCATGTCATGCCTGTCCTAACCATTATGTAATCAAGCGTTTGCGGCGCATATATGGCATTGGCCTTCCGCGCATGTCCAAGTCCGGTCGGCGGGGGGGGCGGAATATTGACTTTGGGCTTGCCATTCCGCGCCACTGCATCTGGTTGTGACGCACAGAACGGATGATTATATAGACTGGACTTCTGTCTACCGGCATGTTATAAACACCCAACTGCAATGCGGCGTCGGGCCGGTTCGGAAGCCATCCGGCAGCGCGACTTTCGGCAAAACGCTTCAGCTTGGAACCGTCAACAAGGCGGGATTGCGTCAGGAGACATGCGACTTGGCCAACCTGGAACACCTGGCCATACTGCACGAGGGCGTAGAAGCTTGGAACAACTGGCGGCAGGAGAGCCAGGAGGTTCCGGACCTGTCTCACGCCAACCTGAAGGGCGCGCAGCTTGAGCAGGTCAATTTCAACAACGCCAACCTCATCAGGGCCAATCTGCGCCGCGCCAACCTTCGCAGAGCAAGGTTCAACCGGGCGCAACTTGAACGGGCCAACCTGAGCTGGGCCAACCTACTGGAGTCCACAATGATCCAGGCCGGCTTGGAGGGGGCCAACCTGAGCTGGGCCTGCCTTGTCCTGGCTAACCTGTCCGGCTCAAACATCCGCATGGGGATACTTCGGGGCGCCGGGGCAAGACTTTGCAACTTCACCGGAGCCGACCTTACCGGGGCCGACCTGCGCGAAAGCAGCCTCGAACACTGCGTCATGCACGCCTGCACTCTCAACAGCGCAAGGCTCTGGCGGACAGACACCTACAACTGGAATGTCATCGCCGTCACCTGCAACAGCGCCTACTGGGACGAGGAAGCGCAGGAACCGGTCCGCTACGCGCAGGGGCAGTTCGAACAGTCGCACAGATACTGGCCCGAGGTCAGAGTCCGGATTCCGCAGCGTTCTTCGTTCTTCCACCTGACGATTGCCGAGTTTCTCTGCCGCAAGAACCGCCCGGAATCGGCGGCCCAACTCCAGTTCAGCAGGCTGGAGAACAAGGGCGATTCCGTGGAGATCATATTTAATCTGACCGGCGACTCGAACGGTCCTGACGCAGACGAAATACGCCAGAGGGTGGACACTGTAGTGAAGCTGGCCGGAGAGGACACGCAGCTTACCCGCCTTATAGACGGCAGTTGCATGAAGATGCACCACACTGTCCGCATGATGGCCGGCAAACCGGAACTGCTATGGGACGAAGCCGCCACCCCCCCGCCCGCGCCGACGCAGCCCATGCGCCCGGCCCTCTCGCGCAGGGAAGAAGCTCCCGGGGACCCAAAGGAACAGCCTTCGTCGTAATAGCGCGCGAAACCGAAAGTCTGAAGGTCTGAGGTTTTGCGCGCGCGGATATACAAAGTTTTCCCCTTTGCGCAAGGCCTCTGGCTTCGCATACTCTATGGAACTTCCAATGACATCATCTCGGCGATTTGAAGAGGCCGATCTCTCTTATTGTCGGGAAGTCGCGGGATTCAATGATTGTAAGCCTCACCCGCGATGCCGTGACCGCCGGGAAGCGGTCGAGCTTCTTGTAGCCCACGGTCGTCCCGCGCGCGAATTCCTTCCATCCCTGCCCGTCCCAAGCCTCCAGCAGGTATTTCTCGATGCGCTGCCCGGTCGGAACGAATTCCCGCAGCATCGCGCAGTTGAACGCAGCCGCCTTGGGCAACTCGATCTCGATTGAGACCGGCAGGACTCCCTCCGGCGCGGCCCAATAAGTGTACATGCTCCCGTCCGTGATCATCCCCGCCGCGTGGTCCGGCGCGTTCTCGCGCGTCGCCGATGCCATCGCCTTGCCGCCCCGCGCGAAGTTGACCTTGAACGTCTCGTCAATAACCTGGCGCAATTCCTTCAGGCGTTGGGCGTCGTTTTCGTGGAACAATCCGCGCCTGTCCGGCGGAATATTCAGAAGCAACACCGAGTTGCGCCCGATGGACTTGTAGTAGATATCCAGCAGGTGCGCGAGCGACTTCACATTGTTGTCCTGATTCGCGTGGTAGAACCAGCCGGGCCTGATCGAAACGTCGCACTCCGCAGGATGCCATGCCCAGCCGTCGCCGCGCTTCTGGACGCTCCATTCCGTGTCCCGGGCGACGCCGTCCTCGTTGCCCACCCAGCGTATGTCCGGCCCGCAGATGGCGATCAGCGCGTCGGGCTGCAATTCCCGCACGACGGCGTAGTAGCTGTCGAAATCGTAGACCTGCTTCTTGCCGTTAGGGCCTTCGCCGCATGCGCCGTCGAACCATACCTCGGTCACAGGGCCGTAATTCGTGAGCAGTTCGCGCAATTGGTTGCGGAAATGCTCGTTGTATTCGTCCGTGCCGTAGGATTTCTCGTGGCGATCCCACGGAGAGAGGTAGAAGCCGAACTTGATTCCGCCCTCAGCGCAGGCGTTCGATATCTCGCGCACGACGTCTCCCTTGCCTTCGCGCCACGGGCTGTTCTTGACGGAATGCTCCGTGTATTTGCTCGGCCAGAGGCAGAAGCCGTCGTGGTGCTTGGCGGTGATGATGAGGAGCTTGATCCCGGCGTCCTTCAGGACGCGCACCCACTGGCGCGCGTCAAATTCCGTCGGATTGAAGATTTTGGGGTCTTCGTTCCCCTCGCCCCATTCCTTGTCCGTGAAGGTGTTGACGCCGAAATGCGCGAAGGCGATGAACTCCAGTTCCTGCCAGGCCATCTGTTGCGGCGTGGGGCGCACCCATGCCGCCGCGCGTATGTCATCCTTTTTCTCGCTCACTGTCTTTCCCTCCTGCGCCAGAGACTGAACCGCCAGAGCGGCGACACACAATCCAGCGACGACAAGCCGGCGAAATGCGTCCATGATCTTCTCTCCTCAATCACTTCTTTGTCTTTAGCAGCCTTGCCGAAGTTTCGTGGTAGCCCTCCATGTCCTCCAGTCGAAGGAGCAGGAGTCTTGCGACTGCCAGAGCGTAGAACTTTGGCGCCGTGTTGCGGGCGTTCGGCGACTCCTCCTTGATCCCCTCAAAGCGCAGCGTGTGTTTTCCGGCCTTAAGGTCGTGTGTGTCCAGGGAAAGAATATCCGGAGTGAAATTGCAGATGACGAAATCAACCGGCCCGCCGATCTTCTTTCCGTCGAGGTAAGGCTGATAGATTCCGCAGACGATGCCGTAGAACGCGACGGCGCTTATCTGGTAGCGCCCGTCCTTTTCCACCTCAAAGTCGAACTCCAAACTCGCGCCCTGCATCCCGGGGATATAGGCAAGGCCAAGGTCGCCGGGGACAACGATGAGGGGCGGATTGGCGCGATACTTCATCTTGCCGGGGTCCAGAATCTTGAAAGGCGGGATGCGCTTTTCAACCGGGGCAATGTCCTCCTCAAGCCCTGCTGCGGGTGTCTGATACCAGAACGCGACGGAACTGACCCAGTCCGGCCTTTCGATGAACCCGCCCAGATCGAAATTCAGGAATGTGCCTTTCTCATTGAAGACGCTTCCCTTATGCTCGATTTCCACTCGCAGCGACTTCTTGAACGGGATCGGGTCCGGGATGTGCCAGCGATAAGCCGTAACGCGGTCGCCGGGCATCACGCCCTCGTATAACGGCACTCCGGCGTATGGCGTGTGGAACTCGCGCGTGCCCCAGGCGTCCAGGAAATAGTCTTCCGTGCCCGTTCCGCGCAACTGCGGCTTCTCCGCGCCGTCAACCGTGAAAAACTCGTCCCCCTCGCCGTACCATCCCATCTCAACCTGATGCACGGAATGAACTGTTCCGACATAATGGCCGCGCCCCTCGGTCGAAAGAAGCACGAAGTTGCCGGGCTGGGCCGGAAATTCCTGGCGATACTTCGCGTGGAAGTAGGCGGCATCATCCGGCAGGCTCTCATACTTGCGCCAGTTGATGTGAAAGTAGAAGGAATCCGTCGGGATTGACGAGTCATTTGTGACCGTTATCTTGATGCTCTTGCGGAACGGCATCTTCCAGAAGCAGGTCCGCGATTTGCCGTGCCCGTTCACGATGACGGGGGCGGAAACGAAGTTCTTGTAGACGCCGCCGTGGCCGATGCCGAAGAAATCGCCTATCGGGGCAAGCACGCTCGGTTTCTCGGCGCCGTCGTAATAAATTCTCAGGATGATCGAGCGCCCGTAGAAAATGTCCTTCGTCCCGACCGTGTGCCAGAACTGGGTAATCATGCCCGGGCCTTCGAGGTCGGCCAGGACGAGCGTTCCCCCCGCCGGGATGGAGCGGCAGTCGCCGTTGCCCTTAAGGTCTTCGTTGCAACTGCTGGCGGAATACGCCTCGTAATCCTGCTGAAGCGTCAGATCGTCAAGCGATCCGATGCCCGGCGGAACAGGCGGCGGGGGCGGCGGCGCGTATGGCGGCGGCGGAGTGACCGACGCGCAGGCGGCAAGGGTCAGGCACACGATTGCGGCCAGGATTCGACGGGTCATGATTGGCATCCTCCCAGTTAAGAGGTTGTCGCGTTTCCACCCGGACCGGGACATTCAGCCAGGCGGCGCTCCCCTTTCAGAATTGGAATGTATCCAATGGCGCGGGTCATGGCAATGATTTGCGGGAGGAATGTTTCAACGGAAAGGTTGTCATTAAGGCGCTACGGTATGCCTGCTGCGGGGGTTTCTTTTCCATAATTGCGTGACAGTTTTTTTTATTCTCTTGACACGGGCCGCAGGATCGGCAATTATTCATGTGGGCATACCCCATGCCCACAACGCCTCACTCTCGGGCGGGCTGCACTTTTAGCGGCCCGCCTGCAAACAAGAGCCGCCGGCGAGTTCAAATCCGGCGGCTTTTTCTCTTAATGCCGCAATCTCAGGCAGGATATCATTAAAATAGACAAAGACGGACTGAGTCATGCGTTCCTACCCTTAGGGATCAAAGATGCGCGCTTATTACTTGTTGAAGTCGGTTCCGAAGCCGGCATGGTGTGTTCCCGCAGCAGTCGTCATCTGCATCCTTCAATTTGGTTGCGTCAGCAAGCCGTCAGGTCTGGAGGTTGTCCGCGGCTTTAACGCCGACCGTTACCTCGGAACGTGGCATGAGGTTGCCCGGATGGACCATTCCTTCGAGCGCGGGCTTGACAACGTCACCGCCGAATACTCCCGGCGGCCGGGTGGCGGGCTGAACGTCGTGAACAGGGGATATGACGCGGCAAAGGGGAAATGGCGGGAGGCAAGCGGCGTTGCCTTTTTTCGCGGAAAGCAGGACATCGGCAGCCTGAAGGTTTCCTTCTTTCGCCCGTTCTATGGAACCTACGACATCATATCCCTCGACCATGAAAATTACGGATACGCCATTGTCGCCGGGCCTGATCGCTCATATCTCTGGATACTTTCAAGGAAGCCTGCGCTCGATCCAGAGTTGCTGAACGAGCTTGTGGGCAAGGCGCGTGAACTGGGATTCAATACCGACGCTTTGATATACGTCAGACACGACAAAACGGCAAACCGGTAACGCATCAACCCGGATTCCGCCGGGGAGATATCGTCGCGGTTCGGACTTTGCCTTCCGCCTTCAGCCTTTCGATGGTTTCGCAGTAGGTCTCCTTCTCAGTCTCAACAAATTGGGACTGCAGTGAGTCTCTGAAGAAAAGATACATCAGCTTCTGGTAAAGCGCTTGCTGTTCCGGGTGGACGCCGCCTGCGAAGACGTGGGCTGCGGCGCTGGATGGATTCTCAGGATCAACATGTGACGCGCCGGCAAGCAGAATATCCTCCACCGGAAAAGGCATCGCCCGCAACAGTTTCATGATTTCGGCATCGGCGTTGAATTTCGATGGTTCGGAACGCAGACTGCAGAACGGCAGTTGTTTCAGGGATGCTGCGGACTTAACCGTGCCGTGCCAGGGAACGGCGTCAAGAAGGCAGAGCGCGGCAACAGGAGTCGGGGACGATTGTGATCGCACAGCCGCCTCGAAAGAGACCGCGCCTCCGGCGCTGTGGCCCGCAAGGCCAATCCTGCGCGGGTCAATCAGACCGCAGAGCGGGTCCCCGCTTGTTTCAGCGCGCTTTGCAAGCCATTGAACGTGTCCGACCGTATTATCCGCGTTTCTGGACCGGGATTTTCCCCCGCCGAACAGACTGGACATGTTCGGCGTCATCACAACGATCCCCCGCTGCGCCATGTATCGGGCATTGTTGGCGTGGAATGAGTAATTGCGCATGAAACCATGAGTCAGAATGACGGCGGGATACGGCCTGCGCGGAGCGTTTCCAGCAATTTTCGGAAAATAGAGCGCATACCCCAGACGATCTTCGCCCGAGGCTGTCACCTCCCCCTCTTCGACCTCGATTGCGCATGGCTCGCGCAGGCCGCCATTTGAACAGGCGCTGAAGGTAATCAATGCCGCAACCGGAAGAAGGGAACGCATTGTCGTTTCTGCAAGGGAATGTCTCATTCCATCACCCCGGGCCGGCAACCAGCGGCAACGTCTGGCGGACGTTGAATCCGCTTCCAGTCAATTCCCTCTGAAGTCGTCCGACGTCGAGATTCCGCGGTGTGGTTCCATTGATGGCCGCAAGCGCCGCTGCTGTTCCCGCAACCTCCCCGGATTGGAACGCGTTTTCCATTCGACGGAAGGCGGAATTCATCAGGTGGTCGCAGGAGACGCACCGTCCGGTCGTCAGAACGCCCTCCAGCCCCTTCGGTATGAAGCATCCGAAAGGCACGTCGCACAATCCGCCTGTTCCGCCGGTTTCATACCGGGCCTTGTCATGACTGTCGAAGCGCACGCAGCAGGTCTGGACGGAATCGCCAAACTGCGCGCCGGCCATCCCCTCCTCGACCGAAAGCACGTGATCACCGACAATCACGCGGCTTTCCCGAACACCGGCCTGAGCCGCTGTTTCGGTTATCACGGAATCCGCAAAACCTGGGATGTTGTCTCTCAGAAATCTCCATATCTCCCATGCCTGCCTTCTCAGCGCCACCTCTGCTTCCGTCAAATGATCGGGATTCGTCGGGTCAAGGTTGTAAATCCGCGTTGAGTTGACGGAAAGCTCGCCCGGGCGGATGGAAGAGCAGTTGAAATAGGTGTTTGACGGAAGATCGGGGTACCTGTCCCTGTGCAAATCGAAAAGTTTATCCAGACGGCTGCTGAACATGATGCCCTGCCGCCGCTCCCCCCGCGCGTCGCGTTCGGCTATCTGCCTCACCTTGTCCCCCCACCCGAATTCCTGTCGCTCCCCGGCATAGGAGGCAAACCGGGCGAAGTCCACGTATCCGATCCGGAAGCGAAGGCTCATGGCCTGAACGCTCCCCTTATCCCCCTTCGTAAAATCCGCCCCGGCGTGGAAGCAGAGGTCGCCGTCACCGGTTGCGTCAATGAGAACCCGGGCTGCGAACACACGCTTCCCGGCCTTGCTTTCAGTGACCACGGCGGTTATCCGACCGTCGCGCGTTATTGCGCCGACAATCAGGTGATGCAGATACAGCCTGATGCCGTTGTCGGCCGCCAGTTTTAGGAAAAGGATTTTGACGACTTCCGGCTCGATATGTTTGTCCTTCAACGGGATCGGCCCGACGCCGAAGTCCTCCACCATATGCCCGAATTCACGCAGCAGGCCGGAGTGATGGGTCTGTATGCCGTGCCAGCACGGCATGATGGAAGTCGCGGCATTGCCGCCAGGAAAGCCGTATCGTTCAATGATTGCGACCTTCGCCCCCCGGCGGGTGGCGGCGACGGCGGCAGGCAGTCCGGCGGTTCCGCCGCCGCAGACTATCACATCAAAGCTGTCTTCCGCCGGTGGCAACTGCGCCTCCCGCATAGGCGCGCCGCATTGCATAAGACGCAATCCGGTCGTCATACGCAGCTTTCCTCCCTCATTGGACCGGCGCGAAATGCTCCCGGCAGGCCGCCCGATGCGATTTGGGTAACTGCCTACTTGATCTCCTTGATCGCATAGGCGGAGCGTCCGATTCCCTGCTTTTCCATCTCCCTGACCTGGATGTACGGGTCCTTGCCGTGAACCTTTTCCAGCAGATGCGCGCCCTCGCCAAGCTGCATTTTTCCGATCAGCGATCCGGGGATGAAGGCCTCAACCTTGATCGCGTCAAGGCAGGCCGTTTCCAGCGCGACCATGTCCTGAGAGGCCATGATTCCGATATCCGGCACCATGCTCGCGGTGCTGAATCCCCAGCAGTCGCAAAGCTGCGTGATGTTGGTCAGGACGTTAATATGCAGGACCTTTCCGGCGGGGAACGAATCGAGGACGGCCTTCGTTGTCAGCGCCATGCCTTCCTGAAAATAGCGGAAACCCTTTGCGTCACTCATGTCCAACGCATCCTGGGGACAGGCGCTTACGCAGTGGCGGCAGTAACGGCAATTATGGAAGAAGATTGAGACATTCTTTCCCTTCTTATCCAGCGTTATCGCGCCGGTGTCGCAGGCTTTGACGCAACGCCCGCAGAACGTGCATTTCGACTTTTCCCAGCGGATGCCGCCCTCGAGGCTGTGAATCTTGCCGCGCGTGGAAGCGTCAACACAGCCCATGGCGATGTTCTTGCACGCCCCTCCGTAACCGCAGTCGCCGTGCCCTTTTACATGGCTCAGGTTTATCATGCATTTTGCGTCCCGGATCGCGCCGAAGATGTTGACTTCATCCAGCGCGCGGAAGCCGATCCTGACTGGGACGACGTGTGAGTCTAGCGGGCCGCCGGCGGACACAATCGGGCAACCGAGAGTTTCAGACGTGTAGCCTCGTTCGGCGGCGTGGATCACGGAGTCGAAATATCCGTCAACAACGAAGGGTTGTCCGCCGGCCTTCTTCACCGCCTGAACCACGATACGGATGAGGCGCGGGTGGATCGTTGTGAAGCCGACCGCGCCGCCCAGGTGCATCTTGATCGGAACGCGGTTGCCATCGAACATGGACCTCATGTCGAATTCCGCGAGCATGCGCTCAAACTTGGCCGGCAGGGTGGCGTCGCCGGATGGTTGCATGGTCTTAATGGAAGCGAAAAGGACGCTTGATGCTTTTGACGGTTTTTTCGACTTATCTTTCACAGGTTTTCTCCGCAGGTAATGTGTTCCGTCGAATGACCATGGATAGTATATCCCGCTTGTCGCGGAACGGCAATAATGGCGCGCGCCGGGCATATCCAGCGTTCCGGGATACCCAGTTGACACGGGAATCGGGCTGTAATAAGGTTATGGACACTGGCGGAACAACACACTTGGATTCAGGAACACGGTGAATGAAATGAAAACATACGGCGGATCGGCAAAACTAATTTTACGCATCAGATTTTGGGGATTGGTTCTGGCGACAATGATCGCCGCGACCGGGGCGTCAGGCTGTAGAGCGCAGCAGAATATTGCAGTCACAAATCCCTGGATAGAGGCCGCCGTCAGGGATGTCGGCGGCAAGTCAGTTTCGGTACTGGAAATGGCTGCGCCGCAGAACGACCAGCGGAATATTGAACTGACACAGGCTCATCTGGAACAGTTGGCGGGATGCGGACAGCTTATACGCTTTGATTATCAAAGCGCCATTGACGCGCAGGCAGCCAGGTCAATGGCCAAAGGGGCGCGCATTAACGAAATCCACCCAAATGAGGGCCTCAGTATTCCAAGCACTTACGAAGACTGTTGCAGGCAGGCGGCCGAGCATCTCTGCGCAATGGGACAGATTCGCCGATGGACAGCAAATAGACGATTGAAGGCGATCAATGCCCGATTGTCCGCCCTTTCAGAAGAGATGCTTAAAGCAATAGCAACGGCCGGTATTGCAGACGCGCCGGTCATTTGTTCAATGGAGCAGGAGGCGTTTGCCCGGTGGATGGGACTGGACGTGGTTGCGACTTATATATCTGAAGGCGAGAATCCGGCGGACAGCCTGAAGAAGGCGATTGAAACAACCAAGGGACGCAAGGTCCGATTTATAATTGTCGAAGCGCGGCATTATCCCGGCGTCCAGGAAGCAGCGGGCCTTCTTCCGGATAAGCCGATGGTCATTCTCAGGAGTCAGCCTGACATGACGCTGGAGAAGAAGACCTTCGACGCCATGCTTAGGGCGAACGTGGCAGCGATGACGGCCGCCGCGGTTCCGGCAGGCCCTGCGACAAAATAGCGGCCCGAGCCTTCCCTACTCGCTGAAATTATCTTGGCGGGATTTCGCCGCCATGACCGGGAACATTCGCGGGAAGTCGTGATATGATTTTAGTTTGCGTGTGCTTGCCCGATGATGGTCGGAACAAACATCTCGCGGCGGGCGAGACTATTTCCTGTTCAATTTGTGTCTCTGCCGCGATGTGGAGAAACGATTGTGAAAAAGATTGGAATTGTAACAGCCATCCTGACATTGGCGTGTTCCCTCGCTGCCGCACAGGACGCACCGCCTTTGAGGGTTCTGCTGGTTTCCGGATCGCAGGAGTATGACTCCGCGCCTTCTCTGGCTTTGCTTCAGGCGCGGCTGGAGGGGGATTACGGCGCTGTCTGCATGAGAGCGTTCGGGGAGGACAAGGGGAACATCCTGCCCGGCATCGAGCAGATCGGCAAATGCGATGTGATGGTCGTATTTTGTCGCAGGATAACGCTTCCTCCGGAGCAACTGGCGCTAGTTCAGAAATTCTGTGAGAAGGGAGGCGCGGTCGTCGGAATAAGGACGGCCAGCCATGCTTTTCAGAATTGGCCCGAGTTCGATAAGACCGTGCTGGGAGGCGATTATCAGGGGCATTTCGGGGACGAGGCTGCGGAGATCAGGATCGTCGAGGCGGGGAAGTCGCATCCCGTTCTCAATGGCGTCGGCGATTATAAGGGACGCTCGAAATTGTATAAGAATCCGGGTATTGCGAAGGACGCCGTCCTGCTCATGACCGCAAAATCCGGTGGGGTGACAATGCCGGTCACATGGGTCCGGACGCACAACGGCGGACGCGTGTTTTACACCTCGCTCGGAATGCCGTCGGATTTTCAGGAGGAAAATTTCCTGAAGCTCCTGATAAACGCGATTCTCTGGACAGCGGGCAGGGAGCCTTCACCCGGATCCGCCGCCAAAGCGGGGGCCGGCGACGACCCAATTGCTTCATACGAGCATGGCCAGAGCGTTGCCGCGCTAGCGGAGATTGCGGAGCAGGTCCGGGCGAGCGCGGACGATCCGGCCCTCGCGGCAAAGCTTGAGGCCCGCTTCATCAATCTTCTTAGGGCCGGCGCAACCGTCGAATGTAAGCGCTTCGTCTGTCGCCAGCTTCGCATGATCGGCACCGACAAGTCCGTCCCTGCGCTGGCCGCTCTGTTGACGGACGCCGAACTTTCTCACATGGCCCGATACGCGCTGGAGGGGATACGAACGCCTGCCGCGAACGCCGCACTCCTTGACGCGCTTGGCAAAACGAAGGGGCGACTGCGAGTCGGAATTATCGAGACGATAGCGGCCAGACGGGATGTCGGGGCTGTAAAGGCGATTGCGCTGCTGACGTCGGATGCCGACATGGAGGTTGCCGACGCGGCAGCCACGGCGCTGGGCAGAATCGGCGGTGACGAGGCGCTGGCCGGGCTTCGCGGCGCAAGGGAAGGGATTGCTCCGGCGTTGCGGGGAAACCTTGTCGAGTCTTTTCTATTGATCGCAGAAAGATCGGTGAAAGAGGGAAATCCGGATAAGGCGCTCGGTATCTGCCGCGAGTTGCTGGCCGGGGAGAAGGATTCCGGTTCACGTGCGGCAGCGATCCGATGCATGCTTTCATCAGGTGGAGAGGGCGCGATAGAGGAAACCCTCGACCTGATCAGGTCGGAGCCAGCAGCGGTGGCGGCGTTGGCCATGCCCGCGTTGGTCGCAATCCCCGGCGAAGGCGCAACGAAGATCATGGCGTCCAGACTGGAGGCGCTTCCGGTCGAGGCGCAGCCGCGGCTTCTGGACGTTCTGCGTCTGCGCGGAGACCGCGCAGCGTTGCCGGCGGTGACTGAGGCCACTAGTTCGAAGGATGAGGCAACGCGCGTCGCCGCCATCGCTGCGCTGGGGCGCGTGGGCGACGCTGGTTCAGCGTCGTTGCTTGCGGAAAAAGCCGCAAAGGGAAATCCCGCCGAAAAGTCGGCGGCAAAATCCGCTCTTGTCATCCTTGCCGCTCCCGGCGTTGACGAAGCAATGATTGCGTCGCTGCCGAAATCGGATGAGCAGACGCAGATTGAGTTTATTCGCGCATTTATTGACCGGGACGCCCGAGCGGCTGTGCCTGCGCTGGTAAAGGTCGTTTCCGGCGGCGCTGGAAAGGCAAGAATGGAGGCTATGAAGGCGCTGGGCGAACTGGGCGGGGATGAGAATCTTCCGCTGCTGCTGGATATCATGACAAGATCTGAGGGCAAAGATACTCGCTTCGGCGCGGAGAACGCTGTGGGGCAGATATGCCGAAGATCGGTTGAAAAGGGAAAATGCGCGGAACTGCTGTCCGGCGCGTATCCGGACGCTTCGGTCCCGGCGAAGTGTTCGATTCTGAGAGTGCTGGGAACCATCGGCGGGACGCAGGCCCTAGCAATGCATCGGACGGCGATTACGGACGCCGCCGGGGAGATTCAGGACACCGCCGCGCGCGGGCTGAGCGATTGGCCGGACGCCACCCCGACGGACGACCTGCTGAAAATGGCCCGCGAATCCGCGAAGGAAACGCACCGCGTTCTGGCGCTCCGGGGCTACCTCAGGATGATCGAACTGCCTGGAAATCGCCCGGCGGATGAAAGACTGGCTATGTGCCGCACGGCGATGGAAACGGCACGGCGGGTGGAGGAGAAGAAGCTTGCGGTTGCCGCTGTCGCACGGATTGAGGACGAGCGGGCAATTGAGATGATAGTCGGCATGATGGTGGACGAAGAACTGCGCGCCGAGGCCTGCGGGGGCATCATCCGAATGGCGGGGGAAAAGAGCATGAGGAAGAAATTGCCTACGCAGTTGCAGGCCGCGCTCAACAAGGTCATTGCAATCAGCAAGGACGCGAACCAGATCAAGGATGCGAAGGATCGTCTCGGCAAGTTCTGAAGCGATGCCGTGAAGGAATGGAGGTCGGAAATGACGCGCGCGTTTTCTCTGGCCGTAGTCATGGCGGTCCTGTCAGCCGGGGACCGGGCAAACGGAGTCGCCCTTGCCCGAATCGTTGTTGACTCCGGAAAGCACGAACGCCTCGATACGCCGGTCTGTGTCGCGCTGGAGGGCGTGGCGGATCCGTGGCGTCCGATGCAACTCGTTGAGGTGACTGGCGGCAACCGCAGGCCGGTTGCATCACAGATGGAGGCTGGAGATCCGCCGGTCCTATGGTTCATCCTGGACGGCCCCACCGCGCAGGGAAGCAAGCGGAATTACGAACTCATAGAGGGGAATCCCGTCGCCGGGCCGATGGTGACGGCGGAAATGAACGGAGCAGCGCTGACGGTCGCCTGCTCTGCGGGGAAGGTCATCAGATACAATTACGAATACGTCGTCCCGCCGCAGGGCGTGGACGGGAGCTATATCCGCAGCGGCTACATTCATCCACTCTGGTCGCCGTCGGGACTTTGCGTCACGGACGATCTTCCCCCGGAGCATCTGCACCACAAGGGAATCTGGTTTCCGTGGACGAAGACGGAGTTTGAGGGGCGGCATCCGGATTTCTGGAACCTGGGAGGCAAGACAGGCACGGTTCGCTTCGCTGGGTTCGAGGCCGTCACGAGCGGAACGGTCTGGGGCGGCTTCAAATCGAGGCACGAACATGTTGATCTGAGCGCGCCGGGGCACAAGGTCGCGCTGCTTGAGCAGTGGGACGCCCGCGTTTGGAACGTTGGCGGCCCGGAGAAGAAGTATTGGCTCATGGACCTGACGTCCCGCCAGCGATGCGCTACGGACAGCCCGCTGATTCTGCCGGAATATCGCTACGGCGGGCTTGGTTTCCGGGGCAATCGCGAGTGGGGCCTGATGAATAACACCTTCCTGACTTCGGAGGGCAAGGGGCGGCTTGACGGCCACGCCACGCGCGCGAAGTGGTGCGACGTGGCCGGAACGGTCGGCGGGAAATGGACAGGCGCGGTCATCATGGGGCACCCGGAAAACTTCCGCTTCCCGGAGCCGATGCGCATCCACCCTACGGAACCGTTTTTCTGTTACGCGCCGTCCCTGGCCGGCGATTGGAAGATTGAGCCGGGCAAGGAACATGTCGCGCGTTATCGCTTTTTCGTACATGATGAGAAAACAACTTCGGAAGTTGCCGGGCGATTCTGGACCGACTTCGGTGAGCCGCCGGAGGCCAGGATTGAGAAGTAAGGAGGCGGGCGGGGCGTCTCAAGCCGTAACAACAGCAATTTCTAATTGTTACGACTATTGACAATCCGCCCCGGGTGTGATAAAGAGGACAAAATGGCGGGAGCCTGATCAGGCGCAATCGCGGGATCGGATAACCTGAAAATGAGCAAAGGACAACCCAGGAAGGGAAGCGCCAGGCGCGAAGACAAGCGCGAGAAACTCCGGTATGACAGCGTCAACCTCCTCTATTACGAGGATTTTGACGAGACCGGAGAAGGAACGCTGAGCGGACTCGGAAGCACGATAAACATAAGCGCAGGCGGCATTCTCGTGCGAACGACGATTCCCCTCAGGTTGCATAGCAAGGTGTCCGTGGACATGTTCACGCACTTCCAGCGCAAGATCAGGGCGATCTGCGAGGTGGAGCACGTGACAAAGACCGGCGACGCATCATACGCCAACGGAATGAGATTTCTGGCCATTTCCCGGGGTGACGTTGAGTACCTGGAAACGCGCTTTCCGGCAGCAAAGTTCGGGGAGACGGAAGCCAAAACGTCTCAAGAAAAGTAAAAAGAGACTTGAGCTTGAGACGATTTTGACGTAAATAGGGATAAGGAAGTTCCGGGTTCGAGCCGTTTTGGGACTGCGCCGGGCAGTCGTTTCGTCGCCGCGCAGGATGGGACGGAACTGTCCGGTTGCAACGTTCCGGCGCAGACAGTAGAATGTTCGCCTGACAGGCACATTGTGGAGACAGGATCGGCCCCCGGGCCAGTCAGTGACAACATGGCATTCAAACAACTATTCCAGAAGGCCGTAGCGCTGTTCACGGGGAAGTCGTCCGGTCCAGCCGAGGCGACGCCGGTCGAAGCGCAGCCTGCGCCGCAACCACAGGCTCAGCCTGCGCCGCAACCACGGCCTGCCGCGCCCAAACCGCAACCGGTCCAGCCGGCGGCTCCGGCGCAGCAACCGCGCCCGGCGGCGGCTCCCGCGCAACCGGCTCCGCGTCCGGCTCAGCCGGCGCAACGCCCGGCGGCCCGCCCGACACCGGCCCCGCGTCCGGCCCCGGCTCCAGCCCCGGTGGCGGCAGGGGGCGGCGGATTCGGGCTTGACGAGGAAGAGGACGACCTTCTGAAGAACCTGGATAACAAGCTCCAGGAAAGCGACAAGGCCACCAAGGAAGCCGGCGCTCTGGGGCTTGAGGCCGGCGCGCGGGAGGAAATACAGCGCCTGTTCGAGCAGATGCTGCCGGAATACGTTCCGCCGATCCGCGAGGGTCTCGTAAAGCTCAAGGCTGGGAACGTTTCCAAAGTTGTCGTTGAAGGTTTGCTGGGCGCAATCTCGCCGCTGATTTTCGCAGCAGAACACGTTGAGGCTGATGAAACGTTCCAAATACTGCGCCGCATGAGGGCTCCGCTGGACAGGGCGCGCAAGGGCGGCGCCATCAGCAAGAACGACATAAAGATGCTCATCCGCGAATACAACAAGATGGTCATCCAGCTCAAGGAAAGCCGCAAGAGAGCGCAGGGGACCGTTGTTGCCAAGAGAGCCGCAGACGTTGAGGCGAAAGCGGAACTGGACGCCGCAGCAGACGAGCCGGCCCTCATTGACGTCCTGAGCAAGATCGAAGGCGTCGGCGGAGAAGAAATCGAAAGGCTGTTCGCTGCCGGGTTGACGACTGTGTCAACCCTCAGGCAGGCGACCGTCAAGGACGTCATGGACCTGACGGGCATCAACGCGGCCCTGGCCCTGCAGATTGTTCGCGCCGTCTACGAGGCAAAACCGGATAAATAATCCCCAGCTTGTGAATGACTCTCCAGGCGCGCCGCATCAGGCCGCCGGTCAACATCATTGAAGGACTGACCATGCCGAATATTGATGTTAGGAACAGGCTGATAAACTGCAAGATCACCTACTATGGGACCGGTCTGGGCGGCAAGACTACCAACATACAATACATCCACAACAAGATTGATCCGTCGTACAAAGGCAAGCTGGTGTCCCTGGCGACCAAAACCGAGCGAACTCTCTTCTTCGATTTCATGCCGCTGTCCCTGGGCCGGATTAAAGGATTCAAGGTCACGTTCAATATCTGCACCGTCCCCGGGCAGTCCTTCTATAACAACAGCCGCAAACTTCTGCTGAAGGGCACGGACGGGATCGTATTCGTGGCAGACAGTCAGGAACACCGATTCGACGCCAATATTGACAGCCTATATAACCTTCAGGAGAACCTAGAAGAATATAACGTGAAACTCGAAAACGTGCCGCTGGTCATCCAATACAACAAGCGTGACCTGCCCAATGTGCTGCCCGTCCAGGAATTGCGAGCCGAGTTGAACCTCTACGGCGTCCCCGATCACGAGGCAGTAGCCGTTCGCGGAACGGGCGTATTCGAGACGCTTCGATCCGTGATCCGGCTCGTATCGGAAGACATCAGAAAGCGCCTGTAAATCCCCGGCCGCCTCCCATGCCCCTGTTCGACGGCAATCGTCTTTCAACGACAAGGCTTACCATCCCCGTACCCGGCCTGCCGGAAGCCCTCAGGTCTCTGGTAATCTGCCACATCAGCGATCTCCACGTCAACTGCGCAAGTCCTCTGCTTGAATCCGTGGCCGAATCGGTGCACGCGGAATCTCCCCATGCCGTCTGCATCACTGGCGACATCGTCTGGCGTCAGAGCGACATCGAGCGCAACGTCATCCCCCTGCTGACCCGGCTGAAATCGCCGCTGGGCGTTTATACCGTGCCCGGGAACTGGGAACACAGGGGGTGCGTTCCGCTCTGGGAGCTTCGCAGGCGACTTTCCGGGATACCAGTTCCGCTCCTGATGAATGAAAACATCATCGTTGAATTCCAGGGGGAGCGCATCGCGTTTATCGGGCTTGACGACCCAAGCACTCTTCATCACGACGCGGAGATGGCCATCGCCGGGACGGAGGAAGCATCGCTTCGGATTGCTCTGGCGCATTCCCCGGACGCCGCCGAGGACCTTGCGGGGCGCGGGATTCACCTTATGCTTGCCGGGCACACACACGGCGGACAACTGCTGCTGCCCCCGCTGCCGCCTTTCTGGCTGAAGATATTCAACAAGAGCGCCGTCGCGGGGCTGCATTGGGTCGGTTCGATGCCGATGTTCGTGACCCGCGGCATAGGCGCGGTGGGGCCGCTCCCGCGCAGGCTTTTCTGCCCCCCTGAGATTGCCTACATCAGCTTCAAGCCGGCTTAAATGAAAACGGAACCGGAGAGCCGCAATGTCGGCTCTCCGATTCCGATGCTGCGCATCATTTCGGATCAGGATTACTTCGCCTGCGCCGGGGGATTGAGCGGTTCCAGCACCTTCACGTCCGTGGAAAGGTAGACCGCCTGCTTATCCAGCAGGTAGAAAGCCTCGCCGAAGACCGCGACAAATTCCGCGTCCTTTTTCGCCAGCGGGTATGTGTAGTATCCGTCGTCGCCCTTCTGCACGGGCGTCGGTTCCCACTTGGACTGTCTGAAGTCGCGCGTGGCGGAAGTCGCCAGCCAGACGCGCCCTTCCTTCAATTCCACGTCGGACTTGAACTTCAGCGTCGTTCCGTCCTTCTGCCACTGGTAGGTCCATTCAAGATTCGGGTATTCAAGCTTCCCGTTAATCTTCTGGATGAAGCTCGTGAATCCGGCCGCCAGGCGCACTGGATCGCCGACGTCGTGGCCTTTGTTGGGCACGTAGAGGATGTACTTCTGGCCGACGAGGTCGTTGTAGTATAGATTCATCGCCTCCAGCGGCCAATAAGGGTCGTTCGTGCCGCAGACCATGAGTTTTGGAACAGAACTGCGGTTGCGGTAGGTGTAGGGATCAACGATCTGCATCAGTTCACGGGCCTCGCCTTCCAGAATCTTGTCCGTAAGCCCAAGTTGTGTGTAATCGTTGATCTGTTCGCTGAACGCGCCGAAGGACTTCTTCTGCATGCGCATCTGTTCCGACAGGTTCAGGTTGTTGTAGACGATCGGGATTGCGCCTCTCACGCGGGTGTCAACAATGGATGTGAACCATGTGGTCCAACCGCGTTTGCTGCCGCCCATCGTGATGAAACCGCTGACCTTTTTGTTGCCCTCGGCGGCAAGCTCCTGCAGAGCGTCCATAGCTCTGACCGCCGCCTTGGTCATCGGGAAAAGCAGGGGCCAGGTCTCGTCGCCGGTCTTGAGCGTTTTGTCGAAGGTGTAGGCGATTATCTCGTCTTCGTGCTTGCCGTCGAATAGGGGCTGGTTGGGCACATCGAAGAGAACCGCCACCGGCACGCCGGTCTGCGCCGCAATTATCCCGGCGTATTGCATTTCCGTCTTGCCGCCGCCGCTTCCCGTAATCACGAGGACGCCGAGCGTCTCGTCGGGAACGTTCGGAGGAACCGCGACTTTGAGGCGGTGCTTCCAGACAATCCCCTGCCATTCCTGCGAGACAAGCTCAACGTCGTATATGGTGATGCCGAGCTGATAGTCCTCGCCCACCAGTTGCCAACTGTAGTTCTTGTCGGGCGCCGCGACGTAGGTGAAGATGTCGGCGAATACCGACGACGCCAGAGAGAAAACGACTGCAAGCAGAAGCAGAAATCTCTTCATTTCCTGTCCTCCTCCGCCGACCCAAACGGGCCGGACGGAATCTCCCGTCCCACAAAGAAAATGTCCTTCCGAAGCCACGATTTGAACGTCTGCATTATAGATTGCGCCATTGGCCCGCACAAGCCGGGGGACTTGCGTAACGGCCATCAGCCGTGATGCCTGCGCGCCGCGCGCCCGCATCGAACAGCAGGTTTCCAGCGATAGCGCAAACAAGCATGTTCGACTGCAAATTACTGCCTGCCTTGCCGCTTGGATGGAATGCGCCATTTCCCGTTCCTTTCCCAACCCGCGCACTGAACCTGATACTTTGTCCGCGGCTTACTCAGGCGGCGCGACATCAAGCAAACAGATTTGCGAACTGATCGGCGGCGGCGTTTGCCCGTTCGTCAACCGACATCGGAACATGGTCGTAAATGCTCAGGCATCTCTGCCAGTATTCCCGCCTTATCGCGCCGCGATCCGGATTTGGCCCGGACATCCCGGCAAACTTCCTTGCAAACCACAGCAGGTCGGCCCTGTATTGTTCCGGCGATGGATAAAGCGGCAGTTCGCAGGCGTCCGTTGTCGCGGACTCCAGATGTTCGATGATGCGTTTGTACGCCCTGTGCGCTTCCTCCTTTGACCACCGCCTGCGCGGGTAAAACCCCCATGCCGGAACGACCTCGAACGCCTCGAAAAGGTCGCCCAGCGCCTCGTGTTCTTTCCCGAAAACGCGCGCACAGAATTCCCGCGAGACCTGATCGGGATCGCGATCCGGATTAATTCCGGCCTGTGCGGCGGCGTACATGCACATGTGGCTCAGGCGCGGGGACATCGTGTAGCTCATCGCCCCGTGGTATGGCGCGCAGGCGCGCTCCTCCCGCCGACGGCTGAATATGCGCGGCAGCCTCCAATGGGGATGAACCACAAGCTCGCCTTCGGTGACGGAATAGTCCCAACTGTTGATCCGACGGGACTTTGCGACCTCGCGGACGTATTCTCTTGCGTCGCCTCCGGCAGTGGCGTCGGCGTCGCCGCTGAATCCCAGGTTGATCGCAACGGACGTATTCTCAGGGAATTCCGGGAGCCGTTTCATCAGTTCGTCCATGGCCCGCTTTGCCCTCTCCGGTTTGCCGTTCCAGATGTGGCACTGCGGCGGATTAGCTTTTGCCGCGCCATCCAGCATCATCTTCCAGGAGCCGTCCCAACCCGGACAGTTGTAAAGGTCCTCCCCCCAGCCCGAGAACGGCGTGCCCCACGTTCCAAGCTCCGTCTCCGCAGCCGGGTTTTCCTGAAGCGTGATTTCCATCAAGCGCAGGGCAAGCTCGATGTAGGTCCTGTGATCGCAACCATTGCGGTTGCAGCCGCCCGGATCGCCGGGGAAAACGCCGACGATGTCCGCCCCGGCCAGCTCGCGGTTCCAATGACGCCAGAGTTTCCTGATCAGTTCCAGGTCGTCGGGATCGTTCGGGCAGGCGAAACGCCATTCCCGCCCGATGCAGTTGGGGCCGTTGATGAACTTCACCATCAGCCCACGCTCATGCGCCGCTGAGATTACCGAGCGCATGATTCCGGCGAATCTCGAATATTTCTCCCCGCACTCGAGGGCTTTCGGATCGTACATGGCTGGGATCAGCCAGAACTCGAAGCACGTGAAGCCGAACGAGCGCAGCATGTCGAAGAACCTTTCGAAATCAGCGGCGCTCCAGGCGTGCGGCGCATCAGGGAAAATCATGTTCGCGTTCCACGAGTTGAGCAGGTGGGAGGCGAAGTTCACGTAGCAGGAACGATGTTTGAAACAAGGGGTCGAATCCGACATATCATCTCCTCGTGAGGGGGGGGAAGTTTTATTACCACAAGGTATTCTACGCTCAGCCGCGCTATGCCTCAATGAAGAAGCAATGTGCCTCTTTCATTGCGTCCCTTCCGCGCGCGCCATACAATGATCTTTGAAATCGCTCACGGTTGAGGATCATGCGATGCCCAATGATTCCGTTGCAGGGCTGGAACCGATATCGGACGTTCATCCGACCCGAAGATTCCTGAAACTGAAGCGCAGGTGCGCCCGGGGCGACGTTCCCTACCCGACTCCTGAAATGTGCCTGCTTGAGGCGAGGGGCATGACCGGCGCGTCGGGGGAGACATGGTGGATCATCCGCAGGGCGCGGGCTGCGGCATCAATCCTCTCCGGCATGACTCCGGTCATCATCCCGGATGAACTGGTGGCGGGCAGGCTCTGCCGCAGGAAGCTGACGAAGGCGGAAAAGAAGGAGCTTGACGCCTGGCGCAAGGTCGCGCCGCACATGCCGCCGGTCCACGGGCAGCGCGCACACCAGACGGTTGATATAGAGAAGCTGCTGCGCGAAGGAGTCTCCGGAATCAGAGACGAGATCGGCAACTACCGCGCCGCGCTTGACCTGTCCGTTCCGGCGGACATGGAGAAGGACACCTTCTACCGGGCGTGCCTGATCACTCTGGACGGATTCTCCAAACTCGCCGCGAACTACCGGGCGAAGGCAGCGGGGCTTGCCTCCGCGGCGGGGAGCGGCATCGCGGCGGAAAGATACCGCGAGCTGGCTGAAATCTTCGCCCAAGTTCCCGACCTGCCCGCGCGCAATTTCCGCGAAGCCCTGCAAGCGACATGGCTGCTGACATTCGCCCTCTGCGCGGGGCAGATGATGCTGCTCTTCCAGACCGGGCGCCCCGACCGTTATTTGTGGCCATATTATCAGCGCGACGTCGCGGAAGGCCGTATCAACAGAAAACAGGCTCAGGAACTCATTGATGCCTTCTGCCTCCAGTTCAACGACCTGACCCCGCGCGGGCTGGCCGTCGGCTTCATGCTTTCCGGCGAGGACGGCTACGGCAACGAGGTTTCAAACGAGCTTACGCATCTCTTCCTGAACTCCATCGAGCACGTCGGGATGGCATATCCGGGAATCGGAATCTGCTGGAGTGACAGGACGCCGGAGGACGTTGTCCAGAAGGGATGCCGCCTGCTGTCGCGGGGGTTCACGCATCCGGCGTTCTTCAACGACGGCGTCATCAGCAAAGGCATGAGAGCCGCAGGTCTGACCGAGCACGAGTCGCGCCTTTACATCAACAGCACCTGCGTCGAGATCACGCCCATCGCATCCTCGAACGTCTACGTCGCCAGTCCGTACATCAACCTTCCGCAGTGCCTGAACGACGTTCTCGGAGTCCCGCTTTCCGGTTCTGAAAACGCATCAGTTAACGAGCAACCGAGCGATTTCAACGAATTGAAATCGCTATGCAGGGCAAGGCTTGCGGAGATCATCCGTAATTCGGCGATTGACCAGAATGCCGCGATGATGACGCGCGACCGGCACGGCGGATTCCCCTTCCAGAGTTGTTTTGTGAACGACTGTCTGGCCAGGGGGAGGGACATTGATTACGGCGGGGCGCGGCATAACTGGATCGAGCCGTCTTTCGTCGGGCTTGCCAATCTTGCCGACTCCCTTGCCGCCGTGAAGCGCTTTGTTTTCGAGGAAAAGACCGTAAGCTTGGCGGCTCTTGCGGATGCGCTCAGGTCGAATTTCAAGGGGAACGAGCAACTGCGGCAGATGTTCCTGAAAGGCGCGCCGAAATACGGGAACGACGATCCGTCCGTTGACGATCTGGCCGGGGAGGTCACCGATTGGATCGTTGAGGAATGCAGGAAATACAGGACGTGGCTGGGCGGGCGGTATCATCCCGGGCTGTTCTGCTGGATAATGCACGAGCGGCTTGGAAGCGCGACCGCAGCCACGGCGGACGGGCGTCGCGCCGGGTTCCCGCTGGCGGACGGATGCGGCCCGGCGCAGGGAAGGGAACTGCATGGACCGACCGCCGCCGCGCGCTCCGTCACATCGTGGGAACACTCGCCCATGCTCGGGGGCATGGCGCTGAATCTCAAGTTCGGCAAATCGTCCATTCGAGGTCGCGAGCTTTCCGACATTATTTTCGACGTTGTACAGTCGTATATGCGGCTTGGCGGATTCCAGGTCCAGGTGAACGTTGTTGACCGCGAAACGCTGCTCAAGGCGCGGGAGAAGCCGGAGGAATACCGCGACCTCGTGGTCAGGATCGGGGGGTACAGCGACTACTTTGTGAACCTGCCTGAGGGAATGCAGGAAGAGGTCATCGCAAGAACCGAACATGAATAACCCGCAGCGCGGGCGGAGATCAGACATGAGCGACAGCAGGAGCGGAGCGTGGCGTTGCATGGTATGCGGTTACATCCACAGGCAGTCCGCGGCGCCGGATGAGTGCCCGATCTGCGGCGCGGCGAAGTCGTATTTCGAGGCGATGGCAACCGAAGCTCCGATAAAGGCCGAGTTCGACGCCCGGACGGCGAACTTCTCCGGCAACCTGGTTGTGCTGGGCGCGGGGATAGCAGGCATATCGGCGGTCGAAGCATTCAGGAAGGCGACATCCGGGGGGACTGTTACTCTGATTACCAAGGAAAGCAGCCTGCCCTACTATCGCCTGAACCTGACTCGCTATCTGGCCGGAGAGATCGGCAACGACGAACTGCCGATTCACGACAGGGCCTGGTACGACTCCAACAATGTGGATTTGAAGCTGGGCGAGGAGGTTGCAGACATCAGCCTCGGCGACCGGCGTGTGATCATGCGCGACGGCTCAGGCATGCCATTCGACAGGCTTATCATCACGATCGGCGCGCATCCGTTCGTTCCTCCGCTGGCCGGCGCGCACAGGGAGGGCGTGACTGCTTTAAGAACTCTCCACGACGCGAGGTTGATGCTGAAGCAGTTGCGTCCGGGGATGACCTGCGCGGTGGTCGGCGGGGGGATACTTGGGTTGGAGGCGGCGGGGGCGCTGGCGGCCCGAGGCGCGGGGGTGTCTGTGATTGAAGGCGGCGAGTGGCTCATGCCGCGCCAGTTGAACAAGCGGGCGGGCGAGATTCTGCTCAAGCACGTCAACGGTCTGGGCATCAAGGTCGTGAGCAATGCGCGAACGAAGGAATTGATCGGCGACGAGCGCGTCATGGGCGTTCTGATGGAGGACGGGCGGCAGATCCCGGCCGATCTCGTCGTTGTCGCGACGGGAGTGCGGCCCAACAGCCAGCTTGCCAGGCGAGCGGGGCTGGCCGTGAAGACGGGCGTCATCGTGGACAACCATCTGCGAAGCTCACATCCTTCGGTTTATGCCGCCGGCGACGTGGCGGAGCACATGGGCGTGCTCTACGGCAACTGGACAGCCTGTCAGTACCAGGGGGGCATAGCCGGAATCAATGCAGCCGGGGGCGACGCCGAATTCGGCGGGATTCCGCGCTCGAATTCCCTGAAGGTCTTAGGGCTTGAGCTTTCCAGCATCGGCAAATTTGAGCCTGACGGCCCGGAGTGCATGGTACTTGAGTCCGAATCGGACGGAGAATACATCCGGTTTGTGTTCAAGGACAGGCAGATGATCGGAGCCGTGTTGATTGGCGATGCGGCTGTTTCTCTGGCGGCGAAGGATGCGATAGAGGGACGGAAAGATTTTTCGGGGGTTCTGGCCAAAGACGCTTCGGCTGCGCAGGTGGCCGAGGGTTTGCGCACAACTTGAGGACGCATCAGCGATGAAAAAGCGCGCATTGATTCTGGCGGGCGCTGTTGCAGGAGCGCTGGTTATGACGGCGGTATTGATTAATGATCTGACTTCGGTGGAGACGAAGAAAACCATAAGGGTGGCCAGTTACAACGTGCAGTTCCTGCCCGGGATTGCCATGGCCGTCAACAAGCGGCCCCATGCCGGGCACAGGGCAGACCGGATTGCGGAGGCAATGTCCCGTTTCGACATAGTCGGGCTTCAGGAAACGTTCTTTGAGAAATACAGATATCGCATTGTCGAGGGGGTGCGCAACGCGTGGGGGGGGATGGGGAAGGCCGTAATCGCTCCCAGACCGAAGGGGTTTTACACGAACGGCGGCTGCCTGCTCCTGACGCAACTGCCCGTCATCAAGACCGGGACAATGGTTTTCAAACATTTCAGCAAACCCATGGAGTATGGATTCCTTGCCGATGGTTTCGCCGCCAAGGGGGTCGTCCACACCAGACTGGCCAGAAGCGCCGACCGGCTGGACGACTTCATTGACGTGTTCGTCACGCATCTGGAAGCGTGCGCCGGCGGCAAGGTTCGCGTGCATCAGTATCAGGAAATGGCCGAATTCATCAGGGAACACTCCGATCCCGGCAAACCGTGCATCCTCATGGGCGATTTGAATACGGGCGGCGCGCCGAACGAGCGCAGGGACCCCGAATCCCTGTACAGCCGCATGATGGCGCAGTTGAACCGGGCCAGACCGCGCGGGGGGATGACGGACCTTTGGCCGGCTCTCATGGGGGACGCCATCGGAGCGACGGACAACCAGACGACAACAGAATCAGGCAGTCGGATAGATTATGTTCTTATCGGCAATCCCGGCGATGGCTTGCCACAATTGAAACCAGTCGCGATCGAGGTCAATCCGTATCTTGACCCAAAATCGGGGGCGTTGTCGGATCACAGCGCGGTCGAGGCGGAGTTGGAATGGGTATCGGGGGAATAGAGAAAGGAATCTGGAAGGCAGGACATGGTTAATCCATACAAAGCGTCATAAATAATTGCGCACATGACACGCGGTTATCCCCCCTCATCCACCGCCCTGCTGCCCGCAATCGGGCAGCGCGGTTCCCATTCTCCCTTGGGGAGAAGGTGGCCGCGCCGGGTCGGCGCACCGGATGAGGGGGACGCAGAAATGGCGTAACAATCATGCGCATCTACTTCTGACGCCCAATATAGAAATGCGCCGATGGAAGTTTCATCCATTTCTTCTTCCTGGAGAAGATGCCGACACCGGAGGGCGAGGGAGGATTTGCAGGCGGCGGCCATAGGCGATAATTCTGATAACATTGAATTGATCGCCAGCAAAAGTGATACCCGCCCCTCTACCTGACCGTCACCTCAAATACCCTCTCCTGCTCGACGTCAGTTCTGATGATGAGCGTCGTTCCCTTTCGCTCCGCGTCGGCGTAAAGTTGCCCGTCCCGCGTCACGGCGACTTCCGCATTGTCCGGGATATTTCCGCAGACGATCTTCGTGACGCCATTGAAAGACGGCGCTCCCTTCAGGACCGCGAAGCGCAGCTTTGGGGCGCGGAATTCGGCGGATCGGACCAGGACCTTCGGATAATCAACGCGCGAGACGCGGGGGGATTTCAGGACGTCGTCCCGCCGCGTTCTGTAAAGCCTGCGCATTGAGTCCCCCCGCGTGGACAGCGCGGCGGAGATGTTCCCCGTGGCGGGGATGCGGTGGGCGTTGCAGGTGTGATAGCAGTAGCTCTCCGCGTGCCCGTCGCCGTCCGCGTCAAGGCTTCGCCCGCATTCGGCCTCCAGCCAGTTCAGAATTTTCCGCGCGTTCTTCTCGTCCCCGGCCTGCATAGCGACCAGCGGGAGGAAGGAGTTGGCTACGGGCAGAGTTGAGCCGCCGCAGCAGGCGACGACCTTGTTGTTGTGCGCGAAAGCCTGGTCCGGCTTCGGCGCGCCCCACTTCGCATTCTTCAGCAGGTAGCGCCAGCCCTCGACGGCGAAACCCGTGTCCGGAAACCACGGATATCCCCAGCCCAGCGCCCAGCCGTCAGCGCCCACGTCGCTCAGCGGCAGAAAGACGTTCTGGTTTTTCAGATAGATGACGTAAAGGAATTCAGGCGATCCGGGCTTATTGCGGCGAAAGTTCTTCGACATCCAGTCGAACCACTTCTGATTGACCTTCGAATACTCGGTTCCGTGAAGCAGGTCGTGGAGGAGGTATGCGTTCGAGCTGTGGTTGTTGCAGTCTGCGAAGATGGAGTTCGGCTCGCAGCAGATGCCGCCGCACGGCGTTTCGACGCTCTGGACGTGCATTCGCCGAACCGCCAGGTCGAGGTCGTAATGAGTCTTGCGCCCGTCCGTCCAGACGAAGTCCCATCCCTCTTTGGAATAGCGCATGTCTCCGGTCATCAGTTCGTAGAGCAGCATGAGCTGCGCGAGGTGACCTGTGTACATTACGTTTTCATACCGGCAGGGATCAGGCGGGCCGCCTCCGTATTTCCAGTAATCCGTCACGTAAGGCCAGCAGCGCGCGTCAATGATGCGCTCGCAGAGATCAAGCAGTTGAGCGCCGATGACCTGCGTATAGGCGGGGGTCTTTGCGGCCATAGCGGCGCAGCCGTAACCGCAGAAGGCGATCTGATAGCGGAAGGCGGTGATGTCCTTCTGTCGCCCGTCGTCGTTCCAGCCCTCCCATGCAGCGGCTTTGCGGTCGGACAGGAAGGTCAGTTGGGAAAACCAGCGCTGGATGGCGAGTTCCCTGTCCGTCAGGCCCGCGTACAGCGCCTCCTCCGCGCGGAGCGCCGCACCGAGCAGAATGGCAATCGCGATAATCGGAAGCGCCCGCCTCATGGTTTTTCCCCTTCGTTATGGGGCGATCAGCCCCGACCCTCCCCCCTCGGCGGGGGCTTCTTCTCCGGACTCTCCGGAAGCGTCCCTGGCGTCAGGTTCGAGCACGCAGAACCAGCAGGGGTACTCCTCCTGCGATTCCCACGCCTTTTTGCATCGCCGCATCAGTTCCGGCCAGGCGTTATCGTAATCGAAGTCGGGATGATTGAGGGCACGCCTCAGCAGGCTGAGCAGTTCGCCGGGATGGGTCTCCCGCAGGTGATTGAGGAATTGCGGCGGGATCTGGTCTTCAAAGAACAGCCGGCGCAGCATGGTTGCGGCCAGCTCGGTCGGCTCCGCCGCGCCGGATAGGCAGTTGGTCAGCGGTCTAAGGTCCGGCAGGAGTTCCATCCCGATTTCCGGGAGGCAATAGACGGACATGGGATAGTCGTCCATCTTATCGCCGATTCTGACTTGCTTTGGTGCGGGGGGGCAACCGTGAATCAGCCTGAAGCTGTCCGCCGGGGCCATGCCGCTCTGGATGGAGCGCCACTCGAAGATGAAGTCATGGAGGAACTCGTTAATTGTCGGGATGCCATCGCGCTGGGTTTCAAAATGCGCCAGCGCGCCGCCAAATTTGTTGGCGAAGGCGCGGGCCATGCTTTTCTGCAGCAACCTGCATTCCATCAACTCGTTTTCCCTGCCCAGCCAGCGCAGTTTCACGTTGGAGTTCTTGACGCGGTCGGCAATCTCGCGCGCCTCGAAAGCGTCATGCGGTTTGAATATATTTGCCATCGGAGAGATTGACATCGCGCCATCGTCACGTTTCCAGAGGGGCGAGACTATCAAAAACCCATCCGAAATGGCGGAATTGGACGGCATTTTTACCGTAACGGCATCTCCGCCGCGTATCAGGTCATCAAGAACGATGGATTCCTTTCCGCCCTTGACGACGGAATAAACTCCGGTCATTGCGTCCGCCCAATCCCGAAGCATGGCGGACTTCTCCGGTTTCAGGCGCGCCTGACGCTCGATGAACATGTCAACAGGCCGCTTGCCAAGGCCTGAAATGTGCAACCTTGAGGCGAAGGCGAATATCCTCGTCGTCCGCAGGATATCCCTGTCACGCGGGGATTCGTTCGCGCCGACGTTGCCGACGAAGGCCTGGACCTCGGCGGCGCACCACGGGCTGGTCGTAGTGAAGGCCATGAGTTTGTTGACGAAATCGCGCTCGTCCGGGTTGTCCCCCACGCGGGGCATCATCTGGTAATACATTTCCCGCGGGTCCTGGGAAATGCCTGAGCAGACGCCGTCGCGGCATTCGTGGCATTCCGGGAGGGCGGTGAAGAAAAGCGCACCGCAGCGATACGGTTCCCTGATGCAGACGGACTCGCGCCCGTCTCCCTTGAAGGCGTCCAGCAGGAACTGCCGGCACGCCGTGGCCGTCCGCCGGGCCAGGAGTTGAATGTCCTCATGGCGCTCCGAACAGATGATGTGATCGCGCGATTCGAAATAAAACCTCAGCGACGGAAGGATTGCCGCGTTATGAGCCGCAAGGGTGAAGACGTCCAGCAGCTTCGGATCGGGCGGTATGAGGGCGTCAAGCTCACCGCTCGCCATTTTCCACCTTCGTCGGCAGCGGCTGAGCGCTTCTGAGGCGTCGCTGAACGGGGCCAGGAGCAACCCCTCAAGCTCTGAGCCGGGCAGGGAGCAATGATCGCAGATGAATTCCTCTATGGTCGTCGCGAGGTGGACGCCCATGTCCTGTGCCGCGTCGTGGGTGATTTCATATTCGGGTGATTTCACCCCCCCCCGCGCATTCCAGACGACTTCGGCAAGCTCGTTGCCGAGCCGCCAGATCAGGAAATCCCAAGCGACCGGGTGCGGCCTGACCAGGCTGCGGAATTCGATGAACCAGTCGTCGGGAATCCAGAACCGCCGCTTGTCCTCCGCCTCTTCCATCTTCGCGCGGGCCAGTTCCATCATCCTGCCGCGCAGGCCGAAGCCGCAGTCGTTGGGGCAATTGATCTCGCTGAAACGGTGCAGGCCGCAGCATTGGGAGCAGATCCAATCAAGCAGGGCCGGGCACTTGCGTTTTCCCTTGCGGGACTTGCAGTATGCGCAAATCTGTTCGGACATATGCCTGTCGCCTTTCGCTTACTGGCGCGTTGGGTCTGAAATAACGGCGCGTAGTTTCGGCTTCCGCCGCCGCGGCGCGGTTGCGGCCGGTTCCGGGATGCGCTGGGTTACTTGGGGCCGATGGTGATCCGCAGGACGTCCCCCTTCCCGAGGTTTGCCGGCCATTGCAGACGGACGGACAGGCGGTTTCCGCTGAATCGCGTCTCGGCGTCGCACGGTTCGCTATTGATCTTCACGGAACACAGCGCCTTGCCTGACGACCTTGCGCGAAGCGGAACGGGCGGCACGACTGATATCGTGTGCAATCGGAATTCGCCGTATCTCGTCTCAAGCGCCGCAGAAAAGCGCTTATCCATCATCTGCTGGCTGTACGAACCCCAGGCGGTTCCCGCCGTGAACAGCGCCCTGAACGTCTCCAGGCTCAGCCGCGGGGCGAAGGCAAGCTCCGCCTCCGGGGCCGAGTAGTAATACCCGCTGAGCGCCGTCAGCACGGACCATGACGAAAGCGGACGAGCGTAGTGGTCCCCGCATTCCGGCTCGTTCCACGGATTGCGGCGGAAACCGTCATGGCGCTCGCGGATTCCCTTAACGATTGACAGCCCCTCCTCGATCATCCCCTCGTAGATGAGATGCGCGGCGACCTGGTACTCGCAGCCGGTCCACACCTCGTCGGCGTAGGGGAACGGAAAGACGGGCCTGCCGCCTCTGGGCCATGTGCATAGCAGCAGCCCCGGCTCGTCGCCCAGGGCGTACGTCCGCTGGCAACTGTGATGATTCCAGAGGTCGGTCTTCCAGTTGTGGTCAAAGATTGATTGCAGCGTTTTGCGGACGTGGTCAGGTTCGGCCACATGGCCCAGGCCGACCACGGCGCACATCCACTGGCCCAGCATCTGGTCAGTCAGACAGCCCGCGCCGTACTGATAGCGCGGCTCCGGCTGGGAGGGGGTCCACTTTTTCGTCGAGCCGGGCGGAACGACCTTCTGTTCGTAGTAGCCGCCGTTCCAGAGTTTCTCGATGTTCCGGCGGCCTTTCTCGTAGACGGCCGCGAATTCGCGCGCGGCGTCCGCATCCTCGACGACCCTGGCAAGTTCCGCCCCGGCTTTCAGGGCGGCGAGGTAGAGGATCGTCATCATCGGGTTCGGGCCATGGAACTCGATGTCGTAGGTGTTGTGCTGCTCGCCCTCCATGACGCCGTCGCGATCCTTGTCCCAATGCTGCCAGGCGAATTCGAGCGAGCGTTTCGCGTTCGGCCAGAGCTTTTCAAGGAAGGCCCGGTCGCCGCTGTGCAGCCATTCGCGGTAGAGCTTGACGATGCAGCCCATCTGCCCGTCGGCGGCAGGTTTGAACCCCCACTGGGCGCAACCGCAGGGCAAAAGCGTGCGGAACGCCATGCTCCCGTCCTCGCGGATGTTCTGCGTGTAATCCGTCCACCGCATCGTCCGCTCAAGGGCCGGGAAGAGGTGCGCCAGCGCCTGCTCGTAATTCCACACGTGCGTGCAGTTCATCGGGCAGCAGCCGACCTCTCCGGAGCATCCCTCGAAACCGTGGAACGTTCCGTCCTCCAGCCGCATGGCGGTATTACTTCGGATGGTCGAAACCTGGCTGGAGACCGCGTCCAGAACGTAGCTCGGCAACGTGCTCTCAAAAAGCGTTTCCTGGAAAAGGCGGCTCTCGGACTTCAGCCTTTCCAGGTTCCCGACCGTGTATGACGCGATATCCCATGCGCCGGGGAACTGCGTGGCGTAGTAATTTACGAGTTTCTTGCCGCGAACTTCCTGCTCGCCGTTCCAGTCGTTTTCGCGCGTCGGGAAGTGCCAGGCAAGAACCAACGGAATCTCAACGCTTTCGCCGGGCTTGAGCTTGAAGCGCATGCCCAGCGCCCCGATGTCCGTCATCCCGTCGCCCGTCTCGCGCGTCTCGGCGTTGTTGTCGAACTGCCCCTTTGCGCGGAACCCGTCCCAGAACTTCTGCGCGTCGTCCCACCAGCCGCCATCCGGCCAGCGGGTCGTATATGTGACGTCCTTCCAGGGAGTGGCCAGCGCAAGGGAGCCGAAAACCTTGTCCGTTTTGTCATACTTTCGGGACGTCATTTTCAGGCCCCGCAGACCGACTCCATCAACCCATTCGTTGACGTTCCTGCCGAGGGAGGCGTGGTTGCGCCGCCCGGGCATGGAGTGGCCGTCAAGCCCGACCGGATTGAGCAGGCACATGCCCAGCGTCCCGGAAACCGGAACGCGTTTCTTGTTCGTCAGGCGGACGAGCGCGATCAGGACCGGCAGGCCGGAATCCTTCTCATTCATTGGAATGAGAGGATTGAAAATCTCCATCGAGGCGTTCAACGGGACTGCGGGATCCTCGAAGCGAATATCGCAAAACGGATATTTCCCGGTGAAGAATGCCTCGCGGAATCTCGGCAGACCGTAGACGAAATCCGGCGGCAGCCCGCCGCTGCGGCTAAGCGGCGGAAGCGCGGGGCCTTCAAGCACTTTGGCGACGGCGTCATCCCCGTCCTTCTTCGTCCACAGGAAAAGGAAGGTATAGGGGAGTCGTTTTCCCTTGCCGGGGCGGTTGAAAATCTCCCAGTCAATAAGCTGCCCCCCGGAGCCGACGCTTACCGTTCCGGTCCCGATGCCGCCGATCGGGAAGGCCACGCTCAACCCGTCCAGACCGGAGTATTCCTTCTGCGGGCCGTGGTCGTAAAGCTGGGATACAGAGTATCTTGCGCTCCACGCAGATTTCTTGCTGCGGGCCATTTTATGATTCCCTTATTTGTGCTTCCTTCCGGCCGGAGGACGGCGGATTGCGCCGACTGGAGATGCCCAAACCCTCAGTAACCGTATCCTGAGCGCGCCGGGGGGTCAAGTACTATCCGACATGTTATATCGGGCGCGGCAACGCAGGCGGTCATGATTCAATGCGCGCGAGCGGAATAATGGTCAAGCTCGTTGCCCCCTTCACCCGGCGTTACTTCGTAACGTTTGCTGGGAAACACATCCGCGTCCATCCGCGTTCATCTGCGGTTAAGAATCTTACGTTATCTTGTTTCCGACGTAGACGCGGGCCATGAGCTGGTCGAAGGAGTTGATGACCCCGTCGCCGTTGATGTCGCGCCGGGCATTGGCGGCATTCACCGCCTGACCGACAAATGCGCGAATGTTCAGAAGGTCGAAGCTGTTGACCTGCCCGTCCCCGTTGGCGTCGCCGCGAAGGGTCTTGACGGTTATCTGCGAGAGGCCGGATGCCCCGTTGCCCGCCAGGTCTTCAATCGCGCTGCCGAGTGTTACCGTGTATGTGTCAATGTCCGGAAGCGCAGCAGAGAGGCCGATGGTTATCTTGTTTCCCGCAACCGTCGCGCTTGTGATGAGGGAACTCTGGTTGCCGTGTGACACGCCGACGATGCTCAGGTCGGAAACGCTCACGCTGCCGGGACTCATCGCATCGTCCATGTTGATGACGAGCTTCCTGATTCCCTGGTAGCGCGATTCCACGTAGCCGCTGGCGATATCGTTCACCAACTCCCCGATCCCGCCGCCGTGCGTGGCGGCAATCTGCCATTTGTTCACAACCGGGCCGACCGTGTCAATCGTCGTCGGATCGGAGTCGGTAGCGACGTTGCCGGCGCTGTCGGTGAAGGTGATGTTTATCGGATGGACGCCGTCAGGTAGCGGACTCAGAGCACCCATCATGATCGAAAGGGTTTTTGCTCCTTCATTCACACACGCGATGTCCAGTGCCCCGTCGCCGTTGTAGTCCTTCACGGCGACGTCGTGAGCGCCCGCCCCGGTGGCGTAGTCCGCATCTTTCACAAACACTCCGGTCCCATCGTTTAGCAGGATGGAAACGTTGCCCGAACCGCGGTTAGCCACGGCAAGATCGGCCCAGCCGTCCGCGTTCAGGTCCCGAATCCCGACGCCCAACGGTTCACTTCCTGTGGCGTAATCAATCCTGGGAGCGAACGTCCCATCGCCGTTGCCCATGAGAACCGAGACGTAGGTTGCTTCGGAATTGGCGCTGACGATGTCGTTGATCGCGTCACCATTGAGATCCCCTGTTGCGAGGTACCACGGAGCAGGCCCGATGGTGTAACTGCCGCTGGAAACACAGTTCCCGCTCCCGTCGTTGAGAAAGACGGTGAAAGTTGCGGCAAAGAACGTCGCCACTGCGAAGTCCGGAACGTCGTCCGCGTTGAAGTCCGCAACGGCCAGCCCGCTTGCTGAAGTCAGGCCAGAATATTGGTCAATCCGGCTGAAGCTTCCGTCGCCGTCGTTGAACAGAATTGAAGCGTTGTTGCCCGGAAAATTGGCGGTTACGATGTCAGTGTCGCCGTCTGAATCCATATCCGCCACGCTGATATGAGCCGGCAGTGACCCACATGCGTAATCTGAGTCCTTGACAAACGTCCCCGACTCATTGAAGAAAACGGCAAGCCCGTTTTGGTCTCCAACGGCTAAGTCCAAGTCGCCGTCGCAGTCCATATCGGTTACCGCGATGCCGTGGGGTTCATTGCCCATGGCGAGAGTCTGACTCAGGGCGAAAGCCCCGGCCCCGTCGCCAAGAAAGACCAGTGCTCTGTCCGCACCCTTGTCCGAGATTGCCAGGTCAGTGAATCCGTCGCCGTTGAAGTCTCCCGGGGCGATCCTCTGCGCGTTACTACCGAGCGACTGACTGACAGACGGCTGGAAGGTCCCCGTCTGGAATCCCGCTGTTATCTGCACGGTTCCCGCTACGCCGACCGCCACCCTCCCGTCGGTCACGCCGTCGCCATCGAAGTCGAAAGAAAGCATTCCCGGTTCGTTGACGGTCACCGCATAGCCGGGCTTGTTGGCCGCCGTCAGATTGTCCGAATCCGATGCCCCAAGGTCGCTGGCAGGAAGAAGGTCAGCGACCGCAGCGGGAGACGCCGCGTCAACAGTGAACCCCCGTCTTTCGTCGGCGCCGTCATTCAGCGGGTTGCCGAAGACGTCTTTCACGGAAGCGTTCCCGTCTATGACGAACTCATAAGCCTCATCGGTCAGTGCCGGATTCAGGCTGATCGTAACGACAAAAGGTCCCGCACCTCCGCCGTCTGAATACGCGGCGTCTTGGACGATGCCTGAAAGAATCCTGTCCGTTTCGTCGCCAAAGAATCCGTCCCCCCCGCTGGCGAAAATCGCGTAGTTGCCGACATCCTCGGCGGAAACCGCGTCAAGCGCCTCGCTGAACTCGACAACAATTTCGTCAACAGCAGTCCCGACGATTCCACTCGGCGTCACAGAAAGAACGGTCGGACCTGGATCGTGAACCGTGAAGGATGCAAGGAAATATCCTCCCTGGTAACCATTCCCGCTGGGAAGCGATCCGGAGAACTCTCCGTCAACAAGCTTCCCGTCTGCGCCCGCAACGCCTTGAACCAACGGAGATGAAATCTCTTTTCTGAACCAGACCTCATCGTCGAAATAATTATCATCCGACCAGATCCACAGCGCATCGGTCGGGTTCGGGAATCCGCCTGCATGGTTGCGCCACGGATCGGTTGCGGGATATTGCCCCCACGAGGTCGCGCTGACCCATCCCGAATCGTCGAAACCGGGCTGTGCCCAACCGGAAACGAGCGATTCCGAGACCAGCCACGTAGTGTCGGACACGGAAACTCCGCCATCAATCGAGGCCAGGAAACCTGCGCTCCCGCCAGTGTCTCTTGCGTGGACGGCAAGCACGTTCGGCCCGGAAAGCACGTTGAGGTTCCACGTCTCGGCGGTCATCCAGTCGGAAGCTGATCCCAGGGACGTCCCGTTCCAGTAGATGTCGTAAAGATCGTCACAGGTGGTTATCGCCTGCCATTGTCCAATGACGTTTCCCACCCCGGCGGACAGAAGTACGTAGTACTCGTCATTGGGTAGAATGGATGTCGGTCTGAATGAGATTTCCTTGAGTATGTCGGAGTAAACAAGATCCGTGACGCCGAAGTAAGAATCATCCGCTGTCAACGGGATGCCGTCTGCGCCCGGGGAAAGCAGTTTCACCGTGTCCGTTGTGACTGTCAGGGGATTCAGCGATTGATCGAAAGCAAGCGTGATGACGGGCTGCGCGTCGTCAACGGTTGCTCCGGGAGCGGGGGTCATCGTTGTAACCCTTGGGCTGCCGTCGGACATGATAATGGTTATCGCGTCCGGTATCGGATCATCCAGACCGCCATCATCAGTAACCGTCAGTGTTACGGTGTATTCTCCGGCTTCAGGCAGCGTAAGCGAGCCGGGGTCCTCCGCAGTCGAGCTCCATGTGTAACCGTTTGGGCCGGTGATCTGCCAGTCCCATCCCGTCACGGTCCCGTTCGTGTCGTAACCCGACGCCTGAAGGTTGATCGCCTGGCCGTCGGGGATGACCGCGCCGTCAAGCGGGGAGTCTATCTTCCCGTTCGGGGAATCGTTGAATTCGTCGTCAACCTCAGCCTGAAGGTCGGAATACTCCAGCACCACCTTCGGGGTGTAACCCGTCTGGAGTTGCCCGTCGAACCACATGGTCATGTCGTTCTCGCCCCGGTAGGCGACGCTGAAACGCTGCCAGCTCTGGCCGGTCACGTCCCAGTGGCTCTGAAGGGTTTTGATTCCCCCGGCGGCGTAGTAGTCCGCCAGGAATTCCCCGCCGTAGGGCGTGTAGGTGCCGTCGGTGTACTCGTTGGTCGTGATGAGGACGTCGCCGTTGAAGTAGGACGGCTGCGGGACGCGCACATCGGAGTAACCGGTGATCTGATCGCAGGTTATGACGCCGCCGGAGCCGTCCGGCGCGAAGTAGTTGATGAAGCTGGGGACAGTGGCTTCGTACGGCTGAAGCGACGTGTAACCATCCGCAAGGTGATGCGTGTAATCGCCGTCATTCGGGGAGGTCAGCAGCATGTGCGACGCGATTGAGCGGGGCAGGGAGCCGATCTCCGGATATGTAATCTCGGGGTAATAGTTATGAACCGAAACCTGAGTTCCATACTGGTTCAGCCCGGTGGCGACGGTGGCGCAGCCGGGGAAGGTGACGTTTATGCGGGAGCAGCCGGACTCCGGGAAGGATGCGGTTATGAGGTGGCGGTACTGGGAGTTGGAGAAATCGGGGTAATCGAGACGCCGCGTGGAGAGCGTCTTGGTCGTCCCGTCAACGAAGTCCCCCCAGCAGGAATGGGAACGGCAGGCAAGGCCGAGAACGTCGCCGACGAGGTTCATGGCCTGGATGTCTATCAGGTCTAGCGCGGTGTCGGGTTTTGCGGCCTTCAGGCCGTAATAGAGGCCCTGCAATTCCATGCCGAGGTCGCTGGTTCCCCAGTCAACCTGCGCCGGAACGGACCGTATGACCTCGTAGGTAACTCCCTCGTAGGTGAGCGCGATGGCGAGCAGTTCGTAGAACGTCTCCTCGATCTCTTCCGCCTTGTAGTAGCCCTGGGCAAAGCCGCGCTCCAGCGGATCGCCCCAGCAAACCAGGACGGTGTAACCGTAGCTCTGGGCGTCTACCTGCTCCTCATAAATGAAGCCGTTGAGCGGGAACGCGCCGATGGAGACGGTCGGCGGATTGGGGTCGGGGTTGCCGTCGTTGTCGGTGACGGTAAGCGTTATGTCGTACTGCCCCTTGTCCGGCAGGACCAGCTTGCCGGGGTCCTCGACGTCCGAGGTCCAATAGAATCCCTCGTAGCCGACGACCTCCCAATGCCAGCTCTGGATGGTCCCGTCCGGATCGCTTCCGGAGGCTGAAAGGAAGACGGATTCGCCGGGGACGAAGATATCTTCGTTCGCCGGGGTGTCAATGACACCGGTCGGTGCGTCAAGGAGCAGACGGCTCTCAAGAGGCTCAATGCCCTTCAACCCGCCGGAAATCGAGAAACCCTTACAACAATTGCCCCGATCGGTTTTCATCCTTCTCATCTCTCTTCCTCCAAGAAGAAGCCGAGCATTAGCTACATTGGACATTCTATCCGCATTCGTGCGGGTTTTCAACAGCCGCTTCTGGCCGGCATCCTGACAGCATTCGCCCAATTTCACACGATATGATATTGTACCCCCCCCCCCCCCGTGTAAGTGTCAAGACTGATTTTTGGAATTTTGGGGAATTTTTTCGCGCGCCGGTCATCCGAGCGGGCTACGTAAGTGGCCAGTTATGGGCGTGTGGCCGTGATTTGGATTGCGGCAGTCTTGCTGCCGCCTTGTCGTTTCCCCCGGCTTGCCGGGGTTGGAAACTACCTGATCCGGCATCGCATAAGCAAGCGCACGAATGCAACGGCAAGGCGCAAGCAAGCGCGTCCGCAGAGCGGACGAGCGCATCTCCAAGGTAACGCGCCCGTCAGTGACCCACTACCTGGCAACCTATTTCGATCTTGCGCGGGGCGGATGCCACGCCGTATTCTGGGCGGAAGAATTCCGGACTTCCAACCAGCCAGGATCATGCACGAGAGGGGATTCCATGAGCGCGTCGCGCGAAATCATCAATGCCGGCATTTCGGGCCTCGGCCGCAGCGGATGGGACATTCATGCCAACCTGCTGTCCAAAATGCCGGACATGTTCCGGGTCGCGGCGGTCTGCGATCCGATCAAGAGCCGATGCGCCGAAGCTCAGACCCGGTTCGGCTGCCGCGTTCATGACAGTTTCGACTCTCTGGCGGACGATCCTGAAATCCGTGTTGTTGTCGTGGCGTCTCCGTCATGTCTGCACGCTGCGCAGGCAGTCAGGGCGCTTGAGGCCGGGAAAAGCGTCGTCTGCGAAAAGCCGATGGCGACAAATCTGACCGACGCCGACCGCATGATTGCTGCTGCGGGCAAGTCTTCAGGAAAATTGACGGTGTTCCAGTGCTGCCGTTATGACGCCGACTTTGCGAAGATCAGGGAAGTCATCGGATCGGGCAAACTCGGGCGGATAGCGCAGATCAAGATGGCGTGGCAGGGATTCGGAAGGCGCTGGGACTGGCAGACGTTGCAGGAGTTCGGCGGGGGGGCGCTCAACAACACGGGGCCGCACATGATGGACATAGCGTTGCAGTTCCTGAACGGGAGGAAGGCGGGGCGCATTTTCTGCCATATGGACAGGGCGCTGGTGTCAGGCGACGCGGAGGACCACGTGACGGTCATCATCGAAACGGACGGCGCGCCGACGCTCAACCTTGAGATCAGCAGTTGCTGCGCATACCCCGAGAACGCGTGGCTCGTGCAGGGAACTCAGGGAACGCTGACCGGAAGCAGGAGCGCGTTGAAATGGAAGTTTATTGATCCCGCGAAGCTCCCGCCCAGACCGCTGGACAGAAATCCCACCCCGGACCGGAGCTATAACTCCGAAAAGCTGGAATGGACCGAGGAGACTTGGGGGGAGAGCGACGGCGTCGCGGGGAGGGCTTATTCATCCGCGGCAGCGGCGCTTGGCAAGGGCGGGCCGTTTTACGAGGATTTACACGATTTATTAACGAAGGGTGAACCGTTCCCGATAACGCTGGAGCAGGTGCGGGAGCAGATACGGGTTTTCGAGGAGTGCCATCGCCAGAGCGGATTCTGGAAATGATATTTCATAAATCCCGCGAATAGCCTGATGGACTGAATGAGAGAATTCCGGGATATCGTACAAGAAAAAGACCCGCCAGGCTCAAGGTCCTGTCGGGTCTTTTTGCGTTCGGAGATGATTACTTCTTACGACGCTTGACGGCCACGAGCGCGCCCAGTCCGCCCACGAGGAGCAGCATGCTGGACGGTTCGGGGGTCATGCCCTGGTAATCGCCTGTGAAACGGAGCGACAACCACAGACCCATTCCGGCATTCTCGTCTATCCAAACAAAATTCTCGTAGCGAAGCTCAGAATGGCTGATTTCAGACGCCAACTCGCTTCCAACTTCCGTGTAACTTCCAGTGAAGCTTGACGGCAAGTTGCCGCTGTTGATCGGGCCCTCTGTTCCGAAAATGTACTCTCCGGCCGGATCGTTCGGACCGAACCACAACAGGTGAATGTATTCACCGGGGGCCGTCTCGATGTAAGGATACGGATATCCGCCCGGCACCGGGTCCGGCGGTGGGTACGGCGGCGGACCCGGGGCGCCGGTAGCATCCGGAGGCGGGCCTACCGGCATCGTGCCATAGAGGCCGTAGTAAATGTCATAATTGAAGCTGGTAACCTCGTAATAAATCGTATCTCCCGGGATGGAGAAATTGCCTCCGCCGTCCACGGTCCCATCAGGAATGGTGCAAACACGGGCCTGAATCTGACCTGGGTCGAACTCGAGCCATGCGAAGACATACTCGAGCGGCGGGCCGATGTACACACTCAACCAAGAACCCCAGGAAGTTGCGTTCGTCGCATTAATGCTTGGCACGTTCACGCCTGAATACGGACCCGGCTCATTCCAGTAATTGATATTCATGCCGCCGATCATCTGCATATCGCCGCCGCCAACATACACCCAATCACCCTCTTGAGGCGGCGTATCCGGGGCATTTGCGCTCAAATACATCTCAAGGTGCAGATTACTCGTGTCCAGCAGAGAATGCTGGTGCAGGTCTGCGCGCGCGGTTACGCTCGCGAAGGCCAGCAGGGCCAACACAACAACCCATCGTCCTTTCATGCTTTGTTCCTCCTGAAAATCCACCACCCGTCAGAAAAAAGATGCACAATTCCTTCCTGTATGAAATGTACAAAATCGCCCTATGGAAGTCAAGAGAAAAGACGATCCAGGTGCGCGATTTATATGCCGGAAGCAGGCGTTCGTCATATCATTCGCTTTCCATGAAGGCCAAGACATATTCAGGATTGATGAATGATATTCATTATCATGGCAGTATTGCTGATACAGGAATACATTTGACAAGAGTCATGCAGGTCAGCATTCTGTAATCGCATAATTCCCAACAACATTTTGTTTGGGCGGAGGATGAAAATGACTCGCTCAGCCAGGATAGTCATACTGGCCCTCACTATTGCAGTTGCCGGATGCGCGGACCGCGCGAGAGTATCTGGGCAGCAGGAAATCTTGAAACATCCTGACACCCAAAATGAAAACATCATCAAACTTGCCCGCGATGGGGTAACTGATTATACGATCTGCGTATCAACAGATGCCATAGAGCCTGAAAAACTTGCGGCGCGCGAGCTATCCAGGTTCATGGGCGAGATTGCCGGAGCCGAATTTCCGATTGTGGAAGGCAACGCGCCGAAGGAACCAGCGATTATCGTCGGAAACGGCGCAATTCTGAATTCTGCGGCCCCGGACCTGGCTGAATTAAAGTTTGGCGATGAGGAATTGATTATTGCTGCGAGGGGCCGTAATCTCATTCTGGCCGGCGGGCGGCCGCGAGGAACGCTTTACGCCGTCTACGAGTTTCTTGATACCCGGATGGGATGCAGGTGGTATACGAAAGACGTTTCGGTAATCCCCAGGCAGACGTCCATCGAGTTGGCCTTCGCGGATTACCGATTCAACCCGGTTCTGGAGTATCGGGAACCTTTCTTCACAGAGGCATTCGACGGGGAATGGTGCATGCGCAACCGGATGAACAGCACACATGGGCGTTTATCCGCCACACAAGGGGGGAATATCAGTTACAGAGGATTTGTTCATACCTTCTACTCCCTCCTGCCCCCTGAGCAGTATTTCAAGGAGCATCCTGAATATTATTCAGAGATTTATCGCCGACGTGTCGGAGATAAAGGGCAACTGTGCCTTACGAATCCGGACGTTCTTCGAATTGTCACAGACAAGGTAAGGGAATGGGCGAGGCAGGAACCAAAAGCCGACATCATTTCGGTATCTCAGAATGACTGGTGGGGGTGGTGCTCATGCGCGAAATGCAGCGAACTGGCGAAGCGCGAAGGGAGCCAGGCAGGTCCCATAATACATTTTGTCAACCAGATCGCCGACTCATTGAAAGAAGAATTCCCGGACCTGGCCATTGATACCCTCGCTTACAGCTACAGCCGCAAACCGCCGAAATTCGCGCGCCCCAGGCCGAATGTGATAGTGCGCCTCTGCTCGATAGAATGCTGCTTCTGCCACCCTTTGGATGCTCCCGACTGCCAGTTGAACGCCAAGTTCGCCGAAGACATACGCGAGTGGGCGAAGATTTGCGATCGCCTCTACATCTGGAACTACAACACCGATTTCGCTCACTACCATGCCCCGTTTCCAAATATCCGCGTGATCGGGCCTAACATTGAATTCTTCGCAAAGCATAACGTCAGGGGGATTTTCGAACAGGGCGCATATCCGTCATGCGGAGGCGGAGAGGGGGCTGAATTGAAGTCCTACATAATGGCTCGTTGCCTCTGGAAGCCGGGAACTGACAGCCGCGCTGTGACAGTTGAGTTTCTGAGGGCGGTCTACGGTCCGGCTGCCAATGCCATGCTGAAATATTACGATGTTCTCCATGACGCTGTTGAGAAGCGAGACGTTCACGTAGGGATATTCATGTCGCCCAGCCAGTGGTTTTCTCCTGAACTGTTGAAGGCGTGTCGAGAACCATTGGATGAAGCCGCGGCTGCCGTGAAGGGGAATACGGATTATGAACGGCGAGTCCGACAGGCGCGGATGTGGCTCAAATATGCTGAACTAAATTCAGGGGAACGAACATGGCGAAGAGACGGCGATGTCATATCTCAAGATTTTGACAAGGGATATGGAGAACTGCTTGAAGGTTACATTGCAGATCTAAAGGAGTTCGGCGTGAACCAGATTCGCGAGAGCGGCAACCTGGAAAGTTGGATTCAGAGCATGAGATCAAATGCCCTGGCCAAGAAATGCCCGGTTCTGAGATTAAGGAATCCGGCAATGCAGTGCGAAATAATACCGTCGCTGGGAGGTAGAATTCATCAGGTGATAATAACCGGCGAGCATGACATGAATATTATTCATTCAACAGGTCCGGGTTCTGAGGGATACCCGTTCGATGGCGGCTATGAGGAGTATACCCAGCGGGCATACAGGTCTGTAGGCTGGGAGGAGGAATTCAAGGTCCTTGGATCATCTGCCCGATCGCTCCTGATGCAGGCAGTGCTGAAAGATGGAGTAGTTCTAAGCAGAACGGTTACAATCGCCCCGGAAAAGCCATTTTTGACAATCTCGACGCGATATGAGAACACTTCGCAAGTTGTTCAAGCGATAGCGCCTCGGGCACATCCATCTTTTTCACTTGGCGATCCGTCAAGGTGCGTCGTTTTTTCCTTAAAATCTGACGGCATTTGGACTTGTGTAAGACTAAATGCGGATGCGGCTCACAGTGAGCAGGAATTCTGGATTGACGCCGCCGCAAAGTCCAAAGGACAATGGATTCTCTGGAACACTGAGTTGAACATAGGGATTCTGAACAGGTTTGATCCGGCTCAGGTCGAGAAACAGCTTGTTAATTGGAATATGGTTCAGAAACGGATCAATATTGAACTCTGGTTCAATCAGAAAAGATTGCCTGCCTCAACCGGAGCGACTTTCGAACATTCATATGAGGTCATCAGGAAGCTTCCGGACGGCGCAACATTGTAAGATTCCCGGTAGCATGGGAGGTGAATTACTTCATGTGAAGGTCGCCTTCAAGCTTTATTATCTTCGGGGCCGGACCGCGCGGGTGATCTCGTCCTCCGTAGGTGTCGTATTGGATCGGACAAACAATTTTCTCCTGGCGGATGCCGTTGCTCCAGTCGAGTTCAAAACTCCCGTTTTGACTGAGCGCGGCTTTCAAATGTTTTCCGCCGATGGCGACTTCGGCCCATGTTCCGCGGGCAAATGCCATAGCCTTCGCGTTCCGAATAAGGCTGATTGAGCCGTCACCCGACAGAACAACGCCATCAGGAAACTCTGCCTTGCCGGGGCCAAAAAGAACGTGATAGGTATTTGCAGCGGCCTTTATCAGCAATGCCGGGTGATCCGGAACCCGTATCACGGACTTTAGATTCGGCTCGTCGGTCCACGCATCCCAGACCGCAAGAAATGGAGAATCGGTTGTGTTGCGCGCACATATCGTCTGACAGGCCGGATGTCCCTGCGTAATTACTGCGTTATCAACCGGGAATGTCTCAAGCCGGAATACTGACGCGCCATGAATGCCCGCCATGGTCAGGCGTGAAGTTACTCCCCCGACCAGCCATTTTGCCGACCAGTCCTTGTCCCCCGCGCCTTTGAGAACAACGGGATTGCCGTTATACAGCCAGTCGGCCGGATCGAATGGAGCTTCTTCCATGGCCATGCTGAATTCGGTCGTCTGCCCGGCGTGATGAGCCAGCCAATCCTTTGTCATCCCGCCCTGCGCATCGAAACAGTCAATTACGATATCCTCGATGATCGCCACAGAACGCCGATAAGCCTGCACCTGCGGATAGATGCGATCTCCGCGCAATTCGGCAAACTTCATGATGCTGCCGGCATAGAAGACGGCCGCCACCGGAATCTCGCCCCCCTTCAACTCTTCGCCCTGTTTTTGTGATACCTTGTCAATGACAACCGTCGTATGCGACTGGGTCATGGTTCCGAGTTTGCGGGTGACTTCTTCGTTGTAAGGCGTTCCCTTTTCGAGAACCAGCAGTTGACCGTGACTGTATAAAGTCAGCCCCAGACGGTCGGCGTGCTGATGGCCGCCCCCCGGTTTCAGGGCGTTCAATCCGACCCATGCACGATTGCCGTTCCATTCGTTCCTCAGGGATACCCATCCGCATGATAAATGCGAACTGGCGAACGGCGTCTCAACCTTCCTGATCTCAGGCGCTCCATACAGCAACCCGATCCACGAACGCTTCGCGCGCAGGTTCTCATAATCACCGACCGCGGCCACGTCGTAATACCTGTAGCCGATCTCGGCGGTCGTCGTATATGAGTCCATGCCGGAACGCGCCGTCATGGAATCGCCGACGACGGGCATAGTGCGATCCGGCATCGCCATTGACATGAACCACTCAAGCGCGTTCTTGATGGTACGGCCCGGCAGGTTCTCCGGATTTGTGCAGTCGTAATCCCTGGCGGGGAAACGCCGCGGATCCATCAGCGACAGATTGCGTGTCAGTACGGCCAGTTCGCAGAAGGCGTACATCGGATAAAGGTGATAGCCGGAGCAGAGTTCCCAGTAAGCCCCGTCCGGAAGGAAATTCCGCTCCGCGATCCTGCGCAGGCTGCGATGCTCCGGCGACTTTTCAGGGGTGAAATCGCCGTAACCGATGCACCAGTCAATGAGATCATCGCGCTCAAGGCAGGCGGCGGTCTGCATTATAGTGCGATACCACTGGTAGACATTGTTGTGGTCATATCTGTAGATCGGTTCAAGCATGACGTCGTCGAGCATCCGTTTCAGGATGTCGGTCTCGATCGTTGCGCGCTCTTCCGTAGTCATGCCATCCCGGCACAACTCGTATGTCACTGCAAGGTCTGAAAGGATTTTATTGTCGCCTTCGCGGTGGTAGGTGAGGATGCGGACCAGGTTGCCGTCGCCGACGTGATCAGTCGGAGAATTGCGGATGGTTTCAGCGAACAGACTTAACAATTCGCGGCTGCGGGCCAGATATGCGGCATTATGCTCCACGCGTCCGATGACGGCCATATCGGCCGCCGTCTGGGAGGCTTGCAGATAAAAGAGGCAAATCCAGCCTTCATACATGCTTCCGTGGTGAACGTGGTCCTTTGGGTAGATACCGGCGTCGGTGTCCGGCGCGAATTCCTTCCCGCAGGTCTCGCACACGAATCTGTCAGGATTGAAGGCGTCGAATTTCGGGCGAATCCGGCAATCTGGGCACGAGAAATTGTGATAGACGCTGCCCCTGCGCTTCGGGAAGACGCGGCGAAGCTCATCGCTTGAAGCATTCAGCCAGGGCGCAAGAGCCGTCTTCCTGGCGTCCCAGACGGGACGCGCCCATGCCTGCGTTTCGAGCTTCTGCGCGACTTCGTCAAGCGTCCGGGGCGTAACCATGCCGGCCGGATGCTGCCACGTTGCGGCGCTCAGGATCATGGAAATGATTATCGTGTTCATTACATTCTATCCGTTGGCCTTCTCGCACTTTCGGGAAAATCTGGGCGGTTACCTGGGCAATGCGCGCGCATCGTAGTCAATGATCACGTCATTGACACGCAGTTTGCGCCCGTCCAGACGCCATTCGCCGTCGGACGGAACAATCACAATCAGCTTGGCGTTGTCAGCCGGAATCATCAGATCCGTCTTGCCCGCCGCTTTCCGCAGAAGTATTCGTTTTGACGCCGCGTCATAAACATCGGATTTCAGCTTACCCAATTCAAGGGAGATGGTTCGGTCTTCAGCATATGGATTATAAATCAGGAAGGTGGGAAAGGCCTTGTCATGGAAGAAATCGGTTGCAAGACAGTCCAGAGCTATAATTCTTCCGTCGCTGGTGGGATGGACCAGCGCACCAAGCATCCCGACGTGGCTGGATCCGTAAAGTCCGAGGTCTGTCTTCGGCCCCCATTTCATGCAAAGGGGATCGCCCGTCGCATACGGGCTTTTGACGCCCCATTGACGCCGCAATCCTTCATAGGCAATGACGCCTTTCGGATCGCCCTTCCAGAAGGAGCATGACTGGCGGTCGGGCGGAAGCCCGTTCGTACAAAAAAGCCGGGCGGCGTTTGCGAGATTGAGCATCCACTTCCCAATGGCGCGGGAGTAGCACGGGGCGTAGCGAACGATCGGCGTCATGGCCCCGGCCTGGGCGAACGTGTTCATCGCGAAGGCGTAGCCGCCGCCGTTGTCCACGCTGCCGGCCAGCCCGTGGCAGTCATGCCCGCCCCATTTCTGGATCGTTATCCCCCAGCCGGAGCGGCATTCGCTTATGCCGAACGACCAGTTGATCATCTTGTCGAGGTCGTAATCGCGTCCGAGTTCGGCGTTCATCCGGGCGGCCAGATAAGCTCCGTATGGAAGTAATACCTCATAATATGGATTCTCGCGCCGCTCGCTCAGGAACCGGAGGCAGGAATCGGCGGCTTTCAGATGCCTATCGTCGCGGAATCTGACCCACGCCATGTATTCGAGCCATCCGATGCCGGCGGCTGCGTCCGGTTCCCTCCACTGACCGTTGTCAACCGGTTTGAGCGTTCGGAAATCGAAAGACGTGTGATTGAAATCCGGTTTTCCATCACTTCCCGTCATGTGCAGGCACGCCTCGTTCCATCTGTCCGCCGTCGTTTTCATTATCTCGTCAAGATTTCCGTGGCCGGGATATTTATCCGCAAGGCAATAGAACAGAATGTGAGGCCACAATTCGTACCAGAACGATCCGCCGGTCTCCTGCTCCATCCCGTTGAGAACAAGATTGAGACCGTTCTTTCTGTTGTAGTAGGCCTCGCACATTGCGACGTAATCGTAGCGCTGCTTCCGCTTGTCAATTCCCACGAGTGTTCCGCTGAGGACCGCCGCGATGCCCGTCACGCCCTCATGGTTGGCCCCGCCCTGCCGCAGGTCGCCGACATAGCTGTAAATGCCGAACGTCGGCCCGGGGATATTCACGCGGGAATCATCAATCCAGATAAGCGGGAGGTATAGCCCCCTGGCGTTGTGGTTGAAGGCAAGCGCATCATAGGCTCGGGCGACGGCGCGCCAGTCGCGCATCTTGAATGGATACGGGTAGTTCGGCATCCAGTCAACGCAATCAATGTTTGTCTGGCCGGGTTTGACTGCCGCCGTCTTCGTCGTCCTGCCGGGGATGAATTCAAGCGATTCGAAAACGACCGCAGCGCCCGGTTCACCCTCCACGCCGAGTTGAACCTGGAACGCCGCGCGTCCAGCCGCCGCCATTGCGCGGGGATCGGGTTCAGCCTCGAATTCCCCCGTAACACCGTTCTTCTCAAAAATGGAAACCGTAACCGGCCTGCCATATCCCCATGCGTCCCCGTAGAGCCTCATCAGCAAGACCGCGCCGCCTTCAACGGAGCGGACCTTGAGCCGTATCCGTCCCGCGTCCCGCGGCAAGAGAATGTTCGGGATGGCCGCGATGGCCCACTTTCTTCCCGGAGCGACCGTCACGCGAAGACCATCCGAGTCAGCGCTGACAACCGCGCCGTTCATCCTGTCGGTCCATAAGTTGGCCGATCTAATGCAATCGGGCGACCAGTCCTGACCGCCTTCGCCGCACATTGAGGCGGCGCTGATTCCTAAAAATGCGATTGCGCAGGCCAGCCAGACATTCCGAAAGATTTGTGCGCGTATTAGCCCGGATGTCGGTTTCATCATTTAGACCATCGAGACGGATCAACGTTTAACGCTCGCCGAGTAGCAATGAATCTCCTCCCGCCCGGGCGGCGCGTCCCAGCCCTGGGCATAGAGCCATCGCCCTCGATATTGTATCAGGCCGCCCCAACTGAGCGTTCCACCCCGGTTGATCGCCGGCGGAACGGAAAGCGCATCGCAGCGATAAAGCGCCTGCGCGGCGGAAAACGCGCCATCCGGTGCGCTATAGAAAAAGTCGAGGACCAGTCTCCCGCTTCCGTCATGATCGGTCACGGCGCAGGCGACCTCATGCAGCCGCCCCATCGCCGGGTCAAGGGGGAGATAAGTTATCGGTTCGTATTCCCAGTTGAGCATGTCGTCCGAGCGGCCGATATGCTGCTGCCCGCCGCAGCCTTCGCTTACGAACATTGTGAACCGTCCGTTGATCCGGACCGGTTCGCCGCGCGGATTCCTAGCCAGAACGCCGGCCTTGGCCCAGTATTTCGAGACGCCGTATGGGACGACGGCGCCACGTTTCTCCCAATGCGTCAGGTCGTCGGACGTGGCAAGGCATATGTCAACCGCCAGCTCGATCGGGAACGGGGTTCCGGCAGTTTCCGTTTTGACGGCGGCGGGCGGATCCCATGCGGAGTTATAGAAGAGGTAATACCTGCCGTCGAGAACGTAAATCTTCGGGTCGTCGCATCCGAGCGTCTCGTTCGGCTCCGTGGGATGGATGATCGGATTGGACGGCGAATCCGTCCAGTTCCGCCCGTCCTCGCTCCAGGCCAGTCCGATCCGGGAACATAGCGATTCCTTTGTCGGCGCGGCCCGGTAGAAAAGGAGCAGTTTCCCGCCGGCTTCAACCAGAGACGGGTTGAAGATGCTTGACGATTCCCATCCGATGCCCATCGGATCGCGCCATTGCCGGGTTTTCCTGAAGGTCATTCCCTCCTCACGCGAGAAGGGGCCGATCGCCCATTCCGGCTCTGCGGGATAGTTCCCGCTGAAGGCGAGCGCCGACAGATTCCGGATTACGGGGGACGGCTCCGCTGCGCGGGCGCGGAGAAAGGCTTCCCTGTGAGTTTGAGCGTAGGCGTTCAATGACGAAACCCTTTCAACAATGGGTAGCAACCGGCCCAATAGCATGACGAGAGATAAAGTCATTCTCATCACGGGGCAGTGTAGTCATGCGCATTTATCATATCAAGCTGTGTAAGTATTGAAGACATGCGGTATCCGTTTGAGGTTGTCGCTCCTTCCGGGTAATCTATCCGGCGTGGGGCGCGCCATGGGACGCGCCGCGCGGCATCGTTTCAATCGGGTTCGCGACACCCCGGGAGCCAAGCCATGAAGAAAGCCTCCGCAGTCCTGCTCGTTCTCGTCCTGACGGTTTCAGCCCTGACGGGCTGCAAGAAGAGGGAGACCCAGCCTGCGCCTTCAGCCGGTCCAGCCGCCGCAAAGGCTCCGACCGGGAAGGTTGAGGGAAAGATCGGCATATCCGTGCTGACCCTGACGAATCCCTTCTTCATTGACATAGTCAAGGCCGTTGAAGACGAGGCGAAAAAGAACGGGTTTGAGGCGATTGTGACGAGTTCCGAGTTCGACCCCGCAAAGCAGCGCGACCAGGTCAAGGACTTCATCGTCAAGAAGGTCAACGCCATCATCCTGACGCCGGCGGATTCAAAGGCCGTCGGAACCGCGATCAAGGAGGCCAACGAGGCCGGAATACCGGTCTTTACCGCCGACATCGCCAGCCTGGCCGAGGACGCGAAGGTCGTCAGCCACATCGCCACCGACAACTACGCCGGCGGACGCCAGGCCGCGAAGGCGATGATGGAAGCGCTCGGAAACAAGGGCAAGGTCGCAGTGCTTGACTTCCCCGTGGTCGAATCCGTCATACTCCGCACAAGGGGCTTCGAGGATGAACTGAAGGAATCCAAAAGCCCGATAGTCATCGTCGGCAAGTGGAACGGGAAGGGCGTCAAGGACGAGGGCTTCAAGGTTGCGCAGGACATCCTTACGGCGCACAAGGAGCTTGACGGCATATTTGCGATCAACGACCCGTCCGCCCTCGGGGCATACGCCGCGCTTGAGAAGGCCGGGCGCGCGGGCAAGGTCGTCCTGATCGGCTTCGACGGGCAGTTGGAGGGCAAGAAGGCGATCCTCGAGGGGAAGATTTACGCCGACCCCATCCAGTTCCCGGACCTCATCGGGCGCACGACCGTGCAGACGATCATGAAATACCTGGACGGCGCGAAGGTCGAGCCGCAGATACTCATTCCGCCCAGCCTCTACCACAAGGCCGACGCCGAGAAGGATCCCGCGCTTTCCGCCAAGTGAGTCCGATGGCCGAATCCGCCACTGCCGCCCCGCCTGCTCCGCTGCTTGAGATGACCGGGATAGACAAGAGCTTTCCCGGCGTTCGCGCCCTTGCCGGGGTTGATTTGGTTCTCCATCCCGGCGAGGTTCTGGCCGTGGTGGGCGAGAACGGGGCGGGCAAGAGCACGTTGATGAAAATCCTGGGGGGGGCGTACCTCCCCGACTCCGGACGCATCAGCCTGAACGGGAAAGAAACGCGAATTCTGAATCCCGTTGACGCCCGCCGGGGCGGGGTCGCCGTCATCTATCAGGAGTTCAACCTCATCCCCCGCATGACCGTCCGGGAGAACATCTTCCTGGGTCGGGAGCGGACGCGCCTCGGCTTCTTCGACAGGCGCTCGGAGACGGACGAGGTGAAACGCATTTTCGAGCGCATCGGCGTGCGGCTTGATCCGGAGGCCGAATGCGGCGATCTCAGCGTCGCGCAGCAGCAGACGGTTGAGATTGCCAAGGCTCTGTCCCTTGACGCGCGCATCATCGTGATGGACGAACCGACCGCCGCGCTGACCGACCAGGAGGTCGAGCGCCTTTTTGAGATCATCCGCGACCTGAAGAGCAATCGCATAGGCGTCATCTACATCAGCCATCGTCTCGACGAGGTTTTCCGAATCGCCGACACGATAATGGTGCTTCGCGACGGCCAGCTTGTAGGAGCCAGGCCGGTTTCCCAGTTCAACCGCCAGTCCGTCATCGAGATGATGGTCGGGCGCAGGATTGAGAACGAGTTCCCGAAACGCGAAGCCGAGACCGGCGGCGAGAGGCTCGTGATCAGGAATCTGACGCGGGGTACGAGCGTGGGCGGCGTCTCGTTTTCAGTCCGGGCCGGGGAGATACTTGGCCTGACCGGTCTGGTCGGCTCCGGGCGCACGGAGCTTGCGCGGCTGATATTCGGCGCGGACGCGGCGGACTCCGGCTCAATTTCGCTTGACGGGCGGGAGCTGCGCATCCGCTCGCCCAAGGACGCCATATCCTGCGGCATCTGCCTGCTGACTGAAGACCGCAAGACGCAGGGACTCGTGCTGGACCATTCCGTGCGGGACAATTTCGGGCTGCCGAACCTGTCCGGCTTCTCGACGTGGGGCTTCGTGCGCGAGCGCGAGGAGAGCGAAGCGCTTGCCGGATTCGTCGAAAAGCTGCGCATCAAGATACCGCACCATGAGGAAGTCGCCCGTAACCTCTCCGGCGGCAACCAGCAGAAGGTCGTTCTGGCGAAGTGGCTGCAGCGCGACTGCAAGGTCATCATCTTCGACGAGCCTACGCGCGGGATTGACGTGGGCGCGAAGTACGAAATCTACACGCTGATGAACAGGCTTGCCGAGGACGGCAAGTGCATCATAATGATAAGCTCCGAGCTGCCGGAAGCGCTCGGCATGAGCGACAGGATTCTCGTCATGCGCGGGGGGCGGATCGCCGGGGAAATTGCCGACGTCCCTTGCGCGACGCAGGAGCAGGTGATGCACATGGCCGTGGGCTGAGAGGACCGACAATGGCCGGAAATCGCGGACGCATGGGCGCGGCGGGGCGCCGATTCATAGCCGACTACGGCATGATCTTCGTCCTTTTGCTTCTATGCGTTTATTACTCGGTGGCGACGCTGAACGTCCAGTATCCGACCGGTTCCGAGGCCGCGCGCCAGGTGGTTGCGGAATGCCGGGAACGGCTTCCAAGTGGCGATGCGGCTCTCATCGTGGCGCATCACGGGCAGGACGCGTCGGATTTCGCCCGCGAGGCCGAGGCCGGGCTGAAGGCGGCGGGGGTTGAGGTCGCCGGCGTCGTTCTTGGCGATCCATCGGCCTTGAGGTTGGAGCTTGAGCGCCTCGGCGCGGCGGGCCGCGCCCCGAAGGCGATACTCGCAACGCGCGAGGCCGCCGAGTGGCGGCTGATCCGGAACATCGGCGAAATCCTGCCCGCAAGCAGCGGGGTCAGTGTCTTCTGCCCGGAGAGCCATCGCTGGCCCGACTTCCTGAAACGCAACAACCTGCTGGCCGTTGCCGACCGCATTGTGGTCATTGCGATCGTGGCCATCGGCATGACGATGGTCATCATCACCGCCGGCATTGATCTGTCAGTCGGCAGCCTGATCGCTTTTTCAGCGGTGATGGCAACACGCCTGATACGCGACGCCGCCGGAGCAGCTAACGCGAGCGCTGCGGGGATGGTGCTATGCTGCCTGGCCGCTATTGTCGCGTGCGGGATTGTCGGCGTGTTCTCCGGCCTGATGGTGACGCTCTTTTCCGTGCCGCCGTTCATCGCGACGCTGGCGATGATGCTGGTGGCCAGCGGGACGGCCTACACCCTGGCCGCCGGGCAGTCCATTTACGAGGTCCCGGCCTCGATAGACCGCCTGGGGCGCGGGACGAGTCTATTCGGGCTTCCGAACACGCTGATCCTGATGGCCGTCCTCTACGTCGTGGCGCACGTCATGATGTCGCGCACGGCGCTCGGGCGCTACGTCTACGCGACGGGCGGCAACAGGGAGGCCGCGCGGCTGTCCGGCGTTCCGGTCAGGCGGGTGATACTATTTGTATACGCGGTCTGCGGGGCGCTGGCCGGGCTTGGCGGCGTGGTCCAGACGTCGCAGCTTCAGAGCGGCGCGCCGACCTACGGACTTATGTATGAGCTTTACGTTATCGCGGCAGTGGTCGTCGGCGGGACGAGTCTTTCCGGCGGCCAGGGGAAGATACTGGGCACGCTCATCGGCGCGTTCATCATAGCCGTCATCCAGAACGGGATGAACCTGACGGGGGTGGAGAGTTATACGCAGAACATCATACTGGGGCTGGTCATCCTGGCGGCGGTGCTGCTGGACAAGCTCAAGCAGAGGGGGTGGCGATTGCGGGGAGGGGAGTCGGGGTGAGCGGCCAAGAAGTGTATCCTTGTAACAAGTGTATTGCGTATAATCACGCTGGCTGAAATTACTCGAAAAGGTTCCTTTGTCTTATGTTGTCCGGTTTGCCTTTTCTTCTCTTTTGAGTCTCCTTTCGCAGCATTGTCTTTGCATAAACTCGAATGAACTGCTCATCGAGCTTCCTGCGTTTCCTCACTTCATAATCATAGGTATCATTTTCGTCCTTATGTTTCTTAGCCCATCCCATCGCCACAAATTGATTCATGGCGTTATGTATCCAGTTAGCTCTAGGGATTTCTGGTACTGCCTCACCTTCTTCCCCAGGTCCATAGAATGATGATAACTTCCTTCTGAAATCCTGGACGTTTAGTTCTACCCACAATCGACCCTCTTCCCGAAGCTGCAAGAGTTTATCCTGAGTCAGTTCATTAACGATAGTCTCGTGGATCAATACCATCAGGTACGGCAATGGTGGGCATGCATCGTATAGCTTCACGCTAGCAAAATGAGGATTTCCAGCAACCAAGCTGTACTTAATCGGCAGGCATTTGGCTAGTTTGGCTTGCTTGACTTTATCCTGCAGTGCGCCGCAACAAAGCTCCAATGACAACCATGTGTCTCGTTGGGCAACAGTACAAAAACGGACCACAGCAAGATTACGTTCGAGAATAAGTTCCCCTTTCTGTTGCATTTCTTCAACCAGTTGGCGTACTGTAGGACCACGGAGGTGATGAACCAATTGTATAATATCGTGAGATTGAATCCGTCCATCCACAGTATCCCATCCAGACAAGTCATCATCATATTCCTTTATTTGTAGTATCTCTTTTACCTGATACTCCTTAGTATCCGGAAGAGCAAGTTTTGCCTCACCCACAATCCCATAACCTGATGATCTTGTAACAACTAAGTCGGGAGTCACGATCTTATCACTTGACTTCTTCATTCTTCTTCCGAATCGGACCTTCACTTCTCGATTCAGATCCCCCACTTCATCATCAAACATGAACTCGTTTGCAGTAGCTTTCAGTGCGAGCACCGTCTGTTGATAGTCATCTATCTCGTTCCGAATTGCTTTGATTCGATCCGCTGTTTCCTGTGAGATCATGCGTACTCTGCTACGACCCCTTCATCAAACTGGTCACATATGTGGTTACACAACCTCCCCATTGACGAAGCCGAGGCCTTGGTCCCAGGGACTATGAGGATGCGCGACGGATCGGTCACCCATATGTCGTAGCTCGATCCGTCCAGATAGTCCACAAGAGAAACATGTACGTAGGGATTTGGGTGAAGCACCGAAATAGACACATCACGGAGCTTCTCCAAGATTCCTATGAACCTGTGGTTCTGCTTCTTGTCGGCGAAAACATCCTGATCATAGGCAATGCCAATCGGACGGCAAAGCCCCGTCGGGCTGTTACATCTCCCTCGCTGGTTGTAGAAGTCGTGGCTCTGAACGATTTCCTCTCGCAACGACGACACGGCTGCATTCAAAAAGAAGTCCAATCCCCTACTGCAGGTGAATTGACAGTCACTACGCAGACGCGCTTTATTGAGAACGCGTCCATCACTGTGACGGACCGCGAGACTGATAGACGAAAGCCAGGAATTCTCTTCCTCCAGTTTCGCGAAAACGTCAAGGTAGTCCTCATCGGTCCATTCACGTCCTGTCTTGACCGTCTTTGCCGCAAGATCCTGGTCTTCGATCAACTTCCCAGAAATGTACTCGGTCACTCGAATAGAAACATCGAGACCACGACCAATTCGTCCGATTGCGCGTTTCATCTCCTTGGTTCGTAGAAACGTTCTGCACAAGTCTGGTTGCAGCAAGGCGTTGAAGTGCTTCAATAAGAGCGCGAATTCCTTTGCTGTGTGGCATGACGCAACCATGACGGTTCTTGAGGTACGGTCTTCCGACACAAGTGCCTTGATCGGTCGGCTCTCACCCCCTTCAGGCAAAGCCGTGTGAAGCTGTATCAGTGCAGTTTGCCCTTCAGTCGCTCGTATTCCCCTGCGCTTCGCATAGGGGCCATGCAGCTTCGAAACGAGAACCTGCAAGTCCGTTTCTGCCGAGAACATTGCGCCATGGACCACCCCGCCGGCCTTACAGACATCAATCCCCGCCTCGATCATCTCTGCGAGAGAACCACTCGCAGAGTAGAAGCACTCTACCTTCTCATTTATCGCTGCCAACATGGCAGGAACTCTCCTTCACGACATCCTAGTCTCAGCGCACAGAGACAACTCTTATTTTAAGGAATTCTAGTACCATGGTACCTGCCGCGTCAAGCCAAACAGAAAGATTTATCGGGATAGAACATGTCGAAAACTGCCCCTTTATCCTTCAGCACTCCCGCAACACCACATGCAATCAGCCCATCAGTGGTGGGGCGGACCAGTTCCGCCTTTTCGGTGAAACCTGAATCCAAGCGGTCAAACATCTGCTGTCTACATCTCATTAATCAGATTCAGCAGTTTCCTGTCCAGCTTATGCCCGCGCCAGTCCTCGTATTCGACGTCCGCCCTGCCGGAATCGAGGATGCCGAACGAGCCTTTGAAGCACCACAGCGCGTAGCCGATCCCATGCGAGGTCAGGATTTCCAGCACGTCGCGGAACCACGCCATGAACACGTCGTGCGGGGTCTGGTTGTGGCAGCCGCACTCGCCGCAGTGGACGCCGATGCCGCGCGCTGCCAGGTCCGCCCAGGGCTTGTAATGCCGCTCCAGCGCGGCGCGGTCCCACTTCTTGAACATGAAGCTCGATCCGGGCCAGCGCGGCTTCTCGAAATACTCCGAACCCGCCATCCATCCCGCCTTGTAGTGCGTGACGGAATGCGGGGAGTAACCGCGGCAACTTTGCGCGACGCCGGTCTCGGCCAGTTCCTCCACCGGTGTCGAGGAGTAGATGCCGTCGGAAATGATCAGGCGATCGGGGCTGTGGGACCTGATTTCCTCTATCGCGGCCTTGGCCACGCGGGCGTAGACAAGCCCCGGAACATTCGGCTCGTTGACGAGGTTGAAGCTCAGCGCCGAACTCGGTATGCCTTTGTAACGCTTTGCGAACATGCCCCACTGGAAGCGGAACGCGTCCAGCGCCGTCCTGTCAATCCAGAGGTTGAACGGCTCCTTGACGTTGGCGACGCAGTAGCCCGGGGCGCGGTGGAAGTTCAGGCACATGTGGATGCCGTATTTCATGCCCATCTCGACCGAGCGGTCAATCTGCTCCAGGACGTTTTCCTTGTTTTTGTAGGGATCGCCGCCCTCCGTCCAGAGATCGTACCACATCGGAAGGCGAACGAAATTGAAGCCGAGTTCGGATATCCATTGGAAATCTTCCTCGTCCGGTTTGCACGGCGCACCGGACAGAAAGAAGTAATGGAGGTTGAATCCGCGCCAGCGCGGCAGGACGGTCTGTTTGCCGGGCGTCTGCGCTGCGGCGTCGGGGCCGATCGCCGGCGTTCCTGTCGCCGCAAGTCCCGAAGCCAGAAATGCGGCGGACTTCACGAAACCTCGTCTCGTCATTCCATCGTCAGGCACGTTAACCTCCCGGAGCGGGTCAGATCCATTTCTTCTTTCGGAAGTAGGAAAGCATCCCAAGCGCAACCAGAATCATAAGGCCAATCACCGCGGGGTAGCCGGCCTTGTGCCGCAATTCCGGCATGTGCTCGAAGTTCATGCCATAGACCCCCGCGATGAAGGTCAGCGGCATGAAGACGGTCGCGATCAGGGTGAGCACCTTCATGATTTCGTTCAACTTCTGGCTCATCGTGGAGGAATACTGATCCATCATGCCGGTCGTGAGATCGCGGAAGGTGTCAACGGAGTCGTACGCCCTGGCGCAGTGGTCATAAACGTCGCGCAGGTAGTGGATCGTCTCCTCGGAAATCACAGCCGTGTCGCGCCGCATGAGGTTCTGAACCACGTCGGTCAGCGGCCTTACTGCCTTTCTGATGAAGATCAGTTCCCGCTTGATGCCGTAAATGCGCCGGAGGGTTTCGTGCGTTGGGTCCTCAATCAATTCCTCCTCGATGTCCTCTATCCTGTCTCCGACGGATTCGATGATCGCCAGATAATTGTCCACGAGAATATCAAGCAACGTGCATGCCAGGAAGTCCGCCCCCATGCTTCTGAGCCGTCCCATGCCGGTTCTGATTCGGTCTCGCACGCCGTCGAATGAGTCCCCCTGCTTCTCCTGAAAGGTCAGCACGAATGACTTGCCCAGCACGAGGCTGAGTTGTTCATTCTCGATATAACTGTTCTCGGGATCCCCTTGAAGCATTCGCATGACGACGTAGGCATAAGATCCGTAGGACTCATACTTGGGTCGCTGGCTTGTGTGGCAGATGTCCTCCAGAACAAGGGGGTGAATGCCGAATGCCGCTCCGACGCGTTCAATGGTCGCTGTATCGAAGACGCCGTCAATGTTGACCCATACCGTGCCCGGCGACTGTCTGACCCTTTCGCAGTCGGCGCATGTGGCCGGATTAATCTCCTCATAACCTTCGGGATCGTACCGGAATACGGCGACCCTGGCGACAGTCGCCTGCCTATCTTCAGATCCGGCAGACGCCCCGGCGACGGTCTTGTTTTTCAGATTGTGAACGTCGAAATTAAGCATCGGCTTCCTCCCCGTTCCGGGATCCAACCGCAAACCCCTTCGCCTCTGTATCCGCAACGGCGCCGTTGTGTCAAGAACAGTCGCGCGATCCGTTCCGAGGCGCTATTTCCCGATGGCTTTCCTGGCGGCTGCGATAATCGCATCCCTGCTCAACCCGCAATAGGCGAAGACGTCTTCCGGTGTCTTGCCTGACTTCGGAATCCTGTTGCAGACCAGGCAGACGACCTTCGCCCCGCGCCTTGCCGCCGCCATCTCCGCCAGCGCGCTGCCAAGCCCGCCAGCGTAGTTGTCCTCGACGCTGACGATGACCTTACCCGGATCGGCGGTCAGGGACTCGATCAGTTTCGATCTGATCGGCAATGAATAAGCGTCAACCAGTCCAGCGTCAATACCGTCTTTCCTGAGCGCTTGAACCACGTCCTTGATGTAATGCAGCGTGAAGCCGTTGCTGACGAAGATGACCTCGTCGCCCTGAATCACGCGACATGAGCCGCCGATCTCGAACTTCTGATCCTCCGGATAGATGACCGGAACATCCGGGCGCATCGTGCGGATGTAGACCATTCCGGGATTCTCCGCCGCGAGTTTCACACTGTTGTATGCCGCGACGGCATCCGCCGGTATCAGCGTCGAGCAAGCGGCGGCAGACGCGAAGGAACGGAAGAAGGCGACATCCGCCACGCCCATCTGGGATGGGCCGTCCGCCCCCAGGCTTATGCCGGCGTGGCTGCCGCAAATCTTGACGTTCGCGCCGGTGATTGTGAGCATTTCGATCTGGTCATATGCGCGGGCCAGGAATTTCGCGAAGCTGCTCACGAACGGAATCTTGCCAGCCGCCGCCAGCCCTCCCGCTACGGAAAGCATGTTCTGTTCGGCGATGCGGCATTCGAAATACCGATTCGGGAACTCTTTCGCGAAGATGTTGGAGAACGTCGAGTTACTTACGTCCGCGTCCAGCACGACGACGTTCGGATTGGCGCGGCCAAGCTCACGGAGCGCGATGCCGTAGATGCGCCGCGTTGCAACGCCCTTCTTTTTCAATTGTTCAAGGAGTTTGCTGTCTCCCGCCAGTATCTTATCGAAATCGCATGGCGGCAAAGCCGCCGGAATCTCCGCAGCTCTCGTCCCGCAGCAGCATCCGCAATCCTTCGCGGTGGGGAGTTGCGGCTTAAGTACGACCCCATCAGATTCCGGGAGTTTCTTCTCAAGCACATCAAGTTCTGCAATCGCCGCGCTCATCTGATCTTTAGTCAGCGGCTTGCCGTGGTTGCTCTTGTCCTTCAGTGCGGACACGCCCCAGCCCTTCTGCGTTCTGAGGACGATGGCGACGGGCCGCCCCTCCAGGTCGGTTTCATTAAGGGCATTCTCAATCGCCGCCTGATCGTGCCCATCCGCGATCACTGCCTTCAGATTGTAAGCTTCCAGCTTTCGGGCGATTGTTTCCGGGCTTTGCTGTTTCGAGGTGTAGTCGCTCTGCCCCTGCCCGTTGCAGTTGAAGATCGGTGTTACGGCGGACAGCTTATGATCCGCAAGGAAGTCAACCGCCTCCCATATCTGCCCCTCGCGCGATTCGCCGTCGCCGATGATACAGTAGATGCGCTTGTCCAGCCCGTCGAGTCTTGCGGCCAGCGCAAGCCCGGCGGCGGCGGAAAGGCCCTGGCCGAGAGAGCCGGTGGCGGCATCGAAGAAATGGAAGCCGACGTTGGGATTTGGGTGTCCGTCAAGCTCGCTGTCAATCTCGCGCAGCGTGTCGCAGAACTCCGGCGTCAATGTTTTCGCCTCAGCCTTTGACTTGCCGAACACCCCGCCCAGATCCGCGTAGGCCGCGTATATCACCGGAACGGCGTGTCCTTCCGACAGCACGAGCCTGTCCGACGCCGGATTCCATGGATTCTTCGGATCGTAGCGCATCTGCTTGAACATCAGCGTCGCCACAACATGCGTCAGCGCCAGAGCGGAACTTGGGTGACCGGACTCCGCAAGGGTCGTCATGCGGATGATGAGCTTGCCCATCGCGATTGCTTTGCGGTTCAGAGCGACTATAGTTTTGTCGTCCATTTCGACCTCCAATGATTAATGGAACTTCAATGGAACTTCGGTTCGGAAGCGATGCGCCATCCGGTAGCGTGTCACAGCATCGCCAGACTTGCCGCCATGATCATCATGCCGAGGATGGCCCCGAGGATGGGTATGTGCCCTTCGTACATTGATTTGGCCGTCGGCATCAGCTCATCCAGCGAGATTGCAACCATGATTCCGCCGACGGCTGAAAGCACCCATCCGAGGACGGTGTCATTCAGGATCGGCCACAGGACAAGCGCGGCAATGCCTGCGCCGACAAGCTCGCTGACCCCGGAGAGAAAAGACCAGAGAAATGCCTTACTACGACTGCCGGTGGCAAGGTATACCGGTGCGGATACGGCCAGCCCTTCGGGGATGTTGTGTATCGCAATCGCAATCGCTATGGCCACGCCAAGCTCCGGCTTCTGTAGCGTCCCTACGAATGAAGCCATGCCCTCGGGAAAATTATGAATTCCGATCCCCAGAGCCACCAGCAAGCTGGTTCGCATCAAGCCTTCATCCGATACGCTTTCCGGGTGATCATGCTGCCCGCTGTAGTCATGGGGGATGAGCAGGTCAATAAGGAAGTAGGCGATCATACCGCCGAAGAAGCCCATGTGCGCCGGGACGAAGCCTATTGACTCGATTGCTTTTGCAAGCAATTCCACAAACGAGACGAGAATCATGACCCCGGCGGAAAACCCCAGCGTGAAGCTCAGGAATTTTGGGCCGGGCTTCTTCACGGCAAGCCCTATGAGGCTTCCCACCGTTGTGGATAAACCCGCGCCGGCGGACAAAAGAAGACCTAGAACGAACTTGTTCTCCATCAATCCATCAAGTGACATTGACTCACCTGTCGCGGATGCTTGATCTTGATGCGCTCCGAGCGCGCAAGCCGGCAACTTCCGAATGAAGCAACGACATTATTATACCGGGGCGGTACTGCGCGTCGAATAAGTTCCTCGATGCCGCCTCGTTGCGAATGCGCTGGAGCCGGTGTCTATAGAGCATGAGGAATTGTCATGAACATGAAACTCACAGCCGTCTACATGAAGGCGCCGGAAGGCTACATCGCTTTTGTCGAAGAGTTGCCCGGGGCGAATACGCAGGGCGCGACCTTTGAGGAGGCCAAAGCAGGTCTCCAGGAGGCAGTTGAGCTCGTCCTGGAGGCGAATCGCCTGCTCTCGGAGGAATCACTTGCGGGACAAGAGGTTATCAGAGAAGCGTTGCCCATCCGATGAAAAGACGAGATTTGATCCGGCATTGGATGCGAACTTCTGCGTGAAGGCGGCAGTAACACAGTATATGTAAATCGCAGGAAGGGGAAGACATCAACTGTTCCGAGGCATCGTGAGATCAACGATTTCCTGTCGCGGAAGAAATGTCGCGATCTGGAGATTCCCGAAGCGGTGTAGATGACTCCGCGGCGGAGCATCATCGCGCCAGGTCAACCTTTCGGCATTGCCCCCCGCCAGCCTTCCCGCAGCGTCTTCGTCAGTTCCTTCACGAGTTCCGCGTTTTCCGGCTTGTCGGCGATGTTCTCGTTCTCATCGGGGTCGGTACTGTGATCGTAAAGCTCACAAACGCGGAAGCCCTTTTCCGGCACGGCCCATTCGGTGAAGCGATAGCGATCGGTTCGCATTGAGTAGCCCATGCAGTCGCCCACGTTCGGAATCGAGCGCGGGTACTGGCTGAAGGCGGCGCGCTTCCATTCCCGGGCGGGATTTTCCAGAAGCGGGATGAAGCTTGCGCCCTCAAGCCCTGCCGGGGGCTGCAATCCACAGGCCTCGCACAGAGAGGGGTAGATGTCCACGAATTCGACCAGTGCGTCGGACGCTCCGCCCGCGTTCTTTCGCCCGGGCGCGCTGATCACCAGCGGAGAATGGACCGACGTTTCGAAGTTCGTGTGCTTGCACCACATGCCGTGCTCGCCAAGCTGCCATCCGTGATCGCCCCAGAGAACGACGACCGTTTTCTCCCTCAGCCCCAGCGCGTCAAGCCCTGCCAGAAGCCTTCCGATCTGCGCGTCGGTGAAGCTGACCGCCGCGTAGTACGCCCTGACGAGTTCGCGGGCCTTGTCGTCGCTCAGGGGGCCTTCCCCCGGGATATCGTTGTACTGGCGCAGCTCTCCCCAGTTGGACAGCGCGAACTGTGGGGCGTTCCTGGGCGCGAACGGATTGTCGGCAAGGGGGATGTCAATGCCCTTGTAAAGGTCAAAGTACTTTTTCGGCGCGACGAACGGCAGGTGCGGTTTCAGGAAACCGACCGCAAGGAAGAACGGTTTGTCCTTGATCCGTCGCATGGCATTGAGCGCCGCGTCGGTTATGCGCCCGTCCGGAAGCGCGTGATCCGGGGCGTCGGGGTCCTCCCATGAGGGGCCGCGCCTGGCTTTCTTCTTCCGAGGATTCTCCTTCAAAATGATCCCGGTCTTCGGGTCTTTCTCCAGCGCCACACCACCCTTCAGTTTCTTATTGAACTCCCGCGCCTCTGCCGCGTTCTTCTCCATCAGGGCTATATTTTCCGGCTTGCCGTATTGGGGCGCTTCGGGGAACCACGCCGGCTCGGTCCACGACGCGGGATCGTCAAAACCCCCGTGAAAAATCTTTCCGAACGATTGCGCGTGATATCCGTTCGAGACGAAATGCTGCGGCAGCGTAACGACATCGGGAATGTGCCGCCGGAAATGCGTGTTGAGATCGTAGACCAACGTCGTGTCCGGGCGTCTGCCGGTCAGGAGGGACGTGCGCGACGGGCTGCACACGGCCTGCTGGCAGTAGGCGCGTTTGAACGTCATGCCGGAGGCAGCCAGCGCGTCAATGCTTGGAGACTTGACGATCCGGTTGCCGTAGCAGCCAAGCTCAGGGCGCAGATCGTCAACCGCGATGAACAGGACGTTGAGCCTTCCGCCGTCTGGGGCGGCAAGGGCGTCAAGGCCGGCAAACCGGTTAAGCAGGCAATACCCGCCAAGTCCCGCAAGGCCGTTTCTCAGCATTTCGCGTCTGGAACAGTCGGCCATGTCTTCCGTCCTCCCTTTGAACGATCCGCTATTCAACAATCGCCTTTCCGATTATGACCTCATGCAAGCAATTTTACACCAAATGGTCAATTACAACCATGCCGGCGCCTCAATGCGACGGTTATCGGATGCGCGGCCCGCCTTGCGGCATGTCTGACTTGCTGATAGATTTCCACAGGCGCGCAGAGGGATCGTTTCCCGACGCGCGGAGGCGGATGCCGAAACAAAGCTCGAAGCCAGAATCATGGAACCGGCGGAAATACAGAAACTCGACGAGATGACGGAGCGGCACTGGTGGTACCGCTCCCGCCTGAAACTCGTCAGGGCCATGATTCAACGCCGGGCGGGCGCATCGAGGATCACGCGCGCGCTGGAAATCGGCTGCGGCTGCGGCGGAAATATGGTCGGGCTGGCGGACCTGGCGGAGAATATCGCAGGCCTTGACCTTTCTGCGGATTGCCTTGACCGCTGCCGCGCCCGCGGGATAGGAGACATCGCGCAGGCCGACGCCGCTGCGCTTCCATTCCCGGACGGGGCGTTTGACGCGGCGTTCATGCTCGACGTCCTGGAGCACTTCGAGGATGAAACGCCGAGCCTGCTGGAGGCAAGGCGCGTTCTGTCGGACAAGGGCGTCCTATACGTTACAGTCCCAGCGCTGCAAGGCCTCTGGAGCGTCCACGACGAGGCATTTCATCACAAGCGCCGCTATTCCTCCGACGGCCTGCGAACCCTTATACAGAACGCAGGATTCCGCGTCGAGACAATCACCTACTGGAGTTCCCTTCCCCTGCTGCCGGTCTTCATCCAGCGAAAGCTCAGGAGCGCGCGGGGGAATACGAGCGCGCTTTCCGATTTCCACCTTCCGCAGCCGTGGCCGCTGCCGCAGATATTCGCGGGGATGCAGGCGTTGGAGCGATCAATGATTATCGGCGCAGGCCTGCGCCCGCCGGCGGGCGTCAGCCTCTTTGCATGCGCGACCGTCAGAAAATAAAAACGCGTTACTGCGGTAGGGGATCACTGACGGGTGCGGACTCCATACTATGGATTGCGCGGGCATGACCGCGCTTTATCAGGGCGAATCTTGATACGCCACGAGGCCTTGGCTCGGCCATAATTCGCGCTTCGTCGAACCGAAGCGCGCCGCATCGTCAAGCCGATGCGCGGTCAAGGCGGCGGCAAGCCGCCGCACTCCAAAGTCGGGCCGCGCGACCGTCGGGATATAGAACGGCTTACTGCGCGAAATAGTAGAAGTGATGCGAGGCGTCACCCCAGTTGCCGCCGTTGTCCTGCGCCTTCACATGCAGGAAGCACGCCCCGGTTTGCGGAGCTTTCAATGTCCCCCCGGCCTCCGGCCTGACCGCTTCCGCCGGCGGATCGGTCATCGGCGACTGATCCAGGACGACCGAATATGCCTTGATACCGGTGATATCCAGCGCGGACCACGCGAAGGCGGCGGCGGCCGGGCCGGCGCTTGAGATCATGAAGTCGTCAATATGGAATGCGAAGTTGGGCTGATTGCCCTGAAGCGCGGTCAGGAAGTCCCCGAAACAGACGGCGCTCACCTGCACGGGCTTGCCCTTCAATTCCTCCCTGGCCTGAAGCAGGGCGTTAAGGTCAACCCATGCGGTGTGCCACTGGCTGTCCGCGCTCACGCCCTGCAACTGCCCAATTATCTCGAAGGCCGACTTTCCGCCCGTGAAGGCAACGGTGTACCACTTGCCGTTGGCGTGGACGTGGAGGTCAATCTTCACCTCGGCGGGGATTGTGTAGCTGAAGGAAATTATCGGGAACTCGGCCGGATTGTAGGGGGCCGCGCGCGCGACGGTCTTCCACGGCCCCGGCGTAGCGAGACTGCAATGCAGGCACTGGTCCGGCCCAAGCTTGCCGCGCTGCACAAGCTGGATGCGCGACGTCCCGTCCCCCTGCTGCCATCCCCCGGCGCTGTCAAGGAACTCGTCCCGCTGCAATATCTTGAGCGACGAACACTTGATCGTCGGCGCGGATGGCGGCGTCTTGTCCTTCGCATAGTCCATCACCCACGCCCAGTTGAGGGGCTGGGAAGTGTTTCCAGCGAAATCCTTGACCGTCGCCGAGACATCCACCCGCTTGCCGTTCGGGATAGAAGTCTGGTCCTGCGGTCTTCCCACGCGCCAGTCCCAGAGGTACATGCCCCTTCCGAGATCATACGACGCGCCGGCGGATCCAAGCTGGCAGGGCTTCCCGTCAATCGTGATGCTCAGCGTCTCCGGATCAACACCCGATCCGACGTCCGAAATGGGAACTATGATCTCGTTGGACGCGGACGGCTCTTCCGGCGCGGGCGACGGCTTTCCGAAAACGGGCGACTGCGAGTCAATCCGGAAGCGGAAATGCGCCGTCGGCCCCCAATTTCCAGCGTTATCAACGGCCCTGATGTGCAGGTACGCCTCAGGCCCCGCCAGGTTTGTGAAAACCGTCTCCGGCGATTCATGCGTGATTTTCTGCGGCGCCTCCTCCTCCGGGTTCTGACTCCAGAGGCACGAGTACCCTTTGATCCCGGAACAGTCGGCGGCTTCCCACTGAATCGGCCCGAAGCTCTCCCCCCCCGCCACCGGAACAAACGTCAGGTTGTCCAGCAATACGTAGCCGAACGGGGCGTTCTCCATGTGCCCGGAGTCCTTGAGCCTGACCCCGGAAACACGGTAGTGGTTGGGGACGAACTGCTGCACGGAAAGGGCCTTCTGAAGATCAACCTCTGCGCGATGCCAGCGTCCGTCCTGCGTCACGCTCTGGACCTGGCCGTTTCTGCCTGTGCCCGGGGACTGGTCTGTGAAGGCAATAAGCGCGTAACGACCGGCCGGAACTTCCACGTCAAGCGCCACGCCCCGGTTAACCGCGTAATCGAAGGCAAGCAGCGGGAACCGCCCCGCGCTGAATGTCTGCGGCGTCAGGTAAGTTCCGAAGTGCCCGCCCTGCAAGGCGTTGTAGACGCACACTCCCCGCCCGCCGGGAACCCTCTGCGGATCGGCTATGATCCTGCTGCCGTAGGCGTCGCCCATGCTGGCCATCCCCTGCTCAGTCAGGTTGGCGGTATCGAAGAACCTGTATGGTAGCGGGGGCGCTGAGGGATTGCCGGCGTTCAGGTTGGTGATTCTTGCCGGCAAGGGCGGCGTCCGGTCCAGTTTCCGCCGCGCAGTGAACTCACACTTAATCTCGAGGGCGCCGCCGATTACGTCGGTCAACGTCGCCTTCAGCGCGACCTTTTCTCCATCCGAGAAACTCAGGCCCGCAGCCGCCGGATCAAGCGCTATTTTTCTGGTTTTCGGGTCATATGCCGCGATGCGGCTGTTGGCGAAACTCAACTCCGCGCCCTTCAGTTTCAGCTTGCACTTGCTCAAATCGAGTTGCGCGGAATCCGGCTTCAGCCCGACCGTCACCATTGAAAGATTCCAATCCCCATTATGCGCCGGTTCGCTTCCGCTCTCAGCCAATGAGTCGGCAACAATGAACGGCAGATGTCTGACGGGCGTCCAGTTCGTCTCGCCGATCTTTGCGCTCATGTGTAAATACTTCAGTCCGGGCGTCAGTTCCTGGAGCTTTGAGTGAACGCCTTCCTGCTGCGGCGGGGCGTCATTTGGATTGGGGCTGACCGTGACGGAGAACGGCGCGTTCGGCTGGCCCTCGATATTCCAGACGAATTTCGCCTCCGGACCGCCGACGGAGTAGACGCGGACGTTGTCCACGCAATAACCCGACCCGTTCGGATTGCCGCCCATCCCCGCCCAGAGATAGCCCGTATGAAGGTTGCCGAAGGCGATGGAGTTGATCTTCTCTTCCTTCTGGGGCATGGGCGCGACGCGGGCGAACGGCTCGTGAATGACAAATCGCGCGTTGCGCCATTTGCCGTCGTCTTTCACGCCCTCGATCTCGCCGAGTTTGACCAGGTTCGGCTGGAAATCGTCAGGGCAGTTCATGCGGGCGTAGTAACGCGTCCCGCCGGCGTCGGCGTAGAAGTTGATGCGCGTGCCCGGATTGAGCTTGTAGTCGAACTCGACGACAGCGCGCCGCGCCGGGACGTGGTAAAGCAGGTCGGTCTGCGCCCCGAGCATCCCGCCGGTGCCGTTGTTGCTGACGCTAAGACAGGTCCCGCCTTCCCGGGGTTCGAGGCGGACTTCGGCGCTGTTGTAGTCGCCGACCTTCTTCCAGCCCTGGATGCCGGACTCGAAATCGAACACTGCCGCCGGATGGGTCTCGGATGTGACAACCAGATTAGGCAGCGGGTCGGGAAGCTTTGGAGCATTTTCAGGCGGAGGGGCGCAGAGCGCGCCGGGGGTCCTCTTGTGCTGGTAGCTGATCTTCACGCGCGCCACGACGATGGAATTGTAAAGCGTCCAGATGGCCGGGCTTCCCCACTGCGCCAGCGGCTCGCGATCGTAATAGTCGAACACCGCCTCGTTGTCGAAGAGATAACTGACCTGATTACCCTGACGCCGGGCCTTCAGGTAATACCAGGCGCCGTGAACCGGCCTTCCGGTCGAAATCCATGGAACCCGTATCGTCCGCTCCTGCGTCGGACGATCGCGCCCTTTTGGGATGAATTCGCGGTCCGTGCGCTGGACCACCTGATCGAAACGCAACAGGCGGCTCCAGACCTCGCTCCACCACGGGTCCCACGCCTGGAGCACGAAGTTGTAGCCGGAGTCAAGGCTACGCCCGTCGGTGAATATGGCCATGTTCAGGTCGCCGATTCGGGGATAGTTACCGTTCAGCCCCAGGTCCCCGCGCTGCATGCGCATCCCGGTGTGGGACTCGATGGTCATGTCCCCATAGAATTGCGTCCTGTCCCAGAGTATCGCGGACTCCAGGCTTTTGCCGACCATGTGGCTCCAGCGGGGATCGCAGACGAAGCGGTTCATGACCGCCCACTTCCCGACGGCTTCCCAACCTGTCGGCGCCGACTCGAAATAATGGTCCTCGACATTTGTGCGGAAAATCTTGATCGTCGAAAGGTCCACAGGCGTTTCGGACTTCAACGCGACGCGGGTGCTCTTGAGCAGCTCCCCGTCCTGGAACGTGATGATTTCCTGTCCGCCGGACGTGATCCACAGGAAGGACTCATCCTTGTGAATTTCGACCGCCGGCGCGGTCTTGCCGTCCGCCCCGACGGGGATGAAGGCGCTCTGGACCTCTTTGCCGAGTCGGTAAAGAACGACTGCCGGCAGCTTTTGCGCCTCCTTCTTCTCCTCCGGTTTGGCGGGGGAATCCCGCTCCTCGATGCGGATTGCGTATCCGCCCTTCACGTCAATCATGGAGGCGCAGTGGATGAGCATGACGCCCTTGGCGGCCGGCAGCGTGATGACCGATCTGCCGTAGAAATCCCCGACGTGCCAGTAGGCGTTCTCCATGTCCCACTGCGGCCACCATGCGCCCTTCGGGCTGGACCAGTGCTGCATGAAAGGATCGCTCTGGAAAACCTCCACGGTCGGCTGCCGTTCGATGTCCTCGTTGCGCTGGAAGGCGAAACATACGTCGGCGAAATGAAGCGGTCGGACGGCGCTTCCGACCAGTCCCAGGCTTCCATCGGACGGTTCCGCCATGCGCATCCGCAGGGCGGTCCAGTCGTCCACGCAAGCCCTTATCTCGCGCTCACTGCGAAGGTCAACGAGCAATTCATGCGTATCGCCCGGCAGAAGGCGGGGAGGTTGCGATTCCATGAGCACGCGCCGCCCCTCCGCGCTGCGCTTTACAAGCTGAATCCGCGACTCCTTATCGCCATTGGCCGGCCCGCGCCAGAGAACTTCATGATACGGCGTTCCGTCGCCCTTGTAGTCGAGGATGATGCCGACCGATTCCCCCCTGCCCGGCTGCTCAACGCGGCAGGAAGCAACGATTGAACCGCGATTCGTCGGCCCGAACAGCAGGCTGCCGTCTCCGTTCTTCAACCGCATGACCGCCGCGCTCGGCATCCCGTGCAAGGCCGACATCGCGAAATCCCATTCTCCTTTCAATACCTTCGTATACTCCCTGACCCATCTCCTGTTCGTATAGGGAAAGACCGTTGTCGAACTGACCGAAACGTCGTCGAAGGTTGCGTTCTCCTTAACCTCGGAATACAGGCCTATCATGCCGCCGAAGGCTGATTCATGCTCGACGCTCATCACCGGAGCGTCATCCAGGAAAGCGTCAACCCGCCTCCCCAGCGTCCTGATTCCGATGCGGTACCACTGGTTCGTCCGGCCCGTCACCCATGCGCCCGCCAGTACCTGTTGCTCCCCCGCCTTCACCCTAACAATCTCCATCTTCGAGGGCGAAGGGGACTCCCGCTCAACCTTCCAGCGCAGAAGAAAGAAATCGTCATCACCACGATAATCGAAGACCAGCCCCATGACGCCGCCGGGATTGGTGACGCTGACGCGCGCGTCATAATCACACCAGAACCACTGCCCCCCCAGCAGCAGCGCCCAGTCCGCCGTGGACGCGTTCATCGAGAAAGGATTCGGGCTGTGAACCGCGTCCGGCCTTCGGGATGCAGGAAGCGACGAAACGTTGATATTGTCCACGTCCTCAACGATGGAGTGCAGCTTCCACGTCCCCCGCTTGACGACCCAGGACTGCGAAATCTCGGCCTCGTTATCGGCTCTGCGGAAGTCGTCTCCGAAGCGTAGCGGAACCGTCTCCTGGCATCGCACCTTATCCGTGAGGGCGATGCCCGATGCGAAGACGGCTATTTTCCCGGAGCCGAAGGTGTCGTCAAAAGCCTCCAGAACCACTCGCCCCTGGGCGTAGACCGAGATGAGAAAGAGTTCGCGCTTGATGAATATCTCGAGTTCCTGGCCGGAGAACGGCTCGGCGGCGCATCCGGCCAGTATCTTGGCGCGCCCGTTTTCAATCCGGCGAAGGCCGTAACCGCGCGGGGTGACGTCAAGCGAGTAGAGGTTGTTCTGATCCTTGAAGCCGAACAGGACGCGGGTTTCGGGATCTGGTTTCGATATTCCCGCGAAGTTGAGGCACAGGACGAAGGTCGGCTCTGCGGGGTTCGAGATGACGCGGTATTCGCGATCTTCGAAAGCGATATTTTCCTGCGCTTCCGCCTGGCACAGCGCGGCGCACAGGAAAACCGCCAGCGAATGGATAATGAATCGGCTCGGCATCGTTGCTCCGGAATCAAGTTTCGCGCAATGCGCGGCGTCTCCGCCGCGCGGGCGACCGGTCGGCCGCCCGCGCAAACGGCTGAGGCGCAGACGCCCATCACGAAAATGAAAGTGCGCTCGGCCCGATTCCCTCGCCAGGGCGCAAGCCTTGTACATTATGATAATGCCCGGATGCGCTTTCAACAAGTTGCCTTGCGCGGCGGATTGGCTCAGGCTATACTTTGACCCGTCATCAAGGTGGATTGTTCCGTCAACGTGACCAACTTAACGGAGGCCGGCAATGAAGAAATCGCCCGGTATTCTGGGGTTTGCTCTCTGCCTTGCGTCGCTCGCCGTCATAGGAGCGAAGGCCGCAGCCGAAGAGGATTGTCTTGCCAAAGCGGTGGCGAAACAGGCCGAATCCGCCCAGGCCAGAAACCTGTCGGTCGAGGATTCGATTGACCTCGGCGAGGGCGTGATCCTGAAACTCGTCTACATCCCGGACGGCGAGTTCAAGATGGGCAGTTGCGACAAGGTCGCGTTCGCCCGTTCGGACGAACGCCCCGAACACAAGGTCAAGATCGCCAGACCGTTCTACATGGGCAAGTTCGAAGTCACCCAGGATCAGTTCTGGCAGGTATGCCGCAGCCTGCCGAGTATGCAGGACCTTCCCTGCGGTCCCGCCGACCGCGTCACATGGAATGAGGCCAACGAGTTCTGCAAGATCGTCTCCAAGATGTCCGGACGCCGTCTGCGGCTGCCGACCGAGGCTGAGTGGGAATACGCCTGCCGCTGCGGTTCCGGCGCTCAGTTCCCGTATGGAACCAACCAGGTCGAGCAGCGCAGGCTGTTCGAGTTTGCGTGGTTCTACAACACGGAGGTGCGCGAGCTTCACGAGGCCGGACTGAAGCGCCCGAACGCGTGGGGGCTGAACGACATGCTCGGCAACGCATGGGAGTGGTGCTCCGACTGGTATGCGGCGGATTATTACGCCTCAAGCCCCGCGGAGGATCCGAAAGGTCCGGAGAGCGGCAAGCTGCGCGTCGCCCGCGGCGGACCGTGGGACTATACCTTTACAAGCTGCCGCGCCGCGTTCCGTGAAAAAGCGAATCCCGAACTCCGCCTGAATTCATTCGGCTTCCGCGTCGTGGCCGAGGCGCGCTGAGAATCGGACCGCCGGATTTCACGGACGTAATTTTCATCGGAAACCTGCGGCGCGTCCGGGTTGGGAATAGAATCCTGCTTTCACTCCGACCGGACGGCATGGCATGCGACGGCTTCCGGAACCAAAGTAATTGCAATCCGCGCGAGTTTGCTTCCAATCCTGCAAGATGCAACCTGCCGGTTGCGGAGGACATGAACGCGGATAATGAAAAACGGCATGGCCAAGAACCGCGTGAAACTGATTGTTGCCGGATGCGGGGGGCGCGGACACTGGTTCGTCTCACAGGCCTGCAAGAGGAAAGATTACAGTCTTGCGGCGCTTGTTGACATTGTCCCCGGGCGCGCGGAATTGACGGCGCAGCACGTCGGCGTGAAGAAGGTCCCCATCTTCGCCGACCTTGGGGAGGCGCTGGACAAGGTCTCCTGCGACGCCGTGATCCTTTCCACCCCGGACGTTGCGCATCCGGATGGGGCCGTCGCCGCTCTCTCGCGCGGATGCCCCGTCTACGTCGAAAAGCCCCTCGCCATCAGCATGGAAGGCTGCTTGCGCATCGTCGAGGCTGATCGCGCATCCGGCGGGAAGGCATTCGTGGGCTTCAATCTCCGCTACGCCCCGGTCTACAAAACCATCCGCAAAATGATCGCGGACGGCGGCGTAGGGCGGATTCTGAACATTCAGACGGACGAATACTACTACGGCGGGCGCACCTACTTCCGCCGCTGGAATCGCCTTCGCAACGTCGGCGGCGGGCTTTGGATAACCAAATCCTGCCACGATCTTGACCTGCTTTACTGGATCACATCAGCGTTTCCGGAGAAGGTTTTCGCCACCGCTGCGCTGACGCATTATCATCCGAGGCCGGACGCCGCGCGCCTGTGCCGCGACTGCTCCCTGCGCAAGTCCTGCCCGGACTGTCACTTTCCCGGCGGAGCCATTGACGAGGACGCCTTCTCCTGGAAGATGGCGAAACTGCGCGAGGACGCCGGCGGCGATCCCGCCGACCTCTGCCTCTGGAATTCCGATAAGGACACTTACGACCACGCTAACGCGCAGATCGAATTCGCGGGGGATATCATCGCCACGCACACGGTCAACGTCGTCTCATCCTGCTCCCAGCGCCGGATGAGGGTATCCGGGACCGACGGCATGATTGACGGCGACCTTGAGAACTCATCCGTCGTCCATTACAAACGCCACGAAAACAAGCCGAGAGAAATCAACGTGAAGGCGAGCGGGGGGCACGGCGGCGGCGACGAGAATATCCTGACGGACTTTGCGGCATTTGTTCGCGGCGAAAAGCCGTCGCCCATCTCGCCCGCGGAAGCGAGCGTATCCATCGCAATGGGACTGGCGTGCCGGTTATCCTCCGATCGCGGCGCAGCGGTTAAAATGGACGAAATGCCCGGTTGGGATCGAATCAGCGGGAATTCGTAATCCCCAGGTTGATTCGAATATGCCTATCGCCTGGATTCTATTCGTTATTTTACGACCGGCGCGTCAATATTTGCGCGCGCGAACCATATGCGATCTTCGCGCATGTCGCGCATGGAACATATAACCTCGTCAACGTTTCCCCTATTATTCGTTTTGTCGCCTACGACTCCTGCGTCCACGTAAGCGTCGCGCCTGCCCGATCCTCCGGATGGTCCATCCATGCTCCCTATCACGCGGACCCGATCAGGATTCCAAGATTGAGGCTCAATCGTCAGCGCGATCAGAATGGCCATGTCCCAGGTCCTTGCCGCAAGTCCCGAGCCGCCGGGACCGTAATTGCCTCCGCTTCCGGCATCGCGATAACTGACAAGCTGGTCCTGCACGGAATACACGCGCATCTCCTGCCTGCCTGAGCGCGCGGGGAAAATCCGAATCGTATCTCCGTCAACGCCGTATCTCATGCCGTGCGGTTTCAAGATATCTTCCAGCGCGTCACCCAGCGGACGGTCCTTTCCCGCAACTCTAGCGCGTTGTTTCGGACTGAGCCGGCAATCGTCATCGAAAAATATTTTCAACCTTGACGTTTTTCTGATTACATTGATCGCCTGCAACAGCGATGTTTCCGGTATCTCCACCCCGCAGCCATTGCACAGAGCGGAGATGACGGACGGATCGCCCCCCTCGGAGTCCAATATCCGAATCCGCATCTCCCCGCTTGCGGAATCAGCAATGTAAATGGACTCCGCTTCAGCCGCGCGAGGCAGGACAGCGGGAAGAAGAAATATGAAGGTTATTATTGCGTATTTCTGCATGGCGTCCTTATCATGCCACGGCAGTTTTGTTCCGCAAGCCCAATCGCCGTTTATTCAGGTTATCTTTTTCCATCGGGTTTGTCAAAAAGCCTTCAGACCACACGTTTTCGTGGCGGAATTTATACCTCGCTTCCACACAGGTCATCGTTGTTCACCGCCTGCTGGCCGGGCCTGAGAACTTACTCCCTTCAGCCTGACAATCGCCCCAGCCAGATGTCTTCGAGCCTCATACAATTTCTGCGGATCGTGATCGAAGACCATCGGTGAGGTGATAAGCCCGTCCGCAAGGCGCAGTTCCGGAACATCGCTACCCCCGGACGCCTGTTTGAGCAGCCAGAAATACTCCCTGTCCTCCAGCCCCTCCCTGAGCATTTCGAAGCGGATGGTGTTGATCGGTCCGCTCACGACCGGTTCGGACGGGGGCGTCGCTACGGGGGGGTAAAGGAGATAGCCGTCGCCGTTGCCGTAGGTCTCCCCCTTCTTGTCCGCTCTGCTGTAGCTCATCGTGTCCCGCCAGGGATTCTTATAGTTCCAGTAGGTCGTGCTCCAGTAGAGGGAGCCGTCAACGCCGTACTTCTCCATCATCCAGAAATGGATGCGCTGGTTGAGCGCCGGGTGGTCAATGAAGTTGTTGGGGAACGGGAACCTGGGGACCGTGCAGACGTACCACCACACTTTCTCGCCCTTTGCCTGACGCTCCCTGGCGCGCTCGTGATTGTATGCCGAAAAGACCGGAACCCAGATATCCACCGACTCGTAAAAATACGGTAGCGGCGCAGGCTCCAGATTCAATGTCAGGAGGGTCCGCAATCCGGGCAGGTTTTTGTGTATGAAGTCCATTCCTTCCTTGACCGACGGGTAGCTCTTCAGCGGCGGTTCGTCGGTCCAGTAGGTGTAGCACTTTTTCAGCCAGCCCTTTTCCCTGAGGTGTTCGACTATGCCGCCCTGGCCTTTCCGGTAGAGGGCGAGGTACTCCTCGCTTCCCCGTTTGTGCCCGGCGATTTCGCCGGGGATGATGGAGTGCGGGAAGTTGAAGGAGGTCATCTTCAACTCGTCAAGCGCCCAGGAGGCTGCGGCGTCAAACTGCGCGAAATCGAGTTTAACCTGCGCGTCCCCGCCCGCGCCCTGAATGTCCACACCGATCGGGCCGACGTGCGCCATGGGGCTGTAACAGGAAATTCTGTGCCGGGCGGCGTTTTCGACGTAGAGACGCCAGACCTGCTTCGTCTGTTCGGGATTCAGCGGGCCGTGCCATGCGGCGTTCAGATGCATTCCGTAGGCGGTTTCGGTGTGGGTCTCGCGCGGGAGGGTGAAGTCGAAGACGGTCAGTTCCACGGGGGCCTCGGCTATCACCACGCCGTTTTCGGTGATGATCGCTTTGCCGGAATGCTTCCCGGCAGGCGCGTCTTCAGCGACATATGCCGTGAGCCAGAACGGATAATTACGTCCGGGTTTCATATTCCGCCCATCCGTCAGAGGCGGCAGAGGGTCGGGATACCAGTCCCTTGAACCGTATGGGTCCGATGGGGTGTTGACATGCACGTAATCAACAAGGTTGTATTCCCACTTCACCTGCGGCGGAAAACCCTCGATCCTGATGGCAACCTTCTCGATGTTTCGTTCTGGAGAAAGGATTATCTGAACCGGCTCGTATTCGTTACGAGCGGCCTCGATACGGACGGGGGATGCTTCGCCAGACGGGACCGGCGCGTCCCGCATGATTTTATAGGTAGCCTCGCGCCACCAGAGCGTCCCCCAGTCGGAGCGGGAGAGGAAATGCCCGCGCGGATCGGCCGGCGCTGGCACGTCTTCAGCGCGGACGATTGACAGGAAACAGAACGACATGAGCACGAACGCGATGCGGAGACGCATGATGTAACCTCCTGTCGCTTTCATGTGATCAGTTGGATGCGCACAGCCTGTCTGCCCGGCGATATTACATGCGCCCTTGCCTTTTCAGCATAATGGATTCCCTGCATGTCTTCACAATGAAATCCGTTCTGCGCAAACGTATGAACAAACCCCGGCATGTTGTCTTTCGGGCATGTGACTGGTAGAATAATGAACACGGGATGAAAAGCGCAGCAATCTTGCATTTCCGGGCTTTTTCCGCGATGGGGTTGTAAAGAATGGTCAAACTGACTCTTGAGTTGCCGGATGGCGCGTTTGCCGCGATAAAGGAGGATCCTGCAGGATTCGCCCGGGAACTTCGTCAGGCCGATGCCGTGGCAACCGAAGTGCTGCGCGGCCCCAAGTGTGATGCAGAGAGGACGGACTTGGAATCCGGCTGGGGCATCAGGTGTTCTCCAACGTCAGCGCCGGAGACTCTGAAAGAATGGGCGATAGGAGAGGGAGAAACGTCCGTGATTGCCGTTGCTTTGGAGAAGTTTCCATCCGTGGCGATTCTTGATGACGCGCAGGCCCGGCGATGCGCTCGAACCATGGGCGTTCCGGTCATGGGCACTCTCGGTATACTTTTCCTTGCTGAACGAAAAGGGGGCATCCCTTCTTTCAGCGATGCTGTCGCCCTGCTGCGGGCAAATGGAATGTTTGTGGATGAGAAGTTGATCTCCGAAGTGAACAGGTTGAGAGAAAAGACATGACGGCGCAACTGACCAAGACTGTCATTTCTCCCCCTGCTTCTCCTTTATCCTCCTTCTGCGAATGATCCCGAATGCTACCCAGAATCCCACGGCCCAAAGAACCTCAAACACACAGTAAAGAAGTGTCCTCATGCAGGATGGGCGCTTTTGCGCCAATGCTTATTCTTCGGCGCACAACGATCCCTCGTGGACTTGGAGCACTTATCCTACCTGCCCTTATCCAGCGGGACGAATTCCTGCTTCACTTCGTCCCTGCCGGTAACATTGAAGCGCCTGACTCCCATCGGGGTAAGGTCGAAAACCTTTGCTGTGCCGGCGACGGTGCGGATTGAGAACTTCCCGTCCGGGGAGCGGTATTCGGTCGTTCTGTGGGAGTGGCCGGTAAGGATGAATTCCACGCCGTTCTCGCGGACAAGTTTCAGGAACTTCTGCCGCTTGGGCATGGGGAAATTGAAATAGGTTTCTTTTTCATCCTCCGCCGTCCCGAAGGGCGGGAAGTGGGTAAAGATGAAAATGTGATCGCGCCCCTGTTTCTTCGCCTCGGCCAGCGTCGCCTCCAGCCACGCCCACTGTTTTTCCTGTTCGGCTGGCCATTCGGGGCCGGTGACGCCTTCCGGGACGTGCAGCAGCGTCATCGTGTTCAGCGCGATGAATTCGCAGTTGTTGAATGTGAACCTGTAATAATCCTCGCCCCGCTTCTCCCGATATGTCTTCAAATCCGCCATGTTCGTCAGGTCGTGATTGCCTGGCACGAGGAGGACGGGCGTCTCGAACGTCTTCAACGCAGCGTCCAGAGCTTCGAACTCCTGCGGCGTGCGGTTGTGAACGAGGTCGCCGCAGACGAGAACGAACGCCGCGCCGAGTTCCTTCGCCTTCTTCCCGGCCCTGATGAAATTGTCACGGTCCTTCTCGATGGACGCGCCGAAGCCCATCTGCGGATCGCCGGCCTGGACGAACGTGAAAGGCGCGAAGGGGGCCTTGTTGCCGACCGTCCTCCCCCCCTTTGATACGGAATCCTGTGCGGCTGCGACTGAGCCGACCGCTATCATCAGCAACAGAACAAACGCGAATCCCATTATCCTTTCGCGTATTCTTACTGCCATGCCAGTCTCCTCCTTGCGTTTGGCGGCGTTTCAAACGCCGGCCTCTTTCAGCAGTTTCGCTCCGTTATCGTGGAAAACCGATTCGACGAATGAATCCCCAAGCCCAAGCCTTCCGACGGCCTTCCTGATAGCTCTGATCTCCTCGTAAAGGAAGGACGTGAAGACGAGTTTGCGATGGTCGTCCGAAATCGAAAGATGCCAGGGGACGGAGGTGACGTAGGTGTATTGATCATTGATCTCGACCGACTTGCCGGGCGCAAGCGCGATCGGGATGTCGGTCGCGTAGAGAATCTTCTCGCGGGGGACGACGCTGAAAAGATGCTCCAGAACCTCCCAATTATTGAGCATGGCCAGGTCGTACCAGAGGTTCGGCAGCGACTTGAGCTTGTCGAGATTCCCTACGACATTCTTCAGAAAGTAAGCCCGCCCGACGTGCGCCAGGACGATCTTCACCTCCGGCCAGCGCCTGCATAGCGAAATTATCTGATCCTGATTGATAGGATCAGCAAGACGTCCCCTGCGAGGGATGTGCAGCATTACAATCAACCCGCGCCGGGCTACAATCTCCATTATCCAGTCCGGCAGCATTTCGGCGATCTCGACGCTATTCGGATCGCTTTTGCGGACATAATCCAGATATGGCTTGATGCCGAGGAATCCGCCTTCCGCGATGTCCTTCTCGACGGCTGCCGGATCGGATTCGCTCGGGTCGAAGAGGCGCAGGGGAAAGTGTCGCCGCCTGTCGCACCGGGTTTGGACATAGCGATTGTTCGCGACCATCGAGTAATGAATATCCGGAAATCCGAAGCAGACTGCTGAAGTCTCGCGGCCGGGATATGTATCGCGCAAATCCTGATCGAGATCGTCGAAGTCGTACTTGCCGATGCGGTGTCCGCCCGTGTCGAGCGGGCGCTCGGCGGGGACAGCCTCCCGGTTGATGACGTGGACGTGGAAGTCGAGAATGCGTTCCGGCAGAAAGGCGTCAAGCTCCTCCCGGAAAATCCGCATGTTTCTTTCGTGCTTTGCGGTTTCGCGCCACATTGCCTATCCCTTCCAGCGCTTCCTGCCCTTTGTTCTGAAGTATTTCAACCCTTCGAGCAGCGTCATCAGATTCTCGCGGTTCGTTCCCGGCGTCACCGAGCTGCTGCATCCAAGCACAAGCCCCACCCCCGGCCCATTCTCAACCAGAAAATTCAACTCCCGTATCACGTCATCCTTCGTCCCGCGCGGAAGAGTCCGCGTAACCGAAGCGCCCGCCCAGATCATCAGCGGATCGCCGTTGCAGTCCTTCATGGCGCAGATGCGCTCGTAGTCCATGCCGTCTTCGTATTGAAACCCCTGGAAGCCTGACAAACCGCACTCGATGAGCCTCGGGACCATCTCCATCAGGTTGCCGTCGCAGTGCCAGATCACGCGCACTCCAGCGTCAATCAGCGGCTTCATCGCGCGAGCGAAATGCGGGAACCATAGCCGGTCAAGGCTCTTAATGTCAGCGAGCGTTCCCCGGGAATCCGCCATGTCGTGATCGCTTCTGACGACGGGGGGGAGGTTGCCTTTGACAAATGCCTTCGCGCCGATGACATTCTGCCTCTCGTTCAGGTCGGCCTGGAGGCTGAAATCCCGTTCCATCACCTCCGGGTAAAGCGCGTAGGCCATGAAGTAGTTGGCGTAGCCGTAGGAACCGTATCGCAATACCGGGAAGTTCGAGAAACCGCGCCCGTAGGGGACTTTCAGTATGTCCGGGCCGAAGAGTTTCTGCGTTTCCTCCTCTCCGCGGATCAGTTCCTCGACTGCCGCCTCGTTCTCCGTATCGTAACTCGCAGCCGCATGCTCAAGCGCCGGGAAGACAAAGCGCTCCATATGCGCGACGACTGCTTCAGGGGAGTCAATCAGCATGCCGTCCAGCTCGATCCTGTGCGCGCCGGTGGTCGCCCCTCGCCCGGTTCCGGAGTCGTATCCCCAGTCCGCCATGCTGAGGGGATTCTCCGGGATGAACTGGTCAATGAAGCACGTGCCGACATTCTTCTGGAACCTGAGGTAGACGCCGACCGGATCCTTTCGATAGGAGCCTGGCTCGCATCCGGCAAGCTCCTCGATCAGCGAGTTCTCCATGAAATGCGCCATCCACGAGCAGACGCCATGCGTCGGCTCCATGCGGAGCGTGTCGAGCGCCATCCGCGCGTTTTCGGAAAGTTCCATGTCTGCCAACCCCCTATATTTCCACGAATCCAACCTTGGCGAATGCCGCGAATGATCGCATGGCTTCCAGACAGTCCCCGATGACCAAGGCGCTGTGGTGAGTCCCGCCATGCCGCGAATATTCCTCAAGGAAATGACAAACGCCGCATTGCGGCCTGATCCAGCCCCGGACGCTCTTCAGCATTTCCTCGTTCGTTGTGTCGCCCAGGATTTCGACCCTGGAGGCGATCACCTCGAACGTGTTGCCCGGCCCCGGCGCGAGATTGACGAACACCCCCGGCCCCGGCTCCGACGCGCCAGTCAGAATGGCCGGGTCCTGCGCCGGGGTGTAGGGGAAGGGTCTTTCGATCAGCCGCGCCTTGCCTGAACAGACTTCGGGATTGCACTCCCCCATGTGCGAAAGGAAGAGCGAATCCCCCCGCCAGTCAGGGCAGAAGATTTCCGTGAACGTCGCGCGGCGGAATCCCTGCAAGAGCGCCCGAACCAGGCACGCGGTCAGAACATCGCCCTCGCCGGAGTATCCGATCCCGCGCGCCATCGCTTTCGACGCCTCAAGAAACGGGACGACGTTCACGGGGCCTTCCGAGTCCTGGAACGCCAGGAAGTTCATGCTGAATGCGTTGAAACCGCCTTTGTCGAGAAGGCGTCTAAGTCCCAGCCCGACACGTGCAGACCGCGCATGAGAGGCTTCGGAGATATCAACGTCGTAGCGTTCCCTGTCGCTCTCGATCTCCTTCCGAACGTCCGCATCGCTGACCGAGGACACGGCTTCGGCAAGGGCGGGTATTCCAATCTGCCTGACCTCGCAGTTCAGGGCGTCGCGCATAACGGATTCGGCAACCGCGAAATCCCCCATTCCGGCGAAAGATTCGCCGATTCTAAGCGCCTTGACGCTTCGGAAGCATTTCGCCGCGAACGCCACCTGGGCCGTCGCCGCCGCGCGGTCTAGAACGCGCGGGTCCCCGGCATGGCCCGCGACGATCTCAAATCCCTTGCCGCGCCGCCGAAGGACGGAAGCCATGTCCATCACGCCATGGATGCCGTGGTTGTAGAGGATGCGCTCGGGTACCGTGTCCGCGCCGAAGGACTCGTCCATCGTCGCGTCGAGGATAAGTATCGGCAGAGCGGTTTCAGACAGCGCCCCGGCGGATTCGAGGGATGGCGAATACGCAAGGTGAAGCGTGACGATCAGATCAACACCCTCATCCTCGAAACGTCGTAATGCCTTGCGGAATTCAGTCTCGATGCGACAGATTTCAGCGGCATGAACGTCAATCCCGCGGGTTCTCAATCCGTCGGATACCTCGCGGAGAAGACCGGAGAAGCCGTCGCGCATCCCCGGCAGGGCGTCATCGTAGAGTTTCAGATAAAGCGGCAGCAGTCCGATCCGGGGGGTTCCCTGCATTTGCGTCTCCTTGATTTGTTAGCGTCGCGCAACAGCGATTTCGCGGCTTTTTCCGTTTCAATCCATGCTACGGCAATCTGAGCAGATTCTCCATAGTCTTCAATCGCGCTATGTCAGGATTGACCACGCGAAGATTCCGGCCTAACATTGCGGAATCGAGAATGTGGCGCGAAAGAGATACTTTTCTGCGAGATTACGCCGCATGGATGAAATCGAAATTCGCAACATGACTGAAGCCGACGTTGAATCCGGCTGGGCAATGTGCCGGGACGCCGGATGGAACCAGTTGCCGGCCGACTGGCGATTCCTGCGTTCCGGCAACCCGGACGGGTGCTTTGTGGCTTACGGCGGGGAAGGAATTATCGGCACAGTCACAACATGGAATTACGACAACAAGTCAAGCTGGATCGCGATGATGCTCGTGGCGGAGAGCCATCGCAGAAGGGGGATCGCCACACGGTTGATGCAGGCGGCACGCGATTCGCTTGCGGAATGCGATTGCGTCCGGCTTGACGCCACGCCCGTCGGTCGGGAGGTCTACCTTCGCCTCGGATTCAGGGATGAATTCCCCCTCAGCCGGATGACGGCGGACGAGGGACTGCGCGAGGGCATGTTGCAATGCGACACTGCCGGGGCACAATGCGCTCCTGTGTCCTGTTCCGTTGATTTGTCGGATATCATCGCTCTTGACGCGCTGGCGTTCGGGGTTATGCGCCCGAAGATTATGGAATACTGGCTGCAAAACGCGCCTGAGTATGCAAGAATCCTGAAATCCGACGGGAAGACGGTCGGTTTCTGTCTGGGGCGTCACGGGCGGCGATTCGAACATATCGGCCCAATCATAGCGCCGGACGCGAACTCGGCCGCCGCGATGTTCCTGTCTCTGCAGAAATCTCTGCGCGCGAAGCCGGTCGTCATGGACATCCCCAAACGCTGCGCCGATTGGAGGCGAATGCTGGAATCGTTCGGCTTCCGCGAGCAGCGCCCGCTTATCAGGATGATACTTCGCAACAACAGGAATCCCGGCGAGGACGGTATTACCTTCGCAATCAGCGGTCCGGAACTGGGATAGGCATTGCGCTGGTTCGTCATTCCGGCGGAACTACGTTCGAGCCTGAGACATATTTCCTGAAGTCCGGGACCCTGACCGGCGCGGCCGATTCCCACGAAACCAACCTTCATAACGTCGCAATGTTTGTCGGTCATTGACGTTCCCATCCGCAATTATTTCTGCGCGGCCATTTCAAGGGCGAGATTTTCCATTTCCTTCGCCGCCTGATCGGGCGTTGTTGTCAGGGCGAAGATATTCTGCGTCGTCTCCTTGTGTTTCTCCGCCAGCCGGGGCGGGAGCGCCTGATCATAGTACAACTGAATCTCGTCGGCTGCATGGACGATTTTGGCGATTTCGGCAGACTGCGGAGAGATCATCGCAAGGGCTATGTCGCCTTTCAAGGCGGGTATTCTGCCCGTTGCGGCCCATTGCCGGGCTGCCTCCTCCCCGCTCAGTTCCTTCAGTAGAGCGATGGCGGCGACGGGATTCGCGCATGAACTTGAGATAGCGTAACCGGCGTTGACCCCGCCGATGACGGTTGTAGCCGATCCCCTCCCGTTTTCGACGACCGGGAATGGAACGCAGCCGATTTTGTCGGCCATTTCCGGCGCTTCCTTTCCGGCATATGCCAGCAGCCAGGAACCCATGAGGATCATTCCGGCGCGCTCGGTGAAGAACAGTCTCCGTGCCTGGTCGAAATTCATGCCGTTGAATCCGGGGGGGAACGCATCCGCCTTTACCATCCGCTGGAGCATCTCGCCTGCGCGAATGAAACACGGATCGGCGAAAGAGCCATCCTTTTCGCGCGACGCGGCCATGCGGAAAGGCCCGGTTCCGCCGACGCGCGTGGCCAGATAGGCGAAGAAGAACGCTCCCGGCCACTTGTCGCTGTTGCCCATGGCGAAGGGTATGACGCCCTGGGCTTTAAGCTTTTCGCAGCAACCCATCAACTGTTCAAAAGTCTGCGGCGGGTCGAGTTTGAGCCGCTCAAATATGGCCTTGTTGTAGAACAGGCCGACCGCTGTTACATCGGTCGGTATTGCGCAGACCTTGCCGTCGAAGGAACAGAAGTCCAGCGCGCGGGGGTAGAGCGAATCACGCCATACGGGATCGGCGTTTAGGGCCGGGGTCAGATCGAGGATGCGACCGGCGTCAACGTAGGATTTCAACGCACCGCCGCCCCACGTATGGAAGACGTCGGGAGGGCTGCCGGCGCCCATAGCTATCTTGAGCTTCTGCTTGAATGGGTCGTTGGATAGGGGAACTTCTTCGACCGTAACGCCAGGATTCCGCGCCCGAAAACGGGAGACCGCAGAAGCAACGACTTCCTTAGTGGGGGAGTAGGATTGGATGTGCCAGAAGGCCAGCTTCGCGGATGCCGCCGCGCGTTGTATGCTTCCGCCGTCTGACGCCGGCTTCCTCTTACAGCCGTTGGAACCGGCCAGTAAGACGACACCCATGACAATCGCCACGCATGTGGTCGGAAAAGATAGCCGCCAATTCTGCATTGGTGACGCTCCTGAGATCGCATCGGTTGGGCGGCAAAGACCGCTGCTTTCCATAATGTTGCGCATATAACAGCCTTTCTTTGTGCCTTTCCGCGATCCTGGTGAAGATAGTCGTAAGGGAACGCAGGGATTGAGGTTATCCCGACACCGCTCCCGCGGTCAAGCCGCGCACGATGTGCTTCTGCGCCAGGAAGTAGACGATCATGAGCGGCGCGGCGCCCAGCGTCATCGCGGCGCATGAGCTTACAACGTCCGTGCCGTGCGATTCCGCGAATTCCATCAAGCCCAGCGGCAGCGTCTTCTTTTCCGGGGACGTCAGGAACGTGAGCGCGAAGACGAACTCGTTCCAGATATTGACGAACAGGAACACGCCGACCGTGAACAGCGCGGGTCTGGCCAGGGGAAGCATTATATGCAGGAGAATCTGAATCGTGGAGCAGCCGTCAACGCGCGCCGCGTCAGGGATTGCCGGCGGAATCTCGTGGAAGAAGGCTCTTAGAATCACTACTGAAACGGGGATTGAAAACGCCGCGTGAACCATGATAAGCCCGCTGAGCGTATCATACAACCCGATGCCGCCGAGCAGTTTCAGCAACGGTATCAGCGTGACGTGAACCGGCAGGATAAGCCCGGCGACGATGACGATTGAGACCGTCTTCTCCCCCCTGAACCGAAGACATCCCAGGGCGAATGCGGCGGGAGCGGAGACAGCCAGCGTCAGCGCTATCGCGCCCAGAGTCACAATCGCGTTATTTACGTAGTATCGCCTGAAGCCCGGTTCGGACAGTATCGCCCTGAATGAGTCGAGGCGAAGGCCGCCAGGCGGCGCCCAGATGCTGCGCGTGAACTCCTCCCGCGTCTTCATCCCCGTGAAGGTCATCCAGACCATCGGGAATACCGCAAGGACGAAGAACGCGAAAAGCAGGAGGTGGGCCGTCAGACGCCCGCCGGCTGTGACCGACGACGGTCGAGCCATAGCTTGATCCCTCCGGTTGCCAGCGTCAGGGCGCAGAGCGCGACGGCTATTGCGCATCCGTAGCCCCAGCGGTCGGCGTTGATGCCTTCTCGGTACATGTATGTAGCCACAAGCTCCGTCGCGCGGTCGGGCGCGCCGCCGGAGGGCATGAGGTAATTCAGATCGAAATATTTCATGGAGCCGACGACCGACAGCAGCGCCGAAACGCGGATGACGGGATAAAGTCCGGGGAGCGTCACATGAATGAATCGAGCGAATGCCGATGCGCCATCCAGTTCCGCCGCCTCATAAGTCTCGGCGGGTATATTCACAATTCCAGCAGCGAAGAGAATCATGTGGAATCCCGTGTAGCGCCAGCATACGGCGACCGTGACCGCCGGCAGCGCAGTGGTCGCTTCGCCAAGCCATCCCCGCCTGAGCGATTGAAGTCCGATCCCGCCGAGAAGTCCGTTCAGCAGGCCGTCAACAGGATCGTATATGAAGATCCAAAGCAGTGCGACGATAACGGTCGGCAGAATCATCGGCGCGAAAAGGCCGGCGCGCAGAACGCGCGCAAACCTGACTGGTCCGGCCAGTAACGCGGCCAGAATAATTGCGATTGGTAATTGAACAACCAGCGACGCGGCAAGCAGGAAGATGTTGCGCCAGAGGCTGCCCCAGAAAACGCCGTCGCGCAGCAGCGCCGCATAATTGCGCATCCCCGTGAATTTCATGTCCTGTGAATAGCCGTTCCAGTCGAAAAGGCTGAACCAGAACGACTGACAGAGGGGGACCATTACGAAAAGCGCATAGAGAGCAAGGGCCGGTGCGACAAACATCCACGCTATCCGGTTTTCATCGCCGCGCATTCTGCGCACCTGATATCAGCAACGGGGGCAACCGCCGCCATGTAACGGGCAAACTCCCGGGGAGGATACAATCTTCATGCTGATGGTTTTATACCATTTTCACGTGATTTATGCGAGTTCCGATGGCTATGCGCTGGGTTTGCGATGCGCCCCAAGCGATCCGGGGCCGGCTCGAAAGCCGGCCCCGGGAACATCCGGTTGGCCGCGCGGAGAAAATCGCCGCGCGGGAAAAGGCGCTTATCGTCTACATTTCGGCGCATCCTCCGCACGAAGATTTTTCGCGCGGGGTGTCGCATGCGCAATCCTTACAGGCGCAGTCTTCCGACTTCCCGGAATCGCACTTGCAGGCGTCGCTGCAGGCGCAATCGCCGCAAGCACAGTCTTTGCAAACGCAATCCGCCGAGGGACCGGAGTCACATTTACATTCCGCGCCGCAGGCGCAGGTCGCAGCGGTCACCGTCCGGGAATCCGCAGCCGTGAAGGCAAGACCGCCGGAGACAGCCGTAAGGACAACCAGGGCCGCAATCATCAGGAACTTTGAAGTGATGTTCATCGTATCCTCCCGCCGACCTTGCAGGTCGGCATGTATTTCATGATTCGCGTTTAATCGTCCAGGACTTCAATGTTCGACGCTGGCGCATCGAATCATCCGTTGGACAGTCGTATTCAATTCTACTTAAAGACTGACAAAGGAAACGTCGGACCGGCAACTTCCATAAGTTAGATTCTAAGCACCGTTGTTCTGACGGATTCGTGGATATGGTCCGATAACACGCAAAAATCCTTCCGGAGCGCGGAAGGAACAGAAGCCGCCTTTATTGGCGATGTTGTCGCCCAACCTTCACAGGCGATGGAGAAAAACGGACGGCGATCATCCGGCTTGTATGTGAATTTGCGTTCTCCACGCGGGCAATGGCAATCGCAGCCGCAGGAAAAAGACCGCATCTGAAGTCTGGGCTTGCAGCAGTCCGATACGTTTTCCCGGCGGAAGGCTGCTTCGCAACTGTTACAGCGGGGTTTTTCAGAAACAACGCCGCCTGCGCAGCCGTGGTCGCATATCCCTACGAAACACGCCGGGCATGCCGCTCCGAACGGCGCGATGACCGCGGCGGCAACCAGCGCCAGGATGTTGGCTGCGCGTTTCATGTCAGACTCCTTCCGCGCTTACTGTCTCCAACCAATCAATTCGTATGCCGCGCGCTGGAGTATTGTCAAGCACTGATTCTGCGGAAAAACATCAGGCAATCTCAAGAAACGCGCGTATCGGTTCCTTGCCCGGCGGGAGGGAAGACGACGGCTCGCCCGAAGCGCTACTTGCCGCTTTCCTTCTCAAGCGCGAGGCGCTTGGCGATTGCGAAATGAGTCTGATCGCCTCCGGTTGTCTCGTCCACCTCGCCGGTTTGGGCATTCACTCTCACAATGCCAGGCATATATTCATAATCATATTTCTGTCCCGATATCCCTGATGGCATTCGATGCGCAACGCGATCTTTCCGTCCTATCCAATATGGTTTTATAGGGTTCTCTGGGCTTGGGGGTAATCCACCGTAGGGCGTCATATAACACAAATATATCTCGAACTTCTCGCCGAGTTCAGGGAATGCCGTTCGGGCTGCGCGGATCGCTTTCTCCCTGCCGACGCGGAAAGGAGGAGCGGGAAGATCATTCTCGGATATGGGTGCGTCTCGGCGGTAGGAATCAACCACGCCCGTTGCGGGACACACAGAGACCAGGCAGAAGGCGTCACATACCGGCATGCCATGAGCACGCATGGTCCACTCGAAGGTATGTTGCAGCATCGTTTGATTCGAACCATTCACAAAACGCGGCACCTCCCGGGACAAGGAGTATTCTGGATCGGGATGACCAGTGATTGGACATTTCGCCTTATGAAGGAAATCCAGAGCCGCTCTAAGAGCATCCTCTTTAGTGCAGGGATGCGGTGGGAACCAGTAATCAGGAGATGAGAGACTCATGCCAACCACAATTCGCGGATCGCGCTTGAGCAATCCAACAGCGGCATCTCCCTTCTCCCTGTTGAAGACGACTGCAAAGGCTCCATCACACCACGGCATGAATTCGACGTCCGTAGTCACGCAATCCGCAAATCCAACTTGGACAAGGAAGTCACCAGCTATGCGAATCGCTTCATCCCTGTTAATGGCCTGTTTCGACTGCGCTCCCTTGCCCGCGTTGCTCGCAACCGTGTAATAGACGCAGACTGTGACCACAATCGCCGACAAGAAGGCGATCGCCACCGATGTTGCCCTTGTCCCTTTGGTTTCTCTCAGGCGCATCCCTATGACCCCCGATCTCTGAATGTCATGTTAAATCCGGGGACATCATACTGGTTTTGCTCCATTACCTTACGTCTGACTTCGCGGTCTGCCCGCAGTGCGCGCAAACCCGATGATTTTGCGCATCCTACCTTTTGCTACACTTCTTCGCCAGCCGCAAGGCGCGGTTCTGAGAGAAACGCCACATCTGAATCTGCCAGCGAGTTCTCGCTTCGCTCGGACGCAGTCTACAGGGGTTACTTACTTCCATTCCATGATGTATCCTGTTTTCAGCTTCCCTTGACTTGTTCCTTAAATCCCAGATACTCAAATCTGAAATCATTGCTCCCATTCCTGCCAACTCGCTTGACTCGCTCCGGGGCGTCGTATATCTTGGACGCTTTAGAATGATGTCAGCATTTTATGAGCCGTTCCAGGAGGAGGGAATTTCTCATGTCCCTTAGCGGACGCGATATCATTTCAGTCCGGGATTTCTCCCGTTCTGAGATCGAAACCGTCATGGAAGCCGCCGGCAGGATGCTGGCCGACGCTCCGCATGACCTGCTTTCCGGCAGACTAATGGCGTCGCTCTTCTTTGAGCCCTCAACCCGCACGAGGCTCAGCTTCGAGACCGCGATGCACAGGCTCGGGGGGCGGGTCGTGAGCGTGTCCGGCTCCGAGGGAACCAGCCTCCTCAAGGGTGAATCCCTCTCGGACACGATCAGCGTCGTTGCGGGATACTGCGACTGTATCGTCCTGCGCCATCCGGTTGAAGGCGCATCCCGGCTTGCGGCCGACCTCGTCGGAATCCCCATCATCAACGCGGGCGACGGCGCGCACGAGCACCCCACGCAGACCTTCCTCGACCTTTTCACGATCTTCAACGCCTGCCGCACGCTGGACGGGCTGCAGATCGGCTTCCTGGGCGACCTGAAATACGGGCGCACCGTGCACAGCCTCGCCCACGCAATGATGTCGTTCAAGAGCAGGCTCCGGTTTGTCGCCCCGCCCTCTCTTCAACTGCCCGACGACCTTGCCGGGGAGCTTCAGGAAGGCGGCGTCGAATTCGACCGGACCACATCGGTTGAGGAAGTCCTGCCGGAGCTTGACATACTTTACTGCACCAGGATTCAGAAAGAGCGATTCGGCGATGAGGCGGAGTACACGCGCATGAAGGGGATATACCACATTGACGCGAAACTGCTTCAGCGGACGCGCGTCAAGCCCTCTTTGCGGATCATGCACCCCCTGCCCAGGGTGGACGAACTGAACCCGGACGTTGATCAAACGGAACACGCGCTCTACATTCAACAGGCCCACAACGGCGTCCCCACCCGCATGGCGCTGCTGGGACTTGTTCTTGGAGGGATATGAGAATGGCCGCGGAAAAGATGAGAAAACGCGAGGTCTCGGCGATCAAGGACGGCACGGTCATTGACCATATTGACGGCAAGGCCACCTTCAAGGTGGCCGCGCTATTAAAGGCGGACAGCCGCGAGCACACGGTACTTGTCGGCGCAAATCTGTCCAGCCGTAAAATCGGACGCAAGGGGATCATCAAGATCGAGAACACCGAGTTAACCCCGGATGAGGTTAACCGCATCGCACTGGCCGCCCCGGACGCGACGCTCAGCATCATCAAGGACTACGCCGTCGTCATGAAGCGCAGGATCGAGCTGCCCGACGTGATCGAGGGCATCGTGAAGTGCTTCAACCCAAGTTGCGTCAGCAACCACGAAAAGATTCAGACTCGCTTCATCGTTGTCGGGCGCGACCCCATCCGGCTGCGTTGCTACCACTGCGACAGATACGAGACGGGTGACGAGATTATTCTTTAGCAGGCGATCCCGGAGATTTTGAGACGGCTTCCACTAACGACCGCCCTGCCGCCCAATCCGCAGCAGATAATCCGTCCGGGCCGGATAATCTGTCGAGACGGCTATTACTGGCCGGGCTTGGCTTCGGCGCTCTTTGCGCCGCAACCGGTGTCTATTCAATCGCCATCGAACCCGCATGGGTGAAGCTGCGCAGGTTGAAGGTCGTCATGCCCGGCCTGCCCGAAGCCTTCAACGGACTGAAGATCGGTCTCGTAACGGACATTCACCACAGGGACGCGCAACTGCCCCCCTTCCTCATGCGCGCGTTTAGCATGTTGCGTGACGCCCGTCCTGACGTTCTGGTCATAGCGGGGGACATTTCCGACGTGAACGCCTGCGCCTTCCAAGCGGCCCAGGCGCTGGCAGCGATAGCCCCGCCGTTGGGCGCCTTTTTTGTGCCCGGCAATCACGATTATCACGTCTGGCATGCCGGTATGACGCCGCAGATCGCCATGGCCGAGGACAGATTTGCCGGAATTGAGAAATATGGAATCCGCGTCCTGCGAAACCAGACCGTATTAATCGAGCGCAACGGCTCCACGCTGCCCCTCGTCGGGCTGGACGACCTTTGGAGCGGCTTCATTGACGCCGACGCCGCAATCAAAGGCATCGGGCAAGGCCCTGCCATAATTGTTGTACATAATCCCGACGCGCTTCCTCTTCTGGACTCCGCGCCGCCATCCCTCATCCTCTCCGGTCATACCCACGGCGGGCAGGTCGTCGTCCCATTCGCCGGCCCCCCGATCGTGCCGGTCAGGAACCGGAGGCACGTCCACGGACTTTATCAGACCGGACGGCATATGCTCTATGTCTCCAACGGCGTCGGCTACCTTCGCCGTATCAGGTTCAACTGCCGCCCAGAAGTGGTTCTCCTGACGCTTGCGACAGCGGGACAGTTTTAGGGACACGTTGCGTATGTGTTTAGCGCCCGGTTCCTTGATGAAACGGAACGCGAGAGCACACGACCTTCCGCCACGCCGTGTAGCGGGGGAAGGAAGGTTCTCCGAAGGAACGGTCGCGCTAAACACATACTACGTTGCATCGTGCCCCTGCCGTAATGACGCCCCCATTATTTAGGCGATACTCCACTCCCCCGGTTTTCATTGCCGAACAGCCCGCCGCCTTCTATACTAACCTTGTCTTGCAACCTGCCGCGCGCGCGGCAGTACAGCATACCGAGGCATCATGCTGTTCGATCGGAAGCTACCATGACTACACCAGTGAAAAAAAGACGAACGGCCTTCATCCATTGCCCGGAACTGGAAAGTTTCTCATATCCCCCGGACTGTCCCTTCAACTCTTCGCGGGCGGGCAGGACGCGGAAGATTCTCGCCTCGATGGGCCTTCTGACCGGGCCGGGACGCTCCGAGGTGGCTCCGCAGCCCGCCACCCGGGAAAGAATCCTGACGTTCCATTCGCCCAGCTACCTTGATGCGCTCATAGCCGCCGAAAGCGGACATCTGGACGTCGAGGGTCTGCGCATGGGCATTGGCACGGAGGATTGCCCGGTCTTCAAGGGGCTTGTCGCATACGCCTCGCTGGCTGCGGGCGCGACCATGAAGGCCGCGGAAGTCATCCTGGCAGGCGAGGCCGACGTTGCCTTCAACCCATCCGGCGGCTATCACCATGCCGGCCCATCGAAGGCCTCAGGCTTCTGCTACATCAACGACGTGGTGCTGGCCTGCAAGAAACTGGTGGCTGTCGGTAAAAGGGTGGTTTTTCTCGACATTGACGTCCATCACGGCGACGGCGTCCAATGGGCGTTCTACGACAGCCCGGACGTCATGACCATCTCGCTGCACGAGAGCGGCAAAACGCTTTTCCCATGGGGCGGTTTCGAGGAGGAGGTCGGAGACGGAGACGGACTTGGCTACTGCGCCAACGTCCCGCTCCCGCCGGGGACGACTGATTCCGCTTTCCTTCGCGCGCTCGATGCTGTTGCGATTCCCCTCATCCGCGCGTACAATCCCGACGTAATCGTCCTGGAGATGGGGATGGACATGCTTGCGGCCGACCCGCTGGCTCACCTGAACCTGACCAATAACGCCTACTGCGACGCGATTGAGAGGATTCTGGCCTGCCGCAGGCCGCTGTTGGCCGTCGGCGGGGGGGGATACAACGTAGAGAACACCGCGCGCGGCTGGGCGCTGGCCTGGACGGTATTTTGTGGCGAGGACGGCGGCTGGAGCGACATGAGCCTCGGCCTCGGCGGCGTAATGCTTGGAACGTCGGAATGGCAGGGCGGTCTGCGAGACCCGGAGCAGGTTCCCGACCCGGCTATTCAGGCGGAGGTGGACAGGGCGGTTGACGAGACGATTAGGAAGGTCAAACTGAACGTTTTCCCGTACCACGGCCTGACGGATTGACGACAGGCCGGTAGTTGTAGCGCGGACGTCCCGGTTGCAGGAGAAGAGAGCAGGCGGGACGCCTGCGCTACAATTCGCTGACGATGACGCGGTTCTTTGCGAAGCCTACATGGTTTGTTTCGTCGTTCCGGAAAGGATAGGAATGTCAGATGTCTCTTGAGTCTTTCTTCAGTCCGAAGTCGGTTTCCGTAGTCGGGGCCTCCCGCCACAAGGGCAAGGTCGGGCACGAAATCCTGGCCAGCCTGCTGGCCGGCGGCTACCCCGGCGAAGTTTTTCCCGTGAATCCCAAGGTCGAGGAGGTTCTCGGCCTGAAGTGTTACCCGGACCTTGTGTCCATAGGCAAGCCGCCGGAGCTGGTCGTAATCGTGGTCCCGGCGGAATTCGTGGAGGCAGTCATCCGCGAGTGCGGAAAGGTCGGATCGAAATCAGTCGTGATTATCACCGCCGGCTTCAAGGAAACCGGGGAGCGCGGGCGGGCGCTGGAAGAGGCCGTCGTAAAGGCCGCGCGCGCCAACGGCATCAAAATAATCGGTCCCAACTGCCTGGGGGTCATGTCCCCGGGGGACAAGCTCAACGCCAGCTTCGGCGGGGACCTGCCCCGCGTCGGTGGAATCGCCTACCTTTCCCAGTCTGGCGCCCTCATGACGGCCATCCTGGACATGGCCGCCGCGCGCGACATCGGCTTCAGCCTCCTCCTGAGCATCGGCAACAAGGCCGACGTGGACGAGCTTGAGATAATCAAGGCCCTCGGGCAGCGCCCCGGAACAAAAGTAATCGCCGGCTACCTGGAAAGCATCCAGGACGGCGACGCCTTCGTGCGCCAGGCGGAAATCATTTCCCAGAACAAGCCCATCCTGCTGATGAAGTCCGGCGGGACCGGCGCGGGAGCCAGGGCGGCATCATCCCATACCGGCAGCCTTGCCGGCAGTGAAACGGCCTATGAAGTCATCTTCGACCGGGCCGGCATCATCCGCTGTGATTCGATTAAGACGCAGTTCGATTACGCTCAGGCCTTCGCAGACCAGCCCATCCCTAAAGGCCCCAACGTGGCCGTCCTGACCAACGCCGGCGGGCCGGGCATCATGACCGCGGACGCCATTGAGCGCTCAGGCCTCACATTCGCCGCCTTGACGGACGAGACGAAGTCCGCCCTGTCCAAGGTTCTCCCCCCCGCCGCCAACATCCACAACCCCGTTGACGTGCTGGGAGACGCCCTGGCGGATCGCTACGAAGCGGCCATGAATATCGTCCTGGACGACCCGAACGTCCATTCCGTGGTCGTCCTCCTGACCCCCCAGGCAATGACCCAATGCTCGGAAACGGCCAGGATCGTCGTCAAGGTCGCCGGGGCCAAACCGGGCAAGACCGTTCTGGCCTGCTTCATGGGCGGGCGCAAGGTGGAGGAGGCCATACACATCCTGCGCCGGGGAGCGATCCCACAATATGACTCCCCCGAAAGCGCAGTCGCAACCCTCAAGGCCATGCAGCAGTACACCCGCTGGCTGGCCCGCCCTGAGCGAGTCGTCAGACTCTTCCCCGTCAACCGCCGCAAGGTGGAGCAGATCATCGGCAGGCATCTGCGCCGCGGGGAGCGCGAAATCGGCGAAATGGCATCCAAGGAAATCCTCGAAGCCTATGGCTTCGTCACCCCTAAGGGCAGCCTGGCGACAACGGCGGAGCAGGCCGCAGCCATCGCCGACCAGCTCGGCTACCCCGTCGTGCTGAAAATCTGGTCCCCGGACATCATCCACAAATCGGACGTCGGCGGCGTCAAAGTGGGGATCAACAGCGCGAAACAGGTCATGGACGCCTTCGACCTGATGATGTACCGCATACCCAAGAAAATGCCCAACGCCGAGATCATGGGTGTGCTCGTGCAGGAGATGTGCTCCGCCGGCAAGGAGGTCATCCTGGGCATGCACCGCGACCCGCGATTCGGCCCGTTGCTCATGTTCGGCATGGGCGGCATCACCGTCGAGGTGCTGAAGGACGTGGCGTTCTACCTCGCCCCGATCACGGCGTCCGAGGCCAAGGAGATGCTCATCAGGACGAAGACGTACAGCCTCCTGAAGGGCGTGCGCGGCGATCCGGGCGTGGACATTGACGCCGTAGCCGAAGGATTGCAGCGACTTTCGCAGCTAGTGACCGAGTTCCCTGAAATCAAGGAAATGGACATCAACCCGTTCATAGTCGGACCGCAAGGTTCGACTCCGATAGCGGTGGACGCGCGCATCAGCGTTGAGAAAACCGACTGACCCCCGCCGCCGTCTCCGGAAGAAAATAGAAGGAACAGCTTGAAATGGAAAACTTCGACTGGAAAGAAAAGTTTGCGGATCAGATAGGAACGGCCGCCGAGGCGATGAAGCTGATCAAACCCGGCTTCAGCGTCTTCATCGGAACCGGCTGCGCCCAGCCGCAACACCTCGTCAAGGCCCTTGTAGCGCACTCCGCCCGCATCTACGACTGCCACATCATTCACCTGCTTACGATGGGCACGGCCCCGTACGCCGATCCTCAGTTCCGCGAGCAGTTCAAGATGAACAGCTTCTTCGTAGCCGACAACGTCCGCCACGCCCTGGATCAGGGAATCGGAGACTATTCGCCAATCTTCCTGTCGGAAATCCCGGCGGAGTTCAGCTCCGGACGAATTCCGATAGACATCGCCCTGATAACCGTGACGCCGCCGGACCGCAGCGGGCTGTGCAGCCTCGGCGTGTCGGTTGACATCGTGAAGAGCGCCGCCGCCAACGCCCGTTTCGTAGTCGCGCAGGTCAATTCCATGATGCCGCGCACCGGCGGGGACAGCTTCATACACGTCAACAACATTGACATGCTCGTGCCGTGCGACGAGCCGGTCATAGAGGTCCCCGTCAACGTCCCGGACGAAACCCTGCAGCGCATCGGTCAGAACATCGGTCGCCTCGTCGAGGACGGCAGCACGATCGAATGCGGCATCGGTCGCATTCCCCAGGCCCTGGCGGATTACCTCAGGGACAAAAAAGACCTCGGCGTTCACACGGAAATGTTCGGCGACTGGATTATTGACCTCATCGAGTGCGGAGCCATCACGTGCACGAAGAAAACGATCAATAACGGCAAGGTCGTCGCCAGCTTCTGCATGGGATCAAAGCGGCTCTACGACTTCATTGACAATAACTCGTTTTTCGACTTCAGGCCTACGGAATACGTCAACGACCCATTCATAATCAGCCGTCATGACAAGATGGTGGCCATAAACGTCGGGCTGGAGATTGACCTGTCCGGCCAGGTCTGCTCCGACTCGCTTGGATACAGATTTTACAGCGGCATCGGCGGGCAGGTTGACTTCGTGCGCGGCGCGGCAAGGAGCCGCGGCGGCAAGGCCATAATCGCCATGCCCTCGACGGCCCGCAACGGGGAGGTCTCCCGCATCGTCCCGCACCTGACCGAAGGCGCCGGCGTGGTCACGACGCGCGGGGACGTCCACTACGTCGTAACGGAGTTCGGCATCGCTTATCTGCACGGCAAGAGCATAAGCAAACGCGTTCTGGCCCTCATCAACATCGCCCACCCGAAATTCCGCAACTGGCTCATCGAGGCCGCAAAGAAGCAACGCTACATCCCGGAGGACCAGATTCAGCTCGCGTGGGACAGCGTGCGTTATCCGGAGGAGTTCGAGCGCTACGACACGCTCAAGGACGGAATGCAGATATTCTTCCGCCCCGTCAGGCCGCCGGACGAGCCTGCGCTCTCCGAAATGCTCTACTCCCTCAGCAGCAGCTCGGTCCACACGCGCTACTTCACGCACTCGATGACCTTCCCGCACAAGGCCGTCCAGCAGTTAACCAATATTGACTATCACAACGACATGGCCATCGTCGGCATCGTCCCGGCCCCCGGCGGGGATCAGGTTGTCGCCCTGGCGCAATACTTCCTGGACCCGCAGTACCAGATGGCGGAGGTCGCCTTTATAGTTCAGGACGAATGGCAGCAGAAGGGCATGGGCCAGTTGCTCATGGATTACCTGGCGACCGTGGCCCGCAAGCGCGGGGTTAAGAAGTTCTTCGCCAAGGTTTTGCCCGTCAACAAGGCCATGCTCTCCGTCTTCCAGAACTCCGGCTACCCCGTCAACATCTCCTTCGACGGCGACGCATACAGCATCTACATTAACCTGGAAGCCGAGGACAGCAGAAGGCAGCAGACGCCGGGAGGGGGGATTTGATAAGGCGCATCCCTCTTTCTGCGTTTGCGATAATGCGCCATGGCGAATAATTGATTCCAAGTATCACAAATAATGCCCAAAGAAGAAACCGGAAACACAGGGCAGGTGGCCGACGCTGCGGCGGAATTGAACCGCCTGCTCGACGAGGTCGGGCGCGTCGTCGTCGGCAGGCGCGACATTCTTGAGCGTTTGCTGGCTGCCTTGCTGGCCGGCGGGCACGTCCTGCTTGAGGGCGTGCCGGGGTTGGGCAAGACGCTGCTTGCGCGCTCCCTCTGCCAGGCGCTAAAGGCATCCTTCAGCCGAGTTCAATTCACCCCCGACCTGCTGCCCGGCGACATCATCGGCCACCAGGCGTACCTCCCCCGCGACGGATCGTTCGAGGTATGCAAGGGGCCGATATTCGCAAATCTTGTTCTGGCCGACGAAGTCAATCGCGCCCCGGCCAAGGTTCAGAGCGCCCTGCTGGAGGCCATGCAGGAGCGGCAGGTGACGATCGGCCGCGAGACCTTCCAGCTGCCGGAGCCGTTCATGGTTCTGGCAACGCAGAATCCCATTGAGCTAGAAGGGACGTATCCTCTGCCTGAGGCCGAGCTTGACCGTTTCATGTTCAAATTGCTGGTTGACTATCCTGACGCCGCAGAGGAGGGACGCATCCTCGACGCCGCATCCGGCGGGGGGGGGCGGCGGTGCGATCCCGTTATGGGCGTCGAGACAGTATTGTCTCTTCGCGCAATGAGCCGAGCGGTTTTCGTAGCCGATCCGGTGAAGGATTACGTTGTGCGCCTTGTGCGCGCAACGCGGCGGCCCGGCGAGTTCGGACTGGGGCATTTCGGGGCGGCAATCGCCTACGGCGCGTCTCCGCGGGCGGGGATCGCGATACTGGACGGAGCGCGGGCGCTGGCCCTGATGCGCGGACGCGCTCACGTGCTCCCCGACGACGTCAAGGAAATCGCCCCGGACGCCCTGCGCCACAGGCTCGTACTATCCTTCGAGGCGCAGGTCCACTCCCTGAGCGCCGAGACGATCATACGCGAGATGTTGGACGCAATTCCGGTTGTGAGCGGAACATGATCTGAATCGCAATGTAAATTCTGAACGGTCTTGCCTTGCGCGGCCAAGTCAAACACTTCGGGCCGCCTGTTATTAAGAAGACAATTCATGCCTGTCCTTGTGCAGGGAAACGTTAAACGCGCCCTTTTCACCATGGCATTCCCCATGCTGGCCGGCACGTTTGCCATGAACGCGTATAACCTTACGGATACATGGTTCGTCTCCCGCCTGGGCACTATTCCTCTTGCCGCAATGGGATTCACTTTTCCGGTCGTGATGCTGCTGACCTGCGTTGCCGGCGGGCTGGGGTCGGGAGTTACGACACTGGTGTCGCACGCAATCGGACGCAACGATATGGCCGACGCCGCCCGGTTGGTCACTCACGGCATTACGCTCATACTTATGGTCACGTCAATTATCATAATCAGCGGATATCTGAGCATTGATCCGGTCTTTGCGCGACTCGGAGCCGACGAAAGGACATTGCCGATGGTCGGAGACTATATGCGCATCTGGTATCTTGGCGCCTACTTCATGGCTCTGCCCATGATGGGAAACGGAATCCTGATTTCCTGCGGCGATTCCGGAGCGGCCAGCCGGTTCATGATGCTCGGGACACTGCTGAACGCAATTCTCGATCCGATCATGATCTTTGGATATTTCGGTTTTCCGGCGATGGGCATCAAGGGAGCTGCGCTGGCCACGGTCATGGCGCAAGCAGTCTCAACCGCGTGGCTCTTTCACCTTCTGCACAGAAAGCATCATCTCCTTATTCTGGGACACTGGGGAATCCGGCACTATCTCTCCTCATTCAGACAGGTCCTCGCTTTCGGTATACCGGGTATCATGAGCATGATTCTCATGCCGGTCTCAGCCGCTGTCATCACGCGGCTTCTCAGCGGTTTCGGGAACGAAGCCGTCGCGGCCGCCGGCGCTGCCGGACGCATCGAGATGTTCGCGTTCGTCATCCCAATGGCGCTGGGGATTTCTTTGATCCCGTTCATTAGCCAGAACTACGGCGCGGGCCGCATGGATCGCATCCGCGAAGCCAAGACGCTGTCCACTCGTTTTGCATTACTCTATGGTGGTGGAATAGCGATTTTATTCTCTCTTTGCGCGCCGCTGCTGGCGCGAATTTTCACCAGGGACCCGAAGGTCGCCGGAATCCTGATCGCCTACATACGCACAATCTCATTCGGATACGGCATGATGGAGGCGCATCGTTACTGCGGATTCATCTTCACCGGTCTCCAGAGACCGTTCAGAACGACGCTGCTCAACGCCATCCGCGTGCTGGGATTGTTGATCCCTCTTTCATACCTCGGCTCAAGCGTCTACGGAGTGCGTGGGGTTTTCCTTGGGCGACTGGCGACGGATATAATCGTCGGAAGCATCGGGCTGATCTGGGTGTCTCGCACACTCGGTTCGGTTGCCGCCGCCGCCGCGATGAACAAATCATCCGGTTCAGCCTGAAATCGGCAAGAACGCATACGCCATACTACTCTGCCGTCCGCTTACAGCGCTTGACTCCAGCCGCCATGCAGTGGAGAATTCCCAAGTCCGGCGAAATTCGTTCCGAAGGGACGGATTTTCCATTTCAATTGACGAAACATGCGCGCGCATAACCTCAGACCTCGGTCTTTCGGTATCGCGCGCCCTACGTTCTTTCGCGCGTGCAAGGCCTTGGGCCTCGCGCACCCTACGCGCAGATTCAGCGCGGGTTCAGAGAACCCGCCCTACATGTCAACCGAGGGAACACAAATGAAGACAGCGCAGGAGTATGTTGACAGTCTGGCGGCGATGAAGCACAACGTCTGGATGAACGGGCAGAAGGTGGAGCGACCGTGGGAGCATCCGCAGATAGAGCCGGGGGTGAACATCGTCCGCCTGACGTACGAATGGCCGCAGATGGAAGAATATGAGGAGATGATGACGGCCACTTCCCACCTGACCGGCAAGAAGATCAATCGCTTCACGCACATCCACCACAGCGCGCAGGACCTCCAGTACAAGTGCGAGATGACGCGCCACTACTGCCGGGAGGTTGGCTGCATACAGCGCTGCATGGGCATTGACGCGCTCAATGCCCTCTCCGTCATCACCCATCATTGCGACGACTCGTTTGAGACGAAGTATTACGAGAGGCTCTGCAACTACATAAAATATTTCCAGGAGAACGACCTGGTCGGCAACGCGGCCATGACGGACGTGAAAGGCGACCGCTCTCTGCGCCCGCACGAACAGGCCGATCCTGATCTTTACCTTCACGTTGTTGAGAAGAACGACGACGGGATCGTCGTGCGCGGGGCGAAGGCGCATAATACCCTCGCGCCGTACGCGCACGAGATAATCGTTCTGCCCACGCGGGACATGCGCGAGGAGGATGCGGACTACGCCGTCGCCTTCGCGATTCCGGCGGACGCGCCGGGGATAACGATGATCTGCCGCGGGGCCGCGCCCGCCGGCAAGCACGAGATGGCCTCCCCCGTAAGCTCCAAGTATGCCAGCGTGGAGTCGCTCACGGTTTTCGACAATGTCTTCGTTCCGTGGGAGCGCGTCTTCATGTGCGGGGAGTGGCAGTTTGCGGGACATCTTGCGGAGACCTTCGCCACCTACCACCGCCATTCATATTGCGGTTGCAAACCGGCCATTTCGGACATCCTGATGGGCGCGGCGGCGCTGGTCGCGGAATACAACGGCATTCAGAAGGCAAGCCACGTCCGCGAAAAGCTGGTGGATTTCATGATAACCGCCGAGATCGTGCATGGCTGCGGGCTTGCGGCGTCGCTGAAGGGCAATGAAACGCCGTCGGGAACCTATCTGCCCGACATGGTCTACGCCAACGTAGGAAAGTTCTACGCCGGCACGAATCTCCACCATGAGATTGAAGTCCTGCAGGACATTGCAGGCGGACTGGTCGTAACGATGCCGTCGGAGTCCGACTACAGGAGCGAGAAGATCGGCGGTCTGCTGAAGAAATACCTGGCCGGGCCTGAGGGCGTGGACGTTGACGACAGGGTGCGCTGCTTCCGGCTCATCGAGGACCTGACGGCGTCCAAGTTCGCCGGATTGCTGATGGTGGCCGGGGTTCACGGCGGCGGCTCGCCCCAGGCGGAGCGGCTGGCGATCTACAGAAGTTACGACCTTGACGGCAAGATCAGGATCGCCCGAAAGGCGGCGGGGATTGAGCAGTGACGAAGGCATCATGTGACGAACATTCTCCGGTTGTTGGAAGGAGCAAAGACTTGCCCGGCGAGTTCATTGGCGCGCCCGAAGCGGGCTGGACAGAAATAAACCCTTTCGCAGACGTTGAAGGACCGGCGTCGTTTGTTTCCGGCGAGGCGGACAGCCGGTTGCTGCGCGTGAAGTATTTCCTGCGCGAGCGCGACAACGCGATTGTCGGCAAGGTCTGGTTCGGGCCTCGTGCCGGGGGACCGGCGTCCCACATCCACGGCGGCGCGATTGCGGCGGTCATGGATGAGGCGGTGGGAGCGGCGGCTTATCACGCCGGGCATACCATCCTGCTGATCCGGTTGAATGTGAACTTCCGCATGATGGCCCCGTCCATGAAGGAGGTCATGCTCGAGACCGAGATCAGGAAGGTGCATGGTAGAAAGGTTTTTGTCTTCGCGCGGCTGCACGACGAGAAGGGTGTTTCGATTGCCGAAGCCGAGGGTTTCGGCGTGAAGGTTCCGATGGAGAAGCTGGCGCTGGAGAGGAATAAAGCGCGATCCTGATCCCTTTCTGGGCGAGGCAGTACCGCCCCGGCGATTTCGGTATGCGCATGAAGCGCGGCGTAGAGCGCAAGCGCCGCCATGCTGAAGGAAACCGCAGGGGGGGATGGAAAACGGAGTTGCGCCTGCTTGAAATCGGGTCGGGATGGGGCGTTTTCGCCGACGCCATTGCGAAGTATGGGGTCGAATATCGCGCGGAGGAAGGTTTCCTGACTCTGGCGGATAACCTGGCCGGCAGCGATTTGAAGGTCGAATGCGGACAATTCCCGGCAATCGAGTCTTTCGGAGGGATGCCGGCGCCCGGGTCTTCGGGGGGGATTCACCGTATTCGGACGACACAACTTCTCGATAATCGCCCGCATCCGGGCAGCTGTTTAGCTCACTGCTTTCCCGTCCGAATTGCCTGCTGATATCGCCTTCTCCCGTTTCACTTCTTGAGCGGCCAGACTTGCAGATGCCTTTTTCATGTTCCAGACAGCCACGTTCAGGAGGTAAAGATTGGCGAAGACGGGGATGGTCATCGCGGCGAAGGAGACCAGCCAGTAGGGGTAAATGACAAGCTGGAAGGGCGTCCTTGCGACCACGCCTCCCGCGACGGCATAACCGAAGGACAGGAGAGTACTGATAAGATACAGGTTGAAGATCGTCCTTTCCTCAGTCCATGCCTTCCACTGTACGACGGTCTTCACAGTGTACCAGCCTGCGATGTAATCGTACTTGCCGTAGATGAAGAGCGTCATTATGAACGGACGTTCGAGCATCCCAAGCGCCTTCGGATGCCATGGAACGCGGTTCGCTTCAATCTCGCTCTGAACGTTCAGCTTCCGGCGGAGATTCATGTCCGCCCGCGCCGCTGAAATGAAAGCGCCGATCATGTTTCCGCAAAACACCGCATAGCCGTAGCCGAGAAGGTAATGCCACCACATGTCGTTTCCTCCCGTTCATTAATCCCGAAATCGCTTCCGGGAAGCCGTGGGATATCATACAACAAAACTTGGCGGAATGCTGGAACCTGGAACTGAGTCCAAGCGTCTATGTGCGTGGAAGACGGCTAATGCCGGCGGCAATTTCGCCGGGAATCCAAGTCGGAATGGATTGCGACGAAGGACGACGGAGGCAATGATGATGGAAAAGAGAATCGCGGTTCTGATATTCGTTCTTGCTTTGACTTTGGCGTCCGTCGCTCGCGCAGCGGGGATGCTGGTGCCGACGGAACCGAACCTTCCGCCCCTTGCGATTCAGAGTCATCGAATCCAGGTTGATATCACGGATCAGGTGGCAAGAGTCCACGTCATCCAGACGTTCAAGAACAGCATAAACCGCGACCTGGAAGCCACTTATGTATTTCCAGTCCCCGGCGGCGCGGCGATCAGCGACTTCATACTTTACATCAATGGGAAACCGGTCAAGGGCGAGGTACTTGACGCAAAGAAGGCGCAATCAATCTATGAAGACATCGTCCGGCGAGCCAGGGATCCCGGCCTGCTTGAGTTCTACGGAAACGGGCTGCTCAGGATGAGAGTTTTTCCTGTTCCCGCCAACGGTGTTCAGAAGGTCGAATTGAAATACAACCATACCTTGAGGCTTGACGAAGGCGTCTGCCATTTCCGTTTTCCCTTGAAGACCGGACAAAAGGCCAGCCAGGTTCTTGAAACCCTCAGTTGCATGGTGAATCTGAAATCCCGACTCCCGATCTCAACCGTCTATTCCCCGTCGCACAAAATAAGCGTCTCCCGCAACGGCGACAGGGAAGCGACCGCGGGATATGAGGTGGAGCGGGCGATGCTGGACACGGATTTTGATCTTTATTGGAGCCTTGACGCGAAGGACATCGGAATGGGGCTGATCACCCATCGCCTGAAAACCAAAGACGGACACTTCATAATGATGCTTGCGCCGAAGAGCGATCTTGCGGAGTTGAAGGTCATGCCCAAGGACGTATGCTTCGTGCTTGACACCAGCGGGAGCATGGAGGGGGAGAAGATGACGCGCGCGAAGGAGGCGCTGTCGCACTGCCTGAAAGCTCTCAAACCGGAGGACCGGTTCAAGATAGTCAAATTCAGCACGGCGGTTGAGCCGCAGTCAAAGGGTCTTCTGGACGCGTCGAATGAAAATGTTTCTGCGGCGTTGGAGTTTGTAAAAAACATCGAGGCTCGCGGCGGGACCGATATTGACGGAGCGCTGACGGAGGCTCTACAGACAAAGAACGACGCGGGACGCCTTTACCTCATCGTCTTTCTGACGGACGGCAAGCCGACCGTCGGGCGAACGACGGAAACCGAGGAGATAATCGCAAATGTCAAAAAACTGAATTCCGGCAACGCGAGGATATTCACATTCGGGATTGATGAGGAGATCAACGTCAAGCTGCTTGACCGCATAACGGAGTGTTCGCGGGGGTATTCCGAATACGTGAAACCGAATGAGGAGATCGAGGTAAAGGTCAGCAATTTCTTCGCCAAGGCCGGATCGCCGGTGCTGACCGGGCTGGAGCTTGAGTTTCCTGAGAAACTCGGCGTCACGGACGTGTATCCGCGGCAGCTTCCGGACCTTTTCCGAGGTATGCAGTTGATAGTCATGGGACGGTATCGCGGCGCGGGAGACTTCGCGGTGAGATTGAAGGGCAAGGTTGACGCGGAGGCAAAGGAATTCATCTATGAAGGTTCGTTCCCCGAATCCGATGAGACGCGCGATTTCATCCCCGGCCTCTGGGCGCTCAGGAAAATCGGCTACCTGATGGACCAGATAAGGCTGCACGGGGAGAAGGAGGAACTCGTTCAGGAGGTCGTCAGGCTGAGCAGGGAATACAACATCGTGACGCCCTACACTTCATCCCTTGTGCTCGAGGACGCTGAGGCGTACAGGCGATTCGGGCTGGACAGGGACGCGGTCGGCAAGGGCGGGGCCGACGCGGCAAGCTACCCGGTTCCTCATCTGAACGAGACGGCGCGATTCTTCCGGGAACCCGCGAGCAAGGCGGCGGAAGAAGCCCAGAGATGGACTATGTCGAACCTGGAATCAAAGTCCGACTTTGCCCCCGGCGCGGCGGGCCAGCGCGCGGGCGGCGGGGCGCCGCGCTACGCCGCAAAGGAATCCGGCGGCGAGAGCATCAGCAGCAGCAACATGGTCCGGCAGATGGCTTCCAATGAACAGGTGGAGATGAAGCGGGCGCTGGAGGGGCGCGCCAACAACATCGCCAACCGCCGCTTCATCCAGGTCGGGAGCAACTTTGTGGACGACCAGTACCGGAAGGCCATGCCGGAAGTGCGCGTCCGGTGGGGCAGCGAGGCTTACTTCCAACTGGCCCGCAACAACCGGGAAATACAGGCAAGCTTCACCCAAGGGCGCAACGTGACGATGGTCCTGAACAATCAAGCAATCATTGTCAGCGAAGACGACGGCAAGGAGCAGTTCACAGAGAAGGAATTGAAGGCCATTCTCGGAATATGAAGACAAGAGCATGGGCGCGCGGAAACCGCGTCCCGGCCTCGGATCAGCATTGCGATACTACGCATCTTCACCAGTCTTTCTCGATCTTTCCGGCCAGTTGCATGCCCCGCGTTTTCATGTAGGCTCTGGCCTCGCCTTCCGCGTCCTCTGCGGCTTTGAGGATTTCTTCAGCCCGGGATGGAGACAATTCGAGATTGTCCGGATTATCGCTTCTTATGTTGCCGTCCGTCGTTGTTTCAGCAATCGCGGATTGAGCCGAGCCGGCTTCTTTCATCGCGGTATTTGAGACCACGCCTTCTTTTCCTTCCGTTTGAGCGGAGTTGCCGGGACCCTCCCCGGAGGAAGGGGTTGATGATTCGGCAACGCCGCAAGGTTCGCCGTCCGGGGCAGGTCCGGAAATCCTGTTCAGGATGCAGTAGTTCCAGACGGCGTCTTCCCGGCCCGGTTGGATGCGCAGACTTTCGCGGAAGAGGCGCATCGCCTCCCGTCTGTCCCGTCCCGTTGTGATCGAATTCCCGGACAGACATCCCTGCGCGGCAATCCAGCCGAAAAGATAATGCGCATCCGCCGCAACCTCACTGTCTTTGCAAGTCATCAGGACGCTCAGACGCCTCTCAGATTCCTTAAAGTTTCCCGCCTTCGCCAGTGCAAGCGCGCAATTCAGATTCAGTCGGGCTCGAATCAGATCAGCTTCATGGACGGAACGTCCGTCGAGTATTTTCAGCGCTTCCGAATAAGCCATGACCGCTTCCCGAGCGTGTCCGGATTTCAGGAAGTTGTTGCCTTTTTGGGATAACGCCTTCGCGTTGCGCTCTTCCAGACAGCCAGCAAGCATAACCGGCCCCGCCAGCATGGCCGTAATAAGAATCGGAACTGTAGACAAACTCGCAGAATTCTTAACCGTCGGCTGTTCCATCGGGACCCACTCGATGAAATCCGCGCGATATGGTTTCCCCGCCGCCACGACTTTTTTCATTCTTCCGGAATCCAACAACCAAGCCAGCGCAGTCAGAATAAATGCTGCGATTGTGGCAAGTGGCGCATAGGTGCCGCCTTCGGCGTAATGCTCCGCATCTGCTTCAGCAAAGCGGGAAAAATCGCCGATGCCGATCAGGGGTGTTCCCGCTGCGGCTGCCAGTTTGCCAAGTTTCTTTGTCTCCGTTCCAATCCCTGCAATTGTTACCGCAACCCCAAGTTTCCGTAGATCGCGGATGCTCTTTACGGCGGCCTCAAAAGTCTCAACGGTTTCGTCCCCGTCGCTGATAAGAACGACCATGTCGCCGCGCCGGGCGGATCGCTCTTGCGCCACTTTCCGAGCTGCCAGTTGGAGAGGGGGAGCAAGGGCGGTTCCGCCGAGGGCGACGGTCGAGCCGTCAGCGGCGTCCAGAAACGACTTGAAGGCGCGATGATCGTCCGTCGGCGGGCAATAGAGCGTTGCGCTTCCGGCGAAAGTTATCAGGGCCGCCACATCGCAATGATTGCAATCAATCCACCGGGATATTGCAGTTCTGGAAGCTTCAAGATAAGGCTTTCCGGTTTCCTGTTCCTGCATGCTGCGCGACACGTCCAGGCAGAACCAGACGCGCCGGGCGGATGCGCGGACATTGTTGCCTGAAACCGATGTCAATGTCACATGAGTCAGGATGAGAATCGCTAAGCTTACGCATATTGCCGCAAATGGACGACGCTTGAGCAATGCCTTCAAACAAGGATCGCGGCGCGCGTCAAAGACCTGATACAGCAGTCTTTCTCGGCGGCGATTGTGAAGGATGAGCAGGAGAAGGCTGACTGCTCCGGCTGTAGCGGCTGCGATCATCCGAATCTCAGCGGCGTAGCGCGTCATGGCAGTCTCCTGACGAAGAAAGCATGAAGGGCGATCCATGCCGCAAGGACACCGAGAGCGGCGGATGAAAAGACCGGCGCAAGACCGGCATACTCCGCAAGGTTTGTCCGTCCGTCAGGCGATTTCTCAATCGCATTAATTTCCTTGTGCGCCGATTCCAGTGACCGGACGTCGCCAGCGCGGAAATAGCGTCCGCCGGTGGTTTCGGTGATCCTGTGGAGGGAATCCTCATCCAGCGTTGGGGTTGACGCCAGAAAATCGAGGGCTGATCCTGATCGGGTATCAGGGGAGCCGATGCCGATGGCGTAGATTCTAATACCGAGGGATTTGGCCAGCGCGATTGCATCATCGGGACTTACGCGACCGGCGTTGTTGCGTCCGTCGCTTGCAAGGACGATGGCTTTTCCGCCAGCCCTCGTTTCCTTCAACCTTGCGCAAGCCAGAGCGATAGCGTCGCCGATTGAGGTGCGATCTTCGATACTCCCCGGCCCGACCGGTTCGATATCACCGAGAATCTCCCGCAGAAGCCTCCCGTCCACAGTCAGGGGAGATCGTGTCACCGGAAAACGCGCGAAGACGACAAGGCCGACACGGTCATCCCGGCGCGATTGGACAAATCCGGTTGCGGCGGCAATTGCGGCTGACATGCGCGACACGCGTCCGCCTTCGGCAGTTGCCATATCCTCGGCGCGCATGGAACTGCTGCGGTCGAGGACCAGCATAATGTCAATCCCCTGGGTAGGATCGGACGACTCGGACGTCCTGCGCATTGGAAGCGCCGCCGCCAACGCGATCAGGCACAGAGCAAGGGGCGGGAGTAAGTCCGGGAAGCTGGAGATTAACGTTTTATTTTCAATAAAAGCAGATCGAAGCGATGGGACAGGCAGAGCCAAAAGACCACGGCGTCGGCGCAACCATGCCACGCAAAACGCAATCGGAATCAGAAGGAGCATTTCGGGCATGGCGAAGGTCATCCCTGCTCCTCCAGTTCGGCAAGCAGTCCGTCCGACTCGGATAGCAGAATCCTGATGTCACAATTGGGATTTCCGGCGAACATGCCCTCTTGACAGATTTCCGCCAAACTCCGGATGACTTTCTTTTGAGAATCGGTCAAGGTTGAAAGTGAATCGCAGAATTCCGAAACCTCGAACGGGGTACTTCCGGGAGGAGCGCCGCAGCGGGTAACCGCGAAGCGAAGGGTTTCCTTCCAGACTTCCGCGCAGACGCGCGCGCCGTCGGTTTCGCCGACCAGGCTTTCCGCCAGCCCCGCGCCAAAACCGCCGTCTTTTGCTGCTGTAGACCTTGCAGGGTTAAATCGCCATCTCAACGCCAGAATAGCCGCGCAAAGGATTGCAAGGCACGGCAGCATAAACCATGAGCCGTTAGCGTGGTCATCAGGCAATGCGTCCAACGGCTCGCGCAGTCCCCGTAATTCCGAGTCCGGCGGGATAACAAGCGGTTCAACCCGCAGTCTTATACTGCCAGCAGCCTGCATATTCATTCCGTCTTTTGAGCATACGACCGGCGGCAGTTCGATTGCCCCAGGCTCCAGACAGAAGCCCTTGAGCCTTATTCTTAATCTGTCATTATTCCCGGCGGGCATCGGTTCGATGGAGAGAATTTCCAGACCGGGCAGGATTGAGCTTGATTCCAAGGCTGGTGCCTGTATTGCGTCTTCCGCGTCAATCCGCGCCGGGATGGAGAGGGCAAACGTCTCTCCGACTCTAATCGCTGTTTCCTTTCCCGGGACGGCTTCAATGCATTCTGAAGAAGAATCGTCTGCGAGGCACTGCGCGGACAAAGCCCACACGAAATAAGTCAGAACCATGGCGCAATGATCAATCCCGGCATGGAATGGCGCCCCGGCGGTGAGCATTACGCGGTTCATGTGAGTTACTTTCGGACGGAGATTATTCCAGCGCCTTTGCTCCGGGCCATCAGAAATGCCCTGATATCCGGAAAACAGGGACGGTCGGTCCAGAGTTCAAGATTGTCCCGGTCGGCGTTACCATGGTTGGAGGGAAGCGTCTGTTCTCCCCTCATCCGTCTGCCTGCGGCCTGTCTGCCCGCGGCAGACGCCTTTTGCCCGGGGAGAAAGTTCGAAGCATCTCTATCCCAAGAGAGAAGTGTGGAAACATCGCATGCGGCATTTGAGAGGTCAGAGCGACCGGTGCAACACGTCCGCCTGACAGTCGTCATGCCGGTTTCTACGTCTTGAAGCGTCCAACCAGTCCCGGCGGGAAGAGGATCAATCCGGTCGCGTATCGTGATTGCCACTGACTCGAAACCGACCCGAAAGGTCTCTGCTGTTTCTCGAAAAGCTCTGCCTGACGCATCTGTAATGAAGATAAGCAGGCTGCGCCGTGGCAGAAGCGGTTTCAATGCCGATATCATAGAAGCAGCGTCAGGGTCTTTGCCGCCTGGCTCAAAGGAAGCCAGCCCGGCGGCAATCACCCATGCGTGGTTTCTTGACCGCGCCGGTTTGATTTTTGCAATGCCGATGCGATTTGCGATGCAGAGTCCTGCCATGTCTCCCGCCGCCAGCGCGGCGCAGGAGAGCAGCATGGCGGTCTCACAGGCCGTTTCCCAGGGACTCCTCCCGCGCGATGCGCAGTTCATCGAGGCGGAGGAGTCGAGAATCACGAAAACCGGTTTTCCAGATTCTTGGGAATACTGCCTTAGGTAGGTCTTGCCGAGTCTTGCGGTGGCGCGCCAATCAATGCGCGATGCGTCATCCCCCGGCGCGTATTCCCGAAGCCCGGAGAACTCAAGACCCATGCTCCGAAAGGCGGAGCGGAAGCAACCAGTGGTCCCGGCATTCATTGACTTTGAGGCTGAGAGCTTCAAAGCGCGGGCTTGAACGATAATGTTCTCCAGCGGGAGAATGGGCAGACCTCCATTTTTTACACATTATATTGCGCGAAGACCATCCCGGCCATTGTCCGGCGATGTTGGAAAATGGGGCGCGGCATCTGGACAATGGCCGGCGCATATGGATAATATCCTGATTTGGCCTTTAGGCAAACAGGCAGGTGTCGGATCACAATTTCCAGGCGACTTGAGCGGGCTTCAGACGTTGCCGCCTCTGTGCCGGATGGAAGAGGAACATGCGCAAGATAATAGTGATTGTGGTTGTGCTGGGAATCCTGGGAGTCGGGGGGTACTACTTCCTGCGGGGACCGGTTGAGACGGTGGAAGTCACCGCGGTCACTCGCGGCGACATCGTCGTCATGCTGGCCGAGGATGGGACCGTCAGGGCTGACGGCGAAGCCGATCTCTGCTTCAAGGTGCCGGGCCGGGTGGCGGAGGTGCTTGTTCACGAGGGCCAAGAGGTAAAGAAAGGGGACGTGCTCTGCACCCTTTCCTGCGAAGAGTTGAAGGCCATGTCCCAGCAGGCGCAGGCCGCCATGGCTGTGGCAAGGGCCGCCTACGACAAGCTGAAGGCGGGGGTTCGTCCGGAACAGCTTGAACAGGCCAGAGCGGAGTTGCGGGCCGCAGACACCATGGTCAAGCAGATGGAAACGGGAGTGCGCATGGCGGAGACCGACCTGCAGCGCGCGAAGGCGCTTTACGATTCCGGCGTGCTCAGCCAGGACGCTTATGACCGGATCGTAGCGACATTTGACGGCGCAAAGCTCGGTTACGAGGCCGCAAAACAGAGGCTGGAAGGCGCGGGACAAGCGGTGAAGTTACTCGAAGCCGGCGCTCAAAAAGAAGATTTCGCAATGGCCGCGGCCAACATCCTCCAGACCGAGGCCGCCGTGGAGCTTGCCAGGGTCAACCTGAGCAACACGACGCTGACTGCGCCGATAAACGGGATTATCACGAAGGTCCTGGTGGAGCCGGGCGAGATTTCCGCTCCGCCCCTGCCGGCTATTGGGATTGTTGACCTGGCAACGATCCGGGTCGAATTGAAGATTGACCAGGCAGACATAGGCGACGTGAAGGTCGGCCAGGAGGTGCTGATCACAGCGGATGCTTTCCCCGACGCGGAGTTCAAGGGAGAGATAAAGACGATACTGCCCCAGGCCGAGCCGAAGCGTCAGATGGGCGGCATGAGCGTCAGCCTTGAAGACGAAGACCTTATATTCCGCGCCCGGGTCAGCGTGGAGAACCACGAGGGTAAGCTCAGGCCCGGCATGAAGATTGACGGGCGCGTTGTGATCGGAATCAAGAAGGACGTTGTGCTGATGCCCCGGCAGTGCGCCTTCATCGAGAACGGCAAGTGGTACGTCTGGGTGGTTGAGAAGAACAAGCTGCGCAAGCGTGAGGTGGAGCGGGGAAGGCAGGACTATATCAACGTCGAGGTCGTGAAGGGGCTGACCCAGGGCGAGGCGGTCGTCAAGTTCCGCAAGGCCACGTACGAAGAGGGGATGCGCGTAAATGTCCAGCCCTGAATCCGTAGTCCGGCTTGAAGACCTTCACAAGACGTATTTCATGGAAGGCATCGAAGTCCGCGCCCTACGCGGAGCCTCCTTCGTTGTCAACAAAGGGGAGTTCGTTGCCATCATGGGGCCTTCCGGTTGCGGCAAGTCAACCATGATGAACCTGCTGGGTTGTCTGGACCGCCCGACGAGCGGAAGGCTCTGGCTTGACCAGACTGCCGTAGACGAACTTACCGACGCGCAGCTTGCCCAGATCAGGAACAAGAAGATCGGCTTCGTCTTCCAGCAGTACAATCTTCTGCCGAGGGTAACGGCGCTGCGCAACGTGGAACTGCCGCTCGTATATTCACAGATAAGCCGCAAGGACCGCCGCGAGCGGGCGCGGGACATGCTGGCCAGAATGGGGTTGGCCGACCGAGAGGACCACATGCCCAATCAGCTCTCCGGCGGCCAGCAGCAGCGCGTAGCCATCGCCAGGGCGCTTGTGAACAATCCCAGTCTGATCCTTGCAGACGAGCCGACCGGCAACCTGGACAGCAAGGCCGGCAAGGAAATCATGGCCGTCATCCACCAGCTTCACGAAAATGGCGCAACCATCGTAATGGTCACACATGATCCCAGTGTCGGCGCGCAGAGCGAAAGAATCATCCGTATGCTGGACGGCGTCGTGATCGCCGACGAAAGGAACTGAGGCCGGCCTTCGGGAGCTTCGGGAAGACATTCCTACATGGACCTGATCGAAAGCTTTGACTCCGCGTTTGAGACGCTCTGGCACAGCAAGATGCGCTCCCTGCTGACCATGCTTGGGGTGATCATCGGGGTCATAGCAGTCATCGTTCTGGTGGCGCTCGGGGAGGGGACCAAGAAGTTTGTCACCGACACGATCATCGGTTTCGGCATGGGCGCCAACGTGCTGCTCGTGAACCCCGGCAAGGAGGGGCAACCGTCGTCGGTCAGCGCTCTGACCTATGGGGACGCAAGGGCATTGCGCGAGGATGTGCCGGGGGTTGAGATTCTTACCCCCGTCCTGGTTGGCAGCGCGTATGTCAAGTATGGCCTGAATGATTACATGACGCTGATAATCGGCGTCAGCGACGATTATCCCAACATTGTTCACCGGAACATTGGCAGGGGGCGTTTCTACACGGAATTCGAGGTCCGCTCCCGCCGCAGGGTCTGCGTCATGGGAACCGAGGTTGCGGAGGCCGTTTTCGGCAACGTGGAGCCTATCGGGGAGCGCGTGGCCATCAAGGGGCAGAAATTCACGATCGTCGGCACATTGGAGGAGAAGGGCGAGCTTTTCGGGTTTGACCTTGACGATCTGGTCTGCATCCCCAACACAACGGCCGAGTCTCTGCTGGGCAGCAAGCAGCTTGACCAGATAGTGATTTTGACAAAGGGGCCGGAAGTTCTCTCCACGGTCCGCAGCATGGTGTACGACATCATGAAGAAGCGCCACCGCGACCGGGAGGACTTCCACACCCAGACGCAGGATGAGGTCCTGAGCATATTAGATAAGATCATCAGCAAGTTCACCGTTGCGGTGACTACGATTGCCGCAATATCGCTTGTGGTGGGCGGGATCGGCATAACCAACATCATGCTCGTGTCAGTCACCGAGCGCACCCGCGAGATCGGGGTAAGGAAGTCAATCGGCGCCAGTAACGAACACATTTTCTACCAGTTTCTGACAGAGGCCGTGCTGATAAGCGTGTTCGGGGGGGGAATCGGCCTGGCCTTCAGCCTCTTTGCGTGCGCCGTTTTAGGCAAGGTGCTGGGCTTCGCCTTCGTCATTCCCAACTGGGCGATAATAATGGGGTTAACGTTTTCAATCGTCGTCGGGGTGATTTCCGGCGTTTATCCCGCTGTCAGGGCGTCGCGCCTGAATCCGATAGACGCACTGCGGCATGAGTAGAGACACGCATGATCGAGAGCATTGTTGCCGCGCTGGAGGTGCTGTGGGGCACCAAGCTTCGTTCCGCGCTCACGATGCTCGGGGTTATAATAGGCGTATTCGCGGTGGTGATGCTGGTTGCGCTGGGCGAGGGAGCCAAGAAGTACGTCATCATCCAGGTGCAGAGCCTCGGAGTAGGGGCGCACACGATGATTGTCCATCCGGGCAAGCCGGGGCCGGTCACACGCGTAAGCTCGCTGAAGGTTTCCGACTGCGCGGCGATGAAATATGAGATTCCGGAGATCGTGGACCTCACGCCGACCATGCTGGGACCCGCCGATTTGAAATACGGCCCCCGAAAACGAACGATAAACGTGTTCGGGGTTGACGCCTGCTACACGGTGATCGCGAACAGGCAGGTGCGTGAGGGAAGATTCTTCGCCGATCATGAGGTCAGTTCCCACCGGAAGGCGATTGTCATCGGCACAACCACCGCGCGTGAGCTTTTCCAGGGGGTCAATCCCATCGGGGAGCGAATCAACGTGAGCGGGGAGAAGTACACCGTCGTCGGCATCCTTGAGGAAAAGGGCCGCCTGATGGAATTCGACATGGACGACATGGCTTACATCCCATACACGTGCGCCATGAGCTTGTTCAACACCAAATTCATCAACGAGGTTCTTGTCCTGACAAAGGGGAAGGAATATTTAAACCAGGCCCGCGATCACATATACGAAGTTGTGAAGGCCGAGCACGGCGGGAAGATGGACTTCCACACGCACACCCAGGACGAACTGTTGAAAAATCTTGACCGGATCATGAACGCGCTGACGATGGCCGTGACGGGGATAGCCGGTGTCTCGCTTCTGGTCGGCGGTGTCGGCATAATGAACATCATGCTCGTCGCAGTGACGGAGCGCACGCGCGAGATCGGCCTTCGCAAATCCGTCGGGGCGACCAACAGCGACATCTTCCAGCAGTTCGTGATCGAGTCCGGCATAATCGGCGTCCTGGGCGGGGTTGTCGGGCTTGGGATCAGCGTCTTTTGCTGTTCCGCCCTCGGTTACGCGCTCGCGTTCGAGTTCGTCACTCCGATGTGGTCAATCGTCGTTGGGCTGCTGTTCTCCGCCTTCGTCGGGCTGATTTCGGGCGTGTATCCCGCGATGAGGGCGGCCAGGCAGGACCCCATTCAGGCATTGCGTTACGACTGACGGAGCCGGGAATGTTCGCGATTTTCGAGAACATAGTATCCTCGCTTGAGATCATGTGGGGATCGAAGCTGCGCTCCGGTCTAACCATGCTGGGCGTTGTCATCGGGGTGTTTGCGGTTGTAATGCTTGTAGCCCTGGGAGAGGGAGCCAAAAAGTACGTAATAATGCAGGTTGAAAGCATGGGGATTGGCGCTCATACGCTGATGGTGCGCCCCGGTAAGAAGGGGCAACAGATGCGCGGCCAGTCGGACAGCCTCAAGTATGAAGACTGCACGGCGCTCAGGCATGAGATACCGGAGATCGTGGAACTTACCCCGTTTTCCGTCGGCCAGGCGGAAGTCAAATACGGACCTTTCAAGCGAACGACCAGTTTCTTCGGCGTGGGCGATTCCTACCCGATCGTGACGAACCGGGAGATGCTGTCCGGCAGGTTCTTCGGCCCGTTCGAGGTTAACTCCCGCCGCAAGATCATCGTCATCGGAACCAAAATAATGGAGGATGTTTTCAAGGGGATGGACCCCGTCGGCGAACGGATGACGATCAGCGGAGAGAAATACACGGTGATAGGCGTTATGGCCCCGAAAGGGCGCATAGGCGAAATGGACCTGGACGACATGTGTTGCATTCCCTTTACGACAGCCACGAGTCTATTCAAATCCAGCAGGCTTTCACGCATAGTGATACTGGCAAACGGGCCGGAGGCTGTTCCAAAGGTCAGCGACCACGTCTACGAGGTGCTTGCCGCGCGCCACGGAAAAATTGATTTCTTCACGAGGACTCAAGGCGAGGTACTGAAGAAGCTTGACATGATCCTGGGCACTCTCACGACGGCGGTTGTGGGCATTGCGGCCATATCGCTGATCGTCGGCGGGGTCGGCATCATGAACATCATGCTTGTGTCAGTTACGGAACGCACCCGGGAAATCGGCGTGCGCAAATCAGTCGGCGCGACGAACGGGGACATCTTCCAGCAGTTTCTCGTCGAGTCCGGCATCATAGGGCTGATCGGCGGGGCGTCCGGTCTGGGCCTCAGTCTCTTCTGCTGCGCAGCGCTTGGATATGCGCTTGGTTTCGAGTTTGTCACGCCGGTCTGGTCAATGGTGCTCGGGCTTACGTTCTCAGCCTTTGTCGGAGTGGTTTCCGGTGTTTACCCCGCAATGCGGGCCGCGCGGCAGGACCCCATCGAAGCACTGAGGTACGACTGACCTCCGGGTCGGCGCAACCATATGAACAAACTGATCGAGGGAATACTGGAAGCGCTTGAGGTCCTCTGGGGGGCCAAGATGCGCTCGGCGCTGACCATGCTGGGCGTCATCATCGGTGTCTTCGCCGTCGTGATGCTGGTCGCGCTGGGGGAGGGGGCGAAAAAATACGTCGTCATGCAGGTCGAGGGGCTGGGGCTTGGCGCGCACACGCTCATGGTCTACCCCGGCAAGAAGGGCCTTCCCACGCGGCAGAGCACGATCACGTACTCCGACTGCCTGGCGCTGAAACAGGAAATCCCCGAGATCGTGGAACTCACCCCGACGTGCCTCGGCCCGGCGGACATCAAGTTCGGCCCCTGGAAAAGAACGATCAACGTCTTCGGCGTTGACTCCTGTTATCCGGTCGTCACGGGCAGGCAACTGAAAGAGGGCAGGTTTTATACCGCATTTGAAGTCGAAACGCACCGTAAGGTCGTGGTCATAGGAACCACCATTGCGAAAGAGACATTCAAAGGGGTGAACCCTCTGGGGGAACGGCTCACCATTGACGGCCAGAAATTCGCCGTCATCGGCATCTTCGAGGAAAAAGGCCGGATAATGGAATTCGACATGGACGCGCTGGCCTTCATCCCCTTCACCACCGCAATGAGCCTGTTCAACAGCAAGCGTATTACGGAAATCATTGTTCTGACCAAGGGCGGGAATATGATCAATCAGGCCAACGACCACGTCTATGAGGTCCTGAAGTCCCGGCACGGCGGACGCATTGACTTCAACACTCAGTCGCAGGGTGAAATACTGAAACAACTGGACCTCATCATGAACACCCTTACCATGGCCGTGGCGGGGATAGCGGGGGTGTCCCTCCTGGTCGGCGGCGTCGGGATAATGAACATCATGCTGGTGGCCGTCACGGAGCGGACGCGCGAGATCGGCATCAGGAAGTCCATCGGGGCGACCAACGACGACATCTTCCAGCAATTCCTCGTCGAGGCCGGAATCATCGGCGTCGTGGGGGGCGCGCTGGGGCTTCTCGCCAGCATCGTCTCGTGCAAAGTGCTGGGCTATCTGATCTACTTCGAGTTCGTGACGCCGCTGTGGTCAATCTTTCTCGGCCTGGTATTCTCCGGCATTGTGGGCGTGATCTCCGGGGTGTATCCGGCCATGCGCGCGGCGAAGCAGGACCCGATCGAGGCGCTGCGTTACGACTGACCGCCGCCTTCATCCCGTTCGGTTTCCTCCCCGTGCCTGCCTTTTATCAGTCTCCCCCGGCGGATGGCGTCCTTGCCATACTTCCTTCGAATGTCTTCGGTGATTTCGGCGAGTTTCCCGCGCCTTTTATCAGTCTCCGGATCGAAAAGAGAAAGCTGCCGCGGGCCCGAAGACAGATTTGAGACCTGAATCCCCGCCAACCGGACCGGAACGCGCTTCGGAAGTCGTTCTTCATACAGGCGCTTCAGGCGCGGCCAGATTTCATCGGTCAGGTTCGTCGGCTCCGGCAGCGTCGCGGATCGCGTCAGCGTCGTGAAGTCGGGGAAGCGGATTTTCAGCGTGACGGTCTTGCCGCGAAATCCGGAGCGCACCAGCCTCCCGGCGACCTCCTCGGTCAGCTCAAGCAGGCAGTCCAGCACGTCCTTCGGATCGGTCAGGTCGGTCGGAAATGTCACCTCAGCGCCCATGCTTTTTGCCGCCGCGTCCGGGATTACCGGGGAATCGTCCTCGCCGCTCGCCAGGCGGAGCAGGCTCTCCGCGTGCGAGCCGAGGCGTTTCTCCAGGACATCAAGCGGGAAACCCCATAAATCGCCGATCTTTCTTATCCCCATGCGATCCAGCGCGGCGCAGGTTGTCTCCCCAACGCCCCAGAGCCTCGACACCGGCAGCCCCCTCAGAACGTCCAGCTTGTTTTCTTCCGTGATGACGACGAAGCCGTCCGGCTTCCTGAGATCGCTGGCAAGCTTGGCAAGGAACTTGTTCGGCGCGACGCCCACGGAGGCGGTCAGGCCGGTCTCGCTCTTGATCCGCTGCTTGATCAGCCGCCCGATCTCCGGCGCCGGCCCGAAGAGCTTCAGGCTGCCGGTCACGTCCAGAAACGCCTCATCGAGCGACAGCGGTTCGACGAGGGGGGTGTATGAGAGGAAGATTTCGCGGATGTGCCCGGACATTTCCTCGTAACGCCCGAAGCTGCATCCCGTGAAGACGGCGTGCGGGCAGAGCCGCCGCGCGCGTGTCATGGGCATTGCGCTGTGCACGCCGAAGCGTCGGGCCTCATAACTCGCCGCGCTCACGACGCTCCTCGGGCCGAGTCCGCCAACAATGACGGGCCTTCCGCGCCACTCGGGATGATCGAGCTGCTCCACCGACGCGTAGAAGGCGTCCATGTCCACGTGAAGAATGCCGCGCATGGCGATAGGGTAAGCCGCGGAGGCGCGGACGGCAACGACAAACGGAGACGCGCAGCATGCGCGCCATCGGTCGAAAGAGAGCGTTTTATATGTGTTAAGCGCATTATAATCTCCGGACAGACTTAGCCCCCCAACGTGTGCTATATTTATCGGTTCCTTCCCCCGCGCTTTATGCCGGCGCGCTGGCCGGGAGTTCGCCCACGATTATCATTTGCCTTTCAGCGCTCTTTTCATCCATGGGGAGGGGATGGCATCCGGGGCGGAGCCTGTATAATGTCCCTTTATACGCAGCTCCACGGCAACGCCGCGCACGAGCCGCACACGGTGGTTGACAAAAACCGTTTCATCGTGAAGAATGTAGACTGAGCGATTGGAGAGGACGTTCCCCCCGCGGCCATATGCCGCCCCCTATTGCAGCCGCCCTCCGACAGGGCGCGGTTCAGCATGTCCGTAATCCGCCCGCTTCCTGTGGCGTAATCGCGGGAGGCGGCTTCCATTCCATGGAGAGATGAAAATGAGACTTGGCATTGATCTCGGCGCGGTTTTCGCAAGGATTATCCTGGCCGATGACGACGGCCGCATCCTTGAAAGGCGCGCCGATCGTCATCGCGGAAGCCCGTTGTCATGCCTGATGCGCCTGCTGGACGGCGTCGCCGTTGACGACCGGACTGCAGTCGGCGTTACAGGCAAACACTCCGCCCTGCTGTCCGATTATCTTGACGTCAGTTACGCCACGCCCGTGAGCGCGGAGCTTGCGGTCGTCAGGCCGCAATTTCCCGAAGCCCGATACATACTCAACGTCGGCGGGGGAAGCGCGACACTCATACAATTGGGCGAGGATGGAAGTTTCCTGGATTATTCCACCAATTCGATGTGCGCGGCCGGCACGGGATCATTCCTGGACCTTCAGGCGGAGCGGCTTGGGCTGAATCTGGAAGAGGTAGGGGAGTCCTTCTACAACGACGACCCGCCGCCGATAGCCACCCGCTGCTCCGTCTTCGCCAAGACGGACCTTATCCATCGCCAGCAGGAAGGTTACTCCATCCCAGCGCTCTGGAGCGGGCTATGCAAGAGCCTGACCAGCACGTGCCTGAACACCGTTCTGCGCGGCAGGAGCCTGGACGGTCCGACCGTACTGACCGGCGGGTTGACGCGCAATCGGGAGGTCATGCGCTGGATGAAGCAGCGCTACGGGGAGATCATCCGGACGTTCTCTGACGCGGAATTCAGCGGGGCGATGGGGGCGGCGATGCTGGCGACGAAGAAGCCGTCCGGCTTCAGGGCCGCGCTGGAAAAGATCGAAGAAAGCGCCAGGCACAACACGGACATGCCGCGGCGCGAGCCGCTCGTGCTCAGGAAATCGAAATTCCCAAGCTTCGAGGTGGCGGAGAGCTACACGGACGACCAAGGCAACGAGGTCCGGATTTCGGCGTGGCCGGAAAAGCAAGGGGAACCGACCTACGTCGGGGTGGACATCGGCTCGACGAGCACGAAGCTGCTGCTGATTGATCACGGCGGGAAGGCGCTGGTGGACATATATCGCCGCACCGAGGGCGATCCCATCGGCGCGACGCGTAAAATTTTCAAGGCGCTCAGGGCGGCGGCGGAGAAGCATGGTTTCCCGCCGACGATCGCCGGCATGAGCACGACCGGCAGCGGGCGGAAGCTGGTCGGCAAGGTATTTGGCGCAGACGTGATAGTCAACGAGATCACGGCGCACCTGCGGGGGGCGCTGCAGGTTGACCCGCGAGTAGACACCGTTTTCGAGATCGGCGGACAGGACGCGAAGTACATCCGCGCGGTTGACGGGCGCATACGAGACTCGAACATGAACTACGTCTGCGCGGCGGGGACCGGCTCGTTCGTCGAGGAGCAGGCCAAGCGGCTCGGCTTCTCGCTGGAGGAGATCGGCAAGGTTGTCATGGGCGTCAGTCCGCCGATGACGTCGGACCGCTGCACGGTCTTCATGGAGCAGGACGTTGACCTGCTGGTGCGGGAGGGGTTCTCGCGCGAGGAGTGCATGGCGGCGGTGCTTTACTCGGTAGTGAAGAACTACCTGAACAAGGTTGTCGGCAGGCGGCCGTACAGCAAGGAGCGCGTGTTCTTCCAGGGCGCGACGGCGCGAAACAAGGGGCTGGTGGCCGCGTTTGAGAACCTGCTGGGGGTCGAGGTTGTAGTGTCACCCTATTGCCACGTCATGGGTTCCTTCGGTTCCGCGCTACTGGTCAAGGATATGATGGAATCGTCCGGGAAGAAGACGGCTTTCCCCGGGATTGAGGTTGCGGATCGCGAGGTCGTTGTGCGGTCGGATACGTGCGAATTCTGCGATAATCATTGCAAGATCACGCACGGCAGGCTTGAGGGCGGCGCGGAGGAGCAGTCCTGGGGGTACCTCTGCGGGCGCGATCCGGACGAAAAGAAGGCCCGCGTGAACGCGGCGTACGAGCTTTTCCGGACGCGCAACCGCCTGCTCAAGCAGACCGCTGGAGCGCCCGCGCCGGAGAAGCCTCGCGGGACCGTCCGGTTCCCGATGGCGCTCACGACATATTCCCACCTGCCGTTGTGGAAGACATTCTTCCACTCGCTGGGATATCAGGTGAAGATCACGACGCAGACGGACGACGAGATCAAGGCAACGGGCGGGGCGCTGGCGGCTGCGGATTTCTGCTTCCCGCTCAAGGCCGCGCTGGGCCAGGTCAAGAGGGCGCTTGACGACGGAGTCGCCGACGGAAGCGGCAAGAGCGATTACGTCCTGACGCCGCACATGATCTGCCCGCACGTCAACGAGATGACTACGAACAGCTTTTTCTGCCCGTACGTGCAGGCGATGCCCAGTCTTGCCCGGGCGGCGCTTGGGGCGCATCACGGCGCGACGGACAGACTGTTGAATCCGATACTGGATTTTCGATGGTCGTCGCGGCTCCAGTTGAATTCGCTGGAGGAGACCGTGGGCGCGCGGCTGGGGCTTGACCGCGCGGCAATCGCGAAGGCGTGGGACCTGGCGGTGGCGACACAAAGGAATTTCGAGGAGCAGTTGAGGCAGGAGGGGCGCAAATTCCTCGACGGGTTGAAGGCCGAGGGCAGGCGCGGCGTTGTCATCGTCGGACGGCCCTACAACACGTGCGATCCGGGCGTCAACGTGGGGCTTCCGCAGAAGATCACGCAGACCGGCGCGGCGGTGATACCGATTGACATGCTGCCGATTGACGTCGGGAAACTGGATCCCGCCTTCTTCAACATGTACTGGGCGTACGGGCAGAAGATCATGGCCGCGGCGGATTACGTCCGCTCGCAGCCCAACCTGTTTGCGATTTACCTGAGCAATTTCGCCTGCGGGCCGGACTCGTTCCTGCTGAGCCACTTTACGGAGGTCATGGGCGACAAACCGTTCCTGATCCTGGAGCTTGACGAGCAGGGCGGAGACGCCGGTTACATGACGCGCGTCGAGGCGTTCATGGACGTGCTGAAGGCTTGGAACCGCGAGCTTCCCCCTCGCAAGCCGCTGCGCAAGGTGGCGCAGGCGGACATGGAGGGCAAGACCGTCTGGATCCCGCCGATGCACGATTACGGACCGACGATCTTCGCCGCCGCCTTCAAGGGTTTCGGCGTGGACGCGCGCGCTCTGCCCCCCGAAGACCGGGACGCCTACGAGCTTGGCCGCTCGGTCACGCGCGGGAGCGAATGCCTGCCTTGCGCATGCACCATCGGGACGTTCCTGAAGACGCTGGAGAAGGAGGGGATCAGGCGCGACGGGCGAGGCAACGTCTTCTTCATGCCGGCGGCGGACGGGCCGTGCCGCTTCGGGCAGTACGGGTTGCTGCATCGCTCGGTGCTGGACCGCATGGGCTGGGGGGGGGTGGAGATACTTTCCCCCTCGGCGTTCAACTCGTATCACGGGCTGCCGCAGGAGCTTCGCCGCATCCTCTGGCGGGCAATACTCTGCAGCGACATCTTGTTCAAGTGCGGCACGAAGCTGCGCCCGTATGAGCGGGAAAAGGGAACGACGGACCGGATCATTGCGGCGGGGATAGAGCGCGTCTGCCGCGCGTTCGAGTCCGGCGGGGACGTTGACGCCGCCATGCGGGAGACGATTCGCGAGCTTGAGACGGTGAAGCATGAGTCGTTCGGGACGAAGCCGCTGATCGGCGTCGTGGGCGAGATTTACGTCCGCTGCAACCCTTTCTGCAACTCCAACGTGATCCGGACGATCGAGGCGCTGGGGGGGGAGGCGTGGCTTTCCCCGACCTCCGAATGGTTCCTGTACACGGCGCTGATGCAGCGCTGGATCGCCGGGCAACACCCGTTGCATCTCAAGCAGAAACTGAAGGCGCTGGCAAAAAACGCTTTCCTTCATCGCTACGAGAAGCAATGCTATGAGATCGCCGGGGCGTTGCTGGCGGACCGGCATGAGCCTGACATCGAGGAAATCGTCGAGGCGGGCAGGCGCAGCGTTCCGCAGAACTTCTACGGCGAGTCAATTCTGACGCTCGGACGATCGCGCCTTTTCGCATCGCGGGACAAGGTTGGTATGGTCGTCAACTGCGCGCCTTTCACGTGCATGCCCGGCTCGCTGACTTCGGCGCTCGGGCAGGAGATTCAGGAGTCCGAGAGCGCGCCGATAGTGAGCGTTTTTTACGACGGCGAGGATCTGCTGAACGACCGCCTGGCCGTCTACATGAACACGCTGATTGCGGCGTCGGCGCGAAACGGCGTGTGACCTGATTCAGGGCGGTTCCCATGCAAAGCCGGAACCCTCCGAAACACTCGACGGCACAGGAGAACACTTGGCAACTTTCAAGCCATTCTGCGGAGTTCGCTATTCGGAAAAGGTTGTCGGCGAAATTGAGCGCGTAGTCGCGCCGCCATACGATGTGATATCGTCGGAGGAACGCGAGGCGTTCGCCCGGAAGCATCCGTATAACGTCGTCCAACTCATCCTCCCGAAGGCCGAGGGGCAGACGGACAAGTACGAAACCGCAGGGAGCATATGGCGCGAATGGCTGGCGTCAGGGGCATTGAGGAGGGACGAACGTCCGGCGTTCTATATCTGCGATCAGGAATTTATTTTCGAGGGCGCGGAGCATCGCCGCCGCGCGGTGACGGGGCGCGTTCTGCTTGAGGAGTTCGGCAGAGGCTCGATCTATCCACATGAGCACACCATGAGCGGGCCAAAGGCGGACAGGATGCGCCTGATGCAGTCGTGCAGGGCGAACCTAAGCCCCGTCTTCGGCCTCTTCCCCGATCCGGGACGCAGTGTGCTTGACGACCTGGATGAGATGCTGCGCCGAAGCTCGCGGTCGGCGGAATTTACGGACTGGGCGGGCATCAGAAACACGTTATGGGTGATTGACGATCCGGAGATGACGGACGCAATAAGCGCGGCCATGAATGAGCGGATACTGCTCATCGCGGACGGACATCATCGCTACGAGACCGCGCTGGAATACCGGAATACCTTCAGACCGAAGGACGCCGCCCCCGGCTCCGTCGCGGCGGATTACGTCATGATGGCCTGCGTTTCGATGCGCGATCAGGGGTTGAAGATCGTGCCGACGCACAGAGGAGTTAAAGTTCCGCCGCGCTTTAACTGGGACGGTTTTATCAGTTCCATCTGCGCGGATTTCCGCGTCAGCCCGGCGTCCAACAATCCTGATGAGTTCCTGAAAGCGGTGACAAAAGGCACGGACATTCACACGATAGGCCTGTATGCCGGGCCGTCTAGGGGGTATTTCCTGCTCAGCATGAAGAATCCTGATGCGATGGCAAAGGCCGCGCCGGACAAGCCGCAACCCTGGCGGGAGCTTGACGTGGCGATCCTGCAGAAGCTGATCATGGAAAATCGCCTGGAACTTGACACGGCGGCGCTGACCTCAGGCGGAAATGTCATGTATTCCCAGGTTCCGTCGGAAATATTCCGCATGGTGAATGATGGCGAGTGTGAACTGGGCTTTATTCTGAATCCGACATTAGTGGAGCAGGTAAGGTCAGTCGCCGAAGCAGGAAGCAAGATGCCGCCCAAGTCCACGTTCTTTTATCCCAAGCTGTTGACGGGCATGGCTTTCCACTATCTTGCTGATTAGTTATAGCGCCTGATCCTGAGATCAGATGTAATAATAATACGAGCCATGGAGTGACATGATAGTTAGTAAATACGAATAAAGTAACCCTTATTATGTGATCGTATCAGCCTATTCATTAATTATTCTGCAGAAAGCCCCTTGAAAAAGTATCAAGGATAGACTATAATATTCCATATCGCGGGAATACTCCGCATGTTTTTTCAGGTTCGACACAGGCTCATTGGCGCCCCATGGGCGGGCGTCTGACCGCCTTGGAGAACCAGATGCCGATTTCCCCAAAGGAGGAATCCACAGATGCGTATCATCGTAGTTGACACCCCGGAACAGATGGGCAAAGTCGCCGCCGAGATCGTCCTGGCAGAACGCGCGAAGAAGGCGAAGGGCGACTTCGTGCTGGGTCTTGCAACCGGCTCGACGCCGATCCCTCTCTACAAGGAGCTTATCCGCCTGAAGGAAGAGGGCAAGTTCAGCCCCAAGAAGCTCATGAGCTTTAACCTGGATGAATACGTCGGCCTGCCCCCCTCCCATGACCAGTCATATCGCTATTTCATGAACCAGCAACTGTTCGACGAGCTGGGAATTGACAAGAAGAAAACCTTCGTCCCGGACGGAATGGCCAAGGACATTGAGGCCTTCTGCGCCGATTACGAAGCGAAGATGAAGGCCGCCGGCGGTGTGGACGTTCAGGTACTCGGAATCGGACGCAACGGCCACGTCGGCTTCAACGAGCCGGGAACGTCGCTGGCCTCCCGCACGCACAAGGTCAAGCTGACAGCGGACACGATTGACGCCAACGCCCGCTTCTTCGCCAAGGCATCGGACGTTCCGACCGAGGCCATCACGATGGGCGTCGGGACCATTCTTGAGTCGAAGGTCGCCCTGTTGCTGGCCTCAGGGGCCAACAAGGCCGACGTCATCCTGAAGGCCATCGAAGGCCCGGTGACGGCCGCTGTTCCGGCCAGCGCGCTCCAGCTTCACCCGAAGCCGATCTTCGTCCTGACCAGGGACGCCTGCTGCAAGGGGTTGTCCTTCCACTACGAGAAGAAGTGCTGTTCGTGCTGCTAGACATCGGGAATATTGCCTCGGGCGCGGCTTCTAATGCCGCGCCCGGGGCGCCGCGCTACGGGGGGGGGATATAAGCGAGGCGTTCGATTGTCGGAGCAACCCATGGATCTCATTCAGAAATACAAGGACATTGTTCGCGGCAGGGGGCTGCGAGTGGTCTACCCCGAGGGGAACGACGAGCGCTTGATTCGCGCGGCGGCGGAATGCGTCAGGGAGAATCTGGCGCGCCCGACACTGCTCGGGAAACCTGACGAGATCGCGCAGAAGGCGCGTGAAGCCGGCGTCGCTCTGAACGGCGTTCAGGTTCTTGATCCCGGCGCGTCGGACAAGGTGACCGGGTACGCCGAGCTTTACGTCAAGGGCCGGGATGACATGAGCGTGAAGGTTGCTGCGCGGCTGGTTCGCAAACCCTTTGCGTTCGGGGCCATGATGTTGAAGGCGGGCGACGCGGACCTTTTCGTCGGCGGCGCGACGGTCCCGACGGCGATAGTGATCCAGGCGGCGTCCCTGTGCGCGGGTTTTGAGCCGGGCATCAGCACGCCGTCGAGTTTCTTTCTGATGGACTGCCCACAGGCGGGGCCGGGCGGGGCTAAGCAGATGCTTTACGCGGACTGCGCGATAAATATCTCTCCGAACGCGCGGGAACTGGCGGAAATCGCGGTCTGCACGGCGCGCACAGCGAAATCGCTTCTGGGACGGGAGCCGAAAACGGCGCTCCTGAGCTTCTCAACCCACGGCAGCGCAAGCCACGCCGACGCGGAAAAGGTGATCGAGGCGACAAAACTGGCCAGGGAAATGGCTCCCGGATTCGTTTTCGACGGCGAACTGCAGCTTGACAGCGCCATCTCCCCGAAGGTAGCGGCGAAGAAGTGTCCGGACAGCCCAATAGCCGGACAAGCGGACGTCTTCATCTTCCCGGACCTTGACGCCGGCAATATAGCCTACAAGCTGACGCAATATTTCGGAGGCGCGAAGGCGATCGGACCGATACTGCAAGGCTTCGCGAAGCCGGCAAGCGACCTTTCCCGCGGCGCGTCGGTTGAGGACGTGGTAAGCGCCACGGCGATACTCGGCGTAATGGCCGGAAAAGGAACTTAGACCCTTTGCACGGCAAGGGATTCCGAAGTAGAATACGCCGCCCGATGACGATTGAACGAGCGGCATGGAGGAAAACCACATGAAACTTGTGATCTTCGAAGATCAGTCCTTTGACAATTTTTACCCGCTGACGTACCTGAGGCCCGTTTTCGAGCTTCGGTGCGGCGCAACGCTGCTGATGGAGAAGATGCGGCGGCTGCACCCCGGCGCGGAAGCGGTCTACTTCATGCGCGCCGCCCTGCGGGACACGTTCCTTCAGCGTTACCCCGGCGCGCGCGTCAACGACCTTGACGCCATCAGGTCGGATGATTGCCTGTTCGCAAACGGGCGGCTCCTTCTTGCTGCCACAGCGCTGCCGGGCGGTCCCTCCGCCGTCTGTATGGCGGGAGATCAGGTTGCGTTCGCGCGGGCGGACAAGGCAACGCTGAACTCCGGCGCCGCGGCGCAGGCCGCGACTCTGGAAGACCTGCTTGCGGTCCTGAAGGGGCTCCCTCAGGCCGATCTCCCCGCGGACGCGCACATGATCGGGTATCCGTGGGACCTTGTGCATCACAACGCGGACGCCATTCGAGCGGACTTTGCGGCGGCAGGCAAGCGCGGAGTCGAGGGCCAGAAGGCTCTGCAGGCGGTCATTTACGGCGATCCGGAGCGCGTCTACATCGCCCCGGGGGCCGAGATCCATCCGCTGGCGGTCATTGACGTCAAGGGCGGACCGGTGACGATTGACGCCGGGGCGGAGGTTCATCCGTTCACGCGCATCGAGGGCCCGACCTACATCGGCAAGAAGACCATCCTCTTCGGCGCGAAGGTGCGAGAGGGGACCAGCATCGGCCCGATGTGCAGGATCGGCGGCGAGGTGGAGGAAAGCATCGTCCACGGCTGCTCGAACAAGTACCATGACGGGTTCCTGGGCCACGCCTACGTCTGCGAATGGGTCAACCTGGGCGCGCTGACTACCAACAGCGACCTCAAGAACGACTACACCAACGTGGAGGTCTACGTGAAGGGCCAGTTGACCGACACAGGCATGAACAAGGTCGGCTCATTCATCGGCGATCACACAAAGACGAGTATCGGCGTCCTGTTCAACACCGGCACAGTCGTCGGGATGATGACGAACGTGGTTAACACCGGCGGCATCTGCCCGAAGCTGATACCGAGTTTCTGTCTGCACTACGGCAAGCCAATGAAGGGATTCGGCTTCAAAAGCATGGTTGACACGGCGCGGATAAGCATGAGCCGTCGCAAGGCGGTCATGACGGAGGCCGATCTGGAGCTGCTGAAATACGCGTTTGAGATTGCAAAGCCCGAACGCGACGCGATGATAAAGAAAGCGCGCAAGGGATAGCGGTTCGAGACTGAAACATCATCCGGCAACGGAATTACGAAGGAGACAGCATGTCGGACAGGATTAAAGAAGGCGTGATAAAGGTCGTGTGCGAGACGTTGAAGGTTGACGAGGCGGACGTGACGCTTGAGTCGAGATTCGTTGATGATCTCGGCGCGGACTCGCTCAAGAGTCTGGAGCTTGTTGCCGGATTCGAAGAGGAATTCGACATCGAGATGGAAGAAGAGGCCGCTCTGAGCGTCAAGACGGTCGGCGACGCGGTCACGTTCATCAGCAAGGTGGTCAAGGAACAGCACGGCTAGGCGGCGTTCGCGGACTTTAACCGACGCGGCGCTTTGGAGTGACACTCGTTTTGGAGTACGGCGGCTGCGCGCCGGAACAGCGCGTCGCCGCTTTAGTGGCCGAGACTCGACTCCGCCAGAGATCGCGTCGTCAAATCGGCGGCGCGCATCGTCAAGCCGATGCGCGAGAAAAGCGCAGTCATGCCTGCGCAATCCAAAGGCGCGCCACCGTCGGGGGAACTGCGGGGCGATATGGCCGGGGCCGGACAAGCTACTGGGACGGGAGCTTGCGACGCAGGGATTGTCTGCCGCTCGTTGAATAAAAAATACGGCTCCATCTTCGCCCTCCGGGACGTCTCGCTGAGCGCGCCGCGAGGATGCTTTGCCTCCATTATCGGGCGTTCAGGAGCGGGTAAGAGCACGCTGCTTGAGGCGATTGCGGGGTTGCTCGATCCTGACGGAGGCGATATCGAGCTGGCGGGCCGGACGGTATTCAGCGCGGCATGCCGCATTCCGCCGCACAAGCGCAATGTCGGCATGGTATTCGAAGACCTCGGACTCTGGAACCACCTCACGGTAAGAAAGCACGTCGAACTCCCGACAAGGAAGCGGGGCGGGGCTGATGGAGCAAGCGCCGCCGATGAGATAATTGCCGGCCTTGACCTGAAAGAGGTGGCGGGCAGGCGTCCGGGGGAGTTGTCCGCCGGGCAGCGCAGGCGATGCGCAATTGCGCGCGCTCTGGCCTGCCGCCCCGAAATACTCCTGCTGGACGAGCCGCTCGGCGAATTTGATCCCCCTGGGCGCCGCGCCGTCGGCAGGTTGATCCGGCAATGGCACGAAAGGCTGGCCCTGACCACGCTGATGGTTACACACCACGTCGAAGACGCGCTGGGGTTGAGCGATTACATTGCGGTGATGGATAGCGGGGCGATTCTGCAATCCGGCGCGCCTGAGGAGGTTCATTCCAGACCGTCATGCGAGGCGGTTGCTTCGCTTCTGGACGCGGACTTCCCGCAAGGCGGGACCCGGCGGGATTGACCTCAAGGCCGGAGATTTTTCTGAAGAAACTGCGTTCTGTTGACGGCGAGACTCAATGTATAATTTGCCACGCAACAGTCTCTTCAGCATGGGAAGGAGAGAGCGATGATGAAAGGGCTTCTTGTGAAGTCGGCTTTCCTTGGTCTTGCCCTTGCCGCGGCGCAGACCGGGGATGCCAATGGAGCGGAAAAGAGCAGCGCGTCCGGTTCCGTGAGCATTGACGTCACAAAAACCGGGGAGCCGATCTCGCAATACGTCTACGGCCAGTTCATCGAACATCTGGGGCGGTGCATCTACGGCGGCATCTGGGCTGAGATGCTTGAAGACCGCAAGTTCTATTTCCCCGTTGACGGCAAGCAGTCCGGCTGGAGCATGCACAGCGGAAAAAAAGTGTCGTGGGAGGGCGAGGGAGCGCCGTATGAGATTATCGTAGCCTCTCCCTGGCAGATTCTGGGGCCGGCAACGGCGGTTGCGATGAACACCGTTGAGCCGTTTGCGGGAAGTCATGACCCGGTCATCACGCTGGATGGGTCGGAGGCTCCGCGCGGAATATATCAGCCGCGCCTGGGCCTTCAGCTCGGCCGGCAGTACACGGGTTATGTCATTCTGAAGGCCTCGTCCGGCGTCCGGAGGGTTGAAGTCGCGCTCCAGTGGGGCGAAGGCGGAAAGGACGAGCAGGCGGCGAAGATAGAGTCCCCCGCCGACGCCTTCGCGAAACATGCCTTCTCCTTCACGTCCGGCGGGAATACGAATGACGGGAGGCTGGCGATTCGTTGTTATGGGGAGGGCAAGGTACGCATCGGCTCCGTTTCGCTGATGCCGGCGGACAACGTGGAGGGATTCCGAAAGGATACGCTTGCGTTGTTGCGCGAGTTGGATTCTCCGATTTATCGCTGGCCGGGCGGGAATTTCGTAAGCGGTTATGACTGGCGGGACGGCGTCGGGGACAGGGATCGCCGGCCTCCGCGTAAGAATCCCGCGTGGACCGGGCTTGAGCACAACGACGTCGGGATTCACGAGTACATGCGATTCTGTGAACTTGTCGAGGCCGAGCCTTTCATAGCGTTGAACACCGGTCTTGGGGACGCCGCTTCCGCCGCGGCGGAGGTGGAATACATAACGGGGCCGGCGGACAGCGCGGAGGGGGCGCGGCGCGCGGCGAACGGGCGCAAGGAGCCGTGGCGCGCGATCTGGTGGGCCGTGGGCAACGAGATGTACGGCAACTGGCAGCTCGGGCACATGCCGCTGGAGCAGTACGTCCAGAAGCACAACGAGGTGGTTGAGAAGATCCGAGCGGCGTCCCCGCAGGCGAAGTGCATTGCGGTGGGGAACGCCGGGCCGTGGAGCAAGGCCATGCTGGAGAATTGCTCCGGGCACATGGAGCTTATCAGCGAACACCTCTATTGGCAGCGCAAGGAGAACGTCAGGGAACATGTTCAGGTTGCCGTTGATCAAATCCAGAGGCTGGCGGACACGCACCGCGGTTACAGGCAGACGTTGAGTGCGCTGAACGGGAAGGACATTCGTATCTCGCTGGACGAGTGGAATTACTGGTACGGCCCCAATCTTTACGGGGAAATTGGTGTGCGCTACTTCATGCGCGACGCGCTGGGCATCGCGGCGGGCTTTCATGCCATGTTCAGGAACAGCGATCTGTATTTCATGGCGAATTATGCCCAGACCGTCAACGTCATTGGAGCGATAAAGACCACGAAGACGGGGGCGTTCCTGGAGACGACGGGGCACGTGCTGAAGCTCTACCGGCACAACTTCGGGACGATTCCGGTTGCCGTCGGTGAGAATGTGAAGGGATTGGACGTCGCCGCCGCATGGACTCAGGATCGAAAGATTCTGACGCTATCGGCGGTGAACACGACCAGGGAGAAAATTGAGCTTGATCTCAATGTGACGGGATTGGCACTGCCGGAAAAGGCCGACGGGTGGACGATTCAGCATGATGATCCGGACGCGTTCAACGACGAGAACAATCCGGACACTGTGACGGCGAAGGAGACGACGGCGAGTTTGGAGGGCGGACGATTGACGCTCAAGCCGTACAGCGTGACATTGCTACGGATTCCGGTCGGAGCAGACACCCAGACACAGGGCAGATAGCATCCTCTCCGGACGAATGAGGGGCAGTTGTTGATAATACTCACCCGCTGGACAGGTACGGCGGGCGCTGTGTATTGCTCTCGCATAACGGAAAAGGAGTGATTACAGGCCTTGACAAGAATACGGGAGAAGCGTACATTGATTCTGGACGTAATTAGTCTACTATTACTCTTGAGGAAAGGAGCATAAAATGGACAAGGCCATTCAGATCGAAGAGAAGGAAACGGTCGGGAGCATTGCTGTCCGAAGCAACCGCGCCAGGAAGGCGCTCGAAGACCTCGGTATTGATTATTGCTGCGGGGGAAACATCTCGCTGGCGGAGGCGGCCCGCAAGGCAGGCATCAAACAGTATGAGCTTGTTGACCGGCTGGCCGTGGAATTGGCAAAATCCGAAGCTGCCGATGCTGAAGAACGGGAGTGGACAGTCGCGCCGCCGGAAGACTTGATCGAATACGTCCTGTCCGCGCATCACGCCTATATGAAAACCGTCCTGCCCAGGATCAAGTCTTTGCTGGAAAGGGTGCTGCGCGCTCACGGACCGGCGCATGGCGACGTTCTGACACCGCTGGACCGCATCTTCCGGAGGTTGTCCGCCGAAATCACCGAGCATCTCTACAAGGAAGAGGAAATACTCTTCCCCCTCATGCGCAGGGAGGCGGAGGCCGCCCACAGCGGCAAGGCTAGGCCGTTCTGCCCGTGCGGGACCGTCGCCAATCCCATCCGCCAGATGCAGTTCGAGCATGACAACGCCGGAGAAGCGCTGAGGCGGATGCGCGATATCACGCACGGTTACGCCCTCCCGCCGGATGCCTGCCCATCCTTCAAGGCGCTCTACGATGAACTGCAAGCGATGGAGAAAGACCTGCATGAGCACATACACTTGGAGAACAACATCCTTTTCCCGCGGGCCGAAAGGCTTGAGGAGACGTTCTCCGGGCGTTAGAGTTGAGAGTCATCGGTCAGAAAAGGCTCGGTTGTTGAAAAGCAGCCTTCCCGGCTGCGATGAAACGGGGCAAGCGAGACGCCTGCGTCACAATTCGAGACCGGGCCAGAAAGATACGGAACGCAGAGGGAGAAACAGCCATGACCGCCGAGATCGCAAAAAACGTCCATTGGGTCGGAGTCGCGGACTGGGCATTACGCAAGTTCCACGGCCATGAACTCTCAACCCACAGGGGGACTACCTACAATGCCTATCTCATCCTCGATGAGAAAAAAGCGCTGGTTGACACCGTCTGGACGCCTTTCCAAGATCAGTTGATCGAGAACATCCGGGCGGTCATTAATCCGGCGGAGCTGGACTACGTTGTGGCGAATCACTCGGAGATTGACCATGCCGGCGGGCTTGATGCCGTGCTTCGTTACGCGCCGAAGGCGACCGTCGTCGTCTCCAAGCGAGGCATGTCGAGCGTCAAGGGGCACTTCCATAAGGACTGGAACTTCAAATCCGTCGTCACCGGCGACAGGATCAGGCTCGGCAGGAACGAGCTTGTATTCGTAGAGGCCCCGATGCTCCACTGGCCTGACAGCATGTTCACATATCTGACCGGGCTGAACGTGTTGATGCCAAACGACGCGTTCGGCCAGCATTACGCGACGAGCGCGCGCTTCAATGACCATGTTGACCAGACGGCTCTTTACGAGGAGGCGTTGAAGTATTACGCCAACATTCTTACGCCCTTCAGCGCGCTGGTCGCAAAGAAGATTGAAGAGATTCTTGCGCTGGGCCTGCCGGTTGACATGATCGCGCCCAGCCACGGCGTCATATGGCGCGACAATCCCCTCCAGATAGTGGAGAAGTACCGCGATTGGGCGGCCCAGACGCCGCAGAAGAGCACCGTTATCATCTACGATACGATGTGGGAGGGAACCCGCCGCATGGCCGAGGCGATCGGTGACGGGCTTGCGGCAAAAGGCGTTCCTTACAGAATATTCCATGCCGCGACGTCGGATCGCAACGACGTCATAACGGAGGTATTCAAGGCAAAAGCCGTGCTGCTCGGTTCCCCGACCTTCAACAAGGGATTGCTGCCGACGTTGTGGCCAATCCTGGCGGACCTCAAGGGGCTGTCCTTCAAAAACAAGACGGGCGCGGCCTTCGGCACATACGGATGGAGCGGGGAGAGCCTGGCCATACTGGAAAAACATCTCCAGGATTGCGGCATCCCGATCGCAGCTCCTGGTGTCAGGGCAATGTGGCAGCCGGGAGGCGAGGATTTGCAGAAATGCGCCAGGCTCGGCGAGCAGGTGGCTGAGACAATATTGGGCGGATGACGGACGCGGACAGGAACGGCGGCGCGGGCGCAAGACCAGTCAGTCTCGCACACCCGGTTGAGCCGAACGTCACTTCTCCTGCGGCGCGACTTGCATTTGTTGCCAGTTTCCGTTGAGCGTCCTGCCCGGCTCGAAATTCGCGTCGTCCGTCAGAATATACCTCCCCTGCCCGTCCGCCCAGACGTTCTTGTAATCGTTCGGAAGCGTGACTTTCTCGTCACTGCCCGGAAGGGAATACTCCTCCTCTCCCCTGAGGACCTTGCCGAATTCCCGGATGATGTAATCGTTCGTCTTGCGCCGGTTGGCGTTCATCTCCTCCTGTATCCGGTTGCACTCGCGCATGGTGTCAACCACGATCTGCCCGCGTTTGGCCTGCCCCTGTATCTCCTTGAGAACCCACTGCGGATCAGGCTGTGTGGAGCGTATGCAGGTCGTGAAAACCGGATCAAGCGCGTCGTATTCGCCCTCCGGGGCGCGGGCGCTGATCGTCAGCATGTTAGACCAGATCACGTCCTGGGGATCCGCCATTTTGATGTAGCGGACAACAGTGAAGAAGCGCTCCCTGATTTCCTTGCCTTTCAGCTTGTAAATGACCGTGATCAGCGCGGCTTCATGCTCCATGGCCATCATGCCGGGTATATAAATGGCTTCTTGCTGATAAATCTTTGTTATCCCGGGAAGCGGCTTCCTGTCCGTCACTCTGACTGGGCCGATGGAGTTCCGGTAAAAGGGGACGAGCAGCTTTTCGAGGAAGTCGGACGCGCTGAAACGGGCCTTGACGATCATGCCGTTGTAATTGTGCCCGTCGGGAAACTGGTAGATTGTTCCCGGCCCCTGCGTATAGAACCAGGTCTCCGGATAGAAGCGGATTTCGGCCATGTCGTCGGGGCGGAAGGTCCGGAAATTGAACTTGGCGACGATCATATTGGCGGCGCCGGCGTTGGGGTTCGTCTCGCGATAGATGCCGCCCTCGACCTTCCATCCCTGCGGGATGAGCATGTCGAACGCGCCCTCGGTCTTGTCTCGATACTTCTGGAATGCTATCTGCGGTTTGGCCAGGGCCGCCGACGCGGAGAGCAGCAAGGCGGCGGTCAGGAAGGCGATTAACTGAGTCCTCAGCATAAAGTTATTCCTCCGAGCAGAACGGGGCCGGCGGAAAGCAAGGCATTGCGCAAGCACATTATTTACCCTTGTTTCCCCTCATCCGTCGCGCCGGTCACGGCGCGCCACCTTCTCCCGAGGGAGAAGGAGAAATATGTCTATGGGGGAGAAGGGAAACATGTCTGAGAATACCGCACATGGCGATAAATGGCTTCATGTGTGAGACGCCGCCTTCTCGCACTTCCTCATGTATTCCAGACTCTGCTGGGCGATTGTCACGGGATCGGGTTTGTAGTCGAAAACCTCGACGCTGACCCATCCGGCGTATTCCGTTTCCTTCAACGCCTTGAAGATTGGGACGAAGTCCGTGTCGCCGAATCCCGGACCGCGCCGGTTGGCGTCATTGGCGTGGAAATGACCCGTGATGTGCGCGAACCTTCGTATCAGTTCCGGAGTTGGCGTTTTCTCCGACGCCATCGCCTTGACGTCGAGGTGCAGCCTGAAGTTCGGATGCGCCACCATTTCGACAAGACCGGCTCCTTCCGCCGCAGTCTGGACGAAGTTCGTCTCCGCCGGCGCGAGAGGCTCCATGCAGATCACGCTTCCCGCCTCCGCAATCCTATCAATGACGGATCGGAACGTCTCCGCCGCCCATCGCCATGCGTCGTCCGGCTTTACGCCCTCCAGAACGTCGCGCTGCTTCGGGCTGCCGAAGACCATGACGCCCCCGCCGAGCAGGGAATTCGCCTTCGCCAGCGCGACGAGGTATTCCCCGGTGGCTTTTCTGACCTTCGGGTCGGGGTGCGTCAGGTGGAAGCCTTCCGTCTTTGCCAGCAACCAATGAAGGCCAACTACCTTGATACCGGACTTGGCGGCTGTTTCGGCGATGTCGCGAAGTTTCGCTTCAGGCACGCGGCGGATGTCCGTATCGAGCGTGAATGGCGCGAGCTCCAGCCCCGTGTAGCCGATCTCGGCGACTTTGCGGATGATGTCCCGGATGTCCCATCCCTCAAAGGTTTCGTTGCATATGGCGTATTTCATGGAAATTCCTTCCGAATGTCGTATTGACGGGGGGCGGGATGGAGGCGACGACGGGATTCGAACCCGTGAATGACGGTTTTGCAAACCGTTCCCTTAAGCCGCTTGGGTACGTCGCCTCTAGGAGCTTTGGGACATTATAGGTTTCGGCCCCGCGCTGTCAAGGCGGAGCGTTTCCCGCAACGAACCGGGCATCCGGGAATTAGTGCAGGAAGCAGCGCAGCCCGGTATGCGCCATGACCATGCCGTATTCGTCCGCCGCCTTGGTCACCTGATCGTCCCGCAGGGACTCTCCCGGATGGGCGACATACTGCACGTTGCTGCGGCTGGCCCGGTCAATGTTGTCCCGGAACGGTATGAAGGCGTCCGAGGACAGGCAGATGCCGTCAAAGCTCTTTATCCAGTCGGCCTTTTCCTTTTTCGTGATTGTCGCGGGCTTCCCGACGACACCCTTGAGCATCGCCTTCCGCTCGGCGGCGGAGAGTTCGTCCCAGAGCAGGTATTGATCCACGACGTTAGCAAATTCGGCGCGTGTGAGTCCCTCGCGATACTTGATCGCCAGCGTTTTCGGGTGCTGCTGGAGGAACCACTTGTCCGCCTTCGAGCAGGCGAGCCGTGTGCAATGCACGCGCGACTGCTGCCCCGCGCCCATGCCGATGACCTGCCCGTCGTAGGCGAGGCAGACCGAGTTTGATTGCGTATACTTCAGCGCAATCGTGGCGACGATCAGCGTCTCGACGATGTGGGCGGGCATTTCCTTCTTCGCGCCGACGATGTTCTTGAAGTGTTCCTTCGTAATGAGCACGTCGTTGCGCTTCTGCTCCAGTTCGAAGCCGAACAACTGGCGCTTCTCCATCGCCGGCGGCTGATAATCCGGGTCCATCTTCAGGATCAGGTATCCGCCCTGCTTCTTGGCCTTCAGGATTTCGAGGGCCTCAGGCTCGTAGCCCGGCGCGATGATGAGGTCGGACACCTCCATCTTGAGCACCTTCGCAAGCGAGACGTCCACAATGTCACTTACGGCAAGGGCATCGCCGAAAGAGCAGAGACGGTCACCCCCGCGCGCCCTGATGTAGGCCAGGGCGACCGGCGAGTAGTCCTTATTGCCCAGGAACTGCGACGCGCGATACACGTCCGACAGCGGCCTGGAAATCGCCGCTCCAGCGGGGCTTGTGTGCTTGAAGGATGCCGCGCCGGGAAGCCCCGTGGCCCTCTTCAACTCGATGGCCAATTGCCACGCGCCGATGGCGTCAAGCATGTTGATGTAACCGGGCTTGCCATTGATAATCTCAAGCGGCGACGGTTCCGGCAGATTCAGACTCGCCGGTTTCTGGTGCGGATTGCAGCCATACTTCATTTCGATCTTCATCTTCCTCATCCTTCCCGTGATGCGGCGCGCCGCATGCCGCGCCTGGTTGACTCTCTCGTCTCAATCCCATCGTCCCGAACAGAGCCAACACTCATACCATGACTCGGCGTCCATGCCAAGCATTTGCTTTCCAGCAAACTCGCATTTGACCAGGCGGGTCAAGTCGCGTACGCTTGTGGAGACGGAGAAGAGGCCGGCAAACAACCAGCAAAGGAGACTCCCGGATGCGTTCATGCTCATTGTGTTGCTTCATGATCGGAATTGTTATGTCCCTGCAGGGCATACTAATCGCGGCGGACGGGAACTGGCCGCAGTTCCTCGGCCCCGGACGCGACGGCGTGGCCCGCGACGCCACCGGTCTTTTACGAAAATGGCCGGAGGGCGGACCTAAGAAATTGTGGACCGTCCAACTCGGAGAGGGCTTCGGTTCGCCCATTGTCCTGGGGGACAGCGTCTACATACTGGACCGAGCAGCCAGCAAGAAGGACATCCTGCGCCGACTGAAACTGTCCGACGGCAGCGAGGTCTGGAACTACAGTTACGACGCCCCCGGCAAGGTGGACTACAACGGAAGCCGTTCCAGCCCCGCCTGCGACGGGGAGCGCATCTATTCCATCGGACCATTTGGGCACGTGACGGCCGTCAATGTTGCGGATGGCTCGCTTGTCTGGAAGGCCCACCTGCTGGAGGACTGGGGCGGGAAACGTCCGAACTGGGGCATCGCGCAGTCCCCGCTTCTGTTCGGGGGCAAGGTGATCATGGCCCCATGGGGCAAGGAGGGCGCAGTCATCGCCCGCCGGCCCGCGACCGGGGAGGTGATCTGGGCGACTCCGAATCCGAAGAAAATCCTGATGGATTACCAGTCCCCCGTCACCATGACGCTTGACGGGAAGGCAACGGTTGTCGCCAGCGGCGGCAACGGTTACACGCTCGGGGTGGACTCTGAGACCGGGGCGCAACTCTGGGAATACGCCGGATACTTCTGCATGATCCATATCCCATCCCCGACGATCGTTGACGCGACGCGCATCCTGCTGACCGGGGGTTACAACGCCGGATCGCAGATGATATCAATCGAAAAGGAAGGGGACGCTTTCAAGCCGAAGCTGCTCTGGAAGGACAAGACGGTCGCTTCCAAGATACCGCAGCCGATAATCATCAACGGCCACATATACAGCAACAGTTCAGACTTGAACGGGGCGTTCCGGTGCGTGACGCTTGACGGGAAGCAGCTCTGGGATTCGAAGGATGCCGGCGTAACCTTCGACATGGGGAATTTCATACTCGCCGACGGTCTGATATACATCATTGACGGCAAGACCGGAACGCTCAGGATGATAGAGCCTTCTCCGGAAGGCTACAAGGAACTGGGCAAGACAGAAGGGCTGCTGTCGGGGCCGGAGGCGTGGTCCCCGCCGGTCTACGCTGATGGTAAATTGCTCATCCGGGACAAGAAGAAGATGGTATGCGTGGAGGTGAAGTAAGGCGATGGCCGACTGCATGACCTCCAAAGAGCGCTTGTCGGCGGCCATTTCCGGCGGCGTTCCGGATTACGCGCCGTGCTGTTTCATGATCTTCCATGCCCTGCGCGGGCGCTGCCGCAATCACGCCGAATTCGTCCGCAGGCAGCTTGACATGGGTCTGGACACGCGCGTTGAAATCCCCGACCTGCCGATCAGGTTCACGCCCGGCGTGGACATTGAGGAGGGGCGGGAAAAGGACAAGACCACCGGCGGAACGATTCTCCGACGAAAGTACCTGACCCCATCGGGCGAACTCACCGCCACCGTCCGCAAGACCGAAGACTGGCCGCACGGCGACCACGTTCCCCTGCTGGACGATTATCTCGCGCCGCGCTCGGAGAAATTCCTCGTCGCCGGTCCCGAGGACCTGCCGGCGTTGCGCCATCTCTTCGCCGAGCCGACCGCCGAGGACATTGCCGATTATCGCAGTCAATCGGAAAAGGCCCACGCGCTGGCGGATAAACTGCAGTTGATCCTTGCGGCGGACTGGCGCAGCGAGGGCAGCCCGGAGTTCATAGTCGGCTCCGACCCGGGGCGCATGGGCGTTGACGCGTTAATGTGGCTCTGCGGCGCGACACAGCCACTGTTCTGGGCGCTGGAGGAGCCGGATTTTCTGAAGGAACTCCTCGGAATCATCGCGTCGTGGAATATGCGGCGCATGGAGGTCGCTCTGGAGAATCGTCCCGACCTGATCGTCCGGCGCGCATGGTACGAGGGAACCGACTTCTGGTCGCCGGCGCTTTACGCGCAGTTCATGCTGCCGATACTGAAGCGCGAGGCCGCTCTCGCGCATCAGGCGGGCGCGCGATACGGCTACATCCTCACAAGCGGCGTCATGCCGCTGCTGGACATGATAATCGAGGCGGGGGTTGACGTCCTTATCGGCACGGACCCGATCCAGGGAAAGGCCACGAACCTGGCCGCCATGAAATCGAAGTGCGCGGGCAGGATGTGCCTCTGGGGCGGGGTCAACGGTTTCCTGACGGTTGAAATGGGATCGCGCGAACAGACGCGGCAGGCGACGCGCGATGCGATGAGCGCGCTGGCCCCCGGCGGCGGGTTCATCCTCTCGCCGGTTGACAATATCCGGGAGGATTCCCCGCGCTCGCGGGAAAACGTCGCCGCCATGATCGAAGCGTGGCGTGAATGCCGCTGATCCCGTTTCCGTCTATGCCGTCGCCTTGTGCCATATCTTCATTTTCTCAGCAGCTTTGATGAGTTCATCCCTGAACTGCGGGTGTGATATGTTGATCAGAGCCTCCGCCCGTTTCCACGTCGGCATCAGCTTAACGCGAGCCGCGCCGAACTCCGTCACCACGTAATCAACCATCTGGCGCGGCACGGTTACGATGGAACCCGGATCGAACGTCGGAACTATGCTTGATCTGAGCGATCCGTCGCTTGCATTATAGGTTGACGCCAGGCAGATGAAGCTCTTGCCGCCGCGCGACCACTGGCTGCCGATCACGAAGTCCCACATGCCGCCGTTGCCTGAAATCTGCTTCATGCCGATGCTCTCGGCGTTGACCTGCGAATAGAGATCAACCTGCAGCGCGTTGTTGATGGACACGAAGTTCTCCAGACGGGCGATATTGCGCGGATCATTGGTGTAATCCACCGGATAGGAGGCGATGGCGGGATTGTTGTGCATGAACTCATAAAGCTCCTTGCTTCCGACGGCGAAGGTGTAGGCCACGCGATAACGGTCAATGTTCTTGCGTTTCCCGTTCATCTTTCCGCACTCGATGAGCCGCATGTACGCGTCCGATATCATTTCGCTGTGCCCGCCCAGGTCCTTGAGGTTTGATTCCACAATCAGCTTGCCCACCTGCGCGGGGATTCCGCCGATGCCGAGTTGAATGCACGCGCCGTCGCTTATGTGCGGCATAATGTGCTCGGCGATCTTAACCTCCTCCGGTTCGGGCGATATGTCCGGAGCGCAGAACAGGCCATCGCCGTCGGCCCCTTCAACTATCGCGCTGACCTTCGATACGTGAATGCTTTCCTCCGCCCCCCCCAGGCAGACGGGCATCGTCTTGCAGACCTCGACAATGACGGCCGTCCCGGCCATCTCCATCTTGGCCATCGTTTCCGAGTTCTGCGGGCCGAGGTTGAAAAAGCCCTTTTCGTCCATCGGGCAGACGCGCGCGATGACGACGTCTCTTCGCGTAATTTTGCCTTCCCTGATCATTTCCGGAGCGTTGTGGTAGAGGATCGGCGAGTAATACGCCAGTCCGTTCTGCTGAAGCATCCGCGTGAGCTTGCTGAACTGCCAGTCCACAAAAATGAAACTGCCCGGTTTCATCGCCGTGTCCGGCGGGGGGGGAAGAGTCAACGCCGTGTGGATTTCCACATTCTTAAGTTCGGCGTGCCTGCGGGCCAGCGCCTTGTCGCAGGCGATCGGCTTGCCGTTGAAGTGCCCGTATTCGACGACGTCTCCCGACTTCACGACCTTCACGGCCTCATCGGCCGAACGCAGCTTCGCCTTGTACATTTCCATGTGGTTCATGCGCGCATTTCCTGTCGGCATTGGGTCATTCCCGCGCCCCCCGGGACGCGATTCACACGATGCAAATCAGGATTGTCCGGGACGCGGGCGCAAGCGATGAAATCCGGCGGCATGCGCCGGTGAGAACGCGGATTGACGCCGCCAGCCGACGCCCTGTCGCGGCAGACCGGTCTTTTGGGCGATCCTCCGCGCGCATCTGCGGAACGCAAGCCCCCTCCGCTGGATAAAGAAATCTCGCGTCCTTCCCCCCCCCCTCCAGCAGCCGCGTTTCAACAGGTCCGAGTATCTCGTCTTCTCCGCCTGCTGCGGGGATTCTCGGAAAAATCCCGCTCTTTGTCAACCATAAGGTTGTCCCATATAGCGGACATTGACCGATACGCCGCTGACCTTTGCTCCATACGATGGCGATAACCTGTACAACACGTCATGACCTTTGTCGAGCGCCTTATGTCGGCAGTATGCGAATCGGATACGGCTCCGACCCGCTGAGATAAACAATCACGGCCACAACCATCCAAACGCCGGCGATCAGGCACTCGCCCATGATCGCCCCGTAAATGACGGGACGCAGGCGGTTGTAAAGCCCCGCCCCGCCGTAGCGTAATACGCAGAGCTTTATGAACCAGCCCATGAAGATTGACAGCCACATGCAGCGCACCGGATAAACGAAGCCCATGACGAATCCCAGCGGGTGAAACGGCCACCACGGCGCGCTTATCCGCATGAAGGCCAGGAATCCGGTTATCGCCATCCCGCTCAGCGCGTGGGCTGTCATGCGCCCGTCGCCCCGGATCCCCCGGAAGCATGTCAGTATGTAGCCCATCCTGCCCTGATAATGCCCCGCATTCCCGTAGGAATCCTCCCGGTGCAGACCGAAATTGTATTGCAGCAGCAGATTCGAGATCGTGCCTGAAACCAGCGCCACGCCAATGCCCAGCGCCATCGCGGCCAGAAGCGGCCTCAGCCGGATGCCCCCGCAGCCGGAAGCCAGACGATGGCTGTTCATGGCGTGGGGGAGAAGCACCTCCCGCAGGTCCGCTCCGATGATGCAGGCGCAGATAAAGAGGATTGCCGCGGTCTGCCATCCCAGCAGCCTTGCCCCGAAGATCATCATGATCGCGTTGGCCAGGTCAACGCGCAGTTCCACGTGAAACATGCCCGCCTCACAGACAGCCCTGGCCAGCACAACATTAATGACGACCACAAGCGACATGAAGGCAAGCGCCGGGACCACGGCCATTCCCCACCAGCGCATCCAGACCACGCAAACAGCCATGAAGAACGCGGCGCCGATCGCAGCCCGTCCCTCGGCGCGGTATTCCCCCCCCGCCGGCATTCCGCGCATCATCGCATATGCCGCTCGAAAGGTTTTCCCCAGGTGCGCGCGCGAGTTCCATAAAAGCATCAGAAAAAGAGCGAGCGTCCCGCCAAGCTCCCGCGCAATCCCGGGGTCCTCAAGCTTGGGAGACCCCAGGCCAACCCGCGCCACATCCTCCATGCCAAACAAAAGAAAGAAAAACCACAGGCTGAACGCGATGTCCGATGGCACAAGCATTGCAAAAGCGATCATCGAAATGTGGAAGTTTCCCTCGCTCATGTCTCCGCTGGCCGCGTTCCAGGGAAAAGAGGAAAACATCTGGCGCACGTTCCACGTTATGGGTATGGCCGGAACTCGAGGGTAGTAGGTATGAAGACCGTGCAGCCCGAAGTAGACAATCGGGACCGCCGCGCCCAGCCACGTCAGGCGGTTGCGGAAAAAATCATTGAACATGCGCCCCTTCGCCGGTTCCCGGACAAGTTCCTGAAGATACTGCGCCAGAGGAAACGCAAGGTTCTCGTTGTATGTCCACTGATTCCGGATTATGACGGAAACGCAAAGCAGCATCATGAACATCGAGCCGATGTAGACCGTCCATAACAGCAACGGCGCAATCCATGTCCCCCAGGGAACCGACGCCTTTCCCTCGACGAAATCCCATATGATCCGCGAGTCCGGATCGCTGGTCGGCAGCAGTCCGGGCGGGATCAGCTTGATGACCGGCTCCCACGTCGGATTACTCAGACCATGATACGTCGGCAGGACCAGCGCTCCGTACCAGTAACGCATAAGGTTCGACCCGACCATCGCTCCGCCGCAGGCCATCATGGTCCAGATCACGGCCAGTTCCGATGATCTCAGGTGGCTGCCCTCCGCGACGAGCTTCCACACCGAGTTCACGACCAGCGTCAGGGCAAGCATCATGAAGACGACGCCGATGGGAAGGTGATTGCCGGTGAAGAAGGTGTTACAGAGATAGAAATCGTTATAAGGCGCGAACGCGGCCAGGAAGGCCGTTAGCGCGGCGCCTATCAGCATGGCGCGCAAGCTGACACGCTGGCGATGGTCGTCCGGTCCCGGGTCTCCAGGTTTCAAACGGGGGTGATATTGTATTCCGGACATGCGCTTTACTTGCTCAGAAGATGATCATGTAATTGTCTGATGGCCGACGCCGGACTGAGATGGGGTATTCTAACATGCGGCAGTTCCGCCAGCCGGAGGGAATTTACGACGGGAACTAATGAATGATGCCCCTGCGATTATGGCTCCTGATACAACTCCCTGCGTTTATGGATTTGTTCTTTGCTCGCACAGTCTCAGCCGCTTGTGGCGTCTGGCGGCGGTATCGGGCACAACCCGATGCTTGAGCCAATCCGCGCCTCTAAAGCCCGTGATATTCACCCGTCAGGTCAAGCTTGCGATATGACACACACATAACATGTCCCTGATATGACAGCTTTAACGCCCGCATGATCCGGCTCCCTGTTCGCCTCCCGTCAGGTAGTTCAGGTTCACTCCCCGCCTTCATCCGTTGATGGCTCCGTCATTTTCTGCCGGGGTCGGACGCGAAGACCGTCGGGTGTTTCAGACAGGACATCCTCGGCAAGATTCTCAGCCAGAATCTCCGCGAACATCCGGTTCCCCTCAGGAGTGAAGTGGAAGGCGTCATCAAAATATCGCGTATCCTTCGGATAGAATGCCTCCATGTCAATCAGCATCGCTCTGGAGTCAGATACTGCGCGCTTCACAGAGTCATTGTAGACGCTGATTATTGTCTCAATCTCTCCATACGTGAAGGGATGCCATTTGCCATACAGCCAATCGGTATAGTTCCGATAATGGCTGCGCGGCATCCTCAGGTTGCGATTGACGACGTGGCAGAATGTCAGCGCCACAATCGGAACGCCCATGTTTCGTCCCTGCGCGAGCGCATTCCGATACGCAGGCTCGAATGTCTCCCTGACCAGCGACTCTGAATTGATGAATCCATGAGGGGGATGATAGCCGCGCTCCGGAGCGACCAGATTCCTGATGATTCCATATAACGCAAGGTTAGAGGCCATCCAACCGGGCAGAGGAGCTTGCGCGGGATTGCCAAACGGAACATCCGTCCATGGCTGGAAACGGATATTGTTTATTACGGAGTACAGGAGAATCAGGTCGGCATCCCGAAAAATCGCTCCCTGTCCGGAATGCATTTCAACCAGCGCTGTTATGTCATCAATCAAATACCCGTGATGCCCGGCGTTGACCACCTCAATCCTGACCCCGGGGTATCTTTCCGAAAGCGCGCGTTCCAACTGCGCCGGATACGTCTCCTCGTTGCCGTATGAAAACGATCCTTCGGTGGTGCTGCCCCCCAGGCAAATAACGCGGAAAACGCCCGGCGGCTTGGGGGATTGAAAATGACGTCCCCGCAATCCCCATGAATTTGTTGACCACATTATCCTGTCGCCAGGTTGCGCGGCAACCATCTCGCCAAGTGTGCGTTTTGTCAGGCTGATATTGGGCTTGAATATATAATACGGATGCTTTGTCCCGCAGGAAAATGTCTCAATCCGAACCGGCCAGTCGTCAAAATAACGCGGGGAGGATCGAAGAACCTCCTCCACGTGCATGGAGTTCCATATCTTGTATGGATCAGCGCCGTAGAAATTCGGATTTCGGGTTCCATGCCCGCGCACCGCAAGCGGAAACCCGGTTATCTCCAGCCCGCTCAACACCCGGCTTATGCACTCAAGCGGGACAAGGCACGCGATGCCGATGACGCCGGTCGCAACAAACGCGTACAGCGATCTCCTTCGGCTGGTTCTCCGTGGCGCAGTCTTATCTGAAATATCGCACATGGTATGCATGCGGGATTGATGCCTGTTTCCTGATTAATCGCGCATCTCTTCAAAGCTTCCCACACCGAAGCCTTGCAGTCAAGCCATCCGGAAAACATGCGGTTGTTGCCTCAGCGCGATTCCGGAATGGCCAATCGCCGGTCAAGGAACAAATCGCGCTTTTTCTTACCAGCAGTTGCCTTATCGTATAGAATACTGGCGTTACGACATTCATTCGTCAAGGAGGCAGGACCATGCCGCTTGATATCGCGCCGTTCGCAGTAAAACGGGAGACGGCGTCTCCCGGATGTTTCAGATTCATCTGGGAAGAGCCGCGCAACGTGGCTCGTATTGTTCTTGGGTTTTCTCCGGATTCAAAGGTCGCCCTCGACCGGATTAGGATCTCCTATCTGAACCATCGCTGGCCCGGAGTTCGCCCTGAGAACATGGGGCTTGGCGCCGCAGGCTCAGGATGGCGGCCGATTGACGACTGGTTCAACGGGCGACGGCTGAATGCCGACACAAGGGCGATGAAATCCGGCAATAGCATTCAGATCGTCTTCGCGCCGCTGGCGGAAGTCGAATTCCCGAACGAAAAGGATTTCAACGTGACCTTCCGCAGGACGCTGGCGCTGGACATCGCTTTGCCGGAAGGTTGTCCGGAACCGGAGAGGATCAGCATTTTCACGGACACGGAAGTCGTCGAGCGCGAGGCGCTGGCGCTGTTCGGCTGCGACAGGCCGTCCGGAAGCCGGTGGGATGGGCACGTGGAGGTTTATAACGGCGCGCTGACGGAATTGAAGCCACTTGACGGGAACAGCGTTACGCAGATTGCCGGTCCTGATTCCTGGAAATGCGCGCTGAAGGACTGTCCGGACGGCCTTCGCATTCGGCTGCTTGCGTCCCGCCCGAACCAGCCGGCAAGCAATGACAACACAATTGTCACCCTCAGAACCGCTAAGGAAAGCTTCTCCTTCAGCATGGACGACCTTGTCGCCGAAGGTTCGATCCTGATTCCAGACCTGGATGTCCAGATCAAGCTTCCGGGCGGAGAACCGAGAGAGATAGTCAGGCCCATCGGTTTCGCGGGAAGCGTTTATGACCGCGTAATACAGCGTGAGGAACAGACATGGCCGAAGGCATGGGCTGCGATGCCCCCCAAGCTGCCGCTGCCGTTTGCGCTCGGTTGCAAGAATCGCAGGCAGAAATTCCGCTTGCAGCCAAACGGCGACATTGAATGCCCAGGCAACTTCATCAGGCGCGTAGCCGGACCGGATACCGGATGCGTGAATGCCGGATGGGAATTGGCGCTCCGTTTCGGGCTTGACGGTCACGTCAGACGCGGACGGTTCATCGAGGAGGACTGCCTGCCGATAGTTCACGCCGTATTCGGAGAAGGCGCGGCGGAGATTGAGCAGACGGCTCTGGCAACGCCTTTGCGCCGCAGCATGCTGGACAAGCCGGGCGACTCCTCCGAACCTGTAATCGCAATGCTCCGGTTCAGGTTCTCCAACGATTCCGATAGCCCGATAAGTACCGGGCTGACCATACGGACCGACACAGAGGCCGAGGATCGCAAACGGGCCGCGGACGCGCTTGTCATTCGCGGCGACGCGATTCTCTGCAAACGCGATTCGGGGGAATGGCTCAGGTTCATCTTCGACACTGCGGGCAAGGGAACATTGACAGAAACGAATGGAGGGATTCGCTACAACGTCGAAATCCCACCCGGGAAGTCGCACGACGTCACGCTTAAGCTGCCCTACATAACGCTGGAATCCGACGCTGATATTTCCGCGCTGAGGGAGAAGGATTTCACCCGGGAAGCGAAAGAGGTCCGGGAATTCTGGATTAAGCGCGTGAATGCGGGGGCGCAGATTGAAATACCAGAGCCGATCATGCGCAATTTCTTCCGGGCGCAGACCACGCATATCATGATCGCCGACGATGAAGAAATGGGCTGCGGAAGCATCTTCACGCGGGTCGGTTGCTTCCATTACGGAAACTTCTCCAACGAGTCATGTATGATAATCAGCGCGCTTGACCGCCGAGGCTGGCATGACGAGGCGCAGCACAGGCTGGAGGCATTCATACGGTACCAGGGAACCGTCCCGCTGCCGGGCGATTTCAGCGACCACGATGGCGTGTTCTACGGCTCCGGCGGTTACGAGAACGGGGATTACAATCAACATCATGGATGGGTACTATGGTGCATGGGCGAGCATTGGCGTCTGACGCGCGACCGGGAATGGATCGCGCACGCCGCCCCAGCGATCATCAAGGGCTGCGACTGGGTGATCAGGCAGCGTTCACGAACAAAGAAGACAGACCCGACAGGCAGGCGCGCGCTTGAATACGGATTCCTTCCCGCTGGCGCGCTGGAGGATGTGCAGGATTTCTCCTTCTGGCTCTCGACCAACACTTTCACGTGGTGGGGCCTGAACAGCGCCGCGACGGCGCTCTGCGATGCGGGACATCCGGATGGGCCAAGATTGACCGCCGAAGCCGACGCGTACGCGGCAGACCTTCGCGCGGGCTTCAAGGAGGCCATGACGCGCTCGCCCGTCGTGAAACTTCGCGACGGAACGTGGGTTCCGCATCAACCGTCGCGCTTATACCTTCGCGGACGCGACTTCGGCTGGCTCAGGGAGACTCTTGAAGGCGCGATTCACATGATCCCGACGCGCCTCCTGCCCGCTGACGGCAGGGAGGCGACCTGGATACTCAAGGACTTCGAGGACAACCGTTATCTCTCCGAGCGTTTCGGATACAGCTTCCCGGATTTCGAGAGATGGTGGTTCGACCGGGGCGGATTCTCGATGCAGCCCAATCTGCACTGGTTCTGCGAACCTTACCTGATGCGCGACCAGCCGGAGCATTTCCTGCGCGCGTTTTTCAACGGTCTCGCCTCCGCCCTGCGTCAGGATACGGCCATGCTAGTGGAGCATCCGCTGCCGGAGCTGCACGAGGTATGGGGCGATCACTTCAAGACCTCCGACGAAGCGCAGGCCACGCACTGGATGCGGCTGATGTTCGTTCAGGAATCCGGCAACGATCTTTACATCGGGCGCGGGATTCCTCGTTACTGGATGCGGGACGGGCGGCGCGCCGCCATGAGCGACGTCGTCACGTATTTCGGCCCGATGAGCATTGTCTACCAGAGCATGACGGATTCCGGACGCATCCGCGCAGAATTAAAGCCGCCGTTGCGGAATCCGCCAGAGCGCGTGATCGTCCGGTTCCGTCATCCTGATAAAAGCCCTCTCAAGCGCGTAACGGTCGGCGGAGTGGAATGCGCGGGGCTTGATCCCTCAAAGGAATGGGTGGCGCTGCCCGCGCCAACGCGCGCCATTATCCTGGAAGCCGAATACGAATGACCTGAACCGATATGGCTCGGACGAACTCGGACAACAGGGATGATCTCTCGCTCCAGATCCCGGGCCGTCCGGAGGAAATGGACTACTTCCTGCGCGTCGCCGGGCAGATGCCGATCACGCCTGACGCTCTGGCCGCCGCAAAGGAAGGGCGCAAACTGGTCGGACTGCTATGCGGAAGCGTTCCGGAGGAGCTTGTCTTCGCGGCTGGGGGATTTCCTTTAAGACTGTGCGCGGGCCGGGGGGCCGACGCCTCGGTTGCCGACAGTCTGCTCCCGCAATCATGCTGCGGCGTGGCGCAGGCAATCGCGGCGCATTTGCTCCCCGGCGGGGACGCGTACGGAAAGATTGACGCGCTTGTAATCCCGACCGCCTGCGAATGGAAGGCCGGACTTGGCAACATTCTTGACGCCTATTGCTCGACCTTCCGTTTGAATGATACAGCGAACGCCTCGACCGCGGTCCGGCAGCTTGAAACACGACGCCTTCTCTCCTGGCTTGAGAAACTCACGGGGAGGAGAGTTTCCGCAGACAGGTTGAAATGGGCCGCCGACGCCATCCGATCGGCAAGGGCCGCTTTCCGACGGATCCGCGAATCCCAAAAAAACATCCCTCCCCCCATAACCGGGCTTGACGCAATGCTCGTCGCAGCGACGTATCTGAGGTGCGACGCGGGACGATGGACGGAGGCGTGCAGCAGGCTCGGCAGAGAGTTGCAGAATCGGATCAAGAACGGCCCGGAGTGGCTGGAGAATGAGACTCTGGGCGGTCTCAGGCGTGATATGCCGCGCGTTCTTCTGGCCGGTTCTCCCTTCTTCTGGCCGAACTGGAGGCCGGTTGCCGCGCTGGAGAGGGCCGGATGCGTCGTCGTGGCGGAAGACCATTGCGGGATAGGCAGACTGGCGCTTTCCGATCATGAGCTGATTTGTGATTTCAACGCCGCGCATTCATGCGCATCTGCCTGCGGGATCGCGCGGACGGCGGACTCATGTGTTTCACTTGCGCGGGAGATGGGCGTTCAAGGCGTGGTCATTCATCAGATTGCCGGTTGCCATGCGCAAGGTTTTCGCGCAAAAAGGCTGGCAGCAGCGATGGAGAAGGCCGGCATACAAACGATGATTCTGAAGGCTCCCGCCGACGGGCGGATGAAACAATCGGACATGGACAACCTTTTCCGGAAATTTGTTGAGCAACTGTCTTCGCCAACTGTCGAGGCATCCTGAAATCGGCGACACGAATACAACAAACAATCTGAAAGCAGAATCATCCGCTTCCGCCGACTACCCCGGCAGGCCGTCTGCGATGCGCCTTTTTGACGCTGCCAGCGCTGACCGTATCTTCACCCGAACCACAGGCGCTGAACGCACAACCGTCGGGATCTATTGCAACATTGTTCCACCGGAACTGATTCACTCAGCCGGCTTCAAGAAGATGGAACTCTGCGCCCTCGGCAAATCGGATGACGGGACGGACTGCGCAAATTCAGGGACTTGTCCAGTTGTCACCGATTCTCTGGCCTGCCTTCTTGATGACTCCTGCGGCATGGCGGCGAAGCTCGACCTGATTGTGATTCCGACGACATGCGGATGCAAAGGCGAGATTGCGGAGGTTCTGGAGGGGCTGTGCCGCATCCATGTCATGCGCGTTCCGAGCGAGCGCGAACCCGAACATCTGCGAGATTTCTGGCGAGGGGAAGTCCTCAACCTGTTCCGGAGGTTGCAGGAACTCCGGGGGGGGGCTATAAGTCGCCGCCGGCTGGCCGATTCGATACGGCTTCACCTGGACTGCGCAGAAATCGGCAGAAAGCTGATGCGCCTTAACCCGGCGCGCAGTTGTCTGCGCGGTAGCGACAGGATGCGCGCCATCGGAACATTCACCCGGATTCCGCCGGAGAAATGGCTTGAAGCGGCTGGACGGTTGTTGACAGAAGCAGAAGAGATGCGTCCCGGCGGGGAGATAACCGGACCCCGGTTGCTGCTGCTCGGTTCTCCACATCATAACGACCGGTGGGAACTGCCGCGTTCAATCGAGGACGCTGGGGCGATAATTGTGGCTGACGACCTTTGTTCCGGCTCCGCGGCTCTGCCTGACCCGGGATGTCCAGATGATGCTTCTGTTGACGGCATGCTGGACGCGCTGGCGGACAGGTCGCTTATGACATCGCGGTGTCCGTGCCTGTCGCCGAATACAAACCGTCTTTCACGTCTGCGATGCCTTATCGAGATTTATCGCGCAGACGGCGTTATATATTGCGCCGCGAAGGGCTGCGCAGCGCACCAGATGGAATCGGTCGCAATCCAGAGGCATCTCTCCGCAGCTCACAAACCGCTCCTGAGAATTGAATCCGGCGATCCAGACTCGCCCGTAAAGATCAAAGCGTTTGTCAAGATACTCAAAATTTCGGGGATGGGGACATGAAAAACGTATCGAACGCCGCTTCCGCGGGGCCAGACATTCTTACCATTGACACGCCCGAATCTGTCCGGCTCGAGTTCGAGGCCGCCGGTCTGGGCAACAGAACACTGGCATGGCTCATTGACCTGGCGATCAAATACGGCATCCTTATCCCGCTGATCTTCGGTCTTGAAGCCCTGAACGTCGGACTGCTCTCCAGGCTGCCGGGATTGTCAACGGGAGGTTCCGTTCTGGTCTCGCTGGGCGTGTTCATCTATCAATGGTTCTACTTCGTCCTGTTCGAATATTTCTGGTTCGGGCAGACGCCGGGCAAACGGCTTATGCGATTGCGCGTTTTGCAATCGGACGGGCGAAGCCCGGGCTTCTGGCCGTCCGTCATCCGGAATCTGACGCGATATCCCGACCTGCTCGGGATCGGACCATGCCTTATGATGTTCACGCCCTCATGCAGACGACTCGGGGATTTTGCCGCCGGCACGGTTGTCGTCAGGGAGCATGTCGGCGGACTGAGCGAGGTGATGCCGGAGATCGAGTCCGACGCGATGCAGACGCCGCAGATGCCGACCGTTCGGCTGGACCCGGCGGAATTTGAGGCCGTCGCGCAATTTCTGAAACGCCGTGATACGCTTGACGAGGGCGCGAGACTGCGAATAGCCGGGGAAATGGCCGAGGCTCTGCGCAACCGGATGATCGCGAGAGGTTTCATGCCGCCGGACGCGGCAGACGACGAAGCCTTCATTCAGGCGCTCATCCCCGCCATGCCGCCGGATCGTCCGCCAGGCCGGAACCGGTCAAATCAGAAGTAAGGCCAACTGATAAAACTCCAGAAATAACCCAGGGCGTCGGCTCCGGTCTTCCACGGAACGGAATATGCGAATCGAATCGCCGTGAAACCGAACGGCAGCGGATTGCCGTCCTTGTTCTTGTGGCCGGCGTCGTGCGTGATGTCGTTCACCCTGACCATGCCGAGCGTGTTGGAACCCGGCAGGTTGGTGGCGCCGACGACAACCACACTGTCCTGGAAATTGCCCTCGACCGTCAGATCCAGCAGGCTTGCCTGCCCGCCGTTAAACCCGACGTGAACCTTGGCCAGAACCATGTTGCCGCCAGGGCCATTTACCCTCGTGCGCTGGATTCTCATGCTGCCCAGGTTGCCCTCGACTGCAATGGTCGCCAGATGGTCCTTGGCATCCGAAACGCCAGGCACGGAAGCCTCGAAAGTCCCCTTAATGCCGTTGGTGACAAGCTGACCCATATTGCCGCGAACGAGGATGTTCGTGTCTTCCTTAATGAGTCCGGTGGTTGTTCCGTTGCCGGTCACGTTCACAACGCCGACGTTATGAAACTCAATATGCGAACCGGCCAGAATGTTACCGTTCGTAACTGCGAAATATCCACAGTTTGCAAAACGGATTTCGCCGCTTCCAGTTACAAAATCACCGTTGATGAGCACTGAGGATACGGATGTCCCGGCTACGAATTTTGTCGCTTTGAACCTGCCGCTCTTGACCTGGAGACTGCCCAGAGTGGCGAGCGCAAAATACATCCCGGAATCAATCGTCTTGAATCCGCCCTCGCCATCCGGAACATTCGTCTCGTAGACGGTCCCGTTGCGAATGATAATTGTCCCGAGGCCTACCGCGTCAACCGCCGCGACGCCGCCCTTGCCGATGTCCATGTAGTTGATCGCGCCGCGGCGCACGACCACGGGATCGGCAAGCCATTCGGCCAACGGCTCGCTCCTGCCGAACTGCCCGGCCACAATGATGTAGCCGATGTGCGTATTGACCATGACGGTGCCGTGAACGTCGCTGTTTAGAAAGTCGCCCGCGCTGATGATTGCGTTCACGCCGCCGTCAAGACAGTAGGCTTCGATGTTGATATCCCCTCCCGGCGTTCCCTTATAAGCCTCCGTCTTCAGCATTCCGATGTTCCATCGGGTAGTGAGAGCCATGGCCTCTGCATCCAGCCGTTGCGTGTCAATCGAACCGCCCTTGACCAGTATGGTGCCGATGTTCCATACGATGGATTCGGTATAGACGTGCAGGTCTCCGCGTTCGCACTCGATATAGTTGAAAGACCCCGTAATCAGGGCCAACTCCAGATTATCCACATATGATTTGATGTAATTCGTGTAGGTCCCGCCGACGTGGATTATGCCCCTGGCGTCATCCGTGTCCTTCAGCGTCAACAGGTTGATCCTGTCTCCTGAAAGGAAAACCCTTTCAAAATTGTTGATCTCGGCCTGACCAAGAACCGCGCCTACGCCTATCCACGTATAGGTATTCCTGCTCAGCGTGTCTATGTTGTCCTCCTCGTGGACGGTCAGCCTGCTCAGAGAGCCGTAGACAGATACCTGAAGAAGGGACGACATCGGCTGGAGCGACTGGAATTCCATGTCATAGACTGAACCCCGCACGATGATTTGCCCAAGTCCGATGAGCGTATCCGCTGAAACCAGCGGGATATCGGCGTCAAAGTAAAGAAGCGACGTCGGAGCCGCATTGTAGTAAGCCGGCTCCAGTCCTGTTCCGGAGCGCCCCAGCGTGTAGCCGAAGTCAATCGTTCCGCCCAGGCAGGCCTGCTGGGCCGGAGAATCCGCGTATTCGTGAATACTGGCGCTTGCATTAACCGGGATGCCCAGGAATGTCATATTGCCGAGTATGCCGGTCGCGTTGTGCCATATCTGGATACTGGCTTGCGGCGCGCTACCCACAGTTGTGCCATAATCCCATTCATTCCAGATGAACGTCACCTGAATGCCGATCGGCTCTCCACCCATAGTCTCAAAAGACAGCGGATACGATTGCCCGACCACAAGCGACGACATCGGGATGGTGTCAATCCCCGCCACTTTGGGGACGCCCGGATCCCCTTCCGGGTCTTGAAGGACCTTGCCGTCCACGTCAAGCTCGCACAGGTATATCTGCAATAATCCTTCTGCAACGTTTGAATGCACCCCCAACCCGTAAAGGGCATCTTCGCTGCCGGCCATCACCCAGGTGGTATCGTCAAACTGATTATTCGGCTCTGAATCGCCTATGTCTGGGGTCGGATTGCCTTCCGAATCCGTCAACTGTTGCTTGAGGTCAACCATGAACTCTTTCGCGTTGCCGACGCCGGAAGTCGTGAACTTAAGCTCGTGTCCGAAACTGTCAGTCAACCGGTAAATATCCATTTTTGATAGACCGCCCGGCGCTGGATACGTCACTTCCAACTCCCAGGCCAGGGAACCGCCCCCACCAAGGATGCCGTCGTCATCCTGATTTAGCATAACGACGCTTGACAGCATCACCCGGTTCTCCAGTCGCTCAACGGACAGTCTGCGATTCTTTTTTTCGGACATCGGGTACTCCTCTCATGATTGATCCCCTCGGGGCAGTAAAGAAAGACCAGCCTTAGGAGGGGAAATGGAAAAGCCTGGAATTATTTAATTCAATTTTACCCGCTTTCCCGCCGCGCCTCAATGACGCGACGAACCAACGAACCCAATTTGACACTCGATAACGCCTATAAACTCTCGCCGCGCTTCATGGGTTTCATCCCGAAAAGATACCTTGCGCCGTTGGTTCTGCGAGCGAACAAATCATAAATGATGATTGTAGCCGCGAATGTCAACGCGCAGATTATCAGGAATCGCAATCCTGCCGACATGTTCCAGCGCATGACCTTGAACCCGATCAGACATATGACGGTCTGATGAAGGATGTAAAAGGGATATGTCGCCTCCGAGACGTATGGCAGCAGGCGATTGCTGAAGCTCAGAAATCGCCTGCCGTAGCAGAGGATTGTCAGGACAAAAAACCACCTGTTGACCGCGCCAAGCGTCTGGGAGAGCATGGAACCGGGCGAATATCCCAGCGGCGGGACAATCTTTAACAGGTTGATGGCTATGCCCACGCCAAGCGTGCCGAGGGCGAATGCCAGCGCAAAACCTCCATCCCGATCAAGCGCCATCTGGAATCTCTCATCCGACATTATCAGGAAGCCGAAAATGAAATAGCTGATGTAGGTGATGAAGTTCGCCCAGTCCCACACAAGGTTCTGCATCCCGGGGAAGGCCGGGCGCAGCAGAATCTCGCTGAGGACGATTGGAATGACCAGGAGGAAGATGCCGCCGCGTTTTTCACATAAGGTTGCCGTCCTCTCCCTGATGCCGGAATCCCGCGACTCCCTGATCCGCATAAAAAGCCTTACGCATATCAGCGAGAATACGAAGAGATAAAGGACGAACCACATGTGCATCCAGCTCAGGTTGCCCTTTGGATATATTCCTTTGCAGAAGTCCGGATAGAATTGAAGATATGACCCATTGAATGCCCCCTCGTTGACACGCTGAAGATAGGTCTGCGGCGGGGCGATCACGATGGTCCCGAATACGAGCGGGACGAAGAGGCGTTTGAATCGCTCCTCAACGTACTGGCCCGGCGTTCGCTTCCGCAGCGCGAACCAAGAGCCGATGCCGGACAGGGCGAAGAGAAGCGGCATGTGGAACTGATGCAATATGCCGCAGAAGTAGGCGAACGCCTCGTGATTTTCGCCGGTCTTGAGTGGGAAGAAGCCCCAATCGCAGAACAGCAGCCCCGTATGGAACGGGACCAGAAGCAGCACGGCGAACGCCCGCAGCCAGTCAACGTCCGGGCGGCGATCCGCGCTCAATGCGAACGTCGGGTCATTCGGACCGCCGGCAACACTAGTCTGAGCGGACATCGGCGGCCTCCGCGAGTCAACCCATCTCGACCGGCTTGCCGGTTTTCAGTGAATCCTTTATCGCAAGGCACACGGCGATGGACTTCGCCGCGTCCGACGCCGGGACGGGATTGGCGCTCTCGCCGCGGACTGCCTTCAGGAAGGCATCAATCTCCTCGGGGAAGCCGTTTGGATTGAATTCGCGGGATTCCGTCCTGCCGCTTCCGCGCATGGACCAGCGCAGCAGGTTCGGCCTGTCAAACGGGCCGGTCATGTGCGCCGTCGCCTTGTCGGTCGCCAGGTAAAGGCTCTCGCTTGCAAAGTTCCACTCCGAGCCGTAGCCGAGGGCCAGCGAGGCGACCGCGCCGCTCCTGAACTTGAGCGTCGCGCAGGCCAGGTCCGGCACGGGCCGGCGATGCTCCATGAACAGGTTGCCGCCGGCCGCATAAACGGTTTCCACGTCGCCGATGAGGTGGCGCAGGATGTCTATCATGTGGACGGAGTTCTCGACCAGCGGACCCCCGCCCTGACCGTCGTCCCAGAACCAGTCAAGCTCGACGCGGCCGAGCCAGTAGAGCGCCGACGCCGCTTTCACCGGCCCCCATTCGCCGGAGACCTTTTCCTTCAGGAAGCGGTTAGGTTCAATGAAGCGCTTTTTCTGCGCGACCATCAGGACGCGCCCGCCCTCCTCGCCCAGACGCGCCAGCGTCTCGCACTCGATCGCTGTGGCGGCGAGCGGCTTCTCTACCAGAACATGCGCCCCGGCCTCTATGCAGGCCTTAGCCTGGGGATAGTGCAGATGCGGTGGTGTGGCGATGCTTACGATATCGGGCTTCGCCGCCGCGAGCATCGCATCCAGGTCGCCGAACGTCGGCGCGGGAGTGGCCTCCGCCGCCTGCCGAAGACGTTCCGGAACAGTATCCACCAGACCGACGAGTTCAACGTCCGCGCGCTCCGCATAGACAGCCGCATGCGCCTTGCCGATGCCGAGACCAACCACTGCCGCCCGCATTTTCATGTGCTTCCTCCTTGTAAAGGTCCTCCCCGGATGCTGATCGGAATTTTACGACGAAACGCCCGCTTTGCGCTACGGGATTCCGGCAATTTGCCGCTTGCGCCATGGCAGCGGACAGGACGATGGTGAATCCCAGCTAACACAACTCAGTAAAAATCGTCCCAGTCGGGAAGAATGTAGCCCGGAACTCCGGCGCGGTTCATGTTCCCCTCGCGCAGATCGTCATGCCAGTTGCGCGCCTGCCCGATAAGGTCGGGACGGACAAAGATCACAGTGGTCATGCCGGGATAGTGGACGAACTGCCCCATAACTTGATATTTCGCATCCATCGCGCCGCGATAGAGCGCGCCGTCAAAGCTTGAAAAGATCGCCGGCGAATCCGTGTCCCGGATCATGCGCGAGGTGACGAGGATTATCTCGGGGGAGCGGCTGAGCGTCTCGCCGGTCATGGCCGCCTCCCTCTCGGCGCGGGATGCCTTCATATTCCAGATGAGCGCCATCCTGCGATCAACGAGTCCAAAGATGTCAATGCTCCTGAAACCGCTTAAATAGAAGAATGCTCCCTGCCGCTTGTAGGCCACCGTCGCGCCAGGCGGGAAATGGCTGACCGCCCACTGCGCCATCTCCGGCTCGGTCTTCGAGCGCATCAGGTCAAGCGGATAGCATTCTTCCATGCGACTGAGGCGAAGATTGCCGGGCAGGTTCAACGCGCAAAGGCCGGCGGAGGCGATAACAAGCAGTCTGCCGAATCTGCCGCCCGCCATCGGGCGCGTCATGCGCCCCATACCCGCCGCGATAAGAACACACAGGATAGGAAAGACCGTCGTCCAGAACCGCCCGAACGGCATCCAGTCCACGCCGCTTCTCAATGTGAAGAGCGCCTGAAGGCAGACGAATGAGAACATTACAAGTCCGCGGCGGGAGCTTCCGATCTCGATTGCCGCCGGGATAAGTAGAACGCCCAGGAAACCCCACCAGCCTGCCCAGCTCCGGAAATAGAGAAGCCCGCCCCACGGAAACGGCGGGCCGAAGATATCGGACGGTTTGGCGTAGTAAGTATTCGGAAGGATCGTCGGATAGTAGGCAAGACGGAACGCCGCGTAACACGCGCCGGGAAGAATCGCAAGGAAGATCGCCGCAATTGCGCGCTTCAGGGAGATTTCCTTCCTGCGCGCGGACAGGGCGGCGACGACGCAGAACACGAATACGAACATCGGGCTTTCAGGCCTGCTGACGCCCAGCAACCCGGCGACGATCCCCGCCGCAATGAAGGGCGGAACAGGCCGGGAAAGAAACCATGCCAGCGCTGTGACCAGAAGCGCGTGAGGAATGGTTTCCATGCCGCTCACGGCGAAGACGGGCAGCCCCACAGACGCGCAGAACAGGCTCAAACCGACAGCGGCAGCGGGCATAAATCCCGCCTGAGAGATGTTGTTTGAAGACGCCGCGCCCGACCTGATAACTGCGTCCCGGATCATCTGGGATGTGATCAAAGCGAGCGCGCCCAGAGACGCCAGCCCCGCAACCTTCGAGAAGGCAATCATCGGCAGACCGAACTTCGCAACGCCCGCAAGCAGCAGGGTCCAGAGCGGATTGCTGAAACCCTCAACGCGCTCGCCATCCTGAAAGACGAGGCCCTTCCCCTGCGCCAGATTTCTTGAATATGCGTAGGTGATGTAGGAGTCGTCCGCCGTCCAGTTCCAGAAAACGAGGGCCTGCGTCAGGAGGACGATAAATATCAGGATCGTGGCGATGCGCCACGCGCGGATCCCCATCGCTACAGCGGGCTTTGGCATGCCTGGATTATGCTCATCCATGAACGGATGGAAATGCTACAACGATGTCGGCAACGCCGCAGGCGCATGTGTTAACGCGCTGCCATCCCCGCGCCGTTAACACAGTGTTGGCGCTTTGCGGGCGCTTATGGTTTTGCAGGCGCGGGCGGCGCCGCCGCAGGGGCCGGGGCTGTCGCGGCAGCTTCAGCCGGCGGAGGCGTGGCCGCAGTCGCGCGGGGTCTGATGAAAGTCCACCACCATCCTATGGCCGTGCCGAGGATAAGCCCCAGGATCATGGCAATGATCCTGTTGCGGCGCCTGGCCTTCACGTCCTCGAACGGGTCCTTAAGGGAACGCCTGGCATTGGGAGGCAGCTTCTTGACGGCTGTCAGCCTGGCGCCAAGCGGGATATTGATCTTTATGCGGCCGTTGATGGCCCAACCGGTTCCCTCCAGAATCGGGCCAAGCGTTCTCTGCCGCAACTTAAGCCATGCGATAATCATTGAAGGCCCTGAAATCACAATTACGATTCCGCCCAACACAAGCGCCGCATGGAACCACCCCATTTTAACGAATGCAGTCATGATCGCGCCAAAAGCCCCGCCAATTGCGCCCAGGGCAAGACCGATGGCGGCAAAAATCCCCGCGAATCGCGCTATGTCAAACGGGTCCTTCTTCAATGGCGTTTTACCGGCACTGATGACTGCGGAAGGCTCCGTTGCTGCGGCAGCGGCGGCCTTATCCTGAATTGCTTTATCCTTGGTCGCCGCGAATTTCTCGATTTGAGCCTCAATCAGCTTCATGAACTTCTTGTAAGGACTGAGAAACGCCTGGCGGACGCTGATCGGGTTGTCAATGATTTTTACAATCGTGGCGTCCCAATCCCTCCCCTGGCGGTCATAAAAGACGCCGTTGCGCCCGACCATCAGGTAGTCGGGATCGCCCTGAGTGACTGCCGCCACTATGTTTATTTTGTCCAGCCCCTTGCGGACGCAAACACAATAAATCAGATATATCTTGCTCAATGTCGCGATCGCGGAATGCGCGTTGGGATCATCAATGCGCACGCACAGGTCGTAACTGCGCTGGTCGAGGTAAAGAGTCCCGGTTTGGAATATTGCGGAACCTCGCATGTCATAAAAGTCGGCGAAATTGATGAAATTTGTCAGCAGGTTATATAGATCTCGACAGTACCGCGCCAGCCGTTCGACGTGCCCCATGCCGGACACCTCTGCGGCAAGGGCCATATCCTGCCGGATAAGGTCCTCAATCACTGATTTTACATTGCCGGCCATTATTTCCCGGACGCGCGCGACGCCGAGCGACTCGACCGCTGCGCCCTTCTTGGAGCCCATCCATCCCTCATATGCCGCAAGCTTGGCTTGAACACTGCCCCAGTCGCTCTCGGAAAGAGTCGCCTTGTCCGCCCCAAGAAGCGGCGTGACAACCGCATTGCGGAACGCCTCGACCTGTTTCACCCAAGCCGGATTGACGCCTTCGACCATGTTGAACGGACGCTTCGGTTCTATCTTCTGTATTGGAAGTCCGCCCATGTCCCCCGCTGACTTTGACAGGTCCTTGGCGGCCAGCGCGGCATACTCCGAATCCGGCAGATTCAACGGGCCTGTCGCCCGCTGATCAAACGCAGCCAGGCGGCATCGCGCAAAATAATCATCCAGCTTGGGCCGGACAACCTGGAGTGCGGCAAAGGCCCCCGCTGTCGCGTCGCCCAGCGGCAGCACGCCCTCCCCGGCTGGGGAGATCGCTTCTCCTATCTGTTTCCAATCGCTGTAATCCTTCAATGCTGCGAAGAAAGCGTCAACCTTGGCCTGATTCACTCCGGGTTGCCCGCTTCGGTCCATCTCTCCGCCCATGCAGACAATGATTTCGCCTATGATCTTTGCCGCGTCCGCATCGGGGCAGGCGGAGGCTGGGATGATGCCGTCAGCGTTGAATAATGTTTGAGCGAATATCTTCGCGGTATCAGTCGCTTCAGCGACGGTTATTGATGTGGCGTCAGGCTTGCCCAGATTTATCAAAATGCGTTTCGCCGAGATAAGCGTCGCCTTGCCCAGGTCGGTCTGGTCATTGATGGATGCCAGTGGAAGGCCGTCGGCGCACTTTGTCAACTCGCCGGGGTTCTTCAGTTGGCCGCACGCCCACTTAACAGCCTCAAGAATCTCTGGAATGCGAACCCGTCCGTCCTTATCAGTATCAATAAGCTCAAGTGTCTTCACATCATATTCAAGACCCTTCACCGGGCAGCTCAGCGCCACCCAGAGCTTGGGATCCAGCTTGTCAAGGTTAGCCAGATCAAGGGCGGAATCCAGATTGACCTGATCAAGACCGCCGGCCCGAAAAAATCTCCAGACGTGTCCCTTTGGAATTAATGTAACCATTCTGCCGTCTCTCCTTGCCATGCAGGATCACAGGCGAGATACATAACCTCTCATTTGAGTTTCCCGCTTGCGGGGGCATGTTACCAAATGTCTCCTTCTGACGCCATACGTTCTCGACCGCATGGGATTCGCCGCATCTTTTCCGCGATTTGATTGACACGCCGCGCCATGCCCATATGATAGATACAGTTTCTGACATCCGGACCATGGCTTATGACCAGTGGAGCGTGACATGTCACAGAATGTGAAGGAAATCAACGACGCCGAATTCGACGCGGAGGTGCTTCAGTCCGAGTTGCCGGTACTCGTGGACTTCTGGGCGCCGTGGTGCGGCCCGTGCCGCATGATGGCCCCGGTGCTGGAAGAGGTAGCCGCCGAGACATTAGGGAAACTGAAGGTATGCAAGATTGACGTTGACAAGAACGGCGAACAGGCCGGGGCGTTCGGGGTGCAGGCGATACCGACCTTGATCCTCTTCAAGGGCGGCGAGGTTGCAACCCGCCTGACCGGATTCCGGCAGAAGGCCGACCTGCTCAAGGCTCTGGCGATCTAGGGCCGGGAGCCGGGAAACATGGCTTCCCGCTTTGAAGATTGCGGCATGGCTGCGGCGCTCCAAAGCCGGGACGGACCGGTCACATGCTTGAACAGAAAATCTGGTGGGTTGACCAGTTCGGCAAGGTACAGGGTCCGTACTCCGCGCTGGAGTTGCGCGATCTGGTACAGAAGGGCCATGTCTCGCCTCATGCCGAGGTTTGGAGAACCGGGGGCGTTTTCCGTGGAACCGCGGAGCAGGTGCTTCAAGCTATAAACGACGCGCAGGAGTATCGCGAGAGCGAGGAATTTGTCGAACGGCTCGACGAGCTTGCCCCAACCACGCACGCGACGTACTTCCTGATCGCCGCCAACGCCCTCTGGTTCGTCTTCATGCTGATGAACGGGGTTGATATTTCCCGCCCGACAACCGCTCAGATAGAACGATTCGGGGCCTTGAGCGGGGTCCGCGTCATCGAGGGTGAACCGTGGAGACTCCTCTCCGCCGCATTCGTACACGTGGGGATATTCCACATCGCCCTGAACATGTGGTGTCTATGGAACGTCGGGCCTCTGCTGGAAAGGATGATGGGGCGGACGGCGTTTGCGATCGCGTATCTTGCCTCGGCGCTTGGGGGGAGTCTTTGCGGGCTTTGGCTTCATCCGCTGATTGTATCGGCAGGGGCGTCCGGAGCCGTTTTCGGGCTTTTCGGGGCGCTGGTGGGTTTTGCCGTGCTTCGCAGAGGGGATATGCAGGGCGTCTTCGGAAGGCTGGCAAAGAGTGGCGCAAAGGTAGTGGCGGCAAATCTGTTTTTCGGATTTCTGATACCGAACATTGATAACGCGGCGCATGTCGGGGGACTTGTGACGGGCGCCGTCTTCGGCGCGGTGTTAAGCCGCGACCTTAGGGCGTCCGCTCCCAAGAGGAGTTTTTATCAGGTTATTGTTGCGTTGGTTCTGATCGCCGGCATGGTTTACGGATCGCATTATCGCATAATGGAATTGCGGCGTCCTGAAAATGCGGACATGGCCCCGGTCCGGATGGGAAAGCTTATGAAGGAGATTGATCAGGCGGAAAAACTTTCGGCAGAGCGCATAACGGCGGCCTACGCATCGCTTCAGGGGGGATTCACTACTCCCGCCGAGTTCGCCGGAGAGATACGCGGTAGCATAATACCGCTCTGGGAGAAGGCTGAAGCGGACGCGCAGCCGTTTGAGGCCATGACCCTCCGTCCGGACTGCCCGCAAGCGCTTGCAGAGGAGATCGCACTGCTCGGTCAGTTCATGGGCTTGAGACTGGAATACTGGCGGTTGCTTGCGGATGACGCTGCCGACCCGGAGGCGGACTACGGGCAGAAGCTCAGGGGCCTTGCGTTCAGCGCGGACGAGGCGCTGAGGAGATTGCAGATATTGCGGGCAATGCGGCGATTGCCGTGAACCGCGGAAATGCCCCCCTTCTCATTATTTCTTCACCGCTCCCGGCGATTTCAGCGCTTCCCTTTCGCGCGTCTGGCGCGCCCTGGCCTCTTCAATGCCCTTTTCGAGGACTTCCAACTTGCGCTGGAACGAATCTTCAAACGCAAGATAGTAGAAATCGGACTCGTAATAAAGCTGCGCCACGGTGTTGTCAATCATGTATGGGCGGACGTCCCTGCCCTTCAGTTCCGGGAATAATAATTCGCGGCCGACTATAAAATCGCTCAGGTGAAGCTTGCCGCCGGGAGCATTGAGCTTAATGACCTCCTTGAGAATCACGCAACGCTTCAGCCTGTCCACGTCATCCGGAGAGGTAAGCACGATTGCGTAGTTGCTCTTTTCAAGCTCCTCCTCACATTTGTTGAGCGTAAGCATGAGTTTCTCATATGCCTTGCCCTCAGGCAGGTCCGCTGTCTCCACCACCGGAGTCGGCACGTTGACCTCGCTCATCTGATCATCGGGGATGGCGTCAAATTTAACTACAATGGCTTTGCTGAAGGGCTTCGGAGCCTGCCAGGGCCAGCGGAATCCGCCGCTTATCGGCTCAATGTAGTCCTTCAGGAATTTGACCTTGATCCCGCCTTCTTCGCGCGGCCTGGGCTGGAAGAAAATCATATCCTTGACACTGTCTTCCATCCCCTGCCGCTTGATGATCTCGTAAAGCATGCGTTTCACGAAAATCTCGTCTGCGGGAATCCGCGGCCCGACCGCCCACGAAAACGGATCCTGCTGGGCAAGGCTCGGTTCCTTGGATACAAGGTCGGCGACCGACTCCTTGACATTCGTCAACCGCCTATTGGATCGCAGGAATGATAGGCTGAACAGGTCCTGGTTTTGAATTCTGTAACTGTTACGATACAGGACTCTGTTCATCACGTTCATGTCTTCCGCGTCCTTGGGCAGTATGTAACCCCAGTTGAGCGTCTCGCGGGGGACGATGTGCGGGATCAGAACCACGATGACTTCGGTCTCGACGTCACGCTGCGTGGAATCAGCGAAGAGATTGCCTATGAGCGGTATATGGCTCAGAATCGGCAATCCGCGGCGTTTGCTTTCATTGTTCCGGGCCAGAAGGCCGCCGATGATGAATGGCGTGCCGTCGGTCACGCGGCCGAACGTTTGAACAAGCCTGGTCTTTACCACGGGCACGACGTTGTTGGAAAACTTCAGCGATGATGGATCATCCGGCTTATCCTGGCTTATGATTGACTCAATCTGCATGGAGACTTCTGTCCCGTCCGCGTTGATTCTCGGCTTGATGTTCAGAACTACGCCGGTCGAGAAATAGTTGACCACCAGATTGGTCGAGGATGATGTTACCGTTGACGCCGTCGCCGGGATTTCCCGCCCGATGCGAATCAAAGCCTGACGGTTGTTCAAGGCAAGAACGGAGGGGCGGCTGACGATTCTTGCATAACCTTCAGTAACCAGCAGTCTCATCTTTGCTGCCAGCGCAACCGAGGAGCGCGCTCCCGTCAGCCCCAGCGTGTAACTCTGATTCACTGAGTTGCCGGCCCAGGGATCAAAGTCAGCCGTCCAGACTTCATCATTAACCCGTCGCGTTATGTCCCATGTCGTCCCCATTTCACGCATCTTGTCCCGCTCAAGCTCAATGACAAGAGCCTCTATCAGAATCTGTTGCGCGGCGATGTCGAGGTCCTGCTTGAGAATGCTTTCAACAAGATGCAACTGGGCCGGCAGGTCAGGATCATAGATAATCATTAACCTCCCGTCCTGGGCGGTGGCGGTGTATTTCGACATATTCTGCCCGCCGACCTGAGGAGTGACGCCGAGACCGAAAGCCTGCGTAGCGGTTGGCTTTTGCACAAGGCTGTCGTTCGGATAATCAACGATCTTGGCTATGACCGGAAGTTTTCTCTCAACCTGCTGCTTCATCGTATAAATCATATCGCCGGGGCTTGCGCCAGCCTTGGCGTCGAAATCCATCACGGTGAATCCGAGGGCCTGAAGCGCGGCGAGGGCCTGATCGGGCTGAATATAACTCAGATAGAAGAATGAATACGCCAGATTGCGCGCGTCAAGCTGCTTGTACGCCGCCACGGCCGCTCCTGCAGCAGCGGGGAACCCGGCTGCTATGGTATCAACATCGGGATTTGAAAGAACCGCCTTCTGGGCAACCATGAAACGGAAACCTGAAGCTATCAGAACCGAGGTTCCATTTGACATGGTATGATAGCCCATTATCAACACACTTAATACAGGCTCAGGCTGCGCAGGCGGGGCAAAAGGCCCAAAGGACGAAGGCCATGGGCTTGGCCATGCAAGGTCCTTGATTTCCGGGGCGACTCCGTCCGCGCCCGGGAATGACCGGATCAGCACAACCGCGCCGTCAACCTTCGGCAGAGACTCCTTGACTTTCTCCATAAGCTCTGGGGCAGGCTTGTAACCCTGAGTATAAGTCAGCGTCAACTGCGTCTGTTCGATGGTCATTCGCGCCGATTCCCCGCGCAGGTCGGGGACTTGAATTACCTGGACCGACGGCACGCCGGGCGGCGCGGCATCCTGCGCCGACACTCTGGCAGAGAACATGAATATAACGGCGACCCAGACAGGCAGAATCCGTCGGCTCTGTATTACTTTCACCTCTCGAATCTCCGTATGGTGACAGAGAAAAGACCGCGCAAGACGCTTCGCAGTCCGGCAGGAGCAATCCTGGAAATATGCCTGAAGCACTTGTACAAGAGGACGGGTGGCGGCGTCAAGCGCGCGCCGCCACCCTTTCGGTAGGAGAGCGATTCAAGGTCACCGCTCCGAAGGAATTTCCCTGCCTTTAACAGAACATCATGTTTAATCATGCGCCGTCACATCCTGCCGGTCGCACGACCGGGCCAGGCCCGAGGGGCGCGTCGCAGCCAGCTTCTTGGCGAGGGAATCAGGCCGCTGCATCCCGTTAGCTGGCGGCCAGCTGCCGCTTCGCGCCGACCTCGTAGACCTGGCCCTTGAAAACCTTGAAATGCCTGTCCGCGCCAACGGTCAGCGATGAGGGCTTTCCGGTGGCGATTATGGTTGTCCGTCCTTCCATGAGCTTGTTCAGCCTCGGCTCGATCGCCTGAGCGGTGGCTTCATCAAGGCTGGAGAACGGGTCGTCAAGAATGAGGATTTTCGGGTCCTGGAGGACTGCCCTGGCGAGGCTGATCTGAACCCTCTGGCCCAGGGAGAGAACCACGCCGCCCTCGCCGATCCTTGTATCCAGACCGCTCGGCAGTTCCTTGATGAACTCGTCGGCCAGAACAGCCTGGGCCGCAAGCTCAACCTGTCCGTCCGAGGCGTGAGGATTAGCGTAACGGATGTTCTCCCGAATGGTTCCGCCGAAGAGGAACGGCTCCTGCTGAACATAGGCGACGTGGCGGCGCAGGCCGGCCATTTTCATGGTTCGGACATCTTTGCCGTCCAGTTTCACAGCGCCCTCGGTGGGATCCATCATGCGGCCGATCAGGGCGGCCAGTGTGCTCTTGCCGCTTCCGCTTCCGCCTTCGATGACCGCCCTCTCGCCGGCGGCGATGCTCATTGTGGCGCCGCGCAGGATCAGCGGGTTTTTGCCGTAACCGAAGGTGGCGGCTTCGATGGAGATCGCGCCTTCCGGATTGATCCAGTCAGCGGCGTCCGGAGCGTCAATGAAATCCTGCTTCTGGCGCAGAACCTCATCAACCCTGTTCAAGCTGGAGAACACGCCGGCGATCTTGCCGGCCTTGACGGTCAGGTTCGCGGCCAGCGGGAAGAGCATCATCACGTAGCCGTAGAAGGCCATAAAGTCGCCGGTGCTCATGCTGTTGGCGAAAACCTGCCGGCTGCCGTAGAGTATTGTAGCGCCGACGCAGAGCCCGATGCAGAGGTCCACGGCCACCTTGTTGAGAGTATGCCAGAACTGGAGCCTCACGTTTGCCTTGTAGGCATTCTGCATCTGGCTGCGGAAGGCCGCGTTCTCGCGCTCTTCGGAGCCTGTCGCCTTGACGACCGACGCGCCCAGGAGAACCTCGACCACGCGGGCGGAAACCGTGCTGCCGCACTCGCTGGCGCCGTAGCTGCCCTTTGCGATGCGGGCCTTGAAGAAGCGCTGAACGATGAAGTAGACCGGCAGCATTGCAACGGCCATGCCTGCCAGATGTGAATTCATTTTGAAAATGCAGTAGAGCGTTCCGATCACGGTGCAGATGTTGATCAGGGCTTCCGGAATTTCGCTCTGGATGAAGTCCTGCACCTTCGCCACGTCGTCCATTGCGCGGGCCAGCAGCTTGGCCGGGGAGCGCTCAGCAATGTAGGCTAGATTAAGGCGGGTGATGTGTTCAACAACACGGCCTCTGAGGGCCACGGTTGTGCGCTCTGACATGACCGTTGTCGCAAGGCGGCTGAAGAAAAAGAGCACGTTGCGGGCGACGTAAATTCCCACCACGATGCCGACGACCTGCATCAGCATTTTGGAGTCTTTTCCGGGAAAGACCTTGTCGTTGAGAATTTTGATGGTCTTCGGGAGGTAGACGTTGGCGTATGAGAGCGCGAAGTTGCAGGCGAGGATTGCCAAGGCAAGCTTCCACTGCGGAGCGAGCAGCTTGAGGAAACCGCGCAGACCTGCCACTGAGCTCAGGTCTCTTTCGCTTTGTTTCCCTGTCCTGGCCATCGTTTTCCTTTCGATTCCTTTTTCGCGCTCGACCAATTCGCGCGCGCGTTAATTAAGGATGCAAAGGTCGTGCCACCAATCAGCGCATGTAACCACGCCAACGGTTTCACCACCTACTCCGTTTTTGAGCAGCGGCACTACGCCGCGTGTTTCTGTAATTTGTCAGGGGAGGCCCTTGCTTCAGGGTGGGGAAGATTTTTGTCAGGATCATCCGTTGCTATTGCATCACAACATACATTTCCGGTGGTGGTTATGACAACATGGTCGAATCACATAATATATTTACTGGTTTTAGTCTGAGAATCAGGATGTTGTTGCCGTGTGTTCGCCTGTCTGGGCCGTAGACGGTGAATACAGGAATTCTGAGTATCATGATTCACTTTGTTTTATTGTTTTCATGCACGGCTAGGTGTGATTCAACCGGTCACGTATAAAGAGTCGGTCAGTGACTACCCTAGTCACACGCTGATCGTTTAATGGCGATTTGAATAACCAGTAATCCCCTCTTCCGGTCATCGCACATAATTGAATAATATAAAATGCCAGAGAGTAGTTATTGTCTGATGAATTCAATGGCGCTCCATGTGGAGATAAGCGCCTTCTCATGAATATGATTCATCAAACGCTGATTTCATCTCAAGAATAGAGACTCTTGAGACTCTCACGCCATTCTCATCGTCAGTCCGCCGTCCACAACAACCTCGGCTCCGGTCATCAAAGTATTCTCCACCATGGCGAGAACCATCTGAGCAATTTGTTCGGGTTTTCCCTCACGATGTAGCGGGATGCGGTTTTCCAGATTGTGCTTCTGTTGCTGAGGCGTCATTGCAGCGTGGAAATCGGTGCGGACAATGCCTGGAAGTATGGCGTTCACCCTGATATTTTTATCGGCAAGTTCCCACGCCAGGCAACGCGTGAACTGTAGCAGCGCCCCCTTGACGGTCCCGTAGGTGATCGCGCCGTTCAATCCACGAATTGCGGCGACTGAAGACGTGATCACAATACACGGATCGGTCCCCTTCACAAGAAGTGGAAGCGCGGACTTGCAGAGCAGAAATGCCCCATGGACATGAGTATCGAAGGCCTTTTTCCAAAAGTCGAAGTCTATGTTCTCAAACTTTCCTGACGCGGAGTAACCTGCATTGCTGAAAAGGACGTCGAGCTTGGACCATTTTGAGGAAAGCTCTATAAACATGCGATCAACGTCCTTCGGGTTCCCGACGTCGCCTTGAAGGACTATCACCTGCGGCGCGCCGGCTTCTCTCGCCTCAGCAGCAGTATCTTCTGCTCCCTTTCTATTCTGAAGATAATTCAGGGCAACTGCATTTCCCTGTCTGGCAAACGCCAGCAACGTTGCCTTCCCTATGCCCCTGCTCGATCCTGAAATGAAAACATGCTTCATTGTTTTCTCCATCTCTGTAGTCACAAGCCTTTGAAAGACTTTGTTATGTGATGTAATGTGAAGTTGGTGATTTAAAACAGAATGACTCATCATTCCGTCTTGTCAGCACGAAAGCATATACATGTTCATATTGTGAACATATATTTCCCATTGTGCGGACAACATTCCTTTTCTGCCAATGATTATTCATCATCCTGACCATCGCTTCGCACCTTTCCGTCATATGACACTGACACCAGGCACAGCCCCTGGGGCGGCGCGGTCATCCCGGCCTTTTTCCTGTCAAGTGATTCAAATACCTTCTTGAAATCCTGCAGGTCCAGTTTGCCGTGTCCCACGAGGACAAGCGTTCCGACAATGTTGCGAACCATGCGATAAAGGAATCCATTTGCGGCAATGCTGAAGACAATCATATCGCCATCAGCTTCCACTTCGGCCTGTCGCACGTTTCGCACTGACGACTTCACCGGACGTCCGACCGCCTGAAATGCGGCAAAATCATGCGTTCCAGCCAGGCATTGAGCCGCATCACGCATTGCGCCCGCGTCAAGCGATAACGGCACGTGCCATGCATGAAATCGGCTCATTGGGGAACGCGGACGACGATTGATAATCGAGTAGCGATAGAGTTTCCCGGTTGCCGAGAACCGCGCATGAAACGCATGGTCAGTATCTTCAGCCGACAGCACAGCAATATCCGACGGGAGATTTGCGTTCAGAGCTTCTCGGAAAGATGCCGGTGGGATGCCCGACTCCGTCAGGAAATTCGCAACCTGCCCGACGGCATGAACCCCCGCGTCAGTCCTTCCCGCTCCTATTACGTCCGAATGCGCCCCGGTTACGGACAAAATCGCATCCTCAATGCTCTGCTGGATGGTGGCGGCATCGGGTTGGCGCTGCCATCCGGCATAATTCGTCCCATCATACTCTATAACAATCTTAATGTTCCGCTGCCGAGTCATGTAGGTGGTTACCTTGTCCGACGGAGAATGTGGTCCGGAGCGGTGGTTGCATCGCGATATTGCGCGATGTCGCGCAAAAAGCGCTCCGCGTCCTGCGGGTAACCGCCGGTCGGTTCGAGACCCGGCACAATCCCGCGCCAGTAGGCGTTCAACATCAGCATGAAAACCTCACGAGTATATTTACTGAACATGGACGCCAGCGCGGTCGGGAAGAATGACGAATCTGCCTCAGGTCTGAAGACAATCTCCATCGAGCGATTTGCCTCGCGAAGGACATATCGGGACGCGGATTGTTCCTCTTCAAGCACTCTGAGTTCGGCATCCGGGAAGCAATCCATGAGCAGGTTGCGATAATTGGTCCGACCGCCGTGCCTGTCGCAGACGACATAGACCCCGCGCGCGCCCCAGCCATTCCAGATTTTCAGGAGGTGCTGGCCGCATTTTTGCGCCACGAGGGATGACTTGTTGCGCGTCATGCTTACGTGACGGTTGAATTCCGCGACGTTCACCACCTTCGACCAGACGCCCAGGAATCCTATCTCGGATTGCCTCAATGAAGCAGCAACAACGTCTCCGTGATTCATCACGGCCGAATAGTTGGTTACGCAAGGCAGTTTCATCTCGGCGGCGTTGCGATGCCAGGGATATATGTCCAGTTCCCCGGACGATTCGCCTAGCATCTCCAGCAGTTCAGGAACATTGCGCGGGCATTTTGATCCGCGAGAAAGAAAGGTCAGGACAGATTCTTCCAGTCGGCGTAATCCGTTTGTTCCGGAATAGACGATCTTGCTGTCATTGACGATAATGCGCTTCTTTGCTCCCTTGATGGCGCGGGATATGGAATCGGACAGCGCGGCCCAGATGTCAGGTTCATTTTCACCCGGGTCGGAAGTCTCAAAAACGCAGGCAGAAACCACCAAAGGCCCCAGAACCGGCCCGTAACCTGCTTCATCAATGCCTGCGACTGTTCCCATTGGCTGCGCGGCTCCCAGGGATGCTGAACCGGCGGACAACGATCGCCAGGTTCCAAGATGCCGGGTAATCAGCGTTCAGATTGAACCGACGAAGTGAGAATACTGGCACAGTCCGCCAATCTCAATACCCGGCAGGAAAAGCGCTCAAAAACCTGGACTGAAATTGAAATGCTGGGGATAATTATTCACATGGCCATTTCAAACGGACAGGAAAATCGTCTGATCCCGCTGATTATTCTTACCATGGGGATAGCGTGCGGAATTGTTGCTTCCGCCGAACCACCGATGGACGTCCAGTATCCTGACTGGACCTTCGCTGGCGTCCCCGGCGGCATACCGAAGGCCGTCAAAACGATCCCGGCCCGCAATTTCGGCGCGATACCGGACGACGATAAGGACGACGGTCCGGCGCTGACGGCCGCGGCGGCGGATGTCGTTGCGCGCACCCGTTTTGTAAAAGGCTCCGGGCCAACAGTCATATTGCTCGAGGCCGGGACCTACCATCTAGACACAATCGTCCAGGTCGCCGGCAGCGGTGTCGTCTTCCGCGGCGACGGGCCTGACAAGACGCAAATCATCGTCCGCTACAAACCTGACGGAATCCGCTTCTTTGCTCCCGCCGACGGCGAGAGGGCCAAAGGCCTACTGCCGATTGAAGTTCACTTCACCCCCGACGCTTTTCGGAAACTGGCGATATATTTCGATGACCGCAGTATCAGCGAAATTGAACTGGCGGCAGACAGCATACAGCGGATCGAGTCCAACATGCTGCGCTTCAACCATCGGCATGTCGAGCCTCTGGATGGCGTGAAACCGGGCAGGCACATGTTGAAAGCCATCGGAGAACTCAAGAAAGGCGGAAGCGTTGAGTCGGCGCGCAGTGTGATTGTGGAAGCGACTCCGGCAAATACGCCTGTCGCAACGCGTTCGCCGATATACATCGGCGCATTTACGTTCATGGGGGCTGCCGAATCTGTCGCTTGGCTGCTTGCCCAGGACGCAGTCGCCGGAAGCCGGACGCTGAAGCTCGCGCCGGGCCACCGGCTGAAGAAGGGTGACAGATTCAGGCTGATCGCGCCACGCACGCCGCGATGGGACAAGGAGGTCGGCAACAAGTGCGGATGGGGCGCATACCGGATGGCTTTCCTTGAGGCGATTGAGGTCAAGGGCGAAGAAATAACGTTGAATCAACCACTTCGCATTGACTTCCCGGTTGTTGACGGCAGCCACGCTGTTCGGATGCTTCCCGTGGAGCAATGCGGCGTGGAGGACCTCAGCATCCGGCACGAGGAGAAGCTCTGGCTCAGCAGCGTGATGTTCGCCGACGCGTGGAACTGCTGGGCACGGAAGGTTCACGTCAAGACGACCGGGCGATTCCCGGTCTACGCCTGTAACGCGCGCGGGATCGAGATTCGTGATTGCGTCTTTGACGACGCGTGGCACAAGGGCGGCGGGGGAACAGGATACGTCGGCTTTGCATTCGTATCGGACTGCCTGATGGAGAACGTGACAACCTACCGGATGCGTCACGCTCCGCTGTTCGAGTGGGCTGCCAATGGCTGCGTCGTCCGATCAAGCGTCTTCAATGAGAGCGACGCGCAGTTTCACAGCGGATGGACGCACAACAACCTGATCGAGCAGTGCGTGATCAACTCCGTCTTCGGCAACGGCGGATACGGACATGGGGCGTGGGCCAGCCATACGGGCGACAAAACGCACGGCCCGACCGGTCCGCGCAACGTCCTTCACAACAATCGCATCACCGGCGAATGGGACGGCATCTGGCTGGGCGGCACCGGCGGGAACTGGATAATCCAGTACAACCGCATCGAATCCAGAACGGGCTTCGGAATCCGCATTGTTGATCCGTGCAAGGGGCATCTGATCAGGAAAAACGTCTTCGTATTGCACAACAGCCGGCGCAGCGCGATTTATCTTGACTCTCCGAAAACCAGCGGAATCACAGTTACCGACAACCTGATTTTCGGCGGCACGAATCTGATTGGCGCGGGCGCGGCCTCGGACCTTATCTTCGATAAGAATGTGAAACTGCCGATAGAGAAGGCGGGCGATTCGCAACCTCACTGCCCGGTTCCATCGCTCTTCCTGAGGCAAAGGGATGATCGGAAGAATGACGCGGGTAATTGAGAGAACGACTCCGCATATGGTACGCCGCGCAGCGGCATGTTTCGCTGCCGCGGCCTTTCTCCCGGTTGTAGTATTACCATGTGTTGCTTCCGGGGAGAGGCGGATCGCAGGCGCCGCCCGCCCCGTCCGTATCGCTGAATGTGAATCGTGGGTCAGCCCTTATTGGGGGTACAACACGCCCAAGATCGTCTTCGACGGGAGAACATTTTTCACGGCCGGGCTGTCCGGAATGAAGCCGGACGAAGCGGAGGGGATTGTCTACCATTCAGAGGGCACGGAATGGCGGAAGGTCGTCCGACTGCCGGGAATTTACCAGCCGGCGACACTGGCGCTTGACGCGGAAAGACGACTGTTAATCGCCTACACCCGCCAGATGAAGCCGGTAAGTCTGTTGCGCGCCCGCACGCCCGGACCATGCGCCGGATTTGACGAACTGCCGCATCCGCCAGGAATGGAGAACGGATACTATATCGGCGTCGCGTCCGGGGTCGGATGTATTTATATGGCGTGGCTGACTGCTCCGGATTATTCGATGTATTTCAGCCGTTTGGACCTTGCCGCCATGGCATGGGCAAAACCTGTGCTGCTTTCTCATGGCCGGGTCGAGCGAAAGCCTAAGACGGCATGGACGTATCCCATAATAATACCGGATGGCGGGCGCGTTCACTTCGTCGCGTCAAACTCTCCGGACGGGGGGGAGGGCAACACATACAATGAGGTCAGATACCTCCTTTTACGCGAATATAACGGCAATCCTGAAGTTAATGAAGTTGTCGCAGACACGCCGATGGGGCACAACTCCTACGCCACCGACGCCGCGGTTGACGCATCCGGGCGGGTTCATATTGTCTATATGTGGAACAACCGCGCGTACGGCGAGCCGTTGCCGCCCGCCGCTCCGGAGGCGGGGACTTATCACTCCTGGCGCGATCCGGCAACCGGTAAATGGACGCGCTCCCGGATCGGCCCCGCGGGGATTACCGGATTTCACGTTAGCGGAAACGTGCTCACCGCTGTGATGTCCAGCGGCGGGAGCCTGAGTTCCGCTAAATGGTCGGAATCGGAGGGCGTGTGGACCGCATGGGAGAAGATGATAGAGACCGGGCGGCTGCCAGGCCCTCCAGGATTCATGGACGTCCTGACGCGCTGGAGCGGAAGCGCCGTCGGCGACTCGCCTTTTATAGTGTTTGATACGCTGATTCCGGCTGATGGCGGGAAACCGTCAAAACGAACTCTTTGGGCGTTCATGCCAGAATGACGCGATATTCGATGTGTTTATCAGCTTCAGATTTTCAGCGCAGCCGCTAATTTCCCCGCCAGCTCCTCAGCAAGCGCCGACGCCGCCCCGCCCGGCAGCGACGGCTCGGCGGTTTCGATCAGCTTGTGCGCGGTTGATTTCAGCGATGCCTCCACCCCTGACTCTTTTTTCCCTGCAAGCGCGGCCAGATCAACCGAACGCAACAGCGCCCTGTAGACGTCCGCCCGAGCCTTCTGATACTTGTCCCGATCCGAGCCGGCCACAGCAGGAACATCCCCGAATGCGATGTCGCTCTGTTCGTTGTCCACCGGCAGCAGCAGCGCCAACATGCGCGTTTCAGCCAGGGCCGTTCGGCTGCCGAGATTTTCCAGCGCCTCGCGCTCTGGGACTCCGGCCTTAAGCTCCAGCCGGACTATGAGCAATTCTTCGGCCAGATCCCTGGACAGCGTCCCGGCCGTCTCAATCGCGGAATCCAGCGCCGTGGCCAACGAACCGTTTTGAAGAACGTTCGCGCTGAACCGGTCGAGAACATCAGGAAGCGCGTTGACCATTGCCCGCTGTCTTGCATTGCGACGGGAAATGAGCCAGAAATCCGGCGCGCGAAATCCTACCAGCGTCAGGAGCATAAGCAGCAGGAGAGTATCCTGGAACGACCAGATGCCGGCGCGCGAAAAACACTGTGAAGTAAGCAGGCAGGCCATAAGCGCCCCGACCAGCGCGGCCACAGCGCGGAGCGTGTTGTACCGTGTCCTGGCCTCCAACCCCCTCATTCCGGCGGCGGCGAGTTTTCCGTCCAGCGGCTCCTTCCGCGCGCTGATGACAATAAGCGTGGAAACACAGGCGACTCCTATTGCCAGAAAGAGAGTAATGGACATTGCGATGCTCCCCATATTCGCGTTCCGAACATGCTCTGGGCCATGGGCCGCGTTTGCGTTGGCGGCAACTCCGGATAATGGTATTTACGCCCATGCGTCATGTCAAAGACATTCCATAAGGGCGACGTCGCGGAGCATTCTTAAGCGGCTATCCGCTCCCATGGCCGGCGTCTGCCCGGTAACGAATAACTTGCTGTCTCTGCGCCCGGCGCGCATCAAACCCCCAAAAGGTCAACGGACCGCGTGATAATTATAGCGCAGCCGTCCCGGCTGCAAGGAAAGCGCCCAGGCGAGATGCCTGCGCCAGAACTCAAACCAGTCATTGACGCCTCCTTCAAACCGTGACTTTGAATTGACTGCCGCTCTGCGCCATATATAATATTTGCTTCCTCAGCCATTTCATGATTTCGTTATGGCGGCAGGTTTGGAGCGACTGACATGAGCAAAAAAGCAATCGGAATTGACCTGGGCGGGACGAACATAAAGTCCGGCGTGATGGACTCATCCGGCAACGTGCTGGCAAAAATGTCCTCCCCCACGCCGCCGGGCAGGGGCGTTGACGAGGTTGTTGACGCGATCTGCAAGGCGATGGAGGACATAAGCCACAAGGCCGGGATCGGGATGCGCGAAGTCGCCGGCGTCGGAATCGGCGCCCCCGGCGCGATGGACCTGACGCAGGGCATCATCCACATCTCGCCGAATTTCCCCGGATGGATCGAGGTCCCCTTCCTGGAAAAACTCAAGCGCAAGATCAGTATCGAATGCGTCCTGGAGAACGACGCGAACGCCGCCGCGCTGGGCGAGGCGTGGGCCGGCGCCGGCAAGGGGGCGCACTCAGTCGCGCTGCTGACGCTGGGAACCGGGGTCGGCGGCGGGGTCGTGTTCAAGGGCAAGCCGTTCCACGGTTTCACGGACGTTGGCCCGGAACTCGGCCACATGATCCTGGACTACAACGGACGCCTCTGCGGATGCGGCAACAAGGGCTGCCTGGAGGCCTATGCCTCCGCGACCGCCATGGTGCTGCGCATGAAGGAGTCCATCCAACTTGGCCGGGACAGCATCCTGAAGAACAAGCTTGAAACGCTGACGGCAAAGGATATTTACGACGCAGCGGTCGCCGGAGACGCGGCGGCGAAGGAAAACATGGAGATGACCGGTGTCTATCTGGGCATCGGCATAACGAGCATTCTGCACGCCTTCAATCCGGAGATCATGCTGCTTGCGGGGGGCGTGACGGCCGCCGGCGAGATGCTGCTGGAGCCGATACGCCGCACCGTCATGTCGCGGGGGATGAAGGCGAGCTGGGATAGAACCGCTATCAGGATAGCAGCCCTGGGAGGGGATGCCGGCCTGATCGGAGCCGCCGGATGTCTTTTCGAGAAACTCGGAATTTCTGCATAATAGCCCACGTGGACCACGGAAAGTCCACGCTGGCGGATCGTTTCCTTCTTCGCACCGGAGCAATATGCGAGCGGGAGTTCCGCGCCCAGGTCCTGGACGACATGGACCTCGAGCGCGAGCGCGGAATCACCATCAAATCCAGCGCAGTAACGCTCAATTACAAACGCGGCGACACAACCTACAAGCTCAACCTTATTGACACCCCCGGACACGTTGACTTCAACTACGAGGTGGTGCGCAGTCTCAGAGCCTGCGAAGGAGCGCTGCTGCTCGTGGACGCCGCCCAGGGCGTCGAGGCCCAGACCGTCGCCAACACCTATCTCGCCCTGGAATGCAATCTCGAGATCATCCCCGTCATCTCCAAGATTGACCTGGCATCTGCGCGGCCGGACGAGGTTGCGGCGGAAATCACCGCCTCCCTGGGCATCAGCACGGACGAGGTATACAAGGTCAGCGCCAAGGAATCCACCGGGATTGACGAGGTTCTCAACGCGATCATTGACCGCATCCCCCATCCGTCCGGCAATATTGACGCCCCGCTGCGCGCGCTGATCTTCGATTCCAAATACGACGACTATCGCGGCGTGATCGTCTACGTCCGGATAGTGGACGGGCGCGTTAAGCGCGGGGACATGATCCGCATGATGCACACCGGCAACGTCTTCGAGGTGCAGGAGGTCGGGATTTTCTGCCCGGGGATGACGGCGCGGGGCGAACTCGCCGTCGGCGACGTTGGCTACCTGAACGCAACCATCAGGACGGTCCAGGACATCAAGATCGGCGACACTGTCGGGCCGGGAACCGATGAGAAGATAGAGCCTCTTCCCGGATATCGCGACCCGCTGCCGATGGTCTATTGCGGCCTGTATCCGCAGGAGAACAACGAATTCGGGGACCTTCGCGACGCGCTCCAGAAGCTGGCGCTGAACGATTCCTCCCTCGTCTTCGAGCCTGAGACGTCTCAGGCCCTGGGCATGGGCTTTCGTTGCGGATTCCTGGGCCTGCTGCACATGGAGATCGTCCAGGAGCGTCTGGAGCGCGAAAGCCACATTGACCTGGTCCAGACCGCCCCGAACGTCACCTACGAAATCCTTCTGACCAACGGCGAGATTCTAAGGGTTGACAGTCCGGAGAAGGTCCCCACTCCGGACAAGATAGAGGAGTTCCGGGAGCCGGTCGTCAGGGGCAGCATCATCATGCCAAGCGAGTACATCGGCCCGATCATGCAACTGGCCGAAGACCGGAGGGGAAAGTATCTCACCACAGAATACCTGACGCCCACGCGCGTCATCCTGACGTATGAACTGCCGCTGGCGGAGATCATTTACGATTTCTACGACAAGTTGAAATCGCTGAGCCGGGGATACGCCACGCTGGATTACGATTTTGTCGGTTTCAAGGCTGGGGACCTTGTGAAGGTTGACATATTGATCAACAGTAAGCCGCTCGACGCGCTTAGCATCATATGCCACCGGGAACAGGCCGAAAGGCGCGGCAGGCGGCTGGCCTTGCGCCTCCGCAAGGAAATCCCGCGCCACCTCTTTGAAATACCGATCCAGGCAGCGCTTGGAAGCCGCGTCATAGCCCGCGAGACTATCAAGGCGACCCGCAAGGACGTCACCGCCAAGTGCTACGGCGGTGACATCACCCGGAAGCGGAAACTGCTGGAGAAGCAGAAAGAGGGAAAGAAGCGCATGAAATCAGTCGGCAGCGTCGAGATCCCCCAAGAAGCCTTCCTTTCCATTCTTCAGGAGCGGGACACGGAGAAGTGACAGAAGAATCCGGCACAGACAACGACCCAGATGCGCAGCAACGGCTTGAAGAACTGAAATTCTGGTTCTCAGACGAAACGCCGGAAGAACTTAAGGCCGCCCTTCAGAAACGCGGGCTCCCGTCCGCAGAAACCATAATAAATGTTCAGACCGACCTGACCCCGGACGGAGCCTATGGAAAAGGCTGGATAGTTCTGTTCAAAGACGCGGTGGTTGTGGCGCACGCCGCCGGGGCTGATTGCGAGATATCGGATTTCTTCAGGTTTGAGGATATCACCGGCCTGGAGGCCGTCATGGCCGTCGGCGGGGGAACGCTGGAGGCGCGCAACGGAGCGCGGCGACGGACCATCCTGCGTTTCTCGAACGCGCGCGCCCGGCCGATAGGGCTTTTCGCCAAGAAATTCCGCGAACTCAGGGAGACCGGCGTCCTCAAACAAGAGGATGACGACGACGCGCCGAAAAAATGCCCCGATTGCGGGCGCGTGCTGGAAGAGGACAACACGGTCTGCGTGAAGTGCCTGAAGAAGGGCCACGTGGTCGGGCGCGTGATCGGCTACGCCAAGGGCTTCTGGCCCTACATGGCGATCATGGTGGCCTGCATGATCCTGCAATCCCTCGCAGAGGTGCTCGCGCCGCAGATCACACGCACTCTTTACGACGGGATCCTCAGCCCTACGGACAAGCCCGAAGCCTTCACGATGTTGCGATGGGGAGCGACGCTTGGGATGTCCCCGCTCGTCACCGTCATCGCCGTGATGACCGCCCTTCTTGCACTGGGCGTCGGCTGCGCGATCATCAGCGAATACGCCAGCATCTACATGGGAACGACGCTGGTTGACAAGATCAGGCGCGAGCTTTTCGACCACGTTCAGGCGATGGAGATATCCTTCTTCGACAAGTTCCGCACCGGCGTCCTGATCAGCCGTATTGACAGCGACACGAGAGCATTCGAGCGCCTCCTTACGGAGGTTCTGAAGGATATCGGCCAGGCCAGCGTCATGCTCGTCGTCATGGTCGTCATAATGTTCGGGATGAACTGGAAGCTGGCGCTCATCGCCCTCGTGCCCGCGCCTGTGCTGGGGCCTTTGAGCGTCTGGGTCTTCCGCCGCATGATGCCGATATGGCACACTCTGCGGGAGCGGCAGGCCAGGCTGACGGCGATACTGAGCGACACCGTGTCGGGCATGAGAGTGGTCAAGGCCTTCGCGCAGGAGAACCGGGAGATCGCGAGATTCGCCGCCAAAAGCATCGCGGTCAGGGATTCCACGATGAACGTCGAATACAATTTCGCGATCATCTTCCCCATTCTCGGCCTCATCAGCCAGGTGGGGCGGTTGCTGGTTTATTTCTACGGCGGCTTATCCGTGATGAACGGCAGCCTGACCCCCGGCACACTGATCGCGTTTATCATGTATACGCACATGTTCTACGGGCCGTTCGAGCGGCTGCTCAGGTCCAACCGCTGGCTCACGCGCACGGCCAGCGCCGCCCAGCGCATATTCGAGATTCTTGACCGCGAGCCGGAGACCGATCCCGAAGAAGTCCTTGCCCGGCCGGAGACGATCAAGGGCGAGGTGGAATTCAGGAAGGTCTGGTTCGGCTACGACCCCCTCAAACCGGTGCTCAAAGGGCTTGACCTGCATGTAAAGCCGGGCGAGATGATCGGCCTCGTGGGTCGCAGCGGCGTCGGCAAGACCACCGTTACGAACCTCATATTGAACTTCTACAAGGCTGACGAGGGCGAAATCCTAATTGACGGCATCCCCCTCAACAAGCTCCACCCGGAGGCGCTGAGGAGCCAGATCGGCGTCGTCCCGCAGGACTGCTATCTCTTCAACGGCACGGTGGCGGAAAACATCGCCTACGCCCACCCGAAGGCGGGACGCGAGGAGATTATAAAGGCCGCAATCGCCGCCAACGCTCACGATTTCATCATGGAGCTGCCCGACGGCTACGACACCAACGTCGGCGAGCGCGGCGGCCGTCTCTCCATGGGCCAGAGGCAGAGAATCTCCATCGCCCGGGCCATACTGCACAACCCGCGCATACTGATCCTGGATGAGGCCACCAGCAGCGTAGACACGGACACCGAGAACCTGATTCAGGAGGCGCTGGCCCGCCTGGTTGAGAACCGCACCACGTTCGCAATCGCGCACAGGCTCTCCACGCTCAAAACCTCCGACAGACTCATCGTCATCAAGGACGGAGAGATTGCGGAAATCGGCACGCATGACGAGCTGATCAGCATGAAGGGCGAATACTTCCGGCTCATTGACCTTCAGAGCAAAATGCACCAGTTGGTCGCCGTCGGCGGCTAGCCGGACAAGAAACGATGAAAGACGAAGCGAAACGAGAACCGACCCGCAAACAAATCGCGAGGATCACCCCCGACCCCACCCGCGAGATGCGAACTCTCGATCCGGCCATGCTGTCTTTCACAACCGATGAAAACGGCAATCTGCGGCTGGAGATAAGCGGGCATTGCTGCCTCCTTAAAGCGATACCGATTCAGGCGTTCCCGTTTCAATCTCCCGAAATTTTCATCGAGTTCAGGGATGAGAACATGGCCGGCTACGGTTTCATAGAAAGATTGAGCGGCCTACCGGCGGAACAGCAGGCGCTGATTCGCCGCGAGCTTGCCCTGCGCCGCTTCATTCCGACCGTGAAGAAAATCATCACGCTGGATCGAATGCACGGAATGTACGAGTGGGACGTGGAGACGGATCGCGGCCCGGCGTCATTCATGGTAAGGGGCAGGCGGGAAAATATCGAAGATATGCCGACCGGGGAGATGATAGTGACGGACACCGGGGGGAACCGGTATCGCGTCCCGCTTCCCGAAGACCTTGATCCGAAAAGCCGTCGCCAGCTTGAGCGCGTTCTATAATTTGCGGCATTGCCCAGCTTAATAATGGCATTTCTGCATGAAGCGGATGACCGTGCGCATATAGTCTCCCATTCCAATCTTGTAAGGCATGAGCCGTTTGTTCTGCGCGTAACCCCACCAGACGGTGTGCAGCAGTGAATAAAGCGTCGTCAGTGGCAGGCCGGCGAGCGTTCCTGCCAGGGGTCTCAGCGCCGGGAACTCGACCAGCAGTCCGAACAGCTTGTGCAGGTTCTCGATGCGCGCCTTGTCCCCCGGGCGGCGGAACTTGAGCGCGCTTTGGGTGTAGAAGTCCTTCAGGACGAAGTCGGGATTGCCGTCGTAGTAACCTTCTTTACGGGCGTATTCCGCCAGGTCCGTCCGGGGATAAGGCGTGTAGATGGCGGCCCATGCGTAGTCCGGCTCGCATTCGGCGGCCAGTTTCATTGACTCCAGGGCCTCCTCGAAGGTCTCCCCGGGCAGGCCGACGATATTCTGAGTGATTATGCGGATGCCGTGCTTGTGCAGGAGCTTCGCGGCGGAGGTGATCTGCTCGCGAGTGTCCCCGCGCTTGAGCAGTTCGTTGCGGTACCAGTCAACTCCGCTCTCGACGCCCATGCAGGCCCACATGCAGCCGGCCTCGGCCAGATTGCGCGCCATCCTGTCAGTCACGAGCTTTGCCCGGACGTTCGCCGTGAAAGGGACGCCGATGCGCTTCGGGTATTTGTCCCGAAACTCTTCAAGCCATTCGGGAATCAGATTGAACGTATCCGACACGAGGCGCACGAACTTCATCGGATGGGCGGTCTTGACGCGCTCCATATCGTTCAGAACATAGTCAACCGAGTGTGCGCGCACCCACGAGCCTTTGCCCTCGTAGAGTTTGTGAATCGAGTGGTTGAAGCAGTAGGTACATTTGTAGGGGCAGCCGCGAATCGGGAAGAAGACTTTAGCCGAAACGCGATCGGTCAGCGGATCGGCGTTGTAGACAAGGTCATGATCCGGATACGGCAGGGAATCCAGGTCCTCGACTAGATGGGCGATGGGGTTCTTTACAATGCCCTGCGGCGTCTTGACCCAGAAGTTCGGGGACTTTTCGTAGTCGCTGTTCTTCGCCAGACGATCCACAAGCTCAAGGAACGCGATCTCGCCCTCCCCCCGGCAGACGGCGTCAACGTCCGGCTCCTCGATCATCTCAGGAAAGAACGTTGCGTGCGGCCCGCCGAAGACGGAGAAGGCGTTCAATTCCGGCAACTCGCGCTTGATCCGGCTGTTCAGCGAGATGTACTTCCGGTGAAAGCCGGTCGTGACGTAGTAGGCCAGGACGTTCGGCTTGTATTCGGCAACCACGTCCAGAAAATCGGCGTGGTTGCCGTAGGCAAGGCGGGTTTCGTGCCCGGCCTTCCGCAGCGAGCCGGAAAGATAGAGTATCCCGACCGGGTACCAGAGGACGTAATCGTCGCGTATGAACAGGATTCGCATTCGGTCGGGTCCAAGCGGCTGATTTACGTCCCCTCGTCCCAGGAGGTCAGATACTTCTTCTGCCGCTCGGTCAGCGCGTCAATGCTGATGCCCATGGACTTGAGCTTCAGGCTTGCGACCTGCTCGTCAATCTCCCTCGGAACCTTGTGAACGCTGGCAGAGAGCTTCGCCTTGTTCTTCACGGCGAACTCAGTGGTCAGCGCCTGCACGGCAAAACTCATATCCATCACGCTGGCAGGATGCCCCTCGGCGGCGGCAAGGTTGATGAGCCGGCCTTCGCCCAGCAGGCGTATCCGGTTGCCGTTCTTGAGCACGAACTCGTCCACGTTCTCGCGCACGCCGCGCCTGACCTGTTTTGACATGGCCTCGAGATCGGGAATCTTGATCTCGACGTTGAAGTGCCCGGAATTGGCGACCATCGCGCCGTCCTTCATCGCCGCAAAATGCTCCTTGCGGATGACGTCGGCGTTGCCGGTGAGGGTGACGAAAAGCTCGCCGATCGGGGCGGCTTCCTTCATGCTCATCACCCAGAAGCCGTCCATCGTGGCCTCCAGCGCGCGAAGCGGGTCAACCTCCGTGACGATTACATGCGCGCCCATGCCGCGCGCCCTTGTCGCCACGCCGCGCCCGCACATTCCGTAACCGCACACGACCACCTTCTTGCCGGCAAGCAGGAGGTCCGTCGCCCGCATGACGCCGTCAATCGTGCTCTGACCCGTGCCGTAGCGGTTGTCGAAAAGGTGCTTGCAGTCCGCGTCGTTGACCGCGAAGACCGGGAACTTGATCATCCCGTCCTTCTCCATCGCCCGCAGGCGGATGACGCCCGTGGTCGTCTCCTCCATAGAGGCAATGATCTTTCCGGCAAGGTCCTTGCGCTTGGTCAGCACCGCGCTGACCAGGTCCGCCCCGTCGTCCATCGTGACGTTAGGCTCATGCGCCAGGGCGGCGTCAATGTGCTTGTAGTAGGTATCATGGTCCTCGCCGTGGATGGCGAAGGTCGGGATGCCGTATTTGAGCGAAAGCGCCGCCGCTATGTCGTCCTGGGTCGAAAGCGGGTTGGAAGCGCACAGAACCACGTCAGCCCCGCCGGCCTTGAGCGTCCTGACCAGGTTGGCCGTCTCCGCCGTCACGTGCAGGCAACAGGACATGCGCACGCCTTTCAGGGATTGCTCCCTGGCAAGGCGTTTGCGTATCAGCTTGAGCACCGGCATGTCCGCATCGGCCCATTCGGTCCTGCGGATGCCTTCCTTCACCAGCCCGGCGTCCTTAATGTCGTAAGCCATGTTTTCCTTTCTCATGAGACTCGGAATCCCGCGGCGCGGCACTCCGCAAATTACAAGTTTCAGCAAGTGGAAGGATAACCCATGCGGGCCTTTGCCGCAATACGTTATCCGGACTGCGCGGCCTTTGCGACCGCGACGGCGATGTCACGCAGGTCGGCATCTGCATAATTTTCATTAATCGGCAGCACGACCAAACTGCGAAGCGCCTCCGCAGTTATAGAGCACATGGAGGCGTTATATTCGAGCTTTCGGGAGTTGTATGGGCTATCGAAGGGGAAGCCGGAATCGCCGAAGGTGGCCTTCCCTGCACAGCATTCTGCGCACATGAAGATCGGCAGTCCGATGTAACCGGGCATGTTCGGGACCCCCTCGTCGCGCAGCAAAGACCCGAACCTGGCAGCGTCACCCGAATGAACGCGAAGGGGATACGCCCATGCGCTGTGTTCCAAACCTTCCGTGACCGCCGCCGGCAGGACGCCGTCAATCCCCTCCAGCAGGCGACTCAGCTCCCGGCAAAGACTGATGAGCCTTTCAACCACGTTCCGCACCTTCCCGATCTGTGCCATGCCCACGGCTGCCATGAGCTTCGTCGGGCGGTAGTTCGGGGCCAGGAATTCATACTTGCGCGGCCCCCAGGGGGCGCGGCTGAAGCCCTTGTCGCGGAAAAGCAACATCCGCTCGGCGCGCGCGTCGTCATTTGTTATCGTCACTCCGCCATCGCCCGTCGTCATGTGCTTTGATCCCTGAAGGCTGAAGCATCCGATGTCGCCGATGGTTCCAAGCAGACGCCCCTTGTAGCGCGTGACGTGGGCCTGGGAGCAGTCCTCGATCAGGACAAGGTTATATCGCCGCGCGATGTCCAGCATCGCATCCATGTCCGCAGCGTTGCCGAAAAGATGAACGACGATGATGGCGCGCGTCCTGTCCGTGATTTTCCGCTCCACGTCCGCCGGGTCCATGTTGAACGTGTCGGGCCGGACCTCGGCGAAGATGGGGATCGCGTTCTGCATAAGGATCGGTATGACCGTGCCGAGGTCGGTGACGGGGCTTGTTATGATCTCGTCGCCGGGGTTCGGATTCACAGCCCCTACTGCCAGATGAATCGCTGAAGTGCCCGAAGTCGAGGCTGCTGCATGGCGCATCCCGTAAAGGTCTGCGAACGTCCGCTCGAAGTTTCCGACCTCAGGCCCGTCCAACATGAAAAGGCTCTGGGAGGCGAGGGCCTGCCGGACCAATTCCAGTTCGGAAGAGTCATAGGGCGTCCGGGATGGGAATGGCGCGGTTCTGACAGGCCTGCCGCCGGCGACGGCAAGGGGTTCGCCGATGCGGGGATCGGAAATCACAGATAGACGCTCCGAAGATCGGGCCGGACCGTCAATGTTCCTGTTCCTGCCAGCCCATTGAGGTGGGATCGCTGCGATAAACGTTGTAATTTTCTACCGACAGGTTCAGAACAACATCGTTTCTGTCAAGGTCTTCCGACGTGTGCCAGAAGCATCGGATAAGCGGAACATGGCCTTTGAAGGCTTCGCTGGATTCCTGCACGACCGAGCCGTTCTTGACTATGTAGCCCTTCATGTCAACGAATTCCTTGACCTCGGCCCAGGACGCCACTTTGTCCTTATTGCCGAGTTCGTCGGGATAATCGGTATTTGTCGCCTCCTCGGACCACCACGAGCAGTAGCTCCATGAGAACTCATAGATATAACTGCACACATGCGTTTTAGTGGTCGCCGCCTTCTGATGTTCACGGCGGATGTCGCGCGGCTTCACCTTCTGCCCGCCGTAACTGATCTTGTAGATTTTCGGGTAGTCGGTCCCATCGTCGTCCTTGTCCGCGTAGTCGTCTTTTACGCTGCCCCATTTCCTCTTTACGAGTTCAATGTCACCTTTCAGGATGTCGTCGTCGAGGTCGTCAGTCTCGTGGAACTGGCCGAACTTGGTGGTGAACCACAGGGGGCGGCCGCCCTGTTCCCCGCCGCTTTCGTCCGAGGGGCAGACGAGCAGCTTGGGATTTGCCAGGAAGTCGGGGACCATGTTGGACACCCACGGCGGTCGCGTGTCGGTGAAGTTCTGCATGTATAGGACGACGGCGGTGCCCATCTCCCGGAGTTGCGATCTGCACGTGGTCTGCCTGGCGCGCTCACGCGCCCCGGCAAGGACCGGCATGAGAATGCCTGCCAGGATCGCTATGATTCCGATAACAACCAGCAACTCGATCAGGGTGAAACCCCTTGCGCGTTTTGTCGGAACGCCACGCATATCATCCTCCCGCCCGGGACGGCTTCTGTCCCGGAAGCAGTTTCAATCTCTCTCCCTCGCTTCGGCTTTCAATTGATTATAAAGCGGTTAGGCGCAACGCTCAACACAAATCGAAGGGGGACTGCGGCATGGGTCACTCTCTCTCCGCCGGCCTGATCCGGAAGGCCAGCGCAGGTTTGCCGCCCTGCCCCATGTCCGCCCCAATGCGAATCCACGTCTCAGGCTGCGAAAACGTCCCGACGCTCAGACACCCGGCAAGAACTGTCCGCCCCATCGGTTCCACCTCGACATCCCAGGATGACGGGCTAAGGTTCCATCCATCGGGAATGTAGGCGACGCTGACGCGACCTTTCGCGGGAACTTCGGAAAAATTGTAGACCGAGATTCGCACGTCAACCTCTGATCCAGCAAGCAGGGAATAGTCGTGTTCCTCGGTCCATCCCTCCTTCGTCATTATGACCCTCGCCCCGGGGATATCCGCCTGCATGACCACAGGCGAAGGACTCCCGGACCTTGCATTGGAAACCGGCGGAGGAGTCAAGGACAGCTTCGCCGCTTCGCCGGGTGGCATGATGATGAAGACCGCAGCCGGGCGGAGTTTCAGCGGCGCCGCCGAGTCAAGCGGACGCCCCAGGTAATCGTGGACAGACTCAATCCGCAGCGACTCCGGCAGCGCGAAATCCGCCTCGCATCGCCCGCGCTGCGCCCAGTCTCCGGGAGTCTCGGCCCAGGCGACAATCACGTCCCGCTCCCGCCCGTCCGGTTTCGCGCGGAAGGCGATTGCCTGAACGCGCCCATCCGCGCAGGTCAGGCGTCCGAGGCATTTGGCCCCGGACAGAAAACGCCCCAGCGCCGCAAATGCCACATAGGATGGACGCGGCGTAAGATCGCGCCGCAGAAGCCCGAACTGAATGCGGCCCTCCATGTAGTGACCCAGAATGAAATGAAAATGCCTGCTTGATCCGGCATAAAGGCTGCTCGCGTATGACTGCGCCATGAACTCGGCCTTGCGAAGATCGAATTCGTGGGACAGGTCCCCTTCGCCGGAGCCTTCTACCGATTCGATGCCGCGGTCGCACTCCGTCACCCAGATCGGGCGTCCCGACGCGGCGTCGCGGGCGAAGCGCCAGAGGTTTTCGTAAGCTTCAGGCCAGTCGTAGGAGTGGATGTTATAGGTATCGAAGTAGGGCCACGTTTCGTTGAAAATCACGCCCTTCGCCAGCGCCGCCGTGTTGATGCCGCCCATCGGGCTCCAGCCGACCGTCGGGCCGGGCGATCCGGTCGGGCAAGCGGCCTTGAAGCCCAGAAAAGCCGCCTTCTGGTGGGAGCACATTTCGGAGATCGTCCAACCGCCGAAGCTGCGCGCGTTCCCCTCGTTCCACGGCTCCCACGCGGCGACGCTGCCGGAGAAGCGGGCGGCCATCGCCTTGCAGAATGCGTATACGTCGCGCAGGTCCATGCCGGGACGTTCCGGGTCGGCCGCCCTCTCGCGCGCCCACGCCGGGAAAGTGTGGAAGACTTGGAGCACGTTGAGTCCCAGGCGGCGCTGCATGGCGGCCGTGGAGTCGTAGATCGTGTCCGGGACGAACGCGTCGGGAGTTGGCTGGACTTCGCGCCACGTCAGGCGGTCCCGAATCCACGCTGCCCCGGCGAAGGAGGCCAGCCGAGCCAGGTTCTCCCGATTCGTGGCGTCATCCTTTGCCAGCCACGAAAGCGCCGCGTCAATGCAGACGGGGGAGTCCTCCGGCGACGGCTCCGCAAGCGGACGAAGAACGGCAATGTTTGTCCAGGCCGCGCAATTCCCGTCAGCAGTCAGGAATTCGAGACGATACCAACCTGCGCCGAGCCGGCCCAACCGGGCGAGAACGCTGGTGTCGGTCTTTTCAGTCGCGCCTTCTCCAACCGGAGTCAGACAGTCGTCCAGAACGCGCCAGTGCAGGGCGGCGGATGCGTCATGCCCGGCGGAAATGGCGATGTCTTCGCCCTCGACGAACACGTTGCCAGGATGACCCGACGCGGGCCGCGTTGCCGCGGGACGCGGCGCGGCGTGTTCCGACGTCTTGATTTTCTTTGTCATGCTCTGATCCCCGCTATCCGAAGATGAAACACAACCCGCGATGAGTAATGCGGCTAAAAGGCCGGACAGCGGGCCTCGACAAACCGCCCCGTGTTCTTGATTCGAGTAATTCATGCGATGATCCATCGGGAACTGGACTCCAGCTTGATGACGACAGCGGCATTATGGCCTCCCGGACAGGCGCGCATCAACCGTATGAGCGAAGGGTGGACACTTTCGCGTTGTCATTGGAGAATGTGATTGCGTTGCGTATAATCAGACTTGGACATTAATCGTGATCGTCCAGCACATGAAACTCAAACGTCTGAAATACGCGCCGATTGTTCTTCTGGCGTTCGTCGCCGCAGTTGCGGCCGCGCATTGGCTGACGACCGGCCCGCGCGACTTGAAGCAGTTTCCCCCCCCTGACGCATCGCCTTACAGACTGCCCTTCCCCGCCGGGAAAACCTTCTGGTGCGTCCAGGGCAACCGGGACTGGGTCAGCCATCGCGGCTGGGGCGAGTTCGCCTACGACTTCGCCATGCCCGTCGGGTCGGACGTCTGCGCCGCCCGCGCGGGGGAGGTCGTCCGCGTGGTCGTCGAGCACGACGGCCACGGCTACAAGTGGCCGAACAACCTGATAGCCGTCCGGCACGAAGACGGGACGCTGGGGTATTACCTGCACATACGGAAGGGGGGCAACCGCGTGAGCGTCGGAGACGTCGTCGCTCAGGGACAGCCCATCGCCGCGAGCGGACACGTCGGGAACAGCTCCATGCCGCACCTGCACTTCCACGTCACCGACCCGGAGCGAAAGCGCACCCTCCCGGTCTCCTTCGCGGACGTGAGGAGGGACTCCGGCATCCCGCGCACGCTGAAGCGATATGCGTCGGGCAGCGTACTGCCCGGCGCCCTCGAAGCGGCGAAGGTTGCCCCGTAGCCCTCCGATTTCAAATCATCCCGGATAATTGGCTATAATTTATCTTTTGATCGTTTGACATTGTTCAGCCTTTTCCTGACAATGACGCATACGAATAAACGATTTGTGCGTTCGATTGGCGAAACAAGACGAACCGCAACAAGGGATTCAGCAGAGGAGAAATGAATGGAATCCGAAGCAATCCTGAAAGAACTTGCCAGAGCGGTTGTCGAGATGGACGAGGACGGGGCGGAGGCCGCCGCGCATGAGGCCTTGCGCTCGGGCGTTGACCCCTATGTCGCCATAACCGAGGGGCTTTCCGCCGGGATGCGGCGCGTTGGGGAGTTGTACGACACGGGGGAATACTTCGTGCCGGAAATCCTCGTCTGCTCGGACACCATGAACCGCGCAATCGCCGTTCTTAAACCGCACATCAAGGCGAAGTCCGACGCCAGGCCGGTGAAGATAATTCTGGGCGTGATCGAAGGGGACATTCACGACATCGGCAAGAACATCGTCAAGATAATGCTCGATGCGGCCGGTTTCGACGTGCAGGACCTGGGGCGGGACGTGAGCGCCGCGCAGTTCGTAGAGGCGGCGCGGAAGGCGGGCGTCGGGATCATCGGCATCTCGACGCTTATGTCAACAACCATGGACAACATGGGCAAGGTCGTGCGCGGGCTGGAAGAAGCGGGATTAAGACAATGTTTTCAGGTGATGATCGGGGGAAGTCCGGCATCGGCGGCTTTCGCGCGCGAAATCGGCGCGGACGGCTACGGCCGCAACGCGAAGGAGGCCGTTGACCTTGCAGAGAATCTGTCGCGGAGGCTGCCATGCGCGAAGACCGAATGAGTCCGTCGGAAAGGATAGGCGCTTTTCTTTCGGGAAAACCGATAGACCGGTTCCCGTGCGTGCCGCTGATCCTCAATCACGCGGCGCGCGTCAACGGCGTGAAGATCGGCGCGCACAACCGCGACGGCGCGCTGATGGGCAAATGCCACGCGGACGCCTACAGGCGCTACGGGCAGGACCTGATAACGATCTTCTCCGACACAGCGGTTATCTCGGAAGCGATGGGCACGGAACTCTTCTTCCCCGAGGATGACGTCCCCCGCGTCCAAACCCCGGCGATACCCAACATCGGGGACTGGAGCCGCCTTGTAGAGGCCACGGCGGACGACGGCAGGCTTCCCGTCTACCTGGAGGCGATACGGACGGCCTCGGCGGAGGTCGCGGGGGAGGTTCCGGTAACGTGCTGCTTCCCCGCCCCGTTCACCACAGCAGCAATGCTCCGGGGGACGGACCAGTTCGCCCGCGACCTGTTCCGAAACAGGGAATGCGCGCACGGGTTGCTCCAGCACAGTCTGGACGCCTGCTGCGCCTTTTCTGACGCCGTGGTTGACACCGGCGGCATTCCAGTGGTCGTGGACCCGATAGCGACGGGCAGCGTGCTCGGGGAGAGGCACTTCCGCGAGTTCGCGCTGCCATATCTGACCGAATTGCACAAGCGCATCGCCGCGCGCGGGATGCCGGTCCTGCTGCACATCTGCGGCCAGACACAGAGGATTCTCGACGCCATGCTAGAATCCGGCGCCGCGCTCCTGAGCCTGGACGACATACCGATGTCCGTGGCGCGCGACCGGGCCGGGAGCAAGGTCGCCCTCATGGGCAACGTCCGCCCGGCGCAGACCTTGCTGAAGGGAAAGCCCGAGGACGTGGTCAACGAGGTCCGTGAGCTTTGCGAGATCGGGCGGAGTTGTTCCGCCGGTTTCGTGCTTGGCAGCGGCTGCGAGGCGCCAATCGCCACGCCGCCGGAGAATATTGACGCCATGATGAACGCCGTCCGCGAATTCGGATGTTTTGACTGATGCGCGCCGGGGTCCGGGCGACGACGGCTTGAAGCAACGATGCTGACTCCGCGTGAAAGGCTGCTTGAGGCGCTGAAGGGGATGCCCGTGGACCGCCCGCCCATCATCTGCCCGGGGGGGATGATGACGATGGCCGTCCATGAGGCGATGCGAATTTCAGAGACGTCATGGCCAGCCGCGCACCGCGATCCTGCCGCCATGTCTGCGCTCATCCGCGCAACCCGGGAGGCCACCGGACTGGAATGCCTTTCGGCCCCGTTCTGCATGACGGTCGAGGCCGAGGCGATGGGCTGCCGCGTTGACCTGGGCGATGATGATGTCCTGCCTCATGTTCTGGAAGAACCTGTCGGAGGTCCGGACGATTTCGGGGCATTGCTGCCGCTCGATCCGGAAAAAACGGGGCGCGTCCGGACGACGCTTGATGCCATAAAGATTCTGAAAGGCGGGGCCGGAGACCTGCCCGTGATCGGGGCAGTCGTTGGGCCGTTCAGCCTGGCGGCGATGCTCATGAGGGCCGAGAGCCTGATGCGCCTGTTGCGACGGAATCCGGACGCGGCCGACGCGATGCTCTCCATCACAGAAGGGGCAGTCCTCGATTTCGCGCGGATGCAAGCAAGGGCCGGGGCGGACTGCGTAATGATCGCGGAGCCGACCGGGACCGGCGAGGTCCTCGGCAACCGGCATTTCGCGCGGTTCGTAATGCCGCGCCTGTCGCGCATTCTGCTTGCGCTGTCGGAGTCGGGCGTTCCCGCGATGATTCACATATGCGGAGACCTGAGGCCGGCCTATCCGGCAATCAGGGAGATGAGCGCGGGGCTGCCGTCTCCGCTTGTTCTAAGCGTGGACTCAATGGTCGCCGGTCATGCGATGGCGCGGGAACTGCCAGGCGTGACGCGCGTCGGCAACGTTGACACTCATCTGCTTGCCGGGACGGACTCAGCAAAGGTGGCGGAAGTCTCCCGCCGCGCGGCGCGGGAATTCAACATAGTATCCCCCGCGTGCGGGCTGGCCCCCTGCACTCCGGTGGAGAACCTTCTGGCGCTTGCCCGCACAGTCAGGGGGGAGGCATGATTCATGCTGCGTCGGGTGTTATGGCGCGGTCTCATTGGTGGGTCAACGCGCCCGGCGATGGCGGGGCACTAACGACCCACCCTACTTTCGTCATCTTTTGGTGAGGCGCAGCCGCATGAACGACTGACCGATCGTCAACGTGTCGCCCTCCCTGATCGTCGCCGCAGTTTTGAGTTTAATCAACGTCAGCCCGTCCTTCGTTGAGCATGAGCAGTCGAGCTTCCTGCCGTTGAGACATGCCCCGAGTTTTCCGGCTTTCAAGCTCAGTCGCAGTTCCTTCAGAACCACAGCCCCGGCCTCGCATTTCAGCTCGCAGCCTGTGTCCGTCTGGGCGAAGCGGCCCCAGCCGGAAGCGGCGACCCACGGGAAGCGGAGTTCCACGCCCGCGACGACCGGCGCGACGCTCAACCGCTGCGCCGGAACGTCAACCTTGAAGCCGGTGGCCGCCAGCAGTACCGCCCAGCCGGACATCGCGCGATAGTAATGGTCCCCGCATTCGACGTGGTTCCAGAGTCTGCCCGCGCGGGCGTACCGCTCGTAAATGTTTCTGATGACGGCCCGCCCCTCGGCGACCATGCCGAAGTCGAGCATCATCGAGGCGATGGCGTACTCGATGCCCGTCCACGGCGCGGTGGCCTGAAGGTTCCGGTAGGTGGAAAGCCGCAGCGCGCTGCCGGACGGGTAATTGGCGTTGATCAGGCCGTCCTCCTCGTTGAAGTTGTATTTCATCGCGGCCCGCAGCGCGGCGATCACTCGCTCACGTGGAAGGCAATGACCGATGCCGATCAACTGCGTGAACCACTCTCCGTCAATCTGGTCGCTCATGCAGCATTCGTCGCGGTTATCGCCGTCCACCCAGAGGCTGTAATACTCCCCGTTCCACAGCTTTCGGTCGAAGTTGACGGAGGCATTTTCGAGTATGCCGCGCCAGTTCGCCGCCTCCTTGCGTTTGCCAAGGTCTTCCGCTATACGGATTGCCGCCAGAAGCGCGGACAACCAGAGGCTTGCGATGTAGGACGGCGTTCCGAAGAAGTTCCAAGCGTCGTAAGTGTTACGCCGCGTGTCATGATCCGGCAGGCCGTCCCCGTCCTTGTCCAGTTGCGCCGTGTTGTCCATAGCCCGGACGATGTTGGGCCAGAGCCTGCGCAGGTAGTTCTTGTCCCCTGTCCAGAGGTAGTCCCGGCAGACCAGGAGGATGAACTGCTGGTTCATGTCAACACGGTCGAAGCCGTTGTCAACCTTGGAGAAGTCGGGCGTGAAGAAGTGATGGACGCGCCCGTCCTCGCGCTGGAACCGCGCGCCAAGCTCCATCTGGCTCATCTGAAGGTCCGGGAACAGGGCCAGGATGCTGAATGATCCCTGATACGTGATGTCCGTCGTGTGGAAGCCGCAGCAACCGAGACCCTCCCATACCGCGAAGTCGCCCTTCTTCGTCCACCACGTGCATTTCGGCATTGTCGTCAACTGGCTGGACCATGCGTAGACCATCTCAGGCTCGAGCGTGGCGTCATGGAGCGTTTCCGAGAAGGCGAGCGTCTTCCGTCCGGCTGTGGCGTAATTGTCGGCCAGGAAGCGGTTGACGTCCTCGGCGTCCTTGAACCAGTTTTCGTACATGTGGCCCAGGACCGGCCCGTCGGCGCTGAAGTGGAACGGGAAATACCATGCGAAGGTGAAGCGGATTTCCTTTTCCTCGAGCGGGGCAAGGGAGATCGAGGCGCAGAGCGCGCCGTCGCCCCAGCTCTGGCGCTTACGGTCTTTGCCGGTCATCCAGTTCAGGCGCGTCCTGATTTCCTTCAGGAAGGTGGCCGCGCCTTCCTTTGATTCCAGCATCTTCGCGTCAACCTGAGCAACACGGTTCCAGAGGCTCTGGACGAACGCGTATCGCCTGATCTCCTTGAGCAGTTTTTGCCTCTCGGCGTCCGTCAGCCCGTCAATCTCCTCGTCGCTTATCTGAAGGAGACCCGCCGGCGACCGCGCCCCGTCAGTCTCGAACAACCTGCCGGAAGCGCGGAAGTCATGCAGGAGCGATTCATGCGACATGCCGTAGGTAGTTTCCCACGTGACGAAGCCCGTCATGTTTTCCGGGAACTCGCCGGCGACCCAGCTTGCGTCCCCGCCGGTCACGGACATGCCGACGCTGCCCAGCGTCATCTTGCAGGGCATGTCCGCGCCGGTTCGCATGGTCAGGAAGGTCGTCCCTTTTGCCTGCGACACTGAGTTTGACAGCTTGCGGTCCTCCGCTCCCCAGGCAAGCGGGTTCCTGAGCGCGCCCATGATGGACGCCTCGACCGGCTCGGATGAGAGGTTCTTGACTCGGAAAACCATGTAGAAGCCGGGAGTGCCGCTTGTTCGCGATTCATGTGGGACGAAAGGGGAGAACATCTTCGCGGAGACCGCTACGGGAAGGTCCTCGTCCAGGTAGGAAAGCTCCGCCGCCGGATACCTGCCGTCGAAGGCGATCTCCCGAACGCTCTTGAGCCAGGCGAAGGAATAAAGATTGTGCTGGTCCGACCGGACGCCCAGCCGCCGGGCGATGGGCATGGCCGATCCCTCCTTGCGCGCCCGGACGAGGAACGAGAGCGCCCCCGGCCCCATGTCCGGCTGCGGGGCCGCGCTGCAGCACTTCGGCTGCTGCGGCGCCCATGCGCCGAGGTTGAAGATTTGCCATTCGTGGAAATATCCGTCCGAACGTATCTCCACCGACCCGGTCCCCAGGCCGCCGAGCGGGATGCCACTTGCGTGTCCGATTGAATTCCTGATAGCGCAGGGCGACGGCGATTTCCCGCCGGATGATGAAACACCATGACAGCCTGCCAGACAATTCAACACCAGCGACGCCAGTCCAGTCGTGTTCATGTCTTGTTTTTTCCTATCTGGTTTATGCGGTGTTTCTCGGCTTCTGTTTCGGATCGGCAAAATTCCGCCCGTGCCGGATGCGGCAATTCCGGATTATTCAACCACGCCGTTATCTTCCCTGCAACTCCATCCGCAGGAATCTGCCCGTGTGTGACTCCCCGACCGCAGCGATCTCCTCCGGCGTTCCGGCGGCAGTGATCCTTCCGCCTGCCGCGCCTCCCTCCGGCCCCAGGTCAATGACGTAATCGCTGTTCCTGACCACCTCCAGGTTGTGCTCCACCACGATGACGCTGTGCCCGTCGCTGATGAGTTCCTCGAAGCAGGAGAGCAGACGGCGGATGTCGTCGAAATGCAGCCCGGTGGTCGGTTCGTCGAAGATGAACAGCATTCCGTTCGTCCTGTTGCGGGACATATGGGCGGCAAGTTTCAGGCGCTGGGATTCCCCGCCGGAGAGCGTCGTGGCGGGCTGGCCGAGTCTGAGATATCCCAGGCCCGTCCGCTTCAGGATTGACAGCTTCTCCGTCACCGCCGGGCAGTCGCCGAAGAATCCCATCGCGTCGTCAACTGTCATCGCCAGCACGTCCACGATGTTGCGCCCCTTGTATCGTATGTCCAGTATCTCCTTGGTGTAGCGGCGGCCCTGGCAGTGATCGCACGTGACGTAGACGTCGGCCAGGAACTGCATGTCAACCAGGATGTAGCCGTCGCCCTTGCAATGCTCGCATCTTCCGCCGGGGACGTTGAAGGAGAACGCGCCGGGCTGAAGGTTGCGGATGACGGCTTCGCGCGTTCCGGCGAAGACCTTGCGTATCTGATCGAACGCCTTGATATAAGTGACCGGATTGGAGCGCGGGGACTTGCCGATGGGGGACTGGTCCACCATCTCAACCTCGCTGACATGCTCGGCGCCCTCGATCCCGTCATGCGCCCCGGTGGAGCCGCTGTAACCCCCAGGCAGCGCCGCGCGAAGGGCGGGATAAAGCGTGTCCTGAACGAGGGAACTCTTTCCGGAGCCGCTTACGCCGGTCACGCAGACAAGCATCCCAAGGGGGAACGAGACGTCAATGTTCTTGAGGTTGTTGGCGCGCGCGCCGCGAAGCGTGATCGCCCTGCCGTCCGGCCTGCGGCGCTTCTCCGGCGGGGGAATGACAAGCTCCCCGGAGAGATAGCGCCCCGTCAGCGAATCGGCGTCCTTCACAATCTCGTCATAAGTTCCCTGGAAGACGATTTTCCCGCCCTTCTCGCCCGCTCCGGGGCCGAGGTCGAGTATCTGGTCGCCTGACTTCATAATTTCCCGGTCGTGCTCGACGACGACCACGGTATTGCCCGTGTCGCGGAGGTCTTCAAGAATCGAGATCAGGCGGTGCGTGTCGCGGGGATGGAGACCAATGGACGGTTCATCGAGGACGTAAAGCGTGTTGACCAGGCTTGAACCGAGCGAGGTTGTCAGGTTGACGCGCTGCGCCTCGCCGCCGGAGAGGGAGCGCGTGAGCCGGTCGAGCGTAAGGTAGCCGAGGCCGACTTTCTTCATGTAATCCAGCCGCTTGCGGATTTCGGCCAGGATCAGGCGCGCGATCTCCGCCTCCTCATCGCTCATTCCGAGATCGCCGTGGAAGAAGTCATGCGCGTCATCCACGTTCAACGCCCCGATCTCAGCGATGGAAAGGCCGTTGACCTTGAATGAAAGTGTTTCCGGCTGGAGGCGTCGTCCTTCGCACTGCGGGCAGGTCCTGTATTCCCGGAACTTGGACAGCAGGACGCGGATGTGCATCTTATACTTCTTCGTCTCCATCCACTCCATGAACTCGTTGACGCCGTAGAACCTGTCCGGGACGCCGTCCATCACCATTTTAACCTCATTCCCGGTAAGGTCTTGCCATGGGACGTCGGTCCTCAGTCCGCAACGCGGCGCGGCTTTCAGGAGTTGGCCGAGGCATTGGCTGAAAACATCGCCGTGCCATATGGCCAGGCAGCCCTCTTTCAGGGATTTCGACTTGTCGGGAACTACCGCATCCAAGCTCAGTTCGATAACGTGGCCGAATCCGGAACATTTCGGGCAGGCCCCAACGGGATGATTGAAGGAGAACAGAAGAGGTTGCGGATCGGGGAAGTGTTTGCCGCATGAATTGCATTGGAAACGATTGGTGAAGCGGAGCGTTTTGCCGTCGGAAATCACGACCTCCGCGACGCCGCGCCCGAGTCTGTAGCAGGTCTCGACGGCGTCCACGAGCCTTCCCCTGGCGTCAGGGGAGACGACCAACCGATCGGCTACGATTGACACGCGCTCGGCCTTCAGGAGGCCGTAGTCGCCGTCCTGCGAAAGGTCGGTAGTGCGTCCGTCAACGATCAGGCGGATAAAGCCCATCTGGCGCACGGCGTCCGCCTGCTCAGCTTCGGACAGCTTGTCGGACAGTGTGATGGGGAACGTGACGTGGATTCTTGTCCCTTCAGGCAGGCCAAGAACCGAGGCGGCGGCCTCGCTGATGGTGTCGGATTTCACGCGGGCATTGCAATCCGGGCAGAAGCAGCGTCCGGCGCGAGCGAACAGAAGGCGCAGATAGTCGTTGATCTCGGTTGCAGTGCCGACTGTTGACCGGCGGTTCTTGACGGGGTTCTTCTGCTGGATGGCGATGGCCGGGGGGATGCCCTCGATGTGGTCCACCTCCGGCTTGTCCATGCGCTCCAGAAACTGCCGGGCATACGCGCTGAAGGATTCGACGTAGCGGCGCTGCCCCTCCGCGTAGAGGGTATCGAAGGCAAGGCTGGACTTTCCGCTCCCGCTCAGGCCGGTTACGATGATGAGCTTGCGCAGGGGGATTTCGACATTCAGGTTCTTGAGATTATGCACCCGCACGCCGCGGGCGCGGATTGATTCGATCACGGGCGATGCCTGTCGTTTGTTGTTCCGGTCGCGGCCATCCTGAATCCTGATCGTCTCGCGCAGGAGCAGGTTTCAACCCCCGCCCTGATTTACTGACGCCGCGCTTTGCGCGGATTCTTTCCATGTGCCGGCGCCGCGGAACGCATATCATACAGCGCAGTCGCGCCGACATTAAGCGGCGGTTTTCACGTTAATCGGTTCCAAGCCCGTTCCTATTCTTGTCCGTCCGTTGTATCCCATGTCTCCTTTATTTCCTTGCAGGCGGGATGTTCGGAATCTAAGATACCCCAAGTCGCAGGGGAGGCGGCGGCCAGAGGGGAATACGGCGAGGGAAATCCCACATGCTGAAGCTTGGCGAACTCAGGAACAGGATAAGCCGGGACGACTGGGTCAGAAGACTGGTCGGAGACAATCCGCAGGCGATCAAGGCAAAACGCGATCTGCTGCAAAGCGTCCTGCACACGTTCGCGACCAAATATGGCGACCATGACAGGCCCGTCTGCGTCAGCCACGTGCCGGGACGTCTTGAATTCCTGGGCAAACACACCGATTACGCCGGCGGGCCTGTTCTGAATATGGCCACAGAACGCGGTTTCATGGCCATCAGCGCAGCCAACGGGAGCACTATCTACAATCTGCAGGAAAACAATCCGGAGTGGGCGGGTTTGAGCCTCGATCTTTCAAGCGATGAGCCTCACTCGCTCTGGTCCGGGGACGTGCATTGGTTCACCTACCCCTGCCGCACGCTGGAGCGCTTCCAGGGAAATCTGGGCAAGGACATCTTCCGGGGCGTTGACATGGCGTTCGGAAGCGATCTGCCCCCCGCGTCGGGAATGAGCAGCTCGTCCGCCCTGATGATCCTTACTTACCTGGCCGCGCTGCCCTTCAGCCGCATCCCGGATAGCAAACTCTGGAAGGACGCCGGACTGTCTTCCGATCCGCTTGAGCAGGCGCGTTACCTTGCCTGCTGCGAGAACGGACAGAGCTTCGTCAAAGGAAAGGTCATTCTTGACGGCTCGGCCGGAGTTGGAACCTTCGGGGGCTCGCAGGACCAGACCGCCATCTTCACGGCCAAACAGGGAAAACTCACGGTCAACCGTTACTGCCCGACATTCTGGGAGCTTGACGTTGACTGGCCGGCTGACCTGAGCATAGCGATTTCATTCAGCGGCTACAGGGCATCGAAGACCCAGGAGGTCAAGGATGCCTTCAATCGTCTGTCGCTGCGGGCGCGCACCATCCCGGAGGCCTATGCCGCCGCCGGGGGGGACAGCGTCAATTTCGCCGGCCAACTGCTGGACCGCGCGGACATCGAGGCGCGGCTGGCGAAGGCCGAGAGCATGGATGAGAAATTCCGGAAGCTAGAAGTGCTGAGCCGCTACAAGCAGTTCTACGCCGAATGCAGGGACGTGATCCCGCAGGCCGTCACAGCAATCAGGTCGCGGGATTACGGCAGGCTGGGAGACGCGATTGACCGCTCGCATGCCCTTTCCAAGCTTCATCTGCGCAACATCAAGGAAGAGGTGGACGTTCTGGTCAAGTGCGCCAAAAAACAGGGCGCGATAGGGGCCACCGGATTCGGCGGCGGATTCGGCGGTTCGGCCTTCGCCGTCATCCGCGCGGAAGAATCGGGCAACTTTCTGGATCGCTGGAAAAAGAACTACCTTTCGGAGTGCGGCGCCCCGCCGCATGAGCCGCTCTTTTTCCACAGCGTTCCGGCGTCATGCGCCTGCGAGGTCTTCCCGGACGAATAACCCGTAGTCCTGGCGATGGGTCAATGCGGGGCGCGGATTGTGCCGCAGGCGCGGTCGCGCAATCATTCGGCAGGGCAACCGCATACGGAGCCTGCCCTTGAAGATTTCAACGGAACAAATCGGCAAAGCGCTCGTCATCCAGCTTGACGGCGGCCTCGGATATGAAAATTTCAAGGAGTTCGGGCACGAAGTCCGGGAACTGACCATGGAATGCGGCGATCGTGTTGTTTTCGACATGAAACGCCTGACGTATCTAAGCTCCTGGGGCGTTGGCGCGTTTGTCTCCGCGGCGGGCAGGATCAGAAGACGCGGGGGCATGGTCAAGGTGGTCAACCTGAATCCTGAAATCGCCTCGGCGTTCAGGCTCATGCGCCTTACGCACATCTTCGATCTTTGCGACGGCATGGATGAGGCGATTGCGCAAATGGAAACCGAATCGGGCGGAGGCTGAAATCGTTTCAGTAATGCGCGAAGCGTCATGTCCTTGCCCCGGGGAACCATCCTTTCATATTCTCATGCTTTCATGAAAGCGCCATCACATGCGGCAGACCCTTGAGGCCGTCAGAAATGCCTGCGGGCAGGTGATTCCCATCTGGTATTCACGAAAATTGAGCGATGACGAAGTCCGCTCGCTCTTTCTGGAGACTATTGCAGGGGTGGCGGAATTCGGGTCCATCAGCGACCTCGTCGCCGTTTCCGACGGGGACGAGCGCGGCGCGGCCGTGATCGAGGAAATCCGGCGCGCGCAGGAGGCGGAACAGGGGCAGTCGTTCAGTATTCTGTCCCTGCCTGAGAATCGGGGCAAGGGCGCAGCAGTCCGCGAAGGCATGCGCTTCCTTCTCGCAAGACCGCACATCAGGTATCTGGCGATCCGCGATAACGACGGTGATCACTCGATGCACGACCTCATCGGCATCGTCAGGGGGGTCATGCATGCCGCCGCCGACAGCGGCAATCCGCTCGTGATGGGCATCGGCAGACGCTCCGACGTCCATCGCCCACTGGGTTACGCCCGGGGGCAATTCGAAGAGCTTGTGTGCAGGATGACGCTGGATATGATCCAATGGCACGCGGCGCGGACCGGACGAGCAGTCCCGCTGCAATACTGCTCAATACATGGGGAGTGGATTGACCTTCACAGCGGCTTCAAGGTCTTTACAAGGGAATCCGCCGAGGCAGTCTTCCGCGCTGATCCACCGTCCTGCGGGCTTGCCGGGAACGCGCGGGACAGGCATGCCGTCGAGGTCGTGTTGACGGTGGAGAATCACCTCGCCGGCGGAATCGTTGCGGAAATCCGAAGAAACACCTACAACGAGCAGCCGACTACCACGTTCGGCGAGTTCAACAGGGCGGAGATGTCCGCAAACATGCTGGCGTGGCCCGCAATCCGGCTTGAGATTCCGGCGGAGGTCGTCGAACAGTTTTTCTGGAACCGCGTTCACAGGCTCACAATTCCCACGATTGTCCCGGACGGAAAGGCCGAGTGCGAAGCCATCCTGAAGGCCGCGCTGGTGAAGCTTGGCATCCCTTCAGACGCGACAATCGGACGCGCCGCCGCATGGCCCGGGCCGCGTTTCCTTTAAAAATCGTCGGGATTAGGTCTTGCAAAATTGCGAACGGCGTGTATTTGTATTGCTGGAGACGGGATGGAGCGGGAACTGATCGGAAGGTGAATCGCGGCGAGGCAAGCCGCAAGCGAAGTCCCCTCCAGGCAGGTCTGTGTCGAATCAGATGCCCCAACCGGACTCAGACTGAACCGAACAAATCCCGCCATTTGTCCGTCCCGTAGTTTTCTGCGGTTGTTCTCGGTGAAGGAAAAAATCATGCCAATCGAATTGCCCGATATTTGGTCCGATGGCCAACTCGCGGCATTTTCCGGAGTTGATGGAGATACGGACTGGCAACATCCGTTCGTTGCCCATACGCTTTCCTCCCCCCCCGGTCTGCGTTTCTGGCCCCCGCTCTCCGTCCGCCTGCTGTTTGAAGGCGGTCCGGCGGGAACCGAGCCGTTGAAGCCGAAGTTCTTCACCGGCGACTGTCTTGAGGCTCATTTCTCCCAGTCCGGCGGTCCTGATCTGTCAGTGCGATGGGCATTCGCCGATCATGACACAATAGTCGGAGAGCTTTCCGAGCCGTTGCGTCCCTCGCTCAAGGCCGACGGCGAGGGAACCGTCGTATCCGGAAAGAACCGGCAGACTTGCGATACCGACGCCGACCATGCCGCGCTGGTATGGAAGACGGAAGGCGGGATTACGCGGTTCGCCTTCGCTCATTCCTTCCGCAGCAGCGAAAGAGCGTTGAAGACCGCCACGGGCGGGCTTGCGATGGACGTTGACGAGTTGACCGGCGCAAAGTTGAAGGCGCTTGAATCCGTCAGACGGCTCATTTTTCCGAATGCAAAGATGGAGCGCCTCTACTACAAATGCGCCTGCGTCGCAAGGATCAACACGCACAGCCCGCAGGGCGTTCTAGGGACACGATGGAGCACTCCTGACCGCGTCCCGCACAAGAACATGTGGCTCTGGGATTCGTGCTTTCACAGCTTCGGCTACAGGCTGATTGACGCCGAACTTGCGCGCGACATGGTATGGGCCGTGCTCTCAACCCAGCGCGAGGACGGCTTCATCGCGCACATGATGGGCGCCGACGGCGATCTTTCAACGATCACCCAACCGCCATTGCTGGCATGGACCATCTGGGAACTGAATAAGACCAACCCCTCAAGAGAGTTTCTTGAGGTCTGCTGGCCCGGTCTGCGAGATTACATCACGTGGGACATCAGCCAGCGCGACGCTAACGAGAACCAGCTTCTGGAGTGGAAAATCAGCGGCGAGCCGCTCTGTCGCTCCGGCGAGTCCGGCATGGACAACTCCTGCCGATTCGACGAAGGGACGCAACTTGACTGCGTTGACTTCAGCGTCTACGCGCTTAACGAACTCCTATGCCTGGCGGATATGGCTAAAGCGCTGAATCGCGACTCAGAGGAGGCCAAGGCCCGGCGCGAAGCCAGCCTCATCCAGGAAGCTCTCGACAAAACGCTTTATCATTCGGAGGATGGCCTCTACTACGACAAAACCTTTGACGGACAGTGGGTCAGGATTCCGTCTATCGCATCCCTGCTCCCGCTCTTCGCAGGCTGCAACGACAAACAGCGCATCGGCAGGCTGGTGCGGCATCTGAAGAATCCCACGGAATTCTGGACGCCGATCCCCCTGCCAACGATCGCCAGGAACCACCCATCCTACGAGCCTGACATGTGGCGCGGGCCGGTCTGGCTGAATACCAACTTCATACTGTATTACGGGCTGAAACGCGTCGGCGAGCACGGCCTTGCGACGCAGATTGCGCAGAAATCCGTAGAGGAAGTGGCCCGGTGGTACGAACAGACGGGTTGTGTCTGGGAGTTCTATGACGCCGACGGAGAAACCGCCCCGCCGGACCTCGACCGCAAGAAGGTCATCTCGCGCGGGAGCGGGATGAAAACCATCTCCGACTACAACTGGACGGCCTGCCTGACGATGGCCTTCATGTCCGAGCTTTACGGGGCGGAAAAGGAACAAAAGGGTTTGCTGGATTTTGCAACCCCGACAGAAGTTGCCAAGGACATCGGAATATCAATACCGGGCTTGGGAATCGGCAAGAAGAAGGATAAGCAGTCCCAGGGAAAATAAACCTGAATCCGCTCATGGCCGGCTCTCCGCGCCCATGTTCGTTATCCCTTCGCTCATTATATTCTTGCATTCATATGCCTTCGGGTGTCTATAATACCAGTGATGTTGTTGCGCCCGTGTTCCTGCGTCCGCCTGGTTCGCACGGAGAGCCGAGATGGAGAATCCGAGCGTTATAGTGATTATTTTCGTCATGGGCATGATTGCCATGATGGTGGAGATGCTTATACCCGGATTAATATTGGGCACGTGCGGTCTTATTGCCGTCATCGGCGCGATAGTGCTGGCCTACCGCAGCGAGATTGCGCCGGAATGGCTGGGGCACGTTCTTCTGGGCGTGTCGGTGCTCTCCATCCCGTTGTTCTTCGCCATATGGCGGACGCTTGCGCCCAAGATCATGGGGCACAACGACTCGGAGGCGGACTTCAAACCTTCCTCGAAGGATAAGGTTTCCATGCTGGGCATGGAGGGCGTCACGCTTTCAATTCTGGTTCCCGGCGGCATTGCCGATTTCGACGGAAACCGAGTGGACGTGGTAACGCAGGGGGAGATGATTGAGAAGGGGATCAGGGTGAGAGTCATTGACGTAAGCGGCAACCGGGTCATGGTCGAGGAAGTCAAGGGGCTGGCGAAGCAGGCTTAACCGGGATTCCGATATGTCCAAGGACGCCGAACCAGGCTTTGCGTTACGGTTCGGTCGGGTGATCGCCCCCCTTGTGATTTATTTTATCGTTGCTTGTGCCCTTTTTCCGGGACTGATTCAGAATCTCGACACGCATATCCTCTCCGACGACATTTTCATATTGGACGATAAAGGCATAAGGTATGGCGACAGCGACGCCTTCAATTCGCTCTGGAGTTACTGGTGGGTTCAGAAGGCCGTCCGCAACTTCAAAAACCCCTTCTTCTGCGATTGGGTCTATCCTCCGCAGGGAGTCAATATCTTTTTTCATAATCAGGTGCTGCTGCCGACGATTCTTACTCTCCCGGTCTCAATCGCGCTGGGAACAGTCGCCGGCTACAACCTGATGGTACTGCTGCTCCTCAGTTCCGCGGCGTGGGTATTCTTCCTCTTCTGCCGCTTCGGGATGAGACTCTCAGTCGCCGCGTCGGCTGCGGGGGGGGCGTTCTTCGGGTTCTCGGCATATTTCATGAGAACGGCCCATGCTCACCCTAACATGCTTGGCGGGGTATTCTGGGGCGGGGCGCTGGCATGCCTTTCGGTTGCGCTTTTCCGGACTGACATGCGGCGACGCCTCTCAATCCCATTCGCGCTGTGCTTCTGGGCGACCTATTGGACGTCTTTCGGGGAATTCTTCATGCTGGCATGGGCGATCGGAATCGCTGTTCTATTCCGACTGTTCTCAGACCGGGCAAACCTATCGGCGGAGATAAGGAGTCTGGGAGCATTTCTTATCCCCGTCGCGATAGGATCGGTCAGCCTTCTCTCGCTTCTGGCCTCCCCGCCTTCGGAGTCCCTTGCGCGCCCAGTCGTCATCAGGCTTTCCCTAAAACAACTTTTCATGCCGTCGAACATCACTCTCCCGGGCGGATTCATCCCGCCGATGTTCGGCGAACTGGACCGCTGCTATTTGCCCGTTTCTCTGCTGGTCCTTGCGATGATCGGCCGCGCATTGTCGTCCGAACGCGCCTTTATAAATTGGTCGCTTGCAGTCGCGCTGACGCTTCTGGTTTTCACCTTTGATCCCTGGGGTATTCCATCTTCTGTTTATCGCTCGATGCCCATGGGTTCCGGAATGCGGTTCCCTTCGCGGTTCCTGCCCTTCGCGTTGTTCTTCATGAGCATTCCGGCGGCGCAAGGCGTCGGATTTCTACTCGCGGCAACCTCCCGGCGCTCATCGCGCCGAAAGTTCGCAATCCCGTCCATGATTGTTCTCACCATTGTTTTTATTATTGAGACATGGCCGATAAACAGTCATGTCACATCCATCAGACGCCCGCCCGTTCCGGCGGCGATTCTGGCAACGATTGACAGGTCCCGACCGCTCTGGATTCTCTTCAAGGACGAGCGTGTGATAAATGATTCTTATCAGGTGTTTTTCGACATGCCATGCACCGAGGTTTCCCACCTGGCCCGCGGCGGCGAAATGATTGATCAATGGGCTAGAAGCCATCCGATCATGTATGCGCTCAACAGTATCTCGCCCGAACCCGGCGTCGTCACGCGCGACATGGTCCTTGCCCAAGCCGACGCGCTTCGCCGCCAACTTGACGCCGAATTGTCCGACGCGGGAGTACGCTACATTTTCACCGAGGATCCGGCGCTCTTTTACCGGCTTCCGGTCCGGGGCGTTGTGTTATGGGAGGGCCATACGGGGACGCTGGGAGCCATTACGGATCGCAAGGATATAGGCGGACATTAAGAGCGAGGCCATACCATCCTCACCATGGCGCAGTAATCTCGATGCCGGCTCGGTGTCGGCATGGGGCATTTCAAAGCTGGACGAGATAGGCTTCCGCAGCCTGGACCAGCCCGCTTATCCGGGCGATGACGTCCGCGCCCGGCTCCTGGTCCAGCGTCAGGACAACCACCGCCTCGCCGAGTTTGTTGAGCCTGGAGACCGTCATGTCCGCTATGTTGACTTTAGCGTCGCCCAGAACTGTCCCTATCTTTCCGACCATGCCCGGCATGTCGCGATAGCGCATCATCAGCAGGCAGGGGGCGGGTTCAAGGTCAAGGTTGAATCCGTCAACGCTCACGATCCGCGCTATCGTGCCGTCGAAAAGGCTGCCGGCGACGCTTCGGCTGCGTTTGCCGCCGGAGGCGTCCGCCTGCACAAGGCTTGAGAAGTTCCGCGATTCGGAGGAATGGCTCACCGTCAGGCGGATGCCGCGCTGTCGCGCCATGAGCGACGCATTGACGAAGTTGACGGGCTGGTCGGTAACTCCCTCAAGCAGTCCGGTCAGCGTCGCCAGCGCGATGGCCTGCGGCTCGGCGGCGGCCTTCCCCATGCAGCGGACCTCAAGGTTGCTTGAATCGCCCGCGCCTGTCTGAGACAGCAACTTACCGAGCATCCTGCCCAATTCAATGTATGGCATGTTCTGCGGAGAGACGTTGACGGCCACGTTCACCGCGTTCACGGCGACGCCGTCCCTGAAAAATCGGACGAACTGCTCCGCCATGCCGACGGCCACCTTCTGCTGCGCCTCGCCAGTAGAGGCTCCCAGGTGCGGCGTGACGATCACGTTATCCAGCTTGAAGAGCGGGGATTGCGTGGTCGGCTCGACACTGAAAACGTCAAACGCCGCCCCGGCGATAAGCCCCTCACCGAGCGCGCGACAGAGATCGTCCTCGTTGACGACCCCGCCACGGGCGCAGTTGATCATCCGGGCCGAGCGCTTCATCATCGAGAGTTCCGCGTAGCCGATGCAGTTGCGCGTGCGATCGGAGAGAGGAACGTGGAGGGTGATGAAATCCGAGGTTTTAAGCAATTCCTGGAACTCAACAAGCGTTACCCCGCGCTCCGCCGCCGCCTCCCGGGAGAGGAATGGGTCGTATGCGATGACGCTCATGCCCAGCCCACGCCCGGCGCGCGCCACGATTGATCCGACCTTGCCCAGCCCGAGAATGCCCAGCGTTTTGTTCTCAAGCTCAACGCCCGTGCATTCCGTCTTCGCCCACTTTCCGGCCTTGAGCATCGCGTCGGCCTTCGGGATGTGCCTGGCCAGCGCCATCATGAGGGCAACCGCGTGTTCCGCCGCCGAAGTGACGTTACCGAGCGGCGTGTTCATGACGGTTATCCCGCGTATCGTGCAGGCTGGGATGTCAATGTTGTCCGTGCCGACTCCGGCGCGCCCGACCAGCCTCAATGCGTCCGCGTTTTTCAGCAGCGCCTCGTCAACCTGGGTCGCGCTGCGGACGATAAGACCCTCGATATCCTTCATCATTTCAGACGCGGGGGGGCTTTTCTTCGCGTCCCGGACCGTTATCTCAAACAGTCCGGAATCTTCCAGTATCTGCAGGCCGATGCGGTCAAGACCGTCGGCAATGAGTATCCTGTTTGTTGCCATGTCGGTTTGCTCTCAGAGGTTCAGGGTTGGTTTTCGATTGCCGCTTTTTTCTTCATGATCGCGCTGATCGCGGCGGGATCGAATTTGGGTTTGCGGTCGAACGTGTAAAGGCCGTTGACCTCCTGCTCGACGTCGGTCAACTGAGTGTAGCAGAAGGCGAACATCTTCGGGTTGTCCATCAGGGCATGCGTCAACAGACGGAAGCGCTTGACGAACTCTTTTTCGCTCTTCGGCCTGTCTCCGTATCCCCACGCCTTCTGATCCTTTTGGCCGGGATTCCACCAGATTCCGCCGTATTCGCTTACGAAATACGGCTGGCCTTTGCGGGGCGCGCAGCGATCCGGGAAATTGGTGAAGTATTTCGACTCGTCCGCGATCATGGCGTCGTGCCGCGCCTTGAAGGTTGCGGGGTTCTGGTCATAGTCGTGGCTGTCGTAGACGTCGCACCGAACGTGATCGTAGCCGGAGACGTCCAGAGCCGGGCGCGTCTGATCAATCGCCTTCGTGACATCATAGATCACGCCCATGAAAGCCTGATCGCGCAGGCCATGGCGCTCGTTGAACGGACACCAGCCGACGATGCACGGGTGATTGAAGTCGCGCTCGACGACCTGGAGCCATTCTTCGAGGAAGTTGCGCTGCGTCGCGGGATTATCAACGTCAGCCTTCCAATCCGCAAACTCGCCCCAGCAGAGATAGCCAAGCCTGTCCGCCCAGTAGAGGAAGCGCTCCTCAAAGACCTTCTGGTGCAGGCGCGCGCCGTTGAAGCCCATAGCCATCGAGAGCGCGATGTCCTTCTTCAGGGCGGAATCCGACGGGGCGGTCAGGATGCCTTTCGGGTAGTAGCCCTGATCAAGGACGAGGCGTTGAAAGACGGGCTTGCCGTTGATCAGCACAACCCGGCCCTCGATGCGGATTTCCCTCATGCCGAAATAACTCGACACGGAATCCACAGTCTTGTCGCCGGCCTTCAGACTCAGACGGAGATCGTAAAGGAACGGATTGCCCGGTTCCCACGGCACGACCTTATCGAGTTTCAGAACGAGTCGGATCATTCCGTCGCCGGCTTTGGTTTCCGCGCAACCGGCTGTCCTGCGGCCAGCGGACGCGACGGCACACAGAATTAACCCAGCGCCTTTGATGCAGTCTGCGGAGATGAGAAGCGTTCCGGACGCCAAGTCAGGCTCAAGGCGGAACCTGCGGATGTGGCTCTGCGGGACGGCCTCCAGCCAGACGGTCTGCCAGATTCCGGTCGTGCGGCGATAGTTGCAGCCTCGCGAATCATAGGACCAGCTTTGCTTGCCGGCGGGTTGGAGGCCAGTGCGAACGTCATCCAGCGCGCAGACGACCAGTTCGTTGTTGCCATTGGTCAGGGCGTCAGTGATGTCCAGGCTGAAGCCGACATTGCCGCCCTTGTGCGTTCCGACCCGCTTGCCGTTGACCCAGACACGGGCCTCGTAGTCCACCGCGCCGAAGTGCAGAAGAACGCGCATGCCCTTCCATCCGGACGGGACGCGGAGCTTGCGCCGGTACCAGACGCATTTCATGAAATCGAGATTGCCGACGCCGGACAGAGGACTTTCCGGGCAAAATGGAACGATTATCTTTCCGGAAAGTTTCCTGCCGGCGGTCAGGCCGCGCTCCTCGCCGGAGACGCCGTTGTCTATCTCGAATTCCCATTCGCCATTGAGGTTGAGCCATGACTCCCTTACGGACTGCGGGCGGGGATGTTCGGGTCTTGGGACTTTCATAGTATTTCCAGGAGATGTTCCGCGCGCCAAGCTCGCTTGAGCGCGGTGTTCCAACAAAGCGAAGCAGGCTTCGCCAAACAGCAAGGCGGCGTCGCGCTATTCAAGCGCGCAGCCGCCGCGCTCCAAGGTTGCGGGCTACGCTTCGACAAGCCCCAGTTGCGGCCGCTTCTGCCAGGCCCCGCGCGTGAAGTCCGGGAAGTCCATGCTCTTGCTGCGGTTCTGCAGCGATCGCTCGCTCAACTCGGTCACAGCGCTCCATGCCGCAGCGTCATAAACGTCCAGGTCCAGCGGCTTGCCCTCGCGCAGGCACTTGATGAGGCGGTAGTCTTCCATGAAGTCCATTCCGCCGTGTCCCGCCCCCGCCGCCTTCTCCTGCATCTGTTTCCAGAGCGGATGCTCGAACTCCTTGTAGAAGATTTCCGCGTCTTCCCATGCGTCGTTGGGGCTGCGCCCTTCGATGTAAATCCTCGTGGGGTAGTCGCTGAAGATTCCGTTGGTTCCCTGGAGCATGTTGATGCGGCTGTAAGGCCGTGGAGACGAACAGTCGTGGACCACGTAGATCGTGCGTCCCTTCTTCGTGCGGATGAGGCTCACGTTGATGTCCCCGAGCTTGTAGGTCTTTTTGGCCCGGGGGTCGTCCGCGCCGAAATGCTTCTCCGCCCAGAGGTTCAACCCGCGCGAGATGGAACTCATCGAGACCATGTAGTCAAACTGATCGCCGCGGTTGACGTCCATGCACTGCGCGATGGGGCCGAGTCCGTGGGTCGGGTAAAGGTTACCGTCGCGGTCAATCGAGTGCTGGAGGCGCCAGAGGCCCTCGCCGGAGTTGCTGAACTTCAGCCCGCGAAGATCGTGCAGGTAGCCGCATTCTCCATGCAGCAGTTCCCCCATGACCCCCTTGCGGACCATGTTGAGCATCATCATTTCGGCGCGCCCGTAGCAGCAGTTCTCCATCATCACGCAATGCTTTTTTAGCTTCTCGGAGGTTTCGACCAGTTCCCAGCAGTGGTCGAGGGTGACGGCTGCGGGGACTTCCGTCGCGGCGTGCTTGCCGTTCTTCATTGCGGCCAGGCATACCGGAACGTGCCATTCCCAGGGTGTGGCGGTATAGACGAGGTCCAGGTCGGCCTCCGCGCACATGCGCTCAAAGTCATGCGGCCCCTTGTCATATCCCGCCGGCTTCGGATGGCCGAGGGCCTGGACGGCGACCTGCATGGCGAGGACTTTCGCGGGCACAATGTCGCACACGGCGGCTATGCGGCAGCCCTCTATCTTGAGCAGGTTGCGGCAGTGCGCCGAACCCATTCCGCCGACGCCGACGTAGCCGATCTTCACCTCCGGAATCGGCGGCGCGGCGAAGGGCGTCTCCGGACCGGGCGGAAGGTTGCGCGACGCCGCGTCCTGGGCGGAGGCGCCTGCCGCCAGGCTTCCCAGCGCCGCGCCGATGCCGGCAATGGCGCCCATCTTCACGAAGTCTCTCCTGTTCACGTTCGCCGAAGGCCCAAGCTTCATTTCGTCGCCGGACATTGCATTGCTCCTGTTCAGAACGCCTGCTGTTGAGTCGCCGCACCGGTCCCTCATGGCGGGGGACTGCGATGGCGACAGAAATCAGTCTACCATTCCGGAAAGCGCGGGAAAAGACTTGATCATGTAATGGACGCTCATTGACAGTCATGAAAGTCTATCGTCCACACCGTGAAAGCTCTTGCCTTGCGCCTCGCCTGGGGGGAGAATGATTTCCTATCTCGTTTTTAATTGAACTGTTTCACCGAATGAGGAGCAGAGCAATGTTCAGAGTCGGAATGCTGAGCGGATGGCACGTTCACGCGAAGGGCTACGCTAACGCCCTCAAGGGCATGCCCAACGTCCAGGTGACGGCGGTCTATGACGAGGTTGCCGAACGCGGGAAGCAGTGGGCGCAGGAGCTTGGCGTTCCCTTCGAGGCCAAACTCGCGTCCTTCCTCAAGAGGGATGATTTTGACGGCGTTGTGGTCAATGCGTCGACTGACAAACACGCCGAGGTCATGGTCGCCGCCGCCCAGGCGGGCAAGCACATTTTCACCGAGAAGGTGATGGCGCTGACCGTCAAGGAGTGCGACAAGATATCGAAAGCCGTGAAGAAGGCCGGGGTGAAGTTCTGCATATCGTTCCCGGCGCGAACACAGCCCAACCACCTCTTCGCCAAAAAGGTCGCGGATGAGAAAATCATCGGCGACGTGACGCTAATGCGCGTGCGCGTGGCGCACAACGGGGCCAGCGCCAACTGGCTGCCGCCGCACTTCTACGATCCGAAGGCCTGCGGCGGCGGGGCGATGATGGACCTGGGAGCGCATCCCATGTACCTCTCCCGCTGGATCATGGGCAAGCCGAAGCGCATATCCTCCACCTTCACGAACCTGACGGGCCACAAGGTCGAAGACAACTCCGTCTGTGTCATCGAGTTCGACAAGGCGGCCATAGCGGTCGTCGAGACGAGTTTCATTTCCACACACTCGCCGGGCTGCATGGAGCTATACGGCACAGCGGGCAGCCTCATCATCGGCGGGCCGGACGGGCGAACGCAGATCATTTCCGAGAAGATTGAGACGAGCATGAAAGGCTGGATCAGCCCGTCGCAGATGCCGAAGGCGCTGCCCAGTCCGATCAGCATGTGGGTGGCGGGAGTGGTTGACAACGCGCCCATCGAGTTCGGGCTTGAGGAAGGAACGCAGTTGACCGAGCTGATGGAGAACGCCTACAAGTCGCACAAGCTGGGCCGCCCGGTCAAAATCGCATAGGAACGCTTCATAAGGAGAATTGACGATGGCCGCAAAGAAGGTTGGTTGGGCGATAGTCGGTTGCGGCGTGATCGGCCCCTACCACGCCGAGTCAATAGGCTTCACGGGAAACGTCGAGTTGAAGGCCGTCTGCGACGTTGTCCCGGACAAGGCGAAAGCGCTGGGCGAGAAATACGGCGTCCCGTGGTTCACGGACTACGAAGAGATGCTTGCAGCGCCGGGGATCGAGTGCGTCTCGATCTGCGTCCCCAGCGGCATGCACGCGGACTTTGCGATCACCGCGGCGAAGCGCGGCAAGCACGTCCTGAGCGAGAAGCCGATAGACATCAATCTTGCGAAGATTGACAGGATGATTGCGACGTGCCGGGAATGCGGCGTCAAGCTGAGCTGTATCTTCCAGCGCCGGACGTATCAGGCGACGTTGAAGTCCAGGCAAGCCGTCCAGAAGGGCGTCCTGGGGAAGATGACGATGATCGTCGCCGACACGCGCGGGTATCGCGCGCCTTCGTATTACGCCAGCGCGGACTGGCGGGGGACGTGGGCGCTGGACGGCGGGGGATGCCTGATGAACCAGGGCGTCCACATCGTGGACCAGATGCTGCACGTCGCCGGCCCGGTCGAGGAAGTCTACGCCTACGCCGATCACCTGGTCCGTGACATCGAGGTGGAGGACACGTGCGTAGCCGCGATGAAGTTCAAGAACGGCGCGTTCGGCGTCCTGAAAGGCGCGACGTCCTGCAACCCCGGCGAGGGCAGCGAGATCGCCCTGCACGGCAACAACGGGACGATCATCCTGCGCGACAAGCAGATCACCAAGTGGGCCGTGACCAAGAAGGCCGGCGAGAGGGCAAAACCGTCGGAGGTTGAGGTCAAGACCGATACGCTGGAGGCCGTCGCCGATCCGAAGGCGATCAGCAATTACGGGCACATCGTGCAGATCAGGGACATGGCCAACTGCATCAGGCGCGACCGGGAGCCGCTGGTCTCCCCGGAGAGCGCGAAGGAGCCGGTGAAGCTGATACTGGCCATCTACCAGTCGGCGATCAGCAGGAAGCCGGTCCGTCTTGACGAGTTCAAGGGGCTTCGATTGCCGAAGAAATCCTCAGGATTTGGAACAAGCAGGCGCTGAGCGGACATCAGAGGCTGAGATTCAATGAACGAGCATCGGAAGTCTTGGCCCGAAGGCAAGGTCTGCGCGGCCTCGCTTACGTTTGACGACGGAAGGCCGACGCAGTTGTCGCACGCCATCCCTCTGATGAGCGCGCGCGGACTCAGAGGGACGTTCTTCCTGAATCCCGGCGGGGATCACATGAAGAGACTTGCTCCGTTCGCCGAAGCGGCGGGCAAGGGCCATGAGATCGGCAACCACACGATCAGGCACACCTGCTCGCGGAATTTCTGCTTCGACCCGAACGGACGAGGCCTTGAGGACGCGACGATCGAGGAGATTGAGGCCGATGTTCTGGACGCGCAACGGCGGCTGACCGAGTTGATCGGCAAACCGCCCGTTTCGTTCTGCTATCCCTGCTACCAGACGGACGTCGGCGAAGGCGCGACGCGGCAAAGCTACGTCCCGATCATTGCGAAGCATTTCACGGCCGCCCGCGCGGGGGGGGAGTACAGCTTCTTCAATCATCCCCTCCTGGTTGACCTGCATTGCCTCTGGAGCTGCGACACGTCCCGCATGCCCGGCGCGGAGATGATCGGGCTGGCGGAATGCGCGGCGAAGGAAGGCCGCTGGATAATCTTTGTCTTCCACGACGTCGGCCCCGGCAGGCTGGGAACATCGGAGCACGATTTCGGACTGCTGATTGACCACCTTGCGGCGAACCGCGACCGCATATGGACCGCGCCGATGGGCGAGGTTGCGGAGCATTGCAAGAGTTTGCGGGCCAGAACCTGAGCAAGAGACCGGGCAGATCAGTTGGACGCTCCGGCAAGAATGGAGACGATCTTCCCGGCTGCGTGCCCCCCCCCGAAAGCCGCAGGGTCGGGCCTGGCCCGCGGGCCGGAAAGAAGCGCATCAGCGGCGGATAGTATTTTCGCCGTTTCAACCCCCGACAGGCGTCCCATCCCCTGTTCCACGATCTCCGGCCATTCCGTCTCATCCCGCACAATCACGCCCGGGACCCCCAGGAAAAAAGCCTCCCGCTGAACGCCTCCGCTGTCCGTGACAATCAGCGCCGCATTCTTCTCAAGGGCAAGCATTTCAAAATATGGAACCGGCTCGATGATCCTGACGCGTCCCAATGCCGGGATGCCGTATTCGTCAGCCTTCCGCCTTGTTCTTGGATGCAGGGGCAGCACAACGGGCAATCGCGCTCCCAATAGATCGAGCGCTCTCATGATCGCGGTAAGCCGCGCCGGATCGTCCGTGTTTTCCGCTCTGTGGATGGTGGCAAGGCAATAACCGTCTCTGACAAGGCCGAACTCAATGAGAATTCTGTCCATCGTCTCGCCCGCAATCATCTCCACGGATCGCAAGAGCGCGTCCAGCATCACATCTCCCGTAAAATGAACCCCGCGATCTATCCCTTCCCTCTTCAGATTCTCCACGGCGTTATGCGTCGGGCAGAAAAGCAGGCCGGAAACATGGTCGGCAACGATGCGGTTGATCTCCTCGGCCATTCTTCGGTTGCCGGAGCGCAACCCGGCCTCGACGTGAGCCAGAATGCATCCCGAATTCGACGCGGCCAGCGCCCCGGCCAGTGTTGAATTCGTATCTCCATACACGATTACGACATCGGGCCGTTCGCCCTCGATGACGGGGGCGATGCCTGCAATCATCGCAGCAACCTGAACGCATCGGGAGGCCGAGCCGACGTTCAGACTGAAATCCGGCTCCGGCAGTCCAAGCTGCTCGAAGAACGCCCCGCTCATGTTCCGGTCGTAGTGCTGCCCGGTATGCAGAAGCTTGTGTTCAATGACCGGCTCCGACGCCGAGCGCCCCGCCGTGCCATGCGAAAGGTTGAATTCAGCGACGGCGCGGCAGACGGCCGCAACCTTCACGAACTGGGGTCTTGCGCCGACTACACTGAGCCACTTCACAACTGTGTCAACCTCCCACTCTCGATCTTATACCGGACTCCGCATTCCGGGCAGCAGGCCTCATGCAGGCTGACGCCGAGTTTCACCCCGCAGCGGCACACCCAGCCGGTCTGCCGGGCCGGAACGCCGATCATGAGCGCGTGCGGCGGAACGGCGGACGTTACGACCGCGCCGGCCGCGACGAAGGCGTATTCGCCGATCGTGATGCCGCAAAGGATAGTCGAGTTCGCGCCCAATGTAGCGCCCCGGCCAACCACAGTGCGGTCATAATGGTCGCGGCGGGAGACGTGCGCCCTCGGGGTCAGCACGTTTGTGAAAACCATTGACGGCCCGCAGAAAACGTCGTCCTCCAGAACGACGCCGTCATAGACAGAGACGTTGTTCTGGAGCTTGCATCCGTCACCGATGACGGCGGTCGAGGCGACAAAGACGTTCTGGCCGAGGTTGCAGCGCTCGCCGATTCGCGCGCCGCCCATTATGTGGCAGAAGTGCCATATTTTCGTGGCGGAGCCTATGACCGCCCCCGGATCAACGCACGCGGTTTCATGAGCGAAGTAGTCGCGCTTTTCCATGTATTGCCCAGCCTTTCGTAAAAACAGCATCCCCGTTGCCTACTCGCCGAATTCCTTCAGTGGTATGGCGCGGCCTTCAACCCAGATTCTGTCCGATTCGTAGATCATCAGGTCGCCGCCGCTCAGCGCGCACGCCAGCCGCCCCCCGCCGCCCGTGAACGCCGTGCCGAGCGGGGACGGGAGCGGAATCCTGATACGGCTCAATTCCCGGCCCTCGACCGTGTCAATCACGCGCAGCGTCCTGTCCATCACGACCGCCACTACGCGCCTGGAATCCGGGCTGAAACAGACGCCGCGGATCGGCCCGGAACCGGGATCGAAAGTAAGCAGCGGACGGTTGGATGGTCCTTCCGGCTTCTTTGTCTGCTCCTCGTCCCATTGCCACTGGAAGTAGGAGCGCGGCTGGTGTTTCTCCGAGTCTGTCTCCCAGAGCCTGACCGTTCCGTCGTATGACGCGCTGGCAAGGAATCCCCCGTCGGGGGAGTATTGAAGATCGTTCACCCTTTTTGCGTGGCCGGATAACGCCTTCAGCATTTTGCCGGCCTTCAGATCCCAGATGATTATCCCGCCGTTTTTGTCTCCGGAAGCCGCCCAGACCCCGCCCGGATGAACGGCAAGGGCCGTGACCTTATCCGGGTGAGAGCCGAGGACTGCGCCGGGCGACTCCGAAGTCAGCGGCCAGAGGCGGACGGTATTGTCATACGATCCGGAAATCAGGAACTGCTCGTCCGGGGTGAAGACGCAGTTGCGGGCCGGGCCGGTATGGCCTTTCAAGGTCTTTATTGTCTTGCCGCTCGCGGAATCCAGGATCAGAATATCGTTGTTTGCGTCGGCAGTCGCCAGCAGCGACGACTTCGGGGCAAAGGCCACGGCGACGGGGTCCTTGACGTCAAAGCCGGCGATCCGCCGCCCGGTCGAAGTCTCAAGAACCTGGACGTCGCCCCAGCTTGAGGCCAGTCTGGTTCCGTCCGCGCTGAAGGCCACGCCGCCGCCGAACGGCTGAGGGTTGTGAGAAAGTTTGTAGGGCGCGCCTTCCCTGATATCCCAGAACCGCGCTTCGCCGCCTGATAGAAGAACGCCCAGCGTTGCTCCGTCTGGAGATAGCCTGGCGATCACGGGATACGCGTCGTCAATCCTGATCACCCCGCGCGTAAGGTTCGTCTTGGCGTCCCATATCCGGACCATCCCGTCCTCGGCGCCGCTGACAAAGCTCCTGCCGTCGGCGGAGAACTGGACGGTGGTCACCGGCAGGGAGTGACCGCGCGCGGTGGCGGCCGCGTTGCCTGTCGCCGTGTCAATAAGTTCTATCTCGCCTTCTCGGTTGCCGCATGCCAGGACTGCGCCGTCCGGGCTGAAGGACGCCTGCTCGACGTCCATGGCGTATCTGTCGGCAACGATCTCCACGCTATCCGAGTCCGCTCGCCACAATCGCAGACGCCCGTCCATGAAATGAACCACGCAGTGTCTGCCGGTCTGGCTTGTCTTGAAACTGCGCGGGGGGAGCGCGGCCCCGCCGGCGCGGAATCTCCTCTCGCCGCTGCGCCAGTCCCACAACTCCAGCGATCCGTCAGCGCACCCGACGCCCAGCAGAACGCCATCGGCGGAGAATCCTACAGGCCAGGACGCCTCATCGGACGTTCCGACCCTTACCCCGCTTGATTCGGGGGAGTCTTTGACATGTATTGCGTCGTCAATGGCGGCGCAGGCAAGGAGGGCTTCGCCGTGTCTTTGAGGCATCCAGAACGCGCGGCCTGCGACCGGAGTCTCGGAGACAAGCGCGCCGTCCGACAGATTCCAGAGGAGCAGCGATTTCCCGCGCTGAGCGCCCAGGAGCGTTCCTGTCCGGTCGAAGCAGAGCGATTGCGCCGCGTGCTCGCCGGACAGTTCCCGGATGACCGCGCCGTTCTCAATCACCAGTATCCGCCCATCCTCAAGACCGGCGGCCGCACAGTCTGACGAAGGACTCGCGGCAAGGCAGGTCACTGGCAAAGGCGTCCGTATTTCCTTTGCGCCGGAGGAATTGCCGAGCGTCTCGAACCGGAGAAGGTCCGCTTCCGAAACGAATGAGAAACCATCCCCTGATGCGATGAAGGCGAAAGCGGAAGCGCGCGCGGAAAAGACGGGATACGAAGCAAGCTGAGTCTTTGATTTAACGTCAAATACCCTGATCGTTCCGTCCGTGACCGCCGCCGCCAGTCGCCCGCCCTTTGAATCGAGCGCCATTCGCACGACGGTTCCGCCTGCGATCGGAAGATCGGCGCGTTCTCCCCCGGAAAGGCTTGCCACCCGCACAACGCGATCCAGCGAACAAAATGCCAGACTGGATCCGTCGCCGGAGATGACCGGCTCGCATCCCGCGTCCGGCGCGCATGAGATATCCATGACCTGCGCCCCGGAAACGGCGTCATATACCGCAGCTTTCCCCAGAAAAACGGAGGTGAATGCGAAGAATCGCCCATCAGGTGAAATGCAGACGCGGCCCGGACCGCGCCGGGCGCACATGATCCTGCCGATCTTGCCGCCGGTTGAGGCGTCAAGTACCGGAGCGTCTGCGGCGCGCGTCGCTCCAATCAGCGACCCGCCGCTGCTGAAACGCAGGATTTCGCACTGCGCCAGAGCGTCCGGGATGCCGGCGGCCTCCTTGCCGGTCTGACGGTCTAAAAGCTTGACACGGTCGGACGAGTCCGCAACGGCGATCTGCCTTGAATTCGGGCTGAAGAGGAACGATGCGACGCACGGAACGCCGAACAGGAACCGCGGGCATTTGGCCCGGCATTGGCACATCAGGTGGTCCCACTCCCAACCCCTGAAGGTCGGGTCCGCAGCCTTGAGCAGCTCCATTGCCGGGCGGCAGTCGCCTTGCTGTATGAGAGGCGCGGAGCGGGCCAGATAGTTGAAATAAAGCTCCCGCTGGGCGGCGATCTTTCCCGCCTCTGCTCTCTGAAGGGCCTGCTCCGTTTCAAGCCACGCCGCCCTTACGCGCGCGGCGGCATAGAACAGAACGGCCGCCACCACAGACATGGCCAGAACGGCCATTGAACTTATTGCCTTATGTTTGACGATGGATTTCTTCAGGGTATATAGAATGCTCAGCCGCCGGGCTTCGATCGGTTCGCCGGCAAGGAAATGCCGAAGGTCGCGCCCCAGGCTTGCCGCCGACTGATAGCGAAGCTCCTTGTCCTTTTCCAGCGCCTTGAGCATGATTGTCTCAAGGTCGGAGGCGATCTTCTTGAGGACCCGTTTCGGCGGGATCGGGTCATCCTCCTGTATGCGCCTCAGCACGGAGATGGGATCGCCCTTGACGTCGTATGGGAATTCGCCCGTGATGAGCCGATAGAGAATCACGCCCAGGGAGTAGACGTCGCTGCGGGTTTCAATCGAGGCGGGATCGCCTTTCGTCTGCTCCGGAGCCATGTAGGCGATCGTGCCCATGATCTGCCCGTGCGTCGTCAGGAGGCTCTGAGTCTCGCCCTCGGAGGATTCGTTCACCTTCTTCGCCAGGCCGAAGTCCAGAACGCGCGGCTGGCCGTTCTCGTCAACCAGGATGTTGGCGAGCTTCAGGTCACGGTGAATGACGCCTCGCCTGTGCGCGTAGGCCACGGCGTCGCAGACCTTGGCCATCATCGCCGCCTTTTCGCGCAGCGATAGAGCTGTGTCGCCGCAGTATTTCGTCAGCGGCTTGCCCTCGACGAACTCCATGCTGAAATAGGGTATGCCGTTCGTCTCCCCGTATTCGTAGACAGGAACTATGCCGGGATGTTTCAGGTCGGCTACTGATTCGGCCTCCCTCTGGAATCGTTTGCGGTCGCTCTCGGACAGCATTGCGGAGGCAGTCATGACCTTCAGAGCCACGACTCGCTTCGGGCTTTGCTGCTCGGCGCGATAAACGATCCCCATCCCCCCGCGCCCGATTTCCTCCTGAATGACGTAATTACCGATCTTCAGGTCGGTCGGCGAGCCGCCCGGCTCTATCGCGCCGCTCATGAACAGGGACGATCCGCCGGACGCGGAGCCTATGCGATCGGCCGTCGGGGAGTAATCAAGCTCGTCCGGGGGCGGGGTTTTGATGGTCGGGGCGGTGTCCGAAGTCTCGGGCGGGGAGCCTATTACCGTCGGCCCGCTTTCCGGCAGGTCCCCCTCGTCAATCTGCGCCGTGACGCCGTCAATCTCGGCGAAAACTTCTCGCAGCATGGCCCTGCATGAGTCGCAATAACTGAGGTGCGTCTGGACGCGGGCGGTATCCGCCTCGGCCAGCTCCCCCTTGCAGAACGCGACAAGTTCGTCCCTGCTGATCTCGCAACCCAAAGCCCGGACCTCCGAATCCAGACGTTCCTCCCGTTCCGACTCCGCATCGCAACCGTTACTACTATCGTGATGACCGGAACGCAGAAACGGATTATACTCTATCAGTCCCCTGTTGAGAACCCAAGGGCCTCGTGCAGCTTCCGATTGCGCCGTCAGGCAATGCGCTGGAGCAACCGTAATGACAAAACAGACTCGATTCATGGCGGTCGTCGCGCTGGCGTTATATGCGGCGGCCGTCCGGGCGAATGGAGCAGACATGGCGCTGAAACATTCTGACGTTGTCTTCATGTACGCATCGCCGGACGATGTCTACCGGGCTTACGGCGCGACATTCGTCGGATGGGGCGGCGCAAGCTCAGGCGAGGACGTCAAGCGCCATCACGATCTCGGAATCCGCTGCACCGGTTCGATGTGGTGCCTGACCGCCGGGGCGAAGCTCATCCACGAAAACGCTGAAATCCGAAACGCCTGCGCCGTGGACATCGAGGGCAAGCCCGTCGAGGTTCCCTGGCTTTTCGACCACACCCACGAGGGCACGAAATCCTATTTCGGCTGCACCAACAATCCCGCATTCCGCGAGCATTGCCGCAGAGAGGTCGAGAGGTGCATGAAGGGCGGCGCGGACGGGCTGCACGTTGACGACCACCTCGGCGTGGCCTCGCCGGCGTGGTACTTCGGCGGCGGGCTTTGCGATTACTGCATTGCGGCCTTCCGCGAATACCTGAAAGAGAACGTCCCCGCAGACGAATTGGCTAAGGCCGGAGTCGCCGACGTCAACACCTTCGACTATCGCGACCTTATCCGCAAGCGCGCCGCGACGCGGGAGGAATACAAGAAGGTCCAGCGTCAGATTCCCCTGATGAACCATTTCCTTGAGTTCCATGCGCAGGCCGCCGCCGAACACGTCAAACTGCTCGGCGAGATCGCGGCGAAGACCGCCGGCCACACCGTTACGCTCAGCGCTAACGCCGGACTTCCAGACAAGGCTCACACCTACGTCATAAAATACCTCACTCACATCATCTGCGAAGTCGGCCAGAACGCCCATTCGGGAACCGTGAAAATTCATCACGCCATTGAGGCCTACGAACTGGCGACGAAGCTGGGCAAGCCCCTTGCGGCGACGGCAAGCGGATGGGACTGGGCGTTAGTCAAGGAGAAGAAACTCGAAACGCTGCCCCGGTTCTGGATTGCGCTGGCCTACGCCCACGGACAGCGCTTCATGGTTCCGCATCCGAACAACCAGTGGTGCTTCACGGACAAACTCGGCACACACTGGTATCAGGCGCCCGTCGAGGCATTTGCGCCCATCTATCGCTTCATACGGAAGAACGCCGAATGTTTTGACGACTTCGAAACGGCGTCCGCCGAGGGCGTCAAGGTTTCTGAGAAGGTTCACGTCACCGTCCGGAAGAACGAGCGGACCGGCGCGCCGGCCCTGCACGTTCTGAATCTTGATTACGCCGCAGCCGAAGACAGGATGCTTCCGGCGCAGAACGTCGCCATCACGCTGCCGGAAGGTTTGCTCCCGAAAGACGCAAAGCAGGCGCATATCCTTTCCTATGATGCCGAACCTGCCGCGGTTGAGCTGAAGCGCGACGCGGGAAGTTGCGCAATCATTTTGCCTGAACTTCGTCTCTGGAGCGTGATCGTAGTGGAATAGAAGTCGTCGCATCTGTCGCAAGCCGCATCCGTGATTGTCAGGAGAAAATCCCATGCCGAAAGGCTCGGTCTCGCCCGCCGAAGGGGCGGCATATCGCGATCCGAAGACCGGCGTTCTCATACGCCAGGTGACGGAAGCGCCGTGCATCAATCATCATCCGTTCTTCTACATTCCGGCGTATGACGACGCGATGACGCGCCTGTTCTTCGTCTCCCACCGCACTGGGCGTCCGGAAATCTTCGCTGAGATACTTGAGACAGCCAGAACCGTGCAATTGACCGAGCGGGACGAAATCGCCGAATGGTCCGTCCACCCGTCACACGACGGGCGTTACGTCTACTTCATCGCCGGCGCGGGGGCGTGGCGCGCGTGCGTCGAAACATTCAAGGAAGAGAAGCTGGCCGATTTCGGCGACGCGGAGATGCGCGAGAAGGGCATGATCGGCGCGGCGATGGGCACGACGACGCTCAGCTCCGACGACCGCTGGTGGGCAGTGCCGGTCAAGGAGGGCGGCGTTCATCGCTTCCACCTCATTGACACTTCGAGCGGGAAGAGCAAAGTCATCCTCGAACGCGACACTATCGGCCACCCGCAGTTCCATCCAAATGACCCCGGACTCCTGCGCTACGCGGGGCCGTACTACGACCGAATCTGGGTGATAAACCGCGACGGGACCGGCAATCGCCTGCTCTACCGGCGGAACGTGGCGAAGAAGCAGTGGATCGTCCACGAGACGTGGCTGCCGGGGACGCGCGAAGTCGTCACGGCGGACTGGCCGCGCGGCATGATCGGCATCAATGTTGACACGGGGGCGGTCAGGCCGGTGACGAATTTTCCCGCATGGCACGCCGTCTCGGACCGATCGGGCTGCGTAATTGTCTGCGACACGACATTCCCGGACACGGGCATTCATTTATTCAACGCCAGCGACGGCGATGGCAGGCCGAGGCTTCTCTGCCTCTCTGAATCCAGCAACGTCGGACAGCACTGGAACATTGATCACTGCCCATACGACGATGGCCCCGTCAAGGTCGTCTCGCCTCAGCACACGCACCCGCACCCCTCCTTCTCCCCGGACGGCAGGCGCATCGTCTTCACGACCGACAAGACCGGCCACCCGCAGGTCTGCGAGGTCGCAATTCCCCCCGAACTGCTGAATACAATCATTGGTTGAAGACCGCGTCAGGTTGAAAGAATCCGTCATCGCGCAGACAGGACACCATGAACAATAACGGCGGAAGAGACGGCGCGGCATTGTTTGCGGCGGCCGGGGCGACACTCTGCTACGGCGCTACGCCGGTCTTCATAAAGTACTTCACCGGCTACCTCGACGCATGGACGGTCAACGGACTGCGCTACTCCGTCGGCGCGCTGTTCTGGCTGCCATTCGTCATACTTGTTTCGCGCAAGGGGCATTGCGGAACGGAAATCCCGAATGGTTATGACGGGATCAGGCCGGTCGCCGGCATATGGAAGGCCGCGCTCATACCGGCGGCCATCAACTGCGCGGGGCAGGTGGGCTGGGGGTTGACGCCGTATTACCTGGACGCCACGGTCATCGGCTTCGTCTACAAGCTGCACTTCCTGTTCACGATTCTCTGCGGTTTTGCGCTCATCCGGGCCGAAAGGCCGCTGGCGCGAGATCCGTGGTTCTGGGCGGGGACGGTCGTCTGCATAGCCGGGGTCGTCCTCATGTTCGCGCGGAATCTTGGCGCATCGGGAAGCAGTTCAGCCACCGGCATGGCCCTGCTGATCGCGGCCACGGCGCTGTTCGGAGCTTACGCCGTCGCCGTGAAACAATGTGTCGGCGCGTACCCGGCGCGCCTGAGCTTCGGCGTAATCAGCCTTTACACCGCCGCCGGGCTTGTGACGCTGATGTTTCTCGTTGGCGATTTCGGAAGGATTTCAACGCTTCAGCCCCGGACCTGGGGATTCATAGTCGTCTCGGCGCTCATCGGCATCGCGTTCGCCCATGTGCTGTATTACAGGGCGATACAGGGGTTGGGCGCCGTCATCTCCACCGGACTGATGATGGCGACGCCCTTTGTCACGCTTCTCGGAGCCGCGCTTTTTCTGGGGGAAAAGACCACGCCGCTGCAACTGGCAGGCGGCCTGGCGGTCGTGGCGGGCGGGGTGATGCTGGCGGTCTCCAACAGCAGGCTTGGCCGGGCCGCCGCCGCGCAACTGCCGGCGTCGGACACATAACCGCAATGCCGATGCGGAAAACAGACCGCCAAATCCCGTTATGAACTCACATTCACAACAACGCCTTCAAGCCTCGAACGCTCCGCGGCGAAGACGGCAAGATGAGTCTCAAGGCTTTCCATCGGACCGGAGAGTATTCGACTCTTATCGTTGGTTGAGACTGCGGCGACGAAGCTTTTCATGATCTCATAATCACCGCCGCCGTGCGACTGCATGACGGATGACGATTGTCTGGTGTCAATGACTTCCGTCTTGTCTGTCAGGAAGTCGTAATGCGATATTGTAACGCCGTCGCCCGTCGCTTCTCCGAGAGTTCCGAAAATCCTCATGCGGCGATTATTGCTCTGATTGAAGGCGGTCATAGTCAGGCTGGCCGTGCGTTCATGCTCAAACCGCATGATTACTACCTGGTTGTCCACGACGTCGTTGTCACACGCATATACGCATCGTCCGTATAGACCTTCCCGCAGCGCCTTTGTGACGCTTTCGACGGTCGGCTCGGGCGTAATAACGCTGACCGGGAAACGGCCCGGCCCTTTTGCCAGGGAAGCGAAGTAAATCTTCTTCGCTGAATAGGGACAATTCGGCTCAATTCCGCAATCAAGGCAGCGATCCGCCGCGCCGACGGGCTGATTCTCCCTGCGAAAGTGTTTTAGTGAACCAAACGAGGCGACGCTGACATACTTCGCCCCGATCATGTAGCGCAGCCAGTCCAGATCATGGCAGCACTTGGCCAGCAGCATAAAGGATGATTCCTTTGAATTGCGCCAGTTGCCGCGCACGAATGAATGCGCCTGATGCCAGTAGCCGACCGGTTCCAGCATCTGGATATTGATGATTTCGCCGATAGCGCCTGAATCCAGAAGCGCCTTCAGCCTCTGAGTGAACGGGGCGTAGCGCATCACGTGGCAGACGGCGAAGATAATCCTTTTTCTCAACGCCGCCTCGACGATGCGGCGGCAATCCCGCTCGTTCGGAGCCATGGGCTTTTCGAGAAGGATGTTGTAACCCTTGTCGGCCAGCGCAATGGCCGGTTCCGCATGCATGGCGTCCTGAGTGGCGATTATGACGGCATCGGCAAGGCGCTCCCGCGCGGCGAGTTCACGCCAGTCCTTGAAGACGTTCTCGCGGGGGATGCCGTGTATCTTCGCCAGGTTCTCACGATAGTAATCGCGCGGTTCGGCCACGGCGACAACACGCGCTTGGTCTGGATGCTGAACGGCATAACCGGCGTAGGTGGTTCCACGACTGCCGCCGCCCGCGACGGCTATTGTTACTTGTCTGACAGAAGATCCCGGGCGGCATTGAGCGAGGACGTTATCCATATTGCTCCTCCCAAGGAGCGTTCTGGAAACAGGTGATTCACTGACTCATGATTGGCGCAAAGCGCCCGTCCTACATTTATTTCGGCATCCTGCGCTTCATAAGCGCGCCGATGATGAGCGCGTCCAGCGCCTCGTAATCGCGGGTGGCGCGGGCGATGGCTATCAGCTTCGCGTCAAGCGATCGGGCGACGTCCAGCAGGGCCAGGAATATAGCGCGGCTGTTGACGAGGTGGCGAAGCGCGTCGGGCTTCTTCTGCGTGCGGATGGCCTTCACGTCCATGCCGACGTATTCGCCGTTCTGCCCGTAATCGTTCGCGTCGAGAACCATGACCGTGCTGAATGCGCGGCGAAGGTTGACGGTTCCGAAGGCCCTGTCCTCGTCGAACTTCAGGCCGTTCTGGTCGTTGAGGTGGACGCTCCAGAGCTTTTTCTGCGCCAGCGCGAAGGCCATTTCATCCGACGGATCAAGCCCCGCAAGGATGGCGTGCGCGGATTCGACGAGGCAGCCCACGCGGGCCGGATCGCTCGTCAGGTGGCCGAGCGCAAGCGCGTGGCCGATGGTGGGTATGTATGCCACGTCCATAGGCTCATTGGGCTTCGGCTCGATCAGGATGCGGATCTGCGGATCATGCGCCAGCATGGCGTTGACGGCCTCGATGAGGTGATTCGTGGCCGCGACGGGGTCCTTTGCCTCGCGCATGTAGGTTCCTTCGCGCGCCAGCCAGAGGACGATGTTGCGCGTGCCGAGTTCGCGGGCGATGTCAATCGCCAGCAGGCTGCGCTCTATCGCGTAGACCCGGCAGGCTTTCGAGTTGGAGGTGTATCCGCCGTCAATCGTGCGGGGGTCTTCCCAGAGGCGCGGCGCGACGAATTCCGGCGTTAACCCCGCGCTCTTGAGCTTTTGTCCGAGCGCGGACGCCTTCTTAGCGACCTGTGGCGCGGCAAGATCGTTCAGATCGGGCACGGCGTCGTCGTCATGGAACTGGACGCCGTCGTAGCCGAGTTCTTTGTAGAGCGCCAGTTTGCGGGCGAAGGTCATGCCGCCGCGCACGGTCGGGCCGAACGGATCGCTTCCCTCGTGGATGTTCCAGGGGCCGAACGAGAATCTGAATTTTCCTGCCATGGTATTTCCTTCCTTTCGCGCCCGGCCCGTCGGACCGGTCATCTCAAACCGCGCACGGCCAGCCGCAGTTCCTCCGGTTTGTCGGAGGCGGAGGCCGCGTCGTCAAGGTCCACAATGCCTGCCTTCACCAGGTCAATGAGGCATTGATTGAACGTCTGGCTGCCGAAGTGGGAGCCTTCTTTGATCGCCTTGTGCAGTTCCGTGAGGTCGCCGCGCTCGATCTGCTCGCGCACGGTCGGGGACTTCATCATGATTTCAATCACCGGCGAGCGTCCGACCCCGCCGGAGCGCCTTACAAGCCGCTGGGACAACACACCTTCGAGCGTTCCGGCCAGTTCCTCCCGGATCAGTTCGTGCATGTGCGACGGGAAGAAGTTCACGATCCGCTGGAGGGTTTGGACCGCGTTGACGGTGTGTAGGGTGCTCAGGACGAGATGCCCGGTCTGCGCGGCCTGAATGGCGGCTTCGACGGTTTCCGCGTCGCGCATCTCGCCGATGAGGATCACGTCCGGGCTTTGACGCACCACCGCCCTGAGGGCCTGAACGAAATTCTGCGTGTCGAAGCCAAGCTCGCGCTGGTCAACGAAACATTTGTTGTCCTTATGCACGAACTCGACGGGGTCCTCTATCGTTACGATGTGGCGGGGCTGGTGCTGGTTCATGAAGTCAACCATCGCCGCCAGGGTTGTTGACTTGCCGGAGCCTGTCACGCCAGTGATGAGAACGATTCCGCGCGGTTTTTCGCAGAGATAGCGCAGTTGCTTGCCGGGCAGGCTCAGCTCCTCGAAGGCGGGGACCTTAGCCGGGATGTGGCGGAAGGCGAACCCGTCCCGTCCCATGCGTTTGTATGCGTTCACGCGGAAGCGCCCGACGCCATCCGCCTCGTAGGCAATGTCAACCTCGCCTTCTTCGGCGTAGCGGGCGCGCGCCTTCTCCGGCAGGACGCGGGGCAGCATCTCCGCCATCGCCTCCTCTGTGATCGGCTCCGCCTTCAGGAAGCGCACGCGCCCGTCAATGCGTATCGCCGGCGCGACGCCGACCTTCAGGAAAAGGTCGCTGGACTTCTGCTCGACCATGAACCTGAGCAGTTCGTCAAGCAGTTGAGCGGGCATTCCGAAACCTCCCCGGGGGAGAAGAGATCATTTGGGCAGAATCCTGACGACGCGGCCTTCGATCCTCAGCCGCCCCTGCGCGAACAGGTTGATCGCAAGGGGGTAGGCCTTGAATTCCTGCTCAAGGACGCGCTCCGCAAGCGAGTCCGGGGTGTCGTCCTCCCGCACGGGCGCGGTCAACTGGACGATTATCGGGCCGCAGTCGTAGCGGTTGTCCGCGAAGTGGACGGTGCAGCCGCTCACCTTGCAGCCGTGCGCGAGCACGGCCTCATGGACGTGATGGCCGTAGCAACCCGCGCCGCCGAAGGACGGCAGCAGGGCCGGATGAATGTTCATCACCTTCCCCGCGAATTGCGGGGGCATCCTGTACAGGCACATGAAGCCGGCCATGACAATCAGGTCGGGATTCCATTGCTGGATTTGTTCAGTCAGAGCGGCGCTGAAGCTTTCGACGTCCGGATGGTCCTTCTTGCGAATGACGCAGGTTGGAACACCGGCGTTGCGGGCGCGAACGAGGCCGTAGGCGCCGCTCAGGCTGCCGATGACGCCGACGATGTCGCCCTGAAGCTCGCCGGACGCCTGCAGGTTCAGAAGATTCTGAAGCGTGCGCCCCGACCCGGACAGCAGCGCGACGATTCTTATTTTTTTTCCAGCCATGGCAATGCTCCGCGATTCCGCGCGGGGTCAGCGGTCTCCGGCGCGGCGGATGAATCCCATGTTAGGGTCTTCGTAGCTGTGCAGGCCGTGGACGCCGCCTTCGCGCTGGGCGGAGGCGGAACGCTTCTCGAAACGCAGCCTGCCGGAATAAAGAGCCTCATGCAAGGCCTCAAGGCTTTTATATCCGAGGTCCTGAAGCGAGTGACGCAGACCGTGCATAAGGTATGGAATGAACTGAACGACCGACCCCCTGTCAACGACTGCGCCGGAGACGCCCTGCGGGACTTTTATGACGTCGTCTTCGCTGAAGTAACGTTTGTCGCCGCCCTTGGCCATTGCTTCGAGGCTTGCCATGCCGCGATAACGCTTCAGCCGCACGCCTCCCTCGTAGAAGTAGTCTCCCGGCGCCTCTGTCGTGCCGGCCAGCAGGCTGCCCATCATCACTGCGCCGGAGCCGACGGCCACGGCCTTTGCAATGTCCCCTATTCCGCGAATGCCGCCGTCTGCAATCACCGGTACGTTGCGCTTGTGGTGGCGCGCGAACTTTGCCACGTGGTAGACGGCCCCGGCCTGCGCCCGCCCGGCGGCCATCGTCTCCTGCGTGATGCAGATGCTTCCCGGCCCCATGCCGATGCGCAGCGCGTCCGCTCCGGCCTCGATCAGCGCCTCCGCCTGATTACGGCAGACCACGTTGCCGCCGATCACGTCAAGGTCGGGATGCCTCTGCTTGATGAACCGGATCATCTCGATCTGGAAGGCGGACCAGCCCTGCGAGCTGTCAATTACCACGACGTCAACTCCGGTCTCCACGAGCGCCTCCAACCGGTCGCGGTCCTGCGGCTTTGTGCCGATCGCCGCGCCGACGCGGAGCTGCTTGTTGGAGTCCTTCGTGGCATTCGGAAAATCCTCGTTCTTCAGCAGGTCGTTCCTGCTGACAAGGCTCACGAGGCGTTCATCCTTGTCAACTATCGGGAGTTTTCCCTTTTTGCTGCGCCGGAGGATTTCGTTCGCCTGATGGAGGGTGACGCCGACGGGGGCGGTTATGACCTCCCGGGTCATGAAGTCGCCCAGCCGCTTGCTCCTGTCCTGCTCGAAATCAATATCGCGGCGCGTGACGATGCCGACCAGACGCCCCTTCATCGTGCCGTCCTCGGTTATCGGGATGCCGGAGAAGCCGTGAAGGGCGCGAATGCGATAGACGTCCGCAATCGTATTGTTCGGCCCCAGGACGACGGGGTCGCTGATGAAGCCGTTCTCGAAACGCTTGACCTTGCGGACATGTTCTGCCTGTTCCGGGATTGTGTTGTTGTAATGGATGATTCCTATGCCGCCCAGAAGGGCCATGTTGATGGCCATGCGCGATTCCGTGACGGTGTCCATCGGGCTGCTGACGACGGGGTGTTTCAGGCGGATGTTTCGCGTGAGCCTTGACTCCAGGTCCACGTCCGAAACCTGGAAATCAATATAACCGGGCAGCAGAATGAAGTCGCCATAGGTGATGCCCATCCCCTCGAGGAAAAGGCTTGCTGCGTCAAGACCGTCGGGTTCGGCCATTTGGTCCCGCCTCCTTGCGGAATAAGAACATCACTAAAAATCGGTAGCCCATGCGTCTATTCTATTGAGACAAGCCGGCGGCGCAAGCGGAAAACTCTGTTGTCCGATAACCGGTCACTGAACGGCGCGGACCTGTCGGTTTTGGATTGCGCAGGCACGACTGCGCTTTCCATCGCGAATCTTCGATTCGCGCCGCCGGCATGACGGCGTTATCCTTGACCGTCCCGGAGCCTTCCGGCGAATCATGCTTCGCCGGGAAAAAGCGGCGTCGCGCTTTTCAAGCGCGCTGACGCCGCACTCCAAAATCTCGCGCCCGTCATTGACCCATTAAGTTGCAGGGTATCCGGTCAGTGAAGGGAGCGTTTATATGCCAGCCACTCGTAGGGGCGGGTTTGAAACCCGCCCCTACGCTGCCACGCGCCCGTGACTGACGCCGTACGTTGCAGGATATATTGCCTTTGCCATTGGGCCGTCATGTCCGGCATAATCACTATTGCGCGCATGACGCCAGGGCACGGACGGAAGCGCAGTCCGGTAACCGGGATATCGCGCGCAGGAGGAAGGCAGCAATGTCAAAATCGCGGTCATTAACTCGCATCCACCGTCCTCATCACGCTCAGTTTCCAGCTCCTGAGCAACTGGAATCCCGCGTTCTTCTCACCCGCGGCGAGTTCATCGGCTTCTTTACCGCAGTCCCGTGGATGATCGAGGCGGGGCAGCCGATACCGTTAATCGCGGGGTACAGGACGGGAGGGTCGGACATCGTCAGTCCTTACCTTGATTACATCGAGGTTCTGATTGGCGAAGGGCAGGAACCGGTTCATCTTTACCAGGGCGATGCGGACATGGGCGATCCGGCCGACCAGCATCGCAGCTTCGATTTCGGGACGACGGATGACGAGTTCGTGCAGGCCGGCGGGGAATCCTGGGCATACGTGGCAGCGGTGATCAGACCGGAGGACTACGCCGCCGCCGTGAGTTCCGGCCGACTGGAAATAACGGCTAGAATCTGGAAGACGGACGATCCTGCAACGCCGTTGGTATCCGAGGAAGATTCGTGGACCGTCCAGCTCCCGGCGCAGTTGCCGCAATGGGATCACTGGTCCGCCGGCGACACGCACCATCATACGGCATATACAGACAACCTGGGCGAACACGGCGCTCCGCTGGCTATTCTGCGTTTATTGGCGCAAAGCGCCGGCTTGCGCTGGGTCACAGCCACAGACCATTCGATGGAACTGCACGAGATTGATCCCGCCGTGGAGTTTATTGACCTTGCCCCAAATGTTGACCCCGATGTTTATCGAGACATCTGGAACATATCAGACACCGCGCACTACTTCCACTGGGCGGACATGGAGGACAATCCCGCTTACGGGGCGGATGGCTCTGACTTCTTCTTCATCAAGGGCGAGGAGGGAACCAGCGGTGTCGAAGACTCAGCCCCATTCAAGGGATCGCTTGCCCCGCAGTATCACTGGCTTACCTACGGCTTCGCCCCGGACGACCCGGTGATCTATGGTCCGGGCGACCCGGACAACCTGCGCTCCCTGTCCGACGTGCTCTCCGATATCAGTGATATCAGCGATCCGTCCAGCCCCGCCTTTACATATATGGCGCATCCCATCTGGGACAATGATTACACCGGCTCTCACTTCGACCCCCTGGCGGCGGAGACCGCGCTCTCGATCATTGACCCGTACACAGGCCAGCCCGTATTCCGCGGATTGGAAATCTGGAACGAGTATTCATCGCCGTATCCACCCAATGTCGCTTTATGGGAGCAGATACTGCTGACGCATATAAACGACAATCACAACTGGTATCTCGCCGCCGGCTCCGACACCCATTTCAGCGATTCTCTTGCGTCCGGATTCCCGCGAACGGTCGTCTGGACGCCCGGCGAAGAGCCGACCCGCGCGGATGTTCTCGACGCGCTCTGGGGGGGGCGATTCTTCGTCACCGACGGCCCATACTTCACGATGGGTGTTGACAGGGATTCGGACGGGGTTCTGAATCAGGCCGGGATTGACGTGAACCTTGGCGAAGACATGGTCGCTCTTAATGCAGAAGACGCGCACATCATCTTCGACTGGCCGGACCAGGCGCTGACGCCGTGGGGACAGATTCAGATCGGCCAGGTAAAGCTCATCCAATACGGCCAGGACGGACAGAAGCGAACAATCCTTCCGACCGAAACGACCTATGACGCCGCCGCCCAGGCAACCATTGACCATGACGCCGGAAACGCCTTCGGGCACGGATGGCAGGCATTCCGCGCCGAGGTCCACATAGGCGAATACGAGGCCTACACGAATCCCATCTGGATCAACTTCGATCCACTCTTCGGAGGATCAATACCGCAGGTGACGGTCACCTCCCCGCCGCCAGGCGGAGCGTCCGTCACGCTCGGCAATCCCTATGAGATCGCCTGGACAGCGACAGACGCCGACGGCGATCCACTGACGGCGTCCGTTTTCATTGACGCGGATACCGACCCGTTCAACGGCATGACGCTGATGGCGTCCGGCCTGAGCGCAAATTCATTCTCCCTCAATACATGGACGCTGGGCATGGGGGAGTTCTACGCATACGTCCTCGTCAGCGACGGTCTCATTGAAATCGGCGACTACGGAGACGGCCCACTTCGCGTCCAGAACACGGCCCCGAATGTGACGGTACTGACGCCCGGCGTGGCCGGGGAAAGCATTTCGCCCGGAACGGTCTTCAACATCGCATGGACGGCAACCGACGCCGAAAGCCACCCGATGACCTATTCGGTCTACTACGATGCGGACAAGGATCCCGGCAACGGGCGGACGCTTCTGGCAAAGGACCTGACCGCGACCTCGTGGTCATGGAATACAACCGGCGTCGCGGGGGGGGGATACAATATCCAGGTGGAAGCTGATGACCGCTCCCTGATCGGAAGCGATTATTCCGACGGGATGCTCATGATCTCCGGCCCGCCGCTGATATCTCAATTCACAACCCCTGACGGGCGGACGACAATTTCCCTTTACGACACGCTCGCGACTGGTCCGGACGACAGCGACCTGACGATTGGCGCAGCCGGTCAACCGGGCTGGCTCGGCCTTGACGTCGCGGTCATTGGCGGCGCGAACGGACAGGCGCCGACGATCTACATCACCCCGACCGGCGGATCGCGCGGCATGGGGATTGTCTGTTCCGGGCCAGTCGCCGGGATTCTGGACGGAAGGCCGGTCGGATCGCCCTCCACGTCGTTCATAATCCTCGGCAGCGGCGCCGGACAGTTGATCCTGAATTCCGGCCTCTCAGGAAGCGATATTGACGGGCTTGCCTTCGGCGGTCTGGTCGTGCCAGACGATCCGGACGGCGACGGCGAGTCAGGCGACAGGCTGGCCATATACTCCCAAGGTCCGGTTGGAACCGTCATACTAAAGGGCGGCGCAATCCGGGGAGACGTGGTGGTCAAGGGAGACGTCAACGTGTTCCTTGGTCAAAGCTTCGGCAGCGGGACGGACACGGCAATCTCCGGCAAGGCTGGAACGATCCTCTTTACTGAGCTTGGCGGAAACAATGCGGTTTCCGTCTCCGGAGCGCTTACGACGCTGAACGTCCAGAATCTCGGCGGTCCTCTGGAGATCACGGCAGCATCCGCAAGGGATATATTGGTCTCCGGCAACCTGAACCTTGACCTGGCGACGACATCGGGAGGGGTTTCGCTGCTTTATGCAACCGGGACCCTTAGCGGAACGGCGACTGTTGCCGGGAAACTCGGACTGCTTTACGCAAAGGGCGCGTCATCCCTGACGCTGAACGCCGGATCAGTCGGGACTTATTTCGCAGGCGGCAACGTAACAGGTCAAATAAACGCCGGCGGCATTGAGCTTCTCTACTCCGGCGGGGCGTTGAACGCGGACGTAGCAAGCTCCGGAACTCTCGGCCAGATCGTTGCGGCAAAGGGAATCGCGGGAGCGATTTCGGCTGCATCCGGCGCGGCGCGGACAATCCTTAATATACACGGGGACATTGTCGGCTCACTGAGCGCCCCGGAGGGTTTTGGCTATATCGGAGCCCCGGCCGGCAACATTTCCGCAATGATAAACTCATCTTCACCAAACGCCAGCATCGCTGCGGTTAACGTTGGGAAGACGTTCTCCGGCGGAATCGAGACCGCCGGCAGCCTCGGCAGCTTCTCCGCCGGGGCCGTGACGGCCCGGACGGTCAAGGCCCTCGCAAGAACAACTATAATCGCCGAACGCGGCATAGGACGAATCGCCGTCACTGGCGATTGCGGCGACGCCGACATCGGAGCCGGACTTGACGGCGTGGTAAACCCGAAGACCCCGGAGATCGGAATGGTCTACGTTGGCGGGAACATGCTGCGGACGAACGTCAGCGCGGGGGTCTGGTGGTCCGAATCCGGCGCGTTCTCCGACGGAGCTGCGCCCAACGGCTGGATCAGGCGCGAGAGCGCAAAGCTGGGGCTGGTGTTTGTCGGCAAGACCCTCGGCAGCGGATCAGGCGCGGCGTGGGGCATCGGATGCTCCGGCGATATCGCGTACCTGGGCGATTCATCCGGGCAAATACTCAAGTCCGGCGTCAACGAAACATCCCGCGCAAATTATCTGATAGCCCGAAAGGTCTCCGCGCCGGCCCCGCCGCATGACACGATGGAGACGGCCTACCTGCTGGGAACGGTGGCGTGCGATACGCGCCTGACCCGGACCGGGCTTGACACGCTGGACGGGCGCGACGACTTTTTTCGCATCGAATACGTTGGCGGATGCATGCTGGCGACGCACTTCATCGAGATTCGATTCAGCAACTCCGCCGGAAACCTCGATCTCATTCTGCTCGATTCAACCGGGCGCGAAATAAAGTCCTCCAAGGATAACGATGATGACGAATTCCTCTCGATCCCGTTCGAGGGCGCAACATACTACGCCGTCGTCAGGCCGAGGTCCGGCGCGACGAATCCCGATTACGAGCTTGAGATAAACTTCGCCGTGTGATTGCCGTCAACTCGGGAGCGCCGACAAGCTGTACGTGCAGCAGGCCAGCGCCAGAAGCGAGAAGAGCATGGCAAAAATGTAAGCGCACCACGCGGACGCCGAGAGTATTGGAAGCGACCGCCCCGCAAGCTCGGGAACGGCCTTGCGGCGTTCCAGCACGGCGACTGCCGAGGCTGCGGACGAAGATGCGGAAAGCCCCAACAGCGCGCATATGACCCCGACAAGCGAGAGTATCGCGCCTTCAACCGTGCCCTTCTTTACCGACACCATGAGAACACCTATTGATATCGGCGTCGCCACCGCGGCCAGCAGGACGGGAAGGAAGTTGCGGAGCACGGGGTTTATAGCAACCGAGTCCGTCTCCTTTTTCGCGGAAAAGCGATCGCTCTCGTGATCGTGACCGCATACCTGGCAGAAGCGCGCGCCGTACGTCATCGGAGCCTCGCACTTGTCGCAGATCAACTTGAAACCTTCGGCAATCTCTTCCTTTGCCTTCGCTGCCGCCGGAGCCGCTGAAACCGAAGCCGCTGCGGCTTGGGGCGGAATCTGCGGTTCGGCCGGCTTCTTTTGCGGCGGCGCATCAGCTTTGACCAAAGGCTTTATTGCGGGTTGAGGCTGCGGTTGCGGGGGCGCGGGCAGGGGGGCGGCTTTAACGGTCGCCGCCGGGGCCTCCTCCTCGTCCGATCCCTCGTCCGAACCTTCGTCTGAATCCTCCTCGGCCTCATCGTCATCCGCGTCCATCACCTGCGGCGGGAGCGCCTCCGGCTCGGCCTCCTGCTGAGGGGCGGGCGCGCCGGCCTGCACTGGGGCAGCGGGGACGCCAGGCTTGGAATCATCCTCCTCACCGTCTTCCTTGCCGTCGAAGTAGACCACGACCTTGCCCGCTTCGCATGAAGCCCCACATCCCGGGCATTTGCGCGTCTTGCCGTAGGCGGACGGCGGACCTTCCACCTTGCCGTGGCACTGGGGGCAAAGGAAGCGCAACACCATGTCCGCCCCGCACGCAGGGCATTTGTCCGGCATTTCCGCAGGAACGTTGTCCGGCGGAAGACCTATGCGGTTTGCGCATTTTGCGCATTTCAGGCGCGGGGTGTATTTTTTCTTCTTGTCCGGAAGAACCTCAGCCTCCTCAGGCTTCGGCATCGGGCAAATCCTGCCGCACTCACAACGCCAGTCCTTGGCGCGATTTCTGACGGTGATCTTCCCCGACTTTCCGCATTGAGGACATTGAACTCTGATCTTCATCATAGTTTCCCCCGTGGGGCCGATGGTTCTCGCTATGGATACTTTATGCAGTCGCCCGCGCCATTGCAAGAAATGGCGCATGAGGAATTCCAAGATTTGATCTTGACAATCATGTACATGAATGATATGATTCGACGTGTGATGATTTGACACCCACGGCAACAGAAAAGGAAAGACACATGAGGATTTTTAATGACAACAGTCTGAGTATCGGAAACACCCCTTTGGTCAAACTCAACCGTCTGACCAAAGGGTTGAATGCCACAATCGCGGCAAAGATAGAAGGACGCAATCCGGCGTACTCCGTCAAGTGCCGCATCGCCGCGTCCATGATCTGGGACGCCGAGAAGCGCGGCCTGCTGAAGCCGGGCGTCAGCGTCATCGAGCCGACCAGCGGCAACACCGGCATCGGCCTGGCCTACGTCTGCGCGGCCAAGGGCTACAAGCTCGCAGTCACCATGCCGGAGTCCATGAGCATTGAGCGCAGGCGCGTACTCAGGGCGTTCGGGGCCGAAATCATCCTGACCCCCGCAACAGAGGGCATGCCGGGAGCCGTCAGAAGGGCCGAGGAGCTTGCGGCGGATACTTCGAAATGGTTCATGCCGCAACAGTTCAAGAATCCGGCGAACCCGGACATCCACTTCAGGACCACAGGCCCTGAAATCTGGAACGACACGGACGGCAAGGCGGACATCTTCGTGTCCGGGGTGGGAACCGGCGGCACGATCACGGGCGTCAGCCGATACCTTAAGAAGGAGAAGAACGCTCAAGTCAGGGCGGTGGCCGTCGAGCCGGCGAACTCTCCTGTTCTGAGCGGCGGCAAGCCCGGACCGCACAAGATTCAGGGCATTGGCGCCGGATTCATCCCGCAGGTACTTGATCGCTCGCTCATTGACGAGGTCGTCCAGGTTACGGACGATGAGGCATTCGACACGGCCCGTCGCCTGGCGAAGGAGGAAGGCATCACGTGCGGAATCTCCAGCGGCGCGGCGACCGCGGCAGCTTTGAAGGTTGCCGCAAGGCCGGAGAGCGCTGGAAAGCTGATCGTGGTGATACTGCCCGATTCCGGCGAGCGCTACCTGTCCACAGTCCTCTACGAACAGGACAACGCCTGAACCTCCCCCGGCGGGGGGACATGGGGCGGCGTCTGATTTCCGGTCCTCGGGGCAGGAGTTGGCCACCGTCCGATCATCCGTGGAGAACCGTGATGCGCCCGGAAACCAAGGCAGTCCACACCGGAGTCAGGAAGGACGATCAGTATAACTCCGTAATAACGCCCATCTACCCGACCACCACGTTCGAATACACGGACATCGGGAAGAACAAGGGCTTCGACTATACGCGGTGCGCCAATCCGACGCGCCAGGGGCTTGAGGAGAACATAGCCGCGCTTGAATCCGGAACGGCGGCGTGGGCCACAGCATCCGGCATGGCCGCCATCTCGACGGTCATACTGACCCTTCGCTCCGGGGATCACATCGTTGCGCCGAGGGACATCTATGGCGGCTCGTTCCGCCTGATGGCCAAGGTGTTGCCCGGGCTGGGCATCCAGACGAGTTTCATTGACATGCGCGAGCCGGAGAACGTCTCCGCCGCGCTGCGCTCCAACACGAAAATGGTCTGGATCGAGACGCCCTCCAATCCGCTGCTTTATCTCACGGACGTGGAAGCAGTGACGAAGATCGCGCGGGAGAAGGGCGTCATGACCGTCGCCGACAACACCTTCGCCACGCCATACTTTCAGCGTCCGCTGGAACAGGGCGTTGACGTAGTGGTACACTCGACGACGAAGTACATCAACGGGCACAGCGACGTGATCGGCGGGGCGATAATCGCGAAGGACGAAACGATCGCCCGACACATCAACCTGATGTACCGGGCGCTCGGGACGGCATGTTCTCCGTTCGACGCGTGGCTGGTCCTGCGCGGCGTCAAGACGCTGCCGCAGCGCATGGAGGCCCACCAGCGCAACGCCATGGCGATTGCAAGGTTCCTGCAAGGCCATCCGGGCGTGGAGAAAGTCTTCTATCCCGGTCTGGAGAGCCACCCTCAGCGCGAGCTTGCAAAACGCCAGATGAGCGGCTTTGGCGGGATCGTGAGTTTCGAGGTGAAGGGCGGGCTTGAGGCCGCGCGGGCGTGCCTGAAGGCGGTGAAGGTCTTCACGCTGGCCGTCTCGCTGGGCGGGGTGGAGGCGCTGATCGAGCACGCGGCCACGATGTCCCATGACGCGATGACGCCGGAGGCGCGGGCGCGCGCCGGCATAACGGACGGGCTGCTGCGCTGCAGCCCCGGAATCGAGCACCCGGACGACCTGATCGAAGACCTCTCCCAGGCATTGGAATCTGCGAAGGTTCGAACGTGAACATTGGAACCAAGGCGGCCTACGCGACCCGCACGGTCTTTTTCCTGGCCCTTCACGCCAGGGACGACCGTCCCGCGCGGATTTCCGAGATTTCGGAAGGAACTGGTGTTCCGGCAAATTACCTTGCGCACCTTCTGCCGGAACTCAAGAAGGCGGGTTTCGCCCGCAGCAGGCGCGGCGCAACGGGAGGATACGCGCTGGCGCGGCAGGCGTCATCCATCAGCGTCGCCGAGGTGATCGAGGCGATGCAGGGCGGTTGCTCAGAAACGCCGTGCTCCGCCGGCGAGGGCGGCGGCGGGTGTCCGATGGTGGCGAACTGCGCCCTGGAAAAGCTCTGGCGAAGCCTCAACGAGGCGCAGCAAAAATCCCTCCAGGCCGCCACCTTCGAGGACCTTGTCAACCAGCAACTTGGTGCCGGGCGGGGAAGCTATACAATCTGAAACGCGATCATCCGAGAAAGGCGGGAGAACACGATGAGCATTGTCTGGCTGTTTGTCTTCTGGGCGATGCAGGCCATAGCCCAGGTGATTTTCAAGTATGGAAGCGGCGTTCCCGATCGCTGGCTTTTGTGTTTCGTCGGGGGGAACGTATTCGGCGCGTCGAGCATCTGGTTCCTGATGCTGCTTTACAAGCAATGGAGTCCCAACCTTGCGCTCGGAATGGGGACGGCAGGCGGCTTCCTCGCGGCGCAGGCGGCGCTGGCGATCGTTTTCCGCGCCGGTGTAACGCCTCTTCAGGGGGTGGGCGCCGCAGCGGTCGCGCTCGGTATGGGGCTGTTCGTTCTTGGCGGAAAATGAGCCCCCCGGCGTTACTGCCTGATGAGCGTCACGCAATCCACGCCGACGAGTATTCCCTTCGACAACTCATTCTTCCCGACGACCTCGAAGCGCAGTCTGCTCGTCCCCTTCTTGAGCGGGAACCTGCCCAACGGCTTCTTTCCATCCCAGACGACGGTCGGGGCGTAGGTGTCGAACGTCCCAATCTCCTTGCCGTCCAGCCATAATCTCACGTTGGCATAGTCCCAGCTTTTCGTGAAATAGACGCTCAACTCGTAATCGCCGTCCTCCGGGACGTCCAACGGCCATGTGAATTCCGCGCCGACTTGCGAGGGATGGAACCACAGGTGGTTGCCGCCGCTGAACTGGAATCCGAGTTTCTGGTCGGTGATTGTTCCGAACTTCACGTCGGTCAGGCAGGCGGTCTCGCCCTCAATGGCATCCTCAACGACGATGGGCTGCCGACAGATGTAATCAAGGCCCAACGCGCGTCCGCTCGATTTTGCGTCCTTGCCCGCGCAGACAAACCTGAAGGAAGTCTTTCCGTTGGTCCCCTTAAGCTTCCCTATGCGCAGCCAGTCCTTCACGACCGGCGTCGGGCTGTAGCCGTTTATCTTCCCGGACGGCTGCCCGTTTATAAACACTTCATAATCTCCGCAGTCCGGACCGGTCTGCAGACCGACTGACACGAACCAGTTGCCGGGCGGGATTTCGGCCTCAAGCTCGATGGATTGCCCGTCCTTGGCCGCAGGGAAACGCAGTTGCCTGCCGGAACTCCATGCGACGCCGACGTCGGAAACAGGCTCCGGCCCGTCGCGCTTGACGACAACGGCCTTCTCCGCCTCAACGATGTCCTCGAACTGTCGCGTCGCCTCGATCTGGAAGCAGTCGAGAATCGCTCGTCCCTCCTTCGAACAGCGCAGCGTAAAGTCCCCGCGTCCCTTCGGCAATACCGCCGCGCCGACCTGGGCGAGGTCCCCGCCCCCGAATCCCGAAGGCGTGTCGCCGACCTTGACGCCATTCACGAACAGCTCGAACGCGGCGGGGTTTTCCACCCCCCGCGCGGTGTGGATGTTCACGATGAACGGCCCTTCGCAAAGGGTTTCCGGTCCGGTGAATTTGAACTCGCGCCCCGCCTTCACGATTCCAAGATCAATTGCCCTGCCCCGAGAGAGTTCGTATGGCAGCGCCTCATCTTCAACGATCTTTGCGCCGGATGCGACTTCTGCGGCAAGAACGTCCTCAGCCTCCACAAACGGCGGTTTCGGAACCTTGCCCCAGGGGCGGCGTTTCTCGACCGGAACCGGCTCGAAAAAGTCCGTCCCGCCGGGCTTCTGATACCAGTAGGCCACCGAGACGTAATCCTCGTCCCAGTCCAGTACCTTCGTGCCCCAGATGCTTTCGGAGTAGTTCTCAATCGTCGCCTTGAGTTTGTTGCGGAACGGGATATCGTCCGGAACGAACCACCGGTAGCAGCAGAACCACGAATGCTCGTAGATGTTCTCGTCGAAGCTGCACGCGAAGAAGGTTTCCTGAAGTTTCCGGATGCCCCACGCGTCGCCGAAGAAGTCCTCGCTCCCGGTTCCGAAGAAGCTGGGGAAAACGTCGGCGTCAACCCATATTTTCTCGTCGCCCTCGCCCCACCAGCTCCGCCATGCGTCGTCAATGCAGAGCGATGCGCCGAGGAAACGCCCCTGCCCGTCGCATTCGATGAACGGATAATCGAATGTCGCGCAGACCTCCTCTCGGCGGTAATTTGCCTTGAAAAGCATCATGTTCTCCGGCGTTGAATCGAGCGGCGCATGGGAGATCCGCCAACTGAGCGTCATGGGCTTCGTCCCCTCGTTTTTCAGGATGAAGCGGGCGCTCTTCCGGAACGGCATGGGATAATAGCAGTATCCCTCCCCCCCGATGTAACCGAGGGGATAGGACCTGTAATCGCGCGGCTCGAAACCCGTTCCGAAGAAGTTAATCAGCGGTGACCATACGCACGGCTTCGCCTCATCGTCGAAATGCGCCGTGAGAAGGGCCTTGCTCAGGGCATATCGCTCGTTGCCGGCGCACTTCGCGTGAAATGCCCGGACCACTCGCGGGCCGCGAAGGTCGGCAAGGACAATCTCCTGTCCCGGAGCGATCTCCGCCGTTTTTTCGATCGTCTCCGTCCCCGGCAGCGCCGGCTTGGGGTCCTTGCCGCGCTCAAGGAACGCCCGGCAAACCTGTGACAACTCGGCGTCTTCGGCGGCGGTCAACGGGAGGCGGAACGTCTCGATCTCAGTCCGCGCCGGGAAGGTCTTGTAGCCGAAGTGGTAGAAACTCGGCTCGGTCAGGGTAATCACGCAACTTTTCGCGAAGGGAATCGGGAGGTAGCAGTCCGATGCCTTCATGTCTCCTGCGCCGTCGCGGCGGAACGCGATTGGACGGATGAAGGGCCATTCCGGACGGGCGGCCAGGTCGTCGGCTTTCGGATCGAACTCGCCCTTTTCGAACATCCCCTTGAAATCCAGTTCCAGCGGCTCGGTCCGCCCGTCAAAGTAGAATCGTATCTTGCCTCTCGGATCGGCGGACCATATCCGATAGATGCACCCCGGCCCGGGTATCGTCGCGACGATGTTCTCCGGTGGCCTTGTCTTCGGGTCGGCAATGCCGTCAGCCGGCAGGAAGAAGACGTGATTTCGCTCGAGCGGATCAAGAACCCATTCAAGGTCTCCGAAAGGGAAACGCCGCGTATCCGGCGGGATCGCGAATTTTTCAAACTCTCCCGGCGCTTCTGGACCGAAGTGGATTGAAAGTTTGTGCCCGGCGTCGCCGTTCTCCCCCATGCCGACGCATTCACCCGTTTCGCGCACGTACTTTGACGCGCGATGATAACTGGAGAACTGCCGCGAAATGACGGCTTCATCTTCCAGGAACGGCAGCCGGTCGAGGTTTCCTATCTGCCTCAGGAACCAGACATAATCCCTCTTCTCCCCGGCGCCCGCCGCCGCGCAACAGACAAGAACAGTCAGGACCGCGCGCGAGGGAAGACATGATTTTGCCGACTTCATGCTTTCATCTCCTGACGGAAAGGGCTTTTCGCTGGACTGAGTCGCGTCAACCGAATTATAAACTCCGGCGCGCGAACCCGCCGTCCCGATGCGGCTGGATTCTATTGCGCGGCCCGGCAGTCCGCAATGACGCGGCGGATTTAACCCCGCAACGCCCTGGAAATCCGGATGATTTCAAAAGGCAAAGACGGCAATGCCCGCAAGGGCGGCGGCAACCGACACGCCGGGATTACCTTCCGCGCCGTGATTCTGGGTCTGGCCCTCTCCGCCGCAGTCGCAGCTTTCACGCCTTTCAACGACTACTATCTCGACAACACGTATTTCATCGGCGGGCAGGTTCCGATAGGCGTATACGCTGTCCTGCTTTTCATCGCGCTTGGCGGCAACGTCGCCGCCCGCATATGCGCGCCGGGATCGGAATTGCGCTCCAACGAGCTTGTGATCGTATTGTGCCTGACGTTCTGCGGGGCGTCGGTGGCCGGATGCGGAATGCACCGCTTCCTCCTGCCGACAATGGCGATGCCCTTCGAGCATGCGCACCGGCTCAAGGACGTCGCCGCCGTCATGAAGGATGCCCCGCTGGATATTTTTCCCATGACGGACACCGAGTCTCCGGAATTCCAGCAGTTCCTGGTCGGCGGGGAAAACCCGATACCATGGGGCATCTGGTTCAAGCCCCTGATCCACTGGCTTATCCTCTGCGTGTCCGCCTATCTTGCGATGATGTTCCTCGCGCTTTTCCTTGCCCGGCAGTGGAGCCGCAACGAACACCTGCAATTTCCGCTGGCGGTCGTGCCCCTGGCGATCATGGAGGACCCCGAACCCGGGCGTGTCTTCAACAGCCTGTTCCGCAATCCGTGGATGTGGTCCGGGCTGTCTCTCGTCCTATTCGTCCAGTTGCTGCACGGCCTGAACGCCTACTTCCGCAAGGTTCCCAGTTTCACTCTGGAGTGGTATCTCTACTCCAACCTTACGGAACATCCCTGGAACTACCTGCCGTATTACCTGAAACACCTCATCATCTATCCCTCTGCGGCGGCGCTTGCGTTCCTGATACCGCAGGCTATCTCTTTCAGTTTCTGGTTCTTCATGATCCTGCTTGGAATCGTTGACATGCTTCAGGCGGCTTACGGCCCGCCCATGACCGCGTGGGTTCAGGGCAATGAGCAGATGGGCGGTTTCTGCGTCCTGATCATGTTCCAGTTCTGGGTGGCCCGGGACGAGATCGCAAAGGGCGTCCGCGAGGCCGTTGCCTGGATAAGACACCCGTTCAGCCGGGAGGGCGGAGAATCCGGCTTCAGCCTGGTGGCGGCGCTTTTTTTCGGGGCCGTGGCGACGGCGTGGCTGGCATACTGGGGGATGGGCTGGTTCTGGGCAACTGTGGCCTTCACGATGCTGATGATCATCCACACACTGATGGCGCGACTGGTTGCCGAAGGCGGCCAGCTTTACGTCGGCGCGAGGGCATACGTTTCAGTTCTTATGATCGGACTGTTCGGCGTTTCCTCAATAGGCGTCCGGGGCGCACTCATTGCCGGATTGATGACGACCCTCCTGGCGCACGACCTGCGGGAAAGCATCCTGCCTTTCTCGGTCACCTCATTCAAACTGCAGGAGGAGAAGCCGGGGCTGGACAGGAAGAGGATGGCGCTGTGGATGATTGCGGCTCTTCTTGTGGCCGTGGCGTCCGGCATAGCCGTTCAGATGTACCAGTATTATCACTTCGGCGCGCGCGTGCAGGAGTGGCACGCCACGACCGGAGCGCTGTCCCGCTTCGTCTTCCCAATCCAGGCGTCCCTGCGCGACAGACCTGATTACAGCGGGAACTGGACGCGCTTCCTCGCGGGGGCCATGACAACCGGCAGCCTTGTCTTCATGCGCGCCCGGTTTCACTGGTGGCCGTTCCACCCCCTCGGCTTCGTGGCGACGCATTCATACGGGATGCAGTGCATGTGGTTCTCAATATTGCTTGGATGGTTCGCCAAGTGGACGGTTCAGCGTTACGGGGGCGTAAAGACCGTCCTGGCCGCGCATCCCTTCGTCATAGGAACGCTGCTGGGGGACTGCATGGCGGCCGCTATCTGGATGTTCGTTGCGGTTTACCTGCACCTTATTGGTCTGGAACCCATTTCCATACGCCTGATGCCGGGGTGAGAAATCAGTCCGATTCCGTTCCCGCGCCAAGCCGCCTGCGGACAGCTTTGGCCAGTTCATCGCGTGAAAACGGTTTTCTTAGGAATCCGGCTTCAGGTTCGGCGTCGTCCCCCTTCCCGGCTTCGTCGTCAGAGTAGCCGGACATATAAATGACCTTGACGCCGGGATGTAGCGCGCCTACCCGCTCAAACAACTCCCTGCCGCTCATGCCCGGCATGACGATGTCAGTGAGAACCAGGTCAATGTCGCCGCGGCGATCCTCCATTATGCGCAAGGCGTTTTCTCCGCCCCGCGCCGCCAGAACCCGGTAGCCCAGGGACGTCAGAACGCGGCCGGTCAGGTTGCGCACAATATCGTCATCCTCGACAAGCAGGATGGTCGCATCGCATTTTTCCGGTCCGAGGTCCGCCGCCTCAGCTTCAAGGAACATTCTTTCAGCCTCGCCGACGGCCATCTCGGTGGTCGTTGATTCATCCTCCGCCGATTCGGAGACTTCCCCGGCGCTGGGGAAGCGCAGCACGAAGGTTGCGCCCTCGCCGGGCGTGCTGATGACGCTGATCGCCCCGCCATGCTGATTAACGATACCGTAGACTGTGGAAAGCCCCAGACCGGCGCCAACGCCCTTTGGTTTTGTGGTGAAAAACGGCTCGAAGATCTGCCGTCGGGTTTCATCATCCATTCCGCGCCCGGTGTCCGTCACGGTCAGCACTACGAAATCGCCGACCCGGTTGCCACTTTCATCCGTCGAACCGGCCTCGTTGCGCGTCGCGATGCAAAGCCGCCCGCCCTCGGGCATGGCCTCGCGGGCGTTCACGGCCAGATTCAACAGAATCTGCCCGATCTGCGTCGGGTCCCCGCGAACCATCCAGAGCGAGGCCTCCAGTTCCGTCTCCAGCCGGACGTCCTCCCCAATCAGACGGATGAGCATCTTGCTCATGGAAGCGACGATTTCGTTGAGACTCACAAGCCGCGTGTCCAGCGTCTGACGGCTGCTGAAAGCAAGAAGCTGGTTGACGAGAGCGGCGCAGCGCTTGCCCGCGTCAAGAATGTCGGAGGCGTTCTCCACTCTCGGATCATCCTTGTGCAGCTCCTGAAGCAGTATCTCCGCGTTGCCCATTATCGCAGTCAGGATGTTGTTGAAATCGTGCGCGATTCCCCCCGCCAGGCGTCCGACCGTGTCCATCTTCTGCGCCTGCCGGAACTGCTCCTCAAGGCTGCGCCTCTCGCTGATGTCGCGCAGGACGACGAAATTCGCCGGACGCCCCTCGTAAATGATTATCGAGGCCGACGTTTCCACCGGAACGATCTTCCCATTCTTCGCCACAAGATCAACCTGATAGGTTCTCGGTACATGCTTTCCAGCCAGCCTGGACCTGTAAATCTTTTTCAGCGCATCGCGATCCTTCTCCTGGACCGGCGCCAGATAACTCAAGCCGGTCTGCACGTCATCCCTCGTGTAGCCAAATATCTCCGTGAACGCCTTGTTGATCAGCCGGAAGACCTCATCCTGCATTATCACCACCGGGTCCGGAATCAACTCAAGCAGGTTGCGGTACTTCTCTTCGCTCTCGCGCAGGGCCTGTTCTGTGAGCTTGCGGTCGGTGATGTCAATGTTCAGCCCCAGAATGCCTATGACGTTTTGCCCGTCCCGGATGGGCGCGATGATGTTGTGGAAGAAGCCAGGACCGGCGGGCGTGTTATACCGCACCTCTTCGCTGACGACCTCGCCGGCGAATGCCCTGGCATTGTTGGCGTCCCAGAGTTTGAGTGTTTCCACCGGAACGTCGGCGCTGCCCGTTTGTTTTCCGGTTATGTCGCCCCATGATATTCTCGATATGGCGTTCTGAAGCACGCAGACTCCGTCGCGGTCGCGCAGCCAGAAGTCGAAGGGCATGCTGTCAATCGCCGCGTGAAGTCGGGCTTCGCTGGTTCTGAGCGCCGCGTCCGACCTGCTGCGCATCAGGGCGTTTGCCATTATCTCCCCGATGATTTTAAGCCTCTGGATATCACGTTTGGGGAGAAGCCTTTCCTGCGACACGCAATCAAGGGCTAACAGTCCCAGGTTTTCTCCCCCACCGGCCAGCGGGACTGACACATGTGACTTCGTGCCCCATCGCTCGAAACTCTTCCTGTCCGCCCCGGCATCTTCGGGGAGATCGGTCATATTCGGGACGGCCACAACCTCCCCGCGCCGCAACGCCGCCGCCACCCAGGGAAAGTCGGCGTCGCCAAGCTCGCCCTCCAGCTTTAACGCATCGGGCGTCGCCCACGAATGGGTGACATTGACTATGGTTCCCTTTTCCGTCGCCTCGAGGATTGTCGCCCGGTCGAATCCGAACGCCTCGCATATCCTCCCCAGCCACCCCTCGGTCTCGTCATCAAGCCTGTCGGCTGGAAGATTGACAAATGCGGATGAAAGGTCCGCAAGCAATGTTTCAAAACGCAAACGCTCGCGAAGCGAACGCCTGGTCTCGCCTTCGTCATCCGCCTGACGGACTCTCTGCAGACGTTCGCGAATGCCGGGAAACCGGCGTCGCTTCTCGCTGTTTTTATCCTGTTCGGCCAACCTTTTGACATCCCCCCGGATGCGCCACGGTCGGAGTCTAGCGCAGCCGTCGAGAGGCGGAACTTCCGCCCGGGCTTGACTGAGCATACACGGAACCGCTCCGTGTTGCAATCCTTTACGAAACGCGAATGCCCAGGCACCTGTAAAGGGCGTCGCGAAGCGACTTCTCCCTCGGATCATCCCACATGTAGAGGTCCATCCTGTTTGGGGCGTAGGCAAATCCAATCTCTGCGTCTGGATCGGCATACGCAAATGACCCGCCTGCTCCAGGCGCTCCGAATGCTTTCCCGCTCGTTCCGAAATTGAATTCCTTGAACGGCTTGGAGAACCCCAGGGAGTACGAAGTGTTGACCTTCAATACCTCGTCCATCGGTCCCGCAGAGGGCGGCTGTTCGGGGCCGGTCAGCGCGGACATCGTCTCCTCCCTTATTCCGAGTTCCCGCCCGCCGCAGGCGAACGCGCCGTATGCCTTCGCTATGCTTCTTACCTGTCCCGTTCCGTTCGCGGCGGGAAGCTCCAGCCGCCTGACGTCCGGGCGATTGAAATAGTCCGCCCTGTGCATTCGGGGATTGTTTAACGTCTTGTGCGTCAGGGAGGCGGGATTGAAATAGGCCTTGATCAGCGCCGGCGCCATCTTGCCGATGCTGGAGAATATATTCCTCAGTCTGAACGGCTTGATCGTCGCAACCCGCGAATCCGGCAGCGATTCCGGGCATCCGATGTAAAACTCCAGGCCCAGCGGACCGGCTATTTCCTCCTGGAAGAAACGCCCCAGACTTCTATGCGCGGGATCAACCCGCCGGATCAGCTCGCCCTGATACCAGCCGAGGCTGATCGCGTGATATCCGTTCCGGGTTCCCGGTTCCCAGGCGGGTTTCTGCTTTGCGATTGCCCATGCGACATAATCCAGGTCGGCCATGTGCTTGATGCTCAACGTCTCGTCTATCGCGCATAACCCGGCCTGGTGCGATATCAGTTGCCGGACGGTCACATTCTCCTTGCCCTCCTGCGCGAACTCCGGCCAGTATGCCGCCACCCGCTCCTCATAATCCAGAAGCCCCCTGGAATGCGCCAGCGCAACGGCCATCGAGGCCAGACCCTTGGTGGTCGAGTAGACGACGACAAGCGTGTCCTCCTCCCACGGCGCGCGCGTCCGGGGGTCCCTGTGCCCGCCCCAGAGATCCACCACTTTTCGACCCTGGTGATACGCGCAACAAGCGGCGCCTATCTCCCCGCGCTCCACAAAATTGCGCTCGAACTCAACCCGGACCTGCTCCAAGCCCGGCTGCACGGTTCCGTGTATGAGTGATGCGTCAATCTTCATGTTTCTCTCCAGCCGCCCGGTCGTCGCCTGTCATACCCCCATGGAGAATCCCCGGTCAAGCAATCCTTCCCCGAAAACACGGCAGGCAATGAAACAAGCCGGCGTTATCACGCCCGCTTCATCCGTATTTATACCGAGTTGCGCCGCGCTTGTGAAGAAGCCCGCTCCCGCATCTCCCGGATTCAACACTTCCGGCCTTTGACACGCCGAAGGACAAACAGATATTCTTCCCGGGCTGGACGCGCAGAGACATTTGAGAACACGGATTGATGCGCCCGGAAAGGATTCGGACATTGATACAAAGACTGCAAACCGTCTCACTGAAGGATGGACGAGATGTTGAGATTAAAGTGATAACCGGGCCTGAGCCGGACTGGACGGACAGAATCGCCGCTTTTCTGGGGCATAAGGGTGAGATATGGATCTGGCAGATTCGCGCGAGTCTCGACGGCGTGGAAGGCGTGGAATGCCGTTACTACATCGCGTTCGACGGAGAAAAACCTGTCGGCAATATTTGCACATTCGAGCGCGGCGGCGTCGGGATACTGGGCCACGTCTTCACGTCGCCAGACTGCCGCCGGATGGGCATTGCGCGCCTGCTCATGGATGCCGTATGCCCCGATTTCATCCAGCGCGGCGGGAAGGCGCTTTACCTCGGAACCGGTTACGACTCCCCGGCGTACCACATCTACCGCAAGCGCGGATTCCGGAGCCTTTACCCCGGATCCGGCGAGATGGAATGGATCGCCCGGACTGATTATCAGGATGATTTTCTGGGGGCGCCGGGTCTTGAGGTCCACCCCCTTGCGTGGCGGCATTGGCCCCTGATCGCGCCGCTTGTCTGCGCTCCGGAGGGGGATTTCATCCTGTCGCTGAATAACGGCATATTCCGCAGGGGGACGACCGAAGGCGTCTTTCTGAATCTGCTCCGGGACAATATGCGCGGACGCAATGCGACGAGCGCGGCAGTGAATGACGCCGGGGCGATGATCGCCTTCGCGTCCGTTGCCCCGTGGAAGGCGCTCAGCGGACGGGCAGCCTGGACCATGCTTGACCTGTTCTTTTACCCCGGACGCAGCGACGCCGGCCGCGCAGTTCTCCAAGCCGTCCTCCCGCGAGATGGGCGGATTCAGGCGTGGATTGACGCCCCGTCCGGGGAGAGGCGCGAGGTTCTGCGCGAGGCAGGATTCCGCGAAGCGAACCGGATCAACGCCATCATGCAGGATTTCAACGGCAATACACTTGATTGCGCGATTATGGAGCGGGATTGACGATGATACATTCACGACGCGCCGGATATGCGAAACCCGGAAAGACAGCAGGTATGGCGAATTCGCACGGACAACCGAAGGTTGGTAGCAGGACCCGCGCGGGATCCCGCGTCGTGCGGAACCCTACTGCTTCGCGTAAGACCCACTACTGCATTGGGGAATCAGCAGGTCAGCGATTTGCGGTCAGCGCCAGTCTCACAGCAGTGTCGGCGCTGACGATTTGGACGTGTGAAGGCAATAGCTGGATAAGCTCCATAAACGAGTTTTCGAGGTTCAGTCCTCCGTCGCTCGTCATATATATTCCGGCAACTGTGCCTGGCGGGTAGTTGCCCAGCTTCCCGGCCATATCCTTCGGGGTCAGGCAGAACGGTCCGTCAGTGACGTTATGGCCTTTGCCGTCCGTTCCCCTCCATTCATCGGGCCGAAACACCACCACTTTACTGCCGTCCTCGCCGGGGAGCGCCTCATAGAAACGATCCGGCGGCCACCATGTGAAGGTCGGAAAGAAGTATGGAACATTCACGGGAAACACGCCGCGAATGGCTCCCTCGGCCCTGGCGTATTTGGGCAGGAAGCGCTTCTCGGCGCTCCTCCATGTGCTATACCAGTCCCAGTGGACAACGCTTTTGACGCCGAGAACGCGGGCGTCCCGCTCCGTGGCCAGGACGAATCTGTCCTGGTCTGCCTCGTTCATGGACGTTGGATAGGAGTAGAGGTGCCCGCTGGGCGGCAGGATGAAGTAGTCAATTCCGGTCTTGCGGCTCGCAGCGTAATACCACTCGAGCACGTCGGGCGCGATGCGGGCGAGGTGTGGAGAGATGCTCCAGGTGAGCGGGGCACGCGAGTTGCCAGCATTTTCACAGTGCGCAAGCCGCTTGAGAAACCAGTCTTTCCTCGTGGTCATCATGAAGTGGATGTTGTCTCCATCGCCAACGACAAACGCCACGTATGTCTTCTTCGGATCGTACTGGACGTCTTCAGGCGGGTTCTGCTGGAGTTCGCCTGCGATCTCGATAGGCGGCCTTCGCGTGGCGAAGAAGGACAGATTGTATGTCATGGTTGGGATGGCTCCCATGTTGCGGGAATCCAAGGCTCGGGTCTGGGCCTCGTAGAGATAGCCGGCCACCCCCCAGGAATTGTTATAGCCGTATACGCCCAAAGGAGTCGGCCAGTGACCTGAGTTAACGACTTTGTGGAGAAGCTTCTTCTCGGGATGCCCGTCCCTGCAACCGTTATTCAGGAAAGTGGTGAACAGTTTCTGCGAGAAGACGAAATCCACCAGCCTCGGCGACATGTCTGCCGTCAGACCCGGATTTGAGAAGTCCCTGGGGTGCGGATCGTACCCCGGGTTGAGCATTGCCAGTCCAGTGGTCTGGGCGATGAATTTCTCGAATACATACTTCGTCGCGAGATAGGGCGTCTTCCTGTCTTTGAACTCGATTGTGGCGTCGAACGCGACATGATGACCGGCGAGGGGCATCCCCACGTCCAGGGGCACCGCCCCGAGCACCGCGGCCACGGTCAGGATGCTGGGCAGAATCTCATGCTGGTCGGCGTAGGAGTAGCGCACGCAGGCCGGGAATTCATCCGCGCAGGCGTTAAGGAAGTCGGATGCGTTGATGATTTCTTTCGGCTTCAGATCGAGGAGGTCCAGCCATTGCTGGTCGTGATGTTCCATCAGGATGAAGACGGACCCGCCGAGTTTGCGATTCTTCAGGCCCTGGCAGGCGTGTACCGCCAACTGGAGCGCTGCCGGCGCGTGCGGATCCATCTTGACAACCGTGAATTCGCCGGCATGGAGGGCAACGGCCTCTCCCTGCGCACTTCCCTCATCGCCGCAGGCGGTGAATGTGACGGCAAGGGTGGCAATCACGATTAGTAGTAAAGAAAACATAAAGCGAACGGGTGTCATCGGTTACCTGCTTTCCGTAGCCAACCTGGTTCAACGGGAATTGGGCAGTCGGCGTTTCCCGTGCGTCTGTGGAATCAGGGAACGTATCCTGAAATTCCCAGAATATCATGATGCAACTCGCTGGGCGGATTAGCGCGCGGAGAGGTTACGATTCAGCGTTCTGCCGCCGTGTTCTCCGGGAAGAAATCCTCCCATCGCAATTCGGCCGGCTGCTTGCGGTGCGCGGGGAGCATGACCCCGGCGCACGAGACCAGAAAACTCCTGTCGCTCGAGTCGAATACCACGGTATGCAGAGTGGCAAACTGCGACGCCTGCGTTATTACTTTCCACATTTCGGCCTTGTCAATCTGCTTGCCACCCGCCGCTGCCTCGGTCAACTGCTTTTCAAGGACGGCATATCGCCCGCAATTATCGGGTTTCCTGCGGAGGCGGTAGTGGTTGGTTGTGACAAGCCAGTTCTGCCCCTGCGGCGGCGTGCGGACAGTAACTCCCCCTTCTTTGGATGAGTTTTGGTCATACTCCATGACGACTGCCTGCGTCGGGGTCGCCAGGAAGTGGTTGCTTCCCCTGACCGCCGGGCAACCGCGCAGGAGGGCGGCCGCGTTTTCCACAAATGCCGGCCCGTCCTGAAGCTCCAGCAGCGCCCGCTGGAAGACGGCGTGCCGGGAGATGAATTTGCGCGTATCCGCGTCAGGCTCCGTCGCTCTCACGCCTACATCGTGGACGAGGGAGACGACGCCGCTTTCCTCAAAACCCGTGTAGCATCCCAGAAGGCCGGACCACGTGAAGCTGACCCATTTCTTCCCGTCCTTCGGGGCGCGCGCCACCGCGACATGCGTTGAGACGGTTGCCTTGATCGCCGTGTAATCGAGGTTGCGCCCAAGCGCCGTCTTTCCGCTCTGCGTCATCGGCCCCCAGCAGGCGGCTGTCGAGCACATCAGGCCGGACCATTCGCTGAACAGGTTTATCGCCCAGATGTCGTCAACAGTCGCCTCGCGCTTGAGCGCCTTCAAATATCGCTTTTCCGGGGGGACGGAATCCTTTACCCCGCGGTATAGTCCCGCGACCTCCGCCTCGACCGCAGGCGGTTTTATCAGCCTGTCGCGGACGGCCGGGAGGACCTGCGTCTCGTAAGGATTCGGCTTGTCCTTGAAGGCCATGAGGCCTACGACCTCGTTGGCGGAGGCCATGATTTCCTCGCCAAGCAGTCGGCCCTGGGCGTAGCCCATCTCCTCAGGCGTTCCCCATACGCGAAGAATCCTGATGCCGTTTTTCTCGAGGAGTTCGCCGTTGGCGCAGCGGGTTTTGCATTGTTCCGCCGCCGAAGCAGTCAGCCCGCAGGCGAAGGCGACGAGGAGGGAAAACAGGACGAAAAGAGGCAGGACACGCCGGGGGGCGCGCGTAATTCCGAAAGTCTGTTTCATATGACCAGCGCCTCTCGACGCCCGATCGGACGCGCAGTCCTGATCCTTCGCGTCCGGGGCGTTCTGGAATTGCGTTCCCGGCTGGTTGGGGCGCTACCCCTGTGCCGGAACGCGCTTGATTGTCCAGCGGCCCTTCAGGTGCCTGGCGCGCGCGGAGGCGTCAATGTCGCGCTCCTCGGTCCAGGACGCCTGCTGCGGATCCTTCAGGCCGTCAGGAAGAAGTTTCCGCTCGACGATGTGAAGCTCCACCCACTTCGTATCCGCGCCGATCGCCGCGGCATCGTAGAGCAGCGTAACGGGCAGGAAGGTCCGCCTTATGCGGTGTTCCTTGCCCAGCTTTTTCCATGAGGTTTTCCCCGCAGGTTCGTCCCAGTAGGTCTGCCACCCGGTTTCGCCCAGGATGATTTCCTTCGGCTGCAGCCAGCGGTTGTCGTCCGTGCGGAGGAAGAAGTAGCACGTTTCCGGCGCGTAAAGCAGACTAGTCTTGCCGTAGGAAACCGGCTGATCCGGCAGCGGCACGCGCTCGGAAGTGGCCTGCATGACGTGAAGCATCCCTGCCACCTTGATGAAGGTTCCAGACTGGACGCGAATGCGTTCCGACGGCGGCGTTTTCTTTTCTTTCTCAAGCTCCGGCCAGAGCGCGAACGGCGCCTGGATCAGGCGTCCCCGGCTGACCATGCCCTGCTCCCTGGCCGGGAGGCCGGCGGCTGCAAGCTCAGTGTAGGCCGCGCAGTCATCCGGCGTGAACAGGGAGAACGCCCCGCCGAATTCGCCGGGCAGCGAGACCTTCGGCAGCGTGCCGAGGGTGCTTCTGTGTTCAAGTTCCGGCCTGAGGCCGATGGTCTTCGATATCACGTCATCGCTGTACTGGACGTTGCCGGCGCCCGCGGCCGCGCCGGGCTGAGGCCACCATACGGTCGTTTCGTTTGGGAATCGGTCGCCGCAGCGATTGCAGCAGTTTGAGGAACAGCCGTGCAGAACCAGTCCGGTCAGAATGACGGCCGCCAGCGCCGCCGCCTTGCTTGAAATCCGCGGGGTAATCACGTCACTATGCCTCCATTTCGCGCCGTATCGCCCTGAAGCCGATGTCGCGCCGGTAATGCGCGCCGTTGAAGTGTATGCGGCTCACGGCCTCCAGGCATCTCTGTTGCGCCTTCATCACGTTTGAACCAAGCGCCGTCACACCGAGCACTCTGCCGCCCGCCGTGACGACCTTGCCTTTCGACAACTTCGTTCCCGCATGGAAAACCTTGCAGTCTTCCACCGCGTCGGCCTCCTCCAGCCCGGTTATCTCAATGCCCTTCTTGTATTCGTCCGGATAACCGTCGGAAGCCATGACTATGCAGACGGATGGACGTCGGTCCCACTCGATCTCGTGCCTGCCCAGCGTTCCGTCCGTGCAGGCCATCAGCAGGGGGACGATGTCCGACTTCATCCTGATCATCAGGGGCTGCGTCTCCGGATCGCCGAAGCGCACGTTGAACTCCAGAACCTTCGGGCCGGAATCGGTGATCATCAGGCCTGCGTAGAGAACGCCCCGATACGGCCAGCCCTCGGCGTTCATCGCATGTATAGTCTGGAGTATGATTTCCTGCTCGATCTGGGCGCTTATCCGGGGCTTGAGAACCGGGGCCGGGGAATATGCGCCCATCCCGCCCGTGTTCTTCCCCGTATCGCCCTCGCCGACGCGCTTGTGATCCTGCGCCGACTCCATCATTATGATCGCCTCGCCGTCCGTGAAAGCGAGGATGCTCACCTCTTCGCCGTCAAGCCGTTCCTCGATGACGACGCGGTCGCCGGCGGAGCCGAAGGCGCGATCCTTCATCACAAGATCAATGCCGTCGCAGGCTTCATCAACATTTCCGCAGACGATGACGCCCTTGCCCTTGGCCAGTCCGTCGGCCTTTACGACGCAGTAGCCGTCCATCTCCTCGGCGCAGGCGCGGGCGGCGTCCACCGATTCGACAATCTGGAAGGCCGGACCGGGGATGCCGTATCTCCCGAGAACCTGTCGCGCGAATGCCTTGCTGCTTTCCAGCCGGGCGGCCTGGCCGGACGGTCCGAAGATTCGCAGGCCGAGCGACTGGAAACGGTCAACGATCCCCATTGACAGGGGGTCTTCAGGGCCGACCACCGTCAGGTCAATCTTCTCCGAACGCGCGAATGCGGCCAGATTCTCAACGTCCTCGGAACCAATATCCACGCATTCCGCGACCGAAGCAATGCCGGCGTTACCAGGCGCGCAGAATATTTTCTTCGTCAGCGGGGATTGGGATATTTTCCACGCGAGAGCGTGTTCGCGTCCGCCGCTGCCGATAATTAAAATTCTCATCCTGTTCTTCCTGTGTCGCCCGATCTCAATCCTGCGATGCGTCAAATGCCGGCGCCCGGCCAGAAACGCCGTCCACCGGGAGTCTCCGATCAACGACGGGAAGCATACCACAATCTGCGTGGGAAAGGAATAAAAAGACCGGAAGGCCGGCCGGCATTACACGCCGCAATGCGCGAATCACCGGATTATTGGAGAATTCGGACGGAATTGCTTTCCGGCCAGACTTTCTATTCCGCCGTAATCAGCCCGTCAACGTATATCGCCTTAACCCTTCGCCCCGGTTCGATTCTCAGGTAATCGCTCTCCGGCCACGGCCCGTCAATCAACGCCTGGATCATTCTGATGCTGCCGGGGACGATTTCGAACGTCTTGCCCTCCTTCCCGGCCTCGACCCGCGCGGCCTCCGCGTAGCCCAGATGAGTCGTTTCCGGCAGGTCAATGAAGATGCTCGTCTTGTCCCCCTCCGGAGCCTTGAGCATTTCCATGAGGTATTTCGCGTTCTCTTCGCCGTATTTCTCGACGTATTCCTGATACGTCCCGCCCAGGCCGGTCTGCTCCCTGTAGTTCGCCTCCCGCACGGTTGACGTTCCGCGCTCGCGATATCCGGCGGAGGACCACTGGGCGCTCAGGCGATTGCCGAAACATTCCTCAAACCGCGCGTGTGAGCCGAGCAGGATGCCGCAGCAGTCGTGCGCGCGGGGGACTATCAGCGGCAGTCTGTCCGCCCGCAGGCCGTTGAGAGCATTGCCGCAGATGCCGAAGCCCAGGAGCGTCGCCTCATACTTGGCGGGGTCAACCGCGTCAACCAGCTTCTGAAGCATGCCGCGAAGGAAGTCCACGTCGTCGTGGGAGCCTTTGGGGGTGAACTCAATATCCACGATGTTGCGCGAGCGGGCGACACAGTGGCAGACCTCGCGATAAAAAACCTCGCAGGCGATAAGCTTCAGGCGCATTCATTTACTCCGGCGCATCGCGGGTGGAAAGACGACGTCAATGTGCGGCTTCAAGGATTATTCAGGGACGGCGTGACTCAAGTCAAGATTCATTCCGTGCTTTGACGCAGCCGCGCAAAGCGATCCTGTAATGCAGGAGGAAGTTGTTTGCCCCACGCCTGTGAAGCGCAATCGGAATTGACCCAGCGGGCTGTGAAGGCAGGCCCATGCCGCCGAATTCAAGCGCGGCGAAGCGCGTATAATCTCCTTACAGGATTTGTCTTATCCCTGGCGCGCTCGCCAGGATCGTCAACCTCGAAATAAAAACCGACGCTTTCAACCGGCAGGATAAATGAGTCCGGACTGTGAGGAAGTTTTATGTGTGGACACGAGGGGCCAGGCTGGTTATCGTGTCGCGGCAATGAAAACGGCCTGGAAAAATGCGGCCCGGCAGGCAGAATCCGGGAGAGGAAAAGGGGACGGATGACTGCTGGAGGTCATTTACGCGCTTTTCTCGGTGGGGTAGGCGGTCGGAAGCTCTACGACGAAGGTCCCGCCGCAACCGGCAAGGCAGTATCCGAACCGTCCACTCCCCGATTGCTCATTTCTCTATTCTTCACGGCATTCGGGTTCGCGCTGTTGTCATTATGTTTCTTCCGCGCCTTGTCGCTGTCATTCAACAGCACGGTATATTTTCTTTTCTACCTGGCTGTGGGGATGCCTGCGGGTGGATGGTGGGCGCACAAACGCAAGGGCAGCGCGCTGGAAACGTTCGCGATGGCGACGACGGCAATGTCGTTCTGCGCGTTTGCAATGCCTTTCCTTGGATGGCTTGCAAGCCACAGCCCCGACATGTTTTCCGCTTACGGAATGGGGAACAGAAGCCTGATCGTCAAACTGTGTGTATTCATAGGTTACCAGACGCTCGTGACCTTTCCCTTCTTCGCTCTATGGGGAGCGGCTGAATTCAGCGGCTACAAGACGGCGCTGGGGAACAAGACGCTCCGGGGAGGTTTTTATCTGATCTTCGTCTGGGCGCTGGTTTGCTCCCTTGTGGTCGGCCAGTGGAGCATTCCGGCGCTGGGTTGGCTGAGGACGGTCGCCCTTGTCCCTATGGCGGTCGTGATCTCCCTCTGCGCGCTCCGCAAGCCCGTATCCGTATTCGGGCAAAGGTTTGGAATCGTCGCCCAGAGCCTTGCCGCGGCGGCTCTGTTTGTTGTTGCCGGCCTGTTTGAGCAGCCATTCCAGGCATTACTGCTGCCCGAAGGAAGATCAAGGCCGGGGGACGCCCTGGCCGGACGGCATTTCCTGTTCGGGAATGAAATACTGCCACGGCCCCGTGCCAGACTCGTCCACTCCCAATGGGGCCGCTTCTGCCACTTCACAGCAATACAGGTGAACCAGCAGGTCGTCGGATACTACGACGGCGTCGCATTATGGTCCACCAGCGGCATCCCCGCCCTCTGCCGTGAGGCGTTCGACCATCTGCTGTTTTCCATGGTCCCGCCGGGCAGCAGCATCTGCATCATCGGGTCCGGAGGCGGCAAGCAAGTGACGCTGGCTCTGGAGACCAACCCGAAACGGGTTGTGGCAATCGAGGTTGTCCCGGAAGTTGTTGAGTTTTTCAAAGGGAAAGGCGCATGGGCTAATGGAGGCGTCTACCTTGATCCTCGCGTTGAGACCGCCACCATGGACGGACGCCGGTACATGGCCGCAAGCCGCGAACGCTTCGACCTGATTGTTCTGCCCTACACTGAATCCACAGTCGCGGCATGCAAATCCTTCTTTGAGCCTGGATTTGGCCTGCACACCTTCGAATCCTTTCGCATGTTTCGCAACCACCTGAACCCAGGAGGCAGGCTGGTGATGGTAAAATCATGCGACAAGGATGAGCGCCTTGCCATGCTCTATGCCAGGACGCTCACTTTGGCCGGATTCCAGGTCGAGGCATGGTACCAACCGATCAGAACCGGCCCTCCCGGAGTCCATGCGGACAATTTCATCCTTCTCGCCTCGGCAGGTCAACCGGGATTCGGACTGTCGTCGCTGAGCGTCCAGGCGCTGGAGGCCCAGGGATTCAGAAACCTGGGAAGTTTCACGGCATCAGCGAGCGGTCCGATCGTGCAGGACAACTCCCCGTGGATTGATGGAGTCGCCGGAAGTTTTATTGACCGTCATGGCCTCAGGCTCTGCCTCGGAATCGTCGGAGCCATCGGCATATTGTGTTGCGCCGCGATGGTTGCGCGGGCTGTGCGTCAGGCCGGCGACGCGCAAGCGCGGCTGGAGGGCGCCGGCATCGTGGTTGCGGGATTCGCGGTCGGCGTGAACTGCATATGCCTGGAAAACGGCGTCATCCTCTGGTTGCTGCCGCGCCTGAACAACCCCCTTGGAGCCTTCTTCATCGGGTCGGCGGGTTTTCTTTTCATCTGGGGTGTCTCAGGCATCGGGATCGCGCGATGGCTCGCAATTTCATCCGCCGGCATACTGGGCGCGTTCTACATCCTGGCGTTCAAACCGGAATGGAACTCATCCGCCTCCTTCGCCTGTCTAAGCGCGCTGACGCTGGGCAGCGGAGTGTTCTTCCCCCTCCTTGCTATCCGTTATAATAAACGGCTTCTGGACCTGTTCATAGCCGACGCGCTGGGGGGCATGGTTGGGGGGCTTGCAGCCATCTGGCTGCCCATGTTGTACGGCACAGGAGGATTCTTCGAAATGTTGCCGCTGGTCTGGCTGATAACTTTCGGCGCGGTCGTGCTGACCGTCCTGGCCGGAACCGGACGGGCGATTGTCTCCATCCGTGGTCAGTGATCCTACATCTTCCCCGGCCCCGTCCACTTCGCGCATTTCTGCGCAACTATGCGCTTTTCCAGCCTGACGTAGACCGGCAATCCGTCGTCCCCGATCGTTATCGGCGCTTCGCCCTTCATCAGGGGCATGGCGTATTTCCGGAACTCGTCGGTTATGTGATTGCCGTCCTTGTTGATCCACTCGCGCGGGACCTTCTTTTCGCCGTTGGCAACGTCGCTCAGTTTCGCCAGGCCGGTCGTGCAGCCATACGTTTTCGATTCCGGGTCTCGCACGAGCGTGATCATGTAACCGCTGGTTCCCTCGGCGGCCATCTGCACGGCCTTCGCGCCGCACATGTATGCCTCCTCGACGTCTGTGAGGCTTGCGAAGTGGGCGCCGTTGCGTTGGAGCGTGCCGGGCTTGTTCGTGCGGGCCTTGATGCGGCAATCCTTCTCGACTATTCCGCGCAGGGCCTCCGCCGCGCCGCCCAGTTGCTTGTGGCCGAAGGAGTCCTGCCCGAAGTCTCCGCCGGCTTCGGCGAGGTAATTGCCCTTGTCATCCTTGACGCCCTCGCAGACGACAATGAAGACGCGTCCCAGTCTTGCGTGAACCCTTCTGACGTCATCAACTATCTTATCCCGCGTAACGGGGGCTTCGGGGAAATAGATAAGGTGCGGCGCGTCGTCCAGCTCGCGCGCTGCCATACCGGTTGAGCCTGCGATCCAGCCCGCGTTGCGGCCCATGGCCTCCATGATCGTGCAGGTGTCATGGGTGTAGAGCGCCTCTGTGTCACGCCCGGATTCCATGACCATTGTGGCCAAGTATTTCGCCACGCTGCCGTAGCCGGGGCAGTGGTCGGTGTAGGCCAGGTCGTTGTCAATCGTCTTGGGCACGCCCATGACGATCAGTTCGTAGCCGGTCTGATTCGCCAGCTTGCTGACCTTGTCGGCGGTGTCCATGCTGTCGTTGCCGCCACAGTAGAAGAAGTAGCGGACATCGTGCGCGCGGAAGATCTCCAGGATGCGCTCGTATTCGCCGGACTTGGGGTCTTTCGAGAGTTTATGGCGGCAACTGCCCGCGGCTGCCGCGGGGCAGACCTTCAGGCCGGCGATGGTCTGCCGGTCCTGCCCTCCAATGTCCAGGAGTTGCTCGTTCAACACTCCGAGAATGCCATTGTAGCCGGCGTAGATTTCGCGTATGCAATCCTGCCTCATGGCCTCCTGGATGACGCCGCAGAGGCTGGCATTGATGACGGTCGTCGGGCCGCCCGACTGGGCGACCACGCAGTTGCCCTTGAGTCTGCTCATGTTCCGGTTCTCCGTTTCGAGGGTAATGAGTCAATCGCCGGGGGCGGATTCTACATTCCTGGGCGGGGCGGGGCAAGTTGATACCGCAAAGCAATTTCCGGCCCGCCGACATGCGCAGGCCCACATACATGACCGAGCGCCCATGTCGCGCGCCCGAATCATAATAAAAGACGCCACCGGATGAAGGCGACGGGCCGACAGGGAATTGATTGACACGCCGTTTGCAGCGTTCCTATAATCGCCCGGCGTTAGGAAACCACGTCTGAACAGGAGTCGGGCATGGCGCTTGAAACCGAAGAACAACGCTGTCCGGCCTGCGGATCGTCAGCATCGGCCAGCTCAATAAGCTGTTCCAAGTGCGGCGCAAACATGCACACGGGCGAGACTTATCGCACGGCCATGGCGGGGCACCGGCGTCTGAAGCCAGACAAGAAGGAAATCGCCGAGAAAACCCTCCTGAATAAAGCTGCGACGCTCTGGGCGGCCGCCATTTTCATGCTCATATGCGCCGGGTTAATCCAGAAAAGGGCCACCGAAGCGGCGACAAAGGGCAACGCTTACGAGGCGATCCGGCAGGTCGCCATTGACTACGAACGCTGCCGGCTTCTGGAAGCAGCCGGCCGCCATGAGGAAGCCGCCGAACAAGCCATGTCAATCGAGGAAACCGGCAAAGAGGCGAAGGGAAAGATCGCCGACGACGGCAAGCCCGCGACGGCTATAATTGACAACATCCGTGTTGACGCCCAGGACCTTGCCAAACAGGCATCCGGGCAGAAATGACAACAGGAAAGGAATAGTTTGTGGCGGAAGAACTGGCATACGCGCTCATCACACCATACAGCCTTCACAAAAGCCGCACCGGCGGAATCATCGCCCGGATGCTCACGCTGCTGGAACTTGACCTTGTCGCCGTCCGCATGTACGCCCCAGGCGTTGAATTCGTCAATCGCTACTGCGCGACCATCGAGGAGCAGCCGTCCAATGATCCGCGCATAACCGGGCTTCTGACAGATTACGTGAAGAATAATTTCTCCCGCGCCAATCGCTACGGTATCTCCAATCGCGCAATGCTCCTCCTCTTCAAGGGGCAGAACGCGGTCCAACAGGTCAGCGGCGTTGTCGGATCGCTGACGCACCAGTTCCAGGGAGACACCATCAGGGGCACCTTCGGGGACTTCGTCATCCGGGACGGCAATGTCGGTTACTTCGAGCCTGCCGTGCTGACCGCTCCGGACGCCGAGACAAACCGGAAACAACTGCGCCTTCTGGCCGATTTTGCAGCCGGGGACGGCGGAATTGTGGAAAGCGCGGTCTCCGAAAGAACAGGCGCGGGAGCGCAGACTACGCTTGTCATCCTGAAACCGGACACCTTCCGCATGCACAGCGCCAGCGCGGGCAACATCATTGACCGGTTTGCGCGGACGGGCCTTTACATCGTCGGCGCAAAGGTCTTCAGCATGAGCGTGGCCATGGCGCGGGAGTTCTACGGCCCGGTGCGCGACGTGCTGGTCGAGAAGCTTGAAAGCCCGCTGAAGAAGAAACTCGCCGAGGTTTTCAAGGAGAACCTGCCGTTCGCCGTTCCGCAGAAGGTCCTGGACGACCTTGCCCGCAGCCTCAGAGAGGCCAACGCGAACAACGAATACGACGGAATCATAGAGTTCATGACGGGGGTTCGCCCGCGGGCCGACATGACTGAGGAAGAGGCGCGCAGGCCCGGCCGGGACAAGTGCATGGCGCTCCTTTACCACGGCCCTGACGCCATTGCGAAGATAAGGGATAATCTGGGCGCGACCAATCCCATCCAGGCGCGCCCCGGAACGGTGCGATGGATGTACGGCTCCAACGTAATGCGCAACGGCGCCCATGCCTCCGACAGCCCGGAGAACGCGAAGCGCGAGCGCAGAATAATAGGGCTTCTGGAGCCTGAGACCGATCCGGACGTGGCTCGGATTATCAGGGAGAATGCATGAGGATTCAGGCCCGGCAGCGGATGGCGCAACGCCGGATTGGCGCATTTGATTGAAGAAAGAATCATGACAATCACAATAAAGTGTCTTCCCGTCGGCTCCTTTCAGTCGAATTGCTATATCCTCTCTGTTACAGGAGGCGCTGACGCGCTGGTCATTGACTGCGGCGGGGAGCCGGAGCAGGTTATCGAATACCTTAAAGCTGAGAACCTTGTCCCGAGCATCCTGGTCTGCACACACGGGCACGTTGATCACATAGCCGGCAACACGGAGTTGAAGGCCGCATTTCCAGATATGCGGATCATGATTCACAGGGACGACACGGAGATGCTGCGCCGTCCCATAAAGAACCTTTCGATGTTCATGGGACGGATGATCAAGTCCCCCCCGGCCGACCGCGAGCTTCATGACGGCGACGTAATTGAGTTCGCCGGGCTGAAGATCAAAGTCCTGCACACCCCGGGGCACACCCCCGGCGGAATCTGCCTTTTCATCCCTGAAGGACCGGAAACGCCAAAACCGATCCTTTTCTCCGGCGACACGCTTTTCCAGGAATCCGTAGGCAGGACCGACTTCCCCGGCGCCAGCGAGAAAACGCTCCTGACGAGCATCGAGGAAAAGCTCAGGCCCCTGCCGCCCAACACGATCGTTCACACCGGGCACGGCCCGTCCACGACGCTTGAAAGAGAATTCCGCTCCAACCCCTTTATCAAGAGGTAGCAATGGCAAAGATAAGCAGAGCGCTTGTGAGCGTTTCGGACAAGACGGGGCTGGTCGAGTTCGTGAAGGGACTCAAACAGATGGGCGTCGAGATAATCTCGACTGGCGGAACGGCCCGCCTTCTGGGCGACAACGGCATTCAGGTGACGGGGATATCGGACTACACCGGCTTTCCGGAAATCCTCGACGGACGGGTCAAGACCTTGCATCCAAAGGTGTATGGCGGACTTCTTGCGCTCAGGGAAAACGCGGCGCATCAGAAGGAGATCGCCCAGCACGGCATACAGCCGATTGACATGGTGGTGGTGAATCTTTATCCGTTTGAGAAAGCGATCTCCCGCCCGGAGGTTGATCTGGCCGACGCGGTGGAGAACATTGACATCGGCGGCCCGACCATGATCCGCGCGGCGGCAAAGAATTACACGCACGTGGCGGTGGTCGTGAATCCCGGGCGTTACGCGCCGGTTCTGTCCGCGCTGAAGGACAATGACCGCGACCTGCCGGGCCAGATGCATTACGAAATGGCCGTGGAAGCGTTCGAACACACGGCGCACTACGACAGGGCGATAGCCAACTACCTGGCTAGGCTGGAAAACAACACTCCATTCCCCAAGATGCTGGCGATGGACTTCGACATTAAGCAGAGCCTGCGCTACGGCGAGAATCCGCAGCAGAGCGCGGCGTTCTACTCCGAACGCGGCGTCACGGAACCGTGCGTCGCCGCCTCAGAACAGGTTGCAGGCAAGGAACTCTCGTTCAATAACATCCTCGACGCAGACGCCGCGCTGAACCTTGTCAAGGAATTCGACCAGCCTGCGGTAGTGTGCATAAAGCACTCCAATCCCTGCGGCGCCGCAATCGCGTCAACCATCAAGGAGGCTTACGCCAAGGCGTATGACGGCGATCCGGTATCCGCTTTCGGATGCGTCATCGGCATGAACCGCCCGCTGGACGTCCACGTCGCGGAAGAAATCCTGAATCGCCGGGCGGGGGATTCGGCGGGATTCTTCGTGGAGGCAATAATTGCGCCGGGATTCGACCCTGACGCGGTGAAGATGATAACCGAAGGTCCGCCCTGGGGCGTCAACGTGCGCCTGCTCAAGGTCGGCTGCCTTGACGCCCACAACCTTCAGGAGGGGGCGCTTGACATCAGGCGCGTGACCGGCGGTCTGCTGGTTCAGACGCGGGACATCGCCGGATTCGACAAAGCGTCCTGCAAGGTGGTCACGAAGCGCCGTCCGACCGCGTCAGAGTGGGACGATATGGGATTCGGATGGCTAGTTTGCAAGCACGTCAAGTCAAACGCGATAATCTACGCGAAGGATCGCATGCTGGTTGGTTGCGGCGCGGGTCAGATGAGCCGGGTGGACTCCGTCATCATCGCCAACCGCAAAGCGGGCGAAAGGTCCAAAGGGGCTGTCATGTCCAGCGACGCTTTCTTCCCGATGCCCGACGGGATCGAGACTGCGGCCTCAGCCGGCATCACAGCCGTCATTCAACCCGGCGGCAGCAAGAAGGACAAGGAAGCCATCATGGCGGCGGACGCGGCGGGCATGGCCATGGTCTTCACCGGGGTCCGCCACTTCAGGCACTAGGCACGTTCCGGTCTCCGGCGGCATGACTCGAGTAAAGATCTGCGGGATAACCAATCCGAGGGACGCGCTGGCGGCGGTTCGCGCCGGAGCCGACGCGCTGGGATTCGTCTTTTATCCGCCAAGCGGAAGGCACATTCCGCCGGAATCAGCCAAGCCGATTATCGAACTGCTCCCCCCTTTCGTCAGCAGCGTCGGCCTGTTCGTTGACGCCGATTCCTCTGATGTGCTCAGAATCGCCTCGGAGCTTCGGCTGGATTACGTCCAGCTCCACGGGCGGGAAACCCCGGCCTTCCTGGATAAATTACGCGCTCTGCGGATCATAAAGGCGTTCAGGATCGCCGGGCCGGAAGACGTGCGGAAGATGGCCGCTTATCGGGCGGACGGATATCTGCTGGACGCCTTCGCGCCGGGCCTGCAAGGGGGAACCGGACAGACGTTCGACTGGTCTCTGCTCAGTGAGGCGCCGCAGGTCGGACCGATCATTCTGGCCGGGGGGTTGAATCCGGACAACGTGGCGGAGGCCATCCAGAGGACGCGCCCTTACGCCGTGGACGTTTCAAGCGGGGTTGAAGACGCGCCGGGGGTGAAAAACCGCGAACTTATGGAAAGATTCGTCTACGAGGCTAAGAACGCGATCTGATTGAACCGCGCAAACGGGGACGTTACAGGTCCTTGCCGCTGGTCACAACGCGGAAAAGCTGCCAGCCCTTGTCCGTTTTCCCGAAGACGAATTCCATATCAAGACGCCTGATGTCGAAATCCCCCTCGCTGGCCATCATGTATGACAGCGACACCGGGACTACGATCATGTGCTCGCCCAGGAAGTAGAGCCGCCCGTCGGCCATGACGTCCGGCCACTGGGTGAAATCGAACTTCATGATCTTGTCGAGATCAAAGATTACGCCTTCATACGCCCCGCCAAAGACCGCCTTTGCGCCCCTTGTTTTCTTCGCGCCCGTATCCGGCAGCGCGTAAAGGAAATCGCCCGGACGTTTGTCTCGTATGAATCCGATCATCTGGGAAACGGTGGCCAGAACCAGCTTCTCCTCATCGGAGCGCAATTGGATCCTGTCGCCCGGCTCCAGAAGGACGATGTCAATGTCCTGTATGACCCATCGCTCTTCCGACCTGAGGATTCTGACGGGCAGACGCATGCGCCCGCCGGCGGTCGAAGCCTCAAGCTTGCAGCCGATGTCGCCGTCCATGACGTCCGCGAAATTCATCTTCCCCGCGGCTTCCGGATCCAGCTTCAATCCGCCGTAACGCGGGGAAAGGCTCAGGTGATAAAGCTTGACCTGCATTTCCTGAAGGTCCTTCTCCCTCAGGATCGGAGAAATCTTGGCCTTCAGCCCGGAGAAGGATTTCTCGCGGACGTTGCTCTCAAAATCGGCAAGAAACACCTTGAGAGAGGCAACCCTGACATCATAGAGTTGCTTTTCTTCTTCATTTCGCGGGGCGGTGGCCCTGCAACCGGCCAGACAAAGCAGGATGACGGGCATCAGCGCCACAACCCGCCGCAGTGAGGTCGAAGCCATATTTATCTCCCTATGTTGAAAACCTTATCGCTTGCCGGATTCTATCACGGCGGCGGAGCATAGACAATCATCGCCGGTCAGCGGGTTTGATAAAACCCTAACTAACGCGCATCATATTTTTCGCCTCAACACAAGACGCCTGGCATCCGGGCGGGGCTGCGAACGGCCCCCTCATGCCTTCTTGCCCCGCCTCTTCCCGCCGCCGGGCAGGCGCGGCGAGTCCGGATGGTCCCTGAAGACCTTCATCGCGCACAAATCCCCGCACATGGTGCAGACGTCCTCGCCCTCCGACCCGGTCTCGCGGCGCAGCTTTTCGGCCATGAGCGGATCAATGCAGCCCTTTATCTGCCCCTCCCAGTCCCGGGCGTAGCGCTTCAGAGAGAAGTTCCTGTCCCATTCCGCCGCGCCGGGAAGCCCCCGCGCGATGTCCGCCGCGTGGGCCGCGATGCGCGCCGTTATGACACCCTGCCGGACGGCCTCCGGGCCAGGCAGGCCGAGATGCTCCGTCGGCGTTACATAACAGAGATAATCCGCCCCGGCCCACGCCGCCAGCGCCCCGCCGATGGCCGATGTTATGTGATCGTAGCCCGGCGCAACGTCCGTCACCAACGGGCCTAGAACATAGAAGGGCGCGCCCTTGCACAATTCCTTCTGCAGCCGCACCTGCGCCTGAATCTGGTGAAGCGGCACATGCCCCGGCCCCTCAACCATGCACTGCACGCCCGCCGCGCGGCATCGCTCGACAAGCTCGGCCAGAACATTCAGCTCATAAACCTGCGCCTGATCGAAGGCGTCCGAGATCGCGCCGGGGCGCAGGCCATCGCCTAGAGACATTGTTACGTCATACTCCAGCGCCATGTCCAACAGCTCATCGAACTGCTCGTAAAGCGGGTTTTCGTTTCCGGTGATGGTCATCCACTCGACGGTGAAGGCGCCGCCACGGCTGACCACGCCGCATGTGCGCGGGCTTCGCTCGAGTATTTCGAGGACGCTTCTCCTAACGCCCGAATGTATCGTCACGAAGTCAACGCCGTCTTCGCAGTGCATGCGGACGGCCTCAATAAAGTCGCGCGCCTTCATTCCGGCCAATCCCCGCCTCGCTCCGCGCGCGGCACTGACGACGGCCTCGTAGACGGGGACGCTGCCCAGCGTTATGCGCGTTTCTTCGCAGATGCGCTTGCGTATCGCCCTGAGGTCGCCCCCGGTGGAGAGGTCCATGACGGTGTCCGCGCCGGCGTCCTCAGCCGCGCGCAGTTTGGCGAGTTCAGCCTCAACGTCCGCGCGCGGGGAGCTTGTGCCGATGTTGGCGTTCACCTTGGTTCGCGTCCCGCCGCCTACCGGGCACAGGCCGCGCCGGCCCCGGTTCCTGTTGCACGGCAGGGCCACATATCCGTCCGCGATGCCGGCGCGAATTCTTGCTGCCTGCATCTTCTCCGCCCGCGCTGCCGCGCGCATCTCGGCGGTTATCCTGCCGGCTCTTGCCTGAGTCATCTGTGTCATCGCTGCAACTCCGCGAATAAAAACTTCCTGACCGGGGCCGCTCCCCCGGCTGTGGCATGGCGTCCGCCCGGCGGACAATGCTTTAGGGATTATACCCGCCGCGCCGCGTATCGGAGTCTGGTCGCTTCGAGCGTTTCCCGCGCCGGGCTTGCCCGGATTCGATCAACTCTCTGACTTCGGACGACTTCAGGCGGCGGGATTGCCCCGGTTTGAGCGTCCCGAGCGTCAGACCGCCCAATCCCGTCATCTTCAGGCTGACGATCTCGCAAGAAACCATGCCGAAGGCGCGCGCGACGTCCGTGTCCCTGCCGCGCAGGAGCGTCACCGTCGCCGCTGTCATCGAGCCTTTTCTGCTCTCCGCCAGCTTCACATTCATGCCCGCAGGCCGTCCGCCTTCCAGCTTGAACGAGTAGCGCAGAAACCGCGTCCCCGCTTCATCAAGATCGCCCTTGAAGCGGATGACGTACGTCCTCAGGATCGAGAAGCCGGGATAGCTCAGCGCGTGGGCAAGCTCGCCGTCGGACGTGGCCAGAACAATGCCGGAATAATTCGGGGACATCGGCGGAGCCAGCAGCAGCCTCTCATCCCTTACGCCGAGTAATTCAAGGGCTGAAGGACAGTCATTGCAGTGTTCCGCGCAGGAGAAACCGCGCGGCTTATAGAGCAGGAACGTGGCGACCTGGGGCGGCTTCACCGCCGCGCCGTCGAATTCGACGCTGTCGCTGCCGGGATCAACCTGCGTTCCCAGCCGGGTGACGACCTCCCCATTGACGGCGACGCGTCCGTCCTCGATCAGCTTCTCGCACTCGCGGCGGGAACCGATCCCCGCGCCGGCAAGGAATTTCTGCAATCTGACTTTCATCTAACCTCGAATCGCCGCGCGGGCGGAAAACTCTCAGTCTCGCGCAGCCGCGCTTGAAACCGGGCGGGCCATCAACGCCCTGGACCTGCCGGGAGAGCGGAGAACGACGCCTTCCGCAGCGAACGCGGGGACAAAGGCGCTCCGACCGGGACCGAGCGCGATTCGCGCGCCGCCCCGGCAGACGTCCAGAGAGGAATCATATGCCGTGACGATCATAAAAGCATCATCCCGTCCGGGAGCGGACGGAATGACTTTTTCTCCCGCGAAGGCGACGAGTTCAAGGGTGAAGCAGGGCGAATCCGCAAGGACGTCGCCGTCTGACGCATCGCTGATATTCGTCACCGCCGGGACGCTGGAAAAATCGAGAACGTCCATTGCCTTGTCAACATGCAGTTCGCGCGGCTTGCCGTCATCGCCCATGCGATGCCAGTCATAAACGCGGTACGTAACGTCACATGCCTGCTGAATCTCGTAAAGGGTCAACCCGCCGCAGATGGCGTGCAGCGTTCCGGGGGCGAGGTATACGCAATCCCCTTTTCTCACGGGGATGACGTTCAGCATCGCCCCAAGCGGGCAGCGGCGGAATACCGCGCCGACCTCCCCGGCGGACAGGTTTCTCTCCGGGCGCAACGATTCGAGCATTGCTTGTCCGGCCTTCGCGCCCGTCGCCTCCAGCGCCGCGCGGAACGACCGCCTGTCGGGATTTCCACGAGTTCCAACTATGAGCTTCGCCCCCGGGGCGGCGTCCAAGACAATCCATGCCTCCGTCTTGCCCCGCTCGGCGTCGCCGCTGGAACGCGCATAGACGTCATCGGGATGAACCTGGACTGAGAGGGCTTCCGCTGCCATTATCGTTTTCAGCAGGAGCGGCAGGCGTCCGCCGTTCTCTTTCGCAATTCGCTTTCCGAGAATCCCATCGGGATCGCGCCGGATCAGATCGCGAAATGATGCTCCATTGAACGGTCCGCCGGCGATCCGGCAGACGGCGTCGTCCATTTCGGAGATTTCCCATCGCTCGCCGACTCCGTCTATGCCCCAGACTTTCCTGACCGATATGGGTTCAAGGATGAAGGGTTGGAGTCCGGTGTTGCTCACGACTTCGCCTTCCCGTCCCCGTCCCGTTTGCGCTCATCAATTTCCTGCTCGATTGCCTCGATGCATGGCCCGAACTCGCCATTGAGATCGGGGTTCTGCTCGACAAGCTCCTTGTGCAGCTTCAATATAATCTCCATGCGTTCCAGCGCGCCGTATGCAGGGTCCCCGAGCTTTTTCAACCTGAGATGCGGCATGACAACCGCTTTGCGCGAGACGTCCAGCAGGGCAAGAAGCCCTACGCCCTTGAGCTGCTTTTCGCAGGCCGGGTTCATGTTTATGACTTTCAACCCATCAGCGTCCTGGAAGCTGGTCTTCATTGACATTACCGTGCCCATGAAGGTGCTGTCCATTCCGGCGCATTCGTTGAGATCAAGTATCACCTCGCGGCATCCGGCCTTACGCATTGCGGACGCGAACTCGTGAAGCGCGATGCCCTGCTTCTGGAGGCATTTCCCCACGGCCTTGACGTAAACAACATTATCGCACACCGCGATTTCCACACGCCCTGATTCAGGTACTTGCGCCACGTCTTCCTCCGCGCCCCGCTCTGAATTATCTGATCTTCGATCCGGGTGTCACCGGCTTGTCCGCAGTAAGAACAACGACCTCGCCGGTTGCCGGGTCCTGGGCCGCCAGGAGCATTCCCCGGCTTTCGATCCCGCGCAGCGTCGCCGGCTGAAGGTTGTTGACGATGACGATGTTTTTACCGACAAGACTTTCCGGCGGGTACCATTGACGGATTCCGGCTACGATCTGCCGGTCTGCGTCGCCGTCTCCAGCGTCAATCTTCAGAACGATAAGCTTGTCGGCGTTTGGATGGGCGAAGGCCTCGGTCACGCGGGCGACAACAAGTTCCACCTTCGCGAAATCGTCAATCTGTATGGTTGCCATGTCGAATTCCCTCCATGCGATTGCACAAGCGCGAGGACACCTTATACTATCCCTGCTCCGGAAATGTCAAGCAACGCCGCGCCTGCGCCGGCGGAATCCCGGTATCCGGTCAGTGAAGGGAGCGTTTATATGCCAGCCACTTGTAGGGGCGGGTTTGAAACCCGCCCCTACGCTGCCACGCGCCCGTGACTGACGCCGTACGAATCCCGCCTCTTTGCGATTCACTTCCCGCCGGCGCGTGATATACTGTCGCCCCTTGACCGTCCGACGCGGAAGGCGGACGGATGAACCGGCAGCAACGTCTCCAACCTTCAATGGCGCTGTTCAATAAAAAATCTGTCTCCGAACGCCGGCGCAAAGGCCCAGTGCGCGAAAGCGTGGAATGGTTCGCTATCGCGCTGGGCATCGCCCTGGCCATAAAGTTCACTATCGTTGACGTCTTCAGAATCCCGACCGGCTCCATGGGCCCCACGCTGCTGGGCTTCCACAAGGAGGCACAGTGCCCCAACTGCCGTTACACGTTCGATGTGAACACGCGGGAGAACGGCGACGGGATCTATCCCGCCGAGGTCGAATGCCCGAACTGCCGTTATCCCGGCATTCAAACCTCCACCGCAGTATTCAGCGACGGGGACGTGAAGATGATCAACTTCCGCTGGCCGGATTCGATCTGGCTGCGCGGGCGCAGGCCGGACACGGGGGAGATCATCGAAGGAGCGGACGCCGCCAACAGAATCGTCCGGGGCGGCAACCGCATCATCGCCAGCCGGCTTTCCTACAAACTGGGCAAACCGCAACGCTGGGACGCGATTGTTTTCCGCTACCCGGTGATTGACCGGCTCACGTGCAAGTCCTGCGGGCAGCAATTCGGCCCCATTCACGAGAGCGAAGGCCTTATCTGCCCCCGCTGCAAGAGCACACGGCTGAAGTGGAAGACGCCGACCAATTTCATCAAGCGACTGATCGCCACGCCCGGCGAAACCCTTCAAGTCGTTGACGGCGACATCTACATCAACGGCAAGATCGCGCGAAAGCCCCAGGAACATCAGGATGCGATGTGGATGCATGTATACGATTCCCGCTTCGCCCCGGAGAAGGAGGTCGTGCCGACATGGATTAACATGGGCGCGGGATGGAAGGAAGTCACGCCCAAGAAGCTTGTCCTTGACGCGCTCGGTAGCGAGGGGACGCGGTTTGCCCGCTTCGGCAGGGATATAACAGACACCTACGGATACAACTTCGGGGTCGAGGGGCGCTACTGCGTCGGCGACATGCGGATACGCTGCAAGACCCAGATTGCGGAGGGAAACGGACCGATCGTGATGCTGATCGAGCGCGGCAGCGCGGTCTTTCAGGCCGAGTGGGCGGGGGGGGAGGCGGTTCTTAGGCGCAACGGGGCGGAGATCGCCCGCGCGAAAGCCCCCAGGGCCGGCGCCGAGGCGGTCGAGCTTGAATTCGCTCATGCCGACAAGCGGTTGTGGTTCATCGTCGGGGGGCAGAGCGTCATTGATTACTCCTATGAAGACGACGTTCCAGCAAGGCCGTACGTTCTTGACGGGGCGTCTTTCTCCATCGGGGCGCGAGACCTGCGCGCAACGTTCACGGACTTCCGCATTCAACGAGACGTATACTATCTGATAGGAAGGGGCGGGCTGGACAAGCTCGGCGGACCGGGCGATCCCATTCACGTTCCTGAGAAGTGCTACGTGGGATTCGGGGACAACAGTCCGAACAGCAACGACAGCCGGGCATGGGGGTATGTGCCGGAGAAGAACCTTCTGGGGCGGGCGTTCTTCTCGTTCTGGCCGCTGCATACGGTCCATACCATACGGTAACGTAGCTCGGGTTCGGGCTACAGGCCGAACCCACACACGGATGAACTGATAAGCGATCCGTGATACGCACGATCCCGACGGACGGTAGAAAATGATTATGCCATCCAGATTTCCGCGTTTTTTTCCATTCGGTTTGGCTTGACGTTACGCCTGCACATGGGTAGATTTCAGAATTTGCATTTCCGAGTGGCCATGGTCATCATCGTCCATGGGACGACCGAAACCGAAAGTAGTGCTACTTGCTCATTTGTTCAAATGTGGCGGGTTCCTACCCTCCAGGAGTCATTAATATGAAAGCGGACATCAGCAAATGGTGCATAGTGCTGGTGGGCCGGTGGAACACGTCTATCCTTTCTCCACAGTGGCTGGGCAAGAACATTTTGAAGAATGAGAATGTGAACATACTCTACCCATTCGTGGGGGACGGCCCGACTATTTTCGACTCCGGCACATTCAAGATTGCAGTCAGCAGCAGTCGTGTGCAATTCTACCCAGAGAGAGATCAGAAGGACTCGCTGTTGCAGACCGAGGAAGCTGCCTGCAACCTTTTGGAATTGCTCCCACATACTCCTTTGAAGGCATTTGGCGAGAATTTTTGGTTCAACATCCAAGAGCCACCCGATCGGTTTTCGAAGCTCTTCAATCTGACGGACGAGGAAGATGCAGACAAGATCGGAACGTCAACTCGCATCATGATAACGCGCTCGTTAGCTCTTAGTGAATGTGTTGTGAACGCCCAATTCGTTTATAATTTACAGGATGAGGGCGACCCGCGTTACACCATTGAGTTGAACTACCACTATCCGCTTAAGGCGGAGATCGAGTGCCCTGGACTTGAAGCCGCAAGACTTCTTAAAGACACTATCATCAAGAACAGAGAACATGCCCCAACGTTCTTGAAGAATGTCTACGACCTAGACTTGGAACAATCGTAGACAAATCCCTACAATCTTCAGTCGAGAAAGGAGAAACAGCATGACAAGTGCCAACGGGAATGGTGAAGATTCGCGGCCGATACCTATTGGCGAGAATAGAAAAGCCGTACTCAATCACCGCACGTACCAGCCCACTTCACAGACCGTCCGTTATCGTATCACACTTGCCAATACCCTAATTGCATCTTCGAAGGAAACTGCGCGTCACGGAACAGTGGATAGAATTGCGTTGGAACGGTCTCTCCGGTGTTCTCATCCAGCCGACGCAGCTGATACCAAAGCGGAGAGTTAGGCATTGCCGCCACAAATACGATGATACCTGAGGTGCCGGGCAACGACATTGAAGTCCCCTATACGAAGTTCCAGTATGTGGAGCCCATTCGCGACGGGCTTTGGCAGGGCGACATTCTGGATGGTAACGTTCTGAGAGGGGTTCTCGAGGATACGCATCCTAAGCTGTGCAAGGGTGGAGTTATTTATCCCTATTTCGCCGTGCTTACGCAGAGCTGTGATTTGGTGAAAAGAGACACGAAACCTAAGGCTGAGTACCTGACGCTATCTGTAGTACTGCCGATCCGAAACGTCCTTGAAAGGGAGGCCGATCGGGCGGCTGGCGAAGGCACAACCCGGCTAGGGTATTGCACGGCACATAAGCTGGCTGAGATACAACGGCGGTTCGAGCGTTTGATTAACAATGAGTTCCCCCCATATTTCTGTCTCCATGTCGGTGCTCATGCGCCATTTGCGGATCATCATGCTGTAGTGTTGCCTCACTCGTATTCTATTCGAGCGGAAGACTATTATGAGCAGTGTCTAAAAGCAAAGTGCGCCCAACTGGCCCCCGATTTTCAGGCCAAGATCGGGTGGCTAACCGCCTATGTATATGGGCATGTTGGGACTAACGAGTTCGGCGACGATGAACGGGAAATTCTTGTGAAGAAATTCGTCACGACTGCCGGTATCCATAAAGCGGCCTCCAAGAAAGAGTTGGAGAGTGCGCTCCAAGGAAGGACTACGAAGGATATGGACGAGACGACTCTGAAGCTGATTCAAGAGAACCTAGACAAGTATGACCCCTGTGAAGAACTCATAACGGCGGTTATGGGGGCGCTTGAGAATCTCGATGAGAACGTGAGAAAAAATCCGCCTATGCTCAGAAGGAAGCTGGAAAGAAGTATCCGCAAATTCACGATAGCAAAGACATAAACGCAGCGGCTCTGGAGCGTCGCTCATCTGCTCATACAGATCGCGGCGGCAGTAGGACGGATCGTTGGTGAAGCGATGCCCAGTAAGCGTATTTACGTTAGGGAAGCCGGCGTGTAGGGGGTTAGCACACATTCGGATTTTCCAACACCCCGTGTAACTCTGCTGGTCACAGTCTTACTGAAAAGCTCATGCGGAAAAATCGTCGTATCACACGATATTTACGCCATTTGTGACCATCATGGCCGCCTTGTTGATATGGCATGGCAGTTGCTCTATCCACAAATGAGCAAAGAAGGCAAAACAACATGACTCCTCCTGACAAGAAAACTTGACTCAACCCAGGGAGCCCGCCGGGCGAGCAGGGATATCCCCACCTGCCTCCTAGCCCTGCTCATCGGGAGACTACCGCACATCCCGCGCCCATCCCGAAATTCTGCCTGGCGGGCTCCTCTCCGAAAGAAAGGGAAACCCACATGGACAACGACCGCGTCCCGATCAGGCTTGTACTGGACGAATACGAGTCTTACCTTCACCTCCTGAAGGCGATCGGTTTTCGGGTCAACAAGGCGGCGATCAGACGCCACTGCATAAGCGGGCTGGGCTACAGCGGCCCGATGAAGGCGTTTTTTAACCGCGTCCATGCTCAGAAGCACCCCAATCACACGGCCCCGAAAGACGTCTATGACCGCATCGCCACGCTGCGAAGGGGGCTTGAGGCAATAATTCTGCGCGAAATCGCCCCCTGGCTTCGCGGGAAGAGCATCTCCACCGTTGCGGACGGCACGCTGGCCGGCGTTCTGATGGCCGTTCCGGATGAGGCGCGCGAGCGCGTTTCCTGCGCCGCGCGCGCCGAGGAGCACGGGCGATTCGTGGGCCGGCGAGAGATGACCGTCAAGGAATTCCAGCGCCGCCTGGGCGAATACTGTTCCGGGCAGACCGTCTGCCGGCGCAAGCTCATCCTGCGCATTCAGGAGGTGCTGGCCGCCAACGGCATCAGCATGTCCTTCGACACGATCGAAGAGCGATTCCGCAACAATACAAAGGTCAAGACAATGCCTGCCTGCGTCCTGCAGGCGTTCGAGAACAAGCCGGAAGACTTTCTGACCGGGCTTGTGCCGATTGAGAGCCTCACAGGGAGTGTTCAGCCCGGCGAATGGCTGGAGCGCAAACGCGCGGCGCTGATGTTCCGCAGCGACAGCGCGATGCACAAGGCGCTGGCCGAGGCGTCCGGGCTCAATTACGACAGCGTTCACAAGGCGCTGAGCGGGCCGCGGAAGGCCCAGCGCATACAGGTGAAAATTTGCGAGTGCTTCGATAAGTGGCAGAAGCAGCGCGCCGAGGGGCAGCCACTGAGCGTGGACCCGAAGTATCGCGGCGTTCCGGTCGAGGAGTTCCGCCAGATTCTCGAACGCCTGAGGACCAAGTTCCAGAGCGACGAGATCATGTATAAGGAGCTTGGCGCGCGGCTGGGGGTCAATCCCCAGCAGGCGAAGCGGTTCCACGAGGGCAAGGTTTCGACAAAGCACCTGCCGATCGAGTATTACGGCCGCGTGATGGCGCTGATGCAGGATCGCCCGGACGAGCAGCGCAGCCCGAGTTATTTGAAGGACATGCGCGTTCGCGACCTGGCCGGGCAACTGGCGCAGGAGGCCAACCGCTCCCTGGAGGCGGCGCAACTCAAGCAGAACGGCGCGCGCGCCGCGATGGTCGGCCAGTACCGCAACCTGCGCCTGAGGCTGATCACCGTCCTGAAGGAACAACGCCACCAGGCGGGGATCGGAATGGCGGGGTAGGCGGGGAAGCGCACGGACAGTTATAGGGGGGCGTTCCGCACCCACGCGGTTCATTTGCGGTAGGTCACCGCTCACGTCTTCGGCGTCTCGCTAACGACCCACCCTACATCCTGGGGAACCCGTCAGCCAATCATTGCACTACGGGACGTTCCCGCTCTCCGCAATCCGTCCGTAAAGCTCTCCTGACGGTCTCATCGTTCTCGGCAGGTCGGGGTTTGTGCGGTCAATGCCGACCAGTCCGAATTTCTTGGTGTAGCCCAGCGACCATTCGTAGTTGTCAATCAGCGTCCAGTAGAAGAATCCCCGCACGTCAGTCCCCTGCGCGATGGAATCCGCAACGGCCTTCAGGTGGCTCTTGAGGTATTTGACGCGGAGGGCGTCGTCGCTCACCGAGGTTCCCCACTCGGTGACGTAGATGGGCAAGCGATAACGCTTGCCTACTGTGTTCAGGATTTCCGTCATGCCCTCGGGGCACTGGTCCCACATGTCATCGCACTCGACGCCAAGCTCCTCAAGCCGCTCCCGCGAGACGCCCGTCAGCGGGGTGAGGGCTTTGAAGAAGCGGACCTGGAGGCGGTCGTAGTAGTTCGCGCCGAGCCAGTCCAGGACGCGCTCCCCGCCGCGCTCGAAGAACATGTCCGCGCAGCGGAGGTTGAAGATGCGGTGAACGAATGCCGCCAGGGCGGCGTCCGGAAGGGACCACGGATAGTAGGCTCGGAAGAGCTTGTAGTTCTTGGCGACGCCGACCTTCGGGGTGGTCGCGCAGTGCTCGTGCAGGGCGCGATAGGCGAGGCGGTGCGCGTCGGCAAGGCGGATGAGGACGCGGCGGGCCTCGCCGAACTGATTCTTTTTGCAGGGGACGAAGTGGCCCGTGATGCGCGAGGTGACGACCCAGCCGACCGGCTCGTTGAAGGGGATCCAGAAGGTGACGAGGTCGCCGAATTCCCTGGCGCAGCGGGTGACGAAGTCCTCGAAGAGGGGCGGGAAGGCGTCCCAGTCCCGCCGCGTGTCCCGCGGAAGCCAGAGGGGGTTGGCGAAGTGGTGGAGCGTGACCATCGGCTCGACGCCGGCGCGGCGCAGGAGTGTGATGATTTCGCGGTAGCGGCGGACGGCCTTCGGGTCGAGCGGCTGGCGAGGGCCGGGTTGGAGGCGCGCCCAGGAGAGGCCGAAGCGGTAGGCGTTGTTGTTCATCACGAGGATGAACGGGAGGTCTTCCTCGAACCTGTCGAAGTGCTCGCAGGCGCGGCCGGGTTTTTCGCCGTCAATGGCCGTGAAGGATGCCCAGTCGTCGTTGAGATGCCCCTCGACCTGGGTGGGGGCGGTGGCCGTGCCCCAGAGGAAGCCGTCGGGGAATATTCGCTCAGACTGGGCTGGTTGAGGCATTTCGGTTTCCGATCTTTGCTCCCCCGTGGGGTATGTTCTCTGTTTTTGCCCCTCACCCACCGCTGCTCGCGCAGCGGTTCCCCCTCTCCCGCGGGAGAGGGAAATCATTCAGCACGGCGGAAGGATTATTGACCGGCTGAGGCGCCGTGACGGTCGGCGCTTTTGCAGGGGTTTTCCGCGTTGAAGCGATAGCCGCACGGGGTTCCGCCGGAGACGATTCTTGCGTCATCAAGGTCGCGTTCGGTAATGGGGAACATCTGGCACGTTCTAGGCCGGACGGGGGTTTTGTATATCGCGCAGAGGTTGTCCGGCCCCAGGAATGGGCAGCGGAACAGGAGGCGGCAGCAGGTTGCGCAACGGAGACATTCGCCCTGCCTGCTGCTGATGCATTCCTCGGCCTTTTTTCGGCGGAGGTTGATGTAGACCTGGCGGCGGATTTTGCCCATCAGGAGGGTCATTGCGCGATTGATTCCCTTTTTTTTCATTTCGGCGACCTCAAAAGCGGATTCATGGCGCGACTGTCCGGGCATTTCGCGCCTTCTTCATGTCATTTAAGCGTGGTGCTTTCTCCCGGGCGCAGGACGATGCAGCGCAGGCGGCTGAGGCCGCATTTGCGGCGGAACTCGCCGGGGTCCTGGCGGATGACGGGCCAGACGTTGTAGTGCATCGGGATGATCAGGCCGGGGCGCAGCATCTTGGCGGCTTCAATGGCGTCGTCCATATCCATGGTGAAGTTGCCGCCGATGGGCAGCAGCGCCACGTCAATGTGATTGCGCCTGCCGATCAGCTCCATGTCTCCGAACAGGCCGGTGTCACCAGCGAAGAAGAGTGTCTTGCGTCCCATTTCAACGATGAAGCCGCATGCCAGGCCGGTGTAGACGATGCGCTCGCCGACGACGGCGCTGCCGTGGACGGCTGGGGTGAGGCGCACGAGTCCGAAGTCGAACTGGTAGGAACCGCCGATGTGCATCGGATGAATGTCCGCGCCCTGCAACTGGCAATACATGGCCAGCTCATAAGGGGCGATGATCGGTTTGTGGCATTTGCGAGCGATCCGGACTCCGTCGCCAAGGTGGTCAGCATGGCCGTGGGAGATGAGGACGGCGTCAACGCTGACGTCCTCCCATTTGACCGTGGCGTCGGGATTGCCGTCAAGGAAAGGGTCGAAGATGACGGTGTGCTGGCCGTCGCTGATCTGGTGGCATGAGTGGCCATAGGAAGTGATTGTCAGCAATCAGTGGCTCCGGATTCCGGGGCGACGCCGTTACTGCTGCGGGTCGCGGATCATGGTTGTCGCTTCGCCAATTTTCTTCACGACGCCCTGTTCGTCCATTATGAGTTCCTGGGGCAGGAAGATGCTGCCGTCCTCCTGGCTGAAGGAGTCTGGGACGCCAAACCGCACCCATTTTTCACCGACGCCGAGTTTCATCCTGAGCGGAATAACCCGCCCTTTGCCTACGATTGTGTAGCGGATGACGATGATGCGCAGGGGAACGAAGGGCGCGGAGTTGCCGGCGGACTGCATATTCCGGACCATCTGCAGCGGGCCGACGAATGCGCGGTCCGGGACGGGAGTGGCTGGGTCAATGTCCTGGAAGTCGAAGTCAAGGCGGATGTTGAGCCAGTCTTCCGCGGCCTTTTCAGTCCAGTGGCGGAGCAGTTTTTTCACCTCCGGGTCAACCGTTTCCTCGGCGGCTCCAAAGCCGTCCTTGAAGGCGGCGGCAAGGTTCTGCTGGGGGATGGTTGTCACGTGGAGGAGCTTGTCGCCTCCCATCTGCGCGGACTGGGGGACGGGGAGTTTCTTTCCGACCAGGGCGATCAGGCCCATGTTAGGCATGTCAATGACTTCGAAGCGGGTGGCCTCCACGTCCAAGCCCGCGCGGGCAAGGATCAGGATGAAAAGCTCGATCAATGTTCCGAGGATGACGACGAAGATCGCCAGCCAGACAAGCGTCTTCTTTTCCATGCGTCCTTCCTTTTGATCCGGAGCGACAATTCGACGGCCCCGGCGGCCGGGCCGGGGAATACTCAGTATATGATATCTTATCATAGTGCGGCGGGCTGGAAGGTCAAAGCAAATCCCGACTGCAGGGGTATGGGTACGCCAACGCAGACGGGCATATGTTCATTCCAGAAATCCCGCAACAGATAAGCCCGTCAACCGTCACACTCAGGGAAAGCCCCCCCACCTGTCACTTTCGTGACATCCTCCCCCCGCCGCTGCAACGTCTCAGAATCCCGGCGGGTTTCTCCGCGCGGCAGGGGGAGGTCGCCTTGATAGAGGCGGAAGGGTGGCATCGGGATGCGGGGAAGCGCCATCGTCGCAGGCGCGTGATTCAGCCACCCGGATAAATTGGCGCACCCTTGAGGAAATGAGGAATGCGTCGTTCGCCCCCCATCAACGCCTGTCGGGAAAAATGGATTGACAACAGGTTTTACGCGACTATACTTATCATGTTAAGCAAAGGCAATCCGCCGCGCGCGCGGCGGACCAAAGGGAATCAGGCAAGTTCGCAGTGAGTAAGCCCGGAGGTTCGGGCTACTGGCGGACTTGGTTTTTGGGGAGACTTTAGCGTCCGGAGCGATCTGATAATCGTCCCGGAGGCTGAGAAACGCCCATGTGAGCTGTTGCAGAGCCGCGAGGGGAAGACGCGCCCGACGTTGACAGACCGATGAAAACAGAGGCTCTTACACCGGAATTATGAGTCTCGTTCGGTCGAAGCGAGCCTGACGTTCACGCCTTCGCATCGAAGGCGGCAGACCAAGCCGGAATCTCCGGGAAGAGGCTTCCCGGGGGGCGCAGGGCTGCATGAAACCGACCCGGAACCAGGCTTAACCACACACAAGCCGTCCGCAGGACGGAATTTCCGCGCAAACTCTCCGCAAAGAGACATACGGACGCGCGGTCCGGTTCCGAGAAAGATTTAGCGATGATCCGCAAAGAACTGCCGAAGTCAGTAAACGACATTCTGCGCAAGCAGGGCGTTCCGGAAATGGACGTCCTGCTTACGACAGATTCAGAGATAGACGAGCTTGGCCGCTACGGGAAAAACTGGTTCGTCATGACCGACGAAAAGATCATGACGTTCTCGCAGAAGGACGGCCACGCCCGCGTCCTGCGCACCTTCGAGGTTGACAAGATCGAGGAAGCGAGGCTGAACAGTTGCGTCGGTTCTGGCTTCCTTGAGGTCAAGATCAACGGAAGTTACGAGGAGGTAATCCGTTTCCTGAACTCGGACGCGCAGAAGTTCGGGCGCATTGTCCAGAAGATCAACGGCACCAAGAAGGGCGTCCCGATCCGCATTACGGAGGAGGACAGCAAGGACGAGCGGCGCTGCATAAGCTGCGGAAGGATGCTCTCCGGCACGAAAGACGTCTGCCCCCGCTGCATCAGCAAGGGGCGCACGATGCGCCGGCTTTTCGGGCTGGCCAAGCCGTATCTTCTGCCGATCTTCTTTCTGTTGGTCATGATGCTGGGCAACTCCGTCGTCAACCTTCTGCCCGGCAGAATATGGGGTTTCACTGTAGCCACGATTACGGGCAAGACGGTGGAAGACCGATGGGGACTTTACTCGGCAACCGCATGGTTTGAGGGATTATCCGGACTGCACAAGCAAAGGGCGATGCTCGCCATCCTGGTGGCCGCCACGCTTACGGTCACGATAATCCAGCATCTCATTCACATCGCTAACGGATTGATGTCAACATGGGTCGGCGCGCATCTTACATATGATTTGCGAAGGCAGTTGTACAGACGTTTGCAGGACCAGAGCGTGGCCTATTATGACAAGAACCAGGCCGGTTCTCTTATGACGCGCATCATGCAGGACGTGGAGGGTCTTCACGGCTTCATCGTGTCCTTCACGACAACGTTCCTGAACCAGATATTTGTTTTGGGAATGATCTCGTTCGCCCTGATCCGGTTCAACAAGACGATGGCGTTATACGCCTTGTTCCCGGTGCCGTTTGTCGTGTCGGGCACGTATCTCTACAGCCGTTTTCTTGTCCCGCACATTCATCGCTTTTATGAGCGCAGGTCCAAACTGTCGAACATTCTCTACGCGTCCTTGAGCGGCGTGAGGGTGGTCAAGGCTTTCGGTCAGGAGAACAGGGAACACGAACAGTTCGACAACAACAGCGGCAAGCTGCGCGGCGCCAACATGACGCTGGGCAAGGCGTCAAGCATCTTCAACCCGGTAATGGGTTTCGTCTTCGGACTGGGCGGGCTGATCGTGAACTACACGGGCGGCGTGTCAGTCATCAACGGAGCGATGCCGCTGGAGGACTTCATCACATTCCTGAGCTACGTCGGCATGTTCTACGGTCCGATAGGCGCGTTGAGCCAGTTCAACCAGCAGTTGGCGCACTACATGACGGCTGCGCACCGAGTGTTCGAGGTGATGGACGCGGAGCCGGAGATCGGCTATTCCTCCGACAACATTCCGATCAGCAACATCCGCGGCGAGATTGAGTTCGAACACGTCACCTTCGGGTATGACCCGCTCAATCCGATCCTGAAAGATGTGAGTTTCAAGATTCAGGCCGGCGAGATGATCGGCATTGTCGGGCGCAGCGGTTCGGGCAAGACGACGGTTGTGAACCTGATCTGCCGCTTCTACGAACCGCAGGACGGCACGATAAAGATAGACGGCGTGGACCTGAAGGACATACGCCAGCAGGACCTGAGAAAGGCCGTCGGGCTGGTGCTTCAGGAGCCTTATCTTTTCCGGGGAACCATCGCTGAGAATGTCGCTTACGGCAAGCCTGGCGCGACGTTCGAGGAGGTGATTGAGGCCGCCAATGCGGCCTACGTCCACCACAGCATCATGCGTTTCCGGGACGGATACGACACGCTGCTGGGCGACGGCGGGGGCGGCATGAGCGGCGGCGAGCGGCAACGAGTGAGTATCGCCCGCGCGATTCTTTATGATCCGAACATTCTCATTCTGGACGAAGCCACGTCCAGCGTTGACACGGAGAGCGAGCGCGAGATTCAGAAGGCTCTGGAGTCTATCGCAAAGAACAGGACGACCATTGCGATTGCCCACCGCCTGTCCACGCTGCGCAACGCCAACCGCATCATCGTCATGGACGAGGGAAAGATCGCGGAGATGGGAACCCACGCCGAGTTGATGAAGCTTGAGGGGCTTTACCACAAGCTGGTGAAGATCCAGACCCAGCTCAGCGAGGAGAAGCAGACGGTTGACCGCCTGAAGGAGGAGATGGAGGAGGACGCGAAGGAGAAGGCCCGGCTGGCGAAGGAAAAAGAGGAAGCATCAAAGGAGCAACCGAAAGAAGCCGCCAAGTCGGAGAAGAAAGAGGAGCCGAAGGACCAGGCGGACAAGACGGAAAAGGCGACCACGAAGGACGACAAGGAAAAGACAAAGACGGACAAGGATGAGACCAACAAGGTTGCCGCAAAGTAGGACGGCGGCAACTCCGGAGTTCATAAAATGGCGGAAGAAGTCAAGACGACAAAACCCGAAAAGGAAAAAGAGAAGGCATATAAGAGGATCAGATACCTCGATCCGTCGGAAATCACGCTCTCGCTGGCCGAGAACGGAACGACGACGGTGCGCATGGACACCGGCGAGGTGTTCGAACGCGCGCGGGCCTACTGCACCCGCCCTACCAGTTTTCCGCGAATGTATATTTCCCTGCGCTACGGCGAGAAGCGCAGCGAAGAGATCGAGATCGGCATCATACGCGACATTGACCAGATGGTCCCCTCGCAGAAAATGCTCATCGAGCGCGAACTGGAAAAGCGCTATTTTGTTCACCGGATAACGAAAATCAAATCGCTGAAAAACGAGTTCGGATTCTTCTACTGGGACGTTGAGACCGACCGCGGCCCGAAGGAATTCGCCATGTATTGGAGCAAGGCCTACTGCTTCGAGGTCAACGAGAAGGGCCGGATGGTCATAGACACGGACGGGAACCAGTATTCCATACCGGTAATGGCCGATCTGGACGAGGCCAGTCAGAAGATTTTCAGCCAGCAGATATACTGGTAGCAATGGCGCGGCGACATTGGGCCGCGGCGCACTGTGAACGCTAAACACGGGCTGAAGCCATGCCTTCAGCGCCCCATGAATGACTTGCCTTATTCAAATTTTCAGATAAAAGGGGGGACATTGCCGCGCCGCCCGCGGATAGACATGCGCGAACATTGACCGACCGGGCCGCAACCTTGCCCGCCACATGAACTGGGAAGACCTTAAGAAACAGGCTGCCGATCTCTGGTACAGCTTCAAGTATTTCCCGCTGGTCCGCAACCGCCCCCCGGTCCCCGAACACCCCCCCCCGCCGGGATTCATAGGCATCCAGATTGACGCGCTTTCCGGCGAAGACCTTGAATACGCGATCCGTCGCCGCTTCATGCGCAACACGGCGCGACTGCTGGCCAAACGCGGCTTTATCGCGTCCCCGTACCGTCCCGAACTGCCTTATTCGACCTCTCAGGCCCAATGCGCCCTGCTATACGGTTACAACGAAAACATCCCCGCCTTCCGCTGGTATGAGAAACGCGAGCGCCGCATCATCACCTTCAACGACCCCGCCTGCGTCCAGCACATACGAGACAGGATTCCGAAGAGTTTTCCCGGCGTTCTGGAGGACGGCTCAAGTTACATCAACCTTTATGACGGCGACGCCGCGCGCAGCGTCCTGACGGCATCCGCGGCGCGCCCTTCGGACACCTTCACGCGGCTGGGGGGATACCGCGTTCTGCTGATGCTCCTTCTGCATCCGATTGCGGCATATTTCACCATCATCCAGTTGATCCGCGAGTTCGCGGCGGAGATATCCGACCGCTGGACGGCCCGGCGCGAGGGCCGCGCAACGGTCGTCGAGGGCGTTTTTCCCCTGGTCCGCATGGCCTCCAACGTTGTCATCGCCAACCTTCAGACCGCTTGCATTCTGGCGGACATTCATGGCGGCGTTCCATACATCTACACGACCTACATGGCTTATGACGAGATGGCGCACCACTTCGGTCCGCGCTCTCCCCAGGCGATGCTGGCCCTGCGTAACATTGACCGCGCCGTCGGACGTATCGCCCGGATGTCGCGATTGAGCGGGAAACGGCGGGCCTACAGGCTCGTCATCCTCAGCGATCACGGAATGCATCCGTCCGTGCCCTTCGAGCGGAAATTCGGCAGGACGCTTGCCGCGCTGGTACAGGAGCTAGCGCCGCTGGACGGCCCCGTGCGCGACAGGCTTGGCGGGCCGGACCACGCCGCGCCGCACGTCCGGTTGGCGAAGATGCGCGTCGAGAACTGGAATCCGCGCTTCCCGATGATCGCCTCCCCGTTCAAGCGACGGCTGCTGAAGCTTTTCATGAAGATCGCGCCAGCCCCGCTCCGGCCGGAAACGTTTTTCATTTCGCGGGAGCATCGCATTGTTGTGACCTACAGCAGCAGCCTCGCGCTGCTCTACTTCGCAGACGCTGAAAGACCGTTGCTGATGTCGGAGATAAGAGAATCCCGGCCTGCATTGCTGGAAGGGCTGGTCAACCATCCGGGCATCGGCATTGTGCTGGCCCGCGGGGGGGCCGAGGCGCCGGCGCGATACGTCTCGAAGGAGGGATCGGGGTTCATCCGGGACGGGCAAATATTCGTCGAGACGGGCAAGGCCCCCTTCGGCCCATACATCCGTGACGCGGCGGAAGCGCGAAGCATCGAACGGCTGGCGACGCTGCCAAGCGCGGGAGACCTTACAATCTTCGGCGCGTTCGAGAACGACGTTGTCTACTGCTTCGACGATCAGGTGGGCGCGCACGGCTGCCCCGGGGGGCGGCAGGGCAATCCGTTTATAATCGTCCCGGAGAGCCTTGCCGTTCCGGGCATGAAAGACATGAGCGGCAAGGACGTTTGCGAAAAGATATTCCGGCGCATCCGGCGCGGCCCCCCGCCGCAGACGGAGGCGGAAGCGCGGGAATAATCACCCGATTTAAAACAAAAGCCCCCGGTCTTCGCATCATGATGAAGGCCGGGGGCTTGTTTCGGCGAAATGCGTGTTCCGGTTAGAGCTTATCTAGCACTTCCGTTTTGTAACGGTTGCTCATCTTCGGCAGCTTGTCGCCGGAGGGCTGGCTTTTGGCCTGGGCGGCGAGCTTGCTGATGCGCTCGTCAACATTGGGGTGCGTGCTGAAGAACTTTGCCTCGCCGTGCGAGGTGCGCAGCTTCAGCGCGTCATGCAATCCCGTGGCGCAATAACCCGCGCGGTAGGCCCAGAGTGAGCCGGATTCGTCGGACTGGAACTCGTCCTTCTGGTCGTAGCGGTTGAGGATGAGGTTCTCATACGCCTGGTCAATGAAGCCGTTGAACTTCGCCGTGTCATCCCACTGGCTGGCGAAGTCCATGGCGGAACTCATCGCCTCGTTGCGGCTGACGACGTTCAGGCCGTGCTTGTAGCAGACGTGGGCGATTTCATGTCCGAGGACGCCGGCAAGCTCCGCCTCGTTCTGCAACTGCTTGAGCATCGCGGTCGTGACCACGATGAATCCGCCGGGGCAGGCGAAGGCGTTGGGCGTGTCGTTCTTGATCACGACGAAGTAGAAGGTCAGGTTCGGGCGGGTGCTCTGCTTGGCCACGACGTAGCCGACGAGGTTGACGTAACGCTGCACGGAGTCCGGGGCAAGAGGATCGGGTTTCGCGCCGTAGTCTTCCACCACGCGCACGGTGAAGGTCTGGCCGAGGGCCAGTTCCTTGGGCAGGTCAATGCCGGCCATCCATTCGCCGCCGGACTTGGCGACCTTGGCCCCGGCCTTTATCTGGCTCTTGAGCTTCGAGTCACCGATCTGATCCGCTCCCTGGTCGGCCAGGTCGCCGACGCCCTTGAGGGACTTGCCCGCCGACTCGCAGCCCAGCGCGGCCGCGACCGTCACGATGACGCCTATCTGCAGCAATCTGTTGATCTGTTTCATGTTGATCCCATCCATTCCGGGGGCAGGGGGGTTAGTTGTCGGAGCCGATCTCGAGCTTGGCAACGAACGGCTCGATATCCGGGGTGAGTTTGTCGCGCAGGGCCTGGGCCTTGTCAACCGCGTCGCGCGACGCCTGGGAGATGCCCTTGCTCTGAGCGTACTGCTCCGCTTTCGGGCCGAGTCCGCGAATGGCGTAGCTGGAATGCTCGCTGTTCACCTCGACGTTGGTGTCGGCCTTTGCCAGTTCGCCGCCTACGTCGTCCGGCTTGTTCTCGCTCACCTTGCTCATGTGGACGAATCCGGTCTTGCCGTCCGCCGTTTTGACCTGGTATTGCGGGGGAGCGTTGTCAACAAGCTCCAGGACGGCGCCCTGCTTGAGTTCGGCGATTGTCGCCGCTCCCAGACCTTTCTTGTCCTTCAGGCTCGTGTCAATCGTCACGTAGACTGAGCCTGCCGCGGCCGTGGCGGCCAGAACCGCCCCCGCGACTGCCAGCAACAGCAATCTTCTTGTTTTCATCTCGGAGACCTTTCCTTGAGAGAAGCCGGCCCGACCCGGCGAAATCCGCGAATCCCCAACCGATCCGCATCACGTTCAGGTTATATTTTACCCGCCTGATGGTCCGAGTTCCAGAGGCAAGAAACGGTTGTTGTGAATTGACATCGCGGGGGAGATGGACGTATTAGAGAGGCATCGCGAAGCCGATAATAATCCGCCCGCGCCGGGGACGCCGCAGACTCCGGCGACCAAGCCGAATTAAGGAGAATTATGATGCGCGAGCCTCGCCGCGTTGCAACCGCCGGAAACACGATTTACCTCATAATTGCGTTTTTGTTTCTGCTTACCCCCCTTGCAGGATGCGCGGGGCAGAAGGCAGCCGACTGCCCGGAAAAACCGCCGGAAGGCCTCACCGCCCTGCCGGAAATCGAGGGGCCGAAGCCCTGGACCGACCGCAGCCTCGAACGCGCGCCCGGCTACTTCCAGTTCGCCGTCTGCGGAGACCGCACGGGGGGGAATCGCCCCGGCGTCTTTGACAGGGCGATGAAGGCGCTGGACCTGATCGAGCCGCAGTTCGTCATGTGCGTCGGCGATCTCATTGAGGGCAACAGCGATGACCCTGCTTGCGTCGCCGCCATGCACGACGATGTGGACAAGGGGCTGGCGAACCTGAGCCGCCGGTTCTTCTTCGTCCCCGGCAATCACGATCTGAACACCCCGGCCACGCTGACCGAATACGCCAGACGCAGGGGACCGGCCTACTATCATTTCGTCTACCGCGACGTCCTGTTCCTCTGCCTCAGCACGATTGATTCGGAAGGGCGCACAATCGGCGAGGCTCAGACTGTCTACTTCCAAAACGCAATCAGGCAGAACCCCGGCGCGAAGTGGACGTTCCTGTTCATACACCATCCCGTCTGGCTTGACGAGAAGCCGAACGCGAACTGGGAGAAGATCGAGAAACTGCTGGAGGGGAGGCAATACACGGTCTTCGCCGGCCACACGCACGATTACTGCAAGCAGGTCCGCAAGGGGATGAACTACTACATCCTGTCTGTGACCGGGGCGCTGAAGGAGCCGAAGGGGATCAAGGCCGGGGAGTTCGATCATTTCATGATTGTCACCATGTCCGGCGGCAGGCCGAAGATAGCGGTACTGGCGCTTGACGGCTTCGTGCCGGAAGACATCATTACGGCGGAATAGATGGCCGGGAATCAATTCATGCGGAAAGACAGAACAATCGCAGCGGGATTCCGGCAAGCCCTCGCGTTTGCCGTTTCCATTATGTCCATCGCAGTCGCAGAGGAAGCGCCCGACGCCGTCGGGGGCGGGAGGCCGCGCATGAGAGTTGAACGACTTCAGGGCAATCCGATAATCGCTCCGGACATGGACGCGAGGATGGGCGACAACATCAACGGCCCGTCGCTGATAAAGGTCCCGGCTTGGGTTGAGAAGCCGCTCGGCAAATACTACCTTTATTTCGCCAAGCATCACGGGGATTACATCCGCATGGCCTTCGCCGACAAGCTCGAAGGCCCGTGGAAGATGCATGAACCCGGCACGCTGCAATTGAAGCATTCCTATTGCGCCGGGCATATCGCCTCCCCCGACGTCCACGTTGACGATGCGCGGCGCGAAATTCTGATGTACTACCACGGAGGCGCCGTCCCGCCCCTGAAGGGCCAGAGCAGCAGGCTGGCGATATCGAAAGACGGGCTGAACTTCAAGGCCTTCCCGCAGGACCTGGGGAGGGCGTATTTCCGCGTCTTCCGCCACGGCGGATATTACTACGCGATAACGACGGGCGGCCTTTTCCTTCGCTCGAAGGACGCGGAAGGCCCGTTCGAGGCCGGCCCGACGCTTTTCACAGTTGATCTCCGCCACGCCGCCGTGAAGCTTGACGGTGGCGTTCTCACTGTGTTCTTCAGCAACAAGCGCGAATGCCCTGAGCACATCCTCGCCGCACGGATGCTCCTGACCCCAGACTGGACGCAGTGGAAGGCGGGCGAAGCCGTCAGCCTGCTCAAGCCGGAGACCGTCTACGAGGGCGCGGACTGCCCGCTTGTTCCCTCTGTGAACGGGAAGATTCTGGAGCGCGTCAATCAGCTTCGCGATCCCGGAATATACCGAGAGGGGGGGGATACGCACCTTCTCTACTCCATCGCCGGGGAGCATGGGATAGCGATCGGCAAGCTGATCGAGGAATAGCGCCGTCGGATGGAGATTAATCCCTTGAACAAAAGCTCAAGAGTCGCCGTTACAGGATTTCTGCTCCTTTTATCAGCGCAGGCGTTCATGGCCGCCGGAGCAAGGGCCGGGCAGATCATGCTCCAGGTCGAGGACATGGAAGGCCCCTGGCAGCGGCAGACGAACATCTCCGGCTACACTGGCCCCGGTTTCTGCACTTCCAACGCCGCCGGCATCAGCGATTCCGTCATGACCGGAAGGGCGGAAATCACCCGGCCGGGAACCTACGTCGTCTGGGCGCGGGGTTACGCCTCGGCCAACAGCCCGCGCGCGTTCCGGGTCAAGGTTGCCGATACTCTTTTCGAAGCGACGCACTCGGGAAAGGAAGGGCGCTGGACATGGCAGAGATGCGGCGAGATTGAGCTTCCCGCGGGCATTGCCGCTGTGACGGTCATTGACGCCGCCGCCGGTTTTGAGAGCGCAGACGCAATTTTTCTTACTGACGACAAGGAACTTGACCCGATGGAAGACGAACAAATCTGGAAGCCCTTCGAGTCCGCAATCCCCGATTCCGCCAACGCTCTGCGCTACACCATTGACTCCTGCTGCGAGCTTGCGCGGAGGCGGAAACTGCCGGCAACGCGGGAGGAATGGGAAGGCCGCAGGGAGACCATCCGGCGGGAACTGGCCTCTGCGATGGGGCTTGACCCTATGCCGGAGCGGACGCCCCTGAATGCCGTCGTGACGGGCAGGACCGAACGCGAGGGCTACAGCATCGAGAACGTGATCTTTGAGAGCAGGCCGAAGTTCCACGTGACGTCAACGCTCTACATCCCGAAGAACGCGCAGTTTCCCGCCCCCGCCGTCGTGGTCGTTCCGGGCCACGCGATGGAGGACGGCAAGAACTACGGCCTTTACAACATCGCCCAGCTCGGCCTTGTGCGCCAGGGGATCATCGTGCTGGCATACGATCCCATCGGCCAGGGCGAGCGCAGGCTGCCGGGATTCAAGCACGAACTCGGATACGCCGCCCTGCTGACCGGGCTGACGAACGAGGGCATTATCGTCTGGGACACGATGCGGGCGATTGACTACCTCGTCAGCCGCCAGGAGGTTGATCCGAAGCGCATCGGGCTGACCGGCAACTCGGGAGGGGGCGAGAACACGTTCTACACGACGCCGCTTGAGCCGCGGATCGCGGCAGCCGCCTCGTTCTGCTTCGTATGTTCATATGAATACTTCCTGAGCGACGGCGGCAATCACTGCATCTGCAATCACCTGCCCGGCATTGTCCGCCGCATGGAGGAATTCGAGATCATCGGCGCGAACGCGCCTCGCCCGTTCCTGTTCGGCAACGCGCTGGAGGACAAGACGTTTCCGATTCCGGGGGTGCGCTACACGCGCGATTGCGCGAAGGCCGTCTATGCCTTCGCGGGGGCCGGGGCGAATCTTGTCTCCGTCGAGGTCCCTGGCGGCCACGGCTGGAGCGCGCCGCTGCGCGAGGCGGCGGCGGGATGGTTCGCGAAACATCTGCTGGGCAGGGGCGACGGCAGCCCGATCCCCGAAGGCGAGATCAAACCGGAGGACGCCAAAAGCCGCGAACTCCTCTGCTACAAGGACGGAGCGAAGATGCCGGACGACGCGGAGACCGTCGTCACGCTCAGCCGCAAGAAGGCGAAGCAGCTTGCCGAGTCATACGCAACCCCGCCGGCCACAGAGGAGGAGTGGCTTCGCGGGCGAGGCGAACTCGAGGCTCGCCTTTGGGACGTCTTCGGAGGACGCCCGAAGGCATTCGCGCCGACGGCCCGGACGCTCCGCAAGTTCGATCACAACGGCGCAAGCGTGGAAATGCTGCTGATCAGGACGGAAGAGCGCATGGAGGTCGCCGCCGCGCTGGTCCGTCCCGCCGGGGACATTCAAGGCGCGACCGTCATCATCAGCGACGGCGCGCTGCGCAATGGCGTGGAATCTCCGCTGACGCAAAGCCTGATATCGCACGGGATGGCCGTCCTCGTAGTGAATCCGCGCGGCATAGGCGAGACCGCCCAGCCGCTGAACCAGTTGACCAGCGATTCGGTCTGCCTGGGGAGGCACATTTTCGCGCAACAGGTCTGGGACGCAGGGCAGGCGGTCCGCTGGATGAAATCGCGCCATGAGGCGGGCGCAACGACGGTGACGCTGCACGGCGACGGGCCTTGCGGGCTGACGTCTGTCTTTGCCGCGGCGTTGGGGGCCGGGGCGGACCGCGTTTCCTGCTCGGGAACGCCGGCGAGCTTCATCTGCGCCATCGAGAACGAGATGGGCCTGCCGATCTGGGCCTGCCCGACGAATGTACTAAAGGTCGCCGACGTTCCGCAGGCGCTGGCGCTTATCGAGTCGGACGGGACGCTTGTTCTGAATCCGTCGGGGCAACGCGGATTACCGCTGGACGGCGATTCGATGGATGAAGCCTTCAGGTATCCCATCGCCATCCGAGAATTCGGGACGAAAGAGAAAGCGCTGAACATCCGCCGAGCCGAAGAAGGTAACATTGTGGAAATTCTTGCCGGCTTCCACGCGGGACAATGAACCTGCTTGAGGTCGCGGACAAACGATGATACATCACGAATCCAGATGCGCCGCGAAGCATAAATTCCGCGGTCTATGCGCCTTGGCTTCGGTCCTCGCCCTGGGATGCGCATCCTCTGGACATCCCGACATCCCCGCGCCGGGAGATAAGCAGAACATCGCCGATGCCCGCGGCGATCAAACCGGCGGAAGAGGAGAAACAGACGTCAGGACCCTCGGATGGATTCGCGTCAGAAACGGGCGATTGACTGACGAATTCGGCAGGCAGTGGATTATTAACGGAATCAATGCCCGCATCGAGGGAATCTTCGATGTGTCCTTCGAGGATGGACGGGAGCGTCTTGAACCGATCCCCGCGTTCGACGAAACGGACGCCGATGCAATGGTCGGCATGGGCTTCAACATGCTGCGCCTGCCGATCAACTGGAGCGGCGTGGAACCGCGCGAGGGCCTTTTCTCCGAGGAATATCTCGAACGAGTGGACAAGGTCGTCGAGATATGCGGGAAGGCCGGATTGTACGTTCTTGTGGATTTTCATCAGGACGCGTGGTCGAAGGAAATCGGAGAGGATGGCGCGCCCATCTGGGCGATCATCCCGCCCCCCGAGAAACTTCTTTCAGGCCCCTTGCATGATCTTGAAAGCAGGCGCAAATCCGCGCAGGTCCTCAAGGCATCAGCGTCCTTTTTCACGAACAAAGAGAACATCCAGAATCGCTTCTTGCCGGCCTGGCGCAAGGTAACGTCGCGATATTCCGGCGCGCCTCACGTCATAGGCTTCGAGCCGATGAACGAGCCTGTCTGTTTCCACGTCCCCTGGGGCAATCAAAGACTATATGAATTCTACGAGAAGACGACATACGCCCTGCGGGAGGTTGACCGGCGGCATTCCATATGGCTTGAACCGGAGTCAATGATGCGGAACCAGTTCCTATACGCGCCAAAGCGCAAGACTCCGTTTCCGGATGACAACGTCGTATATCAACCCCATCTATACCCTCCCGGACTGGGACGTCACGACCGCGCGGGCTTCGTGAAACGCCTGAGCAAGACCTTCGACGACATGGTCAAGGAAGGCGCTTCATGGGGCGGAGCCACGGTCATCGGCGAATGGGGCCACAATCCCGCCGACGCAAATTCACGCGAATACTTCGACGCGATTCTCGAACTGGCGGACGAAAGACACATCGGCCTCGTCTTCTGGCTCTGGAAGGAGCATTGCCAGGGCTTCTGGGGATTCTTCGATCACGATGCCGCATCCGGCAGGTGGACCCCGCGCAGTCGCGGGATTGAGGCGTTCTCCCGCCCCCGCGCACTGGCCGTTCCCGGCGAGTTGGCAACCCACAGGCATGACGCGCAGTCCGGAAAGCTCACGGTGGAATTTGAATCCAGAGGCGGCGAGAGCGCACCGCTCCTTCACTTGCCGCGGGATTGTTTCCCGGAAGGGTTCACCGCCGAGCTTGACGGCAAGGCGGTCTCCGTGAACATTGATGAGAAAACGCGAAGGGCGCTTGTGCCGTGGAACGGTCAAGCGGGATTTCACAGATTGGTGATTCGCCCGGCAGCATGCTCCCTGCGATAATCGCCGGCATCTACGGCAGGCGGAATACATTGCGAAAGGATGACAATATGGCGGGAATGACCCGGCGCAGTTTCGTTAAAACCCTGGGCCTCGGTCTGCCGATGGCCGGAGCCGCCGGCGGCGGCGCGATTCGCGCTTCGTCCGCGGACAGGCCTAACGTTCTCTGGATTTACATCGAGGATACAAGCCCCTGGATGCGATACTGCGGGGATGGTCTTGCCGCCACACCCCGTGTTGACGAGCTTGCGGCGCAGGGCGCGGCCTTCAGCAACTGCCGCATGCCCGCCGCCGTCTGCTCGCCGGTGCGGTCGGCGATCATAACGGGCTGCATGCAGACCACGCTGGGCATACACAATCACCGCAGCTCAAGGATGAAGGACCCGCCCATCGTTCTCCCGCCCCGCGTGAAGACCGTCCCGGAAATCTTCCGCGCCGCCGGATACTTCACGTTCAATTCCGGCAAGGACGATTACAACTTCGCATATGACCGCAACGCGCTTTATGCCGGCGATTACACCGAGCACGAGTTCTACGGAAAGACCGGGAAGAAGATTGACTGGACCGCGCGCGCGCCGGGCGCGCCGTTCTTCGGCCAGATACAACTCTCCGGCGGCAAGCACAACGGGAAGATCGGCAACCCGACCGATCCGGCAAAGGTCGGTGTTCCGCCGTATTACCCCGACCATCCGATCTATCGCCGCGAGATCGCCCGCCACTACGACCAGATCCGCCTGACCGACGCGGAGATCGGCGGCATCCTCGACAGGCTCAAGGCGGACGGGCTTTATGAGAACACTATCGTCTTCGTTTTCTCCGATCACGGCTGCCGGCTCCCGCGCCACAAACAGTTCCTATACGACGGCGGCCTGCATGTCCCGCTGCTGATCGCATGGCCGGGAAATCCCGGCGCCGTCCGGCCGGGCACAAGGCGCGACGACCTCGTTTCCGGACTTGACATCAGCGCTACGACGCTCGCCCTCGCCGGATTCCCAGTCCCGGACTGGATGGAGAGCCGCGACATGCTCCGGCGCGATTACAAACGCGAATTCATCATCGCCGCGCGCGACCGCTGCGATTACACGATTGACCGCATCCGAGCGGTGCGCACGCCGAACTTTAAATATCTCCGCAACTTCATGACCGACAGGCCTTACCTCCAGCCCCAGTACCGCGACGGAGACGACTACCTTGAGTTGCTGCGCCGGCTCAACGCCGAAGGGAAACTCAATCCCGCCCAGGCGGCATTCGCATCCGCCAAGCGCCCCGCCGAGGAATTGTACAACCTTGAGAACGATCCGCACGAGATACGCAATCTCGCCGGAGACCCGATCTACGACCTTGTTCTGGACAAGATGCGCGCCCGACTGGAGCGCTGGATGGTCGAGACCGATGACAAGGGGCGCTACCCCGAATCTCCGGAGACGCTTCGGTCCGTCCTCGGGCGATGGAAGGAAAAATGCGTCAACCCGGAGTATGATGCCGTCAGGGGGTGAGCGCCTGCGGCCAGGAGGGTGAAAGAATGCGAACTCGCCATTTCAAGACAGTCCCGGTTTTGTTGTTTATCCTGCTCTTGTCGGCAGGTTGCGCGGGGGGGCCAGGGCGGCTCGACCCGGAGGGCATTGCGAATTCTCAATTCTACGACGCGAATGGCGCGTTCCTGCCGGATCGGGCGAAGGAGGCATACGTCGCCCTCATGCAACGCCACGGTTATCCGGTCTATCCCGGAATACGCGAGAAGATGATGGTCACGGATTTCGGCAAGGGCGACTTCGCGAGGCTCGGTTTCGGCGTGGTCACATTCCTGAACGACGCCGAGGGCGGATACTCCATCATGGAAGTCTTCCTGCTGCCGGGACAGATGCTGCCGGAGCATCGCCACGAGCCGACGGACAAATGCCCAGCTAAAATGGGCGGCTGGGTCGTGCGTTACGGGCTTTCGCACATAGTGGGCGAGGGGGAGCCGAATCTCGGCCCCGACGTCCGCGTTCCGCAGTCTCACATGAACGGGAAGACGAACGCAATGCGCGACACGGTCTGCACGGCAGGGGAAACCGTGAAGCTGGGCAGGCCGATGGAAAGACACTGGCAGTATGCCGGCCCGGAAGGCGCGATCGTCACGGAGGTGGCGACATACCACGATCCCCGTGGCGCGATATGGTCCGACGAAGCGATCAATGATTTCTTCCGGAAGAAATGACCGGCGTTGATAGCATCCCCCCCCCCGATCCGAAACGCGAAGGAGAATCCGCAATGCCTTCAATCCAGCAAACAAGAAGAGAAATGCTGAAAGCCGCCGGGCTTGGCCTGGCCTCGCTCGCGATGCCCTCCTGCGCCGCTGCCGCCGGAAGGAACGACGGCCCGCCGCCGCGAAAGCCAAATTTCATCGTCATCCTCGCCGACGATCAGGGCTATCAGGACATGGGCTGTTTCGGCTCCCCCGACATTGTCACGCCGAATCTCGACCGCCTGGCCGGGCAGGGCATGAGGTTCACGTCTTTCTACTCCGCCGCGCCGGTCTGCACACCGTCCCGCGCGGCGCTGATGACCGGCTGCTACCCGATGCGCGTAAGCCTGCCGAGGGTGTTGTTCCCCCTCTCCGACATTGGGATCAGCGCGGGGGAGAAGACGATTGCCGAGTATCTGAAACCGCTGGGATACGCGACGGCCTGCGTGGGGAAGTGGCACCTGGGACATCACCCGGAGTTCCTCCCGACGCGGCACGGGTTCGACGAGTATTTCGGCCTGCCATACTCCAACGACATGCTTCCCGACAAGCTGCAGAAGCGCATCTACCCGGAGCTGCCGCTGATCGAGGGGGGCAAGGTCATCGAAAGGAACCCGGACCAGGCGCAGTTGACGACGCGCTACACGGAGCGCGCCTGCGCCTTCATACGCGCAAACAAGGACAGGCCGTTTTTCCTTTACCTTCCGCACACGATGCCGCATGTGCCGCTGCACGTCTCGGACAAGTTCAAGGGGAAATCGAAGCGGGGGCTTTACGGCGACGTGATAATGGAGATTGACTGGTCAGTCGGGCGGATTGCCGCGACACTGGAGGAGCTTGGCCTTGAGCGGGACACGCTTGTCTTCTACTCGTCCGACAACGGCCCGTGGCTCATTCAGGGCGCGGACGGCGGAAGCGCGCTGCCCCTGCGGGAGGGCAAGGGCACGACGTTCGACGGGGGTCAGCGCGAACCTACCATAATGCGCTGGCCGGGCGTAATCCCCTCCGGCAGTTCCTGCAACGAGATGTGCGCGATGTTCGACGTGCTGCCGACAATCGTCGGGCTCGCCGGCGGAATCATTGACAAGGACCGGGTCATTGACGGGAGGGATATTGCGCCGCTGATGAAGGGGCAGGCAGGCGCGGCGACGCCTCACGAGGCGTTTTATTTCTATTCCGCGGAGGAACTGCAGGCCGCGCGAAGCGGTCGCTGGAAGCTGCACCTGCCGCACCAGTACCGCAGCGTCGAGAAGGATGCATCGGGGCCGAACGGCGTCAGGACTTCCCAGAAGCAGATTGGTCCGGCGCTCTTTGACATCGAGGCCGACGTCGGGGAGAGAACAGACCTGGCGTCCGCCAACCCTGACGTGGTTGAGAAGTTGACTGCGATGGCCCGGCAGTTTGACGCCGACCTGAAGGCCGGCGCCCGCCCCCCGGGACGGGTTTCAGCCGTTCAGGAATGACGCCGTCGCGCCTATTATTTTTGAGGGGCTGACAGGCTTGCGTTGTAGCGCAGGCGTCTCGCCTGCCCGGTCTTCCTGCAGCCGGGACGGCTGCGCTACAAATCCTGCTGACCGGTTGCTTATTTTCCGGCCTTTGCTTTGCGCCTGCGCGCGTTCACCTTGCGGGCGCTGCGGCGCGTCGCGTTGCCGGTGGCGACGTAGCTTTCCGCGAACGCCGCCGCTTCCTTCGCGCCGTCCTTTCGCTGAAGACGCTCGGCGGCCAGCGTGACCGCGTAGGCCATGCTCTGCGCCTTGTTCAACCCCAGCTTCGCCGTCAATTTGACATAATCGGTCATAACCTTTTCGTACGCGTGAGCCACGGATACGTTCATTATCGCGTGACCCCTTTTCTCCCGCATGAACATCATTTCTGTCCCTTTCCCAATCGCCTGAAGATTGCCTCCGCCGGGAGCGGGCATATCCCGCGCGCCCCGGATGGAGAAGCCCGTCGCAACACCCGCTACTTTCGCTCAAACACCCCCCCCGTGTCAACACCTTTGATTCCAATAATAACCTTCATGAGAACGACCGTGTAAGGGTTCCACGAGGACATCGTGAAATAAACGGCTGTGCCCTCCCCCTCTTGGCGCGTCATTTCCGCAAGCTGATACGGCCCGTATTCCCCGCCCCATTCGTTCTCGCGCCCCGGATCGTGCAGATTGTCCGTCCCGCCGAAGGCCCGGCTGGCATGGATGAATCGCCCGTATCCGCCGTCCATCCAGGGCTGAAAGATAATCGTCGGTTCCGACCACGGCCCCCACGGATATCGCGCCGTCCGCATGTTGATGCCGCGCATCGGCGGCGCGGCGTTATAGAGCATGATCCATCGCTCCAGGCGGCGATTATATGAAACGGATAATTCCCCCACGGTCGGTTGATTGAAAAGGTCAACGGAATCGCCCTCCGCCTTGCTCCACTTCGGCATTCCCGCCTCGTCAAGCCCGGTGAAGAACCGGATGGCTTCGCGGTTTTCAATGTCCCGCGCAGGCTGCCTTGCCAGCCTGACGTTGCTCTTGCGATATTCCCCTGAGCCGAAGATGAACAGGTCTCCGCCATTGCGCGCAGTCGCCGCCGCGCAACCGTTCCCGTCACATGGCACAATCGCGACGTTGATGAAATGATCGCGGGAGACGTCGTAGAGATATTTGAACGTCTGCCCGTCGTTCTCGGACACGGCCAGGACGCAGCGCCCCATCGTTCTTTCGGCGGAATGGTCGGTCGTATGATAGACATACATTTTACCGTCGGCGCTGACGCCCGCGACCGGGACCTCGAAGTCGCCTTGCGAGATTCCGGGAATGGAGATCGGTTTGTACAAGCCGTCGGCGCCGCGGATGAACTCAAGCCGAAGCCCCGCTTCGGGATCTTCATCCGTCGTCCATGCTATCGCGTCCCCGCCGTGAACGCCCTTCGTGTCGCCGAACAGGAACCACGTCCGGTCCTTGTGCCTGAATGAATAGCCCAGGTCCGTGCCGAAAATGCCGCAACTGCTGATTGTGCGGTTGAGCGTCGGCTTGCCGGTCTGACGATCGGTTTCGCCGACAAGCTGCGAGAGCTTCCTGGCGCGCTCGATTACGACCACCTCCCCCCCGTCAGCCGGCGGCGCGCAGGCGGCGGCGATGGACAGAATGGCGATCGCGGGAATGTGCAGGTCGGTCTGCATTCCGAATCGGGCGGCGTTATGAGATCATTTGCCCGTCAGGAGAACTTCAACCGTTTCAAGCCCCGCGAGCCGGGCCAGAGGCTCGGCCTCAACCTTGAGGCTTGCGGGGTCCCGGCGATTTATATCTGCGCGAAGAACCTTTGCCACCGGAATTCCCCTTGGAAGGCCGACGCTCAAAGATGTAGGCGGCAAGCCGGCGGTCAGAACGACGTCATCGCGGTCAATATCGGCGTCCTTGGACAGGTATGCAAGCTCGCCGGATGCGGTTCCCTTTCCGTGGTAGACGCACGTCTGCCCGCTGCGCAGCGCGAAGACGCCGACCTTCGACCGGGAATCCGTCACCAGCCTGACGCGACTCTGAAGCGAGCCGACCTCGCATATGCGCCCGAGCAACGCCCCCTCGATCGTCACCGCCTGCCCGACCTTGACACCGTCCCCCTTGCCGCCCGTCACGGTAACGATCTCGTTCCCCATGGCCGTGTCCGCGGCGATGACGCGCACGATAAGCGGCTCGGCGGAGGGCATCATTTCCTTCAGTCTGGCGATGCTTTCCAACTGGGAGCGCATCGTGCGCAGTTCGTTTTCGAGTTTGCGGTTTTGGTTGCGAAGCGAGGCGACCTCGGCGCGCAATTTCTCGTTCTCGCGTGTTGCGCCCCAGACCCGCCATATTTTCGACAGAAACCCGGATGAAGATTCAGCAGCCACGACCGCCGGCCACTGGATTGCCACGAGGGGGTCGCGCGCGATGATTCTGAACGGTTCGACAAGCCTCCCCGGCGTCAGCAGCGCCGCCCCCGACGCCCCAAGACAGATGATTCCGATATGGCGGCCTAGAAAGTATCCGAGCCTGCTCCTACTCCTCAATGTCTTCCTCGTTGAACATCTGGATGCCCATCTGCTGCTCGACAGTGGCCTCCAGCATCCGCCCTGTTCCGCGCGCGACGCATGAGAGGGGGTCCTCAGCCCATCGCGTGGGCAGGCCCGTCTCCTCGGCGATGGCCCTGTCCATCCCTCTGAGCATGCTTCCGCCTCCGCAGAGCGTGATGCCCCGGTCAATAAGGTCGCTGGCCAGCTCCGGCGGGGTTTTCTCCAGTGTTGACTTGATGCTGGTGATGATTTCCTGCACGTTGTCCCGAAGCGCCTCGCGGACTTCTTCCGAGGTGATGACTGCCGAGCGGGGCAGGCCGGCGATGAGGTCCCGGCCCCTAATCTCGCGCGAGAGTTCCTCATCCATGGGATACGCGGAGCCGAGTTCGATCTTCACGTCTTCCGACGTCCGGTGTCCGATGTCGAGGTTGTAGCGGCTGCGAACGTGCTGGATGATGGCGTCGTCCATCTTGTCGCCGGCCACGCGGATGCTGCTCTGCGTGACAAGCTCGCCCAGGGATATGACGGCCACTTCCGTGGTTCCGCCGCCGATGTCAACCACCATGCTTGCGACGGGGTCAGCCACGGGGAGTCCGGCGCCGAGCGCGGCAGCCAGCGGTTCCGGGATCAGGCGCACTTTTCGCGCGCCCGCCCGCTCCGCGCTGTTGAGCACTGCTCTCTCTTCGACGGCGGTGATGCCCGACGGGATGGCGATGATGAGTCTCGGATGATTGCCCCAAGTGCGATTATGCACCTTGCGAATGAAATAGCGCAGCATCTGCTCCGTCACGTCGAAGTCGGCAATGACGCCGTCCTTCATGGGACGGATGGCGACAATGCTGCCCGGCGTGCGCTCAAGCATCGCCTTGGCTTCCTTGCCGACCGCGTTTGGGGTCGCCAGCACTGGGGGGCGGGATCCCTTTCGTATGGCCACGACGGATGGTTCGTTCAGGACGATGCCGCGACCGGCCACGTAGACGAGCGTGTTGGCCGTGCCCAGGTCAATGCCCATGTCGAGCGACCCGAGACTCAGGACCCTGTCGAACATGCTTCGCAGGCGCATATGTGTTCACCGATTCCGGCGGGCGGTAGAGCGAGCGCGAACGAACAAGGCCTCACGGCGGGCGCCGTCGGCGATTTTTATCCGCAGCAGCGCGGACAAAATCCTGCTGTGGGACGCGCAAACCGTCGCCCTTGCAGGCCCTCCGCGCTGCAAAGGAACAGCCTTTTCTGCTTCTCTCCTCCGCGCCCTTACTTTTTAGGTTCTTCCGGCTTCGGCTCGGCCGCCGGTTGCGCCGCCGCAGGCTCCGCAGCCGCAGGCTGCGCCGGCGCCGCAGCTCCCTCCTCACCGGACTTCGTTATCGCGGCGTTGAAAGGCCGCTCTTTTGCGCCGCCCTTCTTGCCGACGTAATCAGGCTCCTGTCCCTCCGGGATTTTCACTTCCGTCGAAAGTTTTCCCTCCGCCGCCTGCTCTTTGAGTTTTTGCAGCGCGGCTTCGTCCTTCAGATTCGGAAGCCCTTCGGGCTTGGGATACGCATCGCTTCCGAAATCAGCCTGCGGGGGGACCTCGTTGCCGGAGTAAAAAGATGTGATCTCATACACAGAAAGCCCGGCGCCTATCACCAGCAGGACCGAAGCAACTGCAAGCAACGCCCATGTCGGGATCTTGCTCATATGCGCATCCTTCCGTCGCTACTGAATCCTGGTGGTAGCGGCGTCGCCCACCTGAATCTCCTGGCCTTCCGCCTGCATGCCGTCAACCGGACGCGCCGTGCAGACGCCGTCGTCAACCATGTCAACAACGACTTTCCCAACGTATGCATCCGCGCGATAAACCGTGAACTTGTAGTTCACCTTCACGCCCTGCTCGCGTCCAACATTGAGAACGACGAGATTCAGGTCGTTGCGGTAATCAATGACTGTTGCGTCAAGGGGCGGCGGGAACTCCCCGACATCGGGCAGGGTGACCAACTGCTGCGCTTCCTGCCAGGCGTTTTCCATCTTGGCGAGGTCCTGGCTGATCTTTTTGTTGGTCTGAACCAGTTCCTTCTTTTCTTCCTGGAGCTGGTCAATATTTTTCTGCAGAGAGGCAACCTGCTCGCTCTTCTCGGCGATCGTCTTCTGCGCTTCGAGTAACTGGGCGCTGTACTTCTCCGATTCGGCCTTGTAAGATTGAGCGATGTCCTGTTGCTTGTTCAGGTTGGCCTGCGCAGCCTTGGCCAGTTCCTGAGTCTCGGCGATCTGACGCTCCTGGGCGGCTAGCTGCTTGTCCTTGTCCTTGATGGCGGCAAGGCGTTCTTCAGCCGCCGTCTTCAGTTGCCCGATCTCGCTTTGCAACTTGTCCGCTCTGGCGGTCTGATTCAAAGCCCAGAGATGCCACCGCGCGGCGGTGTCCTTCTCCGACTCGATCTGGGCATTGGCCGCATTGACGTCTGTCTCGTAGCGCGTCTTCCAGTCAGTGCGCTTCTTGAACAGGTAGAAATTCGCTCCGCAGTTCAGAGCGCTCAGCGCTATCACAAGCACGACTAATACTTTAGCGGCGATATTCATCACAGCCTCCCTGCAGGTGACGCGCCCGCCTAGGCGGCGCGCGAAGACACACAACCCTCTCCGTCGAAGACCGATTATAAGCAGCCCGGATATCTTGTCAAGCGTAAAAAAACGGCTGTTGAACGATTACCCGGCAATTATTGTCAAGCCTTCCGCAACAACAACCCCATCCGCCATTTCCGATTATTCGACAGGTTTCTTCTCAGGCGGGGCGCGTTCCATCTTGCATGATGCCTCGTCCCGTTCTATAATTCGTGTTCTTCATGGCGAAAAATGGCGCGCGCGCAAGGTCGCGCCCTGTGAATCATGAGACGTTGGAGCTTTTAGATGAAAAAATTAGCGTTGTTGCAGGTTGGCCTGGGCGGAATGGGTAGCTGGTGGTGGCAGATTCTCAGCGAACATCCCAATTTCGAGGTGATCGGCGCCGTTGAATTGAATGACGAAATTTACCAGCAGTTCCACAGCATGGGTTTCCCGATCTTCAAGAACTTCCTGGACGGACTGGAAAAGGTCCATTGCGACGCGGTCCTGATCTGCACCCCAAATGACACGCACCGCCCCTACGCCATAGCCGCCATGAGAGCCGGGCGCCACGTGATAATGGAAAAGCCCCTGGCCACGAACATGGCCGACGCGCGCAGCATTCTGAAAACCTCCCAGTCCTCAAAACGCATCTGCATGATCTGCCAGAATTATCGCTTCGGCCCGGTCGCCATGGCGGTCAAACAGGCGCTTGACGCCGGCGTCATCGGCCGCGTCGAATACGGAGAATTCTCATTCCACAAATCTGTGAGATTCGGCGGCTGGCATGAGCAGCTTGAAGAGCCTCTTCTGGAAGACATGGCCGTCCACCAGTTCGATATGCTGCGCTATTTTCTCGGCTCAAACGCCTCCCGTGTTATGGCCAAATCCTGGAAACCAAGCTGGAGCTGGTATAGCGGCAACGCTGCGGCAGTGGCGGCAATAGACTTTGAGAGCGGTTGCAGCATAGCATATTCCGGCTCATGGGTATCCAGGGGCGCTGAAACAAGCTGGAACGGAAGGCTCAGGCTCGTTGGCGAAAAGGGCGAAATTTACATTCCAGATGACGATCGCCCCTTCTACGTCCTGGCCGAAACCCCGGACCAGCCCGTTCCAATCGAGATCGTTCCATACTACCCGACGGGCCATCATGGGCTGCTCTACGCATTTTACAAGGCTCTTCAGGACGGAATTCGCCCCCCCACGGACGTCGAAGATAATATCAATACCTTCGCCATTGGCATGAACGCCATCCTCTCGGCGAAGAGCAATCGCTGGGTCAGCGTAAAAGGTTGAAAAATTAAAAGAGTTGCGCCGGGCGCAACAGTCCGCCGCCCTTAGCGCGTGTATGAAATGGGGCGGGAAGGTTTGTCGCCTGGCGTTTCAAGCACGAACTTATTCGCTTTCGCACGTGGTTCGTGTGGATTCAAAGAACCTATCCCACCTGTTGGCGTTCTTTTAATATACGCGCTTACATCTTCGACATCATTTTAATGACGAGGATGAGAAGGATTACTATGATCAGCCCCATGCCTCCGAGCGCCCCGTAAATCCATTTTGGCATCCCCGCAGGCTGGGGCGGCGCTTCGGCCGGGGGTCTTGCCGGCGCGGGGGGAGTTTTTGCGGGCGAGGCTGGTTTCTGCTGCATAACAACGCCAACCGGCGGAGCCGAAGCTGCCGCGTTGATCGGCGTATCCTCATCTTCCGGAACCTGGTGCGGGCTGACGACCGTTGCGGCCTCTTCAATAGTTTGCTGTCTGGGCATGTGCGGCGCATGCGGAGGCTCAACGGTTTTCGGCGGCGCCGGCGGCGGCAGAGGCTCCGAGGTTTGTGGAACCAGCGTCTTGACCTCCATCAGCATCTCGTTCAGTTCCGGTATAGTGTCCAGACGCACGAATTCGCCTTCCTGACCTTTCCGGACGAGTATGGTCCCGTTGAAGCGCCCGCCCTCAACCCTGTATCGCATTGCCTCACGGTCATAGGGTTTTATGAAAGGCGATCCGTCAGGTTTGCGATATTTCACGAAATACAGGACGTCATCCGGCGGTCCCATGGCCGGCATTCCGGCAGGCGGGGTGGGGATATCGTGCTGCGCCGTTTTCTGGCGTTTGACCGCCGGCATGCCGATGCACGTCGCGCCGGTCTCCTTTGTCATTTCCATTGCCCGGTCGGGGGCAATGGGCAGCGGGCCGTTGAATGCCTCCGGCGAAAGCGTAGCGGCAAACTCCTCAAGATCATGCGCGGCGTCGGCGGAAGTTTGATAGCGATCTTCAGGTTTATGCGCCATCATCTTCGCCACGATTTGCGCCAGGCGCTCCGGGATTGAAGGTTCCAGTTCGCGCACGGGCGGAATCCGCTCCCCCTGCTCCAGCTTGAGAAGCACCTGCATGGGCTTGCCCTCGATGGGCTTCCTGCCGGTGAGCATTTCGTAAAGCGTTGCGCCGAGGGAGTATATGTCGCTGCGGCCGTCAACGAACTTGGCGCCGCGCACCTGCTCCGGAGCCATGTAATATGGCGTGCCCATGCCGCTTCCGGCCATCGTAAGGTTCGCCCCTGCGTCCTCCTCCCATTTGCTCAGACCGAAATCCGTCAGCTTTACCTCTCCGGTCGCGGAGATGATGACGTTGTTGGGTTTTACGTCGCGGTGCACAAGCTGCTGGGTGTGGGCGTAAGCCAAGGCGCGCGCAAGCCCGATGGCCACGTAGGTCGCCTGGCCCGGCGGAATCTTTCCACCGTCTTTTTCATAGTTGTTTAGCGCCTCGCCGCTGACGTATTCCATCGCCATGTAATGACGGCCTTCAACCTCCCCGCATGCTATGCCGCGCACGATGTTCGGGTGCTGAAGCTTTATCATTGCGTTGGCTTCGCGATAAAACCGGTCGAGGGACGTGCGCGCCACCGTCTTGGACGGGCGCATGACCTTCAACGCGACAATCTCCCCGTCCCCCATGCGGGCTGCCCGGTAGACCACGCCCATGCCGCCCTTGCCCAACTGCGAGAGAATCTGGAAATCAGCGACGCTGTCCGGCAGACTATCCCCCTGGAAGTCCGCCCATATGCCGTGCGCCTGCTCCGTGTTCAGAACGCCCTGTGTCACAAGCAGTTCCATGAACTGCTTGGGGGATAGTTTTTTATCGTGCGCCTCGTCCAGCGGCCCTTTGAGCGCCGACGGGGGCACAATCCCGTTGCGCAGGATTATCTTCGACAACTCCAGATTAGCCCTGTGCTCATCGGCCACCGGATTCTCCTAGTTGAAGCCTTCGGTCCTGACGATCCGACGGGACATCGCGCCCCCGGGAGGGACCGTCCGGAACCCCCAGGCAATAATCGTAGCGATGAGGAGCGTTTTAGTCAACAACAACAAACGGCAAAGTGGATCCGTCATTTCTCAGGCGGGCAGGGTCAGGATATCCGGCCTTTGGAATTTCATCCCTTCCGCTTCGACCTCGATCGTCGGCCAATCCCCCCCTCCTGTCACGATCTCCTGACCGCCGCCGGTCGCGACAATCGTGTCCTCGGACTTTGTGCCCGTGATCGAGGGGTTCCATGCGATCGGCTGCCGCTGCCTGACCTTCCTGATCTCGCCGGGGGCAACTATGAATTCGCGCGCCTCGTAGCCTGTCGGGCCGCCCTGGTGGTGCAGGTTCCATTCGTCCGCGAAGCCCGCCGCGGCGTAGGCCTCGATGCCCTTGCGCAGAACTTCGCCGAATGCCGCATCCGGCCTTGAATTGGCGATCAGCGTCGCGTCAACGCTCAGGCACGCTCTATGTTTATCAACAAGCTCCTGCGGCAGTGTCCCGAAATGCGCGATCCGCGTGATCGCGCAGGTCAGACCCCATCGCCTTGCGCAGGTCGCCATTAAAAGGCATTTTTTGATTTTCTTTTCCGATATGGTTGGATGCCTGTACATCCCGATCCGCTCATCGGCAGCGGCCAGCGCCACAACCGGCTCAAGCATCCGCCTGCGGCATTCCGCGAAAAGCGCCGCAGCCGCGTCGCATTCCCGCATCCCCGGCCTGACCGCCCGACACGCCGTCTCCATGGCGTCCCGCAGGTCCCGGCCAACGATCCGGCACCGGTCCATCTCCGCGTCGGTCAGGGAATAGCGAAGCTCGTCGAACTTCGCGTCCAGCGCCGCCGTTGCGTCAAGCCCGCAGTCCGACGCTCCGCGGCCCCCGGCCAGCAGCCTGCGGATGAACGTCTCCCCTTTGCCGAACTCGTGCCACGAGGCCGTGTGTGTTCGTATGGACGCGATTCCGTCCAGCTCCTCCTCAAGCATTCGCCGGACTTCGATGTTTTTGGCGATGAGGTGAAGTTCGCCGTCAACAAAACCGAGCGTGGCTACGCCGGTTGCGCCGGTCACGTTCACGACGTTGCAAGCCCCGCATCCGAGCCACGCCACGTTGGCCGGGCGGGCGACGAAAATCCCGCTCAGCGAACGCTCTTTCATATACTCCGTCAGAATAGCGCTTTTGAGCCTGAATTCTTCCTTGCGGTCCACGTCGTCCTCCCGTCTTCCTGTTCCCCTCCCGGCGATCAAGCCTGGCGCCTCATGCCGCCGGACCTTTCAGGTGCGACATCGCCGTCGCAATCGTCTTTTTGAGCGCCGTTCGCGGGACAACAGCGTCCAGGAATCCGCGCTCAAGAAGGTCCTCCGATTTCTGAAAGCCCTCCGGCAGATCGTGCTTGATCGCCTCCCGAATTACCCTGGCCCCGGCGAACCTGATCAGCGCGCCGGGTTCGGCAATGATCACGTCTCCAAGCGATGCGAAACTGGCCAGCACGCCGCCCGTGGTCGGGTCGGTCATGACCGAGATGTACAGCCCCCCCCCGTCCTGAAACCGCCTGACCGCGGCAGCGGTCTTCACCATCTGCATAAGCGAGAACGCGCCCTCCTGCATGCGCGCCCCGCCGGACGCGGCGAAGCTGATGAACGGGCATCCCAGTCCGGCGGCGGTTTCCACGCAGCGGGCGATTTTCTCCCCGACCACGCCGCCCATGCTGCCGCCGATGAAGCGGAAATCCATGATTGCCGCCGCGACTGTTCTGCCCTCGATTCGCGCGGAGCCGGTCGCCACGGCGTCGCGCAGCCCCGTGGCGCGCTGGTCCTCCCAAAGCTTGCGGCGATAGGATTTATCCGCGACGAAGCCCAGCGGATCGGCGGATTCCAAGCCTGCGTTCGTCTCTATAAAACTATCAGGGTCGAAATGCCATCGAACGCGGTCCTGCCAGGTTATCCGGAAATGAAAACCGCATTCCGGGCAGGTCTGCATCCTCTCCTCGACGGCCTTTCGCAGGACCGTGCCCCGGCAACCGTCGCACTTGATGAATATCCCCCCCCCCTGGTCGTCCCGGTTTGCCCGCCCGTAGACCTTCATCCTTCCCCTTTTCCGCGATAGTGCGCGTCCGCAATCCGGCGCAACGTATCAATCGCCGCTTTCATGCCTTCGGTGGCGCGGAAGACTGCCGTTCCGGCGACGATCGCGTTGGCCCCGTCGGAGGCAGCTTTCGCAACCGTATCGGGGTTGATGCCGCCGTCAACGGAAATCTCGGCCCCGGCGGTGAGGATGTCTCTCGCGCCGCGAATGTTCCGCCGCGCGTCCTCTATGAATTTCTGCCCGCCGAAACCAGGAAAGACCGTCATCACCAGAGCAAGGTCCATGCACTCGGCGCAGAGGGCCAGGCTCTCCGGTTTCGCGTCCGGATTCAGGGATATCCCCGGCCTGACGCCCAGCCGCCTGATCTCCGCCGCCAGCGGTCGGGGGTCGGGGTGGACCTCGATGTGGAAGATCAGCGAGCTGGCGCCGGCGTCAGCAAACGGCTTGATGAAATCCTCCGGGTTGTCCAGCATCAGGTGAACGTCCAGGGGAAGCCGGGTGCTGCGCCTGCACGCCTCCACCACGAACGGGCCCATCGTCAGGTTCGGGACGAAGTGCCCGTCCATGATGTCGAGGTGGAAACTGTCCGCGCCGGCATCCTCGCCGCGCTTAATTTCGTCTCCCAGCCGCGCCATGTCGCAGGCCAGGATTGACGGCTGAATCTTGACGCTCACGGTTCTCCGCCAGCAGAACGTCCGGCTGCGCGCCGTCTGTTCACGAGTTCTTCAGGATTTCAATGCCGGGAAGCTTTTTCCCTTCGAGGAACTCCAGGCACGCGCCGCCGCCGGTCGAGACGTGGGAAACCTTCTCGTCCATGCCCATGTCCTCGACAGCCTCGGCCGTCTCCCCCCCCCCGACGATTGTCGCGCCCTTGCACGCGGCAAGGGACTTCGCGACGCCTTTCGTCCCGGCGGAGAAGTTCTCCCATTCGAACTTGCCCATCGGGCCGTTCCATATCACCGTTCCGGCGGATTCGATCTTGCCGGCGTAAAGTGTCGCGGTCTGCGGGCCGATGTCCAGCCCGATCCAGCCGTCCGGTATGTCGCCTTCAAACGTCTTGACCTGTGCCTTCTCGTCAAACTTGTCTCCGCAGACGTGGTCAACCGGCAGCAGCAATTCCTTGTGGGCTTCGGCGGCCTTGGCCAGCAGCTTCTTCGCAAGCTCGACGTCCTCATCCGCGGCCAGAGAAGCGCCGACCTTCGCGCCCTTCGCCTTCAGGAACGGATAGGCCATCGCCCCGCCGATGCACATCGAGTCCACCTTGTGCATCAGGTTCTCGATGACGCCCAGCTTCGTGTCCACCTTTGCGCCGCCCAGGACGGCGACAAACGGCTTCTTCGGATTGCTCAGGGCGCCGCCCAGATACTTGATTTCCTTCTCGACAAGGAGACCGGCCACGGCCGGCAGAATCCGGGCCACGCCCTCGGTGCTGGCGTGCGCGCGGTGCGCCGTGCCGAAGGCGTCCATGACGAAGACGTCGCCCAGTTTTGCCAGGTTTTTGGCGAACGCCTCGTCGTTTGCCTCTTCTTCAGCGACAAAGCGGGTGTTCTCAAGCAGCGCGACCTCGCCGGGCTTCACCTTCTTCGCGGCCTCGATGACCTGCTCCGTCAGGGGCATCTGCAGCATGGCGACGTCCCTGCCCAGCAGTTGCGCCAGCCGGACGCGGATCGGCTCCAGGCTGTACTTCGGAGCCACCTTGCCCTTCGGCCTGCCGAAGTGGCTCATCAGGATGACCGTCGCGTTGCGTTTCAGAAGGTCCCTGATGGTCGGCAGCGACTGAATGATGCGTCGGTCGTTCGTGATTGTCTTTGTCTCCTCGTCGAACGGCACGTTGAAATCGGCGCGCACGAGGACGCGCTTCCCGGCGACGTCAATGTCGCTGATCGTCATTTTCTTCATCTAGGATACTCTCCGTCAGATGCGCGGAAGAGCCGGACGGCGCGGACCGCCGACTCAAGGCCTTGCAGGAAACATCGAACAGGGCGGGCAGCCGAGTCGGCCCGCCCGCCCCATTCGCGAATTTGCAGGAAACAGATGCGTCAGGCGTGTTACATCATCGCGCCCATTCTGGCAACCAGCTCGACCATCCTGTTGCTGTAACCCCACTCGTTGTCATACCAGGCCAGCAGCTTGATCATGTTCTCGCCCATGGCCATTGTGGAGAGGCTGTCAAAAATGCAGGAGCGGGAGTCATGGACGATGTCGCTGGACACGATCGGCTCATTGCAGAAGCACAGAATGCCCTTCATCGGACCTTCCGCTGCGGCCTTCATCGCCTCATGCAGCTTGGCGATATCAACCTTCTGCTTCGTCTCGCACACCAGGTCCACGGCTGATCCCGTCGCCACTGGAACGCGCAAGGCAAAACCGTTCATCTTGCCGGCCAGGCTCGGTATGACCTCTCCGATTGCCTTCGCGGCTCCGGTGCTGGTCGGGATGATGTTCAGCGCGGCGGCGCGGGCGCGGCGCAGATCCTTGTGAATCAGGTCAGCGACGCGCTGGTCGTTCGTGTAGGCGTGAACCGTGGTCATCAGGCCCTTCACGATACCCAACGTGTCGTCCAGAACCTTGGCCATCGGGGCAAGGCAGTTGGTCGTGCAGGACGCGTTGCTGACGATCTTGTCCGTGGCCTTCAGTTCCTTGTCGTTGACGCCCAGGACGATGACGGCGTCAATCTTGCCCTTCGGCGGGGCGGACAGCAGCACCTTCTTCGCCCCGTTTTCCGGGGTCAGGTGTCTCATGCAATCCTCTTTGGAGGTGAACACGCCGGTTGACTCGACGACGATGTCCACGCCGTTCTTTTTCCAGGGAAGGGCTTCCGGGTTCTTTTCCGCGAACAGTTGAACCTTCTGTCCCCTGACCTTAAGGCCGCCCTCGGCGACCTCAACGCCATCGAAGCGCCCGTGAACCGAATCGTACTTCAGCATGTGCGCGAGGGTCGGGGCGTCAGCAAGGTCGTTCACCGCGACAACCTGCACGTCCTTATTTTCGGCCGCTGCGCGGAAAACGAGCCTGCCGATGCGTCCGAAACCGTTGATGCCTATTCTCACTGCCATCTTGAAATTCTCCTTTCCCGGGGCGAGCGTCCACAGCCCGCCCATTTCCTTCGTCAAAGAAAACCAACTCGGACCGGCATTGCTCGGTCCGGCAAATCCCACAGGGGAGATTATTTTTCGCGACACTCCCACCCCCGGATGGGAATCCCGGCGAAAACCGACAGATATATATGGCCGCGCATACGGGCTGTCAAGCAATTTCGCGCTTATGACACGATTGACGTCGCCTAATCGTTAACTTTTTTCTGCAAGTTATCCATCCTGCTTTCCAAGTTGTCCATCCGCATTTGTATCCTTTCAATATCCGCCTGCTGCTCTTTATGCCTTTCTGCTATGTCGGTCTTAATGTGGCCGACGACGAGAAGAAACAGCGCAAATCCGGCCGCCAGGGTTAACATCTTCATGATAAAATCTTTTGACGGCCCGGGCGGTTCGGCTCCACCGGACGGCGGCTGTACGATTTCAATCTGTGGCGCGCCGGGCGGTTCCGGCGAGGGGGTTGTGAGGGCTTCCTGCAAACTGATCTCGGGAACAGGACTTTCCTCCTGATGATGCGGCGACGCCTCCAAGGACACAGGTTCCTGTTTCGCTTTGGGCGGCGGAGCAATAGGGAGCGTAACCAAATCCGCCTTCTCCGGAACGGCAATTACAGATATTGTTTCAGATACTGATTTCGGTTCCGATATCGCGTCTCCCACCCATTCCGTCCCCCCGGGGCCCCCTCCCTCCCCGGGGTTTTGTCCATCGTCATTTCCTTCCCCCTTCTCATTTGAGAAGGAGGGGGCGCGCGAATCGAAGTCCAGAACCGCCTGCGGATTGCTTATGCCGTGGTCACCTGCCGCTGGTCGGGGTGGGGATCCTGCCGCGTGGGGAACGGCAGTTTTCTCAGTGACAGATGCCCCTCCAATCGGCGCAACCCGTATCGGTCTCCCCTCCGAACCCGAAACGCGCCCCCCTTGCTCACCGGCCATTTGAATGACCGGCGGGTGGCTGTTTTCGGCCATCTCTACCTGGCACAAACCTCCATCATTATCTGATGCGAGGCATTTCTCTTCAGTTTCAGAAACGATGTCAGAAGGTTCGGGCTGTTCAGGCGAAATCCCATCGGACACCGCACCAGCAACGGGGATTTCCGCTACCTCCGGGAACTCCTCCCCCGCTTCCTGCTGATCGTCCGCGTCGCCTAGAACGTCCATCGGCGACTCTTCGACATCACCCAAGCCAGAATCCGCCAGGAAGCGCACCAGAGCGTCTGAATCTCCAGTAGCCTTTCCGGCATGATCTCCGCTTGTTACAGCGTCTGTTTTTTTTTGTGACGATGTTGCGGAATTCTTGCTTGACTGCCCCCCTGATTCCTTGTCCCCATCACGGGCCGGGAACCCCGGAACCTTCTCTGGAGCGGTCATATTCCACCCTCCACCGCCGCCTGCAACACAGAATCACCTGGAATACAACATCTTGACTTCGAGTTCGGAGACCCCTTCAACCCTCCGGAGCCGCCTCCGAATTCAACCTGACGAAATTCCATCGCTTTTCCGTCAAGATCTTGCATCCGCGCCATCTTGTGTTACAATACCTGCTGTCCGCTGGAAGACGTCCCTGAGAACTCGAACGGATCGCGCAGGCCATGTTCTCATCATTCTGGAGGTCTTACCATACCACTCGTTGTATGCCTGCGCAACAGAAAAATCAGGGAAATCTCAATATTCTGCGCATTTTGTCCGGAATGTAAGCTTATCCGGCCATAAGCCGGACTGGAGGAGACAAATGGGCGATTCTGAAAACATCACCAACCAGTCAAATCTTTTTTCAACCGCACCGCAAACCCCGCCTGAAGGCGACAAACCAGCGCCAAAATCCGTCCGGAAACCCTCCCATCCCGTGACTGCCGCCGAAATGGCCAAACGTCAGCGGGAAATCTCCATCAGCGAGTTTTTCACAAAGAACCGTCACCTGCTCGGTTTCGACAATCCGCGTAAGGCGCTTCTGACCGCCGTCAAGGAAGCTGTTGACAATGCGCTTGACGCCTGCGAAGAAGCGCAGATTCTGCCCCGACTTAAAGTTGCCATTTCAAAAACCGAGGTGGAAGACCGTTTCAAGGTCGTGGTTGAGGATAACGGTCCCGGTATCGTGCGCAACCAGATACCGCGCGTCTTTGGCAAACTGCTCTACGGCTCAAAATTCCACCGGCTTAAGATGTCAAGGGGGCAGCAGGGCATCGGCATCTCCGCTGCTGGAATGTACGGACATCTGACCACAGGCAAACCGGTCTGCGTAACCTCCCGAACGGGACGCAACAAACCGGTCAGCTATTACGAAATCACAATCAACACGCAGCAGAACGAGCCTCAAATTCACAAGGAAGAGGTTGTTCAGTGGGACGTGGAGCACGGGACCCGCGTCGAGATTGAAATGGAAGGTCGCTATATCAGGGGGCGCCAATCCGTTGACGAATATCTGGAGCAAACAGCGATTGCCAATCCGCACACGCGCATAGAATACGCCAATCCCGATGGGGCACAGGTTGTTTTCGAAGCGGCAACCGATCAATTGCCATCTGAACCGCGCGAGATCAAGCCGCACCCATACGGCATCGAACTCGGCATGCTCATAAAGATGCTGGAAGAGACAAAGGCCAGAAATATAAAATCCTTTTTAACTTCGGAGTTTTCAAGAGTAAGCCCGAAGATCGCTGATGAGATATTAAAGACTGCGAGAATCAATCCTACAGCCAGAACGTCCCGCATAGCCCGCCAGGAGGCTGATACGCTCATCAAGGTCATACGCGAGACCAAGCTCCGCAATCCGCCCATGGACTGCATCAGCCCCATCGGGCAGGAACAGATAATTGCCGGACTGAAGAAACAGATCAAGGCGGATTTCTACACGGCGGTCAGTCGTTCCCCCGCGGTCTACCGCGGCAATCCGTTCCTGGTGGAAGCCGGCCTTGCATACGGCGGCGAGCTTGACACTGAAGGAACCGTCCGACTTCTCCGGCTTGCCAATCGCGTTCCGCTGCTGCATCAACAGGGGGGGTGCATAATCACACAAGGGGTCAGCGACGTCTCCTGGAAGGCATACGGCATGTCGCAACACGCAGGTTCGCTGCCGGTCGGCCCGCTCGTCCTCATGGTGCACGTCGCCAGCGTATGGGTCCCCTTTACATCTGAGAGCAAGGAGGCAATCGCGGCTTATCCTGAAATTGAGAAGGAAATACGTTTGGCCGTGCAGGAGTGCGGGCGCATGCTCGGTTCGCACGTCCGTCGGCGTCGCCGCGAGGCCGAGGAAAACAAGAAGCGATCATATATCGAGAAATACATTCCGCACATCGGCATCGCGCTGAAGGAAATCCTTGATCTTGACGACTCCGCGACGGAGAACGTCTGCTCGACCCTAACCTGCATCCTTGAACGCAGCCGGGGATAATCTCCCCCCGCAAAGAAATTAAATTGAAACGGCGCGCGACTGATTTCGATCTGCCGCGCGCCGTTGTTCTTTCCTGCGTTGCGAGTTGCTTCCTTACGCCTTTTCCTGTGTATTCTGCGGCTCCTGAGGCTCCGTCGGTTTTCCCGACTTGTCTCCTTTGGAACCGCCGGTCTTCTTGTCGTCGCGGTTGCGGTAATAGTAGTGGTAGTAGTAGTAACCGTAACCGTATGCGTACCCGCCGTATTTGCCGTAGTAGTAGGCGGAAGGTTCCAGGCTGAAGCCGTTCATCAGCACGCCCATGATCGGCGCATTCACCGTCCTCAGGCAGCGCGCCGCAGTCCGCAGGGCGTAACGCGAGGTTTTGCCTGCCCTGACGACCAGCAACGTGCCGTCAACCTTCAGCGAAAGCACGACCGAGTCGGTTACGCTGCACACCGGGGGCGTATCGAACAGAACAAAGTCATACCGGTCGCGCAGTATCTCGATCAGTTCATTCATGGCGTCGGATTGCAGCAACTCAGCCTGGTTCGGCGGAATCGGCCCTGCGCCGACGACCTCAAGGCCCGGAACCGTCGAGTCCTTCAATACTTCGTCAATCGTCGCCGCGCCGACCAGAACGTTAGACAGGCCCGGCTCCTTGTCCATGTCAAAGATACGGTGGAGGATCGGCCTGCGCATGTCCGCATCAATCAGCACAACTTTCTTGCCGGCATAGGCCAGCATCACGGCCAGGTTTGAGACGAGCGTGCTCTTGCCCTCTCCGGGAAGAGAACTCGTCATGAGCAGGACCTTCTTCTCGCCCGCCGCGCTGAACACAACGTTCGTGCGGATGGACCTCAGGTATTCGCCCGACATGCTGTGGCTTGACGGGTCTGCAAGCATCGGGACTCTTTCCTGATCAGGAGGCGTGCCCGTCGGCAGGCTTTCGCGGATGTTGCCGACGAAGCCGATGACCGGAAGCCCGATGTAACGCTCGACGTCGTCCATGTCACGCACTGAGTTGTCAATCGCATCCAGCAGGAACGCCAGTCCGACGCCAAGTCCCATGCCCAGGAACATCAGGAAGCCGATCACTCTGAAGATGCCTTCCTGCTTTGGTCTGTTGGGCACAAGCGCAAGGGCAAGAATCTTAATGTTGCTGTTCTGCAAGTCGCCGACCAGGTCTGTCTGTTTCAAAGAACTCAGCAACGTCTCAAAGAGTTTCTGGTCGCTGTCCGCTTCGCGGCTGATCATGTCAACATCCAACCGAGCTTGGGCCAGATTACGCGCTCGGGTCTTTTCCTGCTGAAGCATGTCGCTTAGGCCGCGCAATTGTCGCGATGACATTTCATAATCGGCTTTAGCCTTCAGAAAGGCGATTTCCAGTTCTTTCCGGGCCTCTTCCTCCATTGCGGCAATGTTATTGGACATCGCCACGACGTCAGGATGCTTCGGCCCATACTGGTTCATCTCCGCCGTCCGCTTCGCTTCCATCAGTTGTATCTGCGCGACAATCTGTTCGAGCTGATCGGTTGCGCCGCCCAGCGAGGGTGGAAGCGTGAGAATTGATTCCTTCGAAGCCACCCATTTCTGAAGCGTTTCCATTATGTCGCGCTTCCGTTTGGTGGCCATCTCCATCGCCACTACTTCGCGGTTCAGCGTTATCATCCTCTCGGCCAGAACGCTGACGCTGCGCTCCGGGCTTAACTCGCCGCTTTCCCCGCCGCCACCGCCCGTGTCGGTTACGATGGCTTCAATATCAAGCTGCGCATGGGCCTGAATAAGCTTCTTGCGCGTATCAGCCATTTTTGTTTCATAAACTTCCTTCTGCTTGCGCAACCATTCCAAAACCTGTTGAATGCCCTGCTGTCGCAACTCTACATCGTATTCAGAGTATCCCTGCACAACCTCATTGACAATGTCCGCCGCAAGTTGCGCATCGCCGGCGCCACAGGAGACGATAAGAACGAAACTATCTTTTACCGGCGTGACGACAATCGCAGCGCTGAGTTTTTCCGCGACATCCTGAATAACAGATTCCTCTCCCTGCCGGTCATCCATGTTTTCCAGCAGTCCGACTGGAATCACGTCTTCCAGCCCTTCGCTTACCATTTTCCTCTGTTCCGGGCCAAGCCTCCCAGCGAAGCGGTCAATCAGCTTCAGCTTCCTGACCACCTTTTCCATGACCACGCGGCCCTTCAGTATCTGAATATGAGTTTGCTGGCTGTATTGACGCCATGACGGCTGCTGCCAGGGCTGAATCATTGTTGAAGCCCATTGGCTCATATTTTGTGGCTGCACAAGCACTTGCGCGCTGGCCACGTAGACGGGCTTACGAACCCATAGATAAATTGCCGCCATCACTCCGGAAAGCAGAACCATCAGGACCACCACCCAGAATCTTTTGCGAATTATCCAGAGGTAGTTCCAGACGTTAACGCCCGGTTCTGCGTTTTGCTGCCCTCCGGGGGCGCTGGGAACAGCCGGCATCGCCTGATCCTGCGATGCGGCGACTCCGGCCTGCAACTGCATCATCGGCATCTGCGCGTCAGGATTGTTTCGCCAGTCTGGCAATTTACTTCACCTCAATTCGGCCTCAACGGTCAGCCAATAACAGCTATCAGCTTCCCGCCTTGTCTACCAGATCGTCTGTTTCACGTAGATTGTATCGCCGGGCTGAACAATGTCCTTGAGCTTTGCGTCAATGACCTTCGTCCCGGACGGTGTTTCACGATGAATTTCAACTCGGTTCATGTCCCCCAGCGGACCTAGTCCCTTGGCAAGACTGATTGCCTTTATGACCGTTAAGTCCTTTTCAATCGGGTATGCGCCTGGCATCCTTACCTCACCAAGCACATAGAACATGCTTTCTTCACTCTTCGGGACAAGAATTATGTCCCGGTTTTGTAGGATGACGTCGCTACCTTTGCCGCCTTCCTTTATTTCAGCAAGGCTGAAAGTTTGAATGTCAGTGGGGGAACCGACACCGGCTTCGGCTTGTTTTGCCGCAGCCTCAGCGGCAGCCATATTTTTTATATCTCCCTTCGCCTTTATCACTTTCAACACATCGCCGGCCATAGGTCCCGGGCCTCCGGCCATAGCGAGAGCTTCGATCAGCGTCGTATTCGGCCCTGTCTGATACATTCCGCCGGAACGCATTTCGCCCATCACGTAGACCACCATCTCGCCGCGACTTGGAAAAACAATCACGTCGCCCGGATAAACGCGAATCTGGCATTCTCTTTCGCCGTTTCTCACACGGGACAAATCCGCCACAATTCTGGTATATTGGGCAAGCGCTTCTTCTCCGAATTCGCCTTCGTCTATCTTAAGGCTAATTCCGTGTTTTTCATTTGCCGCGAATTCTTCTGCTTCGGCAGGTTTCTCAGCCGCCGCTTCCGCCGTATTCGTTTCGCCGGCAGGCGGAGGCGCGACTGCCTCTTTCGGAGCCGCGTTCGTATTCGTTGATTTTGCAGTTGGCTTACGAAGTATTATCACCCGGTTATCTGAAGACGGGAGTGTTCCACCCACTTCCACAAGAAGCTCCACAAGCGTGCAATCCTTAGGAATTCGCACGCGGCCTATCTTGGTGGCCATGCCCAGAACTTTTACGGTTCCGCTGTTGTATTCCTTAATATGAATTGTAACCTGAGCATTTGGAAGATAATCGCCCTCCAGCAACGCCTTGATTTCATCCTCCAACTGCCGCTCTGTCATGCCTGCGGCCTGAATTCGTCCTATTCCCGCAAGCGATATCGAGCCGTCCTCCGACACAACCACCTCGCGGTTCATCCGCTGATCCGGCCAGATTTCAATCATTAGCACATCTTCCGGACCCAGTTCCGCCGCTCGGGCTGCGAATGCCGAAATGATGATTGCCAACATTCCGCAGACTGTTGAGCGCAGAACGATTCGACCGGTCATGAACACTATCCCAACCTCCCCTGGGGAGACGAATAACACTTTTAACAATTTGACAGCGTTTTCCGTTTCCCGCAGAAAAAAGACATCCCGGCGTTGTTGAGGCGCCGGGATATGTCTTTGATTCGCGTCCTTCTATCGAGCGCATCCGCGCGCCGCACGTCGCGCATACGCGCGCTTAGAACGTCACCGTGCCGCTCAACACCACCGAATGCTCCTCGAAGTTCGTCTGATCGTAATTGCTGTGCCGGTGCTGCCACATATACGCAAGTCCCAGCTCCAGCCAGCTCGTCACCCGGTAATTCGTCCCGACGCTGGCCATCCACAGATGGTCGCGGCGGCGCTTGCCTGACACGCCCTCGCTGTCAAACACCGAGTTGATGTAGCCGCCCTCAACATACACGTCCCACTGCTGCGTGACGTGCCAGATCGGGCGTATCCTTCCGCCCCTGTCCTCGTAGCTCACGCCATACGCCATGTTGTAGTCCGTGCGCTCCGTGGACCGGATCGTCGAGAACACCTGACCCGCTACCGTTATCCGCTCCGTCGGGTCCCACTCAACCGCGCCCTGCGCGAACGGCCCGTTGGCCGTGTAGCTGAGCTCCCAGTAATCCTGCCATTCCCAGCCCGCTATCACGCGTCCGCGCAGATTCCCCGTCGGCGCCCAGTCCGGCCCGACAAATATCCTGTAAGTGTTCGTCCCGCGGTCGTCGCTCTGGCCCTGGTAATGCCGCGCATACGTCCCGCCGGCCATTACGTTGACCTGCTCCGAAATGCTCTGCGATCCCTGAACCGTGAACCCGTGCTCCGTGAAGTCGTCAAGCTCGTTCTCGCGGTCGAAATACCACCGGCGCGTCAGGTCGTAGATCACTTCGCCCTTCGTCTTCTCCGTGAAATCATACCCTGCGCGTACCGCCGCGTGGTTCTCCCAGTACTTGTCCTCGCGGTCGTCGTTGCTCACAGGCAGCTTGGCTTCCGCGTTCAAAACGTTCGACACCGCCACCTTGAGCTTGCGCGTCATGTTGCCCAACGGCTCCACCTCGCCGTAACCGCCCACGTTGAACAACTCCGTGTTGAAGTTGCCCTCATGGCGCCACGCGCGGATGATGCGAAGGCTGCTGAACACGCCCACCTTGTTGCGCACCGCAGGCCCGCGTCCCAGCGGCAGCGTGACGCTCACGCTGGGATGAATCACCGTAATCCAGTCGTCCGTCTTCTGACGGGTGTTCAGGAACACGTTGTTCGTGTACGTCTCCGTCACCTGGAGCATCGGGCCGACAAGGAACGGCCCCATGCGATACTTCTGCCGCTTGGCCATCGGCGTGAACCCAAGAAACGCATGCTCCGGCCTCGCGCCGCCCTGCATGCGCCTCAGGCTCGTGGCCTCCTCGGCCGACGGCGTCAACTGCTCCGTCTCCTCGCGCCCGGATTCGGCCGACTCCTCTTCCTCCTCCGCCGGCGCGCGGTCATCCACCGCGCCGCTCTGCGGATTGGCCACCTCTTCAGGCTCCTCCCAGTCCTCGGGCTGGAACGTCGCCCCGGGTGATACCATCCCCGTCTGAGGCGCTGCCGCCTCCTGCCCCGCGGCAGGCAAACTCGCCGCCGCAACGAACACTACCAACATCATTATCCTAACGATAATGTCTCTCATCCCTGGCTTCCTTGTCTCTGTTGACAACAAGCGATTTTGTTCAGGCGCAACCCCGCGCCCTTCTGGGATCAGAAAAATGACTTTTTAGTCTTCCGGACCCTCGCCCGGCGGATACGGCGGGCAATCCTCGTAGACGCACTCGGTCTCGCCGGTTTCTCCCGCTTCGGGGGAGGCTGGCGGATTGGTGCGCCCGCCGCTTACGGTCGCCATGCTCAGCAGCATGCCGGACCATCTCTTCGGCCTGACGGCCGGGGTCAGGTCGAGAACCAGCACCTTGCCGGTCTCACAACGCACGCCGACTTCCTTCTCGGAACGGCGGTAGACGATCGGCCCGCGAAGAACCTTGATCGTCATGACCCACTTCTCCTTGTCTATGCGGGCAAGGATGATGGTCTCGTCCGGAAGAATCAGACGACCCTTCTTGGACATGAGTTCAAGTATGCCGGAGCCGGTTTCCATCGTGACCTTGGCTAGCTGCACGTTGCCTTGGGCGCCCGCCTCGG